>Ga0207833_100049_pt1 | contig 165372 bp, 147 predicted proteins | sample TtaePargueraPR_6_FD_187753 | JGI IMG/M metagenome (GOLD analysis project Ga0207833, IMG submission 187753) | Aerobic enrichment media microbial communities from Bioluminiscent Bay, La Parguera, Puerto Rico - Tt and E1 (2) (SPAdes) | ecosystem: Environmental > Aquatic > Marine > Unclassified ... | reverse complement strand
CATCCGTAATTTTTATGTACTTTGCTCATAACTATAAAGATTTGTTTATGAGCAATATACCTCCGGTCGGCCTTTAGCTACCGGAGGTTGAGTTCAACAATTTGTAAAAAAACATGCCGAAGTTCCTGCTTTATCGAATTATAGAAGTCCGCGGCTCATTGGCCGTAATATTTGCTCATCGTTTCGGGGATGCAGTTAAGAGCTCTTTTTTCCAGATCCTATTTTATCGATGGATACCTCCTCCTATCCGGCGGACAAGCAATCGAAGTTTAGTCCAGACTTCCAGCAACGCAAATATTACTTATTTGCTTGCTCTTTACAGCTTTAGACACTTTTTTTACAAGAGACGTTGTGTTTCATTAAAAAATTGAATTGTTAAAATTTTAGGCTATTAATAGAATCAAATGAAATATCTAATTATTTATTTTTATTCTATTCTATTTTTAACTTCTTGTAGTACTTGGGACACAGAGATAAGACTAATAATTGAAAATAAAACTGAACTTAAGCTAAAAAAAATAAAGATTCAGTTTTGCCAAAGTGAACAATACATCTCACTCAGTTCATTTGAAAAATCGAAGACCATAAACGTTGCCTGCTCAGGTAAAAAAGTAAGTCTTTTTGCAAAAATGATGCAACCTGGACCATTACCATTTTATTTGGAAGTAATTGAGATTGGTGATAGTATAAAAGTCGATCCACATATATCAGATCTTAGCAGTCAGATAAACTATGACTATTTAAACAATATAAAAGTCATATTAATTGAAAACGATTCTATTGCTAAAAATAAAATACTTGAATTCAAATTAGTATCTGAGAAATAAAACGAAACACAACATTTAAAAAAACCTGCCGAAGTTCCTGCTTGATCGAGTTCTAAAAGTCCGCTGCAGATTGGCCGTAATATTTGCTCATCGTCTCATGGATGCAGTTAAGAGCTTTTTTTGCCAAATCCAATTTTATCGAAGGATGCCAGTTCGAAGTTTGGTCCAGACTTCCAGCAACGCAAATATTACTTATTTGCTTGCTCTTTACAGCTTTAGGCACGATTTTTTACGAAACGTTAGCAGGCATTTCAAAAAAATGAAGCGAATACTAATAACATTTTTGGGACTATTGATATTGACATCTTTTGACTCAAAAGAGATATTAATTAATGAAACAGGCTTTGATGACATTAGAATTGGTGTAACAACGATGTCAAAAATTAAAAGACGACACATTTTTGCAAAGAAAAAAAAGACATGGAGGCATGCACTTTACAGGACGGACGAGGGGAGAATTGGTGTTATGTATAATCATGAAGAAGTAAGGACAAAGCAGGGAATTACTTATTTTTTCAATTACGAACGAGGGACAAAGGAAAAAGTTAAACTCGATGAAATTCTATTTTCTCTACCAGCTGAGGTGACAACTGACAAAGGAATTCGACTTGGACAAAGCAGCATGAAAGAGGTTGAACAAAAGTACGGTATTAAGTTGACTATTTTTGGAAATGAAGGTTATGCGACTAAAGAGTATGATGGAATCGAATTCTATTCAAATAAATTATCAGGTAAAGATTCAGTTGATGAAAACTACATAGTGACTCGAATACGACTAAAACGAAAGTGGTGACAAACGCCTGCTAACAAAAAAATGCAATGGCGCTGATGAACTTTTATTTATTATATATTTGTTCAGCGCCACAGCGTTTACATAAGCGTTATCTGCAATAAAATGAGGAACTTAATACTATTATTCATTTTATTTATTCTCAATTACTATTCATATTCTCAAAAAATTGACTCAACTACTTATCATTTTTATAAAATGGATACGGGTATAGATTCAATTTATTACTTCAAAGACTATTATGATAATGGCGATTTGAAAGAGGCTGGATGGAAAATTAGATCAAAACAAAATAATAAGGTATTCAGATTTAAGGATTCTTTAGGAATTGCAAATTTGAGATATATTGAACTCAAAGTTGGAGTTTACAAACACTTTAATAAAAACAATAAAATTGAAGGAATTATTTATTTCCCAAATAACATTAAAGACACGATTAGAACTGAATTATTTAATAAAAAAGGAGAATTAATTTATTTAACAAAAACAATTCGGATTCACGAGTATGAGCCAATATGTTGTGATGAAGTCGAAAATTTTAAAAAGGAGTGGCCATACAAATATTATTATTTTGCTAATTATAAAAATGGAATAATTGAATCAGATGGTTATTATAAAAATAACTATGATAAAACCGGACGTTGGAGGGAATTCGATAATAAGGGCAATTTAACTGAAGAAAAATATTATTAAAAAACATACTCAAATTGAAAATACTGCAGATAACAATTTAAAAAAACATGCCGAATTTCCTATATTTACTCCTCCTCAGAGTTATCCGCAGGAAACTCTGAGACTTCCGGGCAGAGAGGTTTAATTTAACAACTTAACAAACGGTTGAAAATCTTACTATCTTGGCTTTATGTCCACTCATTTTCAACACGCAGAGAAAAGCACTTTTTACTTTGTAACCTTTACTTGCTATCGCTGGCTTTATCTCATTGAAAAGACCCAGGCTTATGATTATTTACCAGGATGGATTAGGGAAATGAACAAACGTGGAGTCATAAATTGCGGTTATGTATTTATGCCCAACCATATACATCTTCTCGTATATGTGGAAGATTGGTCAAAAGGGTTAAACCATGTGCTGGGTGAAGCAAAACGATTTTTGGCTTATGAGATTGTTACAAGATTAAAGAAACAAAATGAAACGGAGATACTGAGGGTCCTTTCAAATGGAGTCCAGGAAAATGAAAGAAAAAAGGGGAAGAAACACCAGGTATTCCGATTGTCATTTGATGGAAAAGAAGTAGTCGGTGAGGAAGAGATCTACAAAGTTCTAGACTATATTCATCACAATCCCGTGAGTGGCAAATGGAACCTGGCGGATGACTACCTGGACTATGAATACTCAAGCGCCAGGTTTTATGAATTTGGAGAAATAGGAAATGTTGAAATTTGTCATTACAAGGACGTGACAGAAGCCCACGGAGGCCTCAGAGTTTCCTGCGGATAACTCTGAGGGTGATAATGCCAAAGCCATCAAGAGGGTGTTTCGAAGAACAGTAGAAATTGCCTGAAACTTCGATCTGATCGGTGGACTTATCCTGGCAGGGGACGGCACACGGTTAAGGGCACAAAATTCCAAAAAGAACAACCATAATCAACAAAAGATTGATCGGCACATACAATTAATCGAAACAAAACTTGCTGAATATACCGCCTTACTGGCCCAGGCTGATGGGGATGAAATACAGGATATCCAGGAAAGAATAGATGAGAAATTGCAACATAAACGAAAATATAAAAACATTGAGAAACAGATAAAAGAAACCGGTGAAAAGCAGGTTTCCACCTCAGACCCCGAAAGCAGGCATATAATGGTCCGTGGATCTGTCTCTGAGGTATGCTACAATGTGCAGTCTACAGTAGATTCCAAAAACAACCTCCCGGTAGACTACCAGGTCACCAATCAAAATGATTCCAGGGCAATGGCAGGTATGGTGAAAAGAGCCAAATCTATGCTTAAACACAACCGCTTCACCGTTCTCTTTGACAAGGGATACCACAAGGGGAAAGAGCTCGATGCCGCCCATCGGCTGGGCATAAAAACACTGGTCGCCATTCCTAATACTCCCAAGTCTGCACAAGCGCCCAACCCCGATTACAATGCCGCCAATTTTAACTTTGATCCCGACTCCGACACCTATACGTGTCCGCAAGGGAACATCATGACACCTTCGAAAAGGTGGTACAACACCAACAATTACAGGTTTAGACAATACAAAACCACAGCATGTGGTACTTGTCCCGTAAAAAATCAATGCAGTAAATCAATCAATGGAAAGATCATTCACCGCAGCGAATTTCAACCGGCTATAGAGTTGAACAAATACTACATTGACAAATACCCGGAGCTATACAAACAGAGGCAGGCAATAGTCGAACACCCCTTTGGCACACTGAAAAGGCAATGGGGATTTGACTATGTGATCACCAAAAAAACAATGGAAAAGGCATCGGCAGATGTCGGCTTTATGTTTATTGCCTACAACTTGCGAAGACTCTTCAATATTCTTGGCAGGGATAAGCTACAAGCCTTCCTTGAGGCTTTTGGCAGCTTGTTTTTCCCCATTTTTGATAAAATATCTTATAAATGGGCAGTTAAAAGATTTTACAATACACATTATGAAAAAATGCTCCCCATCAATTTTTACATGTATCTCCCCCGGCAAAACACTTTTTGATTGAAATGATTATTTTTAACACAGGTTTTGAGACAGACTCCCGTTGTAATGCATTTTGACTACTGAAATGGTAAGAAAAAATTTCTTTTTGATTTTTAGCCTAATTTTCTGGTTGCTAATGGCAATAGGATTTTCGGATAATTGGCTTTTTGATGTAGGCCAAGAAAGTAATTCTGAACCGAAGTTTTTAATTCACGCTTTCTTTGCTTTTAGCTGGTTTACACTTCTTATTATTCAAACAAGACTAATCAAGAAAAGCAACTATAAGTTGCACTTTAAAATCGGTCTTATTGGAATCATAATTTACTACCTATTAACATTAACAATTTGGAATATATATTATGATAATTATGCCTTGAAAAATGATTTGATACAATTAATAAAACCACTTGAGGCCTTTAGTGTTCTCCTTGTTACATTGGCGTTCTTAAACAGAAAAAAGAATTCACAAAAACATAAAGAATATATAACGTTCGGAACTTTTTGTTTAATTGGACCTGCACTTGACCGAACCGTATTTCATCTATTCGGACCTGCATATATGATGTGGCCAATGTTCATCTTATATTGGATGTTATTTGGCTTTTTTATTTGGTATAAGAAAAAATTTACTTGGTATATGGGCTTTTGGATAATTTTTTGGTTTTATAGTTTATATCCTTTAATCTCAAGAATGATTTAAAAACGCATTACAATCGAGTAGACGGCCCCGCCAGTGATCACTGACGGGATGCGCCTCCGCCGGAAGTCGGACACGTCTCACACCACCGTACGTACGGGTCGCGTATACGGCGGTTCATTGAATCTCAGGTTGAAGTTTGGATTAGTAATCCAGCATACTCTCATAACCTTTTCTTCTTAGTCGTGCCAGTGTTATTGTAGTTCCAAGTATGGGGCTTTGAGCAATTGCCCAGCCCCCCATCCTCGTCCTGCTCCAGGCATAAGCCTGACCCTGTTGCACTCCTAGTCGTATAAGGTTTTTACGCTTTCTTTCCGGCTTCTTCTCCCGATAGCTATCGGGACCAAATACAGTACCTCAACCGGTTTATTCACTTTTGTGTTTACTTTAATTGGTGTTCATGAATGCTTCGCATTTCTCAACCACTCATCGAGTTGTTTGAGCTTTGCGTGGATACTTGCCAACCGGTAGTTATTCACCCAACCCATCCATACTTCTTTGAGTTTTTGAAGCCGTTCTTCAAGACTATACGGCAAGGTTTTCCTGGTTATCGCTTTGAGTTTGCGTTTGAGATTATTCCAACTACCTTTCTTCACGACTAGTTGGTATTTGCCCTTTTCTCCTTTCTTGTATGTAGGGACGAAGCTGTGTCCCAATAGCTCAAAATTATTTGGCCTGCGTATACCGCTTTTCTCCCTATTGATAGGTAAGTCTAGCTTGTCTTTTAAAAACAAATAGACTTCGTTGCCAATCTTCCGGGCTTCTACCTTTGACCTCGTATAGATGCTGAAGTCATCAGCGTAGCGAACGAATTTCAGACCCTTGCTTTTAAGATATTTGTCCAGTGTGTCCAGTAATATATTGGACAGCAATGGACTCAGGGGGCTTCCCTGTGGCATCCCTTTTCTGCGTTTGTGCAACCTTCCATTGACCTGGATAGGGGCACGCAACCATTTCCGGACCAGCCATAAGGTGGCCGGGCATTTTGCCTTGTTGTAGATCAGTTGCAGTAGCTTGTAGTGCTGTACTTCATCAAAGAAACCCTTAAGGTCAATGTCCACAATATCCTGATACCCATCGTTGATGTTTTTCAGGCCTTGTTTTACTGCTCCATGAAGGTTCTTTTCAGGACGAAAACCATGGCTCTCTTCTTCGAATTCAAGTTCGAATTTGGTCGCTAACTGTTGGCTTACCGCCTGCTGAAGCCATCTGTCTACTACGGTGGGAACTCCCAATAACCTGGTTTTCCCATTACCTTTGGAAATTTCTACTCCTCTGATAGCATAGGGCACATACTTCCCGTTCAGGATGGAGATGATCACGGGTATCCGGTTGTTGTCTATGAAAGACTTCAATTCGCCTACCTGCATACCATCTATACCTGCTGCCCCTTTATTGCTTACCACCTTGCGGGACGCTTTATAGAGGTTTTTCGAATGTAGTACCTTTTCTATCATGTTCTTCTTTTTCCCTGCCCGCTTAAGGATAGGCTATCCCGCACAGGGCGGCATTCCTACCCGAATTAAGGCACGATTCAATGTTCAGTCCTTCGCTACTTTGTGAGTCCTCCCCGTTTTTCAGGGCTCGTTAACCTATAGCTACTACGACCTCGGCTGACTTCTCAATCTGTAGCGCGTACAGTTCGAGATCTCCCCGGGTAAGGACATATTCCCTGCCTGCGGCAGGCAGGCTTTCCCCAATGTCCATTGGATCTACCTGATAGATACTTGATGGTTTCCCACCCTTTGGACGTCAGTATGATCCCGATTTTCGGGACAGGTCGTGCTACCTCATCCGATCTGTCAAGCCTCCGTATCCAATTCCTGTTCGTTGGAACCGGGGTTTGTGCCAACGGCATCCCTTTGGGGCAGTCTCGCTTCCTTCACTCTATGCTTCACAGCAATCGAGCTTGCGACTTACTAATGCTTCGGGACACAGCCTGTCCCGTCAATTAACGGGAACTCCCGCACATAAGGGACTTTCACCCTCTGGAATATTTTGGTATCTTCGATACCAGATGCCCATGCCGGGCACACACAAGGCGCTAAAAATGAATATGCGAACAGAGCTTTTTGGAAGGTATCTACAAAACAGAAACTTAATCGAGTCTGGCAACTGGGACACATACTCATTTTAGCTGATCGTTATGCTCAAATACTGCAAGATGAAAATTCTCAATTCAGTAATCATGCTGCTCGTAACTTTTGGAGCAACATTTGGACAAACTGCTAAAGTTCAATTTTTGAACTTCACATTAGAGATCGAGCCTTTGGAACTTTGGGAACAATCTAAACTATTGGACAGAACATTCTTGGCTGAATCAGAAGTAGATATAGAAATAGGAGAAACTCTAGAAGGTTCTACGATTAAGGTGACGAACGCTCAACTTTCGAACATCAAAATGGAAATGCAATTCGAAACAAGCATAACCATCATGAACGAAGGCCCACATTGCGATTTGGTGAACTGGAAACATTACACTTCGGACTGGTCTAAACTTTCAACTGCAGAAACGAACATCTTTCAAGCAGCATCCTATTCAACTCAAGATTGGGAACGGTTTCCAGAAGTAACTGTAGACGAAATTTTAGCGGCTGTTAAGCAACAATGTCCTGGATGGGAAGAACATGCGCGTACAATCAAATCACCAAACGACTATCCAAGTTCTGTTGGAGTTAGCAGATACTTTCTGCGAATAACTGGAACAGACAAAACGGGTAAACTGATAACTAGAGTTCTAACTTTCAATGTCCCAATGGGGTGCTAAAATCTGAGCATAACAGACGCTATAAATGAATGGGGTTTCATCGGTCAAGATAATTTCGTGGGGATTAGAAAGTCCGCCACATGTTTTAAATTTAAATCAAGGCGTGGCTATGTGCGTGACGAGAGGTTAGTGCTTTCTAATCCCCACTCATCATGGCTGCTCTTTAGCTACAATATAATTAGAAGTTAATAATCCTTAGAAATTGAGTAGAGCTTATGTCAACTTATGATAAAAAAAAATCCGGATTCTTTCAAAGAATGGTTGACATTGGCGCTAATTATAACTCTTCCATCACCGAAATCAGATATTTGCGTGTAACGAATATTGCATCCTTTTTAGGAGCAATTTATAACGCAATTTGGATGCTAATTGCATTTTTTCTCACAGACGCATTAGTGATTTACGGGAGCAATGCTTTATTGGGATTGATGTTTCTAATGGCGTTAATATTCAACAGGAAAGGGTGGCGGGTCCTGGCTTCCATATGGCTTATTCTGGCATCTTATATGTCCCTTCTCTTGTTTCTTTATTTGTTGGGATATTCATCTGGTGTTGCAGTCGTTTGTTTCCTGATTATTATCCTACCTTACATGACTTTCCCCCGAAAGGCAAGGGATATAGCCCATAGCTTTAGTATTCTAGCTTGCCTGACATTGATTGCTACTGTATTGTTTCAATCAAACTTAACTGCTCATTTTAGCGGATTAGACACTTACATATCACAAATAGTTAATATCAGCATTACCGGATTCATTTGCCTCATACTCATATCAAGTTTGTCTGTTCTAATTGATAAATCTGAGGAATCTTTAATGGCTGAACAGAAAAAATCAGATGATCTTCTGCATAATATTCTGCCGGCAAACATAATCAGGGACTTAAAAGAAAGCGGAACGACAATTCCTAAAAGACATAAAAATATCACTATTCTATTTACTGACTTTGAAGGCTTCACTAAGATTGTAGCATCCATATCTCCAATCACTTTGGTCAATGAACTCAATGACATTTTTGGTCGATTCGATGAAATAATGGAAGAAACAGAGGTTGAAAAGATTGAAACAATTGGTGATGCATATATGGCAGCATGTGGCCTTGAAAAGGAAATGACAAATCATGCTGCTAACTGTATTAGAGCAGCACAAATGATGCTATCCTACCTTGAGGAGAGAAATAAAAGCCATGAAATAAAATGGAAAATGAGGGTTGGGATACATTCAGGAACTGTAGTGGCAGGTGTTGTAGGTAAAAAGAAGTTTGCATACGACCTTTTTGGAGACACGATAAATACAACCAGCAGAATGGAATCTACTGGTGAGGTAGGTAAAATCAATATTTCTTCATCCACCTATGAACTGATTAAAAACGACTTTACATGTCTTTCTCGTGGAAAGATCTTTGCAAAAGGAAAAGGAGAGTTGGAAATGTATTTTGTAAACTAAACTGTGGCTAACACTGGCTCTAATTCAGCGTGGCAATAATGCAAAAACTAAAATTAAAACATAAAACTAGCATGATTTCCCTGCGGAAGAGGCCTGCGGACGATTCCACGCCGAAATCATAGCTGAACGTTGGCAAACATTTAAACACATATATGAAACTAAGAATTGTAATATTAATTCTAATGTTTGATTTCACTAGTTGTAATCAAGCACAGGAGCCTCTGAAAGAGATTGACAAGATGCTAACTTCATTCGTTAAAGATTTGAATGATCTAAATTTAGAATCATTTATGGACAATTTTACAAATGATGCAACTGTATTCTATCCAAGAAACTCGTTCTCAATGCAACGAGTTGAAGGCAAAGACTCACTGACAGAAGAATTCGCGTCTTTTTTTACCAATGTCCGCAACCAAAAAGATGGACCTCCTTATCTAAACATCTCACCAACTGACCGAAAAATTCAATTATTTGGAAATGTAGCTGTTGTCAGTTTACATTTCGAATTAGGCGATGAGTTTCACAGGCGCACTTTAATACTTGAAAAGCATAACAATAAGTGGCTAATTAATCATATTCATGCCTCCTTTTTGATTGAAAGTAAATAACAATTCTTAGTTGACATTGACAATTACTTGACCGTAACGTTTGCTAACATGTATAATCCATTGCTCGTTCCTACAAACCAAAAAAATTATAAACAAAAAATTGTGTTGACTCCTTACAAGAAAGCTCTTCTGAATTTCAAGCAGCGGAATCATACAAGGAAACGTTGGCCACAATTGTATCAAGAAACATCCTCAATAACATGACAAAAAAACGAAACAAACAGATATTTAGAGTAGTGTTACTGCTGGGCACGGCAATCTCCTTATTCTTCGTACCATGGCTATTGGTAAAGGCATGGATACTTCCGCTACCGGATACGATTCAGGAACAATTAGATGAGGCCATTGATCATGGATTTGACGGAATGATTGTTTATGTAGACCAGACTGGCAAACCACCTCAGTATTATGCTGCTGGTTGGCACAACCGGGAATCCGAGATACCGGCCAATCCACACGCATTATTTAAGATTGCCAGCATCAGCAAGCTATACGATGCTGTGGCTGTCACCAAATTGGTAAGTGATGGACGACTTTCCCTGGATAAAACCATTGCTGATTATTTGCCTGAACTTGTGGGAAGAATCGAAAACGCTGAGAAAATTACGTTGAGGTTGATGATACAGCATAGAAGCGGCATTCCCAATTTTACGGACGCTCCGAATTTTTGGGCAGCTCCAACGGAGACCTATGAAGAAAGCCTTGCATTGATTCTGGACAAGCCGGCCAACTTTGAACCTGGTGAAGACTATGAATATTGTAATACGAATTACCTTCTAATCAATAAGATCATGGATGATGAACTGGGTTACGGCAATTTTCAATTCATACAGGAAGAAATTCTAACACCGCTAAATCTTCACAATACCTTCGCTTCGCTAAGTGAAGTGAATATGGAGGATGTGATGAGTGGCTATCATGTAGGATACCCCCTTGATTTAAAGGAAAACGATCATGGCATGCACGCCACAGCAGAAGATGTGGGTACATTCCTCAGGGCATTGAATGAGGGATCATTGTTTAAACCCGGAGAACAGGAAATATATTCTTCCATTTATGAGTATGAACATGCCGGTTGGGTTCCAGGATACCAAAGCTTTGCAAAATATCACCAAGACCTTGATGCTGTAATTATTGAATTCTACAGCACAACCGACCCTAAACTGTACAATTGGAACTTGTCAGAAATCATCAATAATAGAATTGTTAAAATTCTGAAAAGGCAAAAAAGCTCATAAAAATGCTATGAATGAATGGGGTTTTATCAGTCAGGATATCTTGGTGGGGATTGGAAAGTCCTCCACAATGTATAATTTTAAATTAAGTCGTGGCTATGTGCGAGATGAGAGGTTAGTGCTTTCTAATCCTCTCCTCACGTAACATAGCTGTGCGTTGGCGGTAATTCATTCATCAAAATGACAGTTAATTAATGGGACAACAAATAAATTTCTTTCTCCATCAGGACGACCAGGCTGACTTTGACAGGTTACTTAAAACTTTTGGTGACATAGTAATTCTGCCATATTACCACTATGATAACAAAGTCTCCACCATTGAGGACACTATTATTAGGGACATAACTAAGGAAGGACGAAGAGTTTACTTAATCAGGAAATCTGAATTTAGGAACATCCCTCTGACCCACATAGAAAAATTTGGATACTGGCTTGTGGATGACCGAACACTACCAATCATTCATTTCGACAGGTGTATTACAAAGCATGATAGAATTGTAAGAGGACGGATATACTTTCAACCGGACTTTGTGGATTTAAAAGAAATGAATATGGTAAAAAGTCAGAAGATTTTATTGGATGGGCTGACAATATTATCAAAACCGCGAGACGCAAACTCAAGAAATATAAGCACAATATGGGAGCTTATACATACACAGAATACCTAGGAGATTATGCTTTTAAATGGAAAGAATTTAACAGGGCAGAAATAGCTGCCGCAGGATCAGAATTGAAATCAAATCCGGGTAAAAGAAATACTGCCAACAATTTGTTCCATGAAATAATCATTTAGTTATAGTAAATATAACTAAATGATTATTACATGGAAACTAAAAAAACATGTCGAATTCCTGCATTTTCGAGTTCTAAAAGTCCTCTCCTATTTGGTCGTAATATTTGTTTGTCGTATCGTGGATGCAGTTAAGACAATCGAAGCCATGCCAAACTTTATCGCCGGATTGAAGGTTCGAGAGTTGGTTTAAACTTCCAGCAATGCAAATATTACTATTTTGCTTGGTCTTTACACCTCAAGGTTTTTTACAAGGGCTGTCCATTCCCTGAATGTGACATTATTAATTTCATTTGTAAACCTAAGCTCAAACTATAACGGCAGAGTTCTTATTCCATTCTCACACTCTCAATCGCCACTCCATGCTTTTCTACCAGTTCGTTTTCCGGAATGCCCGGACCGATGGAAAACTGGAGGCTTTCGACATTTTTGATATTGAAAGGATTTGAATCTTCGTTTTCAAAATAATAAGGTAAAAATGTCGGATAAGGCCTTGGAAGTGTCACCATTTTAACCTGCTTCAGATCGCTGATACTTAATACAAATTCCCCTTTTTCAGGTTGCACGGTGATCAATCCGCCATAAGCTGCACCATCTTTCATCGTAAATGCGAGTTGCATGATGCAAGCCTTTTCATTGAGAGACCTTCCTTTCAAAACCAGCTTATCTTTTCCTTCCAAATCATCAGTTCTTCCGGCAATCTTATCCCTGAAATAGAATTTCATGGAATAATCATGGATCTCTTGAGCTTCTTCGTTTTCCGGATCGGGGGTAAACAATTTCTCTACGTTTACCACATATTCGGCCTTTCCGGGTTCTGCCAGTGGTGTCATTCCCGAACCAGGAAGCCAGGTCCTCATCATGTAATCCGAATCCCTGAAAGCATCAAACAGGTAAACCGGATTGTCTTTTTGCAACACTTTTGTTTCGTAAGCCTGATCACTGCTGAAATCCCAGTCACCCGGTTTGCCCGCTAATCCAGCCGGATACGTTTCATGGTTTTCTCCGTTTTTTACAACGATATAATACCTGAAAATTCCAGGTTCGATCTGATCAGAAGAGACATTTGCGGAATACGAATAGCCTTCTCCCCTTTTCATTTCAACGACCGTTGGCCTCCAACCAGCATAATACATTAATTGTACTTCAGCAGGATTTTCTTTCCCCACTACCGCTGCTTTGATGTTCAATGATTCCCCAACAGTTAATTCAGGAATGGCTTCATGCAAGACATAGGTTTGATCGATTGTGGATTCCGGCGCTGTGAATTCATTCAATCGAATGTTTTTCCAATTGTCTTCTTTGTTGATCTCAGTCTGAATTCCATTGGCCTTAAGCAAATAAGTTCCGGGACGAATGCTGAATTGTCCATTGGAAATCTGTGTGGAATAGGTATTTCCATCATTGATGGCCTCTACCTGAAAATCTTCTTCCAGATCAGGCAGGTTAACCATCATGGGCCACTCGTTCCATTTGATGACGGCCCTCGTCTTTTTCAAACTATTTCTACCAAAAAGATTATCCACCCGGATAGCATCCGGCATCACCTCCAGCCGCCATACTCCCTCTTCAATCTTATCCAGAAAATAGGCTCCCAGTCCTTCATACCGCACCACTTCGGAATTCCCAAACCCCGCTATTTTCACCAGCTTATTGACAACTGGAATTTCTGCTTCCGTGTCATTCGTATAAATAAATTCTTCGTCAGTAACATATTCCGCCAAATCCTCTTGGTAGCTAATATGAAAATCCCCGAATTGTGCATTTTCCGGGTATCGGCCATGGCTTTCGTACATCGGGATTTCGTGAAAAACTTTCGAGGCTATCATCAGGCTCAGTGATTTCTGAGGAGCATAAGCCAGGTTCATGTAGTGCGTATTGTATTCCGTATTGGCATAGGCCAGGTAGGTTGGGTCATAGGCGAAATGCGTGGCGATCTGGATCCCTGCTTCGCGAAAACTTCTCGCCATGGCCGGATAGATATAGGACTTACCGATATCAGCAGCGTCAAATTCATAAACGAGCTTGGCGCCCCTGTTTTTCTGAATGACATCATCAAATGGGATCTCGTATTTATCCACATTCGGAAGAAAGTTTCCTTGTAATTCTTTTTGAAAACCCAGTCCTGTCGGATACCACTGAAATGTTCCTCCATCGATATCAGCTTTAAAATAAGCCTCAGCCAGGTGCACGCTATGACTGATGTTGTAAAAAATCGGTTTTTTACAGCCGGTTTTTCTCATGGATTGGACCATTTTATCGATGAACTCCGTGACGCTTTCCGGGGTTCCCCGATGATGCGGCTCATTGCTAACCTCAAAAGCGATCACTCCCGGATCATCTTTATAAGTCAGGTTGGTGTAGGGATTTTTATGATTCAAAAACTGGTACAAATAATTTTCCTGTGCGGCAATGGCTCCGGGGTTAGTCAGACAATCATCCTTTCCGTATTTGTCAGAGAATCCGGGTGTATCTTCATTGGGTTCCGGCCAGCCATTTCCCCAGAAGGCGATCGGAGTAATCACATAATTGATCCCTCTTTCCTTTAGTTTGGATAGCAAATAATCAAAGGCATCAAGGTGCTCGTTTTCCAATAAATTTCCGACGGAATCGCTGATCTCCGTATCCCAGACATGCACGCGGTACAGATCAAATCCCAATCTCGCAAAGTGGTACACATCCTGATCGATGGCTTTTTTGGGATCGATCCCCTTTTTGACAGCATTGCGATAAGCATGCGCAAAAGGAACGGTGTGATTCACTCCAAAACCATGAACCTCCTCCTTCGAATCCCCCCAGCGCATGACACCATTTTTGTCGATATAGACATCGCTTTTGGATTTTTGAGCGAATGCTGGAATGTTAATTCCTATGCAAGTAAATATGAATAAACAGTAAACGAATTTTGACATTATTTTCCGGAAATTTTTCATCATCGATTAATATTGGTTTATCTCTGTGAAACTTTGTAAAGCTCTTTGTGAGACTCCGTGGTAAAGCTATGCCACAGAGAAATAGTACAGAGTATTAACATTACATTGTTTTTGATTGTATTCTATTCATACATATGACCGGGCCAGTCCATTGCCTGGTTGGCATTACCATCAAAGTCGAAGAAGGCATTATTCTCCCACGATGAGCCGGTTCCCCACAGGTCATTCATATTGGATGAGATCCATGCAGGTTCCCAGTAAATGACACCTATTCCACCTCCATCGATCACTTCCTGTGTAATTTCCGTGATCAGATCATATTGACCCTGATTCGTGTAGGGATATCCGGAAATCGGATCGTCGCCCCCGAAAATGTTATTGTAATTGTCATCGCCATCTGTTGTCCAGGGATAGGCCGTTTCAACGATCATAATATCTTTGTTAAACTGATTTTTGAAGGAGGCTATTTCAGCTGACAAATTATTGATGGAAACATCATCATGCCAAAATGGATAATAGGAAATCCCGATGATGTCAAAATTAGAAACGCCACCACTTGAAGTCATCTCGCCAAACCACCATTCAATATGCGCCGGATCAGCAACGTGTAAAATGATCCTGGTATCTTCCGAAACATCATTCACCGCCTCGATGGCCCGATTGATCACCTCACCCGCATTCGCCCAGTTATCGTCGCAAACTTCCAATTCAGGGAATAAATCTGGTGCATCGGTGTACATCATCCCGCAGTTGGTTTCATTTCCGATCTGGACCATTTCTGGCATCAAACCTTTGTCATTCAGATAGCTCAACACTTTGAAAGTATAATTGTAAACAGAGTCTTTCAGTACCTCAAGATCAGTAATTTCCTCCCATGCAGCTGGGATTCTCTGGGTCCCCGGATCTGCCCAGACATCTGAATAGTGAAAATCAAGCAGAACATCCATTCCTTGTGCTTTTGCCTGATCGATAGCTTCCTCTACATCATAGAGATCATTATAAAGCTGATCGCCTTCCGGATCGTAAACTTCCTTTGTCCAGGATGGATTATGCCATAACCTCAACCTGACAAGGTTTGTGCCGTGCTCACTGAAGATCTGGTAAGGATTTTTTTCCGTTCCTTCATCCTTGTAAACACCTCCGTGATCCAATATCTGGTTTACATAAGACAAGTCAGCTCCAAACATAAAGCCCTCCGGAACATTCGGCACTTCCGGATTTTCAGGATTCTCCGGGTTTTCGGGATTTTCAGGATCCGGATCATCACCACTCTTACAGTTGGTTAGCATTGTAAAGCCCAACAACACGAAACATGTCAACAAAATTCTTATCATACTTTTAATATTAAATAATTACCCCTTATAAATAATATGTTTTAGGCGAAGGTTTGAAGTTTTAAATTAACCTCAGTTTCGACATAAAATGACAAAATTTTGACTTGAATTATGTAGTTTTTAATTAACACACCTCTGTATCTCCTCTCAATGCTATTAAGTTAAGACAATACTATGTCCCTCTCTCGGAGAGGGTTAGGGAGAGGTCGTAAAAACCCCCTTAACTTAATAGCATTGTATCTCCTCTCAAGAGGAGAATAATGGTATAATTCAAGTCAAAATTTTAGTTTTCGATTGAGTTCACCTTAAATCACAATAAACAATAAATAATAAGTTGGGCTGAGTCAAAAAACCTATTTTAGTCATCCTGATCCACCAGCTGGCGGATCAGGATCGGTGTAATCTGGCAAACGATCCTGAAACAAGTTCAGGACGACAGCATTTTTGTATTTTTAACCCAACCCCACTAATCCATACTCAATTACTGGCTCATGACAATGGTCTGATTGATCAGATCCACTTCAATGGTATAGGTACCGCTTGTACCGATAAAGGTAAAATTGGCGTCACCCTCCGTCGTACCCGACAGGTTTGCCTCATCAATGGTACCATCGACAAAATTATTGTAATTCCACTGCGGAGCGCCCCAATCAGGATTTTCAAAGAAACGGAAGATCGATCCACTATTGAATTCTGTCGTTCCCTGGTAAACCTGATTGCCCATCCAGGTCATTTCGAATGCCTGAGCTAGATCCCATGCCTGATCATCCCCAATGATGTATAAAGCCGGAGGATCGGATGGTTCCATCTCAATGGTAAAGTCGACCAGGGACACAGTGATTTTATACAAACCTGTTTCACCGATAAAGGTAAAATTAGCATCGCCTTCCGTGGTTCCTGTCAGGTCACTGTCAATATCTTCCTGATCAAAATTATTGTAATTCCATTGAGTAGCTCCCCAATCCGGAATTTCAAAAAATCTCCAGATGTTTCCATTACCAAATTGACCGACTCCTTCAAAAACCCCATCTCCAAGAGGAGTTAGCTGGAATGCTTGTGAAAGATCCCAGGCCTGGTCATCACCGATGATATACAAGGTCTCCGGATAGTTTTGCTCAGTCAGGGTAATTGTTTTTGTATTCAGATCGACCGTAACAAAGTAAGTTCCATCAGGTCCGGTATATCTGAAATTTGAATCGCCATCACCATTATCTACTAATTCATCCGGAAGGTCTCCACCAGCGAAATAGGAAGCACCCCACTGCTCAGCTGCCCAATCCGGAGAAGCAAAGAACCGGAAGATCCCTTCATTGACAAAATCTGCGGTTCCCTCGTAAGTACCCGGACCTGTAGCCTCCAGTTCGGCAGCAGCGGTCAGATCCCAATTTTGGGCATCGCCAATGATGTAAATCGGTTCGAATGACGTGGCAAACGGGGTTATTCCCACATTGATAGCATTTGAATAGACAGGTTCCACACCACTTCCGACAGCCGACATGATCCTGAACTGAACATCGGATAGCTGATCGGGATTCAAACCCAAAGTCAACAAGGCTTCATTGATATCACCCTGGGTAACAGTGGCCGATAGTTGTTGTGTGGATGTTAATTCTACCGCATTGGTAAAATCAGATCCATCTGCATCTACCTGCAAGGTGTATGTAATGGATGCCGGAAAGCCAAAATCAGTTGCTGACCAATTGAATTCATCGAATTCTTCCCCCTGATCTTCAAATGTCAGGGTGTAGGTAGTAGATGGCAAATTATTTAATGCATTGGTATCCGGATCGGAATCCAATACCGCTTTATCAACGAGCTCATCCTCACATGAAAATGAGATAATCGTCAATAAAATGTATATAAATGGTTTTATTATCTTTTTCATCACGCTCATTTTAATATCCTTCATTTTGAACAAGATTTGGGTTGGCTGTTATCTGCGATGCCGGAACTGGGAAAACGTCTCTGAATGCTTCCGTCGCTCTTCCATCCTGCACCCCACCCTTCCAGGGCCATTGATAAGTACCATTCGTAAACTGGCCAAAACGGACCAAGTCCGTTCTTCGGTGACCTTCCCAAAACAATTCTCTTGCCCGTTCATCCAAAATAAAATCCAATGTCATTTCAGAATCGGTAATGTTACCGGAGGCATCTCCGTATGCTCTTTCCCGCAGATCATTGATATAACCCAACGCCGTGGCCCTTGATCCCCCTCCGCCTCTGACAACCGCTTCTGCGTACATCAGGTAAGCATCCGCTAACCGGAACATGGGAAAGTCGGTATCAACATGAACATTTAAATCCGAATCCGAATTGGAGCCATCCAATTTTCGATTGATGAACTTAATGACTCCATAGCCATCCGTGAAAACTCCAACATCCTCGATTTCCAGGTTTTGTCCGTCTGTCCAGAAATAGGCCCTGGCATCATTATCCATATCGAATTTATTGACCAATGCTGATGTGACCCGTAATCCGCTCCATCCTTCGACTGCTCCAAAAATCTCATCATACGGCATGCTTCCTCCCATCGCACCGTGGATCAGGTAAGTAGTACCACCCCACGATTCTGTTCGTGTCCCTTCAAAAACGATTGGAAAGATAATTTCCGGGCTCGTGTGATTATCAGCCACAAAATTGTGTTGATGATCATCGGGCAACGAGTAAGAGCTACTGAGTATTTTTTCCAAAGTTGCAATGGCATCGGCATAACGGTCTTGCCCGATATAGACTTCCGCGTTTAAATACAATTTCGCCAATACCATCCATGCTGCCCCCTGGTCCGCCCTTCCATAGGACGTCATGGGAGGATTAAGACCAGACTCGATCCCTGTTAATTCGCTTTCGATATATTCGAAAAGTTGTGAGCGGTCCGCTCTTTCCGGGAAAAATGATCCGGGAAGATCCTCCTCCGTAACAAATGGTGAAGTACCAAACAGATCGATCATATGATAATAACCCAGTGCCCTTAAAAACCGGGCTTCAGCTACGAATGTATCTACCTCCGGAAATCCGCTGTCGGTCGCTGCGCGAATGAATTCATTGCAAACAGTGATCATGTACATAATCCTGGAGTGAAGCGCTCCGATATTTACATCTGTTGCAGTCCAGACGTGGGAATGTAAATCCCTGATGTCAGGGTCGTTAAATGAAATAACCGCTTCGTCAGTTGTCAATTCCTGCACGTTCCAAAAAGCTCGTGTATAAGTCCCAAACCCTTCATCGATCCCTTCGATATCGGGGTTTCCGTCTGGTCCCTGAAGACCGCTAAGCGCGATACTTGTATACAATTTTGCCAGACCTTGCTTGTAATCATCCACCGTTTCATAAACATTTTCTGAATTGACTACACGTGGATTGATCGGTGTAACATCCAGGTCATTGAAGCAGGATGACATCAAAGCTATGATCAGGGTTGCTATCGAAAATTTATATATCGTCTTTTTCATAACTCTTCTCATTTAAAAATCAAGATTTAAACCTAAAAGATATGTGCGTGGGCGAGGGTAAATATTATTGTCTATACCCAATTGATCACCCGTACCACCAACTTCAGGATCAATTCCTGAATAATCGGTAATGATAAAAGCATTCTGAACAGTTAAGCTTATCCGTGCATTCAACTTCTTGAATATCTCCTGAAAGCTGTACCCCAGGCTAATATTATCCATTTTGAAAAAAGAGGCATCCTGAACGTAGATATCTGAAAATACCTGAGGATCTTCAAAACCAATTTCATAAGCCCTCGTTCGAATGTTGTTGAAATAGGTCGAATTGGCAAAAAGGCCATTCAAACTCTGGTTCTCACCATTATTATAAGCATAGTTGCCAAGGCTTAACCTTCCTGAGAAAGAGAAATCCAATTGCTTGTATTGCAATCTTGAATTTATACCCACCAGGTAATCCGGATAGGGATTGTGATTGTGGTATTTATTAAATTGATTGGCATCAACTTCGCCGCCTTCTCCGGATCGGTCGACATACAATCCTTCAATCGGATTTCCATCCTCATCAAATACCTGCTGGAAAGTATAATACGATTCCGGTGATTGACCAACCGTATGAATTTTTATCAGTGATTCCAATCCTCCGCCGCCGATTGAACCTATTGGAACTCCGGGATCGGATGGATCCGCCGTTTTATTCAATTTCGTGATCTCTCTTTTATTGTAAGTCAGATTGGCGCTGATGTACCAGTTAAAATCCGGTGTAACGACCGGTCTGGCTCCAAGGGTAATTTCATAACCCCTGATCTCCATTGATCCTACATTTGTGGTCAAAAAGTTGCCGAAGTTACTTCCATCAGGAATCGGTATCCTGTTCAGTAAATCGGTCGTCTCCCTTTTGTAAACATCCACACTACCCGTGATCTTATCCTCAATAAATCCAAAATCAAGTCCAACATTGTAAGTGGTAGTTTCTTCCCATTTCAAATTGGCGTCATAAGGTGCAGGTCGTGCGATTAAAACATATTCTCCATCTATCAGATAGTAAGCAGAACCAACTCCATATTCATACTTGGCAATTGCGGGATAATATGGATCGTTCAGTGTAGGCGATAGACCCTGCTGACCGGTAACACCATATCCCAGTCTCAATTTCAGGTTAGAAAGAGAACCGGCATTTTCCAAAAATGACTCTTCATTGATCTTCCAGGCAAGGGCTACCGATGGAAATACACCCTTTTGATTATCACCAACAAATCGGGATGATCCATCCTGTCGAATGGTAGCGGTTAACAAGTACTTGTTATTCAATGTATACATCAAGCGGCCATAAACAGAAACCAGGAAGTTTTCATCCGGATTGTCCGTTTCAATTGCTTCGCCGTCAACTACAACCGTGCGGGTATTGAGTCTGACCTGTTCTTCCAAACCATTTCGATCGTAAGTTGTCGATCCCCTTCTCCAATGCTGCCATGAATAACCAGCCGTCAGGTCTATTTTATGTATGCCAATTTCTTTAGAATAATTAAGATAGGCTTCCAGCAGTTCGGATTTTGTATTTTCTGTATAATCCAATAATCTTCCGTGTTCCGGATCGACGTAGTCACGGTAAACAAAGGTGGAACCAGGAAGATAGTTGTCATGTCCATCCGTATCCGTTTTATCCAATCCCAGGTTTAAGTTAGCTCTCAGATCAGGAAGAAAATGAAATTTATAATCCAGTTGAATATTACCGATAAATCGATACACATCCGCCTGATTATCCCTTAGGTTTAAAGAAGAAACAGGGTTTGTAACAAAAGTTGATGCCGTTCCTTCGGGATCCATACTTCCGTCAGGCAATGTTTCTGTCGTCCAGGTGAAGTACCCATTATACCTTTCATTTCCATTAAATACAGGCTGCGTAGGATCAAAACTTACGGCTGCACCCACTGCTCCTTCATCTCCGAAATTAGAATGTGCATAGGTTCCTTTTGCATTTAAATTTACTTTCAAATGATCATCAAGGAACGTCGGGTTGAGATTGAGGGACAATGTGTGTCTTTTAACATCGGTATTTTTTAAAATGCCTTCCTGATCTGTAAATCCATACGATAAACGATAAGGAATGCTAGCCACAGCGCCTTTTGCGGTGAGACTGTGATTTTGCGAAAATGCATTTCTATATATCTCATCCTGCCAATCCGTGTTTTCGTTCCCTAATCTTTCGGCATCTTCCGGTGTTATACCTGTTCCTGCCTGCTGGGATCTTTCATTGATCAGCTGACGATACTCATCACCATTCAATACATCCACGTATTTGATAGGTGTACCGATTGAAAACTGACCATTATAGCTTAGCTTCGTATCTCCCTCCATCCCTTTTTTAGTCGTGATGATGATTACACCGTTGGATGCTCTCGCTCCGTAAATGGCAGCAGCTGATGCATCTTTCAAGACGGTAAATGATTCAATATCATTTGGATTGATTGTATTCAGTGGATTGGAAAGCCCGCTGATGTCGCCGTCATCAATTGGGAATCCGTCGATGACTATTAGCGGGTCATTGGTCGCTCCTCCAAGAGACGAACCGCCCCTGATCCTGATCGTTGTCCCACTTCCAGGAGCGCCGCTATTACTGGTAACGGTCACACCGGCTATCCGGCCAGTCAATAAATCCTGAGGAGTAGTTGTAACGCCAGGGTTGAAATCCCGGTTCCCCAATGTCCCGACGGCTCCTGTCAGGTCTTCTTTTTGCACTTCACCATATCCAATTACTACAATTTCCTCCAATGCCGTTATATCAGGTGTCATGGAAAGATCAATCACACTTCTTTCGGAAACATTCACTTCCTCCGAGATAAATCCGATATAGCTAAATACCAATACAGAATTACCAGATGGTACTTCAATGGAATAATTGCCATTGATATCCGAAACCGTTCCACTCGTTGTTCCCTTGATCACTACATTCACTCCAGGAAGTTCTTCTTCATTTTCCGCTGAGGTGATCTTTCCTGTCACCGTCATCGTCTGAAGAAAAATATCGACCTTGGCAGGTTGACCTTTTTCCTTTTGCGAAAGCCTGTCAACATTGATTGTATTGTTAATCTGCTTGAATTTCAGATCGGCTTCTTTTGACAACTCCACCAATACTTCATAAATCGAGGCATTGACAAATTGTCTGTTCAGCACAACATCGTTGCTGAGATCGCCTTTGTTAAAGGCAAATTTATAACGCGTTTTCCGTTCAATTTTTCTGAACGCATCTATGAGGTTGTCATCTTCAAAGCTTACCGTGATGCTCACTTCCTTTACGCTTCTAACTGCCTGAGCCTCACTCTCTGCAGCCAGCAGCATGGAAATGAAAAAGCACTGTAAAACGAATCCGTAGAATATTAACTTAGACACCATCAATACTTGTCGTAAAAGTTTATTTTCCATACTTTTAAATGTTTTAGTTTCTAATAAATCTAAAGCTCTTTACCTGGCTGGCTGGTGGTACATTCCCCAATGTGAAGCACCAGACTGACAGGTAAAAATGGTACTTGGCAATGCTTGCCTGGCAGGCATTGCCAATTTATTTTGTGGTAATTGTCATTCCATATGGTTTCATTTTTGGTAGGTAATCAAATACGTTTTATCATCTTTTGTAAAATCAAAGTTCATGGCAAAACCGATCGAGGTTAAGACATTTTTCAGATCCAGGTTGTTGAATTCCCCTGTATAGTTCCATTTCTCTTTGGGTTGATTGGATTGAATAATTTTCACTCCGTACCAGTTTTCCAGGTAGGTAAAAACCTGTTTCGAATCCGCATCGCTGAAATAAATAATACCATCCTTCCAGGAAGTGATTTCCTCCAAACTGAAGGGTTTTGTATTAAATAGATTTTCAGCTTCAACATACTCGGTTTGCTCTCCAGGCTCCAGGTAGACACTTTTGACAAGTTTCTTATCCGAGTTCATGCGGGTAACAACTACTTTGCCGGTGACAAGTGCCACATTCGTTTTCCCGTCGGAATAGGAATTGACATTGAAAGAGGTTCCAAGGGCTTGGGTTACTACGTTATTGGCAATCACCCTGAATGGCCTGTCCCGATCCTTTGCCACTTTAAAAAAAGCTTCTCCTTCCAGTTTAACAACCCTTTGATGCTCTTCAAAATCTTTCAAAAAAGAAATGGAACTACCGGAATTGAGTACAATTTCTGAACCGTCCGTCAGAAAAACAGTTGATTTCTGGCCCCATGGATTTTGCTTCGAGATCAGTTCAGCTCGAAGCGATTCATCATCAACCGCTGATAAAATAAGGTTCCGGTTAAAAAAGATGGAAAGAGATAATAACAATAAAATTGCTGCTGCAATACCAATTTTGAGATAGTTTTTCTTTTTTCTAATAATTCGATGACCCGAAGCCTTTTTGAGCACAACATCTGAATTCATAGGAATCACTTCACCCTTGGCAGATCTTCCGGGAGAAATGTCACTGGAAATATTATCAGAAATGGAATGCCAAAGCAGCGATTTTTCTTCCTTATCCAACCTGTAATCAATCTTCGGCAATTCTGTCACAATCCTTTTGGCCTCTTCAATGACAACCAGTTTTTCAGGATGTTTTTTCAGGTATTCCTCCCAGTGCAGATGATCTTCTTTTTGAGGATTTAAGATCCACCGTCGAAAACGACTGTTCAAAACAAAATCTTCAACCTTGTAATTCTTGTATTCCATTCTAAAAGCTCTTCACCTTTATAAAGGATCGGGAACTAAAAAACTATCCTTTCTTAAGACAAAAAATTAATAAAATTACAATGAGGACGTCCTTTCTGATATATTTCTACCTAAATGCCAATAAAACAAAGTGATTATTGAAATAATTACATCAAACTTACGAATAACAAAAAGGAAATAATTAAAATGTTCCTTTTCAATGAAGTCACTGCTTTCCAGGTCAGGGTGTAAACGGATTTAATATTGATGGAAAGAATTTCGGAAACTTCTTCATAACTGAGCTGTTCGAAAAAAATGAGGTTGATTACTTCCCGTTGCCGTTCAGGCAATCTCAACAGAGATCGTTTGATTTTCATTTTTCTTTCATCATTGGCTTGCTGAGCAATCAATTTTTGTTCAAAAGGAAAGACAATTTCAACAAATGAAAGATTTTCTAGCGGATGTTCGTCGTAGAGCTTTTTATCCCTTTCAATAAGATGTTTGATCTTTCTTCGAAGAGAGCGGAAGAGATAAAATTTAATATTATCGGTGACAGAAAGATATTTCCTTCGATTCCAAAGATCGATAAATAGGTCTTGTATGCTATCTTTTATCAGGCTTCTATTGGAACGAATGTTCATTCCATAGCTGAACAATTCATCTACGTACTTTTGATAAATATATTCAAAGGCAGTTTTGTTGCCTTTCAGAAAGGAAGTCCATACTTCACTGTCGCTCCTCTCCTTCCAAAGAATAAATTGTTCTGAACCAATATGTAAATAATCCCCTTTCATTTAAAAGCTTAAAAAATTATGTCATTCTATAACCAAATATATCTAATCTTAAATAAACGTAAAAATTACGGATAATATAAATTTAGTAATTCATACGACTTTAAGTAATAAAAATTAGAAGAAATAAAATTTGAAGGCCTGATTTCAAAAAAATATTGATTACTTACCTGTCCAGATACTCTTCATCATTCTCTTCAACCGTGCTATCGTCGGCAGATGAAGAGAGTTTTTCAAGAAAGTCGACCATGTTGATTTCATGGCTTAGGCTCAGCCTTTTTCTCAATCTGTATCTGGCGGTCTCTACCCCCCTTACAGAAATGTTCAGAATGGAAGCGATTTCCTTATTGGTGAGGTTCATTTTGACAAATCCACATAATCGAAGTTCTTTTTGAGTGAGATCAGGATAGGATGACTTGAGTTCGTGAAAGAAATCCTGGTGCACTCTTTCGAAATTGGTATCAAAAACATGTAAATGCTCCTCATCCTGAAGGTTGTGATTGATCTTTCGTGTAAGCGACCGAACCCTTTCCCTGGACCGTTCATTTTTGATGGAATCTTTTAACTCCTTCAATTCATTATGCATATCATTCAAGAGATCGCGTTTCTTTACCAGCAGCATGGTATAATTGGCGAGTTCCATGCTTTTATGAATAACATCCTCCTCCAGCTGCTCTTTGTCCTTTATGATCTTTTCTTTTTCACGTTCCAGTTTGATTTGCTGCAACTCAAGCTCCAGAACCTTTCGGAGTTTAGCTTCTTCTTCCCTCGTTTGTTTGATTTTCCTTTTAACCAGGATGATCAATAGGATACCTCCAATCAAACCAAGCAGGCTAAACAAAACAACAGCGATTTTTGTCTGGTACCAAACAGGTAAAATTTCAAAGTTATATTCAGCTTCCCCGGAAGTTTCTCCCAACTGGTCTCTGCCTTTTACCTTGAAAATATAGTTTCCCGACTTCAGGTAGCTGTATTCCTTTTCAGCCGACTGACTCCACTCTGACCAGTCCTGATCAATATTCTCTAAAATGTAACTGTATTGAATACCCGTCTTGGTCCCAAACTGCGGAGACGCATAATTAAAAATCAAAGAGCTGGTATTATAAGGCAGTTCTAATTTTTCTGATTGCTCAAATTGCAATGGAGCAAACTCCAGGTTATTCTGTTTATTTCTGTACTTAATTTCCGTAATATTAGTAGGTATGGAATCAGTTGTGCTTTCATAATTCAGATTAAAGCTATACAAGCCATCGTTTGTACCGACATACACTTTTGAATCCCCAACCGGTTTGACCAGTTCCAGACTTTTGATGAATGTACCCTTTAGCGGAAGGAACATTTCTTTGTGAAGAACAGGAGATTGTTCGTTTGTTTTAAAATAACCCAATTCATCATCCTTTATGAACCAGGTCTTATCGCCAGAATCGAGAATTTTTCGAATGAGGAGATCATCGCCAAGAATTGTAGATAGTCGTTCATGTGGCGTGAATTCCTTATTCGTGGCATCAAATTCATAGACACCCTTATTGGTTACAAAAACCGTATCCCTCTGCCATGTGAAGATATTGATATTGTAAAGAGATGGCAAACCATGCTGATCTGTATAGTGTTCCAAACTGACGGTTCGCCTGAATTGCCTGTCTATTTTTATTTTGTACACCCCTTCGTACCCATGACAAATCCAGAAAACACCGGGTTCATTACTTTGCAAAATATCTCTGCTGGAAATATCCAATCCATTGATCCTATTCTCAAAAACAAACCTTCCATTTTTGAAAGATAGCAGGTTTAATCCATGGTATTCGCATGCCAGATAATGGTTGGGAAATCCATCAATTGGAATTACTTTCCAGACACCCAGGGTGCCTTCCACCAGATAGCTCCTTTTTCCATCAGAAACATAGACTCCCCGGTCATGGCTGATCACCAGTTTATCTTCAAGCACGCTAAGTGACCATGCCTGAGCTTCCAAACCAGGTATGATATCAAAATCACGCCTTAACAAAAATTGATCATCACCTTTAAGCTCCGCGGCATACACGCCCTGGTTTGTCGCAACATAAAGCCGATCCTTGTATTGGATCATATCATAAATTGCCGCATCCTCAAATATCAAGGTCATAGGAGTCGCCATCTCGATACAATCGATCCCTTTATTTAACATCGCCCATATATTGCCTTGATGGGACATTCCCAGGCTCAAAACGGTATTATCCTGCAGGCCTCTGATCTCCCGCTCCACAGGGTCTGCAGAATGCTGAAAGTTTAATTCTATCACCTGGTTGTTGATGGTTCCCAGGTAGAATTTTTTATCAGAATTTATTGCACAAAATATCTCATCGGTCGACTCGTCCGGCAAATGGTTGCGAAAGAGATCAGCCTTCCCTTCCTGAAGGTTTAAAAGGTAAGAGAAACCATCCTTTGTAAAGACAAACAGCTCCTCCTGTTGGATACCTTGAAAAATACCTACGATTGTCTCATTTCTGTAAGCGTTGGCAGCAACGACTTCATCAAATTCCATCGTGCTGACATTGAGTTTTTTAATGCCCCAATTATCCACCACAAATAGCTCATCATTAACCTCATTTAAATAAGAAAAACGATCTGTTGAAGGAATAGTAATAGCATTTCTGCCTTTCAAGGCAATGAGCATTTTAAAACTCCGAAAGATAATGTGCCCTTTGTTCTCGATTATCTGCCAGACGTCCTCAAAGTTCTGGTCTTCGGGGCGAAGAAAACCATTGAGTGATTCATAGTAATAATTGCCGTATTGATCTCTCTGAATTGTTCCAATTTCATTGATCCCTCCTGCATACACGTTGCCGTCAGATGCATACTTCAAACTTCGTACGGTTGAACCATTCGGCAATTTGATCAATTCCCACCGTTCCCCGTCAAAAATGACTACGCCATCGTTGTTGCCAAAATACATGATCCCCCGATCATCCTCCGTCATGCACCAGAACTGGGAATCTGAATTGTAATCATCCTTATTAAAATGTTTGATTTCCGGCGAACCCTTAATAGATAGCAGATCATTCTCCTCAGATTGAGCATATGCGGTACCTATTGTATGATTGAGAATGACAATGACTAAAAAATAGACAAATCTAATCCCGTATCGACTCTTTCGTAACTCCATCCCGTAATTTAAATCAATAAGCAATTGACTTACAGTGCTTTTACTTTTAATGACGTATTAAACACGTACTTCAAAATAATAAATGAAGTAAATTAAGTGTAGTCAATCCACAAAAAAAATTTTACCGGTCAGATTATTTTTAACTATCAGAATAACTAACCTAACCAAATTCTGGTATTCTGCTTAAATAAATTAGAAAACTAAACCCTGAAATTGTGAAATATTTTAACACCCTTATTTTTTGTCTATCTATCCATAAAACGATTTCCGAAATCCGGTATTTAAAGAATAGTTTCATTTTGCGATTTGCATTTATCCTTTTACTCGGATTGCATATGAGCCTGGTCTGTCATGCACAATTTTTAAAAACCAATGGCTCCAAAATAGTTGACCCTGCTAATAATGAGGTTATTTTGAGAGGGATCGGCCTGGGAGGATGGATGCTCCAAGAAGGTTATATGCTGAGAACATCTGGCCCGCAACACGAAATTGAGACCAAAATAACGGAGCTGATCGGGGAAGAGAAAACACAGGAATTCTACGATGCCTGGCTGGCCAATCATTTCAGAAAAATCGATGTGGATTCCCTCGCCTCCTGGGGATTCAATTCTATCCGTCTTCCCATGCACTACAAACTTTTTACACCACCCATCGAAGAGGAGCCCGTTCCGGGTGAAATTACTTTTATTGATAAGGGATTTGACATGGTGGATGATCTTGTTTCCTGGTGCAGGGACAATAACATTTACATCATTCTGGACATGCACGCCGCTCCGGGAGGTCAGGGAGAAAATGCAGACATCAGCGATTACGATCCCACCAAATCATCACTTTGGGAAAGCCAGGCTAACCAGGACAAGCTGGTTGCAGTGTGGAAAAAACTTGCCGAGCGATATGCCGATGAACCTCAAATTGCCGCTTATGATCTGATCAACGAAACAAACTGGGGATTTCAGGATCATGAAAATGACCCGAATGGATGTAGTGAAAATCAAAGCGCTCCCCTGTGGAACCTTCAAAAAAGGATCACCGAAGCCATTCGAGAAGTAGATGTAAATCACATCATCATCATTGAAGGAAACTGTTGGGGAAATAATTATTCGGGGATGCCATCACTGTGGGACAGTAACATAGTGATCAGCTATCACAAATACTGGAATACAAACGCGCCTTCATCTATCCAGGGAATGATCGCGATGCGTCAGCAACGAAACGTCCCAATCTGGTTGGGCGAAACCGGGGAGAACTCCAATACATGGTTTACCGATGCCATCAGTTTATTGGAAAGCAATGGCATCGGATGGTCGTGGTGGCCACACAAGAAGATGGGTGGAAACAATCCATTAGAAATTAAGGTAAAAAGCGGCTACCAGGAGATCTTAAATTATTGGTCGGGAAGCGGAGCGAAACCAACCGAGGAATCTGCCTATGATGCATTGATGCAGGTAACGGAAGACCTAAAGCTGGAAAACAATGTGTTCCATAAAGATGTAGTGGATGCCATGATTCGTCAGCCGCATTCCGATGAAGCCATTCCTTTTACAAATCACGATATTATACCAAATGAAACAAATCGAGTTTTTGCCACAAATTACGATCTTGGTAAACATGGTATAGCCTATCATGATGATGAAGTAACCAATGAAACGGGAAATGCCGGCGGACTTACCTGGAACCTGGGACGAAGCTACCGGAACGATGGAGTGGACATCGAAGCATGCCATGATGAAATTACCAACGGTTACAATGTAGGCTGGACTGCTGATGGCGAATGGTTGCAATATACATTGGACGTGGATTCGAGTGGTGTTTATCAGGCAGATATTCGATACGCTGTGCTGAATGATGGTTCAGCTATTAAGCTCTTAGTTAATAATGCGGATCAATCGGCAGTAGTTGAGCTACCCGCTACCGGAGGTTATCAGACCTGGGGGACTCACTCTGTTCAGGATGTCATCCTTTATGAAGGAAAACAACAACTTCGATTATTCATCGAAACCGGAGGTGTGAATATCAATTACCTGGAATTCACTTTAAAAAAAAAGATCTCTGAGGTAAGCTTTAAACCTGTTTCCGGTAAGACATCCGAATCTGAAAATAAAATATACCTAACCCTTAATAAGAAAATTGATGTTTCATCAGTAGAAAATTCAGGATTTACCTGTACCGTTAATGGTCATGAAGTGGATATTGCAAGCATCGTTGCCAATCCGGAGAGTGATCAAATCCTCGCTTTAGATATCAACGCCGAACTCAACGATGGCAGCCAAATAACCCTGGATTACGATGGTGATCAGATTGTAGCGATGGATGGCTCCAGTTTAGAAACCTTTTCCAACCTGGAAATTGAAAATAATTTACCCACTCATCTCGCTATTCCCGGTCAGATCGAAGCAGAAATTTTTAATGTAAACCAGGGACTAGAAACCGAAACTACCACAGATGTTGGAGGAGGAGAAAACATTGGGTATACCAATACGGGTGATTTCCTGGAATACCTGATCAATGTGCAGGATTCGGGAGAATACAGGCTGGAGGTAAGAATTGCATGTGAAAGCCAGGCAGGCATTTTTGAGGTGCAGCAGCTTTCACTTGATGGAGAACTATTAAATGCTAAAGAAATCCAGGTGCCTGTAACCGGCGGATGGCAAACCTGGCAGACCATTTCAACTAAAATGACACTGGATAATGGCAGGTCCAAACTTAGGGTAGAGATCATCCAACCGGAATTCAACATTAACTGGTATAGATTTTCATTTTTGGGAGTTGTGAATGGCATGGAAGATTCGCAACAAGGCTTTTTGATATATCCTAACCCTGTGAAGGACACCCTCAACATTCGCTTGTCCGACGAAATTTCCGGACCTGAAAATTTACTTTCAATCAGGAATCTGCATGGTCAATTGATCTTCCAACGTTCGGGTGTTCAAAACGAAGAAGAAATTAACTTAAACCCTTTCTCTTTTCAATCCGGACTATACATAGTGGAGCTGATGACAAGCGATCTCCATCACGTTAAGAAGTTTTGGGTTGAATAGTTTGGGTCATTCCATTAATAAATCATCAATCGTACATCTTTTTTGCTCAAGAACTTTGAAAGATTTATAAAAACAACCCCTGGTCAAGTATGCTTTTTATAAAAAACGTTGCAATGGGAAAGGACATTCAAAAAGATTAACTATTTGAAAAACAGTTATTTAAATCTAATTGAAGTAGTAAAGACGTAGGTTGATTTTATGTTGAAGTATTTTAAGTGTATGCCTTCAGTGAAGAGAATCCAACATCACTTCTAAATTTGATTTTGCAAAAATGATTATGAAAGAGGTTTCATAATGCGATTTTTTTATTTCCAATCATCTATAAAACGTATAAAGTATGAAATTAGAAATTCTACAAATTCTGAAAAGGTTGCAAAGGCCTTTTCTGGTTTTCTGCCTGACTGGTATGTGGGCTTTTTCCTATGCCCAGGAATTATCGGTGAGCGGAGTTGTGAAAGACGAGTCTGACAGCGGTTTACCAGGTGTCAGTATCTTAGTAAAGGGGACAACCATAGGGACCATCTCTGATATCGATGGGAACTATACCCTTAATGTACCATCGGATAATTCCGTTTTGGTTTATTCTTATGTCGGTTATTTAACCGAAGAGATATTGGTGGAAGGGAGAAGCGCCCTCAATGTAACGATGTCTCCGGATATAACTTCTCTGGAAGAGATCGTCGTGATCGGTTACGGTGAGCAAAAGAAAAGCCTGACTACCGGTGCTATTTCTTCTGTAAAAGCTGAAGATATTCAGACGGTATCCGTTGCGAGAGTTGACCAGGCCCTACAAGGTAGGACATCGGGAGTTTACATCGTTCCAAATTCAGGATCTCCGGGAAATGGAACAAAAATCCGGGTAAGGGGTGCAGCCTCGAATGGAAACTCCAATCCATTGTACATCATCGATGGTGTTCGAACCGGCGCTGATGGCATGGATTATTTAAGTCCGAGCGAAATTCAATCCATCGAAGTATTGAAGGATGCTGCATCGGCTGCCATTTATGGTGCTGAAGGAGCAAATGGTGTAGTGATCGTTACGACAAAAAAGGGGGATTCCAATCAAAGCCAAATAAGTTACAGTGGCCAAATGGGTGTTCAATCGGTTGATCCAAACCTTATGCCAATGATGAACGCGCAGCAATACCAGGAATACATGGAAGAAGCTGCTGTTCCGGGTGCTCCTACCCAGGCTGATGTTAGCGGAATCGGTGATGGAACCAATTGGATTGACGAAGTATTCGAAAATGCTCCGATGCAAAACCACAGTCTTTCTTTCAGCGGAGGCAGTGATAAATCCACCTATTTCATTACAGGAACCATGTATCAACAACAAGGTGTATTGGGTGGTGATAAAGCTAAATTTGACCGTTACACGATACGATTGAATTCCAATCACAAACTAAAAGACTGGTTGACAATCGGCGAAAATTTATCTTACGCTTACATTCAAAAAAGGGGTGTTTCGGAAGATGATGAATTTGGCTCGATTGTAAGTAGTGCAATGGCCCTGGATCCGGTTACTCCTGCAGTTTATACTACTTCTACTCTGCCACAGCATGTTCAGGATGCCATTGCGGCAGGACAACCGTTGGTGAAAGACGAAAATGGAAACTACTACGGAATATCCAATTTTGTAAAAGGCGAATATGGCAACCCACTTGCCAGAATTGATCTTGACAAAGGAAGGACCACACAAAACAAGATATTGGGTAATATTTACCTGGAGATCCATCCGATTGAGGGCTTTAAATTTACAACAAGGTTAGGCATCGATGCCGCATTCCAGCGTGAGCATAACTGGACACCAACCTATTGGTTCTCCAGTGAAAGCCTGAACACTGTTGCGACCGGTTCAGACAACTGGCAGGAATGGTATACCTGGCAATGGGAAAACTTTGCTTCATATGATAAAACCATTGGCGAGCATCACTTCACCTTGCTGGCAGGTGCTTCTCAGCAAAAGTACACTTACAATACAGTAAGTGGAAGTTACTCAGGATTATTCCGTGAAGAAGAGAAATGGTCATATGGAGACTATGTTCCTGATAACCTTGACAGGATAGCCAGCCGACCTGAATACAGAACCCTTGCTTCATTTTTTGGAAGAGTTTCCTACGATTATAATGGAAAATACCTGGTCAACGCCACCGTTCGAAGAGATGGATCATCCATGCTTTCTGATGGAAATAAATGGGGTACGTTTCCTTCAGTCTCATTGGGATGGGTTCTTTCTAATGAGAACTTCTATCCTGCCGGTTTATCAGAGATTATCAATTATGCGAAAATCAGAGGTAGCTGGGGAGAAAACGGTAGTTTATCTAACCTGTATCCAGGGCAATGGCAATCATCTATTTCTACCAATGTAGGTGGAGTAATCCGGTACCCAAGTCCTGACGGCACTTACGTTTTTGGAGCAGCACCATCCAATTTGCAAAACCCATCCCTGACCTGGGAAACAAGTGAGCAGATAGATGTAGGATTAGATCTGAGACTTTTCAACAGCCAACTTAACTTTACTGTCGATTACTTCGAAAAAACCACAAAGGATCTGATCACTCCGGGTGCACCTCCAATTTTTGCCGGGAACAGCCTTCCTTTTGTCAATGCAGGTAATGTTCTGAACAAGGGATTTGAATTTGAGTTATCCTATAACAATGCATCGCATCGTGAGTTCCAGTATGAGATCAGCGGTAACTTTACCACGCTTGACAATGAAGTAACTTACCTGGATCCAAACTATCCAAATATTGCCGGAGCTAATATCGGTACAGGATGGGGAGGAGCAACTCAGTTCTCAGAAGGCTATCCCGTTTGGTATTTTAACGGATACAAAACTGATGGAATCTTCCAAAATCAAGGACAGATTGATGCATATCTCGCTGATGGTCTAACTGGCTACACACCTTCTCCAGGTGATCCCGTCATCCTTGATGTCAACGAAGATGGTCAGATCTCGCCAGCAGATCAGACTTATATCGGAGATCCAAATCCTGATTTCTTCTACGGTGCAAGAGTTAGTATGAACTACAAAGGGTTTGACTTCCTTGTCTTTGTTCAGGGACAATCTGGAAATGATATTTTGATGGGATTCAATCGAACTGATCGTCCAACAGCAAACAAACCAGCGTTTTTCTATGAAGACCGATGGACTGGCGATGGCTCGACCAATGAATGGTTTGCAGCTAATACAAGCAGCACTCAAATTTACAGCAGTGATTTAATGGTATTCAGCGGATCATATGCCCGAATCAGACAGCTGCAATTGGGTTACAATCTTCCTAACTCATTATTGGAATCCATCAAGATTAGAAATGCACGACTCTATGTATCAATGGATAACTACTTCACCTTTACCAAATACCCAGGTCTGGATCCTGAAGCCGGAAGTGGTGATGACAACAGTATCGGCATTGACAGAGGTGTATATCCCATTCCAAGAACGATCATTGGAGGTTTAACTTTTAGTTTTTAATTAATAACAGAATTCGACATGAAAAATATATTCATTAAAAATATACTTGCCCTGGCAATTGTGCTATCGGCAACATCGTGCGAAGATTTTCTTGACCAGGAAGTGCCTGGAAAATTTTCAGAACAGGATTTTTATCAAACTGACGAAGACGCAACCATGTCCGTAACGGCTATTTACGACATGGTTTCAGCCCATTACTATTCCAACTGGGCAAGTTTGTATGTTGTAAAGACCATGCCTTCTGATGAAAGTAACGCAGGAGGAAGTAATGATGGCGACCAGAAAGGTTACCAGGATCTGGATGACTTTAACATTGATGCACAAAATGACAAAGTGAGAGACGTCTGGAGAATGCTTTACTATGCCATCTATCGATCAAACAAGGTGATCAATAAAATGCCTGGCGATACAGATCTTCAAAAAAGGTTGATCGCAGAAGCAAAAGCATTAAGAGCCATGAATTATTTTGATTTGGTCACACTTTGGGGTGGAGTTCCTCTGGTTTTGGATGATGTTGATCCAAGTCAATACACAAGTGTTGGAAGAACGTCTAAGGAGGATGTTTATGCTCAGATCGAACAGGATCTGCAGGAAGCTATCTCAGCACTGCCAGTAAAAAGTGCATATGGACTGGTTGATTCATTCAGGTTCTCAAAAGGCGCAGCTCAAGCGCTATTAGGAAAAGTTCATTTGTTCCAGGAAGAATGGTCAGATGCTGTCACGCAATTTGAAGCGGTTATTTCAAGTGGTGAATACCAGTTAGAACCTTCGGTTCAACGTGTATTTTCCAATGCCGGTGAATTTGGAGTAGAGTCTCTGTTTGAATTATCCTTTACGAATAACGAATCTTACGACTGGGGCAACTTCCCATGGGGTGAAAAGCCAGAAAGTAATATCCATGTTCAGCTGATGGGTCCCCGGGCAGATTTCTATACCCCTGCCCCTGGAGACTCGCTAATGGGTGGCTGGGGTTTTAATGTGCCAAAAGATAAATTATACCAGGCTTTCGTTGATGCTGGCGATGACAACAGAAGAATAGTAACAGTCATGTCAGAGACAGAGTTGGAAGCTGCAGGTGGTAACTGGAGTGTAGACAATGCCTGGGATTTTGAAGGATACTGGCAAAGAAAGTATGGCACATTCTCCGGATCAACAGGCGGTCCTGTTGGTGAATTAAACTATGGAACCAATTTCAGGATCATCCGATACGCAGATGTGCTATTAATGGCGTCAGAAGCAAACTTCCGTGCCGGCAACGAACCAACATCAAGGGATTATCTCAACGAGGTTCGTGAGCGGCCAGGCACAAACCTTCCGGAAGTAAACGCATCAGGAAATGATCTTTTTGAAGCAATCGTAACAGAAAGGCAACTTGAACTGGCATTGGAAGGCCATCGATATCTCGACCTGGTACGTTGGGGAAGAGCGCAGCAAGAACTAGGACCGTTAGGTTTTGAAAACGGAACACACGAGGTTCTTCCAATTCCGATCAACGATGTCCGATCAGGAGCATTGGAGCAAAATCCTAACTATTAGAAACGGTTATATAATAAATAAAGAAATAAGGGCAGCATTTTTAGTTGCCCTTATTTTGTAGGTTTTTATAAATTGGAGAAAAAATGAGAATGTTATACTACTTATTCATATCCATCATTCCAGTCTTTTTCTCTTGTTCACCGGAAAAAGATGATGTGGGGCCAGTCAATTATGACCCGATTGAAGAAAAGGAATATACTTTTGAGGGAACTCCAATCTGGGTTGATGAATTTGACTACACAGGGAAACCCGATCCTGACAAATGGGGATACGATCTTGGAGGACACGGGTGGGGTAATAATGAACTTCAATATTATACTGACAATATTCAAAATGCCAGCGTTGAAGATGGTCAACTGACCATTACTGCTATCAAAGAGGAAATTGAAAGTAATGAATATTCTTCCACCAGATTGATCTCTAAAAACAAGGGTGACTTTTTGTATGGAAGGTTTGAGATCAAAGCTAAACTTCCAACCGGAAGAGGAACCTGGCCCGCAATCTGGATGCTTCCAACTGACTGGAAATATGGCGGTTGGCCCGATTCGGGAGAGATCGATATCATGGAACATGTTGGGTACGACCAGGATCGCGTTCATATTACCGTACACACCAGGGCCTATAATCATGGCATCGGTACTCAGGTCGGTAAAAGTAAAGTTATTTCAAATGCAAGCACTGAGTTTCACCTCTACCGGGTGGATTGGACACCTGAAAAAATTGAGGGGTTCATCGATGATGATAAGATCTTCGAATTTAAAAATGAAAAATCAGGATCTGCCACCTGGCCATTTGATCAGAAATTTCACTTGCTTCTCAATATTGCGGTAGGTGGAAATTGGGGCGGTGTCGAAGGAGTTGATGAGAATGCTTTTCCGACTTCAATGGTTGTCGATTATGTCAGAGTTTATAAAATGATTGAAAAGGAAGACTAATTACCTGCATTTGTAAAAACCATTTCAGAAAAATAAACATATTAAATAATGAATAGATTTTTAACAATCAGCCTGACGATTGTGGCTGTTATAGTGGTGCTTTTGTCTTTTAAGTTTCGCGACAAGCCAAAAAACAATAGCACGGAAGCCAGAGTTGAAGAGCTCATCAAAAAGATGACGCTAAAGGAGAAAGTGGGACAAATGGCACAGGTTACACTTGATGTGATCACGGAAGGGCCCAATGAATTTGCCAGCAACGAACCCTTGCAACTTGATAATGATCATGTGAGAAAAGCACTTGTAGAGTATGGTGTTGGTTCCATTCTGAATACAGCTAACAACCGGGCCCGAACTCCGGAAAAATGGAACCAGATCATTGGTGAATTACAGGAAGTTGCCATGAATGAAACCCGGATAAAAATCCCGATTATTTACGGTATTGATGCGATTCATGGAACTACCTACACAGCTGGTGCAACCATGTTCCCACAGGAAATTGCCCAGGCCGCAACATTCAACAGGGAGCTGGTAAGAAAAGGAGCGGAAATCTGTGCCTATGAAACCCGGGCATCATCGATCCCCTGGAATTTCTCACCAGTATTGGATATTGGCAGGGATCCGCGATTCCCAAGGATATGGGAAGGATTTGGTGAAGATGTTTATTTATCAAGCGAATTAGGCAAACAAATGATTGATGGTTATGAAGGTGTGAACAATGACATCTCCGACAAGACCAAAGTCGCCTCTTGCCTGAAACACTTTTTAGGTTATTCGGTTCCTGTTTCCGGCAAGGACAGAACGCCGGCATTTATACCGGAGATAGAGCTACGGGAAAGGCACCTCCCTCCTTTTCAGGCAGCGATTGAAGCAGGTTCACATTCAATTATGATCAATTCCGGATTGATCAATGGTGTACCCGTCCATGCCAGCTATGAGATCCTCACCAGCTTATTGAAAGAAGAACTCGGCTTTCAAGGCCTGGTTGTGACGGATTGGAAGGATATAGAAAATTTACATCTTCGCGATAAGGTAGCTTCCACTCAAAAAGAGGCAGTAAAACTTGCTATCAATGCAGGAATTGACATGTCCATGATCCCTTACAACTTTAATTTTTGTGATTACCTCGTAGAATTGGTTGAAGAGGGCGAAGTTTCTATGGACCGGATTGATGACGCTGTGAGAAGAATTTTGACATTGAAATATGAATTGGGGCTTTTTGAAACTCCGGTCACAAATATTAAAGACTATCCGAAATTTGGAAGTGAGGAATTTGAGAAAGCATCCTATGATGTCGCTGCGGAAGTTATGACACTTTTGAAAAATGAAGGAAATATTCTACCCCTGAAAAAAGGATCAAAAGTACTCGTTACGGGACCAAATGCCAACAGCATGAGAAGCCTGAATGGTGGATGGACCTATTCCTGGCAAGGGGAGAAAATTGAGGAGTTTGCCCAGAAATACCATACCATTCTCGAAGCCATTGAATTAGAAAACGGCAAGGAAAACGTCACTTTTGTTCAGGGTGTGGCATACAATGAAACAGGAAAATATTGGGAGGAAAATGTAATTGATATTGATGCCGTTGCCAAAGCTGCCGCCGATGTGGATTACGTAGTCCTTTGCCTGGGAGAAAACACCTATACGGAAAAGCCCGGCGATCTGCACGATCTTACTATTTCTACGAATCAAATTGAATTAGCCAATGCCGTGGCGAAAGCCGGAAAACCTGTTATCCTTGTTTTAAATGAAGGACGCCCTCGCGTGATCAAGGATTTTGAAAGGGAAATGGATGGGATCCTGATGGCTTACCTTCCCGGAAATTTTGGTGGCGATGCCATAGCGGATGTATTATTTGGCGATGTCAATCCTAGTGGAAGGCTTCCGTACACTTACCCGATGTACACCAATACATTGGTCACCTACGACCACAAACCTTCGGAAGAGCAAAACAAAATGGAAGGCATGTATGACTATGAATCGGATTTTGCCATTCAATTCCCTTTTGGGTTTGGTCTGTCATATACCACTTTTGAATACTCCGATCTGGAGGTAAGCGATGAAAGCATGGATGCTTCGGGTAGTGTAACGATTTCAGTAAATGTGAAGAATACGGGTAATGTTGAAGGAAAAGAGGCTGTGCTCCTTTATATCACTGACGAATATGCCTCCATCACTCCTGATGTAAAGAGGTTGAGGGGATTTGAGAAAGTAGGCCTGAATCCTGGTGAGTCAGCTCATGTTGAGTTCACTATTTCTGCCAGAGATGTGGCATTTATAGCAAAAGACCTCAACTGGACAGTGGAAAAAGGTGATTACGAGATCAACATTGGTGGATTGACGGATAAATTCTCAATTACTGAAAACAAGTCTTTTAATAAGATCGACCCTATATTCTAGGTTTATTTTCCAGGATTAAAAAAGGGCAATGAATCGGCTTTACCGGTTCATTGCCCTTTTTATTTCACCGTATGATTATCAACGGCTAATATTATTGATTTCATAAATTCGGAAGTAAATCAAGCACATCCTTCAGGTCGATATACTTAAAATTTTGACCAACCATTGCCCCATCGTTGTAATTAAATCCATCCTGCACAACCAGCAAACCATGTGGGAATTTATCACCAATGGAAAAGGAATATATCTCTAGTCCGTCGGTCTCTTCCACACCATCCAAATCAGGGCTATCCAGAATGGCAAAACTTCCCAGGTAATTGTTTGATCTGCGATCAAATATAGCATAGGAAAAACTACCCTGGATGGATGCTAACAAAAATCCGTTTCCTTTGGAATCGTTGTACAAAGCCAGGCCTTCGATATCGTATTCAATGGCCTCATTGTTTTCTTGTTGCGATTCCGGCAATAAAGCAACTTCAAAATCAGGATCAACCAGAGATAGTTTCCAGATGCCATTTTCCTCCTCTCCTATGTAAAGAAAATCCAGTTCGTCGTCAGCGACCATGCCTTCCGGCTGGCTATCCAGTTTCCAGGAGTGAAGTATTTTCAAATCAAAACTGCCATTCTCATCGATGATCAATTCGTACTGGTTGATCCTTCCATTCTTACCGTTAACGATGGCAAAAGCTTTATTCTTAGCATTTTTGTACAGGCAAAATCCGTATACTTCGTCGATATCGGTTGTGTCGATCGTAAAATTGCTTTCTAAAAGCTGAACAAGTTGTCCATCTGTATCGATTTGATGGATAATAATCGAGTTGTCCGTTCGGTTGCTACCACCAATAATATCCATTTGCTTATCGCCAACAACAATTCCTTGTCGAACATCGATGTTGTTAACTTTGCCAAACTCGTAAAATTGACGCTCTTTTCCATTGAGGTCATATGCATGTACACCACTTTTCTTATTGGTGCCAAAAACGAGGCTCCTATCGGGATCATGAGGATTTATCCAGATAGCAGGATCATCCGCAGCATCTTCATTAGGGTCTTCTTGTACGGGATCTGTTTCTGCAACTGCATAAATCCCATTGCCCAGCTGGGATTGCGCCTGGTAGGCATTTGCCAACTTTACTGAATCCTCTCTTGCTTCTTTGTTTCGTTGAATATCCTGATTTTCCGATTTCGATGATTGACACCCATAAAAAAGTACTATCAGCAGTCCAACTGCGCTTAAACTATTTTTATTGATCATAAATAATGTCTTTTTGAATAAAAAAGGTGAGAATGAACCGTCCTGAGAGATCATTGTATTCTCCCAGGGAACGATTCAATAATTACACTAACCTAATTTTTTGCATTTCATCAATTGCCAAACATGTCAAACTTTAAGCCCAGGTTCATGCGCATGTTGTAGTACTCTGCTTGCATGGTTCTTTCCGGAACACCCTGGTAATAACGCAAAGGTTGATTGGTAATGTTATTCAATTCAACAAATACCCTCCATGTTGGTTTGAACGCGTATGAGCCATTAAAATCAAGAAATGTCTGCTTATCGTAAAAACGATCCTCAAATGCATCACCACCAAGTTCATCGATATAATCACTTGCATGATTGACAGAAGCTCTGAGAACAAGCTTTTCGGTCTCGAAAGACAAGGAGAAATTGTACATATTTTTTGCTGTTCCCGGCAAAGCAATTTCTTCATCCTCACGACCTTCAATACCATCTGTTTCCGAATCGGTGTAGGTATAATTAAAATAAACACCAAATCCACTCAAAATACCAGGAAGGAAATCCAATTGTCGCTGGAATGCTGCTTCAAATCCTCGGATTTTGGCGGTTCCACCATTGTCCCACGTGGTTAACTCAACTTCTTCCGTATTTCCACCAAAGGTATAATCGTATTCAGGCGTCACCTTTTCATAGATGAAGTTATCGACATTTTTATAAAACAATCCCGCTGAAACCAATCCAATCGATTTAAAGTAATTTTCAGCCATCAAGTCAAAATTCATAGAAGTAGCCGGGTCTAGCACAGGGTTGCCCAATACCAATTCACCATCCTCTGAATTGTATTCTTCAAATGGCACAAGAATGTAGTAGTCTGGTCGGGCAAGGGTATTTGTCCAGGCAAGCCTTACAATTGTGTTGGGCGTAAAGTCATACTTTAAATGCACGCCTGGCATCACATTGGTATAGCTGTTAGATCCTGTTCTTTCCTGAATCGGTACATCATCATCCTCTACGTCCAGTGCATAACCTTTGTAGTCTGTGTTAGTATTTTCCATTCTAACTCCAAAAACTGTAGAAAACTTATCTGTTATTTGCAGGTCCGCCATGGCGTAGGCTGCGATGATATCTTCATTCGCTATAAAGTTTCCCGGAACGTATTCATCCGGCTTGTCTTCCTCTTCGTAGAGAGAACTGTTTTTAAGATCCAATTCCCCTAAAAAAGCATTATCAGCAAAATTACCTGCCTGATACTGACCTCCAGGAAGGAAATCATCGTCAGTCTTATCCGCTGTTTCAATTTCACTCAACAACATGTCTGTGTATTCTTCTTCCGCACTATCCCAGCTTCCTCCAAAATCAGGATGTGCATCTCCATCATTGGAACCTCCTGTTGGAACGTATTCATAAAAATTGTTGTCCCGCTTTTTGGTTTTGGCCCGGTAGGTTCCACCAATTTTGATAATACCGTTCTCTCCGACAGGTATCTGAAGGTTTATCTTACCGTTCATGTCTTCTTCCCACTGATCCTGGAACTCTTCGGTTAGCTCATCAAACTCCAGGTTTCGCCATTCCCCTTCGTTTAGTTCAGTAATAGTGGGAAACCTGGTGTCCCTAAAGTCAACCAAAACGGGTAATTCTTCCCCCTCATAAGCAACATATCGCTCATTTGGCCTTCTCTCAGACGCTTTGGTGTAAGTCCCGGACCAGTCAAGATTAATCTTATTCGCAATTAAGTGCTCGCCTCTCAATGAAAAATTCATGGTGCGCTGGTCTTCCAATCTGGCATTTTTCGTTCGGCCTCCTGATTTCCCACCTTTAGTTTCCCTGTTGACAACGCCTAATGTTTCAAACATCCCATCTTCCAGGACATTGGCTCCAAAATCATCGATTCCATCTTCGATGCCTTCTACAGTTACAACATACCGGTTTTCCCAATCATCCCTCCAGTTGTATATTCCATTAAAAAACAAAGTGTGGTTGTTGTTAAACTGGTAATCAAGACCTAACGACAAGCTCCTCCTGTTTCGTTGTACTTCATAAGCTCGTACCTCCATCACATCAGGAATGGCCCCAAAATCATCATGGTCTACCCATTCTACCTCAATGTTTTCTGACCCAAAGTCGTGAACATTGTAGGATGCGCTCAATATGGCTCCTAATTTATTGTTTAAAAAACGATTGCCGATGATCAACCCACCCGTCCAGATTGGCTGATTGCTAAGAAAATTATAACCACTTGCCAATGTTCCTGAAAGCCGGAATTCTGCTGGAACAGATCGAGTAATCAGGTTGACAGACCCGCCAATCGCATCGGCATCCATATCAGGCGTCAATGCTTTATTTACTTCAATAAGCTGTACCATGTCCGATGGGATCAGGTCGAGTTGCACATTTCTGTTGTCTCCTTCAGCCGAGGGTACCCGCTCACCATTAATGGTCACGGAATTTAGCTGCGGAGCCAATCCTCTTACAATGATGTTCCTGGCTTCACCCTGGTCACTTTGCATGGTAATACCAGGAACCCTCTTCAAAGCATCACCAATGTTGGCATCGGGAAAACGACCAACCTGATCCGAAGCAACAATGTTGGTAATGTTCATTTTATTCTTTTGATCATTTAATGCCTTTGCCTGTCCTTTAAGTCGGTCGCCCAGAATGAGCACTTCGTCCCCTAAAATCACGCCCGGAACTAACTTGGTTTGATAAGAAGTAGTTTTATCGGAAGAGATTTCAATTTGGGCATCCTGATCCTCATAACCCATATATGATATGCTCATATCATAACTTCCCTCCGGCACTTTCACCATTTCGAAATAGCCATTTTGATCCGTAACAGCGCCCTTACCGAGCGATTCGATCACTACGATGACACCTGGCATTCCCAGGTTGTTTTCATCCAGTATTCTTCCTTTTACCGCACCATCCTGCGCATTGGCGATAAAAGGGAAAAGCATAAAACTCAATTGTAAAATGAGTATGAATTTTTTCATGATTTAAGTATTAGGTTTTACATGCTGCGAATGTATAGACCGGATTTTTAATGGAAGGCAACAAAGAGGCAACATGGGATTTCGGGATCTGAACAAACAAGCAACAACTCATATTACATTACTGAAAATCAACAATTTAACTTTTAGTTATATTTATGTTACCCATGTTAAAAATTCATTAAATACCCAATCAGGTTGTCATTTTTGTCGAGCTGAAGCTTTTTTCTTAACCTATACCTGGCAATGCGTAGGCTATCAACAGATACACCTAATATGGTCGCAATTTCCTGAGAATGCAGGTTGAGTTTCAGCAGGGAACATAACCGAAGCTCGGAGGGAGTAATTTCAGGGAATGATCCCTTTATTTTAGAAAAGAAATCCTTGTGAACCTGACCAAAAATGATATTAAAATCCTCCCAGTTTTCATCCTTGGTCATATCATGATCAATCGATTTCACCAGTTGGTTGGCCAATCTGATACGATCCTTTTTTTCACTTTTCTTAATCTTCTGCAGGTCGCATTTCAGGCTTTCCAGAAAATTGTTCTTTCGAATGATTTGTAATGTATGAGAAGTGATCAGCTGGCTTTTCAGGACAATATTCTGACGCAATTCCCCCTCTTTCAGTTTTTGATTTTCAAGCTCGGCTTTTAGCTTTTCTTCTTTTAAGAGGGAATTCTTTAATTCAAGCTTATTTAATTCCTCCTGATTTTTGAACAATTGCGTTTTCTGTTCCAGAATCTTTTTGTTTTGATTTACTTTCATGCGTTGATTTCTAATCACAAGGATTGCCCCTGAAAAGATTAGAATGAAAATGCCCAGCATACCATACCGAAAAATGCGGTTGAGTCGCTTATCCTTTTCCAACAGTGCAATTTGATTTTCCTTTCTTTCCGTTTCGTAGATGGTCTGAAGCAAGGCTATTCTCCTGGTATTTTCTTCATTGAGGATCTCTGTATAGAGATTATAGGTCGTTTCAAGATTTTGAAAGGCTTTTTCATAATCATTCAGTTCAAAATAAATTTTGGATAGATCCCGATGGGCCGAGCGTATCTGATATTCGAGGTTATAAGATTCGGCAAGTTTTAAAGCGCTGTCCGTGTAATGCAATGCTTCGAAAAACTGACCCTTTTTACGGTAAGTATCCCCAATATTATTGAGGTTAACTATTTGGTTGTTCACCTCGTCATGGCTTCGGTTGATCTCAAGAGCTTTGATGAAATAATAACGAGCGGAATCGTAGTTGCCTCTATCCTCATGAATACTCCCCAGGTTATCAAATATTCTGGCCAATGGTAATTTGGAATTTCCTTTTTGTTGTAAAATATTTCTTGCCAGATGCTGAAATAACAATGCAGTGTCCGGAATCCCTGTTTTTTCATAATAATGGCCCATCCAACCATATAATTCTCCAATTTTTACCGAATCCCCGGAATGAATATATATTTCAAGTGCATTTTGATAACTGTCAAATGCCAGAGAATACTGACGGGCATATTGAGTAACTGTACCTTGCCAGGTATATGATTCAGCTAGTTTTTTTTGTTCGCCCTCACCGCTGAAAGTTTCAATTGCTTCAATGAGATAACTGTTTGAATTGTCAAAATCAGCCAGGTAAAAAAGTATTTCACCAAGCTCGAGGGCTGCATTGGCTGACCTAAGCTGATCTCCTTGTTTTTTGGCATTTAAATAAATGCTTTTGGCGAGATAAAATGCTGTATCCGGCCGACTGGTTTTATAAACCAATACATCCTCAAAATCGATATTTCCTGATCCATTTTGTGCATGTAAGTGAAACACGACCTTAAAACACAGGCACCACAACAATAAAATTATTCTCATCATTTATCCTTAAGCCGTAAAACAAATGTAATGGTGGAGTCTTACTCGATTTTTAAGGATTGATTACGCTATTGTTAAATTGTTAAAACTATGTTTACATGGCGTGTAAAAACACGATATACCAAATCTGATAATTGATTAAATGAAACCAGAATATTGAAGCAATTTGTGCAATTACTTATATTGATTTTAAATGATCACATAAACCAATTCCTATGCAAGCCGGAAGAAAATACACTTTACTGCAAACCGTTAATTGGGGCCGGAAATACCTGTTTATCTTTCTCATAATCGATTCAATCCCTGTTATCCTTTACCAATTCCTCCATTTGGAGTGGCTGACGGTTATTCCGTGGCAACCCATATCGCTTATTGGTATTGCTCTCGCCTTTTACCTGGGATTTAAGAATAATTCATCATACGAGCGGCTTTGGGAAGCCCGAAAGATATGGGGCGGTATTGTCAATGCTTCCAGGTCTTTTACGGTTATGGCTCGGGATTTCATCAATAACGACGAAGCAAAAACAAAACTTGAAGAGGCAGAACTTGAATCTGTCAGACGATCGGTTGTCGACTGCCTAATCGCCTGGATGTACGCCCTCACGTACCAATTGAGAAAGATTCAACCGTGGGAACACAACTCAATGGCTGATTCAAAATTCAGGGAGTCGCTAGGTATGAATTATAGTGAAGATCTCTTTCAGAATTTGAAGAAATACCTTACGGATAATGAGTTTAATTATATCATGAGCAAGGGAAATAAAGCATCTCATTTGCTGAGCATACAATCAAAGAGATTAATGGAATTGCGCAGAAAAGGCGTCATTGAGCATTTCAGACACCTCGAATTACAAAACCTGATCACTGAATTTTACACCTTACAGGGACAATCCGAAAGGATCAAGAATTTTCCTTTTCCACGTCAATACGCTTCAGCCAATTTTAGCTTCGCTACTATTTTTGTCTTACTACTTCCATTTGGCATGCTTAACATTGTTTCGGAATTTGAGCCCTCCCACTTTATCTGGCTGGCTATTCCGTTTTCTGTGATATGCTCATGGGTATTCTGGACCATGGAGATGATAGGAGACTACAGCGAAAATCCATTCGAAGGTCTATACAATGACGTACCTATTTCAGCCATGGCAAAAGGTATCGAAGCAGATATTCTGCAAATGCTGGAAGAAACCGACCTTCCTGAACAGCCAAAGCCCCAGGGGGAATTGCAGATTTTGGTGTGACAAATCATTGGGGACAGGGAAATGAGGCATTGGTGCGGTTTTTTTGTTGCTGGTTTCTGGTTGATTGGTTAATTAAGTTGATTGGGTGAATGAAACAAGAATCAAAGCTAATAAGGATATTATTGAGGCAAACCTACCCAGTTATTGGTTAGCAGTTTATAGCAATGTATCTCACAGCTGTCATTGCGCATGATCATATAGAGTCCATCGCTATCATATTCATTTTTAAATGTGAATAATGTATCAATCGTAAATCGTTGGTTAAAAAAATTCTTTTTGGGAATGTCCACTTTCAGTTGATACTCCCGATTGAACTTTTCTATTTTCCAACTTCCTTTCTGACTAAAGATGTCTCTATCATCATTGCTTGGAAAAATACAGCTCTTATCCAGCTTGAGATCAAAAGCATTTGTATAAAATGTTCTTAAATAGGAAGAATCCTCTTTGTAAATGATGTATTCAATCACCCACCCTCCGGCCAATCTGTTCTCAGCTATATTATTTGTTTCACAAGAAATAAATAAAACAAGAACACCCAATAAGAGTGATAAATGGTTAAGAGTTCTCATAAAAAATTGAAAATCCTGTTTCAAAAAAACATCTTCAATATAATAGAAAAAAGCTCAATAGCATTAACACTACCTTTATAGGGGACTTTCGAGATTTAAGAAGTAATCCACCTATTCCCTCCATTCACTTAATTAACCAATCAACCCAATAACTTAATCTACTCAATAACCCAATAACTTAATCTACTCAATAACCCAATAACTTAATCTACTCAATAACTCAATAACCATTAGCCAGCTTCACTCCTTCCATATCCCGATTCAGAACTTCCATTTTCAGACTGGTAAATTGTTCGTTTCTCTTGTCGGAGAAATTTAGTTGCTTTAATTAACGAATTTTAAGCAACCGTGAAGCAAACCTTTTTCATATCGTTGATCCTTTCTTTTCCCCAGCATTTGTTTGCCCAAAACACCGAACACTTCATTTACGGTACTATTTACACGATTGATGACAAATCCTACACAGGAACCATCCGGTGGGATGATGAAGAGGTGTTTTGGTCAGACTTTTTCAACGCAACCAAACCTGCCAATAAATACCATGAATATCTCGATGAGTCCAACATGGTCAAGAGTATTCAGAAATGGTTTTCGTGGGATTCCGATGAGGACGAAGAACATGAAAATCATATGGCTATGCATAAGCAATCTGATGAGCTGGTACATATCTGGGTTTGCCAGTTTGGCGACATACAAACCCTTCAAATTACCGGTAGGGAAAAGGTTGACCTCACCCTGAAAAATGGCGATTTGTATCATTTATCTGGTGGATCTAATGACCTGAATACAGAAATTAACATCATGGATACAAAGCTGGGTGAGTTGACTTTGCAATGGGATCGTATCAAGCGAGTGGACTTTAGCAAAACCCCTGATAATTTGTCCACCACCTGGGGAAATCCACTTTTCGGAACAGTCTATACAACAAAAGGCGAATTTACCGGCTTTATTCAATGGGACCACGATGAGCGATTAACAATAGATAAACTGGATGGAAGAACGGTTGATGGTGAAATTTCTATAGACTTCGGCAATATCCAAAGTATAACTAAAACAGAAAATGGAAGCCTGATATCGCTAAATTCTGATCGTGAGATCAATTTATCAGGTTCAAATGATGTGAATGAAAAGAACAGGGGAATTGTCGTGACAATAGATGACCTGGGAAGAGTAGACATTCCATGGAGCATATTTAAAAAACTGGAATTTACCGATGCCGGCCGTAATGCATTGCCATCCTATTTGTCATTCAAAAAACCGGCGCCATTAAGTGGTAAGGTTGTCCGTAAAGACGGGACTTCGGTAAGTGGGCGACTGGCTTATGACCTGGATGAGGAAATGGATTTTGAAATGATACAGGGCAAGGATGAAGACCTTGAATATTCTGTCATCATGAAAAACATTTCTAAAATTACTCCGAAGAACTTTAGCTATAGTCAAATAGATTTGAAAAACGGGAAAACCCTGTTGATTGGTGGAAGCCATGATGTATCGGAATACAACAGCGGGGTTTTAATATTTGAAAATGAAAAACAGGAACCCTCACACGTTAAATGGAATAATGTTAAAGAGGTAGTGTTTAACTGATTAAGTATTACTAAAAACATGAAAAAAGAAAGACCCATCTACCTGATTCTTGGAATTGTAACTGTCTTCTTATTCGCTTTTGAACTTGAGACTTCGGTTGATGAAAACAAAGTATTCAAAGACCTTGATATCGACGGAATTCAAAATGTTCTGGTCAATACTTCCGCTAATATTTACTTTTTATATGCGGAAGAAAGCGATCTCAAGGTAGAAGGCAATAGTGAATTAATTGAAAACCTGGAAATAGTAAAAATTGGGCAGGATCTGGTTGTTCAGATAAAGCGAACATATAATCCGGTTAAGCTGTTAAAATTGGCGTATCTGAGTCGCCAACCCTTAAACATTTATTTTCATGCACCACAGGCAAAAGAAATGAAAGTGATCAACAGGGATAAATTTGCGAAGAGCCATTCTTACGAAAGCGAGCTAAGAAAAATGGTTGTATTACAAAGTCCGAAGCTATTCACAAATAATATAATTCAAGGTGCAACCTGTTCTACACTAAGCACATCTATTCTATAGAATAAGACAAACTAGTGGATCATCTTCATACATATTCGATCACCTAAGTGAAAACCCGGCTTGAATCCCCGGGTTTTTTTATTGATTTTTTTTTGATTTAAAAGGTTTAAACCTTGTTGCCATTCAACCTTTTGATTTCAACCTGAAGAACTTGTTCGGTTTTTAGCAATTTTTTATAAGCATTTAATTTATCACACATGCATGCCGAAATAATTCCACAAGAGAAACGGATATGAATCTATCCATCGTCCAATTTATTTATCAAGTTATTATTCTTTGGTTGGCTCAATTCAATTAAAATAAAATTTGGCTAACTAAGCTCCATCCATATTCTTTTGTACTTTTGCAACTGTGTTGCATTAATAAAGTGGATGAAAACCATATCTCTAATTATATTTTTACACCTAACATTATTTTCGATGGCTGATGGCGTATGGAAGGGACCGTTTAAAATTACCGGCCATGTACATTCATCAGATGGTGAAACCCTGCCCGGGGCAAATGTTAAACTAAATAACGAGTTAATTGCTGTCACCGATTTCAATGGTGATTTCAGAATAGATGGCCTTAAACAAGGTGAATATGAGCTGTCATTTTCTTATATCGGGTTTGATAGCGTAAAAATAAAGGTTTCGTTAGTCAGCAAAGACATTCATCTCGATGTCAATATGCATGAGAAAAGCGAAAGGCTTGACGAGGTGATCGTCATTGGAGATCATTACAAAACCGGCAGAATTGAACAGTCAATGACATCTATTTCCGTAGATGAGAATTTTATAAAAAGTCAAAACTCAGGCACATTAATGAATTCTATTGAAAAGTTACCGGGGATAAGTTCGATTAACACGGGGGTTGGCATAGCAAAGCCTGTTATTAGAGGAATGAGCTTCAACAGGGTGATCGTATTGGACAAAGGTATCAAACAGGAAGGTCAACAATGGGGAGCTGATCATGGCCTGGAATTGGATCAATATGATATAGAACAATTGGAAATAGTGAAGGGGCCATCCTCTTTGCTTTATGGATCAGATGGCATTGGAGGAGCAATCAGGATTTTACCTCCGGAAATTCCGAATGTAGAGAAGATCTCAGGAGATGCATTTTTAACCTACAAATCGAATAATGACCTTTTTGGAGGCAGTGTGAAGTTAGAGGGAAAAAAGAAAAATTATTTCTTTAGAGGAAGGGTTTCGGGACAGAGCTTTGGAGACTATACTGTTCCGGCATCAGATTTTACTTACAATGGTTATGTGCTACCTATTTACGATCATAAACTTAAAAACACCGCCGGAAATGAAATCGATTTCAGCTTAACCGGTGGGATGGTTGGAGACAATTTCAATACATCGGTAACAGTGAGTAATTTCAACCAAAAAGCCGGGTTATTTCCCGGAGCTACCGGTATCCCAAGGGAATATCAGCTGGAACCCGATGGTTCCAACCGAAATATTGATTTGCCCAGGCAACTTATCAATCATTTAAAAATCATATCGAACTCAATTCTATACTTTGACAAAAACTGGTTGACCATCGACGCAGGTTATCAGTTTAACGATCGCAAGGAAGAGGGCGCTCCTCATGCACACGGGTATCAACCCACACCAGACGGGAACCTGGCATTAGGCCTGAAGCTCCATACCTTATCTGCCAACGTTGCTTTTAATCATACCATTTCTGAAAAAGTTTACAATATCTACGGATTTCAAGGCCAATACCAGGAAAATACACAGGAAGGATTCGAGTTTCTGTTACCAGATTTCTATTCAAAACAGGCTGGATTTTATGCTTACAGCGAACTCGCTGTCAGCAATAGCCTTACACTCAATGCCGGATTACGATATGATTGGGGAAACAGGGATATAAAGGAACATATTGAACCGGACTATTCTACCATTGAAGAGGGTGACAGCATTGTTCGGAATGGATATATAAATCGAAATTTTAACGACTTGTCTGCTGCATTAGGATTATCGTTTTATCCTAGCAATCACCTAAACATAAAGGCAAATCTGGGCACCAGTTTCAGGATGCCCACCACCGCTGAGCTAGCATCCAATGGTATCCATCACGGCACCTTCCGGCATGAAAAAGGGGATTCAACCTTAAACTCCGAAAGAGGTATTCAATTTGATTTGAACTTTACCTATACCGAAAGGCCATTTTATTTTTCATTCTCGCCTTTCATAGGATATTTCCACAACTATATTTATCTAAGTCCACAAACCTACTTTTCTCCACTGCCAGGAGGCGGGCAACTTTACCAATATCGTCAAAATGATGCAATATTCACCGGTTTCGAGTTTACGGCCGAATGGCACCTGACAAAAAAATTGTTGTTTAGAAATTACACCGAATTCGTGTGGAATAAAAACATTGATACCTACCTTCCTTTACCATTTACCCCTCCTTTTTCAGCTTTAGGAGAGTTAGCATATGATTTTAGTGCTGAGAAGAAAGACCACAAGTACATGGCAATCATCACCTACCAATACTTTGCTGCACAAAACAGGGTAGACAGGAACGAACAAACCACACCTGGTTATGGCTTGCTAAGCGCAGGCCTGAAATTTACCTACCTAATCAGTGGTAAATCCATAAATTTTAATCTGTCCGCCAACAATTTACTTAATACGCAATACATGAACCACATGAGCAGGTACCGTTTGCTCAACCTCTTTGAACAAGGCAGGAATGTGGTGCTTTCGATACAGATTCCCCTATAAACCCATGAAATTGCCGTCAATGGAATGAAAAGAATTTTTTATCAAATAATTACGCAACATAGTTGCGTTTAATAGATTAATGCAACATATTTGCATAAACAAAAATTTTAGAATTTATGAAAACAACACTATCTGGCTTGGGAATAATTTTATCAATCGCATTCCTGACATTCTTAAGCAGTTGTGACGATAACGGTGAAAATATCGTAGATACAGAGGCTCCGGTCATAGAGGTGGAGGATCCGGTAAATGGTGAATATTTTCCGGCAGGTGAACATGTGCATTTTGAAGGAATGATCACGGATAATGAAGGCCTCGCCACATTTAATGTCAATATTCACAACAACTTTGACGGCCACGATCACGGCAGAGTAGCTGCCACGAGCGAAGATCCTGCCCTTATCAAATGGTCTTTCGACGAGAGCTTTGAGATACCGGGTAATCCTAAAAATTATGAAGCCCACCTACATGATGAAATTGAAATACCTTCCGAAACAATGGCTGGCCCTTATCATTTCATTGTACAAGCCATTGATGCTGAGGGCAACTCTACGTCATTTCAGGATGGAAGCGCAATTGAATTGGGAATTTATATCACAAACGATTCTCAGCCTGTCGTCGATATCACCAATCTGGATGGTGACGAACTTGAGATAGAAGTTGACGAAGTTTTCATGGTTGAAGGTGAGGTTACAGATCCTACAACGGGTGAATACGAAGGCTTTCATAGTATGGAAATTGTATTGGGTGAAGAAGCTCATGAAGATCACGACCATGATCACGAAGGGGGTAGAATTGCCGAAGAACATGAACCTTTGATCGATTTCGATATCGAAGAAGAAGATTTGGACAACTATATGATCGATGGAAAAATCTCATTGACAACCATCTTTGAAGAAATTGGATTTACTCTTTCCCAAGAGATGAAGGATGAATTAGCGGAGGAAGAAATAGATCACCTGCTACTCACGATACGAGTTCAGGATGAACAAGGGAACATTACAGTTGAAAATACTGATGTTCACATACACGAGGAATAATAATTCGTTTTCATAGGAGTTATTAGAATAGTTAAGATGAAAAAAGGCAGGATTGATCGTCCTGCCTTTTTATGTGTAATAGTTCCGCCTTGATTTGACAAATTGATCCAAAAAATTGTAAGAATGTATATTTAAAAGCTCCAATGTTCAATAAGTCAAATAACAAATAAATCACAGTGCTGAATACCCAAAATTCAAATGTTTGACAATCTGATCATTGAATTTGGATATTTATTTGTCTTTTGTGTTTTGAAATTTGTGGTATTGATCAACAACCCTTCAAGATTCCTCACAAATTTGGCTTGATCTCAATATAGCTTCCTTGCCAATTTCAGCATTCATAGAATAGGATCAATTATCAGAGATGCAATTTGGACAAGTACCTTCGGAGTAAAACTGACTTACGCCCATTTCGTATTTGGCCAGGGATTTCAGGTATTCTGCTGGCAATTCCGGCAGGCAAATGATCTCTCCGCAGATAACACACCGCATATGTGGATGAGCTGCTTTCATTTTCCTTTTTCGTTCTTTGAACACAAAAAAGGATGTTCCGTTGATATTAATGAATTTTAAGACAAACCCCTTTTTTATAAAAATGTTCAACGTTCGGTAAATGGTTACACGATCAATTTTCTCCCGAAAACGCCGTTCGATTTCCGATAGAGCATGCGATTTGGTGTTCTTCATCAAAAAACCAAGGATCTTCATCCGTTGTTCTGTTATTCTGCATCCATGTTTTTGTAAAACTACTTCCGGACTTATGTTTTCCACTTTGTCTTAGGTTTTAGCTAAATGATTCAAATGGGCCATTCATCCTTGATTTTCTTTTCCACGGTTACGAAAGGCATTGTAAAATCATCACAAAGGCAATCTTTTAACTCATTTGTTATTTTTTCTTCATTCAATTCCTGACCAATGATCACGATTTCATTCATTCTATCGCCATATTTTTTATCCCATTTTTTCATGATATCCTCTTGATTCTCCATGTAATAGGGATTGGTAGCCTTTTCATTTAGTGGCACCGAAGCCCACCGCCTGCCGTAAGACTCCGCTTTGAGCGATCCTCCTGCCTGGCTCCACATTAGTGCCTGGTTGGGTCGGGAGGCTAACCAGAAAAGCCCTTTGCTTCGAATGATATTGGCAGGCCATTTTCGTTGAACATAATGCCAAAATTTTTCCGGGTCGAAAGGCCTTCGATCCCTGAAGACAAACGAAGAGATTCCGTATTCTTCCGTCTCAGGGGTATGTTCATTATTTAACTCTTTGATCCAGCCTGCAGACTGCTCTGCTTTGTCATAGTCAAAAAGTTTCGTATTGAGAATAGTCCTGGGCTCCACTTTGCCAAAGGTGGTTCTGATAATACCGGCCTCCGGATTCAGTTTGGTGAGCATGCCTTCCAGTAAATCAAGTTGCTGCTTATCCACCAGGTCGGTTTTGTTAAGGACGATGACATTGGCAAACTCCACCTGGTCCGTAAGCAGGTTTACAATGGTGCGCTGGTCTTGGTCATCATCTGTCATTTGGCGGTCAAGGATCGTATCCGAACTTCCAAAATCTTTAAAGAAATTAAAAGCATCAACGACTGTTACCATGGTATCCAATCGGGTAAAGCGTGTCAGGTCGTACAATTCATCGCCCATGGCAAATGAAAATGTCTGGGCAACCGGTATGGGTTCGGAAATCCCGGTGCTTTCGATTAACAGATAGTCAAACTTATTCATTTTGGCAAGCTTTTCCACCTCGATCATGAGATCTTCACGAAGGGTACAACAAATACATCCATTGCTCATTTCCACCAGTTTTTCATCTGTTCGGGAAAACTTGATTTCATTTTGAACTAATTGACTGTCAATATTTACTTCGCTCATGTCATTGACAATCACGGCGACTTTTAGCCCCTCCCGATTATTTAAAACATGATTCAGCAGAGTTGTTTTTCCAGCTCCCAGAAAACCGCTTAGGATGGTGACGGGTAATTTTTTCTTTTCTGATAAATTCATGATGTTAAAAGGTTAATTAGTGTGCCTGAAAGAATTTGATCAATTTTATCAGTCCCACTCACTTCTTTAAATATTATTATCCACATAGTTTACACTTAGAAAGCTATTTTTCCCTTAGGTGTATTTATGACAATTGCCAGGCTTTGCTCACCTTCTGATATCGTTAGGTTTTCGATTTTGGAATCGAATTTTTTCAAAATCTGATTGATCTCGGCTTTGTACAAAGTATTTAACTTAAGGCCCTCAAGATTACATTTAGGATGCTGGTTGGAAGACGGATGCCTGGCATCGTCCGGCCAGCTGATGAAAAAAGGATTGATATTCAGATCTGGTTTTTTGATCATTAATAACTTCCATTTCAAATTTTCTCCCTTTTCCGTTGTTCTCTCTCCACTTTGGGAACCATTGGTATCGAATTGCAATGAATCCATGGCTCTTTCCAACTCGTGGATATCAGGTGTGGATATGGCGAACCCAATAGGTTTTAATTCACGAAAACCTTGGAAATACTCTACCATACCTAAGCTATTCTTAGGAGCCAATATTTCGACATACATCCCTCCCTCCAATGGCACAATAGCATTTTGCGTGTCACTGTTTGGATGGATGCCACTATAAACCAGCTTCAATCCTGTTTTTTCTTCAAACTGACGAATGCCGGATTCCAGATCGTATATAGCCAGAATTACATGATCGATTTGTAAGGTGTTTTTATGATCATGGCGAAGGGTACAAGCCATAGAAACAATGCCTGTTATTAAAATCAGGTTCATATGCGTTCCCAGTATTTTTAGAATACGGTTGAGCATAAGCATCATTAAAACTTCAGAATGGTACTGGGGTCTCCCTGGGTAGTCACAATAGGAGCTTCACTTCCTTGACCCGTAGCAGGATCGTATTCATAGATTCCCACGCCGTCCGTACTGGAAACGCCAAACAATACACCATCTTCAGTTACCAGCGAAGAGGCGGAATATCCATTGCTAAATGGTATATCCAGTACTTCAATGGTTTGATTGTAAATATCCACTTTAAAGTTTCCGAAAGTCCGGTCATTGATATAATCAGGTGGGTTGCTTGCCAATGCATACACGTTCCCGGTGCTATAGATGATCCCATTTCCGGCATAGTCCGGTCGATGCAGGTAGTCAATGTGATTTCCTTCAATGCCTACGATATTAAGGTCTGAGGTATTAAAGAAATATGTTTCATCAAAAACGGATTCACCATTCTTTATTCGAAGAAATCCAGCCTTTTGACCCGGGAAAAAGCCATAGGAGCTTACGCAATACACATAGACATCTCCCTCCTCATCGACAAACAAAGAACCAGGTGTGTCCACATTTCCGGCATAAGTAGCGCGATCATCCGTGATACTTGTTACCGAGTTTCCACTTGATAGATCTATTCTCAGTATTTCTGCCGGATGGCTGCTTGTATACGTGTCCGTTGTTTGGGATACGGCCACATACAGCATATCCTCATGCAACAACATGACCCCGGGGTCAGGACTGCCATCTCCTTTCGCAAAGGCGGTAAGGTCAATGCTTTCTGTCATGGTCATGGTGGTAGGATTAAAGATCACTATTTCACCCGCGTTATAAAGTGAGCAAAATGCCTTTGAATCGCTTTCTACCAAGACATGCATGGGTTGCGAATCTGCAGACATGGTGATCCTGCCGGTTTCGGATAGCGTTCCTTCCTCACTCCGGGTATATTTGACCACCTGATCTCCTTCCCTGTTTTGTGTTACGAAAACATCATCCCCAAATATGCTGACGAATGGATAAGAGGTGGTCTGTTGAGCTACCTGGTTGGTGTAAGAACCGACAGTGAGATCTTTAAATGTTCCTACGTACGATGTTACATTGGTAGTAGAGGTGATATTCGTGACAACGAGGAAATCATGTTTTCCTTCAGTTGGTTCGATGTTATCATCATCGCTGCATGACATCAGGCAAACTGTTACCAGTGCTGTAAAAAGTTTCGACGTTAAATTTTTCATGGTGTTATTTATTTATTGTTTCTGGTTAATTACTTTTTTAAACTTTTGCTTTTCTATCCAGGAGCAGGTATCTGAGCTTGATCCGAAAGCTTCTTCCCGGCAAGGGTTGGTTCCAATTGTTAATGACAACTGCATTTGTCAGGTTTTGGACTTGTCCGGTAATCGTGAATTTTTGATTGAAAAAACTTTGTTCGATGATCAGGTTGTGTGACAGGGCAGCGGGAATAACAAAATTGTCGTTTTCACTTAGTTCAAAACCATAGTTGTACTGTTGTACGTAGCTTCCTTCATAGATAATCCGGGTATTTGAGTTCCCTCCAAACCAATCGTCGTGATGATACTCAACATTCCAGTTGGAGAAAAACTTTGGGATATTGGGAATTTCTTTGTCATAGGTTGGATTGGAAACATGATTCGTCCCGGGTATGAATTTATTTACATCTTTTACAGATTGTAAAGTGGCGTTCAGGCTCAAAAAGAAATGATTCGTCAAATCAATTTTTCCATCCACATCCATTCCGGAGATATGAGCATGGGCATAATTGATGTACCCAGTTGTCAATCCGGCTCCCGCAAGTTGGATCAGATGGTCTACGTCCATATAAAAAACATTGGCTTCCAATTGGACTCTCCGTTGCGGTTGATAATAACGATCGTATACCAAACCTGCAGTGTAATTGTAGGCTTCCTCTGGATTTAGATTGATGGACGGCGTGATCAATGCGCCATCTCCGAACAATTCGGCGGGGAGGGGCAACCGAATGGCGTACTCATGACTTGCTTTCAGAAAAAGTGAATGAGTAAAATTGTAGCGAAGTCCAATATTGTAACCAATTTTGTTGGTCTTATTTGAAACCCTGTCAGGTTCTCCTTGTACATAGAGGTTGGTGTTGTAGCCAGTCACCAGGTTGTAATAGTGTTTTAAAGCCGCAGAGATTAAAAGCCTTTCTTCCAGCAGCTTCACCTCACTTGTAAAACCCAGTATTGAACTTTTTAAATTTCCATCGTAGTTGTAAATATTTCTTTCGGCATATGCATTTCCCAGCGAATCTTCAGGATCAAAGTGGCTTGTCCTGAAATTATAATTGAGGTTGAATGACAAAAAATGATTTGCCCGATAATGGACATTTGTCCAGGTCCTGATTTCATTTTGAACGGTTTTGGAAAGGTTTGGCCCGATCCCAAGCTCACCCCGACCGATCAAGCTGGGGATCTTAGAACCATCCCAGTTGTATGCATATGAGCTGGTGTCGTTGAAAGTACTTTTGATACCTACTCTCAGCGCATTCACTTTAAAGTCTAATTTGCCGTTCAGAAGGTTTGTCTTTTCCAGCTTGCCGGCAAACACCGTTGTTTTAGCAGTCGATTCTACATGCTGAATATTTCGCTGGATTCCCTGAAATTCTTTGGCAGCATCATTACGCGCGAATTCAACTTCAACCTCATCAAACCAGAGACGGTGAAAACGAACCGAAGCCCCCACAAGCAGGTTATGAAATTTATCATGGTCCCTCTTTATTTCAAGATCTTCCTGGAAGGGGGATTGCATAACGTAATCATTGTCGCTGCGATTATCAAAAACGCCTACACCCGCTTCAATTCCCTGTTTAGGAAAGACTTTTTTGAGTATTAAGCCCAAATTGGTCGTATTAAACGATTGCCTGGCAATGCTTGCATCGATATAGCTGTAATCCCGGTGTTTCGTCACGACATTTACTGCACTACCTAATCCATCCCCTCCCAAATAGGCAGGGATTGTTCCTTTGTAAATTTCAACCCTTTCGATTAATTGAAGGGGAATATCGTTGATACCAAAACTACCATCAGGCGTATTGACAGGATTTCCGTCGATATATACCTGTACCCTCTTTCCTTCTAATCCACGAACAGAAATGGTCGCACTGGAACCAAACCCTCCCGATTGGCGGATTTGCACACCAGCCTGTCTGGTGAGCAGCTCATTTAAATTACTCGCCCGGTTTTCAATGTCTTTGGAGGTAAGGACCGTCACAGGCATCACCTGTTGCATGACCTCCCTTGCTTCCTGTATTTCTTCCGACTCGCCAAATACCGTGACTTCCTCCAGGTTTTTTAGTGATTCTTCCAAAAAGACTTCCAGGGTGGTAATAGGTTGATCAATCCAAGTATTTAGTTTTTTTGTTTGATACCCTACATTGGAGATGATAAGCTCGTATTCTCCATATGGAATATTTTCAAGGATGAACGAGCCTCTGCTATCTGTATAAGCTCCTTTGTCTAATGCCTTGATGGATACAGCAGCAAAACCTAAGGGCTGTTTGCTTGAATGATCTTTTATAATCCCTTTTAAAACACCATTCTGACTGTGAGCCGAGTTATTGTGTATGAGCCATAAGACACTCAACAGCAGCAATTTGGTATAATTGATTTTGAAATTTGGATTCATTTATTTTTGTGGTTTGTATCAGCTTATTTGAAGACCCTAGTTGGATTGTCTTATTAATTTCCTGTTGATCAGGTGAGCTATTGCGACCATTAGCGCTCCACATGTGGTTAACAGGATTTCTTTCCAATCGGTAAATACCAAATGGCCCACACTAATCAATAAGAATCCTATCAGCACAATAATTAGAGCCATAGAATTTTGATGCTGCCTGATGTAACCGCGGACCAAAGCAAAAGAAGCAATGAAAAAGCTTACCAGGATAATCAGGTTTTCAATCCGATGATCATTCAGAAATTGCAGCCCAGCCAATGGTGCAATACTGAATAAGAAAGGCAGCGCTGCACAGTGAAAAGCACACAGCATCGATGTGCTGAAACCAATAAGGTCCAAATTGATCAAGGGAAGCTGGTTTTTCATTAGAAAAGTATTTAAATGCAACTTAGTTGCAAATATAATATTTAATACAATTTACGCAACTGTGTTGCGTTTATATTAAATATATATTTTGCCCAAAAAATTCTACATTTATTAAAAGAGAAAATCCCACAAGGACTTAAGGCTGGTAAACATACTGTATAAAACAATTAACATATTTCTTATCTTTGCCACTCAGCCACGAGCAGAAAGGTTGATTCAACTTGATGTAATTTGTATATTCAAACTAACCTTGTTGACAAATCGTTAAAATTGCTGTGCATTCAAAATATAATTTGACTGGGATATGGATAATATGAAGCTGATAGGAGATCTGTTACATTCACATGGTTTGAAGAAGACTCCGATAAGAACGGAAGTGCTGGAATTATTTATGGACCATGACTTTGCTCTCTCGGCAAGTGACATCGTTGCCAAAATGACCGCTGGACATGACCGCGTGACCATCTATCGGGCTTTGAGTTCCTTTGAAGAACATGGTATCTTGCATCGCGCTTCAGAAGATGGTCAAGGTACAAAATATGCACTATGTGGACATAAATGTCCCGATGAACAACATACCGACAAGCATGCCCATTTTGTTTGTGACGAATGTCATCAAACCTATTGCCTGGAAGATGTGCAAGTTCCTGAAGTAGAAGTGTCTTCCGAATTTACTGTTGAGAGAACAAGCTTCGTTCTAGGCGGGATTTGTAGGCAATGCCAACAGTAGTCTCCGTTTTTATGTAACCCCAATTTTCAAGCATTTTCTTTTAATAAGTGACGATTAAACATTTTTTCAAAAGCTGCCTTTTTCAATCCCCGCCCAATGAAGACCAGCTTGCCTTCCCTATTTTCAGCATCTTCCCAGGGAGTCCCGTCAGTAGCAATGAATGTACTTCTCGCTGATTGTAAAATGACCCTGTTTGGGTAATTGGGAATGGCAATAAAGCCTTTTACCCGGTATACCTGATCCCGATACAATTGAACAATTCGGTTCAAATCGAGCTGCAAATTGTTTAAGTCCAAGGGTCGGGGAAATGTCAGGGTGAAAGTGGTTATGCTGTGGCTATTGTTTTCTTCATCCCCATGCGAATGATCATGCTGGTGGGAATGTGCGATCTTCTCCACCGACTCAGGCTTGACCGTACCGATTGACATCAGCTCATTAATAGGAAAAATGCCCTGCGAGCCTGTAAATACTTTTGCCTGGGGATTGATGCCTTCCAGGATGGATCGGACGTATTGGACATCCTCTTTAACAACCGTATCTACCTTGTTAATTAGTAATACATCTGCCACAGACACCTGGCGAAGTGCTTCTTCGGCTTCGTGAAGCCATTCTTCTACATGACCGGTGTCTACCAGGCATATTACCTGCTGCAATTCATAAGCTTTTTCCACCGCCGGATTTTCCAGAAATACCTGGACAATGGAAGAGGGATCCGCTATGCCTGTTGTTTCGATGACCATACGATCATATTGGTCACGTCGTTCAAAGGCTTCCTCTAAAATATCAAACAACCCATCCGCCAGGGAGCAGCAAAGGCAGCCAGCAGTTAGTTCCACCACTTCCTCCACACCATCCATCACCAATGCACCATCGATATTGGTGGCGCCACATTCATTTTCAATGACAAAAATGCGTTCCGGCAACATTTCTTTAATGAAGTGATTGAGGAAGGTCGTTTTTCCAGCACCTAAAAAACCGGTAATGATATGGACGGGTATTCTTTTCATTTTCATTTTTTTCCTTTCATTTTCATAAAGGCCAGATTGGATACTAATCAGACTTCAAATATTTCTTTTTGCCCAAACCTATTCGGTCATGCACATTTCCTACGCTTTGGAAATATTTTGCTAACGAACAATACTAAGAAATTGAAGCATTTACTGCTCTGAACTGCATTTATATATTAAAACCTGAACTGCATACTCATTAACATACGTCTCGGCATACCCGGTCGAAGCGCTCCATACGTTCCCTGGAAATAAGTTTCATCGGTAATGTTGTCCATTTTAAAAGAGATCCGATACCGGGTTTGTTCGTAATAAAGTGACCCTTGCCAGATGGTATATTCAGGGAGTGTAAACTCATTATTGTCTAATAAAAACACATCGCCCACATAGTTGACGCCAACCCCGACTCCAGCTCCACTTAGCAAGCCACTACTGACTTGGTAGGAAGTCCATAGGTTAAAAGAAGTTTTTGGTAGTCCATTCGGGCGATTACCTTCATTCGCATCTGCTTTTGAATATTCAGGTTCATTGTAGCTGTACCCGGTAAGAATATTCCAACCTTTGAGTGGATTTGCGATCAGTTCAACCTCTATACCCCGACTCGTCTGTTCACCACCCTGGAGAGAGTAGCCAGGATTTTCCTGATCTGCAATCAGGATATTGGTTCCAACAATCTCATAGATGGCAACAGATGGAATGATCCTTCCTTGCCACAGTTCACCTTTTATCCCGGCTTCCAATTGGGTGTAATTGATCGGGTCAAACCGATCCCCTTCAGCATCTTCTCCTTCCTGGTTGGTAAAACCTGTAGAATAATTACCATAGATAGAAACCCTGTCTTTGATTGGCTGCAAAACAATGCCTGCTCGTGGAGAAAAAGCTGTTTGATCATATCCTTCAGAGGTGGTGCCCGCCGTTAAGTTTGTGTTGTCTCCTTGCGAATAGTAATCAAGTCGGCCTCCTAAAACGACCATCAATCTTTCGGAAAGTGAAATTAAATCCTGAATGTAAATGCCTGTAAAATGATCTGCGGACGTGGTAATTCGTGACCAATCGCGGCTTTCACGAAGTGAGGATGAAGGCAATGCAGGAATTTCTTTATACATATTGACCTGATCGACAAATATGAATTGGCCTCTTTTCTCATAGCCAGTTTCCCTGCGTAAGTAATCTGCACCGAAAAGCAGGTTATGCTTAATAGGTCCTGTACGCACTTCACCATTTAGGTTAAATTGAGCTCCGAATGTGTTCTGCACACGATCCCTTGCCCAGGTGTATCGTTCGGCAATCGAATCGGATGCCATTTCTGCATACGCAATCCAGCTTTCCCTGCCGACACGTCCATATCCAAAATTCAAATTGAGCCTCCAGGAATTGTTGATTTGATGGTCAAGCGTAGCTTGTACAGTGGTCACATCGGTAAGGTTAAATGCATCGGAAGGCACTACATTAAAACTCGTTGGTAAATCAGGCAATGCGTCAGGCACATAGTTCCATTCACTAATGGAAGCCCATTGCACATCTGTACTTTTGTTTCGAAGGAATTCACCATCCAAAGTCAACTCCGTTCTGGGAGAGAGCTTAAAGGTTAAAACCGGGGCAACGAAAAACCGGCTGGTATTTTCCACGTCGACATAGCTGGATGAACCTTCGACAGCTGTATTTATTCTGACCAAAACGGATTTATCTTTATTTAAAGGCGTGTTGATATCAAGCGTAGAACGAAGAAGTCCCCAACTGCCAATATTAAGTCCTACGGATCCAAAAAATGAATTCATCGGTTTTTTAGTGACCACATTCACCAATCCGCCAGGGCTATTCAAATCGCCTCCTGAGGTTCCGTAGAGTGTTCCGGATGGGCCTCGCAAGATGACCAATTCTTCGATATTGGCCATGTCTCTGGGTGCGTTGATCAGGTTGGGATAACCGTTTCGATACGATGGTCGTACTTCAAATCCTCTTGATTTTTCAGCTAATTGTACTGTAGTGCCCGGGTAGTGCGGAGTCATCCCAGTAACATTTCTAATAGCATGGTTAAAATCAATGACTACCTGATCCTGCATCAGTTCCTGATTGACCACAGAAACCGACTGAGGGTTGTCTAATCTTTCAACATCCTGTTTAAGCCCTAGCGAAGTAATATTTTCCGTGTAAGGCACATATCTTTCACTAGTCACGATCACATCTTCCAATTGCTGAGACGTTTCATTTAGTGTTATGGTGAGCCGTGTGGTTTCCTGTGAATTAACCTCAACTTCAATTCTTTCCAGTGAGTAGCCAATTCCAGAAACAACGAGGGAATATTTGCCCTCCGGCACATTTTTGATCACAAATCTTCCCTCCGGATTAGTGTATCCTCCTTTATTAGAACCTTCCAAGGAAATATTAATTCCCAATAGGGGTTGCTGATTCTGAGAATAAATGACACCCTCTACATGACCGGTAGTTTGTCCAAAAAGGCTTGCAGGAAAGGAAAAAGCAATTAATAGTGCTATCATTTGTAGGTTTATTGATTTCATAATTATTTGATTACTTGAGTTTTTAATGAGTTAATAGGCTTGTTTTACTTTGCATCGACCAAAGCGCACCCAGTAAGAGCAATACTGAACAGAATATAAATACAGCAAATGTGTTCGTCACACTCAACCTGTACGCTGTTGGATGTTGATACTTGAATTCCGGCAGACCTGGCATCATTTCTTTGGTAAATTTTTCCCCCCGAAATATCATGGGCAGAAAATGGTCCCTCCAGACCACGGAAAACTCACTTACCTGTTGGCGATAATGTTCATAGTGCCGGGTAGATGTGCCCGATATTTCGTTAAATGAACTTTGAAGTAACAGCGCTGGGGAAATAAACCGGATCCGGTCTACCCAATCTTGCTGTTGTTTCAATCTAATTTCATACTCATCCAGCACGGGCTGTATTTCACTTTTAATCAAATCCTGGGTAGCAAAATATTCCTGCCATCCGACGGATCCTCCTTCAAATCCAGCGAGTTCAGGATGATCTCTTAGGTAGTCTTCCAGCAACTCATCTGCTTTTTCCTCAGCATGCGCATTTACCACCCGCAGTTCATTGATCAACTTGGCCCTCGATGGTACCGGATAGAGACTGTTAGCCATTTGATTGACTGATGAAGGCACCAATAAAACCAATAATATCCACCACCCGATCAGCCATACAGCATTGTTAGCTGATGATTGGCCTCTAAGGTTGACAAGGCATGCCAGTATGAACCAAAACAACAGATAGCCCAGTGTGAGAAAACTAAATGTCAGGCTTTTTTCAAAATCCTCTACCAGAGAAACCCCGGCAAAAGTGAGAATAACAACTAGCAACGCCACAAGAATGCCCGATAATAAGAGGTATCTCATTAACGCTTTTTGTAGCAACCACCTGAAAACTGAAACCGGATGACTAGCTATGACTTGCAAAATTCCCTGCTCTCGTTCCTGCGACAGAATGTTGTAAGAAAAGGCAATGACAATGAGTGGCAGTAAATAGATCAGCACAAAGGACAAGTCAAAACTACCAAACATAAGTTGAACCGGGTTGGACAGCTCGGTATAGTTTAACTCAAAGCTTTCACCGTACATATTCGGCTTGACATAGTGGGTATAGATGTCGCTTTGACCTGTCGCAATAATGGCCATTTCATCCGGTGGCATAGCTGCTACCCTCAGATAGCTATAGCCCATAACGTTAGGCTGATCGGGCATGTACCACCGTGGCACATCAACAGTAAATCCTGCTTCTATTGAATCCAATAAAATAATCCCAATCGAATCTTTTTCTGCAACAGTTTCTTGTGCGCTCTGAATATCAGATAGTCTCTGGTCCACTCTTTGTTTTCCATTGAGGACTGCAAAAAGCACCAGAGCTGTAAGGATTAAGATCAAAAACTGTAGCCATCTTTGTCGAACCAAAGAGACGAACTCATATCGATTGATGTAGCTTGATTTCTTTTTCATTTTTATACCCTTTGCGTTAAGATTTTCAACCCGACAAATGACACCAGAAACCAAAGTCCTAAAACCAGGATATTGCTCCAGTTGCGACCAATGATATCACCCAGTGAGGGTGGATCGTATTCGAAATCGGGTACATTCTTCCAAAGCGACCGATCTGCTTTATATGCCCAATCTCCATAAGTGGAGTTTACAGCAAGGTTCATGTTCAAGGTGTCTACCAAACTCAACCGATAACTTTCCGCTGCATCGGAAAAATCCCAATGAGCGCGGTAATCCGTTCGGGCCAGGGCCATGGACAAAAAACGCGTAGGTAAAAAAGGAGACGCTATGGCCGCGGCTTGATAAACCTTTGATTGATTCCGGAAGGTGTTCTTCAATTCGGCATAATGCTTGAAATACACTTGCGCTTCATGCTCTTCGCCTTTCTGCATGCGATAGCCATCGAAATTGAAAGGAAGCTGGCTCAAACTATCAACACCGTATTTTTCAAGGGTTTCTCGTTCAAAATCTTTGGCCGCCTGGCTCCAGGGATTGTGACCATCCAGACCTGCTTTTTTATCCTTATCAATGTCCGCTGCAAAAGCCTGCCGACTTGGGTATGGATAAATGGAGTCAGCAAGATTGCTGGAGGCTTTCGGCATAGCGAGACAAACAACTATCCAAATGACCAAAAGGCTCACCAGTGAAATTCCTGACTGTTTAGAAACAGCGGACACCATCAGGGTAATGTTGATAAAGACGGCATAGTAGATCACGTACACCACAAACATCAGGAGCAGCACTCCGTAGTTAAGCTCCCCGAAATCCTCAACATTTACAAGCAGTATAAAGGCAATTACAAACAAACCAGTTGTGAGGATCAATACTGGAAGAAAAATCCCGACCCATTTTCCTAGAGCCAGCTTCCAGGAAGAAATTCCCTGCCCCTTAAGTAACTTCAGGGTTCCTAGTTCTTGCTCACGGGTGAATGCATTGTATCCAATAAGGATAATCAGCAATGGGATGATAAAAAGCATGATGAAGTCAGGTGTTAAATCACCGAATCTTGCCAATCCCGTCTGGTCGGCGGCAGCCATATACTGGGCCTCATTCCGCTTATGGGCTTCCAGGAAAATTGAGATACCTGAAAACTTATCAACTCCCGGATCAATTAAGGACAAAGGATACTTGGGCTTAAAAGCATAGGTACCATAATGTGCCGCAGAATGTGGGTTTTTTTCATCCTGACTTTCCCAAATATTACGGGCGTTTGCTTTGGCATCTGCATGCTGCTGTTGAACCGATTTAAAATAATTTAAACTCAACCAGGTAGCCATTATCAGAAGTACGGACACGATTATTATGGTCACTCGAAACCTCCCTTCATAGAGGTTTTCTTTCATTTCTTTAAAAGCTATTCTCCGTATCATGAGCTTACTGTTTGAGAGAGTTTCATTGTTTCCAGATACAGCTCTTCCAGCTCAGGCAAAGAAATTGAGTTTGCCTCAACCTGATGAATCAGGACACCTTCTTTCATGATACCGATATGTGTTCCGGTAGCTTTGGCACGGAAAAGGTCATGTGTGGCCATGAGGGTTGCTACACCTTTATCCTTCATATCCAGTAACAGCTCAGAAAATTCATTGCTGGCTTTTGGATCAAGTCCGGAGGTAGGCTCATCGAGCAACAATACGCTGGCCTCGCGGGCACTTGCCAGGGCAATGCCTACCTTCTGACGCATTCCTTTGGAATAACTGCTTACCCGTTTATGAATAAAATCCACTTGCAAACCTGACTGTTTCAGCAGTTCCTCAAGTTGTTCTTTTGAATAGTTTTTACCTCCTAAACCACAGAAGAAGTCCAGGTTTTCCAAACCGGTCAGGTTGGGGTACAGCATCAGGTTTTCTGGGATGTAGGATAAGAGCTGTTTGGTTTCTTTGCTGTGCAGCGTTACATCCAGCGAATTAATAGTAGCAAGGCCTTCAGTAGGCTCAATGAAATTCAGGAATAAGTTAATGGTGGTGGATTTACCCGCTCCATTAGCTCCCAGGAGGCAGAAAATATCTCCTTGTTTTACCGAGAGATTCAAGGCATTCAATGCAGTAAAGCTCCCGTATTTTTTTGTGAGTTTTGTGGCTTCTAACATAGTGGTATTTATTTTGGTTTTAAAGCACTTTACAGCTTACATAATCACAAGTAATTGTGATGACTTAACAAAAAGCACTTAGAGTTAGGTATTGATATTGTATTGCTAAATTAAACGCAACACAGTTGCAAATATAATCAGGAAACACAAATGCAAAAATGTTGCGTTTAGTTTTTTATAAAAATGTGTTTGAATGGATATTAGCCTGATCAATGGAAAGATGGCTTTGTACTCAATTCAAAGCCTATTTGACCTTCCTCGAGTCTAGTTTCCCTTAATCAATTTGGTTAATTCTCTCAGCTATTTTCCTGATTTCAGTCAGCAGGTATTGCTGTACCTCCAGGTGCTGTTCGGGAGTCAGCTCTTGTTCTACCTTTTCGGAGTGGTCGTGACCTTCGTGCTCGTGGTCTTCTTCGTCAAAACCAGGAATTTCTACCACCTGCTCATCCCAGTCTGAAAGCAACAGTTTAATGGAATCCAAATCCTGTTCATAAGTTCTTACGAATGTAGAATCTGTATCATCATTTAATTTTGACAATTCGTCTGCTATTTGTTTGCGTATATGCGTTGCCTCCGAATGTAGTTTGTAGGCCTGTTGAAGATCTTCTCCATGCTTTTCTTTACCACCGCAAGCCATTGCCAAAAAGACCAAACCCATCACCAGGAAATGGTGGGAGTAAACTTTTGTTTTATTTCTGTTTTGCATATCCTCTTAATATTTTAGCTCATTCAACCTATTAATTGATTTAATTACTTAGTCAGAAAATATTTATAGAACGCGGATAACGCCGATCTTTATGATCAATGATGATGAATTTGTCTCTTCAAAATCAAATCATTGTCATCATCTGGTTTTTTCGCCAATTGATTATTGATTTGAAATAAATTTTTATCTGCGAAAACCTTATTAATCTGCGATATCAGCGTTCTATTGATGCCATTCATTAGATACAATACTTTACTTCATAAAATCTTCATCAATAAGCTCCTTATTCAACATGGCTCCGGCAAGGTTTCCTGAAGCAACAGCAGTAGCAACTGATCGCATGGGATGTGTGCAATCACCAGCGGCGTAGACACCTGTAACGTTTGTCTGGCCGACCATACTTGTTTCTATCAATCCCATAGGTCCGATATTGCATCCAAGCATGGTGGCAAATGGTGATTTTTGTTCAGTTTTTACCCTGGCATACAATGCTAACAATGATCGTTTTGTTCCATCCTCCAAAACCAGGTGTTGTAGTTTTCCTTCTTTATGAATAACCTCTCGAATGGGTTGCTCCATGATCGCAACTCCTTTATTTAAAATCAGTTGCCTGTCCTCATCCGCTATCTCAGCCGGTCCGTTGGTGAAGAGCGTGAGGTCCTTTGTCCAGTGATCGATCAACCTGACCATCTCCATGATCATATCACCCTGGGCCAGGATACCTGTTTTTTGATCCCTCACTTCATAGCCATGGCAATAGGGACAATGAATGACCGTCCTGCCCCAGCATTCGCTGAAACCGGGGATGGAAGGCATGATATCCCTGAGACCTGTTGCAATGATAACCTTGCGGCTGCGTACCGATCTGTTTGGTACGCTTACCTCAAACCATCCATTCTCCAGAAGTTTGATTTCTTCAGCAATGCCGGTGTAGAATTGTACAGTCGGATATTGCAAAACCTGTTCCCTGCCAATAGATGCAATCACCTCGGGCTGTACACCATCCTGTGTGAGAAAGTTATGTGAATGGGGTGTTTGCTTATTGCACGGATCCCCGGCATCAATGATCAATGTCCCGCGTCTCGAGCGACCTAAGGCCATTGCTGCAGAGAGTCCGGCATAACTTCCACCGATGATTACCACATCAAAATCCATATTCTGTATCATCATTTGCTGTTAAAACTGTTTTAAGAAAGTAATCTTACCAATTAATTGCTGCTCCTCAAAGGGCTGTTCCAGACCATCCATACGGGTATCATTGAAAACCAAATAGACAAATGACAATGGGCGGTATTCCCAGCTTCCCCGTACATTCCAGCGGCCTTGCTCATCAAAGGAATTATACTGATAAAAAACCGAAAGTTGCACACGGGGGTTGAGTGCGAACCGTGCGCCCAATGTAGTCAAATGAGTTTCCAGGCCTTCCATCGATTCGCCTAGTTCCTTTAAATTATTGTACTCATAATCTGCTGTAAAAGCGATGTGAGGAATGGGAGCATAACGAATGCCTCCGTTGATGAAAAACCGGTCCCCGTTGTAAAACCCACCCCAGCTCACGTTACCGGAAATGGATAATTTCCGTGATCGATCGGTATTATATCTGATTTGATGGCGGGTGTAGTAATAATTGTCCTGTGCAATGGTAATGCCCAATGGAGCGAATTCGAAGTCGATATTTTGCCAGGTCGGATAAATGGCATACTCTAAAAAGCTGCCGTCGGTGAAAAACAGGTAAATGGGGAACAGGTAAATGTTGCCCTGCTGAAACTTCCCGGGGTTGTCCGCATCGTGGTAGTAGTTGAAAAACACACCCGGATCCAATCGCCTGATCCAGGAAATATTCTTTGGCCTCCAGATATAATAACCTCCGGGATTATGCCAGATCACATTTTTCTGGAAGACAAAGCCCATATCCGGGTTATAGTTTTTGGTGACGAAATTGGATTCCCATCCCAGGTACCACTTGTTGGAAGAATAACCTGCATAGAACTTTCCTGCGAGGCCCATTGTGTCATTGGAATTGTCTCTCGAACCTGACAGCAAATAAGAAATGGTGAATTCACTTTTCGGACGGATCAGTCCGTCAATGGACAGGGTTGTATTGTTGCTTTGTTGCAGACCTAGCTCAGTTGAGGCTTCATCCAGCCGGTTGGTGAGCATCACACCGACGTTGTTTTCTTTTCCGTAGTTCTGAAGGTAGCGCGCTACCATAAAGTTTGCCGCCGCCGTGTTCCCGGTTTGAGCCTGGTGGATATAAAGTCCTGCAATAGAGCGATCATCATTGCGCATGGTATAACGCGCCCCAGCATCTATTCTGGCAGGTTCAGCATTAAAATTTCCCTGCAAGCCGATCGTTCTGCTAAAAAAGGGCACCACCGAATTGTTACTGGCTCCTGCCCAAATGCCCGAGTTCTCCAGAAAAAACTGCCTCCGCTCGGGAAAGAAAATATTGAATCGTTCGAGGTTATTGACTGCCCTGTCAACATCTGCCTGGGCAAAATCCGTGTTAAATGTGAGGTCCAGTACCGAACGTGGATTGATGGCCCATTTGATATCCCCACCCAGCTTCACATCCCCATCTGAGTTGGTTTCTCCATTGGATTTAATGTCATCATACTGGTAAAGGAGATACGGTTCTATTCGCACATTGGTACTAGGTTCGGGTAAACTGAGCCCTTTTAACTGTGCAGCATACGTCATTCTATAGGGTGAAAACGACTGAGGAATAGCCGGGAAAACCGTTTGTTCATAATCCCTACGCGCCAAACGGGTAAAAGTAATCCCCCAGGCTATGGAATCAGCATTTTCCTGGCGTTCATATCGGATGGATTTAAATGGAATAGCAAACTCGGCATAATATCCCGAATCAGTCTGGTGACTCCGAACCGTCCAAAGTGCATTCCAGTTATTGTCCGTATTATTGTCGTTAAAATTCTGCATGTCACGTTGATTTCCGTATGGTGTAGTTTGAAACGAGACGCAGTACTGTTTCAGGTTTTGCGGATCCAGTTGTATACCAAATATGTCGTTTTCACCACAACTAAAGTCCCGACGAAGGTCCTGTACCCGGATGCCTTTTTTTCCCAGAGAATCTGCACAAAACACGCCTACATACAGGTTTTTTTCATCGTAGAGCAGCCTCACCTGTGTTTGGTATTGGTATTGGCCTCCCTGACGGGGTTCGATGCGAAAAAATTCTTGTGTTATTGGTGCGTCCTGCCAGGAATTTTCTGTCAGCTCTCCATCTACTTTCATATTCTCATCGGTAGAGATAGCCCGAATTTCTGGTGGAATTTCTGGTGGAGGAAAGTTATCCGCCTCCTGACCAAAACACATGGTATAGCCAAAAATCCAAACAATAGGGAGCAAATAATGATGGGCCATAGGTATTTAGATGCAACTAAGTTGCAAATATAGTAAAATTAGTTAAACGCAATATAGTTGCACTTATAGTTTTGCGAAAAAGTATACCACCGGATATTTGACAGGATAAAAGGAGTTCGTTACCAATTGAACCGGCAAATCTTCAGCCAGCATGACAAAACACTTTCCGATAGACTTTCCGATAGAAAGAGGAAAAAGATTTATCTTGTTAGCTGTGAAAACGGGCCTTGGCTGTTATTTGACTTATTCTGGTCTACCAGATTTCTAAAAGCAACTCAATTTGTTTTAATTTTCTTCATTCATGAGGAATCCATGAATCAGATTCCTTCCCTTAATCGAAGCTTCATCCACATGCAATCTCGTATCTTTAGTGGATAGAGTAATAAATAAATTCTAATGAATTAACGCTTTCATATTTACACCATGCAGACGTTGGATCAATTATATAAAGCTTAATGCAAATCCATTAAGACAAAGATAAATTCGTATAAAGCGAATTTATTCAACCACCTAAGTGAAAACCCGGCTTGAATCCCCGGGTTTTTTTATTGATTGAAATTTTAAGTGATCCTTTATCCTCCATTGTCTTCTCACCATCCACTAATTTAACTTTAATGTTTGTGCATTTTTACACATACATTTAATATAAAATTAAATTATTTAAGTATTTAATTATACATATTTACACAATATTACATACATTTACATCAACACGAGTGTAAATATGCACAGATTATGACAAATAAATACACACAATTGAAAGCAGAGTGGGAATTTAAAAAGGCTGTTAAGAACAGGCTGACACCCCCCAAGAATTGTAAATCGACTTTCCAAATCAGCAAATGCATGGAGGATCTGCATTTTTTAATAAGTGAAATGAGAATGAAATATGATTTCGTTCCGCAATCTGCGTCGCAACTTTTTGAAAAATACAGCAGCCAGCATGAAAGATTAATCTATGAGAAATTTATCAAAGAGAAAGCGATTTAAAACATGCCATTAAGTTACGTTCCATCACCTATTGAATTTGATTTCGATATTGTTTATAGCGCTATAACCAACCTTTCGGGCAGAATGCAATATTATAAATCTTTGAAAGGAAAGAGTCGCCTAAGGATCAGCAAGAATGAGTTTGCCAGGATTTATAACCATTCAAAGATCATAGCTGTAAAGCCCATTCAGGAAGAGGGAGAAAACGGTTACATCCAGATGGATATCTATGTAAAGGAATTCGAGGTGTGAAGTGATATATCCGAAATTTCTCCTTCTGTGATTACCAGGCACGCAATGGGATGAAAACTTCTGTATCCACAGCACACCTATCTGTGCTTTGTTCTCTTACTCTTTCCCATTTTCAAAAAATTCTACCTGCCAGGTGTGGTCTGAAAGTAATTTTACTTCGGCAATGTATTTATAAAAAGGTATTGCTCTACCCCATTCATTGGGAGAGATCATCGACAATACATCTGTTTCGTCTTTTCGTTGGTACAGAAAATATGTCTTTCCAATAATTGGCTCGAAGCTCATTTGAGCCATATATATCCTTTCGCTTATTTCTACCCTGTTTTTGATCTCATGGGCCTGCCTGGCCAGCATTTGCATTTGTTCGTAGAGCTGATTGAGCTGGACCTGTGACTGTTCATGCATGGCCGAGATAGAACGTCCTTTGATCTTTCCCTGATCTTCCGGTTTGACAAGAGCACTTCCAACTGTATGAGGAAAAGAGATCAGACCGGGATTTTCCGCAATTTTATCCCGTTCCTTTTCCAGATCTATATTCTCAAGGTTGATCTTATTTTGCTTTTTACTCACGATCCAAACTGTCAGATTCTACATCGGCTTTTACTTCTGTTGTGTCAGAAGGTGCAATCGATTCCTTCAATAACTTCTTTGATCCGGGAAAGGTCGTCTTTCGGGAAATATCAAAACCTATCGCAATCATGATCAGAAAAAATATTCCACTCATGACCAGGAATACCTTCTTTGATCTCTTCATTCTAAAATTTGGTGATGATAAATTCTACTCGCCGATTCAGTTTACGCGTTTCTTCGGAAGCATTACTTGCAATTGGCCGGCTACCGCCATAACCCTTTCCTTTGATACGGGTTTCCGCTATACCTCTTGAAACAAGATAATTCCTTACCGTTTCAACTCTGGCCTGGGAAAGCTCCAGGTTCTTTTGTGAATCCCCCTGATTATCCGTATGACCAGCCAATTCGATTTCCATAGTCGGATTTTCAGTCATGACATTCACCACTTTATCCAGCTCACTGTAGGAACTGTCAACTAAAGTTGGTTGTCCACGCTCAAAATAGATCTTATCGAGTTTCATAGTCATACCAACTTCCAGTGGCTTTAGGTAATAAACTCTTTCATTCAGTGAATTACCGAGCCGAATAGTTTCAGTTATGGGCATGTAGGCGTATGCTTTGACATCTACATAAATCCTGTCCAGATTATCTGGCACAAAAAATTTAAATTGTCTTTGAGGTGGGGTAATATTAAGGCTATCTATATAATCCCCGCCCCTAATTTTCACTGTATAGCTAACATAATCCCTGGTTTTCTCATTCAATACACGCCCTGTAAATATTTTTTCAGGCTGTACTGCTTCTTCGGGAGTTTCTGTTTCAAACTGGAAAGTTGATGAATCCACAGCGGCAACTTCATACACGCTGTCCTGTGGCAATTCGTAAAAGTTCAGATCTCCAAAACCATCACTGTTCACCGTACTGGTATAGATCGACCAACTCATGTCCGGCGAAATGAGAAAGGAAAGCTCCACTCCTTCTGTATTGATATCTTCAAGGTTGATTGGTTTGGACCAATTTGTCCAAGACCCGTCCAGACGTTCACTTCTGAAAATGTCCCGACCACCCTTTCCAGGATGTCCATTTGATGAAAAAAACAATGTTTTGTTATCTGGGGCAAGTGTGGGTGTCATCTCCTGATCGCTGGTGTTTATCGTACTGCCCAGGTTTTGCGGCTGGCTAAATTCATTTCCATTCCAAAAGCAAACATAAATATCTTCCTTTCCTCGTGAGCTAAATGAATTCATGGCCAACAATAAGATCTTTCCATCAGCAGACAAACTCCCGCTTTGGTGATCTGACGTATTCTTAAAATATTTAATATCAACCGGCTTCGGGAAAGTCCATGTATCTCCACTTCTCATAGAATAAGACAAACCCTGCGACTTCGGGGGTTTATCATCTGTAGGATATCTGCGATGCAAAAACATGATCTTACCATCAGGAGAAAATCCCACAACTGAATTGAAAAAGCGGTTATTGATTGTAGACCCGGCATGGCGGGGTTGTGACCAGACATTGCCTTCGAGAGTAGATACCCAAATATCTCCTTCATCTTTCTGGCCTCCTATGTTACCAACATCATTCGCTCGTGTAAAATAAAGTTCACTACCATTGGGATGTAAGACCGGGTAGATTTCATTGTTTTTGGAATTGATCCGGGAAAAATCGTATTGACCAAATGAAAAGAATGGAACCAGGAAAAAGAGAAAATAAACAAAAATGTTTTTCACAATATTGGGGTTATTTCTATTTAAATAATCGATTTTCAAATCTAATAATGGTTTTTCGTTTATAGAACGAATTCAGACCATTTATTTATATCTATCAAAATTTAGTCCACAATCATTTATCCCAGATTAAGCTAAAGCTTAATCTGCCCTACGGGTTGACGATCCCGATGAAAATATCGGGATGTCAAGGTTAACCCTGACAAAGCTCCGCTTTCGTCAGCCCAAAGGGCAAATTCCGCTCCAATGCGGAATTTGGGTTTATACTCTCTTTTTTGTACTCTAAAGAATATGAATGCATGAGACAAAGTAGATCAACAACAATTTTCTAAAGAAGTTTCCTGATTGAGTGAAGGTCAGACTGATGACACAAAAAAACCGCTCCCAAATCCGGAAACGGTTTCTTTATTCATATACCCTAATATCTTGTTTACATTTCCTGTAGATCAATAATCTTTATTTCCACCCTCCTGGCTTCCTCTTTGGAACTATCGTCCTGGCTGGTCGCACCGTATCCTTTAGCAACGATCCTTCGCCTGACAACACCTCTGGTATTCAGATAGTTCAGAACAGTTGTCGCCCTTTTATTTGATAACATTTTATTGAATTCTTCATCTCCCTCTGCAGATGCATATCCCGAGATCTCAATCCCTAATTCATTATACTTACTTAACAAACCAAGTAAATTATTTAGCTCTGTATCATATTTGGTATCGAAATCTGATTTTCCGGCATCAAAATAGATTTTCAGGCTCTTGCTCAACAATTTTGGATCGTACGACTTAATACTCTTTTTAGATTTGGTTTTTTGTTGCTCTGCCAGCTTGGTCACATACATAGTCGGCAGAGAAAGAATTTCCTTGTTGTCAATCACTTTCTTTTCAAATTTGCTGCTATCACTCTCATCGTAGTAATAGACTCGCTTTGCAGACTGAAGTTTTGAATTTCCTTCATCATCAAAATCCACCTCATCAATCGGATTGGAGAGCATTACCAACTCCAATAAGTAATCGATTGCTGCCTGGTCAGATGCTTCCATCAATTCACCCATCAATTCATACACATCGATGCTGTCATTTTGGATTAAAGTGGCTTCATGTTCCCTCCTGATCGTCTGCTTTTCATCCACATGCGTATTATAAAATGCGTTCTTCACCTCAATTTCCTGTCCGACAACCACATCAAAATGCTTGATCGTTTTCAGATAGATCTTTTGATAAAGCTCGTAAAAATGTGTTTGGTTAGGAACATCAATGTTTAGTGTATAGGTATGAAAACCTTCCGATTCAATGATCATGTCGTAGTTCTTATCCGGAGGCAGGATGATCAGGTAATCACCTGTTTCAGGATTGGGATGATAGACAAAATCAAGCTTTGTGTTGGTCTCATTATCCACCATATAGATCATGGTTTTCAGAGGCTTTTCTGTTTCAGCATCCAGGATCCGTCCCTTTATCATCGTTAATGGAATGGTTCCGAAATTTTCCGGCATATCCATCTCATAGATATCGCTTCCACCAGATCCACCTTTCCGGTCAGACGAGAAATAACCCCTCGATCCGTCGGCAATCAAAGTGAAATAGTTGTCATTTGCTGTGGTATTGATCGGATAACCCATGTTTTGAGGATTAACCCATTTGCCATCTTCATACACCGTCTTAAAGATATCCCATCCGCCAATTGATTCCGGTCGGTTTGATGAGAAAAACAACATGCTTTGTCCCGGATGAATAACCGGTCCTTCTTCATCATATTCGGTATTGATTCCAGGACCTAAATTAACTGGTCGCGACCAGATACCATTTTCCTGTAGTTCACTCCTGTAAAGATCCAAACCACCATAACCACCTGGCCGGTTACTTGCGAAATAGATGGTTTTGCCATCCGGTGTAATCGAAGCAGTCGTTTCCAGGTATCTCGAATTTACATTTTCACCTATCGATGTTGGTCGTGTCCAGCCTTCTGCAGATCTATCTATTGTATAAAGGCTCCCCGAAGTTCTGTCTCCGATGAAAACCATCATTTTTTGTCCATCTGTTGAGATACCTGCCGTTCCAAGATTTCCAGTGGTATTGACATCCACTTTTTCAGGTAAAGTCCAGTTGCCTGTTTCGTTATAAGAAATGTAGATCTCCTCAACAAACTTATCTCCTGATCTTGTTTTGCCGGTATTTGGACGTAACGCTGTGAAGGCCATCACGCTTTCATCAGCAGAAACCACCGGATTGTACTCCGTGTATTCTGAATTAATGTTGCTGCCAAGTTTGATAATATTAACATCTATCGGACTTTTGACATAATTCAGGGCGTTGTAACACTGTTTGATCAGGTCATCAACTTCTTTTAGTTGCGTTCTGTCCCTTGATGTATAAAGGTCTTTTTGTTTGGAAAGTGAGTTAATGGCTTTTTCCAATTGTTCATTTTCAAAAAACGCCCTCCCCATATCTCCATAGAAATTATAAGGAACCGGATCTATGCCTGAATCAGCCGCTTTTTCAAAAAATGGAATGCTTCTTACCCTTGCGTTGATATTGTCAGATTCGATATAACACTTTCCGATCTTGTATAAGATATCACTGTTTGCCTGCCCTGCTTCAAAGATTGAAATGTACAGCGGCAACGCTTCGTCATAATTCCTGACTTCAAAAAGTTTATCAGCTTCCCTTAGTGCTTTATCATCCTGTCCGTACGCAAGTGATACGGAAACCACGATAAACAAAACAATTTTAAAAATATTATTTACTAATTTGTCCATAAACAATAGATTTCCTCCAATAATGAAATTCAAAGATATTATTTAATGGACTTAAAGTAAGTTTAACTTTTATTGAAATATTACAAATAATCCTTGCTGCAATACCATTACATATCCGATGAATCGGCTGATTTTTACGGCGAATGGTATTTTCAGACAGATAATAATGAGGAACAATTCGGTATGAAATTCCCGTTAAGTCAAAACATTACATTCTCATTTTTAGTATTTTACCCAAAAAAATTCCGCAGTTTAATGAAAACAACTTCATATTTACCTATTCTTAAAGCATTTATATTCAACCAGATAATGATTCTTTTCCTGATTTTCGTTCCTTTTAAAATGCTTGCCCAACAGGATTGGACGCTTAAAAAAGATAAAAATGGCATTAAGGTTTATACCAAAGACCATGAAAATGAAAAAATCAAATTCTACCGCTTAAACACCTCTTTTAAAGCAGACATGGAGGACGTCTTCAAATTCAATACTGATTTTGACAACTATGAGAATTGGGTAAAAAATTGTGAGAAAAGCGAAGTTATTTCTTCCAGCAAAAACGAAATTATATATTATTCAAAGTACAAAACACCATGGCCAGCCGATGACCGGGATTTTATCACAAAGGTGAGTGTGAAAAGACATACAGAAAATGAGATTTTGCTTACCATGGAACCTGCCAATTACGATTATCCTAAGGAAGACGGAGTCGTTCGGGTAACCAATTTCCTGGACAAATGGAAAATCACAACCTCAACTGATAACGTCATCCAAATAGAGACCGAAGGCTATTATGACCCTGGTGGGTCCATCCCTGCCTGGATTGTCAACATGTTCATGGTAGATGGACCCTACCATTCTATGCTCACCTTGAAGGAAAAGACTGAAAGAGAAAATTAATTTTGAAAAGTCACCACATCGCTTTCTTCGTAACCTATCCTGCTGACCTTGATCTGTATATCCATATCAGGATCCATGTGGATCGGTTGAGAATATATGTTCCACGCTTTACTTTCCTTTGACCTCCAGACAATGGTTGCATCATATGGAGCAGCGTTAACCTTCAGGGAATCTTCATAGACAATTTCCAGTTGCGGTGTCGGCAATTTCTGGGATTTACCATCTACCAGCCATTCTTCCATTAATTCCAGTTCATTAAATCGACCCAGATCATTTACATCATTGATCCAGATTTCCAGTATTTCCCGATGTCTGTTGATTTCTTCTTCGTATTCCGGATTGCCTGCCAGATTTTCCAGCTCGTAAGGATCATTCATCAGGTCATAAAATTCCTCCTCAGGTTTACCGGTTGCCATCCACAATCTCTCATATTCACCAAGCTGGTTATTTTGCGACAACTCCATCAAATGCTGCATCAAAGGCATGTTCATCCGATAAGAAATGGACAATGCATAAGGCTTTTCAGGATAGTAATTTTTAATGTATTTAAATCTTTCTGAACGAACCGACCGAAGCCGATCGTAGCTTTCATCAAACCTGTCTGAAGCTGCATAAAGATATTCTCGATTCGTTTCGGAGTGGTATTCCCCGAAAAAAGCTTTTCCCTGCATATGTTCAGGCGGCTCAATACCAGCCAGTGAAAGTACTGTCGGAGCAAAATCAATAAAACTGACCAGCTCGTTTCTTATGGAGAAATCCTCTGAATCAGGAAATTTCACAAACAACGGAACTTTGAGGCCAGTTTCATACAATGCACGTTTATGCCTGGGAAAAGGTCCACCGTGATCGCTGTAGAAAAATATGATTGTATTGTCAAGCAGCCCATCATCCTCCAGGTTTTGTAATAATTCCCCCACCTGCTGATCCATCCTCGCCAGGTTACTGTAATTCACTGCCATGTCGTGGCGTGTGACAGGATCATCGGGGAAATATGGAGGAACGTTTATTTTGGCAGGATCAACAGATAAAGGTTCATTTCCATTCACCCAGATCCTTGACTCATGAGTCACTGTAAAATTGAAAACTGAAAAGAATGGTTGGCCCTCTTTACGGTTTCTCCATGTCGCAGAATCGCTGCTTTCATCCCACGCAGCTGGTGGTGTAGCAAAATTGTAATCTTCCTTTGAATTATTTGTGCAGTAATACCCGGCCTCCCGCAGATATTGAGTAAAAGGCCTGACTCCTTCCGGAACAACCGGGGAATAACTCTGAACACCAATCTCTGGTTGGTTCTGAGGATTCCATGGAGTGTAGCACCTCATGTTGTGTGTGCCAAGAGTGATGGGATACATGCCGGTAATGATGGAGCTTCTGGCGGGAGCGCAAACAGGCGCCGGCGAATAAGCATTCTGAAATAAGATGCTTTGATCTGCTAACTTCTCCAGCGCCGGCAACCGAACTGTTGAATCGCCATACATAGGGAAGAATTCAGGGGACTGATCTTCACAAACCACCCAAAGGATATTGGGTCTTTGCACCTCGCTAACCTCCGAAGGGGACTCTTTTCCGCCACATCCGGACAATAATATTGCGGTGAGGAAAAAAAGATTGTACTGATTGGGTATTTTTTTATAAAACACGCTTCCTGATAAATTTTTAAACATTTTTCACTAAAGTAATCCAATTGATAAAAAAATTAAAATCCTTTAATTTAAAAACACAACTATTTTTGAAATTATTTAATTTTATTGCGACCATTTCATTAATATACTTCTTTTTAGACATAAATTTTAATGAAATATTTTTTTTATTTAAAAATTAATAATTTATATTTTTGCATAAGTTAAAGTTTACTTAGGTATCAGGATTCAAAAAATTAAAGAAATTATTATGAAGAGGTTATTGTATGTACTAGCATTGGTCATTGGTTCTTACACTGTCCACGCACAAAGTGAAAATGATTCAAAATTTGTTTTTCAACAACCATTTGAAGATGTAGATTACGCTCAGCTGGGTGATCTATACATGGGGAATTCGCCTCTTGGTGAAAATATTGAAAAAGGAATGGAGGTTATGAAACTGGAATACACGTTCAAACCAGACCCAACACCCATGAGCCCAAATCCGGGAATAGAAGTTGAAAAACCAACGATTTATTATTCTGTTAAGAAAGTTTACAAACACTACAAAAAAGCAGTTAAAAAAGGAGATGTCGAACTGACTGCGGCCCAGAATCGACTGAATGAAGTCATCAAAATAGGTGTAAACATCCGGTATATGAACACTGAAAAATTAGAAGAAGCATTAACCCGGGCAAAACAAGCTGAAGAAATTGAATCTGTATTTGCAAAAGTAGAGTACGATAAATAGGTATTTGCTTTAATGCCCGTTCCAAATAACCTTAAGTCTAAGTTCCGTTAAAAATTGATTCACATCTGGCAATTTTTCCGGTTTGACGTGAGCCGGAAAAATTTGCCACTATTTATTCTTCAATAATTTTTTCCCTATTTCTTTCCATGTGATCAGCTGGATATTTTCATCCTCAATGATCTTCTTTGCTTCATCGCTCATCACAAAATCAAAATCCTGTTGCCGCCAGTCGGCTGCCCAATAGGGATGATTCTTTGTTACAGCTGTCATCTCTTCATCCTCGTAAGCTGTGTGAAGGATAAAATAAGTCAACCCTGGTTTCAAGGATTTCAAGCCATTGATATAAAATTCTTTCATCCCCTTTTCAAAATCCTGTGGCGAGGCCGATAATACATGATCTACCACGATATCCTTATCAGCCATAAGCTCCTGGTAATTAATCTCATCAAACATTTCAAGTACACGTGCAGGAACAAAAACAGGGGTGTTGTATTCCTTTCCTAATCTGAGGTAAATTTCTACAAATTCCGGGCTCGACATCGCTGTTCCCATGTGAGCATCAAAATGAGTTGGTTTCATCCCAAATTGTTTTGCTCGTTCTATCTGATTGCGAAGCTCTTTTTCGACTTCTTCCGGAGTGGCATTATTAACAACTGCATCAGTAGTTGAGTATAGATAACCGTTACCATCCAACAAAGATGAAACTTCATTATTTGGAGTGACAGATGACCATTTGTAAAAGTCCCATTCACAATTGAGCGTTAAATGGAGTCCGAGATCGGCATCGAGATTGTTTCTGGCATATTCCGCTATTTCCGGAAACCAGGGGCAAGGAACCATGATGCTGGCAGAATTGACAATTCCTTTTTCAAGTGCCTCAATGCTCGCGATATTTTCTGAATGAGCTACACCCAGATCATCTGCATGAACAATAACAAGCTTTGTATCTTTGGAGTAACCCAATTTTTCCTGAAGCGTCTGCGCCGACACAATGCAAACCGAAAATAAGAATAAAGTTGATAGTGCGATTCTTAACATAGTGTAGATATTTATGAATATTCAATATAGCAAACTTTCGTCTGAGAAGGAATGAAAACTCTTTCAGATGGAAATTCAATGATCAACTGTGAAAAAGTGATTAAATCATACCAGACAAAGAATAAGTGTTTAATCTTTCTTCATCAAAGTTTTACACCTACATTTGTGAGACATTTGGTTTTAGTAGGATTTAATACGTCCAACTGAATGAAAAGGGAATCCGGTTAAAGTCCGGAGCTATCCCCGTAGCTGTAAGCTCAAAAATGTTTTTGTATTCAACGCCACTATTACCCTCCGAAGCCATGGCGAAGGTGGGTGTCCGGGCTATAAAAGGACATAATTCTCCTACATTAAAGATTAGGAGGATAAAATGGGAAGGCCGCAAAAACGAGAGCAAGCCAGAAGACCTGCCAGATGACTTATTTCGTAGCTTTCGGGCGAAAAGCGAAGAGTTGATGGGAATTCCCCTCATATTTCTTCATAGACCGGGGTTGCGAATGATTAAATGAATTAATCATTTGTGACTATGATTTTTAAAAATTTCTTCTGGATTTTCCTTTTTCTGCTGGCTTCTATTTCAGTTTTTGGTCAGAATATTCTCCAGGATTCTATTATTGTGATCGATGAGGTAGTCATCCAATCTGACAGATTGAAAAACTATGCCATTGGAGTTGCCCTTCAGGAACTTGATTCGTCAAAGATTGACATCTACAAATCACAGAGTTTATCATCATTACTAGCCAATGAATCTGGTGTATCGATTAAAAGCTATGGGATCAGCGGTCTTGCAACCCCTTCTATCAGGGGAGGTGGGAGTAGCCAGGCGGCCTTATTGTGGAACGACATCAACCTGCAAAGCTCCATGAACGGACAAGCAAGTCTTTCACTTATACCTGTGCAGTTTTTTGACAATGTCGAAGTTCAATACGGCGGAGGAAGCTCATTATTTGGCAGTGGGGTGCTCTCGGGAGCCATTCACCTTGATAATGGAGATTTGTTCAAAGTAAAAGACTATGCCTCCATTCAATTGGGATTAGGAAGCTATGGCGAAAAAGTAGGTGCTTTAAAAGTTAAAAAGCAGTTTGGAAAGGTGCATTCAAACCTGAATGTCTTTTATCGAACAGCTGACAATGATTTTGAATTCACCAATGAATCAAAATTTGGCCAACCAAAAGAAACACAGACCAACGCGGGTTTCACCACAGCTGGCCTGACACAGACAAACGAGATCGTATTGACTGATCATGCTACTTTCAAAACCTCCCTGTGGATGAATCACAACGACAAGGGGATCCAAAGTCTCATGATTCAGGATACCAGCGACGCCACGCAAGAGGACAATAGCATCCGGGTATTATTGAACTATCATAACGATAAAAATAATAATCCGCTCAACATAAAATCAGCCTACCTGTATGACGAGCTGCGTTACACAAATCCTGATTTAGCTGATCCCACATCAAATTCATTCACCCACTCTTTTATTAATGAAATAGAGAAGAGCATTCAGTTCAATCAAAAAAATGAATTGTATGCTGGGTTGAATTATACGATGGAGCAGGCCTTTTCGGAAGGGTTAACCGGTGGAGATGTGGTAAGGAACAGGATTTCCCTGTTTTCCAGTTACCGGGTTAAGAATATAATGAACAGGGCAAACCTTGCTTTTAATGCCCGCCAGGAAATGGTGGATTCCAAATTCATTCCTACCGTATTTTCAGCCGGTTTTGATTACCAGGTCACCCCAAACCTCATATTAAATGGAACGGCCTCCAAAAATTACCGTATCCCTACTTTCAATGACCTCTATTGGCGAACGGACACCTATTCCTCCGGTAACCCCAACCTCCAACCGGAATCGGGTTACAACCTCGATTTTGGCATAAAGGAATTCCTGACGAAAAACAATGTTTCAGCGACCTTCAGCCAGGAAATTTACTGGACACGAACGAATAACTGGATTTTATGGTTGCCCAATGAAAACGGAGTCTGGACTCCGGAAAATAAGCAAACAGGAAAAAGTTATGGGGCTGAGATCTCTTACCGGGTAGATATCGAATTTACTAAGTTCAGGCTTTTCTCAGATGGGTTTTTCAAGTATTCCATTTCGGAACAAAAAGATAATGATATTGAAGACGAATGGCAATCGATTTGGTACGAACCTAAATACAGCTTTAGCGGAAACATTGGAGTGGTTTATAAGCGATTTTCTGCCACGTACAATCACAACTATTACAGCAAAAGGTATTATGATAATACCTCCACCCTTGATCCCTACTACCTGGCCGCGTTCTACTTCAACTACAGACAACCCATAAATGATGACATACTTGCTCTTTCATTTAACCTGAATAATGTATGGGACACCAACTATCAAACTGTGGCATGGTATGCCATGCCACCAACAAATTATCAATTAAGTCTAACCTATCACTTTAATATCTAATGAAAAATCTTATGAAAACGAATTTTACTGAACTATTCATGTTCGCCGGAATGATGGCAGTTTTATTTTCCTGCGACAACGATGAAAACGGTCCTTCCGGCAAATACAGTAATGGCATCTTCATTTCTAATGAAGGAGCTTTTGGGGCAGGAAATGCCAGTGTCAGCTTTTACAGCACTACCGGTGATTCCATCGTCAATGACATTTTTTTCAATGAAAACAACCGGCCTTTGGGAGATGTGTTACAATCAGCGCTGAACTATGATGGCAAGACCTACCTGGTTGTCAATGCATCCGGTAAAATCGAAGTTGTCAACTCGGAGGATTTTTCTGAACAGGATGTGATCGAATCCCTGGAGAACCCTCGATTTATTACGGAAAAAAACGGAATGCTCTACGTGACCCAGTGGGGTGAAGGCGGAACCGTAAAAATTATTGACCCCAATTCTAACGAAATTGTTGAGACAATCCAGGTTGGAACGGGGCCGGAAATAATCCTTTCATCAGCAGACTACATAATAGTCGCCAACAAAGGAGGATATGGGGAAGATTCTACTATCAGCATCATTGACCCGGGATCGAACGAGGTAGTTAAAACCATTCAAACAGGTAATAAACCAAGTGACATGGTCATCGACAGCAATGGCGATTTGTGGGTTCTGAATTCCGGAACGACTATCTGGAATGACGACTATTCGCAGGTCCTAGGCCATAAGCCTTCCAGCCTTGTTAAAATATCACTTTCAAGTCTTGAAATCACAGAAAAAATTGAACTTTATTCAGACGACCATCCCTCAATCCTTGAGATTAGCCCTGATGGTCAAACGCTTTATATAGGAGGTGGATTTATTGCAGCTGGCATATTTGAAATAGACATCAATTCACCATCAGTACCTTCAACACCTTTGATCAGTAAAAGCTTTTATAACGTAAAAGTCAATCCTTTAACAAGTGAGATATATGGCTTTGATGCAAAGGACTGGACAAATGCCGGATCATTTTCCAGGTATTCACTTTCAGGAAATCTGATTGAAGAGTACGAAGCAGGTGTTGGTCCAAACGGAGTAGCATTGTAGATTGTCATAATAATAATAATTGATATTTTGAATCAATCGAGGATTAAGATATGTTTTAAATGTAGCACTCCTTTTGAGTGTGGGCTGTGCACCAAGGCAATGAACTGTTGGTGCGCAGACTATCCTCGTATTGAAAAAATAAAAAAAGGGGAAGATTGTTTCTGTCCGGAATGCTTAAAAGAGGAGATTGCAGTAAAAATCAAGGAATTTGTAGATGACTTTCGCTCTGGTAAAATCAAAAATACAGCTCCGAAATTTCAGAATAAGCATTTGGTCCAGGAGCTGGATTATTACCTGGAAGATGGAAAGTATGTGTTTACAGAGTGGTTTCTCTTGAAACGTGGTTATTGTTGTGATAATCAATGCAGGCACTGCCCCTATTCAAAACAAAATTCTCATGCCAAATAAATCATTTTTTAACTGGAGTGGCGGGAAAGACAGCGCCATGGCTTTGCACAGGATCTTGCAGGATCCGGATTATCGGATCGATTCTCTTTTTACCAGTGTAAATGCCAAGCATCAGCGGATTTCCATGCATGGTGTGCGGGAAGAATTGCTTGACCTGCAGGCAGTAAATCTGAAAATTCCTTTGCAAAAGATCTACCTGTCTGAGCATCCATCTATGGAAGAGTATAATCAAAAAATGGAAGAAAAAATCCTTCAATTTAAAAATGAAGGATACTCGCATTCCGTTTTCGGAGATATTTTCCTGGAAGACCTGAAAAAATACAGGGAAGAAAAGCTCGCACAACATGGAATGATTGCTGCCTTTCCTATTTGGAAAAGAAATACCAAAGAACTATTGGAGGAATTTCTGGCATTAGGATTTAAGACCATCCTGGTTTGCGTGGATGCCAAACTATTGGAACAGTCGTTTGCAGGGAGAATTATTGATGAACAATTTATCAATGATTTACCTGAAAATGTAGATCCCTGCGGGGAAAACGGAGAGTTTCACACATTCGTTTTTGACGGACCTATCTTTGAAAAGCCCATCCCCATTCAAAAGGGAGAGGTCGTTTATCGTGAGTATCCCGCCCCCAATACAGACAGTAATGAATCAAAGAAAATGGGTTTTTGGTTTTGTGATCTGATTCCCAATGTTAATTGAGACCATAGGTAAATACGTATTACAAATGCCAAAATAGCCTCGGGAAAACGAAAGAGGATTATTGATGTTTAATAGCACGCCCAATTCATAACCGAGTTTTACATCTAAACAAATCACCAAAAAATAATCGAATCATAACGAAACCCCAAGAACAATTATGCGCCAGAAAAAGATCTCATTATTGAAAATTTAGTTAAAAGTCTTTATATTAATCATAGCTAATTTTTAGTTATAGTCTTAGGAATCCATTTTTAAACTCACAGCTATGGAAAAATTTTTATCATCTTTTCTACAATTCCCCATCTGTAGAATTCAATTGATAACGGGAAAAAAGTCGGGATTTAAGAATCAGAATTTAATTTTAATTGCCATAAGCATTTTGATTCTGTTGATGACATTTATTGAATAGTTTGGTCGCGCTTTATTACCTTACAGCTGACATCGCATCGAGACCAAATTACTTTGCTTCTTTTCTTTAGCTCGTTGAATCATTCCGTTAGAGTCCAAGAACGCATGCTCGGAAGCCAATCAATTAAAATATGAGTACATTCCGCTTTGAATGTTTGGTGGTTTAAAAGTCGCATTCTGCATAACAGCATTTTGAAACCTGTTTTCACCAAACATTCCTAAGGACGATTTGATATCTTAAAATTATTTTTCTACCCATCAGACGTTCCTAACGGAACGATACCATATCATGAAGTGAATGGATTTTAATGAAAAAAACAAGCCATTAAACGTATAGAAAACCTACACCTCTGGCTCCCACCCATTCTCATATTCTCTACCCCAGAGCTTCATAGCTTTTTTACTGAGCATCTTGCCCGTTTGATCATCGATATCAAAACCTTCTCCTATACGGTAGGCCACATTGGAATAGTGGACCATAGAATGCGATTTGGTACTTTCCTCAATCGGAGCTCTTAATGAGCCATTTCCACGAATGGCCTCACAGAGGTTTTCAACATGCACGGTTGATGTGTCGCCACCACCACCCAGCGCAGTCCCAGCTTCGTTTGAGGTAGATTCGCTTCTTCTGATTTCCTTTCCATTCCGGTCATACAAAATATATAAGCTGCGGTTAACAAATACAGAACCTTCACTTCCATAGATAATGGTTCCTCGGTCGTACCCGTAGGTTGAGTATCCATTCCGGCTTTTTCCGTCCCACTGGATAACCTTATCTCCCGCAAACCTAAAAGTAGCAAGCATGGTATCATACATTTCCCAGCCATCATTCAGAAAATGTCTTTTTTCGGCTTCTACATCTACCCTATTTGGAAAGTCAACCTGTAGCGCCCATCGGGCGACATCCATCTCATGGGTTCCGTTGTTTCCCGACTCCGCTGTACCGTAATCCCAGCCATACCAGTGCCAGTTGTAATCCCAGGTTTCTTCCGTATATTCTCTTCGTGGTGCCGGTCCCTGGAACAGTTCCCAATCCATCCCTTCACGCACAGACACCTTTTTTTGTACCGGACATTCCCCCCGGTTATTGGTGTAAAAGGCGATAGCTTCATAAGCGGTACCAATGACTCCGTTATGGATCTCGTTGACGATTTCAATGGTATGTGGTGAAGAGCGCTGTTGTGTCCCCACCTGAACAAATTTTCCATATTTCTTTTGCACCTCAACGATCAGCTCATTCTCAAGCATGTTATGGCTACATGGTTTTTCTACATACACATGCTTGCCTCCTTTGAGGGCCATGATCGTTCCCGGCGTATGCCAGTGATCGGGAGTTGCGTTGATGAGAATATCCACATCCGGGTCCTCAATCACCTTGCGAATATCATTTTCAAGATTTGGAGTGTAATCAATGTGTTCAGCAAACCTTTTGGCGGCTTTCTCCCGCTGACTTTTCATCACATCACAGAGGTAGAGCAGTTGGACATTGTTATCGTTTTTAGCAATGGGCTCGAAATAGGCACCCAGCCGCCTGCCTAAACCGATGATGCCGATATTTAAACGGTCGTTTGCTCCGATAATCCTGCCATAACTGCGGGCAGACATGCCCATAGCTAAACCACTCATGGCAACACCGGCTGATGCCAATGTTGTTTTTTTGATAAAATCTCTTCTATTGGTGTTCATTTTCATTAAAGTTAAAAAGTTGCTAATACCCCTTGTACATAACCTATTGATGCCATCATACCAGGCAGTGGATCATCTTTATCTGCCTCATATTCCAAAGCCAATGTCCCGGAATAACCCAGCTCATTGACTGCCTGAAGAAAAGAAGGAATATCAATTACACCACGTCCTATGATACAATTGGCTCCATCTGCCCGGGCAGCGGTGACATCCTTCAAGTGGACGTCAAATATCCGGTCGAAATAATTCTTCATGTCATGAACCGGATCTAGCTGGATGCGCACAGTGTGACCAATATCCAGGCAAAGTCCCATTCGCTTGTCCATATTCTTTATTTTTACATAAATACTCTCTGCACTTGGGTACAGGTCATCGCCCGGTCCGTGGTTATGAATGGCCAACTTGATATCGTAAGCTTTGACTTTTTCTTCCACATATCCAAGTAATTCATGGTTAGGAACACCGATGATCATTTCCATCCCTGCGGTTTTGGCATAATCAAATGCCTGGTCGACCTCCTCTTTGGATTTCATGTAGATTACACCAGCGCCATAAAGGACAATTCCCTTATCCTTGCATGCTGCCACTGCACTTTGAATGGTTTCTTTGGAGGAATCCAAAGGCAGATGCATGCTTTTGAATGCGATTCGATTGACGCCAAGTCTCAGGGTCATGTCCAGGGCTTGTTCCATGGGAAATTCCCGAAGGGAATACGATGCCACACCTAATTGGATTTCCGATTTGGTTCCATGATTTTGGGTGGAATATGCCGAATATCCAATCATAGGCAAAGCAGTAGCAGCCATGCCCATACCGGTGGCTTTTAAGAAATTTCTTCTATTTGTCATATTGAAGGGTTGGTTTATCCTCCAATTTAATTTTTTGAAAGATAATTACATGGGTTTTTTTGAAGAAGTTGATGGGTGGTGTGGAATTGGGGCTTGCGATGAAACGAGTTCTTCCATCAACTTGTTTAAATTCCATCAGTACCGAAACCCGTTTCGGTATCTTCTCCTATCAGCAGTGGTCAATTGAAGAGCTTTCAACTCTACTAAAATAATCCCATTTCCTTATTGCCAACGCTCATAAAATTGTTTGAGACAAAAATCTAACTCAAGGCAACCTAATTATACGTTTTCACAATAAATCCTTAAAATAGTCCATCACGACTAACAGGTCCTTCACTTTTTTTATATTCAACTTCTCTTTGTTGGCATATTCCATACAATCTTTGTAATGATCTTCCATAACTTTTCTAAGGGCATCTTTATCAATGAATACCTTGCTTTTGAATGTGATCGTGCCTAAAGCCAAATTATTTTTATACCCCTTGACAATACCATAAGGCAGTATTTCACCTTCCTTTGTAATAAAATACAGATGCTCGTATTCTATTTTGACATCATTACCCGGGGTAAAAGCTGGAGTTCCGTAAAACGTAGTTGTACCACCATCAGGTGTAGTTATTGTAGTGGGAGTTCCACCAGACCAGGATCCGCCCGTTTTTGTTTCCTTAAAATGCACACGTGATAACAATGCGAATTCCCCTGCATCTTTGATTAATTCAAAAAAAAGGAAGCTTTCATACCCTGAACTTTCTGTGATATACGGAAGTGAATAAAATACTCTTTCCTTTTCCACTTCATCATCATTAAATTTAAAATAATCTAACTTGGAAGCAGTAAAGGCGAGCAATTCCCCACTTTCATCAACCTCAATCTGAACGGCATCAATGGCTAAGTTAAGTTCAATCGTTCCCTTCAATAGATCCCCTCCACTTACCTTAACTTCTCCTTTATATTTTTCAGTCTTGGTACCAGAAAATATTTGTGCCGAAACATCAAGACATAAAGTCTGCATGGATAATAAATAAATTAAAAAATACCTCATCTTTAAAAAAAAAATTCCTGTTAAAAAGTAGAAATTTTAATCTATTCAATAATAACAATTTATAATGATAATTAAAGAATATTTTATTTCTTTATGCTATTAACAAGGTATTCATTCTTTTAATCAAAATCCTTAGAGGGTGAGTGCCATTTTTTTCAGTACCTGATTTTTTTTGCAATGAAAAGGAAATTTTTTACACTATTGGCAATATGTTTCTTCATAATAAACTTCAAAGCATATCCCGTTTACCAACAAGGAAAAATAATCACCTCAGAAAGCGACACCATTGCATGTAGCATTAGGTTTTACCAGGAAGGAATTTTATTGTCCGATAAAAAAATCGTTTATAGAAAAAATGAAGAAAAATTCAAAATAGAACTGAAAGACATTAAAGCAGTTTTATTGGATGATAAAACTTACCACGTGTTTCCGGCATATAGTTATGATGAAAGCAAGCTACCCAACATTGATGAAAGCAAATTCTACAGAATTGGAGAGGTAATTGTAAAAGGTAAAGTTGAACTGATACAAGCTTATTACATCATCATGACAGGTTATACTCCCTCACCATATGGAGGGCATTCTGGAGGTAGAATTAGTGTTGGTGGTTCCTTAAGTCTTGTGAAAAATAATGAAGTAAAATTAATCTCCCGGTCAACTTTTAATCGTTCCGTCGGGATTATGTTTAGAGATTGCGAGGCAATTGTAAATAAAATGAATGATCTGAAGTACTCCTTAGAAAACCTCATCGAAATAGTTACTGAGGGGAATAAGGTTTGTTATGAATGATAGCTTATTTTTTTAATGACCGTACGGTGAATTATCGTAAAATGATTCAACAATATTTTTGATCCAAACCCGGAAATCCAATGTTTTTTTGTTTATCACAAAAATTTAAAATTCTTTCCATTCTAATTTTATTTTGGATATCGGTTCAATCAAAAGCTCAAAACCTGATCCCTAATGGGGATTTTGAGATCTATTCAGAACTGCCTACTTCTTACCGACAATTAGACAGGGCTATTGGATGGAACAATACCAACGGTATATATGGCGAAGGAGCGCAGGGCAGCCCTGATTATTTTCACACAGATCATAATTTTTTTAATTGGAATCAATATGCTCCCATTCATCCTGCATCAGGGAAAGGTGAAATTGGATTAGCGACGACTCTCCATTTACAAGAAAATTTCAGGGAATATATAGCTACGCAACTTGATTCTACTTTGATACCCGGACGGAAATATTATCTCAGTTTTTATCTGAGCAATGGACGCAACGAAGACTATACTTCAGGATCCAATAACCTGGGCTTTCATTTCTCCAAAGATTCTTTAACACAAGTTACAACCAATCCTATTTCGGTAATCCCCCAGATTAGGATGAATCAAATTGTTTATCATTACGACTATTGGAAAAAGTACGAATTTATATTTTCGCTTACTGACTCTGCAGATTACGTGACCATTGGGAATTTTTATACAGATGAGCAAACAAAGTATTCAGAGAATGGTAACGGAGGGGTCTATTATTTTTTTGATAAACTTGAGTTGGTGTCTTACAATCCTCCTTTAAAGATCATAGGGGATTCTGTCATTTGCAGAGGAGAAGATGTCGAATTAAAAGCCATTAATGATCGAACCTTCCTCTGGGTTGAAAAATCCCAACCAACAAAAATCATATCAGCCGAGGCATCAATTATCGTTTCTCCAACGGAAAACACAGAATACCTTGTGTACAGCAATGAGGACACCGTATTATTTAAGTTGTATGTGACAGATCCACCATTTGAAGTAAACCTGGGAAAAGATACCACCCTCTGTCGATCGGATGAAATAATTCTTGATGCCACGATCCATTCAAGTCAACACGGCACCACATTTTACAAATGGCAGGATGATTCCGTAGTACCTAAACTGGCCGTCAAAAAACCCGGAATCTATGTAGTGGAAGTAGAAAACAGTGGTTGTACCGTCAAAGATACTATTCAAGTGTCCTTCAGAAGTTGTACTCCTTGGCTCGAAATGCCAAATGTTTTCACCCCTAATGATGATGGTTTTAACGACACCTTTATCCCTATTCAAATGGTGAATGTAATGGAGGGTAGATTGAGGGTCTTTAACCGATGGGGCCATTTGGTCTTTGAAACATCCGAGTTATCTACAGGCTGGGATGGGAATACTTTTTCTTCGGGAATTTATTACTGGAAACTGCAATACACTGGAGATAATCATCAAACCGGGGATGCAGTAGGACAGGTGACTTTACTGAGGCGATGAAATTGCATAGTGTAATTTGTTCCTGCTACCGCTCTCAAAATTCATTACAGATAATTGCATATATTTATTTTAAATACTTTTTTAAATAGCAGAATTTATGTTTTTTAGTTGACCATAGTTGTGAGAAAAGCATATATATTTTTTTTTATTAAATCAGTAATACTGAAAATTTTTAGAAATATGGAAGGGAATAAAATTCGTCAATACCTCATTATTTGTTTTTTAATACTACCAACATTTGGATTTGCACAAGATAAGAATATGTCAATAGGCATATTTGGTTCTCTAAACTCCTACAATTACCATCTTGAAGATATTAGGGATGGGCTTACTGGTAGATCGTATGAGAAAATAATGAATGGAAATGTTGGAATTTCGATCAAGCTAATGCTAAGTGAGAGAATTGGATTAAGGTCCGCGTTGGCGTATTCCCTTAAGGGATATAAACTTAAATCCCAGCATATTTCATCTGATCCTTATGTTCATTGGTTAAATGCAGAAGTAAACAACGAAGATAAAAGCGTGAATGTAAAAATGGAGTACTTAGAAATTCCAATACAAGGATTATATTATTTTACTCCCAATAAGAATATTAAAATTTATGGTGCTTTAGGATTTGCCGTAAACGCCAGGTTAAATAACATTTATAGCGATACTGATGCTGGCAATCGCCTGGAAAAAAATGCTCCTGATTTTGTTTATCTTGTATCGCTTGGTGGAGGGGTAGAATTTCATATTAGTAATCAGGCCTATTTATCAGTTGAACCAAATTTTAGTCAATACCTCAATAAAATAGATAAGAACAATATGGGTGGGAATGCGCAGTCTTACGGAGTATCGGCAGGTTTAAATTTTGCCATTTGATAAAATCATAGATTAGTTTTCCTTTTCGGTTAAAATAAAAAATTTACAAAACGCAGGTTTGGCAAGCAATAATTCTCATATGTTATAAGAGGTCCGATGCGGACACCTGTCTGCTGATGCGAGGGGCTTCTACTTTCCTACCATATTAATCTATTGGCACAAGGACTGTTTCACCAATCCTGAAGCCACTTGAATTAAACCTGAATAACTGTCACTAGTTCAAGCCTGCCTACGACAGACAGATGTTCGCTTGGACTTATGAATCCGGATGGGCATTTAAAGGTTCGATGAAAGTGCTTTGTCAAACGCCCAAAGCAGATGCTTCTAATTTATTGCTTCTATTCATTTATTAATACAAGTTATGCCAAGCTAAACTAACCAATGAGGGAGAGAGTTAAACAGCCAGGGTTTTTATTCCCTTCAAATCTTGGCTTTATTTCCAGTAGTACGCAAATTGCCAAGCGTATTAAACCAGGAAAATTCATGACTATCAGCGGATCAGGGAAAGCCGGAAAGCCAGCATACCCTACCTTCCCGACCAGGGACATCTCATGATGAATGTAGACCTGGTGCCTTTGGATCACCGGGGGTGAATAATACAATACCTTATTAGTGACAGGTTTTATGTGGTTGTCTTTTCTATTAAATTTTAAACATTGGCAATGGTCTTAATGGATGTTTAAAAAAATAATTAGTTGTCTGATTCAACAAGAACTTGTGAAAGCCCCGAAAAGGAAATTGTATTTGAACTTCGGCAATTTCTCCCTTAGCCAGCCCAAATTTCAAAATACCCTTTGTTACGTCTATCCAATCGGCACGACGAAAGTTTTCTACCGTTTTTAGATAGGGACCGGAATAGCCACTTATCTTATGGTGGGTAGCAATCATCGTTGAAATTTCACTTTTCCATTGAGGCTTATCCATTTTTTCCAGATAGTCAGCGGCAGTCTCTATGGAGGGTCTTATGTAGTCAAAAGTATGATGTGTCCAGATACCTAAATCATGGAAAACAGCAGCGATGGCATATTTATCATTGTTAAGCCCTGTTGTATCCAATTTCAGACATAGACTATATACACGGTAAACGTGATTTTTATAAGTGTTGTAATCTCCTTTTATAATGCCTTTATGCTCCTCCAGAACTTTTTCTATGATTAAATTCGTTTCGAACATAAAATATCGGGCAGCTATCCTAGGAGTTGATAAATTCCAAAATATCTCTGTTTATCGTAGCTGCCTCTGTTGTGGGCATTCCATGGGCGAAACCAGGATACGTAATCAATTTCCCATTTTTCAACAATTTAGCCGACTTAACTCCAGTGTTTTCATAAGGAACAATCTGATCATCTTCACCATGCAATACCAAAACGGGAATATCCACTGCTTTTAAATCCTCCGTAAAGTCTGTTTCAGAAAATGCCTTGATGCATTCGTAGTGGGCGTTGATGCCGCCCATCATTCCTTGTCTCCACCAGTTTCTTTGTACACCTTCCTTTATTTTAGCTCCTTCCCTGTTATAGCTGTAAAATGGAAAGGTAATGTCAAAATAAAATTGCTGGCGATTATTCAGGGTCTGATCGCGTATTTCATCAAATACTTCCATTGGCACTCCGTCCGGATTAGTTTCACTTTTGACCATAATAGGTGGTACCGCACTAACCAATACTGCCTTGGCAACACGATCTTTCCCATGCTTATTGACATACCGAATAACTTCACCACCACCAGTTGAGTGTCCAATATGTACGGCATTTCTCAAATCCAAAAATTCTGTCAATTCTGCAACATCGGATGCATAAGTATCCATTTCGTGTCCGCCTGTTGTCTGGGAAGAACGTCCGTGCCCTCTTCTGTCATGGGCTATAACCCTAAAACCTTTCTGTAAAAAAAACAGCATTTGGTTATCCCAGTCATCACTTGAGAGAGGCCACCCATGATGAAAAACAAGAGCTTGTCCTGTTCCCCAATCTTTGTAAAACAATTCCGTTCCGTCTTTTAATTTTAATGTGCTCATTTTGTTTAATGTTTAGTATCTGTTCAGTTCTGTTATTTTGTCCTATTATTTCGCCAGTCTTGAATATCATTCAATCCTTCTTTCGAAGTGATAATGTTCGTTTATGTATTTTAAGATACGGCGCTATTCAATTTTTTTTGTGTGTGGACTTTTCACCTAAATCATCGCCAACTTACAACTTGAGCTATAGGGTTTTATTCAACCAACTTAGCCCGAATGCATTACCAATAAACTTTATAAATCTATGAATATTTATGCGCTGATATTTATTCAGCTTTGCATAGAAGGTAGCAGGATGATTGTTGGTAAAAACATGACAGCCATCGACTTATTCAAAATCCATCATTATCGGACCACCAGCTTTGGCGGCTGGTGGACATCCCGGTATCTCTTGTCAGGCTGCAACGATCTTATGGAACAATTTGAATCAGTTTTTATAAAGTTAGCAAGAAGTATGTTAAACTTATAACTACCTGCATTAAGTATTTTTTAAGTCTCCAAGGCGGAAGTCCACATGAGCTTTTATTCCCTTCAAATTTTGGCTTTATTTCCAGCAGTACGTAAGTTGCTAAACGTATTAAACCAGGAGAATTCATGACTAAAAAACGAATATTTTTTACCGGTGGATCAGGAAAAGCAGGAAAACATGTGGTACCCTACCTTCTCGATCAGGGACATCGGGTGATGAATGTAGACCTGATGCCTCTGGATCACCCGGGGGTGGATAACCTGAAAGCCGACATCACGGATTCGGGACAAATGTTTAATGCCATGAGTTCGTATGCCGGGCTGGATGAGCTGGAACCCGGGAATGGCGTGCCACCTTTTGATGCAGTGGTCCATTTTGCTGCCGTGCCCCGAATTCTGATCAAACCGGATAATGAAACGTTTCGGGTCAACACCATTGGCACCTACAATGTGATCGAAGCTGCTGTAAAACTGGGAATCAGGAAAATCATCATTGCTTCTTCAGAGACTACCTATGGTGTTTGTTTTTCTGATGGCCAGACTGACCCGCATTCCCTGCCTTTGGAGGAGGACTACGATGTTGATCCCATGGATAGCTACGGATTGTCGAAAGTTGTCAATGAGAAAACTGCGCAGAGCTTCCAGCGACGTTCAGGCTTTGACATCTATGCCCTTCGCATCGGTAATGTGATCGAGCCTCACGAATATACAGAGCTGTTTCCCTATTATTTCAAACACCCTGAAGTACGCCGCAGAAATGCCTTCTGTTACATTGATGCACGCGACCTGGGACAGATTGTGGATCTGTGTTTGCAAAAAGATGGCCTGGGCTACCAGGTTTTTAATTCCGGGAACGATCATAACGGTGCTGTGATCCCCACGAAAGAATTAGCCGAACAGTTTTTCCCTGGCGTACCCATTACCCGCGAGATGGGAGAACATGAAGCCCTGTTTTCCAATCGAAAGATCCGTGAAGTTCTGGGGTTCAAGGAGCAACATAACTGGCGGAATTATTTGAAATGGGATTGATGGGTGGTTTGGAACATAACCTCAATATCGAAAATACTGGTTCAAGATTGCCTGACCAGGCGAGACTGGTGTCCGCGTGGACTCATGAATCGTGACGAGCATTTGTTTCTTTGTTGGATGTTTCCTGCATAGCGCCCGAAGTGGACACTTCTACTTTCTTGCTTATATTCAATTGTTGGCACAAAGACCGTTGCACTTAACCTTACGCCAGTAGGGGTTATGGTTAATATTGAAAATGAGCTCATCAACCAAAAACCTCATCCCTTACTCAAACAACCTAGAGTTTCACTAAACCTCCATAACCATCAACTATCACGCCATAGACATCCACTAAATCTCCATAATCTTTCACTAAAACTCCATAAGGATTGACTAAAACTCCATAGCTTATCACAAAAGCTCCATGATTATTGACTAAAACTCCCGGATGATCCGCTATGACGACCTGACCTTTAACTAAAGGTCCATGACCTTTCACTTACTGTCTATCTATATTGACTAAAGACACATGAACAAAGTAAACCGGACATCGGGGGGATATTTGGGATTGTTCACCCGTAAAAAAATCCTCTCACAAGCCTACAAGAAGTTACTTAAAGTTTCAATTAATTATTTAAATAATATCAATAAATTATCCATTATTAATAGAGGCTTATAATTGATATAAATGCCGTTTCAAATCATAAAATAGACTTTTAAACGAAATTAATTAGAAATATATTTTTATAATTCACCATAATACTTAGTTTAGAAGCTTGTGTTTTTTTAACTAAACTGTTTTTATAACTATGAATAGAAAATTTGTTATTTCTGACGCCCGTCTTTTGGAACATGCAGGCGTGATCCTTAAAAACCTCTCGGATAGCCTGGCTGATTTTTCTGCTTTTGATCCTGACCTCAACCAGGACAAGATCACCCGTCTGAATGAACTTTATCAAGTGGCCCTTGCTGAAGGAGGTGACCATGCAGAACGTGGCAAGCTGGGCGAAAAGACCCAGGCTTAGCTTGATATCATGAATCGCTGTGACAAGACCGTAAAATCATTGCGGTATTGGGTAAAGAAGGCTTTTGAAGGCGATCCCGCAGGAAGCAAACGATTTCAGCTTACCCGTTATTGGAAGGTGCGGTATAACCAGCCCGTTCTGATTTCCTACATGTCGGGCCTGGCAACCGTTTTGAACGAGTTACGAAGCAAATTGGAGGAAGTCAATACCCCGGCAGAGTTGCTGGACAGCGTGCAACCACTGGCCAAAGAGCTGGAGGAAGCTAATAACATCCAGGAAAATAGCAAGGGAAGTCGTGGTTCGGCTACGCAGGAAAGGGTACTGAGGTTGAATGAGATCCATTCCATCGCACGCCAGTTCAGCGATGCGGCAGAATTCATCTATGATGAAAATCCTGCAAGACGAGAGCTCTACCGACTGCCCGGCAACAGCCAGCCAAGCACAGACGATGAAGAACTGGTAGAAGAACAAGTGGCTTAGGTCAATTGATCATTTACTAATAGTTGATAAACCCGAACCAAATGGTCCGGGTTTTTTCGCAAGGCGTAATATTCATCTATTATTATTGCAATGTTTTACTTTTTTGAAAGACATTTATATATTCAACTTTTTGATTCTTATTAATAGCTTTTTATGTCTCGATTTTTTATTCTCACTACTCTATTTTTATCATTTCATTTACAAATACTTAGTCAAAACAATGATTTACCCTTTGGCCATTATTATGATGCCGATCAAAACCTGTTGATTGATTATGTCGATACAGATTATGACCCGGCTACATCATTAGTTGAGTCGTATAACCAGACCTATAGTTATCGATATGGTTATTATTATGATCTCGATAGTAACAAAATTGAAAAGGACATTTACGGTTCTAATTTCCTAGGTAGTTTTTCATATGATGTGCCGGATAAAAAAAGAGATAAATCGATCTCAGCGGATGAATGCCTGGGATTTGTCATTGCTGAGGACTCATTTACTGTTATGAGAAACTTTAAGGTTGCTACGAAAATGGGAGAATTATCTGTCTCTGAATATCGCTTCCTCAATGTTATTGATCATATACCCGGATATACTTTTTACCAATATCAATCCTCCGATTTTCTTTATCAACCTGAAAAAAATTCACTTCCTGTTCCTTTTCCAAAATCGAAGAAAAAATTGGCTTTGTTTTGCCAGGAATATTTTTCTGAATTCCCCATCATTATCAATCAAATTGCCAAAGAGAAAATAACTGACGACAATGTAAATGAAATCATTCGAATGATTGACTACCAGGTGAGGCACAACAAAGGTTTAAAAATTTACTTTGACCAATACTGGAATGAGCAAAAAAATGAAAAAGACCATTATTACTATGCCATTGTTGATGACATCAAAGATGACATATGGTATTTAACATACTACGATCAACACGGTACAAAAATTATGACAGGAGGTTTCTCTTCATTGTCATCGATGAAGAGAGAGGGAAGCTTCACCTGGTTTAACAAAAATGGCATGCAGAGAAAATCCAATACATATGTAGATGGAGAATTGAAAAGTCAAAAGCATTTTTATGATGATGGCTCTCTTCATTATTCAATGGAAATGGATGATCAGACATGGAAGTATAGTGAAGTGTACGATAGACAGAAAAAACAAATTCTCAATTCACAAGGTAGTGGCACGGAATTGTATTTAGACCAAACCAACCAAAGGGAAATAAAGAAAGTATACAGTAACCATTTCTTAATATCAGCCTCTTATGTTAATTCGCAGGGACATGAGATATTTCAGGTGGCTGAAAAAAATGCGAAAATAAAATCCTTGAAAAGTAGAATTACTGAGTTTTCTACACAGTTTGAATATGAGCGTGAATGGGCAGAAGATCGCTTACAAGGCAATTACCTGATCAGGTTAATTATAAACCCAAATGGGAATATCATCGATTTTGAAATTTTGCATTCTGTGGATGAAAAAATGGACAGACAAGTGATTTATGCAACTCAAATGATTTTGTATAAAGAATACCCGGTCTGGAAAACTGCAAAAATGGGAAAAGATGATGTGTTTGCTGAAGTAGTACTACCGATTAATTTTAAAATTGTAAATTTCTATAACACCTACTATAATCATAATCCATTCTGGATGCACCATCATCACATGATGATGATGCAGATGAACCTTAACCATGTGAGTCCGCCAACGATGCCAGCAGGGTTTTAATCTGCTATTATGGAGAAAGCAAAACTGAATATTTTTTACTGATAATAAATCCCTGTCAGCTGCAAGCGAAAGTTTTATATATGTTCAGCCTCGACCAGCCAACCCGTAAGCGATGTGGGAGAATTCATCTATGATGAAAATCCTGCCAGGCGAGAGCTATATCGATGCTGAATAATCCAGGTTTGATTATAGTTTCTGTCTTAAAAATAGTCATGCCATCACTTGGAGTGATGGCATGACTAAAAACTTTTCAAAATGTTTCAAACTTCCCGGAAATTCTTGTTGCTCCTCTTCAATAAAATGATGATGGATATCAACCAAACTATTTTCTGGATTGTTATTAGAGTAAATTACCCAAAACCCGATATTCCTGCATTTTGAATAGCTGTTTAAGCAACCGCGAAAATGATGTCGATATTCAAATTTAACAGGGATACGTCTTCTACATTCGATATAATTGACCAAATATTTATATTCTAATTTCATCGGAGAAGCCTCTCCACCATCACTCACATAATTCAACTCCCCGATAACCTTTGAGAAATCTTTAACAATGTTTTCTCTGTAACTTGAAAAAGCCTCAACTGAATATTTATATAAGACAATAAAGAGGGAAAAAGTAAATATTGAAAGAGCCAGAATTTTCCAATGTTTTCTCATCCTTCCACAATAAACATTGGTTTAATTTTCGTGTGTCTGTTCAATACAGTTTACAAAACAAAATTCTAATCCATTGATTAAATACACTCTAAGAGATAATTTTTTGGGGCAATATTTACTTCTTAATGATCTTCCTAACTTCCGTTATTTCACCTTGAGTCAAATGTAAAAAATATACCCCATCAGGTAAGTCCACTAACTCAACTGGGTGTGAGAATTTTTCATTTGATTTCTCGAATTCATATTCTGTAAGCTGTTTTCCGAAGGAATCCATTACTTTGATTTTTACCAACCCCGTTTGATGATTTTCAAATTCAACATTTAATACATCTGAAGTCGGGTTGGGATAGAGTGTAAACTGAGAAAGCATTGATTCTTCCAGACCTGTGATTGGGACTACATCAATTGTTATTTGGGCGCTTTCATCTGAGTAGTCATACCCATCATACGCATTCCATGTAACCTGATCCGTACCTGTAAAATCCTCTGATGGATGATAAACCAGATTATTGAGGTCCATCGCAGCTATTTCAATCCCGGCTGTGATTAATTCTGAGTTTAAATAAAGGCTTCCATGTGCGGGTACCTCCTCGATCATGATCTTTGTCAAATCATCGTCATCCTCATCTTCGTATGAAGCTAAAAAATGGTCAGAGGCAATGATAATTTCCTCGTTTTCCATCCCTTCTACTGAAAAATCCGCTAATAGTGGTGGATTGTTTTCGGTATAAGTAAATACCGGACTTTCCGATTCCGAATTACTTAACCCGGAGATGTTACTAAATGAATCCGCTGCAACCCGATATGAATCTCCATCAACGGGTTCGGTGATCCTGATCGTTATGGTTTTCTTAGATTCATCAATTTCAGCTGTAAAATTAACTTCTTCTCCATCCTGATTGATAACAGAAATCAAATAGGATAACATGTCATTGTCAAGATCGCTTCCATCGCCATTTTTAAGATGTTGATCCGAATGCAGAATGATCGGTTCATCTTTCCTGAGTGTTAAATCTTCCTTTTCTGAGGAGAAAACCAATACCGGTGGAACATGTTCATGTAACGCTTTTTTCCACAAACCGTGTCCATTTTGTCGCAAACCAACTAAAATGGAATCTTCTGTAAAATTAATTGCTGATACAATAGCATCTGGCAACTGTGAGTTCGAGATATTTTCCCAGGTATTTCCAAGATCTTCTGATACCAAGACTTCTCCATACCATCCGCCTGCAAATAAATAGTTGTGATAGCTTGCGATAGAAAAGATACTTTTATTTATAGAGTAACTCCAGTTAATTCCAAAATCGGATGTTTTTTGTAAACCACCAGTTTGGGTAGCGACAAATAAGACGGAATCAATCAGAACCATGCTTTCCGTACTTCTATTGCTGATATTATTGCTGATATCCTTCCAATTATCACCATCATCGTCCGACATAAATAACCCGTCCCAGGTACCAACAAACGTCAAACTATCGTAAGTATAAATAGATCTAATACCTGAATTTATGCCTTCACTTTTAGAAACCCATGTCAGTCCTTTATCATTGGACCGATAAATCCCATGACCATTTACTGCCGCAAAAAGGTACTTCTCATTTGTAGCGAGTGCATCAATATTTTTGTTGGGTAAACCTTCATTAGATTTCTCCCAGTTTGAGTCTGATAGTTTTCTCTTTTGAACTCCCGTCCCTCCATCTCCCGTAAAAATAAAATCGTCCAGAGCAGCTAACGACCGAACAGAAGTTCCCGAATATCCACTTATGTTTTTTTCCTGCTTCCAATCATTCCTATCGACATGACTCGATTTAATAAAATTATAGGATGTTCCTACATATATTGAATCATTGTAAACTTCAATGTCTTGTATTTCATTTAAATAAATTCCATTATTTTCATTATGCCAAGTATTATAAAAATCATGCGAATTACGCATAATACCCCCACCCCAAAGTCCCAGGAAAATATAACTCTCATTTACATATATACTTTCGATGTTATACCTTGGATCAATAGGTACACTAGGTATCCAGGTATTTCCTTCATCATTACTTTTGTAAATTGTACTACTATTACACAAATATATCGTTGAACCATAAACATACATTGGATCAGTTTGATAGATTGATGGATCGGAGGCGGTGATATTGGACCAGGTGTCACCATTGTTATCCGACCTAAAAACTTCTTCTACTAAATTTAAGTAAATGCTATTTTCACTATGATATATCTCATCTATATAGTACTCAGATTCGATTTGGGTTTTATCCCAGGAAACTCCTTCATTAGTTGATTTAAAAAGAATACCATTTGGGCCACCTGCAAACAAAATATTGTCTTTCTTAGTCAATGAATAAACCCCCTGAGAAGTTTCTTCATTGTTAATTTCAAACCAAGTCAACCCATTATTCTCAGATTTAAAAATCCCCATGCTTGAGGAAACTAAATAAAGATTATTTCCATCTGAAAATAATTGTCGGATAAAAGTATCTGGGCCCGAGAGTTCAGACCATATCTCTCCATCAGTTGAAAAATAAATAGAACCATAATTTGCACAAAATAGCGTATCTTTATGAGTTGCTATTTTGGACAATGGCATGTGATCAGCGATTTCTAATTTTATCCAGGATTCACCATTATCAGAAGAACGAAGCAGACCTTCGGAAAAAGTAGCAGCGTATAGGTCGCCTTTGAATTCTAAAATATCACCAATTATATCTCCTCCTCTGAAATTTTTATCCTGAACCCATTGGCCAAAGGAAGATTGAACATGAACTAAAAGCAGAATAACGATAAGTGAAAAAAATCTCATGATTAAAAAATTTAAATGCTAATAAAAAATTAGTTATAAACAGGTTACAATTAGTGATTTTCTGACCTAATTCTAAAGCATTATTTCAATTAATTTTTTATTCTCATCCGAAAATCAATGATAGGATTAGCCTCTTCACTTCTTTATTATTTATTGAAACTCGTTCATTGGCTACATATGTCCCATCCCCTCACCACACAAATCTCCCACTCCGCCCTTTAAAAATCCGCTCTCATCAGAAATAAAGTTTAATATCACATTATTCTTGATTAAATTCATGGGGATTTACTCAGAACGATGATGAAGGGTTTATTGGTCAATATCTTTCTTTTGTGTATACTGGTTTTCTGGACTCCTTTTGCTATGGCCCAAAATGACGAGGGCTTTATCTACGGCAAAGTCACCACCAAAACGGATAATCACTACGTAGGGCAGATTCGCTGGGCGGACGAAGAGGCATTCTGGCACGACATCTTCAACGGGATTAAATCAACCTCCAATGACAAGATTGAAATCAAAATTGAAATCGAAGATAATACGGAGCCTACTCCTGAAGAAATACATAAATGGAAGCTGATGGAGATCTGGGACGATCACTACAGCGGAATGGTCCATCAGTTTACCTGCCGATACGGAGATATCAAATCCATCACCCCCATTGGAAGCAGCTATGTAAACATCACATTTAAAAATGATTTCAGGGTGAAAGTTCAGGGTGGCACCAATGACGTGGGCACAGATATCCATATTATGGACTATGAGATGGGGCTCATTAAAATCTCCTGGGATAATATTAAGCAAATCGATTTCTTTGATTCACCTGCTTTTATCAAAAATAAGTTTGGAGTTCCGCTTTACGGAACGGTTCGGACAAATTCGGGTAGCTGGACCGGGCTGGTCCAATGGGACAATGATGAGCGCCTGGATGTCGACATCCTTCATGGCAATTATGAAGGAAACCGGATACAGGTTCCTTTTGCCAAGATCAAATGCATAAGGAGGATAGATTGCAAAAGCGAGATTACCAAGCTGAATGATCAAAAAGCGATTTTGGATGGCTCAAATGATGTGGACTGCCGAAACCAGGGAATCAACGTCTGCATCAACGATGTCGGCCGGATCAGCATACCCTGGGAGGAATTCATCCAGGTCTGTTTCGATCATACCAACCGGTACAGTGGCCAGCCTTACCGATCATACGAATCACCAAAAAGGCTGACAGGCAGAGTCAAAACCCTGGACAGCAAGACATGGAGAGGTCAGATCGTTTTTGACAAAGATGAAACCTGGGACCTGGAGCACCTGGAAGGCATGATGGAAAACATTAAATACATTATCCCGTTCCGCTATATTTCCGTGATCAGCCCACGCAACAGGACTTACACGAACGTCACCCTGAAAAACGGCCGGCAATTGACATTGGGTATATTGCAGGATGTGAGCGAGAAAAACGAAGGTATTGTGGTGATCAATGAAAGATTGGACCATCCTGTTACGATTGAATGGGCGAATGTGGATGAAATTATTCTCGACTAACGGCCTATGTATTTAAAGAAGGAGCATACTAACATCTACCTGGTCATTCTCTTATTCATTATTGTTGCCATTCTTTTCTACCTGATCCAATCCGATTTTCACGCATATGCCATCACCGTTTTCTGGACTTTGCTGTTGATCATTCTCATTCCCCTCGGGAACCGCCTGATTTCCAGGTTCCTGAATAAAAAGCTTCCCTGGGACAAATATCTGTCCGTCCGGTTTTTTGTCCAACTGATAAGTGTTCTTATATATTCACTTGCATGCTTTAACGTCAGCTACTTTATTTTCAAGATCATTTTTACGAATGACCCACCCTCCCCCAACCAGGTCGCCATGGTCAATATTTACGGGTCGTTGATCGTCTTGCCCATATTCAGCATTTATTATGTGATCCATTTTATCAATGAATGGAAGAAGATCCATTTGAAATCGGAAAAACTGGAAAAGGAAAGTGTGCGTACCCAGCTGGAAAACCTGAAAAATCACCTCGACCCACATTTTTTATTTAACAACCTGAATATTTTATCATCACTCATAGAGGTGGACAAGGAAGGCTCTAAAGAGTACCTGACAAAGTTTGCCGAGGTGTACCGCTTCATGCTGCAAACGAAAACTTCGGAATTGATCACCCTCCGTATGGAGATGGAATTTATCGATGCATATTTTCAATTGATTGCGACACGGTTCCGTGACGCACTTTATATGAAAAAAAATATTTCAGAAAAGAAGCTGGACTGGCAGCTCCCTCCCCTGACGATTCAGCTTTTGATTGAGAATGCTATTAAGCATAATTCATTTACGAAAACAGATCCGCTGATCATCGAGATCAATGAATTGGAACGGGATTGCCTACAGGTAAGAAACAACCTGAAAAGACTGTTGATGCCCTCCCACTCCAGTAAAAGTGGATTGAAAAACATCAGCGACCGCTATCAGTATTTTACAGATCAACATGTAAAAGTCATTGACAGCGGAAAGTATTTTGAGGTAATTGTACCATTGATTGAAATTGAGGAGGCGTGATGCTACAAATTGGCTCTTTACGAATTTGAGTTGTGAAGACAAACGGATAAATATTTGAACAGGAAAAGAAGGAAGTTTCTCAAATATCAATCACGCATTCATCGCGCCGAACTACCCTCCCGGGAGGGGCAGGGGTGCGTCCTAAACAATGAAAAGAAAAATAATCCCAAATAACCAGCGATTAAAAGAGTTAACAAGAAGGTTGAAGAAAAACATGAACTTGTCATAAATAGTTTTGTGGTAGGAATTAAAAGGAAAATAGACTTTGAGTTGAATACAATATTGACATGAATAATTAAGAACAAACAAATGGACCCACCCCCAACCCCTCCCAGGAGGGGAGTTTTGGCTTTGGAAGAGGTAGTGGGAAAAAGAATCCAAGCATTGAATAACAAATGCGAAAAATATGAGAAGAAAATTTAATTATCCACATTACTATATATAGAATCTAAAAATAAATCAAGGAATGAAAGTACTGGTTATAGAAGACGAATTCCTGGCGCAGGAACAAATCATCAACTACGCGAAGCAGATCGATCCCTCGATTGAAATCGTTGGACAAATAGAAGATGTGGCAACCGGAAAGAACTGGTTTTTAAATCATGAAATGCCCGACCTGATCATAAGCGATATCAAGCTGACAGATGGCCTGAGCTTTGATATCTTTCAGGAATTTAAACCAGATTGCCCCGTCATCTTTACAACAGCATACGATCAATACGCTATCAAAGCTTTTGAATTGAATAGTATTGGCTACCTTCTCAAACCGATAGATAAGACTAAATTGAAAACATGCATGGAAAAGGTCCGGACATCTTCCAAACCCCTTCATCAGGATGATTTGACCAGACTCGCCAATATGATCTTAAATCATCAACCGGAATACAAATCTCGTTTTCTCGTCAAAATCGGCCAGAAGATCAAAGCCATCTCGGTGGAAAGAATCGCCTATTTCTTTTCACATGATAAGCTGAGCTACCTGATCACCCGTACCAATGAAAAATTCCCCCTGGACCAGTCACTGGAAGAACTGCAAAACCTTCTGAATCCCAATGATTTCTTCCGCATCAACCGGAAATACGTAGTTCATTTTGAGGGAATTAAAGAGGTTCATCCCTATTTCAAAGGGCGTTTGAAGGTTGATTTGACACCGCCTGTTGAAGAAGACATTGTCGTTTCATCGGAGAAAACACCATCGTTTAAGTCGTGGCTGGATAAGTGAGTTATTGGGTTAATTGGTTAATTAAGTTAATTGGGATATTGAGTTAAATGGGTTGATTGTTTTGGTTGCTGGTTACTGGTTGCTTGTTGCTGGCACTTCCAACTTCGGTCTTCCGACCTCTTAGTTGAGTTAATTGGTTATTGGGTTAATTGAGTTACTGAATCCTGGTTACTGGTTGCTGGTTGCTGGTACTTCCAACTTCGGTCTTCCGACTTCCGACCTCTTAGTTGAGTTAATTGGTTGATTGGGTTAATTGAGTTACTGAATTCTGGTTACTGGTTGCTTGTTGCTGGTACTTCCAACTTCGGTCTTCCGACTTCCGACCTCTTAGTTGAGCTAATTGGTTATTGGGTTATTGAGTTGAGTGGGTATTTGGGTTTCGGGGTGCCAGTTGCAACAGAAGATGTTGAAGATTTTCACTTTTCAGAAATACCGGTTTTAAGATCACATGATTTTTTTAGAACGGTCGTTTGGTAATGACTGGTGGTCGAGGATTGCCAATTACAGAAAACACCGATAAGTGCATACTAATCATCAACTTTCAAGCATTTGAGATTTGAGTTCTCAGAAACTTTAATCATTCTCTCCTGTTCTTCAATTATTCCGTCCGGCCAACTTCAGCAAACATATGTACCAACCATTGATAGTTTGAAGACCACTAACTTTGTAGCTTCCTTTTAACCTTTAATTTTGAATTCCGTGTTCCTATTTCCTTTCGGCTTGAAATACAAAAAGGACAGAAACCCGTCCTGCCCTTTTTGATAAATATTACGGTTACATGACTGCGCTCACAGGTGGCTGTGGGTTGGGTACTACATTTTTAACGGGTGGCACCGTTTTCAAAAATGCAAAAATGGCTGATAGTTCATCATCAGTCATGTATCGGTAATTTGGCCAGGGCATAGGAGGCAGAAGCATCCTTCCATTTTCAAGGCCTTTAAATTTACCCTCCCTAATAGCGCGGAAAAAGTTTTCTTCCGTCCAGTTACCAATTCCTGTTGGATCCGATGTGAGGTTTGCCGCATAGGAAATACCCCATGGACCAATCCAGGATGTCAAGTGAGGGTTACAAGCGCCATAGCCGTTTTGTTCGATTACTTTTCGATCAAGGTTGGCTGGCTCCATTGATGCCGGATGACCGGACAAGCGAAGAGAAGGATCGGGCTCAGGGCCATTCTCAGTCATGATCTTTGGTGAGTGACAATCATCGCACACACCAATGGTTACCAGGTGTTCTCCCCAGGCAACTTTTGATTCATAACCTAAAAGTTCGTACTTCTCCTTTGTGGGACTTTCAACAACCGTTTCTTTTGGTTGCATCTGACAGCCTGCCACTACCAAAGCGGCAATGCTGAATAACAAAGATGAGGCATGCATACATCTTAAGCTTAAGAATTGACAAATGTATGCAGAAAATCAGTTTGCTAAATTATCCTGTCTACAAATATTTTTACAAAAATTCCATTAAAATAAAAATGGTAAGAAAGAACAGGGCATAGTATACCAATGGGTGATATAAAAGGGATTTAAATTTCATGATTTTGAGTAAAGTTGATGAATTAGCTAAAAGTCTTAAGCTGGTATTTTTTCAGACAACCTATTGATTTTTTTGCTTCTTTGAGAAATTTTCTTTTCAATCTTTTCTCTGTTCTTTGCCTCCCTTTGTATTTCTTTGACAGTTTTCTTAAGCCTTGATTTTAGCTGCTTTTTGGTTTTTTTATTGCCCTTGTTTCTTATCAAACCAACAATATTGATTTCTGTCTCCTGAGCGGAAAGCTCAAGGTCTTTGATATGATTTTCTTTTTCTTTAAGCTCTTCTTGTTTGCTGTTCAATTTTAACTTTAGTTTTTCCAGCTTCAGGCTTTTTTTATCAATTGGTTTTGATATCGTTTCTTTCACCTGGTTTCTATTGGTAACATTCGAAGTCTTTTTAGCAGGTTGTTGAGAAGAAGATGTTTTTCCAAGTTGCCTGCGATTTTTCGGTGCATTGACATTTCTGGTTTGTGAAGCCTTGGCGTCAGTGCTTTGAGCTGTTGTTTTTGTTGTATTTTCTGATTTTTCCATTGACCTATCTGTGTTAAAAAATTATTACCCAAAGTTACATTAACTTAACATTAAGTATGTTATCTAATTATTACCATTAAGTTAACAACTCTCAAGTTTATCTGACTGGCTTAGGTCAATTTGTAGAAGGTTTAGCATTGCATTGATAACGCTCTAATATTCCAAAACCCGTGGCAGTGTTTTAGCCTGATCAATCCATTGGTTGACTTCATTTACACCAGGCACGTGGCGAGTCATCTTTTTCACCTCATTAACTTCCTGTAATCTGGCCGTCAAATTTTCGACATTTCTTTGTGCTAATTCCAAAACTGTATGAACTCCTGCCGCTTCTAGCAGACTGGAATATTCCGAACCAATCCCGTTAATTCGAAACAGGTCTACCATGTTAGCAAATTTAAGAATTTCATGTTCGGATAACCCTGCCTTCTCGGCAAGGTCTTTTCTGCTTTTGGGAGTTTTGGAGTGGAGAAGCAAAGCATCGGTAGTGTTAATACCTACATTTTTCAGCTTTTCACTTCTTACTGGCCCGATTCCCTCGACCTCTTCAACTTTGTAATTCGCCATGGTTTTATTTGTTTGGTTTATTGACTCAATCAAGTTAATCATTTAAGATAATTTGTATTTCCTTTTTATAAGCATTTCAAGGATTATGAATCTGTAATTTTAGTTTTAATCATTCTCAACAGTTGCCTGGTAAATGGTTCGTATTCGAAGTACTCCAATCGATCCGGACTTAGTAATCGAAATATTTGATTAGAAAACAACCAAACCCCTTTAATTAAAAAGTAGCTATCCGATTGAATTTTTCTTAATATTAAATAATACACTGGTGAAAAATGAAGGGTTTGCTTTTATCGAAACTTTTTAGAATTGCATTCATCTGCATGACAATAGTTAATGGCTATAATTCTGTAGCTCAATCATACTACCAAACCCAGTTTAGAGCTGAGGATGGATTGACTACAGAGATTGTCAAAACCATCGCCCAGGATAAGATGGGGTTTATTTGGATTGGCACAGATGATGGGCTCGTACAATATGATGGATTCAGGTTTACCTCTTTCAAACATGCTACCACAAGTTCCTATATAAAAAGTTTCTTCACAGATAATCGAGGAGAATTATACGTCATCGATGATATGGGTGTGACCCATATCCAACCCGAATCAGACACGTTGATTTTTAATGAAGTACTTGATGGAGCCAATACCCAAACGGATGGAAAAGTCTGGTTTCCAAAATCTGCATTTGTCGATAGTTTCAATAATATGTGGTTTGGCGAACCCCAATCAGTATCCCGGTATGATGGCTCAACCTTGAAAAGATATGCGTTTGATGACAAAGAAAACAGCACTTCCTTCATCAGGTCCTTTAATTTTTCCCAGATCAATAGCGATTCTATCTTAATCAGTTCATTTCCTGGAAATTTTTTCATTTACCAATATTCGACAGATAGCATTATTCCACTTTTGAAAGACGAAAACATCATTGATGTTTTTCATATGTTAATGGTAAGCGATAGAATATTTATCGCCACCTCCAGTGATGTATGGGAAGGATCTTTTCATAAGGGATCGATTTCCTTTAAAAGGTTAAATTTGAATAATGATTTTTCCTACCTGCTCAAAACAAAAGACAATCAACTGATTGCAAGTTCCTCCAATTCAGGCCTGTATCAGATAGATCTCACAGGCCAAAAAATCTTTTCGAAAAAAGTGACAGAAAATTATGTTACCGTCAATCAGATCTTTGAAAGTAAAGACAAAAATATCTGGGTGAGCAGTGAAAAAGGAGTAATCAGCTTGCTACCCACTCAGTTTAAGACCCTCGAAATCCCTTTGTCCAATCTATATATTGAATCAATTTTTTCTAAACCGAAAGAAGAGGATGTCTATTTTCTAAGTAAAGAGCATTTCTGGAAGTATGAAGGAGACATGGACAGGGTTATTCAGTTGTCTTATGATAAAAATGGGTATTATCTAAGTGGTGTAATCAACGATTTGGGTATATGGACTGCCAACGGATCTTCTCTTTTTCATTTCCTAAATGATGTAAAGGTTGACAGTTTCGACTTCAGCCACTATGGAAGATATATTTTTTCTGTAACGAGCGATTCATTTAATAATTTATGGATGACACAGGAAGCCAATCCCAATGTAATTTGTTTTGATCCTGTTGCAAACAAAACAATTATTTATAAGCTCGATGATTTGGGATCGGACCGCCTGCCAACAACTATCACAATTCATGAAAATGGTGTTTATGTTGGAACAAGTGACCCAAACCACTATATATATTTTAAATCTCACCATGATAAAAATTTCGCAGCCATTGGGCCTCCATTTGAAAAGCAGTTTCATCATGAATTTAGGATTGAAGCAATTGAAATATACAGTGAAAATGTCTGGATCGGCACCTCCTCCGGGTTATTCAAATACGGAAACAACAACCTTAAAAAAATCGAGTTCAATACGGAGTTTGAAAATTTGTTCATCCGATCGATTGCGATTGACCATAATATTGTATGGTTTGGAAATTCCCGTGGATTATTCCGATACAACAAATACTCAAGCGAGTACTCATTCTACAATGAAAAGATTGGTTTGCCTTCCAATTCCGTTAACAACGAGAGCATAATTTTGCATGATAACAGGATCTGGGTCGGGACATCCTCTGGGATTGCTGTTAGTAAATTCAGCAGTCAGAGCCCGGAGAAAACAGAAAAACCAGTTATACTTAACCTGCTTATCAATGGCAACAAGGTAGATTTTAGGAAAACTGAAAAAAAAGAGTTTCCCAGCAAAAGCTATTTGGAAATCAACTATTCCAGCCCTTCTTATCCAGCCAAATCAATTTTATATAGTTACCGTATTCCGGAACTGGACTCTTCCTGGTCTACTCCTTTAGAAGATCACATAGCTAAATTCGCTGAATTACCCGGAGGAGAATATCAATTTGAAGTAAGGGCCAAGAAAACGGGTAACTACGTTTGGAGTGATCATTCAAGAATTGAGTTCATTGTTGATTATCCGTTTGATGAAACAGCTGAGTTTTATATTTTAGTAAGTTTAGCTGCCCTTATTTTGATATTCATCACACGCTATCTAACCAGCTATTTATTGAGAAAGAGACAGGAAAACCTGGAAAAATTAGTACAGGAACGCACCATTGAACTGGAAAATGTAAATGCCAGTCTGGCCAGCAGAAATGAAGAACTCGACCGATTTGTTTACAGCACATCTCATGACCTTAGCGCTCCTTTAAAGTCCATCCTGGGTTTGATTAATGTATTTCGGCTGGAACCCACCAGAGCGGAGCGTTTCAAACTCATTGACATGATGGAAAAAAGCATTTTCAGACTGGAAAGTTTCATTCATGAAATCGTCGACTATTCAAGAAATTCCAGGAATAAGGTTAAATACAAAGAAATCGCACTGGAACCATTTATCCACGATATCCTGGAGAACCATACCTTTCACCCAAACTATGACAAGATAGACATTCGTCTATCACTTGATATGGAAACTGTCATTACCGATCAGGTCAGGTTAAAAATTATCTTTAACAATTTGATTTCAAATGCCATTAAATTTATCGACCACAAAAAGAAATCATTTCTGCATATCAAAATAATCCATAGTAATGGAAACACGGTCTATACGTTCGAAGACAATGGAATAGGTATTCCTGATGAATATTCTGAGAGAATTTTTGAAATGTTTTTCAGGGCAAACGATAAAGCTGATGGCTCCGGACTGGGACTATATATCACAAATGAATGTGTAAAGAAATTGAATGGAAGGATCCACCTGAATTCTGAAAGAGGAAAAGGAACTACATTTACCCTGGAGATTCCTACATTTGGTAAATCCGGCAAGACAGTGCAAATAGAACAAAAAGTCTTCTAATCAAAAATTGCTACCTGAAAATATTTGTTATCAAATATGACTTTATGCTGATACAAGAAAATAGCAATCCTGCACACTTTTTCTTCAAATGCAGGTGACCTTCATTCTTGTATTTCATTAATGGAAGATTATTTGTAAAGGCATGAAAACAAATCCCAATTATTCTTACCCGTTATGAACCATGCAGTGGTAATACGGGTCTAATGTATAGATCAGATGACCAGTTAAATTTTGCTGATTAACAAAATTTTAAAAACAGGGGTGACTTTTCTAGGAAAAGTTATATTAATAATATAAATTGTTATAAACCAATAACCAATCATGAAGGAAGATATTTTTAAATGCATCATATTTCTGACACTTATACTGCTGTCATTCTTTTTACTCCATCCAAAAGAGGAAAATGTTGAAACTTCCCAATCAACGGAAGTAATAGAATTTCAATCGGCAAATCTTACGGAAGAACAAGTTGATTTGGTTGAAGGAGATGAAAAACTAATCATAGAAAACGATCAATAAATTATTCCTTGTTCCAGCATTATCGGGCACAGTAGATTTTTACTCTTCTAAGAAGACAACAATGTCGATTCCTCATCAAGAAATACTTTCCATACAGTACAATTGAATAAATTATTATCATATCGCTGATAAATCATAACAAATATTTAAAGCCTTGTTTGTACAATTCTTTATGCTTCAGCCGTAATTAGCAATTATTAATTGGCAACAGAAATCAACTAAATATTTGCTGATCTTATGTCTTTCAATGAACATTACACGCCTGACGAACTGATTTTTCTACTTGAAGAAAAATGCCATCGATTGGAAACCAAAATCGTAGAACTGGAGGGTAAATATTCCACATATAAAGAGAAGTATGAACAGAGCCGTGAAATGCTTAATAGTGAATTAAAGAAAAGTATTCATCTCAGAGATAAGGTGATTCCACTGATGCGACAGGTTCTTGAATTGCTTCATTCAAATTCTTCCATTCAGCAAAAAACAGAAAACCTTCAAAGAAAAGTAGCGCTTCTGGAAAGGTACGATATCTTTTTTGAGGGAAATCCTAATTGAATTCCCGGGAGAACTTAGTTTGTTTCTTCTTCAAGATATTTTCTTATATCCATCAAGTCTGAATAAGGCTTGTTTTTCTTATGCAATTGGTTGATCAGAAATTCAGCAACCAGGTCAAATTGAGATCTCTCTTCATTCAATAGCGAATGATTCTTTTCAAGAATTTCCCCGATTTCTTCCATTGTTACCTGAGCCCTTTTATTCTTTCTGTAAACCGTAATTTTTTCGGCGGTAGCAAGAAAGCTTAGCTTTTCACTTTTATCACATTTTCGGTCAATCGCATCGATCAACTCATTAGTTTCGATTCTGTTTAGCATTTTCTTTTATTTTGTTTAAGACCATAAAAAAAGAGCACCCATGTGCCCTTTTCCGTTCAAGAAGCATGATAAAATACAAACGTGTTTAATATAAAATAAGATATCCAACACATCAAAATTACTTATAACATATGAAGTAAATGTCTTGCCTGGGTTAACTATTGTTTAAAAATGTCGACGGACTATGATCTGAATTTTAGGAATAAAGAAGGTGTCCCGTTTGGCCACCTTCTTGTATAAAGAGGATTCACTATTTGATATTGGATCAGTCTGATCCAATAAACCTGGTTCTTTCGTTGATGTGAAATGGCTCCAAAACTAGAAAGGAACTTTATACCCAAAGCTTTCAAATATTTATCTAAATATTAACTTTTGATTGGTCTGTTATTATTTTTTTAAGATTGAGTATGAGTGAAACCTGTTCGTGATGGCATGTGGAAATGCAAAGTCATGATATGGGATTTTATAGGTACCTAAATCAAGTAGCAAAAACACCATATATTTAAACAATCTCCTTAGTAAGTTCAGCGAACCTTTATAATCAAAAAATAGTACGTATATTCAAAAAACTAAACAAGCCATGGAGCCATTCACGCCTCGCGAACAAATCATTGAAGTTGTCAACAAATTATTTGTCTACACAGATGAGCGGCATTGGGACAAACTACAGGAGGAGGTGTTTACCAAAGTGGTTTTACTGGACATGTCATCAATGGGGGTGAACGCTACTACCATCTCATCCAAAGAAATTTGTGAAAAATGGACTCAGGGATTTGCTGCTTTGGATGCTGTTAATCACCTGGTTGGTAATCATCTTGTAACCCTTCGTGAAAAAGATGCCGATGTATTTGCATATGCAACTGCCACTCATTTTAAAAAGAATACCCAAAATGGAAATACCAGGGAATATGTGGGCACCTACCTTCTCCATTTGATCCGCAAAGAAAATGGATGGAGGGTAGATAAATTCAAATACAATTTGAAATACATGACAGGAAACCTTGACCTTGAATGAAATTCAAATGACGCCAATCCAGGAATATTTTGACGGTGAAAAGACTCAATGTACACTTGGTTTGATACTGGCTCTTCTGTTCATAGGCCTGGCGATCTTCTTCCTCGTCCAGGTAAAAACAGATTATTACAGGGGAATGGCCTACCCTTTTCTTGCGATCCCGGTTTTGCTGTTTGTAATTTGTGTTACCATCATTCTTCGGGCTCCGGAAGACATGATTCGGGTAACCAAATATGCCATTGAGCAACCAACAAAGATACGAACCGAAGAAATACCAAGAATGGAAAAAGTCATACGAAATTTCAAGCTGATCAAAATCGTGGAAATTGCTTTTATACTGGCAGGGATAGGAATGTTTTTCCTGGCAACCAAATATCCAATGATAAAGGGGGCGGGGATGGGATTAACTATCCAATCGACTATGCTACTAATATTTGATCTTGTTGCTGAGAAAAGAGGAAGTGTCTACATTGAATATTTAAGGAGTATTACAGGAGTTTAGGATTAACAGATATTAACAACTAATTCGCAAAACAGACACCATATGAACCCATTTAAACCCAAGGGATACAATTCGGTCTCCCCCTACTTAATTGTAGATGGAGCGGATAAAATGATCGAACTGTTAAAACAGATCTTCGACGCCAAAGAGCTGCGACGTTATGAAAATCCAGGTGGTACGATCATGCATGCTGAAGTTCAAATAGATGATTCCGTTATCATGTTGGGCAATTCATCTGAGCAATACCCTCCAAATGAAATGCTTATCCATGTTTATGTCGAAAATGTAGACCAAACCTTTCAAAAAGCCCTTGATGCCGGATGTGAGGAAATGCAAAAACCCATTCAAAAAGGCGACCCTGATAAGCGGGGCATGTTCAAAGATTTTGCGGGAAATGTGTGGGCGGTGGGTACGCAGATGGACACTTAATTTTTATTGTCCTCACCCAAAAATTTATATTAACTACATTTAGGAATTAAATAATTAATTGCCTACCTTAACCTTATTCAAAATTAAAATCGCATTATGAATAAGGTTCCACTTGGTGAATTTGAGGAGATCGTTTTACTCACCGTTGCCATTCTGTTTGACGAAGCATATGGTGTTTCTATCAAAAAAGAAATAGAAGACCGTCTTGACCGGAAAGTAAGTGTCGGCGCCATGCAGACAGCCCTGCGACGGATGGAAAAGAAAGGATTTCTTGACTCACGATTTGGTGAAGCAACACAGATTCGGGGTGGAAAGCGGAAACGCTACTTTAGGGTTACACCCTATGGCAAACGGGTACTGGCTTCAGTACGAGACAATCGCAACCAGCTTTGGGAAGCCATTCCCAAAATCGCTTTTGAATTCAAATAACATGCTACCATGATCTCGCCTAAACCAAATTGGTCATTTCGTTTTCTTCGATGGTTCTGCCATCCTGATTATGTAGAGGATGTAGAAGGCGACCTGGAAGAAATATTCCAGGAGAAAAAAGACCGAATGAGCTTACACAAAGCCAGATGGCTCCTGTTTTTTGACGTTATTACATTATTTCGTCCGGAAATGATCGCTAAACCGCATTTTACCCCAGCATCTAACCGCATTGCCATGTTACAAAATTATTTACTTACAACCTTTCGATCACTCCGGAAAAGCAAGTTGTATACATCAGTCAATACAATTGGCCTGGCGATCGGAATTACCGCATTTATGACCATTGTCATTTATATTAGCCAAGAGTTGAGTTATGACAGGTTTTTTAAGGATCACGAACGTATTTATCGAGCAACTCTCAAATCTTACAAGAATGGAGAGTTGTCGGACCAAAATGCGTCCAACTGGATCCCTTTGGGGTCGGTTGCAAAAACCTCATTGGCTGAAGTGGAACACTCCACACGTTTCTTCAAATCCAACATCGTACTTTCAAAGTATGTGAAATTTATTCTCGAGGGAGAAAATGAAATACCTATTAATTCGGAAAAATTAATGGGAACCGACTCTTCCTTTTTCAAGGTATTTTCCTTTCACTTTATTAAAGGAAACCCTGATGACTTTATAGCATCGAACAGCCTGGTCTTACCTGCGTCCAAAGCCGATGAACTTTTTGGGTTGGAATGGAGAAATGCGGTGCCGGGTAGTTCGAAAGATCCAATTGGAAAGTCCATTGCGGTAAGACCATCTTCTGATATCGCAGAAAATTTCACCATCGTTGGTATCATTGATGATATTCCGGAAAACTCTCACCTGATAGCTGAAGGAATATACCACAGCAGTGTTTTTGAAACACCCATGCATCTTGTCTGGGGAGCAGCCGGTGCAGAGTTTTACACATACATAAAAGTTTACCCTAATACTAACTTGACAACGTTTCAGTTCAAATTGAATGATCTAGGCAAACAATATAAACAACTGACAGATCAAGGTTACATCCAGGATTTTACGCTTCAACCTTTGGCAGATATCTACCTGGATTCTAATCTCAGAAGGGAACTGAAACCACCTGGCAACCGGGTAGTGGTCTATGCCTTATTTGTTGTGGCTTGTCTCGTATTGTTGTTGGCTTGGCTTAATTATATTAACCTCACTACCGTACAGTCCATGGAGCGTTTTAAAGAAGTGGGACTACGAAAGGTAATTGGGGCAAGAAAGATAGAATTGATCCAGCAATTCCTCGTTTCGGCATTTATTGTCAATGCTTTCAGCGCTACGATTTCAATTTTATTATTGATAGTTGCACTCCCTTTTTTTAACCAATACCTGGGTACAAACCTCGAACTTACCATTTATCAATTTGGTGTTCCCAATACACAATTATTTTGGCTTCTGATATTAGTGATTTATCTGTTGGGAGCTTTTATTTCAGGCATCTACCCTGCTTTAGCACTTTCTTCCTTCAATCCCGTCCGGGCTTTAAAAGGCAAGCTAATTCCTCGCATGAACTGGATGGGACTAAGTCTTCGCAACGGAATCATGGTATTTCAGTTTGCTATATCTATACTTTTAGTAGCTGGTACCCTCACTGTATTAAGGCAAACAAACTATATGCAATCGCAATCATTAGGTTTCGATAAGGAAAAAATGGTTGTCATAGAAAATACCTTTAGCAATGACACCACCTTTTTGGATAAAATGGAATATTTCAAAGATCAACTAGCCCAACAGAGTTTCTTTACTCATGTAGCACTTTCATCGTCTTACCCGGGACAGCATACCATGAGTTGGCATCATGCTAAAGTCGGGACAGAAGATTTTAAACTTTTTACGTTGATTTTAGTTGATCACGATTTCTTCGATTGTTACGATATCCAACTGACAGCTGGAAGGTTTTTCAGTAAGGAGTTTCCAAGCGACAGGCAAAATGTGATCATCAATGAAGCTGGAATACAAGCACTGGGGTATGCCTCTGCAGAGGAAGCAATACAAACTAAGATCAAAGATCAAGTGCATCAACGCAATGTGAGGGAGATCGTTGGCGTTGCGGCCAATCACCATCATTCTTCATTGCACGAAGAGGTAGAACCCATTGTTTATTTGCTTACCGATGCCGAATTTTATTATAATAATACCGGTTCTGACCAAAAAGCTTCCTTTAACTACAATAAAGAGTTCATAACCATTAAAATTTCGCAAGAAAAGGAACTCTCGGAGGCAATAACAACCTTGCAGGATACGTGGAAAAAAAGTTTTGCAAATGGAGACTTGCACTTCTTTTTCCTAGACGACCGATATAATCAGCAATACCAGTCGGAAGTATTGTTTGGCAAAGTATTCGGTATGTTCTCTTCCCTTGCCATTCTGATTGCCAGTCTGGGGTTAATAGGTTTTATAGCCTACTCAGTACGTCAACGAACAAAAGACATTGGCATTCGCAAAGTTCTGGGAGCTTCGGTAGCCAATCTCTGGCTGACACTTTCAAAAGACTACATCAAACTAATCCTGATCGCTTGTGTGGTAGCTCTTCCCATTGCCTATTTTCTGATACAACACTGGATTGATGGGTTTGCTTACCGAACCAAATTGTTTTGGTGGCTGTTTGCTGCACCCGGTGTAATGGTATTGGTCATTGCACTTTTATCGGTCAGTGCCCAAGCCATCAGGGCTGCTTTGGCAAACCCGGTGGACTCTTTGCGCAATGAATAAATTATCAGAATGAGGAAGGAAAAATAATAATACTCGCGGAATTAAATACTAACGAAGAATTAGCTTGAAAACACTTTAAAGTACAAGTTTTCAAAACTTGAATACGGATAAACTATGTTCAACTTAAATCAACATCATTATGAAAAAGCAAGTATCAATTATTGGAGGAAGTGGGTTTATTGGCAGTTATATTACCCGACGATTTCTTGATGTTGGGTATGAAGTAAAAATTGCTGTTACAGATCAGTCCAAAAAAGACAAGTTCCAACATATTTTAGATATGGGGCCTGTAGAAGTAGTTGAATGTGATGTGAGGGAATATGATTCAGTGATAAGATTTTTAGAAGGAACACACAATCTGGTACATACAGGCACACCATTCTTTCTCGGTGCAGAAGTCGAGCAAGAAGAAATGATCATACCCACGGTAAATGGTACAAAAAATGTGATAAAAGCCTGCCAGTCAGCGCCAGATCTTCAAAAGTTGATTATTATTGCATCCATTGTGGCCATCAACGGGCATATTCCCATGATGTTTTACGATCCTGTAAAAGGGGAAGACCACGTTTTCACAGAAGGAGATTCGACCGTTTCCCTCAAGTCCCATGACCCCTATTGCCGGGCTAAGTATCAGGCAGACCAATTGGTAAGAAAATTTGTAAATGAAAACCCTCAATTGAGCTTTGAAATCGTAAGTCTCTATCCGGGTTTTGTCATAGGCCCACCATTATCGGACCGGCCAGATTGTACTTCCAGTCATTTATTGTATGCCTTTAAAAACAAAATGATTGAAAACCCTTCCATCAAGCCGTTTTTTGATCAGGATACGGAATTTGCAATGGTTGCCGTGAAGGATGTGGCTGAAGCGACTTATAAATCGGTCGTCACACCCAATTTGCATAGGGAAAAATTTTTTATCAGCAACGAGACCTGGCGGGTTTCTGATATTCACAGGATGCTTAATGGAGAAAATCCAAGAGGCAAAAAGTGGGTAATGTACAGCAATAATAAAGCCATCAAGGAACTTGGTTTGCAATTTAGGCCAGCATTTGAGCCGCTAACTGAATATTTAGAAATGGCTACTGTATAAAAGTTTAAAGCATTCAAATCATAATCAAATAAACAACTCATCTTATCGCACAAAAAATTAAGATAATGGAAAATGTAAAAAAAACCTATGTAATCGTACATGGGGCCTGGTCGTTAGAGGCTACCAAGCAAAAAATGGAACAATCCGGTTGCAGCGTCATTATCTTTGACCTGCCTGGACATGGTGATGATAAAACAGATATTTCTCAAGTAAACTTTGATTCCTATGTCGAGAAAGTAAAATCAGTGTTGCAAGACTTTAAAGGTAAGGTAATTTTGGTTGGGCACAGCCTAGCTGGATTTATTGTAAGTAAAATTGCTGCAGATAATACGCCTGAGAAAATTGAATGTAAATACTGAATTAAAATTTTGGCAATTATCAGAAATTGATCAATCATAATTCTTCTTAACAATTACACCTAAATTCCGGGCTAATTTCTTGGCTTTGTCATACATGGCTTCTTCACTTCTTTTCTCTCCAAAATATATCACTTCACCATTGGACAGCCTTATATAACCTTGAAAAACGGTCATTCTGGCACTTAACCTGGCTACCAGGCCAAATTCAGATTCCCTTTCCAGCAAATTGATAAAAATGTATTCAGCTTTAGGGAAGCTTTTTATCTCCCCTCTCTTCATTCCCATAATCCATAAGTATTCTTTATATGTATTGGCATGAGGGTCAATGAAAAGCCGGTAGTGAGTGGTAAGAAAGAGTATCCCTACAATAAACAATAAAATGGATAAAATGGTATTCATCAAAATAATAAGAAGGGAAAACAGAATGAACATCCCTCCCAGAATATGCATATAGAACGGAAAATAATGTTGGGTGGAGATGTCGATTTTAACCGATGCTTGCAAGGAATGAGAGGTTTTGGTTAACTGAAAGTTACTTTTTCCATTAACCGAAAGCAAGATATACTTCTCAATGAACCTAATTTTTATTTCTAATTGAAAAACGCCTTCTCTAAAATGTTTCTCTTGATGTTATTATGAAGAAATATTCCTTCATAATATACTTTTTACTTTTTATTTTAGATAAATAACCATCAATAGGATGATTTATAAAAAATTCCTTCCATCACCTGAATTAAAACCTTTTGTTCGCTGCTATTACATTCTCGAACACCAGGATAAACTCGATCATCCATTTGTTCTTAACAGTTCTGCAAACCCCTCCTTCGCTATTACTTTTAATTATGGTAACCGTTACCAGCTATACAATAAAAAAAGCCAGGGTGAATACCTGCCTAACTGTTTCCTATCGGGACTTTCCATGACAAATTATTCTCTAAAGTTTCAAGGCAAAGTAGGAACATGCGGTATCATTTTTCAAGGAACAGCTTTCCAAAAACTTATCCCTATACCTAATCCTGAAGATATCATCGATAAACGAATCGATTTAAATTCAGTATTGGGTTCGGAGGGCGATGAGGTCCTTCTGAAAATTTGTTCAGCACAATCCAATCAGGAAAGAATTGATATACTTGAAGATTTTTTAATGAGAAAGCTATCGGAGAAAAGTCCAACGGTCGAAGGAATTGACCTTGCGGTCAATATTATTTATGAAAAGAAAGGAATGCTTTCCATCGATGAACTTTCGGATCAAATCAATTTAAGTCCAAGACAATTTCGAAGGAAATTTAAAGAAAGAGTGGGAATTAGCCCAAAGGCCTATGCTCGTGTCATTCGCTTTGGGCAGCTTAACCAGTGCCTGATGAAAAACACCTGTGAGTCATGGAAGGAATTTATCGACGACGGGGGATACTACGATCAATCCCATTTCATCAAGGACTTTATACACTATACAGGAGAAAACCCTGCTGATTTCATTCGTGAGCACCTTCAGTTGAGGGAACAAATAATTGATTCTACCAAAAAATAAAAATTCCTAATAGATGTCCGTTTTTTACAATACCCATCTTTTCAAACTTCTTAGTTTTAACTATGAAATTTAAATTAATTATGATAACCAAAACTTTTAAGTCATGATCGAAAAAAATAAACAACTCATCAGAGATTATTTTGATGAAGTTTTAAAAGGGGACAACCCTAAACCTAAATACCTGATCGACAAGTATATCTCGGATCAGGACTATGAATTAAAGAGTCATATTGAGGTCTTTGAAGTGGCCTTTCCTCTTTATTGTATGCATATATTGGATATGATCGCGGAAGGTAATAAAGTAACTGTTAGGTTTCAATTTGAAGGAATCCATGTTGAGGAGTTCATGGGGATTCCACCAAGTGGAAAAAAAGCAAGCTTTGAAGGAATTATAATTTACCAGATCGAAAGTAACAAAATTATCAATCACTGGATGAGTGTAGATAAAGCAGAATTGATCCGCCAAATTCAACCAGAGGAAGCAGAAGTGCTTTTATAATTCTGTTTATCATAGTTAAGTTAAAATTGGATTAAGCAGTGGTTCCTGATGAAGAGCCACTGCTATCCAAAGAACATTTCTCAAAGGAATTATATAGGTAGAAATATCAAAAAAAGTTTGTTCCCAATTCGGAATAACGGTTTTGCTATGCAAAAAAACAGACAATAGTCAAACAATAAAATATAAAATTATGAATCTAGTAGTTGGTGCAACAGGATTATTAGGTGATGAAATTTGCCATCAATTAACCCAGCAGGGAAAAATTGTACGAGCTTTGGTACGGGAGACATCCGACCCCGTAAAAGTCAATAAATTGAAAGAATACGGTTGCGAGCTTGTTTATGGAGATATGAAAAACCCGTCCTCGCTTGACAAAGCCTTTTATGGTGCTAGCACAGTTATTTCTACTGCTTCCTGTACATTTTCACGACAGGAAGACGACTCTATACAAACGGTAGACCTGGAAGGACAATTGAATGTGGTGCATACAGCAGCGAATGCCGGAGTGAAACATTTCATCTTCATTTCATTTGTAAAAGACCCCTCCTTTCCATTTCCACTTTCGGATGCTAAGTTAAAAGTGGAAGAACATATAAAGAAAAGTGGGGTGAATTACACTATTCTGGAAGCTAATTTCTTTATGGAGGTCTGGCTGAGCGAAGCACTAGGTTTTGATGCCGCAAATGGCAAGGCGCGGATTTACGGGGATGGAACTTCAAAAATCAGTTGGGTTTCTTATCTAGATGTCACAAAGTTTGCCGTAGCGATGGCAGGTAACGAAGCTGCCAAAAATCGAGTGTTCAAAATCGGCGGATCGGAAGCTCTTAGTCCGTTGGAAGTTATTAAAATATTTGAGGAGATGACAGGCAATCCTTTTAGCGTAGAACTCGTCCCCGTGCAGAGCCTTCAATCTCAAAAGAAAAATGCGCCGGATCCCTTACAGGAATCCTTTGTAGCCTTGATGTTAGGCTATGCCCTTGGTAATCAAATGGACATGGAACCTGTGTTAAAGGAATTTCCAATCGATATGAAAACCATGAGGGATTATGCCACGGACTTTGTCAAGCTTGCAAAAGAGTAAAATATACAAGAAAATTTTCTTTTTGGTAAGAATGAAAAACATGATCAATTATCTGTTTATTTTAACGTTGATGACATTTTTGTCATGTTCTAAAAACGAGGAGCCGTGTCCAAAAGAAGCAAACAACCCTCCCAATGACTTTGAATTGCGGGAAATAACTGATGGCGCGACTAATGTCTACTTAATTCCCTATTTTAACTGGGACGATACCACAGACCCGGATGGAGATGATGTGACCTATGATATGCTAATCGATGAATGTAATCCACCTTCATCCATAGTTGCTAAAAACATACCAGTAACAGATTTCGCAATCAAGGATCAATTAAAATACAATACCAAATACTTCTGGATGGTAATAGCCAGGGATAGTCAGGGAAATTCTACCAATAGTGATATTTTTTCATTCACTACTCGGACAAATAACCATTAAATATTAATCCGATGAAAAACTTAGAGCGAGTAGTACTTGTAATTTTTCATTTGGGAATATTTTGGAAAAGCACAACAAATCACACAAAAGAATTGAAGTACCTGCAGCAGGTGACTTTACCAAAAAAGATTAATACTTCATTAAAAAGCAGTAATATAAAACAATATGTATCAGAATAAATATAGATTCATATTGGGGAATTTCAGATGCACAATCTTTCGGGACCTGATGTGGAAATATAAAGCCCAAGATTATTTCATTAATGCCAACCAGCAGGAACTGCAGGAAGAAATGGATAAGTTTCAATTAAACCCCGATCATATTTCTTCGCCATTCATTGCCATTTTACTTCAGAATGGGGATAAAAACATTTTGATCGATACAGGAGCAGGTTATTCGGATGAACCGCTCGTTTTTCGTGGGAATTCATTTGAGTTAAAAGGAAAGCTGGTTCACCTGTTGCAGGAAGAGGGGATTGAAAAAGAAGACATTACAGATGTGATCATTACCCATTTCCATCTTGATCACATCGGAGGAATCTATTCAGATAAAGCAAAGCTGAACTTCCCCAATGCAAAATTCCACCTGCCCAAAGACGAGTGGAACTTTTGGCACTCCTCCAAGTCTGATAGCCAAATTCCCTTATTCAAATGGTTTGTTGAAAATAAGGTCACACCTTTGAAAGAAGAGTATTTAAATTTGATCGAAGGAGAACTGACAGATATTCTACCCGGAATTAAGGCAGTGACCGCACCAGGCCACACACCAGGTCAAATTGCATTGATTATCGGAAATGCTGACGAACCGTTGCTATATATTTCCGATGCATTCCTTCATCCCATTCATATCGAAAGGATCAACTGGCGGACCAATTACGATTTTGACCATGAGAAAGCTACGAAGACAAGGGAAAAATTGTTGGATCTGGCAAATAGTGAAAATATGCTTGTCAATGGGTTTCATTTTAATTTTCCTGGTCTGGGACATGTTTCCAGAAAAGGGCCGGCCTGGCGATGGGAGTACATCAAAAAATCATAATCATTTTTTGATTTCATTGGCTGAAGGAAAAAGGAAAGAAATGGATTTATCATAATCTTTTTAATTAATCCACCCATCACATTTAACTTATATTAAGTAACCAAACCCTCGAATAATTCAGTCACTCATTTTAATTTTAGGAATGAGGTTTTTTATTGCTCTTTTCCTGGCGTTCATCCATTCCATATCCCTTTTCGCACAACTCAATGATCCAAACCTGGAAAAGTGGCTCATAAAGAAGATGCGAAAAGCCGAAATCGTCGGAATGCAAGTCGCCTATATTGATAGGAATTTGAACACCTATACCGAAAGTTTTGGCCTGAAAAATTACCAATCAAAAGTACCCGTCAATGACAGCACACTTTTCCTGATTGCATCCTGCTCCAAACCTGTGACAGCTCTTGCCATATTGAAGCTTTATAGTGAAGGAAAGATTGATCTGGATGCGAATATTAACACCTACCTTCCCTTTGGAATATCAAATCCCCATTTCCCGGCGGATTCCATTTCCGTAAGGATGTTATTGTCACATACTTCCTCCTTAAAAGACAACTGGAATATCATGGATCCACTTTATACCCTGGAAAAAGGTGGGGACTCTCCTATTCCTTTATCTAAGTTTGTCAGGGATTACTTTCTTCCAAAAGGAAAATTTTATCATTCCGATCAAAACTTTTTTAATAAAAACCCTGGTACATATTGGGAATACTGCAACATGGGCTACACACTATTGGGCTATGTCATCGAACAGGTAAGTAAAATGGACTTTTCAACTTATATGCAAAAAGAGATCTTCATCCCTTTGGGAATGAAACATTCATATTGGTTTCTCAAGGAAATCCCCCATGATAACATCGCCCATCCTCATGAACTACCAGATAAGAAATCAGAATTAAAAGAACCCCGGGTTTTAAAACATTATGGATATCCTGACTTCCCCGATGGTCAACTGAGAACTACAGTCAGTGATTACTCAAGATTGATTAAATTGATTCTAAATGATGGGAATATTGATGGGAAATCATTTCTAAAAAAAGAAACCATCGCGCTGTTCTATACCATTCAATTTCCGGATGTACATAAATACCAGGCAGTCGCTTTTAATTTCGACGAATTTGATCATTGGCTCTACTATTTATTCATCAAAAGATATCCATCACATACGGGTGGAGATCCAGGCGTGGCAACCTTAACATCTTATGATCCAAATAAAAAAATTGCTGCTATCATTTTCTTAAATTCTCCGCCAACTTCCTTTAAAGGTGGAAAAATCTTTTATTTGGATATTCCAAAGAAACTATTGAAACAAGAAAAAAAATGAAACGAATTTACAACAACCTAAATCTTTTATTTTACTTCCTTCCATTGGTATTAGGTTGTAGCAATGAGCATTCAAATGTCTATCTGTTCTCCTACTTCCAAAACAACGGAGAAGACGGGCTGCATCTTGCCTACAGCGAGGATGGCCTAAAATGGGCGGCTTTGAGCGATAATGAATCTTTCCTTACACCCACGGCAGGAGTAGACAAGCTGATGCGCGACCCCTGTATCATACAGGGTCCTGACGGCAAATTCCACATGGTCTGGACGGTCAGCTGGAATGAAAAAGGGATCGGTTATGCTAATTCTGATGATTTGATCAACTGGTCCGAGCAACAATACATACCTGTTATGGAGCATGAACCGCTCGCCCGAAACTGCTGGGCTCCGGAATTATTTTACGATGAAGATTCTGAACAATATTTGATTTACTGGGCAACCACCATTCCGGGCAGATTTCCAGAGACGGATTCTACCGGCGACAATGGATACAACCACCGAATGTACTACACTTCAACAAGGGATTTTGTAGAATTCAGCGAAACCAAATTGCTTTATGATAAAGGGTTTAACGTCATTGATGCCACCATTCAGAAAGTGGATGATACTTACTACATGTTTTTGAAAAATGAGATCCGCTATCCTGAACCTGAAAAAAATATCCGAATTGCAACGAGTACAAATCTTTTAGGACCCTATTCGGAAGCATCAGAACCGATGACGGACAATTGGGTGGAAGGGCCGACAGCTGTTGAAACAGATATGGGTTGGATTGTTTATTTTGACCGGTACCGTGATCATGAAATGGGAGCTGTTCTTTCCAAAGATCTGAAAGACTGGGCCGATATTTCCGATCAAATTGATTTTCCTGAAGGAACGCGTCATGGAACGGTTTTCAAGGTAAATAGAAATATCCTGGAAGGCCTACTGAAATAATATCTTTAGAAACTACAAAATGCAAAAAACAAATTTCAAATAAGCACCAATAACTAAATCACGGTGCTTCAAATTCTATAATCTTGGGATGGATATTGTTATTTCCTTTCAATTGAACTTTTTCAAATACTCCGCAGGTGTCAACCCCGCGTATTTCTTAAACACATCCCGGAACGCCTTGGAATCCGAATAGCCCACTTCAAACATCACCTCATTGACCGTTTTTCTGCCTCTCTCCAGTTCCCTTTTGGAAGCCTCTACCCTCACCCGTTGCAGGTACTCGACAACTGAATTATCCGTTGCCTTTTTAAATTTTCTCTCAAAGGTCCTTCTTCCAACAGCCAGCTGATCAGCAAGCTCGTCTACCGTGATTTTCTCACTGAAATGCTTTTCCAGATATTCTTGTGCTGTTAGAACCACTTTATCTCCATGAGATTTTTGCCCGGTAAATATGATAAAAGGTGACTGGCTCCCTCTTTCAATATCGATCATAAAGGCTTTAGATGCCAGAATGGCCATCTCCTTATTGGTATATTTTTCAATGAGATACAGCAATAAATTTGTAAAAGCGAAAGCTCCTCCACTTGTATAAATACCATCACAATCAGTGATGATTTTATCGTCGTTAAGGATCGCTTTTGGGTATTTATTGCGGAATTCCTGTGCATGCGCCCAATGAGTTGAACACTGTTTTCCATTTAGCAATCCGGCTTCCGCCAATAAAAACGCTCCTACGCAAAGCGAAGCAATTTCAACTCCTCTTTTGTACTGTTTAATCAGCCAGGCAATTAATTCCTTGTTTTCTCTGATAACAACATCAAGGTTTCCATGCACCGCGGGGATGATAATCAAATCGGCTTTTTCAACCTGATCTATTGTTCTTTCTGGTATAACTACACAGTTTCCATCAGACTGCACAACAGGCTTTTCTGCCCCAACCTGTTGTACTTGAAATCGAGGCTGTCCGGTTTGCTGTTCAACGACCTGATTAACCCAGCTAAAAACAAGGTGAGTTCCCTGGATATTTACCATGCTATACTGTCCTTTAGGAATAACAATTACCACATTTATCATATGCAAATTTTTTAGTGAAATTACGATTCTGATTTGTCGCGATCAACCCTTCATTATGTCGTATTTACTATAGCCAATGGATATGTATATCTCGTAAATTTGAGTAAAAACACTTGAAACTATGGTAACTGTACAAAAAATAACTCCATTCCTCTGGTTTGAATCACAAGGAAAAGAAGCTGCAAATTATTATGTGAGTATGTTCCCTGGTTCGAAGATTCTTCAAGAAAATGATTTTGTCGTTTCCTTTGAGATCTGCGGACAACAATTTTCAACACTAATCGGAAAACCGGATAACATTCCGTTCAATGATTCCATCTCCTTTTATGTTGATTGCAAAGATCAGGAAGAGGTGGATTATTATTGGAATAAGTTCCTGGATGATGGAGGGCAAGAATCAATGTGTGGCTGGCTAAAAGATAAATATGGAGTTTCCTGGCAAATCATTCCGGAAAAATTGATACAGATGATCAATCATCCTGAAAAAGAAAAGGCAAAAAAAGCAATGGAAGCGATGATGGGAATGAAAAAAATAGTAGTAAGAGAACTGGAAGAAGCATTAAACTCTTAAAACATGGATACTTTTCAATTATACGATGATATCGAGATTTTCTGTGTAACCGCCAGTTCCTTTCCGGATGGTGTAAAAGAAGCGCACGAAACCATTCACAGCAAACTTGAACCTCCGCCAGGAAGAAATTACTTTGGCATTTCCTGGTTTGGTGAAAAAGGAAAAATCGTCTACAAAGCCGCCGTTACAGAAAAGAAAGAAGGCGACCTGGAACAATTTAATTGGGAAAAAAGAATGATCCCCGCAGGAGAATATTACTACAAAGACATCAATGACTTTATGTCTAATATTCCAGCGATCGGCCAGGCATTTGAAGAACTGGGCAACCTTGCTCCGATAAATGAAGACTCGATGGCCATTGAGTGGTACACCGGAATGAATGAGGTAAGATGTATGGTAAGGAAGAGCTAATTCCAAGCCAAAAATCTTATAAAGATCAGTCATAGCGGGGGGTCGCAAAACACCAACTTGATTTATAAAATGATTGAAGGTCTCTGCTTAATCAAATGATTATTTTCCAAATATGAATAACCTAAAATTGCTTTTTATACACTCTGCAGGCAGACAAAAAGGTAGTAAAAGCAGTACTCCCTTATTGAATTATTTAAAAGAACAACTATCGGATAGTATTGAAATCGTCCATCCAAAAATGCCATTCCCTGAAGCTCCGGAAAGCAGTTTGTGGTTGGATCGTATCGACTCAGAAATTCACCGTCATGATTGCGACTGGATCCTTGTGGGTCATTCGTTAGGTGGGTCAGTATTGTTGAAGTACTTGTCGGAAAGATTGTTAGAAAACAATATCAGAGGCCTTTTTTTAATTGCATCACCCTATTGGGGCGCCGATGAAAATTGGCAATGGGATGATTTCGAGCTTGATGAACTTTTCCATCTAAAACTGCCAGCTATTCGCGAAATTCATTTATACCACAGCATTGATGACGAGGTGGTTCCTGCCACTCATATGGAGGTATATGCATCAAGGTTTTATGACCCAAAAGTCAGATTTTTTAAAGGACAAAATCATTATTTTGCAAAGCCTTTCCCTCAGTTACTTGAAGATATAAGGACTTGTTTTTTCAATGAAATGGCGATGAATATTAAATAAACTTGAATTATGACTAAAATAATCCTTCAAACGGATTGCGGCAATTCCCCTAAAAGGGAATTCCTCAAAGACCTTACTATTGCCTTTGCAAAATATGATTTGAAGTTTATCTCTTCATCCCTTTCCGATGATGTTCAATGGACTCTGATTGGAGATCAAAAAGTTGAGGGAAAAGTTGCTTTTCTGAAATCATTGAAAGAAATGCAAGACGTTAAAACAGCGGAATTGCAAATTCAACATATCAGCACACACGGAAAAGAAGGCGCAATCAATGGCGAAATGATCCTTGAAAACGGTCAGAAATATGCCTTTTGCGACGTGTATGAATTCACCAATACACGCGGAACGATGGTCAAATCGATTGATTCCTATGTGATTGAATTGAAAGGATAAATGAAGAGAGTGAATTATATATTCTATATTGTTTCAACTCCGAAGGAAAAGCCTCACCAATAAGCTTCGTAAAAGAAGAAATTCCCGGACTCCGATCCGGGATCTCCCAGAAGGAGCCTGCCAAGTGTATCAAAGGAACAATTTATTTGAGTCCTCTGACTTTTGATAGGTGGTCTCTTCAATTTCCTGGAGACCCCGGAACGGAGTCCGGGGATATTGGTCTTTAGCTGTCTTTATCACTTCACCATTTTCAAAATCCCCCAATTCAGGTAATTTTCTTTTCCTCCATCTACCCAGTGTTGAAGTCCCTTCTTCATTCGGGTAATGTATTCCATCTCACAACCTTTTTCCAGTAACAGTCCTTCGTTTTCCCTCAGCTTTTCCAATACGGAAGAGTAGTGATTAACCAGTTGCCCAGGCATTTCAATGATTTCTGAAATGGAAAATCCCACCTCACCAGCCAGCTCTTTGTAAAGTTTCACAGAGCCCAATTGCTTCAGGTGAATCCTGTCAAGAATGGGTTGCAATACACCCTTCGGACAATCATCCGCCTGCATGGGGTCGGTAAAAATAAATGTTCCTCCTTTTTTCAGTAGGCGATAAGCCTCATGAAAAACCTTGTCTTTTCTGTCACTGTGCAGGATAGCATCCTGTGACCAAACCACATCAAACAGCTCGTCCTTTAAAGGAATCTCTTCAAAATTGCCTCCGTAGACAGTTATTTTGTCGCTCAACTCCTGCTCATCATTTTTTTGACGATTGCGTTCATTTTCTACATCACTTAAATTCAAACAACTCACTTTGCAATCAAAAGTTTTCACAAGATAACGAGCTGCACCGCCGTATCCGGAGCCAATATCCAATATTTCGTTGCTTTCTGAAATACCCTCCAATTGTGAGGTCATCTTGCGAACGGTATTATGGCTTGCCTCCAAAATGGGCATATTTTCTCTTTCATAAATACCAATGTGAATGTCCTCCCCACCCCAAATGGTGTGATAGAATTCATCGGCATTTTTGCTATCGTAATATTCCTTCGTTACATCAACTAATTTTTCTTTTTCTAACATTTAGGATTTATATTCTTTGTGAGCAATATGAATGTAAAAGTCAGGGTCGTCTGTTTTATATGTCTCCTGAAAATCCCCGAACGTTTCAATTTCCTGAAAACCCACTTCCCGCATCAGATTAGTAAAGTAATCCTTTCTGATTGGAAACATGTTCAGGTGGAATTTTGACTTATCCTTGAATTCGTACTTAAATCTGGCTAAACCTTCATCGACGTATTCTGGTTCAGCTTTTACCTCTTCACCGGCGTAATAATAGGTGTGTTTGGACGAGAATCCGTTGTTCAGGATGGAATCGTAGTTTCTCTGGTCAATGATCAAAATCCCATCGTGACGAAGTGCCGAATAGTATTCCGCCAATGCTTTTCTTCGATCCTTTTCTGAAAATAAGTGGGTGAATGAATTACCCAGACAAATAATGGCATCGAAACGCCCTGAAATGGTTTTGTTCAGCCACCTCCAGTCAGCCTGCATGGTCTTTAAAATAAATCCATGTTTTTTACCATTATCAAATGCTTTGGCCAACATGTTTGGACTTCCATCCGCACACCAGACATCAAACCCATGCTTCAACAGTTGAATACTATGATAGCCAGTACCGGTAGCGACATCGAGAATTTTGTACTTCTTCCTCTTTTTTAATTCACTGATGAAAAAGTCCCCCTCCCCATTTTCACGAGCATCCCAGTCAATGAGTTCATCCCATTTGTCCACAAAGCTGCGAATGTACTCTTCTTTATATTTTGCTGTATTCCGAACTTTCGTAGGTTCTTTCCCGTAGTCCTGATGATTTTTTTGCAAATACTTTAACTCCATATTTATTTTATTATGTGTTTATATCAAACCAAAGACCTATAAATGACCATCATTTATAATCAAAACAACAAATTACGTTCTGCTAAAACATAGATGCGAGCAATGAACCAATCGTTTTGGAAAATTGCTTCGCCTTACCTGATGACAATTGCATATTTTTAAGATGACGCACTTGCCTTACTTTGAGAAATGAATTACTACCTGATAGAAAATGATCAGAGGTAATGAAACTGATGCAGTTAATTAAAAGTCTAAATTCGGGGGTTTCTTCCCTTGTGCAGGATACTGTGGTCCTACTATGATTTGAGCGATTTAGAGGGTAGTAAATTGTTTTTTCTTCATTTCTGATTAAAAACATGATCGTAAATTAAGCAGAAATAGAAGCATATAAAAACCTATGGTTATTAAATTAACTTTAAGAAACGGATATTGTCATATTTTGAATTATATGAAGAATAAGTAAAAATCTTTGAACGTTTTTTTAGTGTAGGTGGTGGAGATCGATGTATTACTAATCAAATTGGCAGATTTTCTTTTTATAAAACTTCCAATTTCTGTGGCAGTTTCTTCAACAGCAATTTCTCATCAATTAAATCCAAAATTTTCTCATCCAAGCTCATATCAAACTTCCTGGCAAATAGTTTATCGGGTCCGGCTTGTGCTAATTCATCAAAGTCTTTTGTTTCAAAAAGCTTAGGACTTCGCTTTCCACCTTCCCAAACAATGCAATGTAAATTCTCATTAGCAATTGATGATTTCCTTTCCGAATTCAATAGTGCAGTTTGAAAGAACATCTCACAAGCACTGAAAACATATTTCATGAAATGATGGTAATTTCGATTTTTTTGATAATTATCTGCTAAGAATCGACAGCTGGCAAAAGATAGTGAAAACCAATTGGAACCAATGTAGGATTCATACCCATCCAGGAACTTTCGCTTAGGAATAACAAGTCTCAAAAAATCTTTGAAGCCATTTTTAAACCTGGATTTGAGTTTAGTGCCAGGCTCATTCTCCCATGGCAAATTGAGATAAAAATTTTTGTAAATTTTAATATTATAGCTCTCGTATTTAATGGTAAGGTTTCTATTGGTCATTTGCTTCTTAATGGGATGCCAAAACTTTCCGTCCTCATTTAAAACAGGAGATGTCTTTCCATATTCTATAAAATCAGTCCCATTGTATTGAGATAAATAATCAAATATATACTGATTGGATTTGATAGGATAGGTCTGACCACTTAACATAGTGAGTGTATCAAAGGAACCATATTCATCCAAGGCTGTTATAATTGCATTTAAGTGTGCTTTGGCAATATAATAACTGGCCCAGGTAGCCCTTTCCCGCTTGCAAAAAATAACATTATCATACACCTCAAGGTTGGATTTTAGCTCTTTGTATCTTTTATAGTTTTTGCAAACATGGACAACAAAAAATGTGTTTTCATAATTAAGCCGATCGATTAAACGATATAGTTGATCAGGATTCTGGTGAAAAAGAATGGCATAAACATGTTTCATAAAAAGTAAGCGGGTTGGATTTCTGAACACCAAAATGAGATCTAAAAAACTTTTTTTAGGCTGTTGAAAAATTCTCGTTTTTTTCCTAAAAATTCAGATCTTTCATTTAACTAAGTTAATCCAATTTACAAAATCCTATTAAAAAATATAATCTATACAATAAAAAATTGAATAATTTAAATAGTTTTATTTTAATCCTCAAATCATTTTCAACTCAATTTTACCGCGTTTTAGCTCAAGCATACCTTCATTTTCCATACTCTTCAGCAATCGTGAAATAACAACTCTTGCTGTTCCCAGTTCATTGGCCAGTTCCTGATGTGTAATAAAAATACCTCCCTTACCATCACCATTTCGCTTGTAAAAGTTTTTCAAAAAGGTCAATAACCGATCGTCTATGTTTTTAAAACTGAGATCATTGAAGGCTGTAAGTAATTCCGTATAGCGTTTCAGAAAAGTCTGGATAATGAAATTATTCCACTTTGGATATTTGATTTGCCAATCCCTAACCTTGGTTGTCGGGATCAGCAATAACTCCGATCTCTTTTCTGTTCGGGCATGAACCTGGCTGATCATATCAGCAAAACTAGCTACCAGTGACATCATGCATGTTTCTCCGACATCGATGTAGTACAACAAAATCTCCCTATCCAACTCATTATCCTGTCGAAAAACCCTTATAGAACCATTTAGCACCAATGGTATCACTTTCATGTATTTCCCAGCTTCGGCTAGAACCTGGTTTTTTTCAACAGTTATAATCTGGCATTGGCTTTCAATTTCCATTTTCAGCTCATCTTCCAATGGTAATTTCATAATGCTGGTTGAGGTCATAAAAGTCAGGTTTGCATTATCCATGGTTTAAACATTTTAATAAACAAAAATTTTATCGTGTTCCAATGAAAGTTTCAACAAAAGAGAAGGGCTTGAAAACTCAATGTTCTTTACAGGGATATCTTCTGCTGACAGTCCCCTGGACTTGCTTGACATACCAGATAAATAGAATGTACACCCCGCATCTGTAAGCGTCTTTAAATGTTCCTTTAAAAAACCGGTTCCTAGCCCCTGTAAGTTTTCAATTACATTTTCCCGCATGACCTGAACGGCATCACCAGCCAGAAACATGGTAACTGAATGTCCTTCATCAACAGCTGTTTTTGCAACCAAAAATGCCAGGGCAGCTACAGTCGGATTTTCCGGGCCTTGGGTCAGATGGATTAAGATAGACACTTTGCCGGGGTTTTCTTGCGCTTTTGTGATTTGAGTAATTGAAAAAATGATAGTTAATAGAATTAAAGATTTTAAGATTAAATTTCCTGTCGTTTTCATTTGCAATTGGTTTTAGGTGGAATAATATTCCCATGATATTCTGTCCGGATCCTTAAATGCTACATAATCTTTGTCAAGAGTGGTATCTCGTTTAATCCCTGTATTTTCAATACCGTGGTCGTTCAATGCTTTTGCAACCCTTACAAGGTCCTCCGGATTTTCACATCCAAGAGCAAGGTGGTCTAATCCAATACGGAATGGATTGAATGCATCATTCGCAGGAGTTTGTTCATCAGGCGCCCGCAGGGCAATAAACATCCCACCTACAACAAATATGCACAGACCCGGCACTTCCAGGGCCTTGGGAAATCCCAATTTATTGAGATAGAAATCTTTCGAGCGATCCAAATCGCTTACACGCAATGCAAGGTGATGGATCCCTGGTGTTGGTATGGTCATAGCTTCCATGATTGATGAATCTTTAGTCTTACATGAAATTAATGAATCGGATAAAGAGGGAACGGTAACTTTTGTTACATTCAAAAAAATTATTGGATTTTTACCCCAATACCTGAAGGGTGGTCCAGATTGATCTCAGCGGCAATTGATATGATCAAAAAATTAAAGAACTTACCTGACATTGATTCGAAAGTTTAGGTAAATAAGATAGCATCAAATACTTTCATAAAGTAACTATTGACCATAAACCACAACAGACAAAATTAAACGAATTACTTTACGAAGGTTTCAGGGGTGATGGTTATGATAAGTTTTACAATCAGTTGGATTTATTTCAAGACACCCTCCAAACCCTGCGAAAAGAATCTCAAATACAAATTGATCAATTCTCTCTAGTGTATAAACTGGATGAGGATAAGGTTCAAGAAATAGAAAATAAACAGAAGAAAGAAAGGCTCAATTAAAATTTCGGAAAAAAACAGTCTTAAAAAAACTCCTCGATAAATTGGCTTTTAAGACACAAGACCATAGAGTCAGGGGTGGACTACCCGTGGCACGACTCAAAGTCGTGCCACGGGTAAAATTGAATCAACTAAACCTCCAACTTATACCCTTTGCCGTGGATGTTGATAATGCGGACTGCAGGGTCTGCTTCCAATTTTTTGCGTAGTTTGGATATGAACACGTCCAGGCTTCTTCCCACCAGTACACCGTCATCTTCCCAAACTTCCTTTTGTAGCTGCTTACGGTTGCTTATTTCGTTCATGTTATATGCATGAATCCTATACAACTTGTGTTAGATATCCTTTTCTTTCTTTTAGGATTGTGAAAGAATATTTTCTAAGTATTCGTAGATAAAAATATTCTATTCAAAGAGATAAAGCATTAATAACCAAAACATTTATCTCCATACCAAAACTAAAATTAAACCAATAGTGCACTTAATTGAGAATAAAATTTATTAAATTAATAAAGCAGTACGTGCTCGAACAAAATCATTTTGGTTTTTTCATTGCAGCTGTTTGAATGGAAATTCCTTAATGGTGAAAGCGAAATATTATAAGTTAAAACATTGTCCATAAGCTTGAATAGAAAAGGGGTTCTAATTTGATTAGAAAAGGCGGCTCAATTACACATTATATTGATATCGTTCAAAAAGGTTGCGATTTTTAATTTAACCAAATTCCATACCATGAAAACCCAACTTTCAAACTCTATTTTGTTTCTCTCACTGCTTCTCCTGGTAATAATATCCTCTTGCTCTGAGGATGATACAGGAATAGATAAAACAAATGATACAACTGACATTACGGGTCAGGTAATTGAAAATCCGGAGTATGAACCGACCCAATTATCAGAAGATACTACTGAACTTTTTGATGAACGAGGTAACAAGGAATCCGATACAGTATGGATCTATGAGCAGGGCGGACCACATGAAAACTTTGGTAGAATTGCAATGGATAACTTGCCCAACCATAATAATTATCACAAAATTCTTGTCCAGCAGGCACAGATCTATAATTCTTCGTTGTATCATACTACCCTATCCAATAATGAACTTATGTCCGAGTTAGACATAAGTGTTGAAATGTTACACAGGGTCATAAATTATTTTAAATCCCGCGGTAAAACTTTAATTGTCATCGGACATTCCTTTGGATCCTGGCTTATCATGCGCTATCTGGCGAAACACGACAGTCAATCAATTGATAAGTTGGTATTATCGGGTTGTAGAATAAATATTGAAATATCAATAGCCAATGCACTGATAAACCGTCAGGTATACTATTACCCCAATGGTAATCCTCCACCCATACATGATCCTGATCAACAACTTTCGCAATTTATGGATCCAATTGAATCCAGACTTGCGGCAATGATATTTGTGGATAGATACGCAGAAAAATTGAGTGATGTTGCCCTGTCAAATACAATGTTTGCATGCTCAATTGATGACATAAGAGTTGGCAGGTTAAACCAATCAGAAATTGATTTTTTAATTTCTAAAGATGTCACTGTCCTTCAAACAGATGGCGGTCATCCGGGAATGTGGGATAATCCGGCTTGGGTAAAAAAAATATATGAATTCATAACCTCTGATAGCAATTGATTAAACCTGAATAATGATAAAATAGCTTGTGAAAGAAACATTTACAAACCTATGTTAAATATAAGTTTATGTATCGTGATAGTGTTTAAAAATATTGTGCTTATTAACTTAACCAGGTTACCCTTTATGAACACCCAACAATCAAATTCCATTTTGTTTTTCTTTCTTCTTTCCCTGGTAATAATATCCTCTTGCTCTGAGGATGATACAGGAATAGACAAAACAAATGATACAACTGACATTACGGGTCAGGTAATTGAAAATCCGGAGTATGAACCGACCCAATTATCAGAAGATACTACTAATCTTTTTATTGAACAGGGTAATAAAGAATCCGACACAGTTTGGATTTATGAACAAGGTGGACCCGGCATTACATTTCCTGATGACAACTTAAAATTCTTACCGAATAATCATAAATACCATCACATCCATGCACATCAGGCACAAGATTACAATACCACATTATACACATACAATATAACTAAAGAAGATGCAATTATTGAAACAAACACAAGTATTGAAATTCTTAAGCGCATCGTTCACTATTTTAAATCCCGTGGAAAAATGGTTGTTGTGATAGGCAATTCTTATGGATCATGGATAGTCCTGAGATATCTATCACAATATGGAAGTGAAACAGCTGATAAATTTGTGATAATGGCAGGGAGATTGGATATGGATTATGCATTTTATAGTGGTTTTTTGCAATATAAAGGTATGCACTTTCCAGATTATATCACAGCTGTGGTAGGGGGGCAACAACCTCGAGCTGGCCACAAAGGTGATAGGTTGGAAATGTTGCTTATAGGAGTTATTTGTTCAGATAGGAATACCGAGCAATTGAAGGATGTTGACCTCACTAATATGCTTATTGCTTATTCAAAGGATGATCCTTTAGTTGGTAGACTTAAAGAGCATGAATTACAATTTTTAACATCAAAGAAAGCAACGATAATCCATGCAGATGGTGGTCATGGTGGTATGTGGCATGAGCCATATAATGAAGATGTTTACAATTTTATAGTAAAATAACCTATCATTAATATTTTCTATTTCTAATTTCCTTAACAGGCTAATTGTTAGTTGCTTATAGTCAAATTTTGACATTTGAAAATTTAATCTAAAACCTATCAGCATCTATGATAAAATATATTAAATCTAGATAGTTCTTGATTGTAACAAGGACTTTTAGAAATTGCGAATACTTAGGCATTCTTCTTAAAATCAAAACTCCAATCTGCTTCTAGGTAGAATTCCTTTCTCTAATATCCATGATACTCTTTGCGCTCATGTTAGAGCTATGAAGTTTTATAAATTGGGATTTGGCATTATGGACAAAAGCCATGGCACGTTATGTTCATTAGTTTGGAAGTCATCCGTATCATTTTTGATTAGTGTTATCTGAAATTAATAAAAAATAATCCTTGTACAGCTCCGAATTGTGTCACAAGTAAACAACCCTTCGAATTTTTATAAATTCCCAATCAATGTACTAAACCTCCAACTTATACCCTTTGCCGTGGATGTTGATAATGCGGACTGCAGGGTCTGCTTCCAATTTTTTGCGTAGTTTGGATATGAACACGTCCAGGCTTCTTCCCACCAGTACGCCGTCATCTTCCCAAACTTCCTTTTGTAGCTGATCACGGCTGATGATTTCATTCCTATTAGATGCCAGTATCTTCAGCACATGATTTTCTTTAGCCGTTAGTTCAATGGAATCCTTTTCCGTTTTTAACACTTGCTTTTCCAGGTAAAACCTGATCTTACCTAAAGGAACGAAAACCTCATTTCTGTCAAAAGACGGGCTGTTTTTGTGTTGCCTGAAAATGACAATACCAAAACCCAAACAAACAACCGATGAAAGAATAAGAAAAACCAGACTATTAGTTGGAAACTTTTGTTGATTAAAAATAAGTGCTATCTCATAACATTCCTTTGGCAAAGACCTTCCAAGACATGGTACAATATCTTTTGCACTTTCCTGATAAATTTCAAAACCATATACCACTTCACCTGTCGAGCAACCGGTTACATTTACAACATAACCCTCTGAAATATTCATTTGGCCCATACTTTCCCTAACAAGCCTGACCAGGGTATCTGGTTCAATGAACAGACTGTTTTCAAACTTTATCGTGAATTCATCTCTTGATTGTTTGCCTACAGGAAGTACCCGCGAGGTAGAGTCCCCGGCTTTCAAAAGCAACTCATGACCTATTTCCCGCAACCTGATTTCCAGGGAAGGACTATTGGTTTGAGTATCCACACTATGTTCATGGATAAACCTCCAGGAAAAAAACAGGAGTGCTATGAAACTGATAAAAAAGGGCACTTTCATTTTCATAATGTTGAAATTAAGGCTTTTGGGAATGTCTTAACCATTCTTTACACTCATTTTACACTTTTTTACATTTTTCATAAAAGTTCCTCCTACTTATACTCGTAGGTTTGTTCAAAATAAAAACGAATCATTATGAAAAAAATCATTCTTCCATTCGCATTTGTGGCAATCCTTATTTTGTATGCAAATGCGCAAAATGAGTCAACTGGCAGAAGTTGCAGTGTTGTTTGTCTCAACGATCAATGGATTCCTGTGTCGTATAATGTCAATGCCAAAACGGCCATTTCACTAAATTCAACAGGAATTCTGTCCGTACATGAAACACTTGATGTCGAAAACAGGAACTTGTACAAGCGAACGGATTTTATTGACTTTAAAGTGGGTATTTTTAAAAAAGAATTTGATACCATGATATCTTTTTCGGATGATACATATCAAAAGATTGATGTAAAAGAGGTACTCAAACAATGTGAAAAAGGAGATCAAATTGTCATTCTACTGATTGATAAGGATCGCTACAGCCTGCCCCATTATAAAATAGATATCATCTAATCATCCGACATCATGAAATTAAACAAAACAATTTCTACCCGGATAACATTCGTTCTTTTTATCCTGGCCAACTATTCGGCCTTTAGCCAATGTGGTTTCAAGGTTTCTTACCCCATCTTCTTACCCACTTACCAGGAAATTACTTTAGATAATGAGCTGGAACCGGGTAGCCAAACAAGTGATGAACATATTTACTGCAATCCTCTTGTCCTGGATGGGGAATTACTGAACTATGAAACATTTGGCTTGCAATCCACAGGAACACTAATGCTAATGGCTGAAAACCCGATTTCCTCGGAGGCAATTCCAATTCCCTTTACAATTTTACTTAGACGCAAGGGTACGATAATGAATGAAACATCTATGCATTTTATGAACGAGGAAATGCTCGCTATCGAGATTTCAAGGGTATTGCAGCTTGCCAAGCCAGGAGATCATTTGATCATCAACCCTGTCAATGGTAAATATTGGAAGGCAAAACGGATCTTAAAGTTGATTAAAAGAGAAGGATGTTAAGGTATAAATCTTACTCCTCGTAGTGGATGAAAAGAAAACTCGTGGTACGACTCTCAATCATGCCACGAGTAAAGATATCTTTCTTATAACATATTCCGTCGATTGACTCCCGATAAGTTTGTGTAAGAATGGTCCAAAAACTATTTTGTAAGTGTAATATCGGCCTCTATTTCAATAATTTCATCTGGTGTTCCCGGATCGTCATCCAGATCTTCTGTAAAATCATCTGTAATGGTCACATTGAGCGTATTGCTAGAAATGGAATTGATCGTTAACACAATATTTTCAGAGCCATCATTTAAGGTCAATGTTTTTTCATCAGAACTGAGACTCCATGTCCCATTGTCAATCTCATCATCAAAATTTGACTCATACGTGTTATCCGAATTAAATTTCAAAGTTCCCGTAATTTCCGACTCCAGTTCAGAAATAAAGAGATCATAGTAAAACTCAGCCTGTTCCTGAGTAAAGTCGAATTCGTCAACGAGATAATCAATAAACGATTGATTATCCACCGTCGCATCAATGTCAACATCTGATGTATTCCATGTTCCCACTAACAAATCAGCAGTGCCTGATTCATTATCACCATCACCATCATCATCGCAAGACGCGAGACCAAATACAAAAATCACAATAAGAAATTGCAATAAATGAACAGCTAACTTTTTCATACAATAGGTGCGTTTAGAGATATAAATTTACTACAAATTTTACTTATTATATACAATCTATTTGGTTGTATTTTAAAGAATTTTAATCCCCATAAATGATTGATAATCAACACATAATAGAGCATTTTATAATTTTCATTGAGTACGAATAGTCATCCGATCTTTTCACGTTATCAGACGACTTTTATATCACAAATAAATTATTGATATGATCCACGGAATGGAAGATGAAATAGTCAAAGGAAGACTTCAAGTCGTGCCTTGATTTAACTGGAAAAGCTTACTTTAAAATATACCTGGATATCACCAGCCGTTGAATTTCAGATGTCCCCTCACCTATTTGCAGCAGTCGTTGGTCGCGATAGAATCGCTCTACATCGTATTCCTGCATCAACCCGTAGCCACCGTGGATCTGGACAGCTTCGTCCGCTACTTCCTTGGCGATCTCTGAACAATAAAGTTTGGCCATTGCCGCTTCTTTACCAAATGGTTTGCGTTTTTGTTTCAGCCAGCAGGCTTTGTACAGAAGGTTTCTCGCCAACTCAATCTTCGTTGCCATATCTGCCAGTTTGAAGGCAATTGCCTGGAATTTAGATATTGCCCGGCCAAACTGCTTCCTTTCCTTGGAGTAATTTAATGCCAGCTCATAAGCTCCCTGTGCGCATCCCAGGCCCATCGCAGCAATGGAAAGCCGTCCGCTGTCGAGGGTGCTCAACATAATTTTAGAGCCATTGCCACGCTTACCAAGCATATTTTTCCTCGGCACCCTGCAATCGTCAAAAAACAGCTGGGCCGTATCAGATGCCCTCCACATCATTTTTCCATGCATGGTCATGGAGCTGAATCCGGGTGTATCTCGTTCCACGAGAATAGTGGATATCTCTTTTCGGCCATCCTTATGAACGTCGCTAATGAGTTGCACTGTCACACCAGCTGTGATGGGAGAAGAGCCATTGGTAATGAATATCTTTGACCCGTTAATAACCCATTGACTCTTTTCCAGTTTTGCAGTGGTTTTACTACCTCTGGAATCCGAGCCAGCCTCCGTCTCAGTCAGTCCGAATGCCCAAAGCGCATCCCCTGTACAAAGCTGAGGTAAATATTTTTCTTTTTGTTCCCGTGTTCCGAATTTCAAAATAGGTCCAATTCCCAGTGAATTGTGTGCCGCAAGTGTCGCTGCATGCGATCCATCCACCCTCGCCAGCTCTTCCACCGCAATGATGTATGAAAGGATGTCAAAACCCTGCCCACCATATTTAGTCGGAACAATCATTCCGAACAAACCCAGATCGCCCATTCTCCTTGTCAGTTCGATAGAGAATTCCTCTTTCCTGTCCAATTCTGTTGCTCTGGGTTTGATCTCTTTTTCGGCAAATTCCCGAACGCTTTCCCGGATCATGTTGTGATGCTCATGACAATAGATATCCATATGTTAAATTTTTACTCGGAAACCCTCCAAGGGTTTCGAACCCTTGGAGAGTTATTTTTTTATTGGCATAAGGTTTTCAGGTATTTCCATTTCAATATTCAGCAAGGCCGCAGCAAAGGTTTTTCCTTGCGGATCGATCCTTCCGGAGTATGTTCCTCCACCATCCAATGCTTTGCTTAGTGTAAAATTCAACGCATTCAGGTTATCCAGCTCATATCTTTTCACCTCTCCTTCACATAAGCTTTCAAACCACTTTTTTACCTTGTTAGCAGTCAGTTCGGTTTTAAGAAATGGATAGATTTCCGTACTTCGCGCCAATACCCCAATATTGACCATATTTCCTTTATCCCCGGACCTTGCCAGGCAAATGCTTTGTAATTTTGCTTTCACCGGCTGATGCCACACTGAAGTGGACGTTTTTCCGGTTTTTAAGTCGGCATGCTCCTTTTCACTTTCTGAAAATTCTTTCTGCGTTTCAGGAAATATTTCTCCTAATTTGTCAGTTTCGCCAATTGAATTGACTTCTACTATTTCCGCGAAAATCAATTCCCTCGGAACCAATGCCGGCCAATACCGCATCACCTCCTGTATCTTTGGGCGACCTCCTGTTACAGCAATTCCCTGGGGAACGCTCAGTATCAGGCTTGATAACATTTTAGCAAACTTATCCACCTTTTTCCTATCATGATCAAACACGTTAAACTGAATAAGGATCTCATTTGGCTCGATCTTTTTCGCCAGTTGTTTGTGGCAAGCATTGTAACCAATGAAATTGGTCGTGAATTTTTCAAATTCTATCCCTAACCTTTTACGGAATATTTCATCAGTCAACCTTGCCTTTTTCAATGCATCCGGACCACTGATAATCAGGGAACCCGAAGCCTTAAACCCATCGATATAAGCCATGGAAACTTTCCAGGTTGGGGGGGCAGGTTTTCCTTTTGCACTACTCACTTTCACTCGGCCCTCTCCTATCTCTTTTACCGAAATGCTGGTAATATCTGCAATCACATCCGGACCATAATAAAATTCCGGGTCTGCTATTTCATAAACCAGTTGCTCTTTAACGGTAAATTCATTGACCAAACCTCCATTGTGGCCCTGTTTGGTAACAATAAAATCGCCGGTTTCTTCCATTTCAATGATCGGAAAAGCCATTTCTTCCCAGTTTTCTATATCTCTCCAATCGGAAAAGTTCCCTCCGGTTGCCTGCGATCCGCATTCAATAATATGTCCGGCTATCATGGCTGCCGATAGCTTGTCCCAATCGTTCCAGCTCCAATCAAATTCATATACCAAAGGCCCGATTGTCATAGCGCTGTCCGAAATTCGTCCTGCTATAACTACATCTGCTCCATTTCTCAATGCTTCTACAATCGGTTGCGAACCCGTGTAGACATTGAGAGACTGTATTCCGGAAGAAACTTCTGAGAATTCCCGTCCATCTTCCAGGTTATTAAAGCTTACTCCTTTTTCGAGAATATCATCAACCCTTTCAAGAAGGTTATCACCTGTGATGACAACCACTTTTTTTCGGATCCCTTTTTCAGTTAAAAATTTTTGTAAATGAATCGCACAGTCTACAGGATTATTTCCTCCCGCATTGGTCACGATTTTTGTTTGAGAATGCCGGAATTCCTCTATTGCCAACTCAATATGTTCAAGAAAATCAGCAACATACCCTAGTTCAGGATTTCTGTTTTGCTGCTTTCGCAGAATGCTCATCGAAACTTCCGCCAAATAATCAGCTGTCACGTAATCGAGTTGACGTTCTTTCAGCTGACGCTGAAGAGCATAGGGATCGTCTCCCCAGAATCCACTGGCATTACCTATCTGAACGATTTTCTTTTCCTTACTCATTCAGCCAATTGGGTTTCCTTTTTTCCAGAAACGCTGCCATTCCTTCCTGCCCTTCATCGGATACTCGTATGTCAGCAATCATTTCAGCTGTTTTGGTATAAGCTTCTTTCAATGTCCAGTTATTACTCACATTCTGGATAAGTTTTTTGCACATCGTAAGGGCGTTTGGACCGGAGGAAAGTAAAGAATCTGTAAGGTCTTTAAGCGCTTGATTAAGTTCTTTTTCAGCCACCGCATCATTCACCAACCGATGGTTTTTCGCCTCCATCCCCTCGAACCTTCTTCCAGTAAGCATTAATTCCCTGGCAGTATATTCGCCTACCCGTTTAATAACGTATGGTGAAATACACGCCGGTATAATACCGATTTTCACTTCGCTTAGCGAGAATATTGTTTTGGTTTCGGCTATGGCGAAATCACATGCAGCCAATAGTCCATTAGCACCTCCAATCGACGCTCCGTGAACAACGGAGATAGTTGGTTTTTTACAGGTGTAAATTGTATAAAAACACAATGATAAATTCAGACTTTCATCGAGGTTTTGCTGACGGCTATATCGGGCAACATCTTTCATCCAGTTGAGGTCAGCCCCTGCGCAGAATGCATTTCCCTTCCCTCTCAGAACAAGAATTCTAATTTTCTCATCAGCATTGATCTCTTCCACTGCCTGAATAATTTCAGATATCATCGCTTCATTGAAGGCATTTCGTACATCTGGCCGGTTGAACCACAGAGTGGCGATTTGGTCTTTCTTCTCGATAAGTAATGTTTTGTATGTCATTTTTATCTTTTGATTCTTAGTCTGAAGTCCGAAGACCGAAGTATTCATATAATGTTAAACTCACAATTTTTTACCGATTACAGAATACCAAATACTTTTCTATCCCTTCTCATAGCCTTCTTTCATCAATCAGATTCAAATAATTTTACCCCAGTGTTCCGCTAAGGTTTTTCGCAAGGTTTCACAAAGGCTCCCATTCTATCACATTTTACGGATTACTTTTGACTACCTTTTGACACCCTTTGCGCCATGCCCCTTGCTCCTTTTACCTCTTTTAAATCATAATCCGCTGAACTTATTCATCCGACCAACTCCCGCAAACCTCTACACTTTCCAGTGGTGGGGTGAAGATGGCTCGCCCTTCGCAATCCTTACTCCTTGTTTCTTGTTCCGTTTTCCTTGCTCCTATTCCCTACATCCTAAATACGCCAAATTTTGTTTCGCCAAATGGCCGGTTATGCACGACTCTCAGGCATTGGCTCAGTACTTCTCTGGTATTTTTCGGATCAATGATGCCGTCATCCCAAATCCTTGCGGTGCTGAAATAGCAGGATCCTTCGTAGTTGTATTTGTCCATGATCTCCTTCCTGAGTGCATTGACCTCTTCCTCCGGCATTTGCTTTCCTTTTTTCTTCAGCTGTTCTTCTTTTACTGTCACAAGCACATTCGCCGCCTGCTCGCCACCCATGACTGAGATCTTAGCATTTGGCCACATAAACAGGAAATTCGGATCATATCCGCGACCAGCCATCGCATAATTTCCTGCGCCAAACGAACCACCGAAAATCAGTGTGATCTTGGGAACGTTGGTATTCGCGACAGCGTGAATCAACTTTGCTCCATCTTTCGCCAGCCCACCCTGCTCATAAAGCTTTCCAACCATGAAGCCGGTGATATTTTGCAGAAAGATCAATGGAATATTTCTTGTGCTACACAGCTCGATAAAGTGGGCTCCTTTTAGTGCCGATTCAGAAAACAGAATGCCGTTATTGGCGATGATCCCGACCTGATAACCATCAATATTTGCAAAGCCCGTGATCAATGTCTTTCCGTATCGTGACTTGAATTCCAGGAATTCACTTTTATCAACAATCCTGGCAATGATCTCCCGGGAATCAATCACCCGACGCATATCCCCATGGATCACGCCATACAATTCATTTGCATCATATGCAGGTTTTATGGTTTTAATTTTTGTTACTGCCTGTCCGGTTGACCGAGGAATATTTTCAAAGATATCCCGACAGATCTGTAAAGCATCGTCGTCATTCTCCGCCAGGTAATCAGCAACTCCTGATTTGGAAGTATGCATATCCGCACCACCCAATTCCTCTGCAGTCACATCCTCTCCTGTTGCCGCTTTGACCAATGGTGGCCCTCCAATAAAGATCGTGCTTTGACCCTTCACCATAATAACCTCATCGCTCATTGCGGGCACATATGCACCTCCCGCTGTACAGGAACCCATCACAACAGCTATCTGTGGTATCCCTAGCGCAGACATACGAGCCTGGTAATAGAAAAACCTGCCAAAATGGAACCGGTCAGCAAATACCTCCGATTGATCCGGTAAGAAAACGCCTCCTGAATCTACCAGGTAAATGCATGGTAGATTGTTTTGCAAGGCTATTTCCTGGGCTCGTAAATGCTTTTTGATTGTATATTCAATGTAGGTCCCGCCTTTTACCGTGGCATCATTGGCGATGATCACGACATCCTTTCCCTGTACGACTCCCAAACCCGTGATAATTCCTGCTGATGGAAATTCATTGTCCTTGATACCTATCGCAGCGAGGGTTGACAATTCCAGGAATTTTGATCCCTTATCAACGAGCTTTTGGATCCTTTCCCTGGCCGTAAGCTTTCCTCTCGATTTATGTCGCTTAACCGGCTCCTGTTCATCCCGAACTGTCACTATTTTCAGATGCTGGTAATATTGATCCAACAGTTTCTTGTAGCCACTTTTATTCTGCTGAAATTCCTTTGATGAAGTGTCAATTTTTGACCTGATCTTCTCCATTCAATTGTGCATTTGTCGATTTTTAATTTAACAGGAATTTTTCTGATTATATGAGAAAATCAATGAATTTATTAACGAAAACGTCAGGAGAATCACTAATTCCTGTTGCTTTCCTCTAATTTATCCGCCTATTAAATTGGAAACGACGGAAGAAACCCGCTTATCTCATGTGGATGGAGTTGTGTCCATGACGCTGGCAGAACCCAACACCGCAACCAGTTCATTTTTTATCTGCATCGGTGACCAACCGGAACTGGATTATGCTGGGAAAAGGAATCCCTATGAACAGGGATTTGCCTCTTTCGGTCAGGTAATTGAAGGGATGGGAGTGGTAAGAGAAATTCAAAAGCAGAAAGACGAAAGACAGCATTTACTGGAGCCTGGGAGGATTGCTTCGATTTGAGGATTTAGTGATTTTTTGATTTATTGATTTGCTTGCCCGCCATAGCTTTAGCGAAGGTGGAGTGATTTTGTTACCAGCTGCCGGTTGTCTGTTTCAGGTTGTGGTTTTTCAACCGTAACAGGTAACTCCCAACTAATTTTACCGATAACTATTTATCAGTTTAATTCCAACTTTTTATTAGATATAGTTTTAAATGAAGGTGGGTGAACAGAGGGCTTCTGACTCCTTTTGAGCTTCCAGCTTTGAACTTGCGTCTTATCTACATATCAATTATCTGCGATAATAATTTATGTTCATAAACGGGATCCTTCTCGTCAGAATATGAAGGGAGTGATCGGAAAAAAATATCAATCTTCATATGTCGTTCATCCAGGTTTTTTCCTGACAACAATATCATTTCCTGGGGATTTTACGTCTTTAACTTCGATCGCATTTTTTGGATTAATTTCATCGCTTTCAGAACATTGTGTAAAACCTAATACAACAATGGAAATAAATACAAAGAGATAATTTTTCATAAGGGTTTTGAATGGTTTTAATATTAGCAAATAATATAGTCATAATTAGTGAAACCCTTAATTTTCTTGTTTAAAATCCTCAACACAAAGTTTACCATTCAACTAACACCATAAAATTCTTGATCCATAGCGAAGTGAATGCTATTTTAATATAGATATTCAGGTTACTACCAATTACGAATGACACTAATATACGCTTTTCATATAAAGTCACTTTTATTGACAGTTAATTTCAATTGAATGAAAACATATTTTTATCTTATTGCTCTTGCAAGCTTATTTTTATTCAATTTCAAATGCCTTCATGCCCAACCACATCATTTTGCCGATAGTCTCAAAGAGGTCTTAAAATATCATCCTAAGGATAGTTTGAAAGCATATACCTATGGGGAGTTGATTTGGCACTATACACAAAATCGGGAAATGCTGGATTCTGCTAAAAAATACACAGACATTTTGTTGGATTATTCCATGAAATTAAACTTTGAACCTGGCATTATAAAATGTGAATATTACTACGGTATAATTGACCGGCACAAAGGAAACCTGCAAAGTGGATTACAACATTTTAAAAACTATGTAAGTCATTTTCAAAAGGCAGGTGATAGCTCAAAAGTAGCTTCAGGACTTTTTCAAGCTGGCACCATGTACGATGAATTGGGAGAATATAAACAAAGCCTGGCAGCTTACAGAAGGTCTTTAGCCATTTTCACAGATGCAAAATATGAATTCGGGATGGCTTTCAATTTTAATGCAATGGCCATCATCCACCGAAAATTAAAAAACTACGATGAATCCATAAAATATTACCAGTCTGCCATAAAAATAAATGAGGAAAATCAATATGATAGCGAGCTAGCAATGAATTACGAAAACCTTGCAAATGTATATGGCGAAACCGATCAATTTGATACCGCCCTTTTTTATTATCAAAAGGCCTTGGACATTGACAACCGCAATGGTAAAAAATTTGGAATTGCCTCAACCCTGGAAAATATGGGAACCCTTTACCTTAAGATGGATCAACCCGAAAAAGCGCTCAACTATCAATTTCAATCCTTAAAAATCAGAAAAGAATTGCCACAAAGAAATAAAATAGCAGTCAGCCTAAATAAAATCGGTCAAACGTATGTTGCCCTTAATCAATTAAACCTGGCTGAAAATTACCTGAATGAAAGTCTGAAAATCACAGAGGAGTTAAGGTCCAGACCGGAAACATTAAAAAACTATCAAAGCCTGGCTGAGCTATTTGAAAAGAAAAAGGATTACTATTGGGCAAACGAATATCAGAAAAAGTACACTTTGCTAAATGACTCCATTCTTAATGAGGAAAAATTGAAGCAGATCAACCAGTTAGAAACCTTTTACAAAACGGCTGAAAAAGACCAGCAGATTGAGTTGCTCTCAAAAGAAAATGAATTAAAAGAACTAAAAGCCCAAAAACAAGCGTCTATCAGAAATTACCTGATTGGGCTGGTAGGCATTTTGATCATGATGGCAGCTCTGATCTATTACTTCCAGAGAAACAAACTTAAGAGCCAGAAGATCATAGCTACCAAAAATGAAGAGTTGAAGTCCATCGAATTTAAGCGCAAAGCGAGTGACCTTGAGATAAAAGCCCTCCGTTCACAGATGAATCCGCATTTCATTTTTAATTGTATGAACTCCATCAACAATATGATCCTGAAGGAAGAAAACGAAGATGCATCCAGGTATCTAAACAAGTTTTCCAAATTAATCCGGTTAACGCTTGAGAACTCGGAAAAAAGCTCCGTCACACTGAATGATGAGTTATCCATGGTCGAGGCATATATCCAGCTGGAAACCATCCGGTTCAAGGATAAAATACAATACCAGATTCTGGTGGATGAATCTATTGACCAAGAGGAAATTCTCATTCCTTCCATGGTTCTGCAGCCTTTTATCGAAAATGCAATCTGGCATGGATTGATGCATAAGGATGAACCTGGAAGCATCAAAGTTGATATTCTGGAGGAGGACGATCAACTGAAATGCACCATTGAGGATAATGGAGTTGGCCGGGAAATGGCCTTAAAACTCATTGAAAAATCTCCAGCCAAAACTCAATCCATGGGAATCAAAATCACAGAAGAAAGACTTAAACTCATCAGCCGTCAGAAGATCAAAGAATGGGTGCAAATTATCGATCTGAAGGATGAATTTGACAAAGCCATCGGAACAAGGGTGAATATCAGTATTCCGATTGGGTAGTTTGGTTATTAGGTTGCTTGAGTCAATTGAGTTGGATAAGTTGGCGGAGTTGCTGATTCTGAAGGTTCAACTTTTTTTGACTTCGGCCTTCTGACTGATCCCTTTGCTCTCTGCCCTCCGCAAAATAGTTATTGCGTTAATTAAGGTGATTGAGTTATTGAGTTGTTAAATTCTTTTTTCTAGATGATAAACATGCCTATAATTTGGACTTTCAATTTTGAGCTTCACTGCACCTTGAAAAATAGTTATTGAGTTGATTGAGTTACTTGCTACTAGTCCTGATGGTTCAATTTTCTTCTGACTTCGGCCTTCTGATTGATCCCTTTGCTCTCTGCTCTCCGCAAAATAGTTATTAAGTTAACTAAGGTGATTGAGTTATTGAGTTGTTAAATTCTTTTTTCTAGACGATAAACATGCCTATAATTTGGACTTTCAACTTTGAGTTTCACTGCCCTTTGAAAATAGTTATTGAGTTGATTGAGTTACTGGCTACTAGTCCTGATGGTTCAATTTTCTTCTGACTTCGGTCTTCTGACTGATCCCTTTGCTCTCTGGCCTCTGCGAAATAGTTATTGAGTTAATTAAGTTGATTGAGTTATTCAAGTTTATTGTTTAAAATTATACCATGATCCGATCTATCATCATCGATGACGAAGCAGATGCACGAGAAGGGCTGAAAATGGCGATAGAGCGATTTTGTCCGGAAGTTGAAATCATTTCCATTTGTACTTCCCCAATGGAAGGAATTGAATACATACAAAAACTTCAACCAGACATGGTTTTCCTCGATATCCAAATGCCGCACATGTCCGGTTTCAATTTGTTGGAAAAATTGGGGGATTTCAATTTTGAGGTGATCTTTGTTACAGCCCACGACCAATACGCCATCAAAGCCATTCGATTCAGTGCGTTGGATTATTTATTGAAACCGGTTGATATTGATGAACTTCAAAAAGCAATTGGGAAAGCCGGAGAGCGCATCAAACAAAAGGATTCTAAGAACCAATATGCTTCGCTTTTAAAAAACATGGGTTCACCCCACCACCCTTTGGAAAAACTTGCGATCCCTACCATGGAAGGAATCTTACTGGAACCGATAAATGAAATAATCTATTGTGAAGCCGATCGCAACTACACCAACCTGAATATGACCGGAGGTAGAAAAATTGTTGTCTCCAAAAACCTCAAAGATTTTGAGAATATGCTGGCTGACTCAGGTTTTTTTCGCATCCACCATGCTCATCTTATCAATCTAAAGCACGTAAAAAAATACATTAAAGGTGAAGGTGGATATGTTCTGCTTGAAGACAATCACCACCTTGATGTTTCGCGAAGAAAAAAGGATGCATTCCTGAATATCCTTCAAAACATCTGATAAAACCTGTCTTTATACCTCCTTCCACTTGTTTAATATTTAACTACACTTGTACAATTGTACACGCCAGTTGATCATTCTGCATAGTAATAAGGTGTTATTCTTACAAAATTCCCTCCATCAAAACTAAAATTTCAACAACAAAAATTACCACTATGAAAAAGAATGTAAAACATTGGATGTTAATCCTATTTAGTCTGGCAACCATATGGGTAGCCTGTACGGAATCTGCTGAAGAAGATCCTGAGCCTACTGAACAAAACAACAATGACACTACTCAGGTAGACAATGATACGACTCAGGTAGACGATGATCCTACTGATCCCAACACATTGGATTTCAATGCATTAACGAATGACCTTGTTTTGGAAAATGCAAGTACAATGACAGGAAACTTCCCGATACCTGACTTACTCGCAGGCTTGGCCGTTGGTAAAGATACCTTGGCGTTCACCAGAGGGGTAAGATCACGGCTAAGAATGAAATTTCCCGGGGAATTTCATTACGGACAGGCCTTTTTTATGCGAATCAAAGGTGCTGACAATTACCTGCAAGGGATGTTTGTTGAGGAAGAAAGCTCAGACTCCATTGCCGTAGCCTATATGGAATTTGATGATGAGGATTGGAACCTTCCCCTACAGTTTGAAGTCGAGATCGTTGCTACGGATGATACCGGGGCACCTGTTGGCCCCATCGACCTTCCTGTGGAGGTAGAAGGTCCTTTAAGTGGATCATGTGGTTTTCTACCGGGTGATCAAATATGGGAATGGATCTACACGACACAAAATGGTGAATTTGTTTCTGCACCGATGACTCCACACCCCCTAAGTGGGACCGTTGCAGGATGTTGCGACGACACTGGAACTAGTTGGTATGGCAACTGCATTGGCGGTCCGAGTGAAGCACATGTCGATTATACCAGCTATCAAATGGTACCCTTTGAATATATCAAATTTGTGGATGGGGAAAACTTAATAGGTGAAACCCTGCAAATCACGCAAAATGTCAGGCCTTCAGAATCGGATTTTTGTTCAGGAACACCTGGATATTCAGTGTCTGAGCCGCACAATCACTTTTATGGTACTTATACCTATAATGCGGGAGGCTGTACCATCCGTATCAATGAACTGAATGGGGAAACATCTCCATTATATACATCCTCCGGTAATTATCTTGGTGAATTCCCTAAACCACTGTATGTCGGGGCAGGTGATTATGCCGAATATCATATACTAAGCAGGCATTTCATCAAGGAGGTAAGAAATGTAGAAGGGTCGAACCTTGAAAGAATATATGAATCACGGACATCTGAAATACCTTTTTAAAAAAACTTTATTTCTTCACCACTACCAAACAATCAATACCAAACCCTAAAATTGAATTGTGGTGTTGTTGAAGTTTGATATGAGGTGCCGGGTGTGATTGGGATGGATACTCCTGATTGCCCGGCATTTTTTGATTGATTCGATTGAAGATAGTCGATTGATGATTGAGCTAATTTCAGGTTGCCAACAACCAAGACAAAACAAATATAATTGATTAATTATCAATGAATTACATATTTTTTCTAACATTGACTACCTCCCGAAAAATATTGTGAGTACTTCAGTTTAATACGCCTTTTTTTAAAAAAATAAGTTTTTGTTAAATGAAAATAATAACTAATTTATGAGCGAAACTTTAACTAAATACAACCATGAAAAAATCAATTATTGTAATTGTTTTGCTATTAACTACTCATTTAGCCTTTAGTCAATTAAAAGTAGGGATTAATGCGGGCATACCAGTTGGAGATGTAGGTGAATTTTATAGCTTTAGCCTCGGAGCGGATGTATACTATATGTTTGGTGATCAGGATGCTTTTCTTGAATTTGGCGCCACAGCAGGCTTCCTAAATTATTTCGGAAAAGAAGTAGATATTGTCGGGCAATCCACAGATATTGACAATGCACAGTTTATTCCGCTTGCAGGTGCTGCTCGATTCACACTTTTCGGTTTTCTTCGATTCGGTCCAGATGTTGGATACGCGATAGCCTTGTCTGATACTTATGATGGAGGTTTTTATTATAGAGCCGTACTAGGAATTGACCTTGGCGATCGAGTTGAATTAAACACCTTTTATCATAGCATTTCACAGGAGGGTTCCAATATTGGAAGTGTTGGTGCTGGATTGCTCATCGAATTCGGTGGTTCCTGATTAGGTAATTTGTTTCCACCCTCAGAATACCTGTGGGTGGAATGTTTCTATTTTATACTCATTTTAACTCTGTCATTGACATCCTCTTTCCACCCCTACACTTCATCCAACTTAAAAGGCAACCTTCTTATCCTTTTTCCTGTCAGTGAAAAAATCGCATTGGTCAGCGCCGGGGCTGTGGGCGGTAGAGCCGCTTCACCTACACCCTCCGGGGCCTCATTACTCTGAACGATGTGGACATTTACTTGTGGTGTCTCATAAAGTTCCATGAGTTTGAATTTGTCAAAATTGGTTTGGGCTACCCTTCCCTCCTCTATGGTAATGGCGCTTTTATATGCGGCTGTCAAACCCATTACCACACATCCTTCAGACTGGGCAACTACCGTGTCAGGATTAATCACTATGCCACAGTCAATTGCTACCGTAAACTTGTATGGCACAATTTTCCCCTCGATTCGCTTCACCTCCGCCACCAACGCTACGAAAGAGCCAGACCTTTCAACAATAGCTACTCCCCTTCCGGTATTTTCATCTGGGGTTTTGTACCAGTCCGATTTTTCGGCTACCAGCTTGAGAACCTGTGAATATCGATAATGATTTTTTAGCATGACCAGCCTGAAATCGAGGGGGTCCTTACCTGCTTCGTGCGCCATTTCATCGATAAAGGACTCATGCGCAAAACAATTGGTGGAATGGTATACTGATCTCCAATAGGTTATGGGAATATGATGTTTCCGCAAAACTCCATTCAATCGAAAATTGGGGATTTCGTATTCTGTGATTACCCCACCGGTAATTCCCGAACTAGGAGATTTACCATATCCAGATTGATTCCTGATATCCTGGCAAATGATTTTATGGTCCAGGCATTCGGCATTTCCCTCAGCATTGATGGATCCTCTCAGGTGGTTCAATGAACAGGCACGGAATGGTCCCTGACCTATATCGTCTTCACGTGTCCAAATGACTTTGACAGGAACTCCTGCCTGGGCTGATAGGTCAGCAACCTCATCCACTACATCCATTAGTGATCGACGACCAAATCCGCCACCCATAAACGTGTAATTGATGATGATTTTATCCGGATGCATGCCGAATTTCTCTGCCAGATGAGAGCGGATACCATTGGGGTTTTGTGTCGAACCCCAGAATTCAATTTTATCTTCTGTCACACTCACCATTGCATTCATAGGCTCCATTGGTGCATGTGCCTGATAGGGAGTTTCATAATATGCTTCAATCTTATTAGCAGATTTATCAAATATATTTTCAAAATCTCCTTTCTCTTCGAATGTCGTTCCTTCTTCTTTTGAAGCTTTATAATAGTCGATCCATATCTCTTCTGTTGTCCAGTTTTTCAAGTCTCCATTATGCCACATGATCTCCAATGCTTTTCTTCCTTTTACTGCTGCCCAATAGCTATTGGCCAGAACCGCCACAGCTTCTCTTTTCTTCCCCCACACATCGCGTGATGTTTTAAAAATATATTTCACACCGGGTACCTGCAATGCCTTTTCGCCGAAGTAATCGATCACTCGCCCTGCAAAAAATGGTGATCGTTCGACAGATGCATACAACATTCCTTCTACCTGATGATCTATCCCGAATTTGGCCTCTCCATTGGTTTTTAAAGGAATATCCATACGAGGAACGGATTTACCTATAACACTGAACTGACTTGGGTCTTTTAATGCCGGGCTATTGGATGGTTCTAACTCTGAAGCATCCCGGACCAAAACGCCGTAGGAAATTTTTCTTCCGGAAGAAACATGGGTGATATAACCGTTTTTCGCTTCACATTCCGAAACATCCGAATGAAAACGCTTGGCTGCTGCCTGCATCAGCATTTCCCGTGCGGCAGCACCCATTTTCCGCATATTATTAAAATTGTTCCGGATGGATCGGCTACCTACCACCATCTGGTCGCCGTATTTATGTTCATCCGCCGGCGATTGTCGGATCTCAATGTCATTAATATCCACTTCCAACTCTTCTGCTATGATCATGGGAATTGCCTGAAAAGTTCCCTGCCCCATTTCCGGACGGTGGTTATATAAAACTACCTTTCCATCTGTTCCGATAAAAACAAAAGGATTGAGTTCATTTCCCGGTGTGGCAGTCTTTGACAGGTTAACGATTTTTGATTCCTTTTCACCTAAAGGAACAAATCCTACAGCTAAAAAAGCCCCTGAAATCGCCGATAATTTTATAAAATCTCTTCTTGGCAGGTTGGTAGTTGTTTTCATGGAGATAGCATTAAGATTTACTGATCTTCGCAGATGCTTTACGGATGGCTTTCATAACCCTTGGATAGGTTCCACAGCGACACAATACGCCTCTCATACCATTGTGAATTTCTTCATCAGAAGGATTAGCATTCTTTTCCAGCAATGCGGCAGCGGCCATAATCTGTCCGGAATGGCAATAACCACATTGAGGAACCTGCTCTTCTATCCAGGCTTTCTGAACCGGATGGCTGTTGGCAATCGATAAACCCTCGATGGTGACAATCTTTGAATTGATCGCTGAAGAAACCGGCATGACACATGAGCGAACCGGATCCCCGTTTATTTGTACTGTGCATGCTCCACATTGCGCGATCCCACAGCTGAATTTTGTTCCGGTCAGTCCCAGGTTGTCCCGCAGAACCCAGAGTAGAGGGGTATCCGGATCGGCTTCGACGGAATGTAGTTGTCCATTAACCGTAAGTTTGTAAAATCCCATAGTGTTGTAGTTGACGAATCCGTTCAATTTACAAAATTCCGCATTTAGATAAAATTTCAACAAGCAGAATGGATGATTGTTTTGTTAAGAAATATCATAATGGCGTGAAATCTGATTAAAAAAATCGCAATTAAACGCCCCTTTTATTGTAACTACCTAGGTTGTGTCGATTCGTGATAGAAAGTAAAGGTCGTTCAGACCAAAACCTATAACCTAATTCATGGATTGAATGTGCTTCTTATATAAATATGATTGAAATGCATGCTTGAATTCCTTAACTTCATAAAAGCTTCAAAATTTAATTAACCTTTTCGGCACATGACTATCATCAAAACTTCAATCGGTAGACGATCTTTTCTAAAAACTTCGGTTCTCGCAGGAGGAGGATTAGCGATTGGTTTCAACTGGTTTACAGCCTGTCAACCCAAAGCAAAAGAAACACTTACCATTCCCGATGAATGGTTCAACATCAACGCCTACCTGAAGATTGGTTCAAACGGGGTTGTCACCATCCTATCCCCTAACCCGGAAGGTGGTCAAAATGTAAAAACCACCATGCCCATGATCGTAGCCGAGGAGTTGGACGTGGACTGGAAAAATGTAATTGTCGAGCAGGCACATTTGGACACAAAAATTTATACAAGACAATTTATTGGCGGTAGCCAGGCATTACGTTTGGGGTGGCCGGGACTTCGAATGGCTGGCGCCTCAGCCAGGTATATGCTCCGGGAAGCTGCTGCTCAAGCCTGGGAAGTTCCTGTCGGAGAAGTCACAACAAAAGCCGGAACCATTTACCATAAAAAAAGCGGAAAATCAGCAGGTTATGGAGAAATGGCATCTGCAGCAGCAAACATTGAAGTACCGGAAGAAATTGAATTAAAACAATTAAAGGAATTCAAGCTGATCGGAACATCCCGCAAAAATGTGGATGGCAAAAAAATAGTCACAGGCAAACCCTTGTTTGGAATTGATGTCGAACGGGACGGTATGCTCATCGCCATGATCGAACATCCACCGGCATTTGGCATGAAACTGAAATCTTTCGATGACACTTCAGCCAGAAACATGCCGAGCATCAAAGATGTTTTCACTGTAAAATCATTTCAGGATGACTACGAAAGGCAATATTTCGACACCTGTACTTTTCCAGAAATCGTAGCAATTGTTGGCAACACCACCTGGGAGGTCTTGCAAGCAAAGAAAGCTTTAAAAGCAGAGTGGGAACCATTTTCTGAATATTCATTCGAAAGAAACGCCTTCGGAAATAAGCATACCGTGAAAGTTCCTGCGGGAATGGAGAGCACATCAGATCATTTGAACCTGATGAAAGAAATGGACGCAAAACCAGGAACAGTGTTAAGGAAAGATGGTAATCCTGAAAAAGCCTTTAAAAATGCTGCAAAAGTGATTGAGCGTACTTATTCCGCTCCCTTTCTGGCCCACAACTGCATGGAGCCGATGAACTTCTTCGCGCACGTGACGCCGGAAAAAGCTGAACTGGTCGGGCCGTTACAAAAGCCTGAATTGACCGAGCAGGCTCTTTCAGAAAGGCTGGGCATGCCACTGGAAAAAATTGATATTAAAATGACACGATTAGGTGGTGGGTATGGCCGACGATCGTATGCACATTGGTTGCTGGAGGCGGCTCTTATTTCCCAAAAAGTTAGTGCGCCGGTTAAACTCATCTATTCCCGGGAAGACGACATGACTTCCGGTATTTACAGACCGGCTTACCTTGCAACTTATCGTGCAGCATTGGACGCTGACAATAACCTGATTGGATTCCATGTAAAAGCCGGGGGTATTCCGGAAAGTCCTTTGTATGCTAATCGTTTCCCTGCTGGAGCAGTTGATAATTACATAGCAGAAGAATGGACGGTCAATTCCAATATCACGGTAGGGTCCTTCCGCGCTCCCAGGTCTAATTTTATAGCAGGCGTGGAGCAATCTTTTCTGGATGAAGTAGCAGAAGCGGTTGAAAAAGACCCGATCGAATTTCGTCTGGAACTGCTCGAAAGAGCCAAAAACAATCCCGTTGGTGAAGAAAATGACTATGATGCCGATCGGTATGCTGGTGTTTTAAAACTTGTTAGGGACAAGTCCGGTTGGGGTAATAACCAGCCAGACATCAGTCGGGGAGTATCTGCATATTTTTGTCACAACACTTATGTGGCCGAGGTGTTGGACCTGCAAATGGTGGATGGAAAACCATTGATTCCGAAGGTACATTGCGCCATTGATTGTGGGATCGTTGTGAACCCGGATGCTGCCATAAATTTAACAGAAGGCTGTATTGTCGATGGAATCGGAAATGCGTTGTATGGATCGATGACATTTGAGAATGGCGTTCCTGACAAGAAAAATTTCGATAAATACCGAATGATCCGGCATCGGGAAGCCCCAAAAGCTATTGATGTGCATTTTGTCAAAAATGACATCGACCCAACCGGCATGGGCGAGCCTCCTTTCCCTCCTGTTTTTGGAGCGTTAGCAAATGCCCTTTATCAGGCAACAGGAAAACGACACTATCAGCAGCCGTTTTTTGGTGAGGGTTTTACTTTGGGTTGAGGACCACAAACAGTTAATATTGTCCTTGTTTTAGCTTAAGCAAAACAAGGACGGAAGAGAATGGAAATTGAATTATCAGTTTCTATTTAGCTATTTTCATCATGTTCATTTAACCATCCCTCCTAAAAAGAAAAACCGAAGCCAAAAAGTGACTTCGGTTTATCAATAATAATTTATGAAATCCCAAATCAATCTGCGCCATCTGTTTTGGCAACATTGATGGTGTAATTCGCCACGTTGATCCCTTGTTCGGTTCCCACATCTGCATCAAACCTCCAGTGAATCCCGCCATAAATCCTTGATTCTGCTGCTTCAATTGCCCAGTTTCTGAACAAATTGCCTTCTTGAGGGAAGATATAGCTCAATACTTCCGCTGCCGAAGCGGAAAAAACGCTGTGCCCGGATGTGTAACTCGGGAAATTTGGGGTTCCGGCAATGGTCGTAAAGCCTTTGATATTCTGGATGGGACGTGGGTAATGATAGTGGTATTTCGCATCCCAGCAACTGATCCCTCCGTCCATAATGGCCATGTTCATGTAGGCAAAAACCCTGGCCGACCGCAATGGGTTTAGCTGGTATTTTATGATGAACTCATTAGCAATCCGGTTCCAATGTCCCGGAGGCGTATAGGTACCCAGTCCGTCCTGCCAGAAATTGGCAATCCTTCGCCATTCATTCGTCATGTTGTTTTTGAAATGGATCAATTCATCCACATTTTCATTGTATTCTGCCGAACCGGGAGCCGGAGGGACAGGTGGCCTGACTACTTCAACATTTGGAACATTCCACATTTGTACCTTGCCAAACAATGGGGTCAAACCCACCGGTCGGGTTGGGATCTCCAGGTTTTCCCATTTCCACCCATATCTTTCAAAGGCTGCATTTTTTATCGAATCCGAAACGGGTTTGGGGCATTGCGCTTTGCTCATCCCATCATTTCTTGCCCTGTCTAATGCGATTTTTGCTACCTCCTCGCCTATATATTCCCCGGCAAGGATGTCACTTTCAACATTGATGCCCGCCCACATCAGGCTGGACATGTGTTCTTCCGCTTTTTGGGCCAGATATTCTTTTTCCAACGGAAACATGGCCGAAAGTATATCCCGCGAAGCAGCCGCAATGGTGGCCCCATCTGCGGGATAAGAAGGTATGCTGTTACCCGTATAGGCTGACTGGATGGAATTGTCCACATCGGAAGGCATTGGCCGGTTGAAGGTAAATTTGTAATGCCATGTGGTAATCAATCCATCAAACTGTGCCACGCTCATGTATGCCAATGCCCTGCTGGCGTAAGGCGGATGAGCAAATGGAAATGGAGGTGGACCTTCCGGATTGGCAGGATTGGGCAAGGTATAGGTGCCATCCGGATTGGGACCGGGAATCAGGTTGTATTTGGCGATCAATTCCAGCGCTATTTCATTCCACCTGACAACCGGGTTGTTCGTCCAGTAGGCAACGACCTCCTGCTGAGATTGATCCAGGTTGTTGGCGATTGATTTTAATTCAGCCAATTCGGCCTGGTAAGCCTGTGAGGATACATCTTCTGGCACGTCAATAGTTATTTGCTCGGGCCCGCTTAACAGAACCTGGTTCCAGTTTCCTCCATTCTCATCCATATCCGAATAGGTATAAGAGGAATAATCCAGCTTGGTCGGAAGCTCATCTTCGCAGGAAAATGTGATGAATCCGACCACTAACAATAAGATATATTTATAAACATTACTTTTCATAATTGATTGATTTAGCTGTTAAATAGAAAAAATGTAGGTGACCCCTCCGCTGAAACTGGTGGTTTTCCCAATGTTTCGGCCATTGAAAATTTGCCCGTAATTGACCAGCAACCCAAGTCCTTTGATGTTCTTGAAATAATACTGGGCGTTGGCCCCGATCTGATCAAAATTAACTTTGTTGGTAGGCTGTGGCGCATTGTAAGCACGAATATCATCGCCACTTGTCGACCTCAATCCTTCATACAAAACCTCCATTCTCAGTGAATTATCAAAAAGGCGGATCCCGATCCCTGCATGATAATTCCATGCGCTGGGAACATCCATGGTAGATGTATAATAGCTTCCATTGTTGTAGTAATAATCGCGTTCTGCTTCGGTCGTTCCTCTCAACAAATAGGAAACTGTTCCCCTGAAATAGAGTCCGTTCTGCATTTTGTACTGACCAATTCCCCTGAAACTCCATTCATTCGTTCCTGAACCGATGCTATAAGGCCGGTAATCAGAAAGGTAATTGGACATGGGCGTTGAAAAACCGATGGTGGTAAACAATTCCAGCAGGTCTTCGCCGACCTTCTTTTTGAGGAACTCGCCTTTTAATGATAAGGACAAATCCTGAAAACCTTTCGCCCCTTCAAATTTACCCCCATTTGGCTGGGTAGATTTGGTTTCGACATAGGGCGTCATGACAATTAAATTGAGACGATCGTGCAGGCCAATGGCGATCATCGGCATGTAGGTATAGCGTTTGAAGGTAGCAATGGTCGCATTGCTTCTCAACTCAGTACCTTCCCAATATTGATCCCAGGTGCCGTAATCAAAAATCAGCGCCACGCACGATTGTTTTTGTTTCATCATGATGGCATCTGAAGGCGTTTGGGCGTTTGCTTTGTTTAGGTTCAATAAAAGAATAAAAAGTACCCATCCGGCAAATTTCAATAATGACGAATAGGTATATCCGGTATATATTTTTTTCATGTTAATTTATTTGAATATGAATGATACAACAAGCACATCGTCTTTTGTTGCCATACTTATAGCAACAGAAATGTGCCTGGTTTGAATTAATAAAAGGATAAAATGAGTCAGGAAACCTGCTCGGGAGGAGGAGTGGGAATATTCAAATAGATCTTTTGATTGTAGAGAAAAAATCCGGTATTACCGATCTGCTCATTGTTTTCCGGATTCAGTACATGAAATTCAAATTGGGTCAATAGGTATTGAAAGTCCAACGTCCGCAAGACGATCTCGATCCCTCCTGATTTGGATGAACTGGCATCCTGCTTTAGCTGCCCAAGCCATTGGTCAAAATCATTCTGAATTTGCTTGCCCTTCAAGTCATTGACATAAACGATATGAAGCGTATCGTTGGCATACCGCTTTTTGATGATCCTGTAATGCGCATCTTCAAGTTTAATTGTCTCATCAACATACTGATATTCAGACTGATTGGACAAATAAGGAAAATGGATGGGAATGGATTTGGTTTCCAGTTGATCTGAATTAAAATCGTTGTCAATGAACCGGGTTTCCCATTTCAGTTCGTGCTGGGTTTGAAGAAAATTATAAATAAAGTAAAAACCCACCTGGTGGATGGCAAAGAGACCCAATAACACGATGGCGACAAGCCTTTTCAATAGGGCAATGAGTTAGGTGGTTTTTAGTAATGAATGGTTTAGGCCCAGTTACCCAACCAAAACAATTGAGCAATATACTAAAATAATTATTACAACTGTGACAGGGCAAACGCATTTAAAGATTTAAAACTTTTTCTCTAAAGGCAGGGTCAAAACCAGCTTTAAAGCGTCTTTGTCGTTTGGATTTCTTTTTATACGGCGACCTTTCAATTAATCCCAGTGCTATTT
>Ga0207833_100038_pt1 | contig 218541 bp, 191 predicted proteins | sample TtaePargueraPR_6_FD_187753 | JGI IMG/M metagenome (GOLD analysis project Ga0207833, IMG submission 187753) | Aerobic enrichment media microbial communities from Bioluminiscent Bay, La Parguera, Puerto Rico - Tt and E1 (2) (SPAdes) | ecosystem: Environmental > Aquatic > Marine > Unclassified ... | reverse complement strand
GCAGATGCCGGCCCGCTGGTCGTGCGGTCTACTCGTCCGCGTGCAGCGCCACGCGGTTGCCTTCGCTGTCCTCGAACAGGCCCATGAAGCCGAACTCGCCGATCTCCTGCTTCTGCTGCAGCACCTTCCCGCCGGCCTCGGCCACGCGCCCCAGCGCGGCGTCGATGTCGTCGACGGAGATGTAGATCAGCGTGCCCTCGTGCGACGGCGTGTACGCCTCGTTGTGGATCAGCGTGCCCGCGGCGCCGGGCGCACCCTCGGCCATCGGAAACCAGGACATGAGCAGCGGCCCCATCTCGAACCGCTGCATGGTCACGCCGAGGACGCGCTCGTAGAAGCGGGTCGCGCGGTCCAGGTCGGCCGCGGGGATCTCGAACCACACGACCGGATTGCGCTGCGCCATGGCGATGCTCCGCTGGAGGGGATGAGGTGCGTGTCCCATCAGGCTAGGGAGCCTGCGCCCCGAGATCAAAGTCGGTGCGACGCGCGGCGGCATCCGCGGCCGCGTACGCTCCTTGCTCCCTCGGTCGTCCCGGACACACGACACGAGCAACCGGAGCAGTCCAGTCATGAACGTCCTTGCCTTCGCCGGGAGCCTGCGCAGCGGCTCCTACAATCGCAGCCTGATCCGCGCCGCGCGGGAGTTGGCGCCCGACGGGATGGAGATCGAGATCTTCGACCTCGCGCCGATCCCGCTCTACAATGCCGACCTCGACAACGACGATGATCGGCCGGAGGTGGTCGAGCGGTTCAAGCGCGCGATCGCGGATGCGGACGCGCTGCTGATCTCGTCCCCCGAGTACAACCACGGCGTGCCCGGCGTGCTGCAGAACGCGATCGACTGGGCGTCGCGGCCGGGGCTGAAGAGCGTGATGAAGGGGAAGCCGGTCGCGATCATGGGCGCATCGCGTGGCCTGTTCGGCGCCGCGCGCGGCCAGCAGATGCTGAAGCTGGTGGTCTACTCGACGCTGGCGCTGCTGATGCCGCACCCCGGCGTGGCCGTCGGCAATTCGCCCGACAAGTTCGACGAGGACGGCCGGCTGGTGCACGAGCCGACGCGCGAGTTCGTCGCGAAGTTCCTGCGCGAGCTGGAGTCCTGGGTGGAGCGGGTGACGCAGACCGCGACCGCGTGACCCGCGCCGCGCGTCACTGCAGCATGTCGTCGGCCAGGCCGTAGGGGTCGGGCACGCGGTCGGCGTCGATCACCTCGTACGGCCCGAGCTGCGCCCAGATCGCCTGACCGGACGGCAGCCAGCCGTTTCGATTGTCGAACAGCGTGATGCCGTCGGCGACGGCGCCAGGGTCGCGCTGCGTGTCCACGTGCTCGAAGCCGTACCTGGCCGGGATGCCGGCGGCCCAGACGCGGCCGCGCCGGTCGCGCGTTTCGCTGCGCAGCACCTGGACCGGCTCGGGCAGCAGCTCGCCATCGCGCGTGACCTGGCGCAGCCAGACGCGGACGCGGTAGCGCGACTCGGACACCCGCTCCTGCATCGCGATCACCTCGAACCACTCGCCGGAGCCCCAGACGGCAGCGCCGGTGCGCCCCGGCTCGCCGGCGTCCAGCCAGGTGCCGCCGTGCGCGGGCGAGCCCGGCAGCGGCACCTCGCGCGACCGGCCCCACGGGCTACGCTCGGGCGCGCTCTTGACCTGCCACGCCCGAACGTGCGCCACCTGCACCAGCCGGTGCGTCGAGCCGACGTAGAAGATCTTGTGCGCCGAGTTGCCGCGGTAATCCGCCGCGGTGCGCGCATCGAAGTCCGGCGAGAAGCGGTACAGCGCGCGGTACCAGGCGCGCTCGACGCCGGGGAAGGTGCGACGATACCGCGTGTCCCAGGGATTGCCCTGCCCCGCGCGGCCGTGCGTCGCGTCCACGAACCAGACGCGCGGGGTGCGACCGAACACCGGGTCGTCTACCAGCTCCGCGCGACGCGCCCCCGGCGGACCGCCCGCAACAGGGACGCTGGCGGCGTCCCGCCCGGACGAGCCGATGCGGAACCCCTCCCCCTCCAGCGTTTCGAGGCCCTGCCAGTCCCGGCCGTGCACCAGCGCGCCCGGCGTGCCCGCGAGCAGCGGCCGATCCAGCCGGTAGGCCTCGGGCAGACGCGCGCTCGCGCGGAACACCTGCTCGGCCGCGGGCGCTGCCGCGGCCTCCGGCGTGGCCGCGGAGCCAACGCGATCGCAGCCGATCAGGACCAGGGGCGCGAACAGCAGCGTGATCGTCTTCATCAGCTTCATCACGACGTGGGCGAGTAGCGCGTGATCGCCGTGTCGCCGAACAGCGTGCGGCGGCCGGGCGCGGGCAGCGTGCGATCCGCACCGTGCTCGATCACCAGCGTGGACGCGGGCCGCCGCGCCAGCCACCACTCCACCACCCGCTCCGACTGCTTCGAGGTGTACGGCGGGTCGGCAAAGATCAGGTCGTACGCGTCGGATTCCACCCCGTCCAGGAACCGCATCACCTCGTGCTTGAAGATGCGCGTGCGATCACGTGCATGGAAGCGCGCGATGTTCGCCTTGAGCGCGTGCAGGGCGGCCGTGCCGTTCTCAACGAAGTCGACGGCGCGCGCGCCGCGCGAGAGCGCCTCGAGACCGACGGCGCCGGTGCCGGCGTAGAGGTCCAGCACGCGCGCCGTGCGGATCGTGTGCTCGTCGAACATCGACAGCACGGCGTCCCGCACGGCCTCGGCGGTCGGCCGCACCCGGCCGCCCGGCGAGGTGAGCGACTTGCCGGCCCACTTGCCCGCTACGATGCGCATCCGCCCGCGCTCTCTGTCACCGCCCCACGAACATCCATGAGCCCCTTTCTCGTCGCTTCGGAATGGTACGCGCCGCTCACTCGCCGGCCGACGGGTCGCCGATCACGCCGATGAACAGGATCGCGCCGCTGAGCCGCTCGCGGATCGCGAAAAGGAACGGCCGGTCCAGGAAGATGTGCGGCCCGAGCGACGTGACGCGCACGCCGATGCCGGTGACGGCGGCCGCCTCCGTGCCGACCTCGTCCACCTTCAGGAAGCTCTTCTGCTTGACGAAGCTGACGTAGACCTGTGCGGGCGTCAGCCGCGCGAAGTCGGCCTGCGACTCGATGAAGGCGTCCTGCATGCCGAGCGCGCGCAGATCGTCGTTCAGCGTGCGCTCGTAGGCCAGTTCGAAGCGCGGCATGCGCACCATGACCTCGACGGTGTTCAGCGCGGCCAGCCACCCCTGCCACGTGGACGGGTCCAGCGTTGCGGCCAGCTCGGCCGCGGGGACGCCGTCCGGCGGCAGCACGAAGTCCATGGCGTAGGCGTCGCCGCCGTACGGCATCTCGAGGACCTTGGTGCCGTCGGGCATGTCCGCGAAGCGGAGCGGCTGGTCCTCCATCGACATCATGGGCACCATGACCGGCTGTCCGGACGCGGTGCGGAACGCGGCGCTGCTCGTGCGCTCGGGGTCGAACGGCGCGCGCCAGTCCCCCTTGAAGTAGATCGCGTTCATTAGGAACAGCACGTCGTCCGGCGTGATCTCGTCGATCATCCGTTCGATGCGCCCTTCGGTGGCGTCCTCGACCCAGCCGTTGATGGTCGACAGCGCGGCCGGCTGCGCGAAGTCCAGCGTCTGGACCGTGGCGTCGAAACGGCTGCGCACCGAGTCGGCGAACGCCGGCTCGAAGGGGAAGCCCTCACGCAGCCACACCGAGTTGGCGATGTCGAAGCGGACGCGCGGGTCCAGGTCCACGAGCAGTTCGATGAGCGAGGCGTAGCCGGCGTTGATCTCCGACTGCTCGAGCCCCTCGAGGGCCAGCGCGTCCCGCATCTCCGTCCACGTCTGATCCGCCGCGCCGTTCAGCAGCATGCCCAGCGCGAAGGACGCGCTGAGCGGCGAGAGCACCACGTTCGGCTTGGCCTCCGACGCTGCGACCTCGTTGAGCAGCCGGAACGCGAACGTGTTCGCATGGGTCACCAGCGCCTGCTCGGTGGCGCTGAGCGGGCGCGGCAGCCGGTCGATCGGACCGGTCGGACCGGTCGGCGCGTCGTCCGCCGACGCACAGCCGGCGGCCAGCAGCAGCACGGGCGCGATTCGCTTGATCATGTCGTCCTCGTGACTGGTGAGTGCACTCCGCCCCTGCTACCACGGCACCCCCGCCGCGGGGTCCCGGCACATCGCTTGCCCCCTCGATCAGCGACTCTAGGACTGGGAGCATACATGCGACGCGTACCCGCACTCCTCGCGCTGCTCGTGCTGACGCTGGGCACGGCCGGCTGCGACCTGATCGGCGATCTGCTCGAGTTCGGCTTCTGGGCGATCGTGATCCTCGTACTCGTGATCGTCCTCGCCGCCTGGCTGCTCGGCCGCCGCTTCAGCAACCGCGGCCGCAGAGGCCCGCCACCACCGCGCTGAACGGCCCGGTGACCGGAGTGCGGCAGCCGACGCAGGTCGTCGGCCGCCGCACTTCGGACCTTTCGCACGGGTCGGGGTAGAAGCGCCCGCATCCCGTGCAGGCAATCTCGACCCGATCGATCATGACGCAAGCATCCCGCGCCGCCGCGGACCCGCTGGCCGGCGAGGTCGCGCGCCGACGTACGTTCGCCATCATCAGCCATCCGGACGCGGGCAAGACGACGCTGACGGAGAAGCTGCTGCTGTACGGCGGCGCGATCCATCTGGCCGGGTCGGTCAAGGCACGCCGCGCGGCGCGCCACGCCACGTCCGACTGGATGAAGCTGGAGCAGGAGCGCGGCATCTCGATCACGTCCAGCGTACTGCAGTTCGAGTGGCGCGACCACCAGATGAACCTGCTGGACACGCCCGGCCACCAGGACTTCTCCGAGGACACGTATCGCACGCTGATCGCCGCGGACAGCGCGGTCATGCTGCTGGACAACCGCAAGGGCGTCGAGGAGCAGACGCGCAAGCTGTTCGCGGTGGTGCATCGCCGTCGCACCCCGATCTTCGTCTTCGTGAACAAGTGCGACCGGCCGGGTGAGGCGCCGCTCAAGCTGCTGGACGACGTGGAGACGGAGCTGGGGCTGCAGTGCTACCCGATCACCTGGCCGATCTTCGAGGGCGGCCGGCTGCTCGGCGTCTACGACCGCGTGAAGCGCGTCATCCACATGTTCGAGCGCGAGGGGCACCACGGCTCGCAGCGAGCGAAGTCGCGCGTCGCGTCGCTGGACTCGGACGAGGCGCGCGAGCTGCTGGGCGAGAGCGCGCTGGCGCAGCTGACCGAGGACGTGGAGCTGCTGGAGCTGGCCGGCGCCGACTTCGATCGCGACTCCGTGCTGGAGGGGCGTCTCGCGCCGGCGTTCTTCGGCAGCGCGCTGACCAATTTCGGCGTGGAGCCGTTCCTGGAGCACTTCCTGGAGCTGGCGCCCGCGCCGGGTCCGCGCGAAGGCTCGGACGGCGCCGTCTCCCCGACCGACCCGCAGTTCAGCGGCTTCGTGTTCAAGATCCAGGCGAACATGGACCCGAAGCACCGCGACCGCATCGCGTTCGTGCGCGTCACGTCGGGGCGCTTCGAGCCGGGCATGGACGTGGTCAACGCGCGCTCGGGCGATCGCGTCCGGCTGGCGCAGCCGCAGCAGTTCATGGCGCGCGAGCGGCGCCACGTGGACGAGGCGTTCGCGGGCGACGTGATCGGCATCCACGACCGCGGCAGCCTGCGCATCGGCGATTCACTCGCCGCCGGCCGCGCGATGCACATCGAGGAGATGCCGCGCTTCTCGCCCGAGCACTTCGCGCGCATCGTCGTGCCCGACCCGCTGCGCCGGAAGCATCTGGACAAGGGGCTGCGCCAGCTCAGCGAGGAGGGCGCGGCGCAGGTCTTCTACGCGTCCACGCACACGGGCCAGCCGGAGCCGATCGTCGGCGCGGTCGGCCGCCTCCAGTTCGAGGTGCTGCTGCACCGGCTGGAGAACGAGTACAACGTGGTCGCGCGGCTGGAGAACCTGCCCTGGCAGCACGCGCGCTGGGTGACGGGGGAGGAGGGCGCGATCCGGCAGGCCGCGTCGGGACTCGGCCGCACGCTGGTCTACGACGCCAAGCAGCGCCCGCTGATCCTGTTCGAGACCGAGTGGACGCTGCGCCAGACGCTGGAGCGCGAGACCGACCTCCAGTTCCACGACGTGGCGCCGTAACGCGGGGCGCTATTCAGCGATCCGGAACCAGCGGAAGCCGTAGCGGTCGAGACGGATGCTGCATGTGCCGTCGTCCAGGTCGACATCGTCTCCCGGATCCAGCAGCGGACGCAGCCGTTCCCCCTCCAGGCTGCTGAGATCGACGCGCACCTCCACCTCCCGGTCCGCCAGGTTGTGGATGGCGACCACGGAGCGGCCCTCGTCGGTGCAGCTGTGGCAGAACACGGCGACGTCGTCCGTGTCGTGCACTTCCCAGATGCCGCGGCCGAACTCCTTGTTCTGGCGTCGCACCTGGATCGCGTGCTCCAGCCATTGCAGCAGTGAATCGGGCGCGCGCCGCTGCGCCTCGACATTGACCTTCGGGAAGCCGTACTCACCCTTGCGGATCACCGGCCGCGCCAGCGCGTCCGGCTTCGCGCGGGAGAAGCCGCCGTTCGGCGAATCGGTCCACTGCATGGCGGTGCGGACCGCGCTGCGCTCCTCGAGCGACAGGTCGTCACCCATGCCGATCTCCTGGCCGTAGCGGATGACGGGCGTGCCCGGCAGCGTCAGGCACAGGCTGTTGGCCAGGCGCAGCCGGGCGCTGTCGTTGTCCAGCATCGGCGCCAGCCTGCGCCGGATGCCCCGCTCGTACAGGCGCATGTCCTCGTCCGGCGCGAACACCTGGAACACTTCACGCCGCTGCGCATCCGTCAGCCGGCCCAGGTCCAGCTCGTCGTGGTTGCGCAGGAAGTTGGCCCACTGCCCTTCCGGCGGCGGCCGCTCCGGCCGGTAGACGCCCTCGATCAGCGGCGTCGCCTCCCCGCGCGCCAGCGCCAGGAACAGCTGCTGGTTGAGCAGGAAGTTGAACAGCATGTGCAGCCGCTGGTCGTGGCCGAAGTACTCGTCGATGCGATCGGCCGGCACGTTGGCCTCCGCCAGCAGGATCGCATCGCCGCGCCGCCAGGACAGGAAGGCGCGGAACTCCTTCAGGTAATTCAGCGGATCGGTGGCCTCGCCGCCGTCGATCCCCTTCAGCTCGATCAGGAACGGCGCCGCGTCCAGCCTGAAGCCGGACACGCCCAGTTCCAGCCAGAAGCCCATGATGCGACGGATCGCGTCGCGCACCTCCTCGTTGGAGATGTTGAGATCGGGCTGGTGCTCGTAGAAGCGGTGGAAGTAGTAGCGGCGCGCCTTGCGATCGTAGGTCCAGGTGGTCTCCTGCACGCCCGGAAAGATCACGTCGTCCTCGGCGCCATCCGGCCGCTCGTCCTTCCATACGTACCAGTCGTGGAACGGCGACTCCGGCCCCTGCCGCGCCGCCTGGAACCACGGGTGCTGGTCGGACGTGTGGTTCACGACCAGGTCGATGATGACGCGCAGCCCGCGCTCGCGCGCGCCGCGCATGAACTCGACGAAGTCGCCGAGCGTGCCCAGGCGCGGATCGACGCCGTAGTAGTCGACGACGTCGTAACCGTTGTCGCGGTTGGGCGTGGGATAGAAGGGCAGCAGCCAGACGCAGGTGACGCCCAGCCGGACCAGGTGGTCCAGCCGTTCGGTCAGCCCCCGGAAATCACCGATGCCGTCACCGTTCGAGTCCTGGAACGTCTCCACGTCCAGGCAGTAGATGACGGCGTCCTTGTACCAGAGATCAGGCATGATGCCGGGCGCGACGTGCAATCGTCGCGCCGCTCACCGCGTTTCGGTCGCTGCACGGGCGTAGTCGAGCACCGCCCACGCGCCCAGCAGCGCCAGCGGGATCGCGAGCCATACGGCGCTCGGCGGCACGAGCAGGATCAGGCCGACGGCCGCGAACTGCAGCCAGGTGACCGCCTTGCCGACGCGGCGCGCGCGCATGCGGCGGCGCTGGCCGCGGCCGAACAGGAACAGCGCGCCGAGCAGCACGCCGATGTCGCGCGTGAGAAGCAGCGGCAGCGTCCACGGCGGAACGCCGCGCTCCACGACGATCGTGACCAGCGCGGCGACCATGAAGGTCTTGTCGGCCAGCGGGTCCAGCCACTCGCCCGTGGACGTGGTCTGGCCGCGTCCGCGCGCGATGCGCCCGTCGATCCAGTCGGTGGCCGCCGCGAGCGCCACCACCAGCGCACGCCAGCCGGTCGAGTCGAGCAGCACGAACGCGGCCGCCAGCGGCACGCGCAGCAGGCTCAGCGCATTGGGCAGGTTCATCGCCGCGTCCGCACGCACTTCCATGTCGACACCGGCACGATCCTCGCCTCCATCATGGGGCAACACGATCGCACGAATATCGACCGATACACGGAGGTTCGCGATGGATCCGGTTCCCTACGAGATCCGCGAGGAGGACGTCGACGAGGTGCTCAGCGCGCACGAGCCGACCGGCGGCGGCGACTGGCCGGAGGAGCGGCGGGTGCAGGCCCGCAAGCACGTGATGAGCAACGTCACCGACATCGACGAGACGGTGCGCAGCGCCGCCGAGGAGCCACGGCAGGGCGCCGACGCCAACCGCGCCGGCGACATCTCCGATCACCCCGGCGACCGCTCACCCGCGCGCCGCGACATGGCGCTGGCCGCCATCGAGGACCTGCTCATCCGCGACGGCTTCATCGACGTGGACGGCGACGACGATCGGGCGTTCCCCTGAGTTCAGATCTGGATGCCGACCGCGATCGCGTGGCAGATGCTGCCGGTGAGAACGAAGCCGTGCCACACGGCGTGTGAATAGCGGAATCGATTCTTCTGGTAGAACGGCGTACCGGCGGTGTAGGCCACGCCGCCGGCCACGAGCCACGCGAGCGCGGCAGGGCTGAGCGCGCGGAACAGCGGCACCGCCGCAACCAGCACCAGCCAGCCCATGCCGAGGTAGACCAGGGTGGAAAGCAGGCGGAAGCGGCCCGTGAAGAATAGCTTGAAGACGACGCCCAGCACCGCCAGTCCCCAGATCACGCCGAACAGGGACCAGCCCCAGCCGCCGCGCAGCGCACCGATCGTGAACGGCGTGTACGTGCCCGCGATCAGCAGATAGATGCAACTGTGATCCAGCACCTTGAGGCGCGCCTTGAGCCGCGGCTCGCTCGCGGCATGATAGAGGGTCGACGCCAGGTACAGCAGGATCAGTGTGGTACCGAAGATCGCCGCTCCGACAATTTCCCAGGGGTCCCCGCCACGCGCGGCCATGACGACCAGGACCGCGAGTGCGGCCGCACTGGCGGCCACGCCCGCGCCATGCGTGACCGCATTGACCAGCTCCTCCCTTCGCCCTTCGACTTCCTTCACGTCCGCTCCCCCGTTGTGACGTGCCGCTCCGCCCGCACCGCGCCGTCCTCCGGCTCGATACCGCCCCCCTTCCGCCGCGCCCACTGCTGTGTGAACTCGGCGCCGAGCAGCAGGATCAGGGCGGCGTAGTAGACCCAGACCAGGATGACGGCGAGTGAGGCGGCGGCGCCGTAAGCGCTGCCGGGCTCGCTGCGGCTGATGTAGAAGCCGATCAGGAACTTGCCGACCACGAAGAGCAGCGCGGTCACCGCGGCGCCGACCCATACGTCCTTCCACGCGATCTTCGCGTCGGGCAGCACCTTGAAGATGGTCGCGAAGAGCAGCGTGATGATGCCCAGCGACAGCGCGACCTGGATCACCTGCAGCAGCACGCCGGACAGCCCGCCCAGCATGCCCCCGATCATGTCGCCGAACGCGGTGATCGCCGCGCTGACGACCAGCGATACGAGCAGCAGGAAGACCACGCCCAGGATCATGCCGAAGGACGTGACGCGCTTCATGATGAAGCCCTTGAGCCCGCCCTGCTCCGGGTCCGGCTTCACCTCCCACGCGGTGTTCAGCGCCGCCTGCAGCTGGGCGAAGGCGCCCGTCGCGCCGAACAGCAGTGCCGCGATGCTGAGCACGGTGGCCAGCACGCCGCCCGTGCCCGGCCGACTGGCGTTCTCGATGATCGTGGTGACCTGCGCTGCGGCGTCGGGGCCCAGCATCGACTGCATCTGCGTCTGGATGCGCCCCTGCAGGTCCGCGGGATCCACCACCGCGCCGGCGATCATCAGGATCAGCACCAGCAGCGGTGGCAGCGCGAAGATCGTGTAGTACGACAAGGCTGCCGCCAGCCGCGGCGCGTTGTCGTCGAAGAAATCCTTGAAGGTCGCCTTGATCAGCCCCATGTCCGCCTGCGTTCCGGATTCGCGTACGTCGGCGTCGCGTGGAGGGGGCAGAATCGGTGCCGGGGGTGGCGCCCCAGCGAGCGCAGGCCGGCGCGACCGGGCCCGCGCCTTGCACTCAAACATCGGTGCGACAACGGCTTGCGGTGAACCGGCACGAGAGGACGAGGATGAGCGAGCAGAGCGATCGGGACGGGCGGCGCGGCACCTTCGAACGCATGGGCGAGAGCGCCGGCGCGACGGCGGGACGGGCGATGGAGGCCGGACTGGAAGCGGCCGCGTCGGCGGCCGGCGCCGCCGCGGATGCCGGTGCCGAGCTGGCCGGCGATCTGTTCCGCTCCGCCGCGGACACACTGGGCGGCTGGTGGTCCGGAGAGTCCGCGCGACGCGCCGCCGACCGCTTCGACGAGCGGACGGAGCGACGCTGCCGTGAGCACTTCCGCAGCGGCGGCGCCGAGGTGGCCGGCAAGTCCGCGCGCGCCGCGATGCGCGCGCAGCCGCGCGAGGCCGAAGCGAGCGGCGCCGCGGAGGTGGGCGAGTCGGCCGCGAGCGGCTCCATGCACTTCGAGCAGGCGCGCCCCGGCTACCGCTTCGGCTGGGTCGCCGCGCAGAACCCGGACTACCAGGGCCGCAGCTTCAGCGACGTGGAGCCGGAGCTGCGCAGCGCGTGGGAGAGCGACCCGGACGCGCGCCGCGCGGGCAGCTGGCCCGACGTGCGCGGCTACGTCGGCTTCGGCTACCGCGGCAACGGCGACTGACCGGTCATTCCACCAGCCGGCCGTGCTCGCGCAGGATCGCCCGCAGGCGGTCGTGCGGGATGCCGCGGGCCGTGATGCCGTCGACGCCGGTCATGGTGTCGGCGGCGACCATGGCGTTGACCACCGCCTCTTCCGTCGCCTGCACGACCGCACTGAACAGCCAGTCCATCCGGTCGTTGGGCAGCATCTCCAGCGGGACCAGGCCCTCTTCCGCACCGATGCCGCGCGCCGCGGTCGAGAAGGCGATGAACAGGTCGCCCGAGCCGTTGCCGGCGATGCTGCCCAGGCGGCCGAGCCCGAGCGTGACGCGCGTGGCGATGCGCTCGAGCTGGTGCGGCAGCAGCGGCGCGTCCGTCGCCACCACCACGATGATCGAGCCGAGCTCCGGCAGCGGCGCATCCGGCCGCGCGCCCGGGCCGGCGGCGCCCCCCGCGCCATCGCAACGCGGAAGGCCGCGCAGGAATTCCAGCGTCGGCTCGATGTCACCGCGGCAGAGGCCGCGCAGGCCCTCGCGCAACAGCTGCCGACCGACGGGAATGCCGCCGATCAGCACGCTGTTCTGCGAGCCGTAGTTGCACTGCACCAGCACGCCCACGGTCCAGCCGCCGCCCCGTTCCGGCAGCACGCGCGACGCCGTGCCGATGCCGCCCTTGAAGCCGTTGCAGAGCATGCCGGTGCCGCCGCCCACAGAGCCCTCCGCGACCGCGCCGCCGCGCGCGCCCTCGATCGCCTGGAAAACGTGCTCGGGTGTGACGTGGAAGCCGTTGATGTCGTTCAGGATGCCGTCGTACGTCTCCGCGACCACCGGCAGCGCCCACAGGAAATCGGGGCGGTTCTCCACTTCCCAGCGGATCACGGCGTCCCGCACCACGCCCACGCTGTGCGTGTTGGTGATCAGGATCGGGCCGTCCAGCTGTCCGCTCTCCTCGATCCACGCCGTGCCCGTCATCTCGCCGTTGCCGTTCAGCGAAAAGGTGGCCGCGAAGGTCGAGTCGGGGCCGCTGCGGCCGCGCGGCAGGATGGCCGTGACCCCGGTGCGCACCGGCCCCTCCCCCACCACCAGGCGGCCGCTGCCCTCGATCAGCGTGACGTGGCCGACCTCCACGCCCGCCACGTCCGTGATGGCGTTGAGCGGGCCGGGCGTGCCGTCGAAGGGCACGCCCAGATCGCGGGCGCGCGTCTGGGCCGATGCCTCGCCGACGGCGGTGAGGCTTACGGCAACTGCGATGGCTGCTGCGACTTTCATCGTGGCAAATGCGGGTGCGGGTGAATTCGGCTCCGAGCGCCGGCGCGTGCAGGTCATTGAACCTGACTCCGCGCCCACGCCGCTCGAAAGCCCTAGACGATCAGCGCGTGACGGCAGACCCGGGGACCTCGTCGGATCGCGCGACCTCCTCGTCGTCGCCTGGCCCGGTCGGCGTGAACAGGCTGACACCTACCGTTGCGATGAGGCCGGCGAGGAAGCCGGGGATCATCTCGTACAGATCGTGGAATGCGCTCTTGAACGCGAGCACCCACACGACCGTCACGATGAAGCCGGTGAGCATGCCGGCGATCGCGCCGGCGCGGGTGGTGCGCTGCCAGAACAGCGCGCACAGCACTACCGGCGTGAAGGCGCAGGCCAGCCCTGACCAGGCGAATAGCACGAACCAGAAGATGAGCCGGACCTCGCCCAGGGCCAGCGCCACCCCCGCCGCGCCCAGCACCACGGTCACGGCCTTGCCGATGCGTGACAGCTGGCGCTCGGCCATTCCGGGCCGCCACACCTTCTGCACCAGGTCCCGCACCACGGCGGATGACGCCAGGATCAGCAGCGAATCGACGGTGGACATCATCGCGGCCAGCACCACGACCAGGAAGGTGCCCGTGAACAGCGCGGGGAACAGCTGTGCGCCCATGGTGGCGTAGATCGTTTCGGGGTCGCCCAGGCCCGGGTACAGCGCGCGTCCGGCCATGCCGGCGGTGACCGCGCCGACGTCGAACACCACGATGCAGAGCACGGCGATCAGGCCGCCGTCCGTGATCTGCCGGGTGTCGCGTGCGGAGATGAAGCGGGTCAACAACTGCGGCGAGCCGAGAAAGGCGAGGCCGATGGCGACGAAACCGGCCGCCGACGCGATCCCTGCCGGCGTCATGCCGAGCGAGCCCATCGGCCGCAGCAGCGCCGGATCCTCCGCGCCCAGGGCGGACATGGTCGCGGTCCATCCGCCCGCCGCCGAGATGCCGACGATCGGCAGCACGAGCAGGCAGGCGAACATCAGCACGCCCTGGAGCAGGTCGCTGTACGCCACCGCCTTGAAGCCGCCCACCGTAGTGTAGAACAGGATGATGGCGGCCCCGATCAGCACGCCGGTGGCGTAGCCAGTGCCGAGGAATGCGTCGAACGCCTTGCCCGCCGCCGTGAACTGCGCCGCGGCGTACGCCGCCGTCATGCTCAGGATGATCAGCGCGCCGATCAGCCGCAGCACGTGCCGCCGGTCGCGGAAGCGGTCCTCCAGATAGTCGGGCACGGTGATCGAGTCGTACCGGTCGGTCGCCTCCTTGAATGGCCTGGCCACCCACGTCCACGCCAGCGTCACACCCAGCACCTCGCCCAGCACGACCCAGAAGGCGTGCACGCCGACCAGGTAGCCCATGCCGGTGAGCCCCAGCAGCAGCCACGCCGACTCCCCCGTGGCGTTGGAGCTGAATGCGATGACCCAGGACGGCAGCTTCTTGCCGGCCACGTAGTAGCCGGCGACGTCGCCCGACTCACGGCCACCCCATACGCCGATCGCGAGCAGCACCAGCAGGTAGACGACCAGGATCGCCACGATCATGGCCTGGGCGGTCACGGGCGCGTCTCCGCGTCATGCCGCGCCCGCCGCCGGTGCAGCCAGAAACGCAGCTCTATCGCGGGCCCGATCAGCGCGGCGGCCGCGATCAGCAGCCAGGCGTCCAGCGGCAGCCCGGCGATCAAGCCGCGCCGTCCGCGCGGCGGCAGGCGCGGCCCAGCCGCTCCAGCCCGTCGGCCAGCTCGTCCTCGGTGATCAGCATGGAGGGGCCCATACGCACCACGTGCCCCTTCAGGCCGCCAAGACCGATCAGCACCCGCTCCTCGCGCGCCGCCTCGAGCACCGTACGGGCACGGCCGGGATCGGGGGTCCGGTCCTCCGCGCCGGCGACGATCTCCATCGCCTGCATCAGCCCCTTGCCGCGCACCTCCCCGATCCAGGCGTGGCTCTCCCGCAGTCGGTCGAGTCCCATACGCAGTTGCGCGCCCCGCTCGGCGCTCCGCGCCGGCACATCCTCCTCGGCCATGACGTCCAGCGTCGCCCGCGCGGCGGCCATCGAGACCGGCGTACCGCCGTAGGTCGAAATCGAAAGCGACGTCCACGCCTCCGCGATCTCGGCCCGCGCCATCGTCGCGCCCACGGGGGCGCCGTTGGCAATGCCCTTGGCCATCACCATCAGATCGGGCTCCACGTCCCAGTGGGCCACACCGAACCAGTGCTCACCCGTCCGGCCGAAACCGGTCTGCACCTCGTCGGCGATGTAGAGGCCGCCGTACGAGCGGATCCCCTCGGCCGCGCGACGCAGGTAGTCCGCCGGCGGCACGATGAAGCCGCCCACGCCCTGGATCGTCTCGACGATCAGTGCGGCGGGCCGGCCGCTCGTCGTCGTCTCGATGGTCTCGATCAGATCCTGGATGAAGAAGTCGCTGTGCTCCGACTCGCTCGCATCGGGACCTAGTGGCGAGCGGAAGACGTACGGCGCGCGCGCGTGCTTGATACCCGCCACCGCGGTCGGCAGCGGGCGCCAGCCCGCGTGGCCCGTGATGTTCGTGGTCAGCGCGCTGCGACCCGAATAGGCGTGCCGCAGCGCGACTACCTCCGAACGGCCGGTGTATAGGCAGGCCGCCGTGACGGCCGTCTCCACCGCCTCTGTGCCGCTGTTCGTGAACGCGACGCGTTCCAGACCCGGCGGCGCGATCGCGACCAGACGGTCGGCCACCTCCAGCTGCGGCTCGGTGACGTACAGCGTGGAGGTGTGGCCCAGCCGGCGCGCCTGCTCCGACATCGCCTCGACGACACGCGGATGACAGTGCCCGACCGACGTCGTGAGGATACCCGCGAACAGGTCCAGGTAGCGTTCACCCTCCACGTCCGTCACCCACACGCCCTCTGCCTCCCGCACCACCAGCGGCCGCTCGTAGTATGGCTTCACCCACGGGAACAGCCGCCCCCGCTGCCGGGAAACGAGGTCGGGCTCCGCAACTTCTCCGGACCCGGCGGAGCCGCTGCCACTTGAAGACCCCGGGCCGCTGGAACTCGCCTGTGCCTGCCCCCGCGCCTCCGCCTTGGCTTTCATCAGCCCCACCTCGAGATGACCACGCGCTTGTCCGTGTAGAACGCGATCGCGTCGCGACCCTGCGCCTTCAGATCGCCGTAGAAGGAACCGCGCGAGCCGCCGAAGGGGAAGAACGCCATCGGCGCGGCGACCCCGATGTTGACGCCGATCATGCTGATGCCGGCGCGGTAACGGAACTCGCGCGCGGCACGACCGGAGCTGGTGAAGATCGATGTGGCATTCCCGTAGGAAACGCGGTGCATCAGCTCGATGCCCTGCTCCACCGAATCGACGCGCGTCATGTTCAGTACCGGACCGAAGACCTCCTCCTGGCCCAGCTCGGTGGCGGGATCTACGCCCTCCAGCACGGTCGGGCCGACCCAGTTGCCGTTCGGATACGACTCCACCCGCGTGCGGCGACCATCCAGCACGACGCGCGCGCCCTCACGCGCGCCACGGTCCACCATGCCGACCACGCGCTCCCGATGCGACGATGAGATGAGGGGGCCCATGAAGGTGTCCTCGTCCAGCCCGTACCCGACCTTGAGCGACGACGCCGCATCCACCACCCGTTCCTTCACCGCCTCGTAGGCATCGCCCACACCCACCATCACGCTGCCCGCCAGACAGCGCTGGCCCGCCGAGCCGTACACGGAGTCCACCACCGCCCCGGCCGAACGATCCAGATCCGCGTCCGGCAGGATGAGCATGTGGTTCTTGGCGCCGCCCAGCGCCTGCACCCGCTTGCCCGCCGCGGCGGCCTTCTGGTAGACGATGCGCGCCACCCGGCTCGATCCCACGAAGGAGACTCCCACGATGTCCGGGTGCTCCAGCAGACCCTCCACCACGTCGCGACCACCGTGGACGACGTTCAGGACGCCGGGAGGCAGCCCCGCCTCCGACGCCAGCTCCACGATGCGCTGATGCGTGAGCGGGTCCTGCTCGCTCGGCTTCAGCACGAACGTGTTCCCTGTCGCCACCGCGTATGGCCAGAACCACAGCGGGATCATCACCGGGAAGTTGTAAGGCGTGATCGCAGCGAAGACGCCCAGCGGCTGACGGATCGTCTCGCAGTCGATGCCCCGCGCCACGTCCTCCAGCGTCTCCCCCATCATCAGCGTGGGGATGCCGCAGGCGTGCTCCACGTTCTCGATGCCGCGCTGCAGCTCGCCGCGCGACTCCGTCAGCGCCTTGCCATGCTCGCGCGTCAGGCTCCGCGCCAGCTCCTCCCGGTGCTCCTCCAGCAGCCCGCGCAACCGGAAGAGGACGCGCGCCCGTTCCACCGCAGGGGTTGCGCGCCATTCCGGAAACGCACGCGCGGCCGCCGCCACCGCCACGTCGACGTCCGCTCGCGTCGACAGAGGCACCACGCCTAGCACCTCCGTCGTCGCCGGGTCCAGGACCTCCAGGTGCTGTGTCCCGCCCGAAGCCGTCCACGCCCCGTCCACGAAGTTGTCGATCGGCCCGACCCCGCTTCGCACGCTCATGGCTCGTTCCCTGTCTCCCCGGTTCTGCCGCGCGTCAGCTCGCCGCGCCGCCTCTTGTGTATTGTATACAATCTGTGGCGTCAATAGCTTTGGGACGCGAGCAACCTTGGAGACTCCGATGAACGGATGGGCGAAGATCGAGGCGCGCACACTCGCTGACCGGGTGTATGATGCCGTGCTGCGCCGCATCCTTGCCGGCGAGCTGAGCGCCGGTGCGTTCGTGCGCGAGCAGGAGCTGAGCGAGGCGCTGGAGGTGAGTCGGACGCCCGTGCGCGAGGCCCTGAATCGCCTCGCCTCCGCCGGGTTCCTGGAACGGCTGCCGCACCGCGGGTATCGCGTTCCCACCGAGTCTTTTACCGCGCTGCACGAACTCTATCCCATCATCTCGTCACTGGAGCTGCTGGCCGGGCGCCTGGCGTTCGCGACCGTAGCGGCGGAGGATCTGCGACTGCTGCGCGAGCTGAACGGGCGCATGCGGGAGGCGGCCGCCGCTGGCGACGTGGTGGAGGCGATCGCGCTGAACGATCGCTTCCACGGCCACATCGCCGGTCTGGCGGGCAACGAGAGACTGGTTCGCCTGCTGGAAGAGCTGCGTGCGCCGTTGCTGCGCCTCGAGACGTGGTATTACTCCGGGCAGGAACGCGCCGAGCGCTCCGCGAGTGAGCACGACGCCCTGATCGAGGCGCTGGAGACGGGCGAGCCGGAACGTGCGCTGGTGATCTTCGAGCGCAACATGTCGCTCACGGTGACGGCGCTCCGGGAGCGGGCGCAGGAGCGGTCGGAGGTACGGGAGAGCGGCTGAGCGCCCGCTCCCGCCCGGCCGCCCTCCGCGTCGGTATCAGTCTGCCGCTGCGACGACCATCGTCGTGCCCCACGGGTCCGGGGCCCGCAGGGAGTGCTCCGCACGATCGAACGCGAAGCTGCCAGCTTCCAGCCTCGCGGCGATCGCATCGACGTCCTCGACGCGAGGCACTTCCAGCCGCCAGTCTAGCAGGCAGGTCTCACCGTCGGCCGGCGGTCGCGCGGCGCGGCCGGCCCAGGTGTTCAGACCGACGTGATGGTGGTAGCCACCCGCCGCGACGAACAGCGCGCCGGGGTAGCGCGTCACGGTCGGCTGGAAGCCGAGGCCGTCCACGTAGAAGGCGCGCGCTGCCGCCAGATCCGCGACGTGGAAGTGGACGTGGCCGATGCGCGTTTCCGCCGGCATGTCCTGCCATTCGTCGGATGCGGCGGCCGCGATCAGGTCATCGACGTCCAGCGGATCGGTCGTCATCACCAGCTCGCCGTCCGACACGCTCCAGCTGTCGCGCGGCCGATCGGTGTACACCTCGATGCCCAGGCCGTCCGGATCACTCAGGTAGATCGCCTCGCTGACGCGGTGGTCGGCGGCGCCGATGCGCACACCGTGTCGGGCCAGGTGGCGGAGCAGGCGGCCGAGCGAGGTGCGGTCGGGCAGCAGGATGGCGTAATGGTAGAGGCCCAGTCGCCCGCGCGCCGGCGCAGGGGCTGCGCCCGCCGTCTCGATGAGTTCGACCAGCGGCTCACGATCGACACCGCCGAGCGCCAGCGTGGCCGCGTCCGCAGCGCCGGAACCCCCCGCGGCCGTGTCGGCCGCGCGTCCGGTGAGCGGCTGGAGGCCCAGCACGTCCCGGTACCAATCGGCCGCACGCTGCAGGTCGGAGACCCGGAGCCGCACCCGCCCGAGCCGCGTCGCCGCAGGCAGTCCTCCGGGGTTCGCGCTCATCGCGACAGCCTCCGCGGCATGGTCAAGCCTCCTCGAAGCGACGGCCGACCGTGATGTGGAACACCGGCTGGAGCCGTTCCAGGATCGCGAGCAGGTCGCCCTGCGACTGCATGCTCGTGAGCACCTCGGCCAGGATCGCCTTCAGCTCGCGCGACTTGCGGCCGGACACCGATTCCAGCGCCAGCGCCGCGACGCGTTCCAGCTCGGGACGCAGCTCGGCAGGCACGTCGTCCGGCAGCGCCGCGGCCGGCACCTCCGCCGGCGGCGCGAAAGCCTCGTAGGCGATGTCCAGCGTAGTGCCGAACTCGTGCGAACTGGTGCCGGCCGCCGCGTTCGGATTGCGCTGCCGCAGCGCCGCCTGGCCCGCCGCCGTCCGCAGCACCGATGTGATCTCCAGCCGATACGGGGGCAGACCGCGCTGGCCCAGTTCCGCCTGGAAGCGCCGCCCCAGCTCGCGCAGCATGCGCGGCACGTCCGGCGTCACCAGCGCACGCTCGCCGACGCCCTCGCGCACGATCCAGTGCGCGGTGCTGTCCTCGAGCGGGACCAGCTCGCCCGCCTGCCGCGCTGCGCTGATGCGTGCGTCGTCCACGGCGTGCACGCCCAGCGAGCGCGCCCGCGCCACGTGCGCCGCGTTGGCGTACCGCCGCAGCGCCGCCTCCTGGTTCGGACGCATCAGCGGGACGGGCCGCAGCAGGTCCTCCACCGAGTCGGCCAGCGCGATCGACCGCTGCAGCGTGGTGCGCAGCGCGACGGCGGCCGGGGAGGCAGAGCCCGTTGCGGCCGGCTGCGCCGCAGCCTCCGTCTGCTCCTCCGCATCCGGCTGCGGCGCGCACGCCGCGGCCAGCCCGACCGCGGCGGCCACCACCCATCCGTTCGTCATCGCTTCCTCCTGCGGTGCGGCGACACCCATGGCTCTCGCCCGCTCGACTGCACGCATCGTGCGCCGCCGCTCCGAGCGAACACGGGCGGGCGCTGCCGGGGGGGCAGCCCGGTCGCTCGCGCGGGCTGCCGAGGCTGCCACGATCGTCCGCGCGGGGCTGCGGGGCGTCGCCCGACAACGGTGCGGGCGCCCTCCCGCGTCACTTTCCGCAGGCGGATGACATCCGGCCGCCCCCCGCACGCGCAGCATGGAGGTGTGACCCACGAGGAGGAGAGACAGTATGTCCGGACGCCGCATGCTCATCGTCTATGGCTCGAGCCATGGCCAGACCGCGAAGATCGCCGAACGCATCGGGGAGGTGCTGCGACTGGAGGGATGCGACAGCACCGTGGTCGACGCCGACGCGATGCCGATCCGGCTGGACCTGGGCCGCTACGACGCCGTGCTGGTCGGCGCCTCGATCATCCGCTCCGGGCACCAGCGCTCCGTGCGCGATTTCCTGCGCACCCATGCGCAGGCGCTGCGCGCCCTGCCCACCGGCTTCTTCTCGGTGAGCGGCTCCGCCGCCAGTGCCGACCCGGCCGTGCGCGCCGAGGCCACCCGCTTGATGGAGGAGTTCCTGGCCGAGCAGCAGTTCGAGCCCGAACTGCGCGCCACCTTCGGCGGCGCCATCGCCTACACCCGCTACAACCCGCTGCTGCGCTGGATGATGAAACGCATATCCGAGAAGGAGGGCGGCCCGACCGACACCTCGCGCGACCACGAGCTGACCGACTGGACCGCCGTGGAACGCTTCGCCCGACAGGCCGAAGCACTCCCCACCTCACCCCTCGCCGCGCACCGCTGAGCGGGATGCCGCCGTCACGGCAGTGACGGCAGTGACGGCCGTTGCCGCCGTTGCCGCCGTTGCCGCCGTTCCCGCCGTTCCCGCCGTTGCCGCAGTCAATGCGTCGGCTGTGCGATCCAGCCGAGCGCCTCCTCGCGGTCGGCGAGCGGGAACGCACGCTCCTCGACGGCCGGAAACAGCTTGCCCTCGAGCTCGGCGAGGGTGCGGAGCCAGGCCTTGTCGGTGACGAGCGCGACGCGTTCGATCCGGCTGGCCAGGTCGCGGAAGCGGCGTACACCGTAGCGGATGTCCTCCCACAGGCCACGCGGCGTGATGCCAAGCACCTCGCCGGTCTCGAAGTAGACGCGGATCCGCTCGTGCGCGGCCAGGGCATCGTCCAGCGCATCGGCGATGCGCGCGACGTCGCCCTCGTCCAGCGTGCCGTCCGCTCGCAGCGCGACGACGTTCTCGGACGAGATGTCCAGCATCGTGAGCATGGGTTCGCTCCGTTGGCGGGTCGAGGATGCGCCCCGTTCGGAGGAGCGCGGCTTCAGACGAAGCGGACGAAGCCGAAATACCAGGCGGCCGCCAGGGCGAGCAGCACCAGGAAGAGCAGGCCCGCCATCATGCGTGCGAAGCCGCCGCCGCGCCGCCTCTTCGCCACGGTCGGTGCGTGGGCGCCCGTCGCGGCCGGTGCGCCGGCGATGGCGTAGCCGCAATGGGGACACGCGGCGGCCGACGAGCTGACCTCGTGGCCGCAGTCGGGGCATCGTACCAGGCTCATGTCGCTCGCTCCGTCAGAGGTTGCGAAGCGATATGGAAGCGGCGTGCCACGTCAGTCGGCCGGTGATTCGTCCGCGTCCGGCTCCTGTTCGGGATAGCGCTGGGTGAGCGGGGTCGCCGTGGCGCCGTGCACCAGGACGGACGCGAAAACGACCAGGCTGACCACGTGCCAGACCGCGGGACGTCCCGTCTCGTGCTGGACGTGCAGCGCGTAGAAGAGCGCGGCCACGCCGATCGGTCCGAACCAGGCCGCGAAGCGGCGGTCCCGCGCCCGCTCCAGCATGGGGATGAATCGGCCGAGCCCGAGCAGCACGGGCGGTCGGCGCAGCAGCAGGACCGCAGGCGGTAGCACCCAGGCCGCCCAGCCCAGCGCCTGCCATTCCTGCCAGGGCAGCAGTCCGCCGAACATGACGAACACGGGAAAAACGGCCAGGCGGCTGATCGATTCCTGGACGTCGCGTTCCTGACGCTCGTCCTCGCGTGCGGCATTGTGCTGGTACGCAAGGCCGGCCGTGAACACGGCCAGGATGCCGTCGCTGCCAATCAGCCGCACCAGTCCGAGCGTGGTGACCGAGAGCGCGAGCGCGATGGTGAGCAGCGACGCGTGCTCGATGTAGTCGCGATCACGCGCCCAGCGCTCCACGCAGCCGGCCGCCCAGCCGATGGCGGTGCCGAGCACGACCGCGCCAGCGACCTCCCAGAGCAGGATGTCCACCAGCCAGTCCGACCATGCCTCGGTCGGGTGGGTCAGCAGCAGCACGGGCAGCATCACGAACAGGTACCCGAGCCCGTCGTTGGCGCCGGCCTCCGCCGACAGGGCGTGCCGCACCGGGCGCGGCACGTGGCGTAGCGCCGCGGGGCCCGTGACGATGGTGCTGGCGAGCACCGGGTCGGTCGGCGTCAGCGCCGCGCCGATCAGCAGGGCGACCAGCGGCGCGACCGGCAGCAGCGCCCAGGTGAGCGCCGCCGAGGCGGCCCACATCCCGACCATGACCGGCCCGAGCAGCACGGCCAGGCTGCGCCAGTGGTCACGCACCGTGCCCGGGCGCAGGCTGAGCGCAGCGGCCATCACGGAGATGCCGAGCGCCAGCCGGGCCACCTCGCGCAGCGCAGCGTGCCCCGCGCCCCACTCGTGCGGGCGCAGCAGGTCCAGCCCGACCGGGCCCGCCGCCACGCCGAGAGCCAGCGCCAGCATCGGTTCCGAGATCCAGCGCAGCCGCAGGTGCGCCCAGCCGGTCATGAGCCCGAGCACCAGCGTCAGGCCGCCGATCAGCGCGAATGCGATGTTGATCTGTGACATTGGGCGCCGCCCCGGGTTCGTTCCGGAGCGGCGCCCATGCACGAGGCGTGCAGCCGTCTCGCCGATCAGATTTCGACGTCCGCCTCCGCGAACGCCTGCTCCATGCGCGACGCCACGGCCTGCGCCTCCTGCGTGCGCCCCTGCTCACGCAGCGCCCGCTCCAGACCGGCCAGCGACCAGCCGTTCTCGCGGAAGTGGTCCAGGTCCTGGCGGAACGCCCGCTCCGCCTCGGCGGGCCGGCCAGCCTCCAGCAGCACCATGCCCAGGTCGTAGCGCGCGGGGATCGACCACTCGGGCGGCTCGCCGTAGTACATCTCGTCCTCCAGGCGGACGGCCTCCGTGAGCAACGTCACCGCCCGCGCGTGGTCACCCTGCGCCGATGCGATATGGCCTGCCAGCACGTGCTCGGCCACGCCCAGGATCTGCCGCGCCTCGTTGAACTCCGCCTTGAGACCCTCGATCGCCGGATCCGACCGGATCGCGCGCAGCCGCTCCAGCTCGGCTTCGGCCGCCGCGAAGTCGCCCTTCGCGGCAAATGCCCGGCCCCGGCCGTAGCGCCAGATGCCCTCCGCGTGCGGCAGCCCCTCCGGCGGCGCGGGCGCGGCCAGGATCTCGTCCCAGCGCGCGAAACGCACCCGCATCTGCACCGGCCGCACCAGCCAGTGCTGCAGGAACCCCATGCCCGGCGTACCCAGCATCTCGCGCGGGATCAGCGACGCCACCTTCTCCGCGGACTCGATCGCCAGGTCGCTACGCCCGGCCATCGCTGCGCCGAAGGCCAGGAAATCATAGTTGTGCGGATAGTAGCCGCCCGTATACATGCCGAAGCCCGGGCGCTGGTCCTGGATGTAGGTCTCGTCCGCGTGCACCGCGTGCTGGTTCTGACGGATCGCGTCGGCGTATCGACCCACGCGGATGTAGATGTGGCCGGGCATGTGGACCAGGTGGCCCGCGCCCGGCATCAGGTCCGCCAGCCGCTCCGCGCACGGCACCGCGCGCTCCGGCTGCTTCTCCTCCACCGCGTGGATGAAGAAGTGGCATGCGCCGGGGTGCTCCGGGTCCGCCGCGACCACGCGCTCCAGGTTGCCGAGCGCGTCCTCCATCCCCGGCTGCAGCCGCGCATCCTCCGTCCAGTAGTTCCACGGGCGCAGGTCCATCAGCGACTCGGCATAAAGCACGGCCGCCTCGTGGTCGGCCGGGTTGCGACGTGCCACCGCCGCCATCGCGCGTGCGTAAGCCGAGTCCAGCGCCGCACGATCCGCGGGCGGCACCGCGGCGTAGCGCGCCTCGATCGCGCGGACCAGCGAGCGCTCCAGCTCCGTCTCGTCATCCAGCGCGGCGAGCGCCCGCTGCGTCGCGGCGTATGCGGCCACGCCCGACGCCGAATCCATGGGCAGGTTGATGTTCGGGCCATACGCCATGGCCTCGCCCCAGAAACACATGGCGCACGACGGGTCCAGCCGCTGCGCCTCGCGGAAGGAGCGCACGGCCTCCGCATGGTTGAACGCGTAGTACAGCCGCAGCCCCTGGTCGAAGTACGCCTGTGCGCGCGGAGACGACGTGGTCACCGAGTAGTGATGGTCGCCCAGGTTGTCGTAGAGGGGCACGGAATCGGACTGGAAGGACGCGAACGCGACGGCCAGCCCGAGCAGAAACGTGTGCACGGAGCACCTCCTCGTTTCGGGTGGTGATTCGTCTGGTCCTGCGAAACACGCCGCCCCGGCCGGACAGACTCGGCCAGCGGCGGCGTCCGCGATGCTTCCTCGTTACCGGATGCGCGGGGCGCGCGCCACGGTCGTGGCGGAACGCCGGAGCGCGCGCGGGACAGTGCGCCGCGCGTTATGCCGGCGCGCAGCCGCTGGACGGGAACCCGTCGTGCGCGTAGCCTGATTGGCCCTCGTGAACCGCGCCGGCTCCCCATCACCCCAGCCACCCCTACGTGACCGACCGCGCGCCGGCCAGCAACGAAGACGAGGCGCCCGCCTCGGAGGAATCGGCCGCGCCCAGCGCCGCCGGCGCGGAGCCGCTCATTCCGCCGGCACCGCCGAAGCCGCCGCCGCGCTACGACCGCTCCATCATCGAGGGGCCGCTCGCGCCCGCGGTCTGGAAGCTGGCGTGGCCGACCATGCTGCAGAACGTGATCGGCGGCATGCAGGGCATCATCGACCACGCCATGGTCGGCAACTACGTCGGCTACACGGCCAACGCCGCCATCGGCGTGTCCTGGCAGATCTTCCTGGTCGTCGTGGTCTTCATCTCGTCGCTCTTCACCGGCATGAGCGTGCTGGTCGCCCGCTTCGCCGGCGCCGGCGACGAGGACAAGGTGGACCGCACCGTCTACCAGGCATTCCTCACCGCGGTCGGACTCTCGATCGGCGTGCTGGCGCCGCTCGGCTACCTGCTGGCGCCCTCGCTGCTGGACGTGATCAACGCCGCACCCGAGGTGCAGGCGGAGGCACTGCCCTACCTGCGCATCATGTTCGTGTTCAGCTCCGGGCTGCTCGTCTTCTTCATGCTCGGCGGCGCGCTGCGCTCCGCCGGCGACGCGCAGACACCGCTCCGACTGGGCATCGTCGTCACCGCGCTCAACATCGCGCTGAACGTGATCCTGATCCGGGGGCTCGGGCCGATCCCCGCGTTCGGCACGCGCGGCGCCGCCATGGGCACCGTGATCGCATCCGGCGGCGTCGGGCTCTACGCACTGTGGCGCCTCTGGAGCGGCGGCTGGGTCGTCGCCTTCCCCCGCGGGCGCGGCATGGGGCCCGACTGGGGCATCATCCGCGCGCTGTTCCGCTTCGGCCTGCCCACCGGCGTCCAGGGCGTGGCCATGAACATCGGCGGCGTGCTCCTGCTCCGCTTCATCGGCTCCCTCACCATGAGCGCCGAAGCGCAGGCCGCATACGCCGTCGCCTACACCGAACTGTTCTCGCTCGTGACCTGGACGTCCGTCGGGCTGATGGGCGCCGCCGCCGCCGTCGCAGGACAGAACCTCGGCGCCGGCAACGCCGACCGCGCCGCCTCCGCCGTCGGCGTCGCCGCCCGCATCGGTCTGGTCGGCGCCTCCATCGCCGCAGCGCTGTACCTGTTCCTGCCGCGCGCGCTGCTCGGCATCTTCGGCATGACCGAGCCGCTCGTCACCGAGCTCGGCGTGCAGCTGCTCCAGTACCTGGCCGTGTCCGGCTTCTTCATCGCCGTCGCGCTCACCTACACCGGCGGACTCCAGGGCACCGGCGACACCCGCAGCCCCCTCTACATCTCCATCGTCTCCCAGATCGTCGTGCCGCTCGGCCTCTGCTTCGTCTTCCAGGAGACACGTGGCCTCGAGCCCGCCGACATCTGGCTGGCCATCGTACTCGGCCACGTCACCCGCGCCACGCTCAGCTTCGGCCGCTTCCGCCAGGGCCGCTGGCGCGACATCGTCGTCGACATCGACGGCCGCCGCCGCTGACACGCCGTCCCGCGCCGGCGGGCACACCAGCGCGCCCCCCCTCCCTCGTACGACCCTTGTCCGTCTATTGTCGAACTTGTGTCTGGGGCACGAATCGTGTATCGTCCACTTCCCGTTGAGATGTTGTCTAGGTTCTGACCAGGAGAGACGATCATGCAGACGTGGCGGAAGGGTGTACTCGCCGTCGTACTCGCGACCACGCTGGCGGCGTGCGACGACGATGAGGCGACCGCGGTGCAGGAGCCGGACATCGTGGAGCTGGCGGCGGAGACGCCGGAACTGAGCACACTGGTCACGGCGGTGCAGGAGGCGGGGCTGGTGGACGCGCTGAAGGCGGACGGTCCGTACATGGTGTTCGCGCCGGTGAACTCGGCGTTCGCGGATCTGGACGCTGCGGCGCTGAACCGGCTGCTGGAGGACGGCAACGTGGACCTGCTGCAGAAGGTCCTCACCTACCATGTTGTGCCGGGGCGCCTGCTGGCGTCGAACCTGAGCGAGGGTGCGCAGCTGACCACGCTGGAAGGGGGCAATCTGACGGTGAGCCTGCAGGGCGGCGCCACGGTGAACGGCGTGTCGATCGTGGCGACGGACATCACGGCCGACAACGGCGTGGTGCACCTGATCGACGGCGTGCTGCTGGACCACCTGGACATCGTGGACGTGGCGCGGGTGAACGGGCTCACGTCGCTGGTGTCGGCGGTGCAGCAGGCCGGCCTGGTGGACGCGCTGCGCGGGAACGGCGGCGGCAACGGCCTGATGGTCTTCGCGCCTACGAACGATGCCTTCGCGGCGCTGGGCACGGTGCCTAGCGATCCTGCGGTGCTGTCGGAGGTGCTGCTCTACCACGTGGTGGACGGTCGCGTCCCGTCGACGGCGCTGAGCGACAATCAGCAGATCACGACGCTGCAGGGCGGCACGGCGAGGATCGACCTGTCCAGCGGCGTGACGGTGGAGGGTGCGAACAACTCGGCGGACGTCGTGCAGCCGAACGTATCGGCGAGCAACGGCGTGATCCACGTCATCGACGCCGTGCTGCTGCCGCCGTCGAGCTGACGCGGCGTGGAACGGCTCGCCGGCCTGACGGGCCGGCGGGCGGGGGCGGGGGCGGGGGCGTGTCGGCGGGGCCGGCGCGTCCCCGCCTTCTCGTTCAGCCGAGGCGGATCTCGGGGTTCTCCGGGTGCGGCCGGTACAGGACGACGGTGCGGCCGATGACCTGGACCACGTGCGCGTCCTTGACGCGTCCCGCCAGCTGCTCGGCGGCCTCGGCCGGATCGTCGGGCGAGGTCTCGAGCACCTTGACCTTGATGAGTTCGCGGTTCTGGAATGCGTCCGCCACGGATCCGGCCACGGCCTGATCAACGCCGTCCTTGCCGACGTGCACGACCGGCTTGAGCGGATGCGCGAGCGATCGGAGCCGCGCGCGCTGCCTGGCATTCAACTCGTCCACTGCTCCTCCCTCTGCTCGTGAAACGACGCCCTGGCGACCCGCCCTTCGAAACGGTCGAACGATCCTTGCGACTCCTCGAGGGCGACGTGAATCGAAGATGGGCAGGTATTACGTGTTTTCCAGGAGTGACGCAGGCAGGATCCTCGCCACCAGCACACTGATCGTGATCGGCGCCGCCGCGTGCGGGGACGGCGAGCCGGTCGAGGAGACGGCGGCCGAGCCGGCCGCCGAGGTCGCAACGGCAGCGCAGGAGACGCCGATCCTCTTCCCCGACGCGCCCTCACCCGAGGTGCGCAGGGCGGTCCGCGAGGCCGCGCTCGACGTCGAGGAGGGGCAGGCCACCTTCTACGCCGACAAGTTCGAGGGTCGACGCACCGCGAGCGGGCGGACGTTCCGCCAGGGCGAGATGGTCGCGGCGCACCGCGCGTTTCCGTTCGGGACGCGGCTGCGCGTGACGAACACGCGCAACGGCAACGAGGTGGAGGTCACGGTCGTCGATCGCGGCCCGTTCGGCCAGGGCTCGATGCGGCCGGTCATCGATCTTTCGCGCACCGCCGCCGAGCAGCTGGATTTCATCGGTGCCGGCCGGACACCGGTGCGGATCGAGGTGCTGGAGTGGGGCTAGTACTCGTTCGGTGGGCATCCACCCACCAGCCCCACGGCACGAAGAGCCAGAGCGCGAGTCCGCCGAACGCGAGCGCCCGCTCGTCGGGCGGCGGGCCCGCCAGGGAGCCCAGGTAGAACAGCGCCAGCACGGCGACGCCGCCCCAAAGCCCCCAGCGGCCGATGCCGTCCCGCGCCGTGGTTGCGCGGAGGTACAGCGCGACGCCCAGGGCCAACAGGCCGAACTCGAGCAGCAGTGTTGCCGCGATCGAGTTCCACAGCCCGCCGCCGACCAGCGCCTCGGACCCCGGCCAGAGCGGCAGATCCGGGCGGTGGAACGGCACGTCCAGCAGCCAGTGGCTGAGCACCAGGCCGGCCACCAGCCAGGCGCCGCGCGGGTAGCGCCGTGCCAGCAGGTAGCCCGCACCCCCGACCGCGGCCCACACCGCCGCCATGAGCAGACTGTGGGACCAGGGGTAGTGCACGAAGTCCAGCGCACTGGCCGCCATGAGGCCAGGGGCGATGCGGACACGCTCCACCCCTGCAAGCAGGAAGAGGGGCCAGACCAGATCCAGCAGCTGCGCGCCGAACACCAGCGCGCCCAGCGATGCGGACGGCGCCGCCCGCTTGGCGGCCAGCGCCGCTCCGTAATGGCCGAGGAACATGATGGGTCGGCGTTTGGCTTGGGGCTTGGGGCTTGGGGCTTGGGGCTTGGGCTTGGAGCCGCGAGCCGCCAGCGGCTAACCGCCAGCAGCCAGCCTCTAACCGCTAACCGCTAACCGCCAGCCGCCAGCCGCCAGCGAAAACGCTGGCAGCTGGCAACTGGTAGGTGGCTACAGCACCGCCAGCACTGCCTCCGCCTCCGCGCGCAGGGCGGCGGCGCTGGTCGCGTCCAGGCGGCCGTTGCGCTCGAACACGCCGAGCAGCTGAACGAACTGTTCGAGCGAACGTGCGGCCTGCGCGCTGCGGTCGGCGCTCAGGTGCATGAACACCTGCTCGAGCTGCGCGCCGAGCGCGTCCGCGGGGCCGTCGGCGATCTCGGGCCGGGCCGCGCTCCACGCAGCGAGCAGCACGTCGAAGCCGCTCTCGACGATCGGCTCGATGGACTGTGGCAGCGCGCTCAGCAGGTCGTAGCCGACCAGCGCCTCCAGCTCGTCCACGGTGAGCACGTAGTCGCGCCAGTCGTTGGAGATGCCGACCACCGTGCCGTCCACGCCGGATTCGGTGCGATTCGGCGTGCGGATCGCGACGATCTCCAGGTCGTCGATCGACTGCACGTCGGCCAGCGTCTCGTCGCGGTCGAGGAACACGGCCACCTTCCACGTCCAGCTGGGGATGGCCACCTTGCCCTCACCCTTCAGCGTGGGCGCGTTCACGGCGTATTCGCCGCCCGCGATCAGCCACGCCTCGGCGCCGGCGTTCACGCGGCTGACCGTGTAGCTCTCGAAGGAGCCCCACGGCCCGCTGTTGTTGGCCGACGCCATCGGCAGGATGTTGGACGTGTAGTACGTGGCCGCGTTGTCCGGCAGCGTGACCGTGCGGTTGAACGACTGGGCCACGTGGCCGCGGCTGTAGCCGCTGCCCGTGTAGTCGAAGTTGACCACACCGTACGAGCCGGCGGGCCGCAGCGGCTCCGGCGTGTAGCACTCGCAGCGGGACACGCTGCCGATGTGCGACGCGTCCAGGTTCCAGCTCACCCAGTTGGCCGCGCCGCGCGTGGCGCTGTAGGACAGCGCCATCTCGTCGCGCACGATCAGGTGATCGTCGGCCGGGGAGGCATCCGTCGGCTCGCCGAACTCGAGGTGGTCCTGGTAGGCCACACCGCTCGGCGCGTCCGGGATCACGTCCACGTCCACCTCGGTGGTGACGTGCGCCGCGCCGACCACGGCGAGGGTCAGCGTGGCGGTGCCCACGCCCTCGGCGGTCAGGTTGCCGAACCGGTCGCTCGTCACCACGCCCGGGTCGGACGAGCTGAACGTGACGGTCGCGCCCGGCACCGGGTCGCGGAAATCGTCGACCACGGTGATAAAGGTGGCGCGATTGAAGCCGACCGGCAGCCGCACGAACGACGTGCTGACCGAGATGCCCGTCGGCACGCCCGGCGCGCCCACGCCCCAGGGCGCGATCACGCCCGCGACGGCCGTCGTCGGATCGAACTCCAGCACGCCCGGCGAGTCGCTCGTGGCCGACGGCGTGAACGTGTCGCTGAACCAGCCGCTGTCCGAGCGCGTGACGTGGCCGGGCGTGAAGCTGACGTCGGCGCCCAGCCGCTGGTCGCAGTAGATCGGCATCCTGCCGAGGTACTCGATCAGCGACACGCAGTCGACCACGGCCGTCCACGGGGTGGCGTCCAGCACGCCGTCGTCGTTCGTGTCCAGGTCCTGGCCGTTGCTGCCGGTGAAGTTGCGCACCAGCAGGAACGTCGGATTGTCGTCGTTCTCGAAGTTGAGCGTGGTGACCAGGTCGGCTACGGGCACGGCCAGCCCCGCCTCCGCCACCACGAACGCGCCGGACGCGCCGACGGTGTAGCCGTGCAGCGAGGTGACCTCCTCGACCACGCCGTCGCCGCCCGCGCCGTCGCCGATCACGATCAGCGAGACGCCGTCCAGCGAAGAGCCGGGCACGCCGCCGACCTCGAACCACTCGTCGCTGCCGCTGCCGCTCGGCTGATCCGCGCGGATCTCGCTCAGGAAGACCGGGTCGGTATTGCTGCTGCCGCCGCCGCCATTGCCGCTGCCGTCGTCGCAGCCCCACGTCGCGTCGGCCGGGCCGTACCACGCGCCGTTGGCGCTGTCGCGCTGCAGCGACTGGCCGACCGGCGTGCCCGAGCCCTCCGACACGCCGATGTCCGTGGACGTCATGCCGTCGGCTGGCCCACCCACCGCCGTGAGTGTGCCTTCGTACGACAGGAACTCCACCACGGCGCCCGTGCCGTCCACCAGCGCCAGCCCGTCGGGCGCGCCGTTCTGGATGCCCGCGAAGTCGAAGCGCAGCCCGCCCTTCGCCCGGCAGCCGGCCGGGATGGTGCCGGACAGCGCGATCGTGCCATAGACGGAGCCGTTGGAGCCGTTGTACAGCGCCACGCTCCAGCCGCTCAGGTCCATGCCCGCCGCGCCCGCGATCTCGATCGCCTCGTCCGTGTCCGCGCCGTCGTTGTCGTAGTGCAGTTCGGAGACGAAGGCCGGGCCGGTGTTGCCACCGCCGCCGCCACCACCGCCACCACCGCCACCACCGCCGCCGCCGCCGCCGCCGGAGCCGATGTCGTCGCAGCCACCGAGCGTGTTCTGCGCCGGTGCGCGCCACGCCGACAGGCTCTCGCGCTGCAGCGAGAAACCGACCGGCGTGCCGCTGTCCTCCGCCGCACCGATGTCCGACGACGTCATGCCGTCCGCCGGACCGCCCACCGCGGCGAAGTCGCCCTCGTAGGACAGGAACTCGACCACGCCCGACGGGCTCACCAGCGCGATGCCGTCCGGCGAGCCGTTCTGGATGCCGTTGGTCGGGTAGGTCACCACCACCACGCCCATGCCGCCGCACGCGTCCGGAATGGGCCCCGAGAGATTGGTCGTGCCGTATACGCTGCCGTTGGAGCCGTTGTAGAGCACCAGGCTCCACCCGCTCAGGTCGGCCCCCGCGGGACCCGCGATCTCGATCGCCTCCCCCTCGTCCGTGCCCGTGTTGTCGTAATGGATCTCCGAGATGCGCACGCCGTCCGACGGCAGCAGCACCTGCGACGGCACCAGCTCCAGGCGCGACAGCTCCGGCTGGGTCGGCGATTCGGAACAGCTCGGGATCAGAAAGGCGATTGCGACCACGCCGAACGGCGTGGCGGTCTTCCAGCGCATGGGCGGCCTCCGGGGGAGATGAACGGCTAAGGGAAATCCGGCGACGCGCGTGTGGCGGGTACGGCTCCGCGCGTCGGACCGAAGGCTACGGCGCCCCCGGCGCCATGGCAACATGCGTCACGCGACCGTGACCGGCCGGTCCTAGAACGCGGTCTGCTCGACCCAGGTGTTGGGCAGCGGACGCCAGCGCGCGATGGCCGCATTGGCGCGCCAGACCTTGCACGAGTCGTAGCGGATGTCCACCCGGTCGCGCAGGTCGAGCAGCGTGCGGGCGCCCGGCTTGAAGCCGGACGCGATCATGCCGCGGATGTCGATGTCGGCGGTGGTGGGCGGCAGGTCGCCGGCCAGGATGATGCCGTCCCAGGCGAAGCCGTCGCCGAAGGTCAGGTCGCCGGTCACGATCAGCACGCCGCGGCCGCTGCGCGTGCTGCTGGCGACGAAATCGCCCTGCACGCGGATGGCCGGATAGTCGTACCAGGGCAGGCTGCCGAAGTTGGGCCAGCTGCCGCTGGGCAGTTCGTACTGGAACGTCTGCGTGGAGTCCGTCAGTTCGTTCCAGCGCACGCCGAGCCGCGCCTGGATGGCCGCGGCGTCCGACTCGAAGACGAAGCGCGGCGAGCCCCATATGCCCGAGTTCCAGCTGTGCGGGCCGGCGGAACCGACCAGCACGCCGCCTGCGTCGCCGCGCACGGCGCTGGGGCAGGAGCCGCTCGACGAGTTGTCGGTGCCGTTGATGTAGTCGTTCATCAGGTAGAAGCCGCGCGCCGTGGTCGCGACGCCGGCGACGGGCTTGACGCCCTGCCGGTCCAGCCGCGCCAGCTGCCGCACGGTGCGGCGCGTCGGGAGCGTGCGATTGCGCGGCGTGGAGACCTCCGCCTGCGAGCGGATCTCGTAGACCGCAACGTGCGGCGAGGTCCAGGCGATCAGCGCGGCGCGCACGACCACGCGGCCGCCGCCCAGCTGATAGACCACCGAGTCCGGCGGCAGGCCACGCCGGTTCATGAACAGCGACAGACCGGCCTGCGCGAGATGGAACGCGCGCGCCTCCTCGCGCTGACCGGCGGCCGTCTCTCCCTCGCTCTGGGCGATCACGAACGCGCCCGAGACGGACAGCGTGAGCGCGACCAGGGCGAAAAGGACCACGCCCAGGACGAAGCCGCGCTCATCGGAGCGCGCCGGACGCAGCGGGTCAGTTCGCATTGAGGAAGTGTGCTTCGCGGGTGACGTCCAGCGCCTCACCGTCCGACCCTTCCGCCGTCATGGTCGCCACCACGCGCACCGCGTCCAGGCTGTTCAGCCAGCCGCTGGAGGGCGTGGAGGTCCACGTGGTCTGTCCGTTCTGGCGATACTCGAAGCGCGTGGTGGAGGAGAATCCCCGCGCGATCTCGATCATGCGCCCGGGCCCGCCCACGCGGAGCGCGCGGCTGCTCGGGTCCAGAAGCGACGGCGCGAACCGGAACGAGCGCCGCGACCAGACCATGAAGGGCGTGCCGGGCCCCTGCGAGGCCGAAACCGCCCATCGGTAGTACTGCGAGCCCGTGCCCGCCTGGCCGCCGCCCAGCGCCGTGCAGGACGAGTTGCCGTTGGTCGCATAGGGCAGGAAGCTGGATCCGCTCATCGACGTGTAGGCCCAGTCACCCAGCGTGTCCGCGAACGCGTAGCCCTCCACCTGACCGACCGGGATCGAGTCGCCCGTCGCGGGCAGGTACGCCGTGACGTACGAGCCGTCGTTGGCGCACAGCGCGCCCAGCGCGACCGGGTAGCGCACCACCAGGCTGTCCGCGCTGGCGAACAGCACGCCGCCGCGCGACACGTGGCGCAGCTCGTTGCTCACCAGCGCCAGCGCCGAACGCGCGTTCTCCTGCATCTCGCCCGCCGTCGAGACCTGCGTGCTGAGACGGTTGGCAGGGACAAATACCGAGATCAGCCCGGTCGTGATGATGCCGGCCACGACCATGGCCGTCAGCGTCTCCACGATGGTGGCGCCGCGCTCGCTCATTTCACCACGTAGGTCACGAGCGATATGGGGCTGCCGGCGGAGAGCGGCACCACGTCCACGCGTACCTCGCGCGTCCGCTGGCCCACCTGCGTGGTCGTCAGGCTGCGCGCATAGTCCAGCCCCCACACCTGCACCGTATCCGTCTGCACGCCCAGTGTGAGGTCGTCGTAGCTGGAGCCCTGCACCCGCGCCAGCGAGTTCTCCGCCAGCGCCATCAGCTCCACCGACCGGCCTGCCAGACGGGTCCCGCCCAACGCCAGTGTGGCCAGCTGCGCCAGGCCGAGCATGCCCACCGTCAGGATCACCATCGCCACGATCACCTCCACCAGCGCGAATCCCTCCCGGGCGCGGCTCCGCCCGCCCACCTGCCTGGCGACCGGCCTCGGCCGGCTGCGGCGGTGGGATGGCGATACGGTGCGGGCGGGGCGGCGATGCGCGCGCATGAGCGGTCCCGGAGGCAACGGCTGTTCCCTGCGTCCAAGTGCGGCAACTGCAACGGTTTGGCTCCGGCTGTACCGGGCCGTTCCGTTACAATAGTTCGCGGCGACGCAAACTCTTTGCGGACAAGACGATCGGCAATGGCCCGACGTCACACCCGCGCCGGACCGCCAACCCTGTCGCGGCGGCAGGCCGGTCGCCATCGTGGATGCCACCCACCCCAGCGCGAGGATGTGAACCATGAGCGGTCCCGCGATACCCCTGGACGAGTTCGACTACGAGATGGGTGTCACGCGTCGGGTCATCGAGCGCGTGCCGAGCGAGCGAGGCGAGTGGAAGCCGCACGAGAAATCGTTCTCGCTCGGCCACCTCACCCAGCTGGTCGCGAGCATGCCAGGCTGGATCACCAATGCGCTGCGGGAGCCGCATCTGGACCTGGCCGCCATGCCCGGCTACAGCTACGAGACCACGGAGCACCTGCTGCAGGAGTTCGACCGTCACGTCCTGGAGGCGCGCGAGGCGCTGCAGGACGTGACGGGCGAGCGGCTGGGCGAGCCATGGACGCTGCGCATGGGCGACCGGACGCTGTTCTCGATGGCGAAGGGCCCTGTCGTACGCCAGGACCTGAGCCACCTCTGCCATCATCGCGGCCAGCTCACGGTCTACCTGCGAATGCTCGACGTGCCGGTGCCGTCCATCTACGGTCCGACCGCCGACGAGCCCTGGGGGAGCTGAGCGTCGACGCGTTCGTGACCGCACCCGCTGCGACCGTGTGACGGAGCGCCGGTGGCGAGGCCGTGGCCATCCCGGCCGCGACCAAAGATGCACGGTCGGTGCGATCGCTTCCACCCTCGCGATCGCCCCCGATGCGATCACGGGCAGGACGAGGCGTCCCACGGTTGGCCGGGACCCGGGACGGTTGACTGGCTACAGCCCCGCCACGTACTCCGCCAGCAGGTCGAAGCTGCGGTCTGCCCCCTCGGTCATGCCGGTGGCCGTCGCGTCGTCGCGCGCCTGCTTCGACGGGAACAGCATCGTCGAGATCATGCGCGTGCGACCCGCCCCCTCCTCCACCAGCTCCAGCGTGTTCAGCGTCTCCGGCCACGGGTCGCCCCACGACTCCGTATGCACCAGGCGGGACGGCGGCGTGACCTCGTGGTAGACGCCGGAGATCACCATGCGCTCGCCGCCCTCCCCCTTCTGCCAGACGCAGCGCCAGCTGCCGCCCACGCGCACGTCCATCTCGCAGACCGGCATCGTCCACCCCTCGGGACCCAGCATCCAGCGCTGCACGTGCTCCGGCACCGTCCACATCTTCCACATCGTCTCGCGCGGCGCATCGAACACGCGCTGCATCACGAACTCCCGATCCGACGGCGTCGACGTCTCCGTCCTACCCACCCCGCTCCTCGTCCCCATCGCTCTCCTCCAGAGTCCGCAGGTACACGTCCAGCCGGTCGAAGCTCGCGTCCCAGAATTCGCGGAAAGCCACCGTCCACTCCGCGGCCGCTCGCAGCGGCTCGGCTTCCAGCCGCGCAGGCCGCCACTGCGCCTCCCGGCTGCGACTGATCAGACCGGCCCGCTCCAGCACGCGCAGGTGCTTGGACACCGCGGGGCCGCTCATGTCGAACGGCTCCGACAGCTCCTTCACCGTCGCCTCCCCCTCCGTCAGCCGCGTCAGGATCGCGCGGCGCGTGGGATCGGCCAGCGCCGCGAAGACCAGACTCAGCCGATCCACCGTCGTGACCATGGCTCCCGCCTAACCGACTGGTTATCTAACCTACAGGTTATCTAATGTGACGATTCCGGTGCGTCAAGCGTCCGTTTCGCACACGCCGCTGGACGGCCATCTTCTTGCGCGGATGGCTCTCTCCCCGCGGTTCCTTCGGCGGTGAGGTCAGGTGAGGCATGACATGGTGGCGGCCCCGGCCGTGACGACGGGCGAGGCGACGCCGAACGCACCGGCGTGGCTGGCGCCGGCGTGTGCGCTGGTGGTGGCGGCGCTTGCGGTGGCGGTGCTGGCGGGCTGGCAGTTCCACGTTCCGCTGCTGCGCAGTGGTGCGGTGGAGCAGCCGGTGATGCCGCCGCTGACGGCGGCGGCTCTGCTGGTGTGTGCGGCCGCGCTGTGGCTGGTCGCGGCACCGGAGGCGGGCGCGAACCGGCGCGGTGTCGGTCACGTGCTGGCGGGGCTGGTGGCGGCGCTGGGTCTGGCCACGCTGGTCGAGTACGCGTTCTCCGTCGATCTCGGCTTCGACCTGCTGCTTTACCCGACGGCGGTGCTCGAGACGTCGTCCGATCCGGCCGGCCGTCCTTCCCCGTTGACGGCGCTGGCGCTCACGCTGCTGGGTCCCGCGCTGCTGCTGCTGGACGCAGGCCGCAGGCGTGCGCGGGTGGCGCAGGGGCTGGCGCTGGGGGCGGGCGCCATAGGTGCGCTGGTGGCGATCGGCTACCTGTACCGCATCGGGGATCTGCGCGGGCCGGTGGGGCTGCCGCCGATGGCGATGCACACCGCGCTGGCGGTGCTGGTGCTGTCGCTGGGTCTGCTGCTGGCGCGCCCGCGTGTGGGCCTGATGTCGACGCTGACCGCGCCGGACGTGGGCGGCCTGACGGCGCGGCGGCTGCTGCCCATCGTGCTGCTGCTGCCGGTGCTGCTGGGCGCGCTGGTGGCGGAGCTGCTGCGCGGCGGCGGTCTGAGCGCGGCGCAGGGGCTGTTCCTGGTCGGCGTGCTGCTGGCGATAAGCTTCGCGATCGTGGTCTGGCGCAGCGCGCTGGACCTGCGCGAGATCGATCGTGAGCGGCGGCAGGCGGCGCTGGCGCTGGTGCAGAGCGAGGAGCGCTTCCGCTCGCTGGCCGAGAATGCGGCGGACGCGATGATCACGATCAACGCGCGCGGCGCGGTGGTCTTTGCGAATCCCGCGGCCGAGCGGCTCTTCGGCTACAGCGCGGACGAACTGGCGGAGATGCGCTTCACGGACCTGATGCCGGAGCGGCATCGCGAAGCGCATCGCCAGGGTGTGGAGCGCTACGAGACCACGGGGCGCCGCCGCATCCCCTGGGGCGGCGTGGAATTCAGCGGTCTGCACCGGGACGGCCGCGAGATCCCGCTGGAGATCACGCTGGGCGAGTACGTGCGCGACGGCCGCCACTACTTCACCGGCATCATGCGCGACATCGGGGAGCGGCGGCGCACGGAGGCGGCGCAGCGGCTGCTGCTCGAGGCGGGGCGCGTGCTCTCCGCGTCGCTGGACCACGAGGCCACGCTGCGCGGCGTGACGCGGCTGGCCGTGGCCGAGCTGGCCGACTGGTGTGCCGTGTACGGCCGCGAGGGGGACGAGGTGCACGCGATCGAGCTGGCGGCGCACGACATGGTGCGCGACGTCCGCCTGCGCGAGCTGGAGAACGCGCATCCGCCCGGGCCGGATCACCCGATCATGCGCGTGCTGGAAGGAGGCGAGCCGCTGCTCGAGCAGCTGGACGACGACGCCATCGTCGCGCTGGCGGACGGCGACGAGGACCGCGCCACCGCGCTGCGCGAAATCGGCTACCGGTCGCTGGTCGCGGTGCCGCTGGTGGCGCGCGGCCGCACCATCGGCGCGCTCGCGCTGGGGGCGGGCGCGGGTGCACGGCCTCTCGACTCGGCCGACGTCGCCACCGCGCGGGAGCTGGCCGTGCGCATCGCGTTCGCCGTCGACAACGCCCGACTCTACGAGGCCGCGCGAGACGCGCGTGCGCAGGCGGAGAGCCGCGCCTTCGAGCTGGAGCGCGTGACGGAGAGCCGCGCACGGCTGATGCGCGGTTTCTCGCACGATCTCAAGAACCCGCTCAGCGCTGCGGACGGCCATGCGCAGCTGCTGGAGTCGGGCACGCTGGGCGAGATGCGCGAGAAGCAGACGCGCAGCGTGGGCTACATCCGCCGCGCGATCCGCGGCGCGCTGGGCCTGATCGACGATCTGGTCGAACTGGCGCGCACGGAGAGCGGCCAGCTGGAGCTGGACGTGCGCCAGATCGACACGACCGCGCTCGCGCTGGAGGTGGCCGAGGAGTATCGCCCGCAGGCGGAGGCCAAGGGGCTGGAGCTGGGCACGCGCGCGGACGGCGCGCACGTCGCGCTGGGCGACGCGCCGCGCGTGCGCCAGATCGTCGGCAACCTGCTCGGCAACGCCATCAAGTACACGGAGGAGGGGCGAGTGTCCGTGCTCGTGCGCGGCTCCGACGGCAGCGACGGCCCGCGCCCCGGCAGCTGGGTCTGCATCGAAGTCGAGGACACCGGCCCGGGCATCACGCCCCAGCAGCAGGAGCACCTGTTCGACGAGTTCACCCGCTTCAGCTCGGCCGTGCCCGGCTCCGGCCTCGGCCTCTCCATCAGCCGCAACCTGGCCGAGGCGCTGGGCGGCACCGTGACGGTGGCCAGCGAGCCGGGGGAGGGCACGCGCTTCTGTCTGTGGCTGCCGGCGGCGGGGGGCGAGCGCCCGTCCGAGCAGGCGGAGCCCGTCCGATCCTCGAAGCGCAACCGCACGGCCACCGCCTGACCACCCGAAACAAGCGGCTGCGCAGGGTGTAGACGTGCGGCCGCAGCGCTCAGCGGCCAGCGCGGTCGGCCCGTCTTCCTCGCCGGAGGGTGGTGGCTGACGGCTGACAGGCGGAAGCCCCGCTCCAAACAGTCCCAGGCACTCGACAACCGTGATCTCCGTCTCCAACCTCGCCAAGCAGTTCGGCGACCACACCCTGTTCGCCGGCGCCAGCTTCCAGCTGAACCCGGGCAGCCGCTACGGGCTGGTCGGCGCGAACGGCTCGGGCAAGACCACGCTGCTGCGCATCCTGGCGGGCGACGAGGAGGCGAGCGACGGCGTGGTCGCGATCCCGTCGAAGGCCAAGCTGGGCGTGCTGCGGCAGGACCAGTTCCTGTACGACCAGGAGCCGATCATGGCGGTGGCCATGATGGGCAACCCGGAGCTGTGGCAGGCGCTGGTCGAGCGGGACGAGGTGCTGGCGAAGGCGCACGAGTTCTTCGACGCGGACCGCTTCCAGCGGCTGGAGGAGACCATCGTCCGCCACGACGGCTACACGGCCGAATCCCGCGCGGCCGAGATCCTGGAAGGGCTGGGCATTCCGGCGGAGCTGCATCAGCAGCCGCTGTCCGTGCTGTCGGGCGGCTTCAAGCTGCGCGTGCTGCTGGCGCAGGTGCTGGCCGGCAAGCCGGACGCGCTGCTGCTGGACGAGCCGACCAACCACCTGGACATCCTGTCGATCCGCTGGCTCGAGCGGTTCCTGCGCGACTTCGAGGGCCCGGTCGTGGTCATCTCGCACGACCACCGCTTCCTGGACAACGTGGTCACGCACATCCTGGACGTGGACTACGAGACGGTCACGCTGTATCACGGCACCTACGAGAAGTTCCAGGAGCAGAAGCGGCTGGACCGCGAGCGACGCGAGAAGGAGATCGCCGGTCGCGAGAAGGAGATCGCCAAGCACCAGGAGTTCGTGGACCGTTTCCGCGCCAAGGCATCGAAGGCGCGGCAGGCGCAGAGCAAGGTCAAGCTGATCGAGAAGAAGGCCGCCGAGCTGGTGCCGCTGGCCGAGTCGTCCCGCCGCTGGCCGAAGTTCCGCTTCAGCCAGAAGCGGCACAGCGGGCGCGACGTCCTGACCGTCGAGGGCGTGAAGAAGGCGTTCGGCGAGAAGGAGGTGCTGCACGGCGTCGACCTGCAGGTGCAGCGCGGCGACCGGCTGGCCATCATCGGCCCCAACGGCATCGGCAAGTCCACGCTGCTCAAGATCGCCATGGGCGACCTCGCCGCCGACCAGGGCGACGTCGAGTGGGGCTACGAGACGCGCGTCGGCTACTTCGCGCAGGACGGCCACGAAAAGTTCAAGACCGCGGCCGGCACGGTCGAGCAGTGGCTCATGCACGCCACGGACGCGCAGAGCCGCGGCGCCGCGCGCGCCGCGCTCGGCATGGTGCTGTTCAGCGGCGACGACGCCGAGAAGCCGCTCACCGCGCTGTCCGGCGGCGAGGCGGCGCGGCTGGAGTTCTGCCGGCTGTCCTTCGACCGGCCCAACGTGCTGGTGCTGGACGAGCCGACCAACCACCTGGACATGGAGTCGATCGAGGCGCTGGTCGACGGGCTGCGCGACTTCGACGGCACGCTGATCTTCGTCTCGCACGACCGCTGGTTCGTCGGCGAACTGGCCAATCGCATCGTCGAGATCAAGCCGGAAGCCATCCGCGACTACCGCGGCACCTACGACGAGTACATCCACGATTCGGGCGACGACCACCTGGACGTGGATCGCGCCTTCCAGATCGCGAAGAAGGAGCGGGCCGCGGGCAACGGGCTACGGGCCACGGGCGACGGGCGACGGGCTGCGGGGGACGCGGATGGGTCCTCCGGAACGGGGCCATCGGGCAATGGCTCCTCCTCCTCGAAGTCCGGCAAGTCGGATCCGCGACGGGCGGAGCGGCTGGCGGCGCGACGCGTGGAGCTGGAAGCCGACATCGAGTCGGCGGAGGCGCGCATCGCCGAGATCGAAACGCTGTTCGCGGATCCGTCGCTCTACGACGGCGATGGCGCCGCCGACGAAGTCAGGGCGCTGGAGGCGGAGCGGGCCGAGCTGCAGGCGCGCGTCGCGACGCTGATGGAGGAGTGGGAGGGGGTCGGCGTCTAAGTCGGCAGGCAGCGGAGCGGCAGCCCTGACGCGGCGGTCCGGCAGCGGCTACGGTGAATGCGGATCCGCCGCGGCCAGCCGCAGTCCGACCGCGGGGTCGAGCCCCATGCGCTGTAGCAGGTTCCGGAAGCGGGGATCCTCGCGGATCGGGTCGAACGCGGCGCCGACCGCCATCTCCGGCAGGTTGAGCCCGAACGAGCGGGCGTGGTAGACCGCTTCCAGCGTCTCCATCGCGGCGTCGGCGTCGCCGATCCAGGCGCTGCGCATCGCGAGACGCAGGGTCGGCGTCGGCTCGCCCCCCGCGCCACCCCGTCCGAACTCCTCCAGCAGCGGCCGCGGATCCCCGCGGCGGAGTGCGGCCACGACCTCGTCGAAGCGCGGTCGCATCTCCGGCGGCACGTTCGGACTGATCTGCTCGACGGCGATCTCGGTCACCTCCTGGAGGCGGCCCACAATCAGAAGCTCGATCATGCGCAGGCCGAGCACGCGCTCGGCGTTCGGGTAGCGTTGCGCGACCCGATCCAGCTGCGCGAGCGCCTCCTCGTGGCGCCGCGAGAAAGCCAGGATGCGCGCGACGTTCCAGCTGATGATCATCGAGAGCGGGTCGAGCGATTCCGCGACGCGCACCTCACGGATCGCCTCCTCGGTGCGGCCGAGCGTGACGAGCAGCTCCGCGTACCACTGGTGCGCGGTGGCGTAGCTGGGGTCGAGCTCGATGGCGCGCAGGAACGACCGCTCCGCCGCCGCCCAGTCCCATTCGTAGAGCATGGTCGCGTAGGCGAGCGATGTGTGCGCCTCGGCCAGGGCGGGGTCGATCGCGAGCGCACGCCGCGCGGCCGCGAGCGCGAGCGGCAGTCCGCCGTCGCCGGCGGGTCCGTAGCCGAGCAGGTGCACGTCCGCGAGGCCGGCGTGTGCGCGGGCGTACTGCGGGTCCTCCCGCAGCGCCGCCTGGAAGTGCACCGCGGCCGAGTCCATGCCTTCCTGGTCGCGCCGGTTCCAGAAGTGGCGGCCCAGCATGTAGTGGCGGTACGCGGACAGGTTGAGCGTGGGAACATGCGTGACACGCGCCCGTTCGACCGGCGTCAGTTCCGCGCTCAGCGCATTCGCCACCTGCGTCGCGATCTCGCTCTGCACGCGGAACAGGTTTTCCGGGTCCAGCTGTCGGTCGTAGGTCTGCGACCAGAGGTGCGCGTCGCTGCGCGCGTCGATGAGCTGCACGATGATGCGCACCTGGTCGCCCGCGCGCTGCACCGCGCCCTCGAGCACCGCCCCGACGCCCAGCTCCGCCGCGATATCGCGCACGTTCTTCGGCGAACCGCGGTAGCTCATCACCGACGTGCGCGAGATGACCTTGAGCGCCGAAACGCCCGACAGACGGCCGAGGATCTCGTCGTGCACACCGTCGGTGAAGTAGATGTCCTGCTCGAGGCCGCTGCGATTCTCGAACGGCAGCACCGCGACCGCGGGGCGGCCGTCGTCTTCCCCCGGCGCCGCAACACCATCCTCGGCGGGCGCCGCGGCGGCCAGTTCCGCGGTCGGTCGTGACGACATCGCGATCAGGCTACCGCCGATCGCGAACAGCATGGCCAGAATGAGCAGCTCCGGCCCGCTCACCCGCTGCCGCCCGCGCTCGCCGTGGTACCACGCCAGCACGAGCACGGCGGCGAGCCCGACGACGAGCAGCACGTCGATGGCACGCTGGAGGCCGAGCGGCCACATCCAGCGGTCGCCCAGCACGTCCACCACCTGCATCACCAGCCAGGCACCGGCCAGGTATGCGACCACCCACTGCGCGAGCTTGCGCTGGCGCAGGCGGTCGAGCAGCGACGTCAGGCGGGACGGTGTGGGAGCTTGGGGCAATGCGACCTCCGGCGGGATTCTCCCGAAAGGTGGCGCGAAAGCCGGCGCGCGTACAGGGGCGGCGTGGGCTGGGGCTGCGCGGCGCGTCGTCGTCTAGGTAACCGCGTCGTCTCCACGCACCGTCACGGTGGCGCTCCCCTCCCCGTCCCACCGCACCTCCACGTCCCACGGCCTGCAGCACACCTCGCAGTCCTCGACGTAGCGCTGGGCCGGTCCGCCGCCGGGGTCGAGGGCGATCTGGACCTGCTCGCCGCAGTAGGGGCAGCCGACGGTCGCGCCGGTCTGGGCGGCGCCGTCGCCGAGGGGGAACGCCTGGTCGAGCCAATCGTCCTGCGCGTCGGGCGTCATGGTCCTCAGCGCCGCTCGAGGCGCAGGGGATCGCCGAACCCGCTCACCACGACGGCCTCCACCGCGCCCGCGGCGTCGCGCTCGACGGTCAGCTCACCGCCGGCGCCGAGGAAGAAGAAGGTGTCCGGGGCGCTGGCGCGCAGCGGCATCTCGAAGAAGCGGACGATCGGCACGGTCGCGGCAAGGTGGCCGTCGATCACGTCCAGCGTAAGACTCACCTCCGGGCCGTCATCCAGCGTGGCGTGGTACTCGCCGGCGATCGCCGCCAGCCGCGCCGGCTCGACCGCGATCGCGTCGCGCAGGTTCGGGCGGAAGCCCGGCAGGTCGTACTCGGCAGCGATCGCCCGCATGACCTCCATGGCGAGCGGATGGCCGTTGGCGCCGTTGGTCATGATCACGGCACCGCGCCCCCCGGCCAGCGTGGCGAAGTACGCCTCGAAGCCCTCGTTGGAGCCGCCGTGCACGATCCACAGATCGCCGTCGGCCGTCGCCTCCAGGCCGAAGCCCAGCCCGTACCCGGCCTCGGCGTCGACGGCGGTGGTCATCGTGCGCACGGTCGCGGGCGCGAGCAGGCCCGTCGTCGCCTCGCCGCGGTACGCGCGCGTGATCGCAAGCGCGAAGCGGGCCAGGTCGGACGGCGTGGTCCAGAGGCCGGCCGCGGCCATCTCGGGGTAGGCATGCCAGCGACCGGCGATCGGCTCGCCGCGCGGGCCGTGCGCGACGGCGGCGCGGGTCGCGAGCGCGGCGGGCAGCGGCTGCGCGTACGTGCTGTGGCGCATCCCCGCCGGCTCCAGCACCAGCTCCCGCATCAGCTCGGGGAACGGCCGGTCGGTCACGTCCACCATGAGCTGCTGCGCGATGGTGTAGCCGCCGCCCGAATAGCGGAAGCCGGAGCCGGGCAGCGTATCGACGACGACGGGGTCGGTGTTGGCCGGGCCGGCGCCCTCCAGCACCTGCACGGCGGTCGGCAGCGGCGCGCCCGCCGCGTAGCCGGGGAATCCGTGTACGGTGGTGCCGGCGGTGTGGCTGAGCAGGCGGCGCAGCGTCACGCGTGCGTCCGCGGTCTGCGCGCCTTCGGGCACGCGCCACGACTCGAGTCGGGCGTTCACGTCGCCGTCCAGGTCCAGCACGCCGCGCTCCACCAGCCGCAGCGCGCCCGCCGCCGCGACCGGCTTGCTGATCGACGCGGCCTGGAACAGCGTGGCCGTGTCCGCCGGCACGCCCGGCGCCGCCTCGCCCCACGCGCGCGCCCACAGGATGCCGGTGCTGTCGAAGACGGCCACGCTGACGGCCGGCACGTTGTAGTCGTCCATCCGCTGGCGCAGCTCCATGCGCGACGGCTCGCTCCGCACGACGTTGACGCGCAGCAGGCCGGACTCGACGCGGGCGATGCGCGCGGCTTCGGCATCGGCGGCGGGCCGGGCCGGTGGCGTCGCCGTGCCGTGGCAACCGGCGAGGCCGAATGTCAGCAGCAGCGCGGAGCGGCGTAGCGCACGGTGCATCGGCTCGTCACAAGGCTCGAGTTCGTGGATGGCGGCGGTCAGGACCATCGCGCTGCGCCCCACGCGGCGCAATGGGTCCGGCAGGGGACCGACCGGGCCCGGTGCAGCACCGCAGCGCCGAGGCACCGTGGCCGGCGATTGTTGCGACGATGGGCGGCGGCGCCGAACCTCCCTGCATGCCCCAATCGATCCGCTTCGCACGTTCGCGCGATCGCACGATGGTCGCCTACGCGGTGTCGGGCTCCGGTCCACCGCTGGTGAAGGCCGCGCACTGGCTGACGCACCTGGAGTTCGACTGGGACAGTCCGGTGTGGCGGCACTGGCTGACGGAGCTATCCGCGTCGTTCCGCCTGTACCGCTACGATGAACGCGGCTGCGGCCTGTCGGACCGCGACGTGGTGGACCTGTCGTTCGAGTCCTGGGTGGCCGACCTGGAGGCGGTGGTGGATGCGGCCGGGCTCGAGCGGTTCCCGCTGTTCGGCATGTCCCAGGGCGGGCCGGTGGCGCTGGCCTACGCGGCACGGCACCCCGAGCGGGTCAGCCGCGTGGTGCTGTACGGCAGCTACGCCGCCGGGTGGAAACACCGCGGGGACCCGGAGTTCCGCCGGCGAGAAGAAGCGCTGATCCAGCTGATCGCCGACGGATGGGGCCGCGACAACCCCGCCTTTCGCCAGGTCTTCACCTCGATGTTCCTGCCGGAGGGCTCGCCCGAGCAGGTCGCCTGGTTCAACGATCTGCAGCGCGAGACGACATCGCCGCACATCGCGGTACGCCTGGAGCGGGAGTTCGGCGACATCGACGTGCGGCCGTTGCTGGAGCACGTGAAGTGCCCGGCGCTGGTGTTGCACGCCCGTCACGACGAGGTGATCCCCTTCGACGCCGGCCGCACACTGGCGGGCATGCTGCCCAATGCCCGCTTCGTTCCGCTGGACAGCCGCAACCACGTGCTGATCGAGAGCGAACCGGCGTGGCCCCGCTTCCTGGCGGAGGTGCGCGGCTTCCTGGGCCGCGGGGATGCGGACGCGGGCAGTCCCCCGCCCGCGTCCGTATTGGACCCGCTGACGCCGCGGGAGCGGGAGGTGCTAGACCTGGTCGCGGCGGGCCGCTCCAACCCGGAGATCGCCGAGGCGCTGGGCATCACCGCCAAGACCGTGAAGAACCACCTGTCGCGGGTGCTCGGCAAGCTGCCCGCCCGCACCCGCCCGGAGGCCATCGTGCTCGGCCGCGAGGCCGGTCTGGGTCGGGACCCCGGTCCCGGCTAGCCGTCGGCGATCCGCCCGGGATCCGGGACTTCCGTCTCATTCGGGCGGGCGCGCCACCCCCTAGCTTTCGGGTGACACTCACCGGACGCGAAGGAGGCGCCCATGAAGAAGCTCGCCGGATTCCTGTACGGAACCCTAGCCTACCTCTTCTTCCTCGGCGTCTTCCTCTGGCTGATCGGTTTCGTGGGAGACCTGGTGGTCCCGCGCAGCATCGACACCGGCCCTGCCGCCCCCGTGGCGCTGGCCATACTGATCGATGTCGGGCTGCTGTCGCTCTTCGCGGTGCAGCACAGCGTCATGGCCCGGCAGGGCTTCAAGCGCCGATGGCGCAGGATCGTGCCGGGCTGGCTGGAGCGCAGCACGTACGTGCTGGCCGCGTCTCTGGTCCTCGCCCTCCTGATGTGGGCCTGGCGTCCGCTGCCGCAAACCATCTGGTCCGTGGAGGCACCCGCCCTTCGCTTCCTGCTCTGGACGCTCTTCGGGGCCGGTTGGGGCGTGGTGCTGCTGTCCACCTTCCTCATCGACCACTTCCGCCTGTTCGGCCTGAAGCAGGTCTGGGCAGGTCTGCGCGGCCGCCAGCTGGAGCCGCCCGCGTTCGAGACGCCCGGCCTGTACCGTCACGTCCGACATCCGCTCTACCTCGGCTTCCTCATGGCGTTCTGGGCCACGCCGACCATGACGGTCGGGCACCTGCTGTTTGCGGGCGTATGGACGTCCTGGATCCTGCTCGCGATCCGCCTCGAGGAGCGGGACCTCGCCGCCTTCCACGGCCCCGACTACGAGAAGTACCAGCGGCGCGTACCCATGCTGGTGCCCGCGCCGCGCCGCGCCGCACGGATCGACCATGCGGCCACGACAGCGAATCCGGATCCCGGGAGCTGAGTCATGCACGTCACAACGAACGACCGCGTGACCCGCGCCGTGCAGGCGATGTACACGGATGTCGCCACGCGGCCCGGCGCGGGATTCCATTTCCCGACCGGGAGGGCGGCCTGCGAGTGGGTCGGCTACCCGACGGAGGAGATCGACGCGCTGCCGCCGAGCGCGGTCGAGTCGTTCGCGGGCGTCGGCTACCCGTTCGCCGCGGACGGCATGGAGCAGGGCGATACGGTGCTGGACATCGGCTGCGGCTCGGGTACCGACGTACTGATCGCCGCGCGACGGGTCGGCGCGCAGGGGCGCGTGATCGGCCTGGACATGACGCGCGCCATGCGCGAGAAGTGCCTGGCCAATGCGCGAGCAGCTGGCGCGGACAACGTGGAGATCGTGGACGGCCGCGCGGAGTCCGTCCCGCTGCCCGACGAGCATGTGGACGTGGTGACGAGCAACGGTGTCATCAACCTGGTGCCGGACAAGGACGCCGCCGCACGGGAGATTCATCGGGTCCTGCGGCCAGGCGGCCGCGTGCAGATCGCGGACATCGTCGTGCGCGACATGCCGTCGGAGGCGTGCCGGGCACAGCCGCAGCTCTGGGCCGAGTGCATCGTCGGCGCCACCACGCTGGACCGGTACCTGGACAGCTTTCGGCACGCCGGTTTCGCCGAGGTGGAGGCGCTGAGCGATCGGCGGCTCGACTACTTCGCCGCGAGCGACAGTGAATCCACACGGGAGACGGCGGCGGGCTTCGGCGCGCATTCCATCGTCATGCGGGCGGTGAAGCCGGCCTGACGTCCCGGCAGGAGTCCGCGGCCGGTCCCCTCACATGCCCCGGTGCGCCGAAATCTGCTCCGGCGTCAGCCGCAGGAAGCGCGCGGCGTTGTCGTACAGGATGGCCCGCTCCTGCGCGTCGCTCAGGAACGGCGCGTCCTCGATCACGTCGATCGCGCGCTCCATCGTCTCCGGCCACACCATCTGGTCGGAGCCGAACATGACGCGATCGACGAAGCCGCCCTCGACGATGCCGCGCAGGAACCTGTAGAAGGCCGCGCGCGGCTGCGTGTAGGCGATGACACCCACGTCCACGTGTACCTGCGGGTGCGCGTAGAGCAGCGCCAGCAGGTCGTCCAGCATCGGGTAGCCGGCGTGCATGAGGTAGACGCGCAGGCGCGGGTGCCGGACCAGCACTTCCTCCATCGTCAGCGCGCTGTGCAGCCGGGCGCGATAACCCTCGGACCCGAGATAGATCACGCCCGGCGGCCCCGTGCCGACGTGGATGCCGACCGGGATGTCCATCTCCTCGGCGAACGCCCAGTACGGCTCCATGCGTGGGTCGTCGGGCGCGATGCCCGAGTACTGGCTCGTGACCTCGCCCAGCACCTGCAGCCGCCCCGCGGCGTGCCAGGCGCGCAGCGAATCGATCGGCCAGTCGCTCGCGGGATTGCCGGGGTTCACGATGACGCCCGGGATGAAACGTCCGGGTGCCGCCGCCCGCCACGCCGCGACTCGTTCGGGCGTGCCGCTCAGCACGCCGATCACGTTGCGCCGCTCCATGACCTCCAGCGTCCGGCTCAGCACGGCCTCGTCCGTCTCCGGCGACCAGACCGGATCGTCGCACGGCGGGTCCTTGAACTGGCGCATGAACGACGCGCCGTACGGCGAGGTCGGGTCCCAGACGGGCATCGGATCGATGGGGGTGCACATGGCCAGCGGCGGCGGGCCCTGGGCGTCCGCGGGCAGCGCGTGCACGTGCACGTCCAGGATCGGTTGTCGCTGCGCAGCCGCCGGAACGGCCGACAGCACGCATCCGGCGAGAGCGATCAGTCCTGCGGTCGGAACGTGCATGTGATCCTCCGGGCGGTGGTCGGGTCCGTCACTGGCTCCAGGGCGGCACGACGCCGTTGCTGCGCGCGTAGGCGATCTGCTGGCCGAGGTGCTCGTGCAGGTGGGTGGTGGTCATCACCCACAGCTCAAGGCCGCTCATCTCCGTTCCGAACACGTCGTGACGGGCGACGAGCGACGCTTCGTCCAGCCCGTTCATGATGCCGCGCAGGTGCTCGAAGGAGGCGCGCATCGTGGCCAGCGCCTCGGCCTTGGACATCTCCCGCGCCTCGTAGGCCATCACGCTCTCGTAGTCGTCGCCGGATATGCCCGTCTCCGCGGGCGGCGCGAAGCCGACCATGGCGGGGATGAACCAGTTGTCGGCGGCGACGTGCATGACCACCTCGCCCACCGAGCGCACGCCGTCGGCGGGCCGCCACTGCCACGCCGACTCGGGAATCGCCTCGGACAGCGACATCAGCTTGCTCTCGACCTGATCGACGTCGCCGAGCAGCGCCTGCACCACGACCGGCGGCCTCGCCTCATCGGACGCCGCCGCGGCAGCCGCGGCGGGTGCGGCGCCTGACGGCGCGGCATCGACGACGAACGGGCCGGCGAGCGCCGCGACCATGAGGGGAACCGCCAGGATCACCGCCACCACCACCGCGACGCGGGCCATGCGCATGGGAGCCTCCGCAGGCGTGGGGAAACCGCAGGGACGCTCGAATGTGCGGCTCGCGCCCGCCGCGGATCAAGGTGCGGCGGCGGGCCGGGCAACCCATCATCGGTGCAGGGAGTCCGAACGCCGGTGCGCCGCACCCGAGAGCCGGACCCCTCCGGCGCCGCCGTCGAACCGATGCTCACCAGCCCGGAGCCGACCGTGACCATTCGCCCGCCCGCCCTGTTCGCCACCTTGTTGGCAGCGCTCGCCGCCGCGCCCGTCAACGCGCAGCAGCCGCACGATCAGTGGATCGACTCGCTGGCGAACTCGCTGGTGGGGGAGGCGACGCCCGGTCTGGCCCTGGCTGTGATCCACGACGGACGCGTCCTGCATCGCGGCGCGTACGGCGTCGCGTCGGCGGAGTCTGGCGACGCGGTGACGGTTGGGACGCCGTTCTACATCGCGTCCACGGCCAAGATGATCACCGCGGCGGCGGTGTTGTCGCTGGTGGATGACGGCCGGCTGTCGCTGGACGACCCGATCGGTCGCCACCTCGGCGATCTCGTGCCCACCTACGCGCGCGACGTGACCGTGCGCCAGCTGCTCGACCACACGTCGGGGCTGGTGGACCACTACGACGTCGCCGGCGAGGAACGCGCCTATACGAATGCCGACGTGCTGGCGATCCTGGAGCAGGCGGACTCGCTGCGCTTCGCGCCGGGCACGCGCGCGGGATACAGCAACTCCGGCTACGTGCTGCTGTCGCTGCTGGTGGAGCGCGTCGCGGGCGAGCCGTTCGACGCGTACGCGCGCCGCCGCTTCCTCGACCCGTTCGGCATGCGCGACGCCGTCGTGGCGGTGGGGGGGCCGCCGGAACGGCCCCGCGCGATCGGGCACCGGCCGACCGGGGCGGGCGGCTTCGAGCCGTGGGACTATGCATCGTCGACCACGGGCGCGGGCGGCGTGTACGCCAGCCTGTCCGACATGGAGCGCTGGCACGAGGCGCTGCGCGGCGGGCGCGTGGTCAGCGATTCACTGCTCGCGCTGGCCAGCCGGCCGCCGGAGCTGCCGGGCGGACGCCTGACGCCGTACGGCATGGGCTGGCTGGCGGAGTACGCGGCGCGGGGGCCGCTGGCGGATCGCTGGTACGTCTTCGCATTCGGCAGCCTGCGCGGCTTCCGCGCGCTCTACCAGTGGTATCCCGCGGACGATCTGGCCGTGATCTGGCTGGCCAACAGCGCGTCGGAAGAGGTGCTGGAGACGCTGCGCGCGATCCCGAAGTACGTGCTGGCGGGCGAGCGCGGCGGCGAGCCCTGACGGCTGCCGGCGCCAGCCGGAGCCCGGCCGGCCGCCGGCGCTAACGCCGTGCGCTGCTGGCCAGGCCGCGGCTCATCCCGCCGCCCGCCCACGGCCCGCGCGCGAGCCAGTCGGCGTCGTTGGGCGAGTAGAGGAAGACCAGCGATCCCTCGGCGATCATCGGCAGCAGCCGGTGCGCGCGCGCCTGCTCCAGCGCGGGACAGCCCTGGCTGCGGCCGGCGTCGCGCGCGGTGACGTAGGGGGCGCCGTGCGCGACCACGCCGCGGCGCCGGGCGGCGTCGTTGAACTCGCCGGACAGCCCGGCCAGGCGCAGCCCGACCGAGGTGTAGCGGCGGCCGTTGGCGCGGCCGCTGAAGCGATACGTCTCCTGCGTCAGGAACAGGCCAAGCGAGGTGGCGTTGCTGCCCGGCCGGTTGGAGAAGCGCGTCGGCGCGCCGTTGCGGCCGCGGGACGAGCCCGTGCCGTGCGCCACCGTGAACGGCCCCTCGACCAGCGTGTGCCGCTCCATGTCGAAGATCCAGCCGCGGCGCTGGCTGTTGGTCAGGCCGTAGTCGACGAAGTAGAGGTACGGCTTGGTGACCCGCTCGCCGTGCGCGGCGCGGTACGCGTAGTAGGCGCGGAACGCGGTGCGCAGCGCCTGCGGATGGCTGGTGCGGCCGACGCGCGGCGACAGCGCCGTCAGCGCGGCCTCCACCGCCTCGTCCACCTCGTCGCCGGCGGGCGGCAAGGGGTCGGACGCGCCGGCGGGCACGGGGGACAGGACGAGCAGCAGCACGCCGATCGTTCGGATGTACATCCGCAGCTTCGCGGAGGTGATGCGCATGACTTTCTGTGTGGGAGGACCCGGGGCGGGCTCTCCTGCAGGCTAACGGAGCGGCGCCGTCGCGTCCAGTTTCGCGGGCTCATCCGGCGGTGCGGTCCGGGGTCTTGCTTCGTACGGCTCTCCACTGCCCGGCGCTCGAACGCCTTGCCAGCGGGACATTGGTACTGTTCGCGGCGCTCGGCCCGCTGCTCGAGCTTCGCGGTCGGCGCGGGCGGGCTCACAGCCGCACCGTTGGGCCGACGGCCAGAGCCGGGATCCCGCCCCCTACCGGGAATGCGGGCAGCGGCCAACCTGCGGCGAGCACGATCCCGTCTGGGCGGGGGCGCAACATGGATGCTGTGAGGCACCCGCGCCGACCGCGAAGCTCGAGATCGTGGTCGAGGCCCGGCGACACTACCAATGTCCCACCGGCCGCGCGTTCGAGCGCCGGCGAGCCGAGACCCGAATCAACCATATGGAGCAGGGCGGCATCCCAAGTCCGATGCGCCGCCGCCGAGCCCCCTGATCCCAGAACCGCCATGCGCCGAACCATCGCCGCAGCCTGCACGATCGCCACGCTGACCGGATGCGCCGACGCGCCCGCCGACGCCGCGCGCGGCTGGGTGGCCGAGACCGATACCGTCGGTGACACCATCGTCGTTCGCACGGTTTCCGGCAGCGCGTGGGGCGACAGCGTGCGGCTGGTGCCGGAGATGTCGGTCGGCGTGGAGGAGGGCGACGACGCGTACATGTTCGGCCGCGTGCGCGCCCTGGCCGTCCGGCAGAACGGCGAGCTGCTGGTGCTGGACGGGCAGGTGCCGGTGCTGCGCCGCTACTCACCCGACGGCGCGCACGTGGGCGACATCGGGCGCGAGGGCGGCGGTCCCGGCGAGTACCGCCGTCCCGAGACGGTGGACGAGCTGCCGGACGGCCGCATCGTGGTGCGCGACCCGGGCAACGGCCGCTTCGAGGTGTGGAGCGCGGACCTCCAGTCGCAGCCGTCCTGGCGCCTGTCCAGCGGGCTGTCGACCGGCCGCCAGACGTACGTGGACACGGCCGGGCACGTCCATACGCTGATCCTGCTCGAGTCCGGCGTGTCGGTCGATCAGTGGCGCTACGGGCTGGCGCACTTCACGCCCTCGGGCGAGCACACGGACACGCTGATCGTCCCGACCTGGGACTACGAGGCGGCGACCGTGACCGGCAGCAGCGAGGGCGGCAGCTCGTCGCAGATGGTGCCGTTCACCGGCCAGATCCGCTGGAGCTACAGCCCGCACGGCTACTTCGTCGGCGGCACCACCGATCGCTACGCGGTGGACCTGTACCGGCCGGACGGCGTGCTGCGCCTGGCGCGCGCCGCGGAACCCGTCGCCGTGCTGCCGCAGGAGGCGGCCGAGCGGGAGGCGCAGATCACGCGCAACATGCAGAACAACTTCGGCGCGTGGCGCTGGAACGGCCCGCCGATCCCGGAGACCAAGACGCCCTGGAAGGACCTGTTCGTCGACGCCGACGGCCGCGTCTGGGTGCACGTGTCCATGCCGGGGGAGGACGCGATGACGGACGAGGAGGCGCTGGAGCAGGAGCGGCAGAGCGGGCAGCCGGTCGTGCGCTGGGAGGAGCCGCCGGTCTTCGACCTCTTCGACCCCGACGGCCGCTACCTCGCCCGCATCGCCCTGCCGGAGGGCGCGGTCACCTGGCCGTGGCCGGTCGTACGCGGCGACTCGATGTGGCTGATCGTCGCGGACGAACTGGGCGTGCAGCGCGTCGTGCGCTACCGCATCGAGCGACCGTCAGGCGCGGGATCGGAATCAGCTTCCTGATCCCGCGCCCCCCGATCGTGCCGCGATCGGATCAGCGTTCGGCGTCGACGTCCGAGTGCTCGAGCGTGGACCTGGTGCCGGGCTTGGTGCCGGCCGGGTCCTGCTCCACCCGATCGCTCCTCGGATCGGCCGGCGCGGGCGCGCGCTCGCCCGCCTCGCGCCGCTGCTCCTCGATCTCCCTGTCCGCCAGCCGCTCCTGCTGACGCGGCTTGTCGTTGCGGCGGTCCGGATCCGTGTCGCCCTGGCGCCGCCCTTCCTTGCCGATCGTGTTGCCGGTGCGCTCCATGATGCTGCCTGCCTTCGCTGCGGTGGTCGCTTCGGTCGCCTCGTCCGCAGCAGGGGTGCAAGAGTCGTACGGTTTCGCTTTCACGGATGCGACTCTCGGCTTTCCGGCGCTCGAACGCGTTGCCAGTGGGACATTGGTACTGATGCCGGCGCCCGACTACGTGTTCGAGCTTCGCGATCGCCGCGGTTCGGCTCGTCATGGGCGGTCGGGGCTACCGTCCGGAGAACGGCAGGCGTGACCGGGTCGAAGCAGCCGCGCCGGAAGACACCCCCCGCCCGGCTGCCCTGCTGCATCTGGTTCCGTGAGGACCCCCGACAGCAGCGAAGCTCGAACCGGCGGTCGGGCGCCGCGGACAGTACCAATGTCCCACCGGCCACGAAGTCGAGCGCCGGCGAGCAGAGAGCCGCATCCGCCGGAAGGACGAACCGGACAGAAAACGCTTGTAACGCCGGACCGGTCGCCGTAGCGTGCACCGCACCCCGCCCCGTACGACAAAGCCCCGACAGAATGACCGACGACATCCGCTGCACGGACGAGGAGGGCCGGCGCTTCCGCGACGGCGTGTACGAGCCGCTGGATACGGCCGCGCTGGCCGAGGCGCCGGATGATCCCGCGCACTTCCCCGCGCGTGGCACCGGCCCCGCGCTGCACCTGCACGACGCGGTGCCGCGCGTGCCGCGACTGGCGCACCTGGTCGGGCCGTCGGTGATTGCGCTGGGCATGGGGCTGGGCGCGGGCGAGTTCCTGCTCTGGCCGAACCTGATCGCGGTGAACGGCTACTCGATCTGGTGGCTGTTCTGGGTAGGCGTGCTGACGCAGTTCGTCGTCATCGGCGAGATCGAGCGCTGGACCATCGCAACGGGCGAGTCCGTGTTCGCGGGCATGGCGCGGCTGACGCGCCACGCGTTCTGGCCCTGGTTCTTCCTGGCCGCGACGCTGATCAGCTTCCTCTGGCCGGGCTGGGCGTCGCAGTCCGCCGAATTCACCGGCCGCATCGTGGAGGTCGCGACGGGCACGCGACTGCCCTGGCAGCCGATCGCGCTGGTCATGCTCGCGTTCATCTGGGTCGGGCTGGCCGTCTCGAAAATCGTCTACAACGCGCTGGAGCGCTTCGAGATCGCGCTGGTGCTGGGCTTCTTCCCGCTGCTCGGGCTGGCGCTGTTCGTGGCCGGCGTGCTGCCGCAGGACGTGCTGGCGCTGCTGGAGGGTGCGGTCGTGGTCGGACGCGCGCCGCCGGAGCTGCTGACGGGTGAGCAGTTCCCAACGCTGCTGATCGCCGTGGCCTACGCCGGTTCGGGCGGCACGCTGCTGCTCGCGCAGTCGCTCTGGCTGCGCGACAAGGGCTTCGGCATGGGCGCATACCAGGGGCGCATCGCCGGGATCCGCGGAAAGAACGAGGAGGTGAGCGGCACCGGCTTCGCCTTCGACCCGCGGTCGCCGCTGTCGCTCGCGCGCTTCCGCGCCTGGATGCGCACGGCCGAGCAGGAACTGCTGGTCACGTTCGTGGCGCTGATCCTGGTCAGCGTGGTGATCACGTCCATGCTGGTCACGTCCACGCTCGGTTCGAACAACCCGGAGCTGGCCGGTCGGCTGACCGACATGGTCGCGCTGCAGGGCGCCGCGCTGCGCGAGGTGGGCGGCCTCTGGCTGGAGGTGGTGTTCCTGCTCGGCGGCGCGTTCGTACTCTTCTCCACGCAGCTCGGCATCGTGGACACCGTGACCCGCATCGCCGGCACCGTGTTCTACGAGCGCTACGGCCGCAGGACGCGCTTCTGGACCATCAAGCGCACGTTCCTGTTCTTCCTCACCTTCCTGGTGGTCGGCTCGATGGCCATCATCCTGGTGTCGTGGACCGGCGGCGCGGGGGTGGACGCGCTGCAGCCCGACTTCCTGGTGCTGATCGCGGGGCCGTTCACCATCGCCAGCATGTACGCGTTCACGCTGGTGGTCGGCTGGATGAACGTGCGCCGACTGCCGCCCGCGCTCTCGCCGCCGCTGTGGAAGCGGCTGGGCATGGTGTGGGCGGCCGTGCTGTGGGGCTGGTTCACGGCCGAGCAGATCTCGCGCACGCTGCTCGCGGCGATGGGCGAGTCGGGCGCCGCCATCGAGTCGATCGCGATGCACCCGGTGCGCGCCATCGCGTACGCGCTGTGGGCGGCGTCGCTGGTGTGGTTCGCGGCAGGGATCCTCAGGTCGCGCCCGGCTTAGGGATCGCGCCGTCCGGCTCCACCGGCCACCCCGCCACCATCGCAGCCCGACCTCCGGATGCGAGCGGCATCCGGAGGTCGGACCTCACGACGGCATCAGCGCGTGCGGGACATGGATTCCGCGCCCGCGACGGCGCCGAGCACGCGCGCCAGGATGCCTGCTCGTGCGGGGGCAGGAGGCAGGTCCGAGAAGACCGCCTCGTAGTGCTCCACGGCCGCGTCGGCCTGGACCAGCCAGCGATGGTCGTCGCCGTAGAACTTCGCGCGCGTCGCGTCGGGGCCGGCGAACTCACGCTCCGCCTCCGGCGAGTCCCAGAAGCTGAGCAGCTCCCACTCGGCCCGCTCGCCATTCAGGCGACGCAGCGCCACCACTCCGCGATTGCCGGGCGTCGCGCGATACTCTCGGATCCCGGTCCGCCGCAGATAGTCCAGATACGCCTCTGCATCCCCGGCGCGTGTCGCGCCTCGCCAGCTCCGTACGATCATGGTGTCCACGTTGTCGGGGTGATGTAACCACCGTCGATTTGGTATGCGGTTACAGCATGCGCGGGCGGACAGTAACTTGTCAAGAAGGCTTTGGTGGTTACATTGCGGCATGAGAACGAGCTGGCCGTGCATCGAGCTGACGAAGACCACGAAGTGGCAGGAGCGGGATCCGGACAACGAGCGGCTGCCCGATTACGAGGCGCTGCTGGTCTGGGCGCGACGCCACGACGTGATCGGTGAGTCCATCCATCGGCTGCGGGAGCTGGCGGCGGAGCAGCCGGAGCGGGCCGAGCGGGTGCTGGAACGTGCCCGCGCGTTGCGGCCGCTGCTGTATCGCATCCTCTCGGCGGCGGCTGCGGGGGAGGAGCCGGCGGCTGCGGACGCGGAGGAGCTGAACCGGCTGCTGGCGGAGGCGGCGCGGCATCGCACGATCCGGATCGGCCCGGACTCGTGCGAGTGGAGCTGGGAGGATTCGGCGGATCCGCTGGAGTATCCGCTCTGGCCGGTGGTCTGGTCGCTGGGCGAGCTGCTGACGTCGGAGGAGCGGCCGCGCCTGAAGCAGTGCGACGCGGACGACTGCGGCTGGCTGTTCATCGACGCGAGTCGCAACCGCAGCCGCCGCTGGTGCGACATGGGCGACTGCGGCAACCGCGCGAAGGTGCGGCGCTTTCGAGAGCGACAGCGGGGGGAGGGCTGATGGCGATCGTTTCCGGAGCGCGCATGTCCCGTGGGGCGCTGGATCCGCGCAGGCTCCTGCATCGTACCTCCATCCGACCGGGGATTTGACATGGGCAATGGCGGCACGGTCGCCCCGCGGGCGCCGCGCGGCCGACTGATCCAGACGGCGCCGGGCGGGCTGACGGCGGCGTTCGGTCCTGGCGAGTGGGCGCTGGTGGCGGCGGTCGCGGCCATCTGGGGCTCGTCGTTCATGCTGATCGAGATCGGCCTCCAGTCTTTCCGGCCGGGGCTGATCGCGATGCTGCGTCTTTCGCTGGGCGCGGCCGCGCTGGCGTTCATCCCGCGTGCCCGGCGGCCGGTGGAGCGGGAGGACCTGCCGCGCGTGGTGGTGCTGGGTCTGACCTGGATGGGCATCCCGCTGATCCTGTTCCCGCTGGCGCAGCAGTGGGTCGACTCGGCGGTGGCGGGCATGATCAACGGCGCGGTGCCGCTGGCCGCCGCGGCGTGGTCCACCGTCCTGCTGCGGCGCTGGCCGGGTCGTGCGCAGCGCTTCGGCATCCTGATCGGCTTCGCGGGCGTCGTGGCGATCTCGTGGCCGGAGGTGCGCGTCGGCTCGGGCAGCGCGCTGGGCGTGGGGCTGGTGGTGCTGGCGGTGATCCTCTACGGCCTGGCCACCAACGTGGCGGTGCCGCTTCAGCAGAAGTACGGCTCGCTGCCGGTGCTGCTGCGCGCGCAGCTCGCGTCGCTGCTGGTGGTGGTGCCGTTCGGCCTGTGGAGCCTGCCCGGCTCCTCGTTCGCGTGGGGCCCGGCGCTGGCCATGCTGCCGCTGGGCGTGCTCAGCACCGGCATCGCGTTCTGGCTGATGACCAACCTGGTCGGGCGGGTGGGCGCGGCGCGCGGCACGGTGGCCATCTACTTCGTGCCGCTGGTCGCCATCGCGCTGGGCGTGCTGCTGCTGGGCGAGCGCCTGTCCCCGTTCGCGCTGCTCGGCACGGCGCTGGTGCTGGGCGGCGCGTTCCTGACGTCGCGCCGGGAGTCCTGACGACGGAGGGCGGCGCTCCGCTCGCGCTGGGCGCCGCCGTCGCTGCCGCCCTCGCCGCCAGCGACGCGATTCGCCCTACAGGTGGTGCGCCGCATCCCCGCGCAGCGCCAGCCAGCTGAGCAGGTAGAGCGCGCCCGCCAGCGCCATCGGCCCCGCGATGATCAGGATCCAGGCGAGGTGCCCCGCCGCGGCCGCCGCGTACAGGGCGGCCAGGCCGATGAACATGACCGCGCCGACCCATGCGAAGCGCCACGCGACGGTGACCACGGCCAGCAGCAGCAGCGCCGGCGCGAGGTGGATCAGGAAGCCGAACGCCTCGGCCCAGAAGGGGCCGTCCCCGCTGAACGCGTCCAGCGCGAAGCTCGCGACGAACAGCACGACCGCCACGCCGACCAGGCGCGGTCCCCACTCCAGCAACGCCCGTCTCGTGATGCGCATGACGCCCTCCCTCACTGGAGCGCGAAAGGTGGATACTCATCGCGCAGCAGCAGCACGTACGCCTCCACGCGGGCGCCCCAGCCCAGCACGCCCAGGCTGAAGTCGTAGAGCCGCTGCGGGTAGCGGCCGGTCAGCAGGATGGCGAACCAGGCGAGGATGGTGGCCAGTGCCCACACCATCCCGAGCACCCACAGCGCGATCAGGTGGGGGATCGCCAGCACGATGCGGAACGCCACGGTCAGCCGGTCGCGCTCGCCCTCGGGCTGCGGCAGCTCCAGCTCGATGGGGTACGAGCCCTCCCCGAAGGGTGGGTACTCGTCGCGCAGCAGCATGAGGTAGGACAGCGCGCGGATCCGCCAGCGCAGATAGTACGCGGCGAGATTCCAGAGGCCGTCCGGGTGGCGTTGCGTGAACAGGATCGCGAACCACGCGATCAGCGCCGCCACGCCCGCCACGGCACCCAGCGCGCCCGTCCCCCAGCTCCACTCCCAGGTCCAGCCCGTCTCGGACGTCCAGCCGACGGACGTCAGCGCGGCGAGGGGTCCGCCGACCAGGATCAGATGCGGGATTGCGAGGATGGGCCGGAACGCCGTGGTCAGGCGATCGCGGTGCCCGGGCTCCGCGCGGATCAGCAGGCCGACCGGGTAGTGGCCGGCGCCTTCTGTCGTATGGGCGATGGTGCTCATGGTCACCTCCACTCGCGGGATTCGCCCCGATGCTCCCAAGGTGCCGCGCCCGCCAGCCGGGCGATGTAGGGAGACGGCGGATTCCGCGCGGGGGTTCCCCCGCATCACGCCCTCAGAGCGATGCCAGCACCTCGGCATGCACCGCCCGGGTCTCCGGGGAGGGGCCGGCACCGAGCTCCTCGGCGATCAGGGCGCGGCAGCGTTCGAAGACGCGCAGCGCCTCGGCGCCGTTGCCCGCGGCGGCGTGCGCGCGCATCAGCAGGCGATAGCCCGCCTCCCGGAACGGTCGCAGTGCGACCGCGTCGCGGGCAGCCTCGACCGCCAGCGAATGCTCGCCGTTCCACAGGTAGACCTCGGCGCGGCATTCCAGCGCGCGCACCAGGATGCTGCCCAGCTTCTCCCGGCGCGCCTCGAACCAGCGCCCCTCCTCCCCGGGCAGGAACGGCCGCCGCGTGATGTGGTGCGCGACGGCGGATGGACCGTAGGCGCTGGCCGGATCAGCGGCGCGCAGAGCCGCCTCGGCCTGGTGGATGCTGTCGGTGGCCACCTCGTGATCGACCCACGTGCCCGGCGGCAGCCGCATCTCGTAGCAGCCGGATCCGGAGACCAGCGTTTCGCTGCCGTCGAGGCCTGCCCGCCCGAGCAGGCCGCGCAGCTTGCTCACGATGGAGCTGAGCGCTGCGTCCCAGGCGCGCGGCGCGGCAGCCGGCCAGAGCGCTTCCGCCAGATCGGCCCGGCTGACGGGGTTCGGCCGCTCGCCGACCAGCAGCGCGAACGCGGCCCGCCCCTGCTGTCCGGGAAACGCGGTCGGGCCGAACGATCCACGCTCCGACTCGAGCGTCAGCCGTCCGGAAAGGTAGATGCGCAGCATGGGCTCCAAGGTTTTTCCAGGCGGACACCGAGACGCCGCCAAGGCCGTTCTCCTATACATCCGGTGCGCGACCGACGACAACCCCGAACGGAGGTAGCCATGGCCCAGAAACAGGTATCCTGCGACTGCGGCAAGACCATCCGCGCCGCCACGGACGACCAGCTCGTGACGGATGTGCAGAAGCACGCGAAAGAGGTCCACGACATGGATCTCTCGCGCGAGCAGGTGCTGTCGATGGCCGAGCCGGTCTGACGCCGGAGAGAGCGGGGCGGCCGCCCGTGGCGGCCGCCCCACTCACGCGCGTCTACGGCACCTGATAGCTCCGTGTGGCGTTCGCCTCGACCTCCTCGCGCGAGAACCAGGCGGGCTTGAACTCGCGCCGCGCGTACAGGTGCGCCTGGTCGAAGAAGTGCGGCGAGGCCGGATCGCCCGACTGGCCGTAATTGAGGATCGAGCGCGCGCGGACGGGGTCGCCGAACGCGACCACCTTCACGAACGAGTTGCCGCTGCGGCCCATGCGCGGCTGCGCGTCGCCCGAGCCGGGCGCGTTGAACGTGAAGATGGAGCCCAGGCCGCCGGGCGCGCCGCCTACGGCCAAGCTCGCACGCGACGGGTCCAGCGCCACCGGCTGCCCGGGCAGCGGCCGCTGGTGCCGGTTCAGCTCGCCCCACGGCACCTCGGCGCTACCGTGCTCCGCCTCGAGCAGGCCCAGCACGTCCGCCAGCGTGGCGGTCCACGGGTAGGCGTGGCCAGCCGCGCGCGCACGACCCAGCCGTTCGGCGCTCAGAATGAACCACGTCGTCTCCACGGACGACGTGTCGCTCGCGCGGTCCCACGCGCGCAGGCGCTCCACGGCCGCGGCCAGCGCCGCGTGATCCGGCGCGTCGGCCCGCAGCGCGGCGGGCCGGCTGTCGTCCGGCGCACTCCGCAGCGCGTCCCACTCGGCCAGCAGCTGCGGGATCGCCTCGTCGGCCACGCTCAGCCGGCTGTCCCACACCACCCGCGCGAAATCGTCGAAGTCGTCACCGTCGAACGATTCCAGCACGCGCCGCGAGCTGACCGCACGCGCGTTGTCCGTCTCCCGGCCGACCATGTACGCCGGGAAGTCGTCGCGATCGAACGGCAGGTCCGGCGCGGCGACGAACGGCGAGGAGTTGGTGTTGAGCAGCCAGCCGTTGGGCGGGTTGTAGACCTGCGGCAGTTCGTCGAAGCCGTGGAAACCCTGCCACTCCGTGCGCGGGTCCGAGCCGTCCAGCACACCCGACGGATCCACGCCCTCCAGCCGGCGCGGCACCGCCGAACCATAGACGTAGCCGATGTTGCCGTCCGCGTCCGCGTACATCGCGTTCATGTATGCGACGCGCAGCATCGACATCGCCGCGCGCCACTCGTCCAGCGAGCGCGCGCGGATCATCGCGTCCCACTGGTCGAACCAGCCGCCCTCCTCGTAGCGCGCCAGCCGCACCGCGATCGCGCGACCGTCGTCGTGCACGCCGACGACCGGGCCGTGATGCGTGCGCCAGAAGCGGAACTCGCGCGGCTCGAGACCGGCGTCGGTCCGCACCAGGATCGTGTCCAGCCGCGCCTCCGCCGTCCGCCGCTCGTCGCCGTACCGATAGCGCAGCGACGCCGGGTCCTCGAAGCGGACGCCGTACATGTCGCTGTGGTCGGCGTAGTTGTCCGTATAGGCCCAGCCGAGCCGGTCGTTGTGGCCCATGTACGGCAGCAGGAAACCGAACACGGTCAGCCCCGAGAAGCGCAGCCCTTCGCGGCTGTCCAGGTGGATCTCCGCGTAGCGCTGCACGCCCACGAAGCTCTGGTGCGGGTTGATCAGCAGCAGCGCGCGCCCGTCCGCCGTGCGCGCCGGCGCGACCGCCCACTGGTTGGACCCCCGCGGCCGCACCCCGTCCCGATCGAACTGCGCCTCCAGATAGCGCGCGTCGGCCGGCGCGACATGATGAAAGGCGTAACCGCCGTAACCGCCGTCACCGCCGTCACCGCCGTTGCCGTGGTTGCCGCTGTCGCCGCTGTCGCCGCCGCCGACGCCTTCGCTCATCAGGCGCTGCGCCCAGCGGCCGCTCAGGCCCGCGTAGCCCAGGAATTCGTTCTGGTAGTACTTGTAGCGGATCAGCGCGAGCGGGTACCACGGCTCGATGCGTCGGAGCACCTGCGGCCGGTCGGCCGCGGAGCCGAGCGGCCGCTGCGCGAGCCAGTCGTTCATGCCGGCGGCGAATCCGTCCAGCAGCGCGCGCATGCGCGGCGAGGCGCGCTCGTACTCGGCCCTCGAGAGGGGCACGATGTCCAGGGCGCGAGCCATCCAGTCGTCGCGCAGCCCCTCCTCCCCCAGCGCCTCGGCGGAGCGGCCCAGCGCGTTGAGGTAGTTCGCCTCGATCAGCGGCCAGTCGTCCTCGGCCAGCGCCCAGGCCATGCCGTACAGCACCTCGGCGTCCGTCTCCGCGAACACGTGCGGCGCCCCCCACGCGTCGCGATGGATCGTGGCCTCGTACTGCTGCGCGGCGAGGGGCGTGGCCGCCGAGCCGAGCGCGGCGGCGATGGCGAGCGGGAGGGTTCCGGCGAGGACGACGAGCGGCCGGGCGATGCGGTGCATGGAGGGTCCGGGTTCAGGGAGTGATGGACGCTAGGGTGCTGCTGGACGGCACGCCAGCGCTCACGCCGGGCCGTGTCACATCATGCCTTCGCTCCGGCAGTCTTCACCTCGTCGGCTCACGACGCGAGGCGGCGGCCCGCTCCGCACGCGCGTTCCGCCGCGCCGTCCAGCCCGCCGCGATCATGACGAGCAGGTTCGCCGCGATGACCGGCGGCGCGTCCAGCAGCACGCCGTAGGTCAGCCACAGCAGCGCGCCCAGCATCTGCATGCGCCGCAGCGCGCCCGCCTTCATGAAGTAGGAGCCCACGAACACCGCCGTCGCGAGCCATCCGATCAGGTCGATCAAGTACGCATCCTCCCGCTGGGGCAGCTCGCCTCCGCATCCGGACATGCGTGCAACGTAACTCCGGTGCCTGCGGTTTCCGCCATTTCGATCCCGACGGCGGGCAGGACTCCCTGCGGTGCCACCCGCTAGGCCGCGGCCAGCCGCTCCACCGCCTCGATGTGCCCCTCGACCAGCCCGTTGACCAGGTCGCGGTGGGTGAACGGGCTCATGTGGCCGGCGTCCAGCCGCACCACGTCCACCAGCGGCAGCGAGCGGGACAGCAGCTCGGTCACGCCGCGAGCGGCCAGGGGCGAGCGCTCCCCGACGATGAGACGGACGGGCGCGATCAGCTCGGCGTACTGCGCGGCGGAGATGGACAGCCGCTCGATGGCGCCGAACTCGTGCGCGACCTTGTCGACGGTGCGGACGATGCCCTCGCGCTGGCGGCGCGGCATCAGCAGCCAGCGCAGCGGGCCGATCCAGTAGGACATGTACGCGGCGGCGGCGCGGCGCGGCCGGCCGGCGGCCACGGCGTCGCGCACGCGGCGCGCAACGCCGACGGCCTGACGCCATTCGGCGGTGCGACCGGCCGCGCGCAGCACCTGGAAGGTGACCGGCTCGACCAGCGTCATGCTGCGCACCAGGTCGGGCGCACCGCGCGCGGCCTCCAGCGCGACGGTCGCGCCGTACGAGTGGGCCACCACGTGCATCGGCCGGCCGACGCGGCGCATGAGCGCCAGCACCAGGTCCACGTCCACATACGGGTTGAACTGCCGGCCGACAGGCCAGCGGTCGGACTCGCCGTAGCCGATCAGGTCGGGCGCGAACAGCCGGTGCCGCACGGACAGCCCGTCCATCAGCGCCGACCACTGCCGGTGGCTGCCGCTCGAGCAGTGCACCAGCAGCACGGGCGATCCGTCCGCGCCCGCCGCCAGGTACCGGCCGCTCACCCCCTCCAGCACTTCTATGGACTGCATCATCGGACTCCTCCGTTTCAGGATGCTCCGGTGATGCTGCGGAAGAGCGCACGCCCGGCGGACACGCGCGGGGCGATTCCGTGGGCGGAAAACGGCAGGTGAGCTCCAACGGCAGAGGGGCGCCGGCCGCAGCGGCCGACGCCCCTCCCTCTCCCCGCGACGAACGGGCTGCGCGCCTAGCCGCGCAGCTCGGCGAGCACGTCGCGCAGCATCTCGAGCTGCCTGCGCTCTGCCGGCGCCTGCACGTTGGCGAGCATGCCGGCGACCGAGCCCTCGGCGCCGGCGAATGCCGTCCCGCGCGCCTGGCCGGTGGCGGCCAGCGCTGCGTCGACGCGCGAACGCAGGTCGGCGACCGCGGCGTCCGGCACCGCATCGCTCCGCTGGAGCTGATCGATCAGCGCGCGCGCGACCGCCGGATCGGCCGGCCAGTCGAACGGCGTCTGGTGCTGCGGGTTGAAGCGCTGCATGCGCACCAGCTCTGCCGCGGCGATCTCGTTCTGCGTCAGGTACTCGCTCGGCGTGAGCCGGAACACGTCCAGGCCGCGGCCGATCTCGGAGCCGTAGATCCGGCCGTTGTACCAGTACGTGGACCAGTAGCCGCCCAGCAGCAGCTGGCGGTCGCTGAGCGGGCCGCGGTCGAAGTACGCGATCTCGTACGGATTCTCGGGATCCGTGAAGTCGAAGACGGAGACGCCGCCCTGGTACCACGCCTGCACCATGATGTCACGGCCGGGCACCGGGATCAGCGAGCCGTTGTGCGCCACGCAGTTCTCCTGCGCCGACTGAGGCGCCGGCAGCTTGTAGTAGCCGACCGGCACGAGCTCCTCGCCCTGGACGCGGAAGATCGCGTTCGCGCCCCAGCGCGGGTCGTCGCTCTCGCGGCAGCGGGCCTGGCTGCCGCCGCCCCACTCGTCCGTGTAGATGACCTTGGTGCCCATGTCGTCGAACGTCGCCGAGTGCCAGTAGGCGAAGTTCGGATCGAAGACCTCGTCCGTGCGCGTGGGCGCGTCCGCGTCCTCGATGTCCAGCAGCAGGCCGTTGCCCGCGCACGCGCCCGCGGCCAGGCCGATGGCCGGGTACGACGTGATGTCGTGGCACTGGTTGGTCTGCGCCGTCTGCTGCGTGCCCGCGCCCGACGCGCCGCCCTGCCAGAGCCCCGCGATCTCGCCCGTCGCCGGATCCGCGAAGATGCGCGGCGTGCTGACTACGGCCGCCTGCTGCGGCGCGTTCACCGGCACGCGGATCACCTCGATGCGGAACAGCGCCGATTGCGGGTCCTCGCCGCCGATGCAGCCCTGCAGCTCCTCGGCCGGCCGTACGCCCGCCGCGCCCGACACGTAGATGTAGACGTTGCTCGCGTCGTTCGGGTCGCTGACCAGCGTGTGCGTGTGCGAGCCACGGCAGGTCTGCACCGCCGCGACCTGACGCGGGTTCTGCAGGTCGCTGATGTCGAAGACGCGCACGCCCAGGAACCGGTCCGGGCTGACGCGCCCCTGCGGCGGCACCGTGCCGCAGTCCACGCGCGCGTTCGGCATCTCGACCGACATGAAGAGCAGGTCGCCCCAGATGGACAGGTCGCCCTGCCCGCCCGGGCAGACGAACGACTTGACCAGCCGCGGCGCCGACGGCGACGAGATGTCGTAGGCGTTCCAGCCGTGGAAGCTGCCGACGTACGCGATGTTGCCCTGGAAGGCCAGGTCCGTGTTGCCGAGCAGCAGGTTGCCCAGCGCGTTCGGGTCGTAGAAGCCCTCCGGCCGGTCGACGTGCGCGACCAGGTCCAGGTTCCACGACGCCTCACCCGCGTCCTTCCAGCCGGCGGCGAGGCCCACGCGCGGATCCGCGTCCGCTGCGGGCGGCTCAGTGATCGGCGGCGTGACCGGCTCGGCCGTCACCACGCGCTCCGGCGCGGACGCACATGCCGCGCCCGCCACCACCAGCAGCGCGGTCGGCAGCAGCCGCCAGCGCATCCCGTTCATCCTGGTCGTGCTCATCGTGCCCTCACTGGATCGTGTTCAACATCGCCTGCATGCGCGCGATCTCGGCGCGCTGGTCGGCGTCGATGTGCGAGATGATCTGGAACATCTCCGGCTCCAGCCCGCCCTGCTCCGTCCGCCGCAGCCGATCGACCATCATCAGCGCGCCCTGATGGTGCTGGATCATGGACTCGAGGAACAGCCGCTCGAACGCTTCCCCCCGCGCCGCGGCCAGCCGCTCCATCTGCGCCTGCGTCAGCATGCCCATCATCTGCGCGTGCGCGGCATCCGCGTGCGCGTGGTGCGCCGGATCCGGCACCGGCTCGCCGCGCGCCTCCAGCCAGCGGCTCATCATCGCGATCTCGTCCCGCTGCGATACCGCGATGCGCTCGGCCATCAGCCGGATGCGTTCGTCCTCCGTCCGCTCGTCCACCAGCGCCGCCATCGCCAGCGCCTGCGCGTGGTGCGGGATCATGTCCCGCATGAATTCCGCGTCGGCCTCGGCGTACGGCGGCGCGTCCGCGCCGGCCATCGGCGCGGGTGCCGGAGCGGGCTGCGGCGGCGCGGCCGTCGCCCCGCCGCAGGCGGACGCCAGCAGGATCACCGGCAGGAGGAACCGAATCGATCGGGGGTCGTACATAACCAGGGCTCTGGAACTCGGGACGGACGCGCGGCACGCTACGCCGCTCGTGCGGCCGGGGCAATGATGCAGGACGCGCTCCGCCGATCACCACGGCCCGCTCCCCCGGCCGATGTCGGCCCGGCCGCGCGCGGTGCGCGGACCGGCTCGACGCGCGGCCAGAATCCTTCTAGTATTCGGCCATGCAACTACTTGCGACGTTTCCGACGGCCGCGCTCTACGGCCTGCTGGGCGGTGTGGTGCTGGGTGCGCTCATCGGCGTGCTGATCGGGCTGCGGCTCGGCCGGCGCGGCCGGAACGACGATCCGATCTACGTCTCGCCGAGGCACGTCGCGGGCGATCCCCGCATCGCCGAGGCGGCTCCCGGCACCCGCGAGACGCTGCCGCCCGCGATGCCGGCCGGCACGCCGCACGAGCGACCGCTGCCGCAGGACGACGCCGGGTCGGAGGGTCCGGCCGTGCTGCTGGTGGACGACCGCATGGAGCTGCTCGCCATGCACGCCGCGTATCTGCGCAAGCACGGCTACCGCATCCTGACGGCGGAGAACGCGACGGCCGCGCTGGCCTGCGCGCGCGCGTACCACCCGTCCATCATCGTGCTGGACCACTCGATGCCCGATCGCACGGGCGTCGAGGTGACGCGCGAGCTGAAGTCGGACGCCGCGACGGCGGACATCCCGATCCTGATGATGACCGCGCACAGCTACGGCGCGGTGGGCGCCGCCGCGATGGCCGCTGGCTGTGCGGCGTTCCTGCCCAAGCCGGTCGAGCCGAGCCGCCTGCTGCGCGAGGTCGCCACGCGCATCCGCGCCTAGTCTTCGGCGGGCTCCCGCACGATGCGGTAGACCACCACGTACGGCAGGTCGAACTCGTCGCGCTCGATCGTGACGAGCAGGTCGTCCGACAGGAACGTCTGCGGGTGCGGCGCGTCCGCCGGCAGCGTGCCGACGTAGGCGCCGTCCGCCGCGAAGACGTCCATGGTCTGCGCGTCCCGCTCGCCGACGCCGCGGAACACCCACCAGCCGCCGCCCGGCGCGCCGACCACCGAGCGCACCGCCGGCACCGTCTCGGCGTAGCCGCGCTGCTCCACCACCTTGTCCGGCGCCGCGGCGCAGCCGCGGCCACCGCCGAAGGTGACGCGCATGCTGTCGCCCACCTCCCGGGTGGCCAGCTCGAGCGTGCTCGCGGTCGGCGCCACGTCCCGCCGCACCAGCCCCTGCAGCTCGCCGCGCCCGTCGCGCAGCTCCAGCTCGTAGGCGGCGCCGTCCGCGATCACGAAGCGGTCTCCGGCCACACCCCAGGCCAGGTCCGGCTGGAACAGCGGCGCCATGGATCCGATGCGGACGCAGCCGAGGTCGATCTCGCGCCCCGGCGCGACCGCCGCGCGCGCCACGGCCGTGCTGTCGTTCTCGTCGGCCGAGAGGAAGGTCAGGGTGTGGCGCGTGGAATCGGCCGTCTCGCCGAAGCCGGCCATGGTCACGTACTCGCCTGCCAGCCGCGCGCCGACGGAGCGCAGGTCGTACAGCATGGGGCTGCGCAGGCGGAACTGCTCGATCGGCTGTCCCGCGCTGTCCCAGCGCACCAGCGCGTGCTTGCCCCAGTCCTGGACCGCGACCACGCCATCGGCGGTGACCGCCAGCTGCCCCGGCATCTGCAGCTCGCCCGGCCCGCCGCCCTCTCGCCCGAAGGTGCGCAGGTGCCGGCCGGCGGTGTCGAACACGGAGACGCGGTGCTCGCCGCGGTCCAGCACGTAGATGCGGCCGCGCGCGTCCGTCGCGACCGTCGGCTGGTAGAACGCCTCCGGCCCGTCGTCCGCGCCGCCCAGCCGCAGCACCTCCTGGAAGCTCCAGTCCAGCGGCCGGTCGCCGCCGCGGCTCTCCACGACGGCCACGCCGGCGGAGTCGCGGCGCACCACCTCCGGCCCCTCTCCGGCGGCGTCGCCGCCCGCGCAGGCGGCCGTGAGGAACAGGATGGAAACGAGGAACCCGGCCTGGTGTCGCATGGTCGCTGACATCGCTGGTGGATCGGCGGAACGCTCTGTGGGATGCGCTCCGATGCCGCGGGGTTGCCCCCGATGCTGCGGGGTTGCCCCCGATGCTGCGGAGTTGCCCCTGATGCTGCGGAGTTGCCGTCGATTCTGCGAGGTTGCCCCGGCCGATGCCAGCGACGCGGGTCGCTCGGTTCGCTGACCTGCTCAGTCGGCCGTGACGCGGAACGGATCGGAGATCACGCGCGGCTCGTTGTCCCGGTCGGCGGCCACCCACACGTAGTCGCGATTCCGCTCGGCCCAGCTCGGCACGGCGATGCTGGCCGACACGTTGCCCCGGCCGTCGGTGCGCACCTGCTGCACCACCTCGTACTCGGACTCGGGCGGCCCGAAGCCGATCACGATGGTGTTGTCCGGCGAGAAGCCGGTCACGCGCACCGTGACCCGCTCGCCCGGATCGGCGCTGTCCGGCGAGACCGCAACGTCCGGCCCGCGCGGGCCGGGCGTGCCGTCCCCGTCGTTCCCGCCGCACGCCGCGACGGCGGCCAGCGCCACCACCGCCGCCAGCTTCCTGACTCCGGACCGCATCGTAACTCCTTCTCTCGATTCGCTTTGGCCGTGAGGACGTGCCAGATGCATGCCGATGGCGGATCTTTCGACCCGGTGTCGCTGGTACATCTACGGTTCACCGCTCCACCATCGCTTCACCCGCTGCACAGGATCTCTCGATGACGCCGTCGAACCGCGCCCTTCCGGCCCTGCTGCTCCTGCTCCTGGCCGCGGCGCCGGCCGCCGCGCAGGAACCCGCCCGCAACGCGATCTCGGCCAATCCGTTCGGCCTGCTGCTCGAGCTGTTCAACGCCGAGTACGAGCGCGTGATCACGGAGTCCGCCACTCTCGGCGTGGGCGGTTCGTTCGGCCAGTGGGACAACGACTTCTCGGGGGAGGAGGAGACCTACGCCAACGGCGACGCGTTCTTCCGCTTCTACCCGCAGGGCAACCCGTTGGAGGGCTGGGCGTTCGGCGTGAAGCTGGGCGTGACCAACGTGCCGGATCAGGGTACGTTCTTCGGCTACGGCTTCGACCTGAACCACAGCTGGCTGATGGGCCGCAACGACAACTTCTACGTCGGCGTCGGCTTCGGCCTGAAGCGGCTGGTCGGAGTGGAGGAGGACGACGCGTGGGACACCGAGTACGTGCCCACGCTGCGCATCGTCAACGTCGGCTTCGCGTTCTAGACCGGGGGCACCGGCGGGCGCAGGGCGCCCGCCGGCCCGCCTCAGACGCGGGCCCGGCTGATCGCGACCAGGGACCGGTCGTCGAGCTCCAGCAGCACCAGCGAGTTCAGCGTCCCACAGCTCGGGCAGACGGCGTGTTCCGCGTCGACGCCGCGCATCTCGCCTACCTGCCCGCACGCGTCGCAGCGGGCGACCCGGGTCGGCAGCCGCCCCCCGGCCAGTTCGCTGCGCGCCAGGCGCACGCCCAGCACGATCCGCGGCAAGCCGAAGACAGGACAGGTGGTGGACGTGCAGCGCGCGCCGAAGTCCAGGCAGACCTCGTTCGGCTCATCGTCCAGGTTCGCCTGACCGCCATGGAGGGGCGCGCGGGTCAGCGCGACCTCCACGGTTCGGTCACAGGCAGGGCAGTAGGCCGTGTGCGAACTTCCGGGCTGCCTCGCGGCATCTCCGTTCGACGTGCTCATGCTCCACCTCCTTCCATGTCGAGTCGCTCACGCATGCGCGCCGGCTCCACGCCGAACAGCGGGCAGAGTTCGCCGGTGCACCAGTCGCCCAGCCCGTGGCAGACGATGGCGTCCGCGTCGATCGGCTCCCCCGGCTCCACCCGATAGCCGGGCCGCAGCCCGATCTTCACCTCCCGATCGCAGGCCGAGCAGTAGGCCGTGTGTGTCACGAATTCGGTCACGGGGGCCTCCTATGCGGTATGCAGGATCTCGGCGTCGGGCGCGGCGGCAGCCAGCAGCCGCTCGGCCTCGGCGCGGGGTGAGCCGAACAGGGCCGTGCCGGCCGCGTCCGCGCTCATGCACGTGTCGGCCGCGATGGTGACCGAACGCATGGCGCACACGCGCGGCTCACCGGTCGTCGGGTCGAGCAGATGGTGATAGCGGCGACCTGCGAAGGTGAAGAACCGTTCGTAGTCACCGGAGGTGGCGACCGCGCGGTCGCGTACCCGCAAGGTGGCGAGCAGGCCGTCCGCGCGGCGCGGATCCCGGACGCCGATGCTCCAGTCCTCCCCGTCCGCCGAAGCGCCCAGCGCGTACAGGTCGCCGCCCGCGTTCACCAGCGCGGAAGCGATGCCCCAGTCGCGCAGCGCCGCCACCGCGCGATCGACGGCGTAGCCCTTGGCGATGCCGCCGAGGTCCAGCGCCGCATCGGCGTCCCGCAGCACGACGACGTCGTCGCCGCCGCTGTGGCCGCGTTCGACGCTGCGCCACATGTCGCGCCCGGCGAACCGCCGCGCCTGCGTGGCGGCGGGCGGCGCGGAGCGCGTCGTCGCGTCCCACAGCACGGTGGCGCGGCCGAAGGCGGGCTCGAAGCGGCCGTGGCTGGCCGCTGCCCAGCGCAGCGCCTCGTCGATCACCCGTGCGGTGCTCGCCCCGACCACGACCGCCGCCCCCTTGCCGGCGGCGTTGACGCGGCCGACGTCGGAGTCGGCGCGGAAGCGGCTCATCGTCGACTCCACCCGTCGCAGCTCGTCCAGCGCGGCGTCGATCGCGCCGGCGGCCCAGCGCGGGTCGGCGTGCACCACCGCGATCTCGGCGACCGTCCCCATCACGGGCAGCGTCCGACGCACGAGCCGGGCGTATCGAGCGCGCGTGAAAGGCACGGCGCCGACGACGAACGCGCCGATGCCGAGTGCGATAACCTCGCGACGGCTGGGCATGGAGCGGAGATCAGACATGGTGTGCCGTTCCGTGTTCGAGGTCCTGGGCGGATTCGCAGCCGGTCGGGACGCGACGCCCGGCGAGGGCGCAATCGGCGGAGCCCGTGCATGCGCCGCAGCCGCCCTCGCCGCAGTGGTCGGCCGCGCCGGAGCGGCCGCCGTCGAGGCGGCCGAACAGCGCGAACAGCGCCGCCATTCCGAGAAGCGCGGCCAGCGTGGTCATGACGAGAACAGTCCTGCGAAGCCCATGAAGGCGAGGGACAGGCTGCCCGCGATGATGAGCACCACGCCCATGCCCCGCGCCACACTCGGCACCGATGCCAGCTCCATCCTTTCCCGGATGGACGCCATCAGCACCAGCGCCAGCGTCAGACCGAGGCCGGCGCCGAGCGCGAAGAAGATGGCCTCGGCCAGCCCGTAGCCGCGGTTCGTCTGGAAGATGGCCAGCCCCAGGATCGCGCAGTTGGTCGTGATCAACGGCAGGAAGATGCCCAGCTCCCGGAACAGGCGCGGGCTCAGCTTCTTCACGGCCATCTCGACGATCTGGACCAGCGACGCGATGACCACGATGAACGAGATCAGCCGGAGGTAGGGCGCGGGTCCGAGCACGTAGGCGTTCAGGAACCATGCGGCCACGGCCGTGACTAGCATGACGAAGACGTTGGCGGCCCCCATCCGCACCGCCGTCCCCACCTTGCCCGAGACGCCGAGGAACGGGCAGAGCCCGAGGAACAGCGCGAGCGTGAAGTTGTTGACGACGGCCGCGCTCACCAGGATCCAGATCAGGTCGGACATCAGCGCCTCCTCATGCGGGCACCGTCTCGTGCGCTACGGCCGGCGCTGCCTCCGCCCCTGCCGGCGTGGCCACGCCGTGCGGCCAGGCGCGCAGGCTCCGCGGCGCGCCGCGCCGCGTCCACCACGACATCACGAGCAGGATCCCGCCGAGCGTGAAGAAGCCGCCGGGCGGCAGGATCATGATGACCCAGGGCTCGTAGCTGTCTCCGAACAGGGGCACGCCGAGGAAGCTGCCGCTGCCGAGCATCTCGCGGATGCCGCCCATGAGCAGCAGCGCGATGATGAAGCCTGTGCCGGTGCCGAGCGCATCCAGCAGCGAGCGACCCACGGGCTTGCGGGACGCGAACGCCTCCTGCCGCCCGAGGATCATGCAGTTGACCACGATCAGCGCGATGAACGCGCCCAGCGCCTTGTGGATGTCCGGGACCAGCGCGGCCAGCGCCATGTCCACGATCGTGACGAAGGTGGCGATGATCAGGATGTACGCGCTGATGCGCACCTCGTGCGGGATCCAGCGCTTGAGCGACGAGACCAGCAGGCTCGAACCGAGCAGCACGAACAGCGTCGCGAGGCCCATGGCGATGGAGTTCGCGACCGTGTTGGTCACGGCCAGCGTGGGGCAAAGGCCCAGCAGCTGAACCAGCACCGCGTTCTCCCGCCAGATGCCGCGCGACAGGTCCTGTCCGGGCGTCGTGCCGCGGCGTGTCGGCCCGGCGGGCGCGGGCGCGGCCGCGCCGTGCGGCGCATCGGTTGCGGGGAGCGGTGTCCTGGCGTCGCTCACGGCAGCCCTCCCGCCGCGTACGCGTCCAGCAGTCCGTCCAGCGCCGCCGTGCGCTCGTTGATGATGTCGATCACGGCGCGCGAGCTGATCGTCGCGCCGGTGATCATGTCGACCTCCTCCGGCGTCCCCTTCGCCGCGCCCGCCTTCACCCCCGCGACCGGCGCGCGTGCGCCGACGAAGCCGCCGGTGAACGACGTGTCCTTCTCGATCTTGTCGCCCAGCCCCGGCGTCTCCTTCGACTCGAGCACCCGCATGCCCAGAACGGTGTTGGTGGCCGCGTCGTAGCCGAAGATGAGGCGGATCACGTCCTGGAAGCCGGGCCTGGCGCCCAGGATCGCCCAGCCCGGCGACTGCCCGTCGCGGGCGGTGCCCAGGAAGACCCGCACGTGCGCGGCGCTGTCGGCGCCGGCGGGCAGGTCGTCCACCACGCGATCGCCGACGATCCAGAGCGTGCGGTAACCGGCGGGCTGGCCCAGCACCTCCATGATCGCGTCCTCGAGCGCCGCCTCCTGGTGCGCCACGATGCGCGGCTGCGCCCAGCCGTACACGGAGACGAGCAGCAGGCCGGAGAATGCTCCCGCGAGCGCGAGCGTCACGATCAGCCGGCGCGAGTCGCTCATGCCGCGGCCTCCCCCCGCGCGCGGCGGCGCGGCGTTCCGAACGGCACCGGCCGCGTGGCCCGGTCGATGAAGGGCACCAGCGCGTTCATGAGCAGGATCGCGTACATCACACCCTCGGGCAGGCCGCCCCAGACCCGGATCAGCACGACCAGCGCGCCGATGCCCGCGCCGAAGATCCAGCGGCCGGTGGACGTCACCGGCGAGGTGACGAGGTCGGTGGCCATGTACCAGGCGCCCAGCATCAGTCCGCCCGACAGCAGCATGAACTGCGGCGGCGGGTACGCCGGATCCAGCGCGTGCAGCAGCGTGGACAGCGCGGCGACGGTGCCGAGCACGGCGACCGGCACGCGCCAGTCGAGGTAGCGCATGAGCGCGAGCCAGACACCGCCCACCAGGATCAGCAGTGCGGCCGTCTCCCCCAGCGAACCGCCGGTCGAGCCGAACAGCAGCGACACGGCATCCGTCGACTGCCCCTCGAACTTCATCAGCCCCAGCGGCGTCGCCTCGGTCACGCCGTCGACGCGGGGCGTCATGAGCGGCAGCGCGAGGTTCGACGCGTCCGGCGCGGCCCAGCCGGCGCTGCCGAAGGGCGTCGGTCGCGGCCAGGTCGTGATCGCGATGGGGAACGCCGCCTGGAGGAACGCTCGCCCGAGCAGCGCGGGGTTGAACGGATTCTGGCCCAGCCCGCCGAACAGCAGCTTGCCGAAGCCGACCGCCACGACGCCGCCCAGGAACGCCATCCACAGGGGGAATCCCGACGGCAGCGTGAGTCCGAGCAGCAGGCCGGTGATCGCCGCCGAACCGTCGCGCAGCGACGACGTGCGCAGCGGCCCGCCCGGCCCCAGCACGCGCTCCACTCCCATGGCGCCGATGGTGCTCGCAGCGATCACGAGCAGCGCGGAGACGCCGAAGTACCAGGTCGCCGCGGCGACGACCGGCGCGAGCGATCCGACCACCGACCACATGATGCGCTCGGTCGACGCGGGCGCGCGCAGGTGCGGTGAGGCGGAGATGTGCAGCGCGGCCTCGAGCCGGGCCGGATCGGCGCCGCCGTGCCGCTCGATGGCCGAGCGGCCCCGTCCGCGTCGGGCGCTCATGCCGCCACCGTCGGCGCGGGTGCCACTGCCGGCGCGGGCGCCGCGGCCGGCGCGGGCGCCGCGGCCGGCGCGGGCGCGGCGGCGGCGCGGCGCTTCACGGCCGCCTTGGCCAGACCGAACATCTGGGACAGCGGGATGGCCGACGGGCACACGTACGAACACGAGCCGCACAGCATGCAGTCGGACAGGTGCTGCTCGACCATCGCGTCGTAGCGGCCGGCCTGCGCGAGCTGCCCGAGTTCGGACGGGTTCAGGAAGACCGGGCACGCGTCCAGGCAGTGGCCGCAGTGGATGCAGGGGTAGACTCGCCGGGCCGCGGTCTCGGCTGCGGTCAGCACCACCACGCCGGACGTGCCCTTGAGCAGGGGCGCGTCCAGGTCGGGCTGCGCGATGCCCATCATCGGGCCGCCGGCCAGGACCTCGGTCGCGTCGGCCGTGAGCCCGCCGCAGAACGCCAGCACGTCGCGCAGCTTCGTGCCCACCGGCACGATCAGGTTGGAGGGCCGCACCACGCCGGGCCCCGTCACCGTCACGATGCGCTCGACCAGCGGCTGGCCGGTCTCGAAGACTTCCGCGATCGCGGCGATCGAGCCCACGTTCTGTACGACCGCGCCCACGTGCATCGGCAGGCGGCCGCTCGGCACCTCGCGGCCGAGCACCGCGCGGATCAGCATCTTCTCGGCGCCCTGCGGATACTTCACCGTCAGGCCGTCCACTCGCGCGGGGAGGTCGGGCGGCATGGAGCGCCGCAGCGCGGCGATCGCGTCGGGCTTGTTGTTCTCGACGCCCACGATCGCGCGCTCGACGCCCAGCGCCTTCATCATGATGCGCACGCCGAACCAGACCCGGTGCGGGTATTCGACCATCACGCGATGGTCGCTGGTCAGGTACGGCTCGCACTCGGCGCCGTTCACGATCAGCGCGTCCACCGTCACGTCCGGCGGCGGCGACAGCTTGACGTGCGCCGGGAACGCGGCGCCGCCCAGCCCGACCACGCCCGCCGCCTGCACCGCCTCGATCACCGCGCGCGGGGACAGCCCCTCCCACTGCGGCACCACCCGCGGCCGCGGCAGCTGCGCCGACCACGGCTCGACCGCGATGCGCACCGCCTCGCACATCGAGCCGTCCGGATGCGGCCACCAGCCGATGGCCGACACCGTACCCGCCGCCGAGGCGTGGATCGGCACCGACACGAAGCCGTCCGCCGCGCCCACCGCGTCGCCGCGCTCCACGCGGTCCCCCACCCCGACCAGCAGCCGCGCCGGCTTCCCCGCGTGCTGCCGCAGCGGCAGCACGACCTCGTCCGGGAACGGCATGCGCCGGATCGGCAGCGCCGCCGTCGCGTCCTTGTGCTCGGGCGGATGCACGCCGTGCGCGAAGCCGCCGCGCAGCAGTCGGGTGAGCGACGCGAGTGCCATCAGTTGAACGGCTCCGCCCGCTTCAGCCACTTCTCCAGGTCCCGCTCGCCGCGGTTCAGCGGCGTGCCCGGATGGATGATGGCCGCGGGGCACTTTTCGGCCGCCTGCACCAGTTCGGCGAACGTGCCGGCCGTCGCGTCGCGGATGCAGGCCTGCTTGTTGTCGTCGTATGCGAACAGGCGGTTGTTCAGGTTCGTGCACTCGTTGCACGACGTGCAACGCTCGGTCTCGATCCACGGCTCGATCGCCAGCTCGTCGTCGTCCTGCTCCTCGGCGACGGCGGTGGCCGGACCGGCGGACGCGGCCGGTCCCGCCGGCGCGGTCGCCGCGGCCGGCGCGGTCGCCGCGGCCGGCGCGGTCGCCGCGGCCGGCGCGGTCGCCGCGGCGGCCGCGGCCGTGGCGGCGGCCGGTCCCGCGCCGTTCCCGGCCGGTGCGGATGTGGACGGGATGACGGTGGCAGCGGCGAAGCTTCCATTGGATCCGCCACCCGCGCCCACACCCGGAGCCGGCATCGGCTCGAGCCGGATCGGTTCGAGGTCCGGCGTGCGCTCGGCCACGCCGAGCAGGTCCGCCACCGTTGCGGCGGAGCCGGCCGCGCGTACCAGCCCCTCGGCCAGGCGCCGCGCCACGATGGCCGGGTAGGTCGCGCGGATCTCGGCAAGGCGCGCCTCGAAGTCGGCGCGCGCGGCCGCGACCTTGCGCTCGACCTCGGCCTGCATCTCGCCGCCGAGGCGTTCCTCGACCCAGGCCGGCACGTCGAGCCCGGCCAGCTCGCGCAGCTGCGCCCAGAACAGCAGCCGGTCCTCCGCCAGGCGCACGATGTCGTCGGTCACGGACAGGCGAGTCAGGCCGCCGTCGCGGCCGCGCGCCCACACGAAGGGCGAGCGGCCGGCGCGCTCCGCCGCGCTCATCGCGACGAACTCGTGGAAGGGCGCCATCGCGTCCGACCACTGCTCGCGAGGCACCTCGCGGAAGTGCTTGCGGAAGCGGCCCTCGGTCGCGGCCCAGTCGGCGGTGGTCAGCGGCAGCTCCATCGTGGCCGGCTTCCCGTCGTCGTCCGCGTACTCGAGCGTGTATGTCGGCCAGGTCTCCTGGAGCGCCGGGTTGCCCTCCAGCGACAGGCACTCGGCTATGGACGCGCCGGCGTCCGGGTCGTAGCGCAGCAGCGGGAACGCACGCGACTCCAGCGCGAGCCGTGCGGCGTGCGGCGCCCACTCGTCGGGCAGCCCGTGCTCGACCGGGCAGGGCGTGTACAGGTTGAAGATCGCGGGGCGGCGCGCCTTGAGGCCGCGCACCACGCCGGCGATCAGGTGGCCCGGGTTGGCCTGCGACGACTGCAGCACGTACGCGCCGCGGTGTGCGAGCGCGATGAGCGAAAGTTCCTTGCGCGTCTCCTGCTTGCCGTGCTGCGCGCGCCCCCACGCGCTCATGTCGGCGACCTGTCCCGTGAACCCGGACGTGCACGCCTGGCCGCCGGTGTTCGAGTAGACCTGCGTGTCCAGCACCATGACGCGGATCGGCTTCCCGGAGGCGAGCAGCCGCGACAGGTTCTGGAAGCCGATGTCCAGCATGGCACCGTCGCCGCCCACGGCCATGATGGGCGGGCACAGCTCGAACTCGTCGTCCGTGAAGGCGCGCCAGTCGAACGATCGCAGGAACGCCTCGTCGCGCTCGGCGTCGTAGCGGCCCTCGACCATCAGCTCCGCGCGGCGGACGGCCGCGAAGTTGTCGGCCATCTTGCGCATGTGCCCCTCGAAGATGCCGATCGCGATCGAGGGCGAGTCCTGGAAGAGGTGGTTGACCCAGGGGAACGGGTACGGGTTGAACGGCCACGTGCTGGCCCACACGCTGGAGCAGCCGGTGCTGTTCGAGATGCCGAGCGAAGCGCGCCCCTTGCCGGACGGCCCGCTCTCGTAGCGCCACCGGAGATCCTCGAGCGCGCGCCTGGCCGCCGCCAGCCGGTCGAACGCCTCGCGCTCGCCGTCCCGGACGGGCAGGCTGGCGCGCTCGGCGAAGTCGACCGCGTCCAGCGGCACGCCGTCCACGAGCAGCGCGCGCGCCCTGCCGTCCAGGCCGGCGATCAGCTCGTCCAGCCGCGCGACCAGCTTCCTGACGCGCGGCTGCATGAACGCCTCGACCGTGGACGTGACCAGGTGCGCCACGGTCTTCTCGCCGCAGCCCATGCACGCGCCGTCGCCGCCCGACATCGAGCGGTACGCGTCCTTCTTCAGCAGCAGCGAGGAGAGGACGCCGATGCCCTCGTCCAGGTCGCGGATGTTGACGTAGCGGTCGTCGGTGTCCGGCAGTGTCTCCCAGAACGCCCAGTTGTCGCGCAGGCGCTCCACCACCTGGTCGTCCTGGCGGATGGTGACCAGCGCGTTCTCCGGGCAGACGTCCACGCAGATGTTGCAGCCCTTGCACGCCTCGGGGTTGATCGTGATGGCCAGCAGCCCGCCCGTGCCCTTCTCCTTCCGCTCCGGCAGCTCCCAGAACGGCGCGGTGCGCGCGAGCGGGAAGTCGTCGATCACCGCATGCACGCGGGCCCACTCGGCGTCCAGCTCGGCGCGGCGCTCCGGCTCCCACTTGAGCTTCGTGACCACGCGCTCGTACGCGGCGCTCGCCACGGCGCCGAAGCGGGTGAACGGCACCTCGTCGACCAGGCGCCGGCTCTCCTTCGCCAGGTGCTTCTGCACCTGCTTCACGCGGTCCAGCGGCGAGCCGTTGCGCGCCTTCGCGATCGCGCGCTCGAACAGGTCCTCGACGGTCACGACCAGCCCCGGGATCGCCGCGTCCGGGCACTGCACCCAGCATTGCGCGCAGCCGGTGCACTTCTCCGCGATGAAATCCGGCACCTCGAAGCGGATGCCGGTCATGTCGCGCACCGCGGCGCTGACGGCGGGCATGGCGGCGACCGCGGTGAACGGGTCGGCGATGACGTCCTGGCCGACCGCGCACAGCGCGCAGACCTGTTCGTGGAAGCGGCCGGGGTTGGCCAGCCCCGGGTCGGCCTCGTCGGCGCGCATGAGCGACGGAATCGGCGCGACCGCGCTCGCGGCCGCCGCGTCCGCGTCCTCGACCGCGCCGACGGGCACCTCGACCAGTTCGTCGTAGCCGCGCCGGATCACGCGCAGGTTGTCCTGCACCACGCGCTCGCCGAGCTTGCCGAACTTGCGGCGCAGCTGCGCCTCGATGCCGTCGAAGACCTGCCGCTCGCTCAACCGCTGCTGGTCGCGGAAGCGCGACGCGCGGAAGAACGCGCCCATGAACGCCGCGCCCTGCATGCGATAGCGCAGCTCGGCGTCGCTGGCCTCGTCGGCGGCGATGCGGAACCCGTCCAGCGCGAAGACGCGGATGCCGCGCTCGACCACGTCCTCGCGGGCGGTCGCCGGCAGCGACGCCCACACGGCTTCGGGCGACCCGTCGCTCTGGATGATGAAGACGCCGCCCTTGGACAGCCCGGCCAGCGGGTTCGAGTGGCGGAACACGTTGGCGTCCGGGGAGAGCACCACGTCCACGTGGCGCAGTTCCGCGTTCACGCGTACGGGTTCGGGGGACAGCGTGGCGTAGAACGTGGTCGGCTGACCCTTCTTCTCGGAGCCGTACTTGGGATTCGCCTTGACGTGCAGGCCGGCCAGTTCGTAGGCGGTGAGCGCCAGGTTCTTGCCCGTGGTGATCGCGCCCCAGCCGCCCACCGAATGGATGCGCAGCGCGATCGCGCCCTCCGGTCGCAGGTCGATGTCACCCGCCGACGGCAGCGACAGCTCGCCCAGGTGCGGGTACGCGGCCAGCAGCTCCTGCTGCCAGATCTCCAGCTTGGGCAGCCGCGTGCCCCTGCGGATGAAGTCGACGCCGAGGTAGAACTGACGCCGGTGCTCGCCGTCGGGCAGCATGTTCTCGACGGCGGCGACCAGGTCGCCGGGCTGCAGGTCGCGGCTGCCGAAGCCGAAGCCGGCCGAGTGGAAGTCGGGCACCTCCTTGGGCCGCAGCGCGGGCAGGGCGGGGTACGGCAGCGGCCGCGCTCCTGCACCCTTCAGCAGCGCGTAGGCCTGGCGGCGCCCCCAGATGTCCTGCTCGTAGCGCAGCCGGTGGTGCGCGCCGTGCCGGCCGAGGAAGCGGCCGTTCTCGACCGCCTGTCCCATCGCGGCCCGCAGCTCGCGCAGCACCGGCGGATCGGCGGCCAGCGGCTGGTCGACGCGCTCCAGCACGACCACGCCCTTCCGGCCCGCCAGCAGCCGCGTGACCAGGTCGGACGGGAAGGGGCGGAACATGGTCAGGTTCAGCACGCCCACGGCCAGGCCGCGCCGCTCGCGCAGCCAGTCCGCGACCGCCTCCGCGTTCCAGACCACCGATCCCTGGCCCGCGATCACGTACTCGGCGTCGTCCAGCCGATAGCCGAGCGCGCGCGCGTAGTGGCGCCCGGTCAGCGCCTCGAACTCGGCCATGGCGCGGTCGGTGAGCGACTGCACGTGGTCGAAGTAGAACGGCCGCTGCGCGGCAACGCCCTGCGCGTACGCGTCCTGGTTCTGCACCACGCCCAGCATGGCCGGGTAGTCGTAATCGAACAGTTCCGGGATGCGGCGGCGCTTCTCGCCGAAGACCAGCCGCTGCGCGGGCGTGGGCGAATCGATCGCGTCCGCGGGATCGCCCAGGTACTCGCGCACCAGCTCGCGCTCCGGCAGCAGCACGTCCTCGATCACGTGCGACGTCAGGAAGCCGTCCTGCGCGACCAGCCCCGGGTTCAGCGACAGCTCGGCGACGCGATGCGCGATCAGGTTCAGGTCCGCCGACTCCTGCACGTTCTTGGCGAACAGCTGGAAGAACCCGGTGTCGTCCACGGCGTGGTAGTCGTCGTGGCCGGCGTGCACGTTCAGCGAGTGCTTGGTCATCGCGCGCGCGGCCACGTTCAGCACGTACGTCAGCCGCTTGCCGACCGCCGCGTACAGCGACTCGTGCATGTACGCGATGCCCTGGCCGCTCGAGAAGTTGGTCGCGCGCAGGCCCGTCATGCTCATGCCGGCCGTGACCGCCGCGGCCGCGTGCTCGCCCTCCGGCTCGAAGAAGAGCAGCCGTCGCCCGTTCACGTTCTCGGCGCCCGCCGCCACCGCCAGTGCCCACCCCTCCCCCATCTGCGTCGATGGCGTAATCGGGTATGCACCCGCGGCCTCGCTTGCCGCGGTCTCCATGGCGACCACGGCGCCCGAGCCATCGGTCGCCTCGGGCGTGCCCGGGTACCTGGGGGTGGCCGCGTTCCGGTCCTTGCGGAAGATCATCTCGTCCTCGTCATCCCGCCCTGAGCCGGCGCGCCTCCGGCGCCGGCCGGGCGAACTGTTGGGATTCGATCCACACGATGGCGCCGGTCGGACAGCGGCCGATCGCGCGCGCGGCTTCGGCGCTGCCGTCCCAGCGGGCGTAGTCCACCACGGCCAGGCCGTTCCGCATCTCGATGAGCCCGGCCGGCGCGTCCAGCGCGCAGCGGCCGCACGCGTTGCACGCCACGGAGCACACCGCCGTGGCCGCGTCGCCCGCGAGCAGCGATCGGCACTGCACGACCAGGGAGTGCTCGATCGGCATGAGGGTGAACAGGCCGAGCGGACACGCCTCGACGCAGTCGTTGCACGCCGTGCACTTGTCGGGGTCCACGATCGGCAGGCCGGTCGCGCTCATGGTGATGGCGGCGAACGAGCAGGCCACGGCACAGTCCGCCAGCCCCACGCAGCCCCACGCGCAGCCCTTGCCGCCGCCGCTCACGGCCACCGCCGCCGCGCAGCTCTCGATGCCGCGGTAGGCGGCCTTGCGCGGCGCGACGTCGCTGCCGCCCGCGCACAGCAGGCGAGCGACCACCCTGTCGGCCGCGCCCGCGTCCACGCCCAGGTAGTCGGCCACGTCGGCGCGCTGGTCGTCGCTCATGACCGTGCACTTCGCCGGCTGGATCGCGCCTCCCACCACCGCCTCCGCGAAGCCGCGGCAGCCGGGGAAGCCGCACGCGCCGCAGTTGGCGCCGGGCAGCAGCTTCTCGACGTCGTCGATGCGCGGGTCCTCCCACACGCGCAGCTTCGCGTTCGCGAGCGCGATGAGCGCTCCGAACACGAGCCCGATCCCGCCCAGGATCGCCACGCTGAGGAGGAGCGCGCCCACGCCGCTACCGCCCTGGCTCTGGCAGGTCGGCCTGCCGGATCAGCCACGCGGCCAGCCGGTCCGCCGGCAGGATCGCGTCGCCGTCGGCGGCGCCCTCGGGGGCGATGCCGTTCCCTCCCGTCGCGTCGGACCGCGCCGCCCCGGCCGCGGCGTAGCCCCGCGCCAGCAGGCGCAGCAGATGCACCGCCTCGTCGTTGCGGAACCCGCTCATGCGACCCGTGGCCGCCCCCGTGGGCTCCGGTACCTCCGCCACGGCCAGCCGCTCTGCGTGCGGCCGCGACGGGTCGTGGACGAAGTGCGCGAAGTCGCCCTCCAGCAGCGCGACCACGCCCGGCCCATCGAACGCGGCCAGACGCTGCAGCACCCTCTCCGCATCCTCACCGCCCGCCTGCGCCACGAACACGCCGGGCGTGATCACCTCGGCCAGCGCGGCGGCCGGGCCCGCGCCGCGAGCGACCAGCACCAGCTTCAGCGCGCCGTCCAGGAATTCGCCGAGCCCCGACGCGTGCAGGTCCTCCCCCTCCAACTCGAGCACGAGCGGCGGCGCGATCGCGCGCTCTGCACGGTTCCAGTTCCGGAACGGGAAGCCGGCCATCATCGCCTCGTCGGCCAGTCCGCCCGTGCCGTTGCGGGCCCGCGTGGCCGCGCGCGCCGCGCCGAACGCGCGCCCCGCGTGCGCCAGCATGTAACCCGTCTCCAGACGCGGGTCCTCCCCCGGGCGCATGCGCACCACGTGCGGCGCGATGCCCTCGCGGATCAGGCCGGCCAGCACGTCGTGCGCGGCCTGGATGCGCGCCAGCGCGGCCGGAGGCAGGCTCTCCCCCTCCGCGAACGCGCTGGCGAAGCGGTCGAAGTCCAGCCGGTCGCTCGCGAACGCGCCCAGCTCCCGGCCCATCCGGCTGGCGCGACCGTGGGCCGGTGCCTGCCGCTCGACCACCAGGGCGCGCAGCCGCTCGGCCGCGTCTGCCACCGCGGAGTCGAAGCGCTCCCGCGGCGCACGCAGCGCCTCCAGCGCCAGGCGCGTGCGCGGATCCGGCTGCTCAGACGGCGTAGGCATCCAGCTCCTCCTCCAGCCGAACCATGCGCTGCTCCGCCGTCAGACGCGGCAGCCGCCGCGTCTCCTCGTAGCGCGCGTTGCTCTCGTTGCGGTAGAACACGCCCAGCCGGATCCGGTCGGTCGGCTCGGCCAGCCGCCGCGCCGCGTCCAGGTCCGTCGGATCGTGGAACAGGCGGTTGCCGTACGTCCTCTCCAGCTCGGGCACCAGAACACCGGCATCGTGCACCAGCATCTCCACCGAGTCCGGCTTGCGCACCGCGATCTGGTAGATGTCCGGTGTGTACTGGGGGCAGCGCTGGAGGATGCGCACGAACGCGAAGCCGCGATGGCGATAGGCCGCCAGCAGCGTGGCGTACAGGTGCTGCGGGATCCACTCCGCGGTCTGCGCCACGAACGATGCGTTGGTGATGCCGAGCGTGGCCTGGATCGGATTCAGCGCGGGCAGCCACGAGCCGCGCGGCTGCGTGTTCGACGCGTAACCCTGTGGCGTGGTCGGCGAGGTCTGGTTCTTGGTCAGACCGTAGATGTTGTTGTCCAGCATCATCACGGTCAGGTCCATGTTGTAGCGCGTGGCGTGCAGCCAGTGCCCCGCGCCGATCGAGGTGCAGTCGCCGTCGCCCATCACCACGAACACGTCCAGCTCCGGCCGGTGCAGCTTGACGCCGGTCGCAACCGGTAGCGCGCGGCCGTGGATGCCGTGGAAGCCGTACGTCCTCATGTAGTGCGGGAACCGGCTCGAGCAGCCGATGCCGGAGACGAACACGGTCGTCTCCGGCTTCAGCTTCTCCGCGGCCAGCAGCTTCTGCGCGGCGGTCAGCACCGCCAGGTCGCCGCAGCCGGGGCACCAGCGCGGCAGCGCACCCTCGTAGTCGCTCAGGCCGAGCGCGCGCTCGTCGGAGTGGCCGCACGCCAGCAGGTCGCAACTCGTCGCGTCGTACATGGTCAGCACTCCGGAGCGGTCGTCCGGCTCGCGAGCCGGGCGCGGATGACGTCGTGTATCGCGCCGGGCCGCAGCGGCTCGCCCAGCACGCGCGTCCAGCAGTCCACGTCGACCAGCGTCTGTGCGCGCAGCAGCCACGCGAGCTGGCCGTAGCGCCGGTTCTCGTCGCTCACATAGGGCGCGCCCGCGTCGTCCGAGTAGTTGATCTCGACCGTCATCACGCGGTCGAAGCGCGCGAAGATCTCCTTCAGCCCGGGCTCGAGCGGGGACAGGAAGCTGAGGTGCAGCGAACTGACCGACAGCCCCTCGGCGCGCGCGCGCTCGACCGCCTCCTCGATGGCGCCGCGCGTGGAGCCCCACCCGACCAGCAGCAGCTCGCCGCCGTCGGCGTCGCCGTTCACGACGGGTGGCTTCAGCATCGACTGGAGCACGGCGATCTTGCGGGCGCGCATCGTGGAGGCGCGCTGATTGATGTCCGACGTGTAGGCGACCTTCGATGCCTCGTCGTGGGCAAGGCCGGTGACCGTGTGCATGCCCTCGGGCGTGCCGGGGATCAGCCGGCGCGACAGCCCGGTCAGCGGGTCCCAGTCGTACGGCTTCGTGCCGGCCGGCACGGGCGACAGGTCGGGCGGCGCGGCCTGCCAGGCCACGTCCGGCCGCGGCCGCGCATACGGCTGGACGCCCGTGGCCAGGTTGGCGTCGGAGAGCACGAAGACCACGCAGCGGAACGCCTCGGCGATGCGCCGCGCGGTCACCATGACGTGGAAACATTCCTCGATGGTGGACGGCGCGATGACGACCTTGGGCGCGTCGCCCGGCTGGCCGAACAGCGCGGCCAGCAGGTCCGACTGCTCGACCTTGGTCGGCAGCCCGGTGGACGGCCCGCCCCGCTGCACGTCCACCACGACCAGCGGCGTCTCGGTCATGACGGCCAGGCCGAGGAACTCGGTCTTGAGCGCCAGCCCGGGCCCGGACGTGATGGTGAACGCGCAGCGCCCGGCGTAGGACGCGCCGATCGCGACGCCCGCTGCGGCGATCTCGTCCTCCGACTGATGCAGGATGCCGCCGAACCCCTCGAAGATCTCGCCCAGCAGGTGGGACACCGAGGTGGCCGGCGTGATCGGGTACATCGCGGCCAGCTCCATTCCCGCCGCCACGGCCCCCAGCGCGATGGCCTGGTTGCCGTTCATGACCACCATCGGCGACGTGGAGGGTGTGGGCGGGACGTCCACCTGGAAGTCCAGGTTCGCGCGCGCCCACTCCACGCCCAGCTCCAGCAGCTGGACGTTCTTCTGGTAGACCTCCTCGCTCTTCTTGCGGAACGCGTAGGCGATCTGGTCGCGGATCAGGTCAAGGTCGCGCCGGTAGACGTGGGCGAGCATGCCCAGCGCGAACATGTTCTTGCCCTTGCGCGGGTTGTCGACCACGGTCCGGCACTGCTCCTCCATCGGCACCTCGACGATGCGATAGGAGGCGTCGCCCAGCTCGGCCATCGCGGCGGCCCACGCTTCCCGGATGGCCGGGTCGGCGTGGTCCTGCCACATGTTCTCGAGCAGCACGGTCGCGTCCGGCGCCAGTGCCCCCAGCCGGTGCCGCGCCAGCAGCACCTGCTCATTGAAGGCCACCACCAGGTCGGTGGTGTCCCCCCAGTTGGTGACCGGCCCCGAACCGATGCGGATGCGGTTGCCGGACGCGCCCGCCGGGATGCGCGGCGGCGGCTGGATCTCGGCCGGGATGAGTTCCACGGTCCACGCGCCGTTGCCCATCTTGGCCGAGACCGCTCCGAAGATCTGACCGCATTTCTGCGCGCCCTCACCCGGGTCGGATACGATCTCGACCGTGTGCTCACGGGTGCGGACGACGCGCGCTGCGCGGAACGCTTCGGGGCTCTCGGCGACGGGTGCCGCCGACCGTGCCTGCGGGTCGGCTGCCGGGGGGGAAGGGGTCGAATCGTATCCGGCCAGTGGCTCCGCATGCGCGGAAGCCTGCCCCTGCGCGGGGCTCGGTGCACGTGCCATTTCGCCGCTGCCTCTCAATGAGACCGTCGCCGGAAAGGCGACCGTCTCCAGGATGCAGGGCCGGGCTCGGAGGTTCTGTAGGGAGCCCGTTGAAATCCTTCAGCGCCCGGCTGATGAGCGGGAAGGAAATCTCCCGACGGCGAGGACGGCTCAGCCGCCGGCCGCCTCCGCCAGGAACGCCGTCACGTCCCGCGCGAAGCGCTCCGTCTCGTCCAGGTAGGGGAAGTGGCCGGAGCGCTCGTATTCGACGAAGCGCGCGTCCGGCAGCCGCCGCGCCAGCTCGCGCAGCCCCTCCGGCCGCGCGGCGCCGTCGTGGCTGCCGCCGATCACCAGCACCGGCATCGTCAGCCGCTCGAAGTCGCGGAACGCGTACGAGAGCAGGCCGCCCCGGAACAGCGCCGCGCCCAGTTCGCCGGTGTTGCGATAGCCGTGCGCCGCCTCGACCGAGTCGATGCGCGCCTCGACCGCCGGGTCGGGATACATCATCTCGGTGTCGTAGGCGGCGCGCTCCTCCTGCGACAAGAACGCGGAGAACTCGACAGCGCAGTGACGCGGGCGCCCGTCGGGTCCCACCGTGTCCGCGGCCACGCGCGCCCAGATCGCCGGCCGCAGCTCGGCCAGCGTGCGCGCGCGCAGCCGGCACTGCGCCTCGATGTCCCACAGCCCGTCCACGAACACGAGTCCGCTCACGCGCTCCGGGTACCGGGCTGCGTACTCCAGCGCGATCGTGCCGCCGAACGACTGGCCGACCAGCGCGATGCGCGGCACACCCAGCGTCTGCCGCAGCGCCTCGACGTCCTGCACCAGCAGCTCCAGCGAGTACTCACCGGACGCCGGCCGCTCCGACCGGCCGCTGCCGCGCTGGTCGAAGTAGACCATGCGCAGCGACGGCTCCAGCGCCGGGCCCGCCAGCTCCGCGAAATGGATGCTGCCCTGCCCCGGCCCGCCGTGCAGGAACACCACCGGCGGCGCATCGGCCGCCGCCGTGCCCGCCACGCGGTACCAGTGGCGTACGCCGTTCAGCTGCACCTCGTGCGCGCCGGCGCGCAGGTCCGGATCGAGCATCGCCCGAGGCGCGCCGCCGGGCGCGGGCCCGGTCCCGCAGGCAGCGGCCACGGCCGTCAGCAACGGCGCCATCACGCATCGCGACACGATCGCGCTGCGCCGGCTCATCGCCTCGCCCCTCCTTCATGCCCCAGGATGTTCGCCGCACGATCGAACAGCGGCAGCGCCGCCCGCACGTCGGGGTCGACCGCGAGCCGGAATGCCACGCCCGCGTCGCGGCCCCACGCGGTCTCGGTCACGAGCAGCGCCAGCACCCGGCCGATGCGCGCGACCAGTTCCGGTTCGGCCCGCGCGTCCAGGCCGAATCGGTCGCGCACGCGCTCGATCAGTGACTCGGCCAGCCGCGCTCGGCGCTGGTCCTCGCGCAGCAGCCACGCCCGCTCGCCGGTGCGCGCGACCGCCGCGACGCTGTCGACCAGTTCGTGCACCAGCCCCTGCGACATCGCCTCGGTCCACCAGACGGGCAGCTCCACCGGCTCGGGAAGCTCCACGTCCGGCCGCACGCCGCCGCCGCCGCGCACCGGCCGCCCCGCGGCCGTGGTGTACACGCGCGCGCTGTCCTCAGCCGCGCCCCCCTGCGCGCCGTCGCCCGCACCGGCGCGGTACTCCTCGACGCGCACGCCGCGGTACGGCCGCTGGATCACGCGCCCGCTCGGCGAGACCACGCGGCCGATGGTCAGCCAGACCACGTCGCCGCCGGCGAGGAAGAAGGGCGCCTGCATGAGCGCCTTGCCGAAGCTGCGGCGGCCCGCCAGCACCGCGCGGTCGTGGTCCTGCAGCGTAGCCGCCAGCGCCTCCGCCGCGCTCGCGCTGCCGCGGTCCAGCAGCACGACCAGCGGCACGTCGCGGAAGCGGCCGCCGCGACGGGTGGCGTAGCTCTGGTTGACCTCCGTCTTGCGCCCCTCGGTGCGGAACACGGGCGAGTCGTCGGGCAGGAACAGCGCGGCCACGTCCACCGCCTGCGTGACCAGGCCGCCGGGGTTGCCGCGCAGGTCCAGCAGGAACCGGCGCGCGCCCGCGCGCTCCAGCGAGCGCAGCGCGTCCTCGAGCTCGTCTGCCGCGTCCTCCCCGAACTGGCCCAGCGCGACATAGCCGGTGGTGTCGTCCACCAGCGCCGAGGCGTGCACGGAGCGCGGCACCACGAACGCGCGACGCAGCTCCACCTGGTACGGCTGCGGGTCCAGCCGCGGCCCGCGCTCCAGCTCGACACGCACGCGCGAGCCATCGTCGCCGGCCAGGCGCAGCTCGACCTCGCGCGGGCTCAGCCCCTGCACGGTCGCGCCGGCCACGGCCACCACGCGGTCGCCGGGCAGCACGCCCGCCCGCTCCGCCGGCCCCTCCGGTTGCACGACGCGCACGACGATCGCGCCGTCCAGCTCGTCCAGCTTCACGCCGGCGCCCGCGAGCAGCCCGCGGTCCAGCGCGTCCAGCCGGTTCCAGTCGGCGCGCGCGAAGAACGAGCTGTGCGGGTCGAGCGAGCGGAGCGCGCCGTCGATCGAGCCGCGCACCAGCTCCGCGTAGCCGACCTCGTCCACGTAGTTCAGCCGGATGTGGTTGAGCACGCCTGAGAAGCGCTGCAGCTCCTGGTACGCCTCCTGGCTGGCCGCGGAACCCGGCGCCGCCAGCCCCGCGCCCAGGCTCGCCGCCAGCATCAGCGCCAGGCCGCGGGGCGCCCCCCGTTCAGCGCAGCGCATCCAGCCGCTCGGTCGCGTCCTGCCGCAGCGTGAACAGGCGGCTCGGCGCCACTGCCAGCGTGCGCTCGTACGCCGCGATCGCCGTGTCCGCATCGCCCGCCGCCTCGGCCACCATGCCGAGCAGGTAGTGCGCCTGCGGGTCCAGCGGCGACAGCTCGATGCCCTGCCGGATCGCCGCCAGCGCCTGCTCGAACCGGCCCACCGTCGCCAGGGTGGCGCCCAGCTCGACGTGCAGCGTGTGGTCGGTCGGGTTCGCATCGATCGCGCGCTGCCGCTCGGCCAGCGCGGTGCTCCAGTCGCGCCGCGCCTCGGCCAGCTCGGCCAGCCGCACGTGCGCCATGTACAGGCCGAGGTTCTCCTGCGCGGCATCGCGCAGCAGCGCCTCCGCCTCCACGCGGTCGCCGCCGTCGCCCGTCTTCGAGAGCAGCACCGCCAGGATGTAGCGGTAGTGGTTGGTCTCCAGCGGCACGTGGATCAGCCGCTCCTCGTCCTCCTCCACGTCGCGCTGCCGGTCGAACAGGATGCGCAGGTCGCCCTCGGCCACGTCCCAGCGCTCCAGGTGCGCCGCCGCCAGGCCGCGGTGCAGCAGGATCGCGTCGGGCATGCGCTGCCGCGCGTCGCGCCGCCAGTTCTGCTCCAGGTCGTAGATCAACCGGTCGAACCGGCCGAACGCCGCGCCGTAGTTGCCCTCGCGGTAGTCGTCGAAGCCGCGGAACCACGCGTCGTACATGCTGCGGTAGTAGTCGCTGACCGTCCACATCGCGGACGACGGCGGCTCGACCGCGCCCAGGATGCGCATGTCCACCAGCGGATCGATCATGAACGCGTGCCGGTAGTGCTGGTCCGACGCGATCAGCGCGTCCTGCCACTCGGCCGGCACCCGGTCCTCCTCCACCTCGCGCCACAGCTCCGGCCGCTCCGCGTACGGCAGGTACGCCAGCGCCAGGTGCGCCTGCGCCAGCCGCGGCGAGCGCGCCGTCGCCCGCTCCAGGGCCGCGCGCGCCTCGTCGAAGCGGTCCGCGCCCCAGTACGCCAGCGCAACGTTGTAGTGGGCGACGCCGTCCGCGCTGTCGGCCACCGCCGTGCGCTCCAGCTCCTCCAGCGGCACGGTCGTCTGGATCCGCGGCCCGCCCGCGCAGCCGAGCAGCAGCAGTGCGGCTGCCGCAGGCACACGGCACCTCAGCAGGTGATTCATCGAATGATGGGACGGGGGGGTGATGCACCGGCCGGGGATCGGCCGTTCCGTGCGGCGCCGGGGGTGTGCGCCGCCCGCCAACTCTAGGCGACCTCGCCGCGAAGGTCAACGCTGCAAACCGACGGGGAGGGCGGACAGCCGTCAGCGGACCGCTCGCGCCTGGCGACGGGAAGCTGGCCGCTGACTGGCGCCTGGCGACGGGAAGCTGGCCGCTGACTGTCGACGGGAAGCTGCCGCTGTCTGCTGACCGCTCAGTAGATGTAGACCGGCGTCCCCACGTCCACCATCGCGTACAGCCGCTCCACGTCCGCGTTGCGCATGCGCACGCAGCCGTGGCTGGCGTACTGGCCGATGCTGTCCTCGTCCGGCGTGCCATGGATCAGGTAGCCGTCGCCGAGGATCAGGCGATGCGTGCCCAGCACCTCCGGCACTCGCCGCTGCGCGGTGCCGAGCGGCGGCATGAAGATCCGGCCGTCGAAGATGATCTCCGTGCCCGGCCGGAACGGGTGGAAGTTGCCGTACTGGTTCACGCGCCCGACCTGGTCGCCGCGCACCTCGATGCGCGTGCCGTCGCTCAGTGGCACACGCGAGCCGGCCGACAGCCGCACCGGCTCCAGCCCCCGCTCCACCGCCAGCTCCAGGTAGTGCCAGTCCGGCGGCACCCACACCGGCGCCGGCTCCTTGTCGCGCACGCTGCGCGCGCCGCGCGGCGTCGAGAAGTCCCAGACCTGGTCGCCGTAGCGGAAGATCGTGTCGCGGCCGACCGCGACCGGCGCGCTGAACAGCACCCGCTCGCCGTCCATCAGCCAGAGGTGCCGCTCGCCGCGCGAGACGATGATGCGCGGGCCGGGCGTCTCCAGCGCGCGATCGAGCAGGATCGCGCCGTCCACGTCGGTGGCGAGGGGTGGCCGGCTCAGGTCGAGCAGCCGCGCGCCCGCCGGCAGTTCCTCCCCCAGCGGCGACACCGGCCCGGTCGACAGCGCGAGCGCTGCCGCCGATGGCCCACCCTGCGACCCTGCGTCGAACGACGGACTGGCGGAACGCAGCGCCGTCGGTCCGGGCGCGGCACACGCCGTCAGCAGCAGCGCGCCCACGGGCAGCGCCCTGATTCTGCGGATCCGCATCGATCCTCCGTTCGGTGGTGTCTACAGGGGCGGCGGTGGCAGGTGCAAGCGGCGGACCCGTTGAAACGCCCCTATTTCCGTGTTTTTCCGGGCCGATTCCGGCAGTATTTGGCGAGCTTCGGGAAATTTTGTGCGGAATCCCGCGATCCGGCCGGGCTGCGATCCCGTTCGTACCGCCACCGGTTCGCGGCCTCGCCGGCCCCTCGACGGAACGGCCGCGCGACGCGATCTTCTCCGCCGCCGCCGCATCGGCGGCGCCTCCACCGACATCCGGAGCCACGATGAAGTCGCTCGCAACGCAGAGCCTGCTGCTGCTGCTCCTGTCCGCCGCCCCCGCCGCGGCGCAGACCGGATCCGCCGCGGCGCTGGACGCCACGCCCGCCGAGCTGAGCCTGGCGGACGGCGACCTGCGCATCGTCAACCTGTACGCGCTGCAGGGGCGTGTGCTGCACGAGAGCGCCGGCCTGCCCGCCGACAGCGCGATCGATCGGCTGACCCGCGCCGTCTGGGCGCCCTACTCCGAGTTCTGGGCCGGCTACCTGGGCGACGAGGCCGCGTTCCGCCGCTGGACGGTGGACCTGCTCGAGGCGGACCACCCGATCCACGCGCGCATGCAGCCGCTGCTGGACGCCGACCTGCCGCGCCGCTTCACCGACGCCGCGCAATGGCTGGAGGAGCAGACCGGCCGGCGCCCCGTCGGCACCTGGTACGTGGTCTTCGGCCCCGGCTGGACGGACATGGGCGGGCTGAGCGGCATCGGCATGGTGGCCGACTTCTCCAAAATGCTGCCGGATTCCGCCCGCCTCGCCCGCATCCTGCCTCACGAGCTGACGCATCAGGTGCACGCCGCCGCGCCGGACCGCGACGCCGGCACGGTTCTGCATCGCGTGATCGCAGAGGGCTTCGCCAGCTACGTCGCCTGGCTGCACGCCGCCGGCGCCGCCTCGCCCGCCCGGGCCATCGGCTACAGTGAAGAGGAGTGGTCGTGGGCGCGCGCGCACGAGCCCCGGCTCTGGCAGGCGCTGCAGCCCACGCTCGCCTCACGCGATCGCGCCGACGTGGACCGCATCGCCTCGCGCGGCGAGCACCTGATCGAAGGCGATCCCGCAGCGGTCGGCTACTTCCTCGGCTTCCGCATCGTGCAGGCGTTCGTCGCCGAGCATGGCGCCGACTCGTGGCAGGACCTGTTCGACCTGCCCGCCGCCGCAGTGCTCGAGCGCAGCGGCTACGGCCGCGTGCAATCCGAGCTGGACGCGTACTGGGCCGAGCTCGCCCGCACCGTCCGCGAGGGCGACTTCGACGCGTATGCCGCCGCCTACCACGACGACGCCGTGCTCGTCTCGCTGGGCGCCCGCCGCAGCTACCCCATCGCCCGCGCGCTCGCCGGCTGGAAGCAGGGCTTCGACGACACGCGCGCAGGCAGCATGAGCGCCGACGTCGAGTTCCGCTTCACGCAGCGCCTGCACGACGCCACCACCGCGCACGAGACCGGCATCTTCCGCTACGTCGCGCAGCAGCCCGGCGCCGAGCCCCAGGTCGCGCTGGTCCACTTCCAGGGCCTGCTCGTGAAAAAGGACGGCCGCTGGCTCATGATCATGGAGTACCAGCAGCAGCCGGCCACCGAGGCGGAGTGGGAGGCGGCGCGGTAGCAGCGCAGCCGCCACGCGTGAAGCGGAAGCGACGGCGGCCGATCAGTCGGCCGCCGTCGCCGTTCCGCTACTGGATCTCGAGTACGACGCGCCCGTCGATCGTGCCGGCGCGCATGCGGTCGAAGATCTGGTTGATGTTCTCCAGCCGGTCCGTCGTGTAGTGCGACGCGACCCTGCCCTCCGCCGCGAACTGCAGGCACTCGGTCAGGTCCTGCCGCGTGCCGACGATCGAGCCGCGGATCGTCTTGCGCGTCAGCACCACGTCGAAGATCGGCACCGGGAACTGGCCCGGCGGCAGCCCGACCAGGGACATCGTCCCTCCGCGCCGCAGCATGCCGACCCCCTGCGAGAACGCCTCGGGCGAGACCGCGGTCACCAGCACCCCGTGCGCGCCGCCGATCTCGGCATGCACTCGCGCCACCGCATCGCCCTGCCTGGCGTCCAGCGCCAGGTCCGCGCCCAGCGACAGCGCCAGATCCAGCTTGGGCTGCGCCACGTCCACTGCGACCACGTGCATGCCCATCGCCTTCGCATACTGCACGGCCAGGTGGCCGAGGCCGCCGATGCCTGAAACGACCACCCACTGGCCCGGCCGCACCTCCGTCTCCTTCAGCCCCTTGTAGACCGTCACCCCCGCGCACAGGATCGGCGCGGCCGGGGCGAAGTCCAGGCCGTTCGGCAGGTGGCCCACGTAGTTCGGGTCCGCCAGCACGTACTCCGCGTAGCCGCCGTTCACGCCGTAGCCGGTGTTGGTCTGCGATTCACACAGGGTCTCCCACCCCGTGGTGCAGTGCTCGCAACGGCCGCAGGCGCTGTGCAGCCACGGCACGCCGACCCGGTCGCCCTCCTTCAGCCCCGTGACCCCCTTCCCCACCTCGGCCACGACGCCGACACCTTCGTGGCCGGGGATCAGCGGCATGATCGGCTTGACCGGCCAGTCTCCCTCCACCGCGTGCAGGTCGGTGTGGCACACGCCGGAGGCCTTGACCTGGATCAGCACGCTGCCCGGCACCACCTCCGGCACCGGCACTTCCTCGATCGTCAGCGGCGCGCCGAAGCCGCGCGCGACCGCCGCCTTCATCGTCCGTCCCCTGCCGGTCGCCAGCGGTGCGCCGACGCCGGACTCGATCGTACGACTCATGAGCCCCTCCTTGCAGAGACCTCTCGACATCGAATGATGGAGCCGGCGCCTCCGTCACGGTGTGGGGAATGGCCCGATCCGATGTCGTCGGAGTTCCGCCGCCGACGACCAGCGGCAGGCCGCGGCCTGCCGGCCGCACGCTCGAGAGCTGCCCCTCCCGGCGCCTCGCTGCGCAGGAGTCAGTGCGCGCTCCGATGCATGCGCCATGGCCGACACCGCGATCCCGAGGACAACCATGCGCCGTCCGACCCTACTCGCCGCACTGCTGCCCCTGCTGCTGGCCGCCGTGCCCGCCGAGCCGGCGCGTGCACAGTCGGCCCAGGCCCGGGCACCGGCGCGGCAGGCGCAGGACGCCGAGCTGGAGCGACTGGTCCGGCAGCTGTACGCGCAGGGCGAGTTCCACGGCGGCATTCTGGTAGCCGACGGCGAGGACATCCTGCTGGAGCAGGCGTGGGGGATCGCAGACCATGGGCGAGGCGAGGTGCTCACGCCGCGGCACCGCTTCGCGACGAACAGCCTCGGCAAGATGTTCACCGCCATCCTGATCATGCGGCTGGTCGAACGGGGCGAGCTCGCGCTGGACGACGCCCTCGCCAGCCACCTGCCGGAGTTCGCGCACCCCCGGGCGGAAGAGGTGACGATCCACATGCTGCTGTCGCACCGCTCCGGCCTGCCCGACTACTTCATGAACCAGCTCAGGGGCGTGATTCCGATGGAGGCGGAGATGTCCGCGATCCTGGAGACCGTCGCCGGCATGGAGCTGGACTTCGAGCCGGGCACCATGTTCCACTACTCGAACACCGGGTACGTGCTGCTCGGCATGATCGCGGAGCGCGAGTACGGCGAGCCGTTCGGGGAGGTGCTGCGCAAGCAGATCTTCGAGCCGCTCGGCATGCACGAAACGGCGTACGGCTTCGACCTGCTCGCGGAGCGGCTGCCCCTCTACTACTCGCAGGACGGTCAGGTCGTGGACCCGCGGGGGCGAGCGCCGACGGCCGGCGACGGAGCGGAGACCTCGAGCCTGCGCGACCTGCACCGGTTCATGCTCGCCCTCGGCTCGGAGCGACTGCTGAGCGGGGAGAGCTGGGAGCGGATCTTCACTCCACACTCACTGCCCACCGAAGTCCCCGAGGGTGCCTGGCCGCCGGCCCACCAGGATCCGTACGGCTACGGCTTCGTCCTGGCAAGGCTGCCCTTTTCCGGCGACTCGACGGCCGTGGCGGCAGGCCACGGCGGCGCCGGTCTGGGCAGCAACTACGTCGTGCGCTTCCTCGACAGCGACCGCATCGTCATCGTCTGGAACAACGTGTTCAAGCGGCCGAAGCGGGTGGAGATCTTCGAGCACCTCGCCCGCACCCGGCCCGCGGACGGCAGTCGGCAGTAGACGCCGCGGCGCGGGACGAGCATCGAGGCCGCCTCCAGCGGCGCCGCGGGCGCGCCCCCCGGTCGGAGACTACGCCCCCTCGGCTCTGTAGATCTCGCGTCGGCCGCTCTCCACGAGTTCGTGGTAGTCCGCCATGGCCGCCCGCACGGATGCGTCGGAGAAGAGCTTCTGCTCGAGCTCGAAGAAATCCTCGACTCGCTCCACCTCCGCCTCGATGACCAGGGTCCAGAACCGCTCGCCTCCGACGTGGGTCAGCAGCCCGATCACGGTTCCCGTTTTTCATGCCTCCGCCGGGTCGTGGTCGGGCTACGAATCCCCCGGTAGTGGTCCTTGCGCCCGGCAAAATCCAATCAATTCGCCACCGGCCCAACACGAGAAAGGCCCGCCATGGCGGGCCCTTCTCCTACCGACAACGAATCAAATACCAGCAAAACTACGAATCACGTGTCGTCGCGACTACGAATCACGTGACCGTCAGGCTGCGCGCCCGCCTACTGCACCGCGTTGATCATGTCGAAGATGGGCAGGTACATGGACACGATCATGCCGCCGACGATGACGCCGAGCACGACGATCATGATCGGCTCCATGGCGGCCAGCAGCGCTTCCACCGCGGCGTCGACCTCTTCATCGTAGAAGTCGGCGATCTTGGTGAGCATCTCGTCCAGGCCGCCGGTCTGCTCGCCCACGTTGATCATGGATACGACCATGGGCGGGAAGACGCCCGACTCGCGCAGCGGCGCGGAAATGGTCTCACCGCCGGCGATGCTGGAGCGGCTCTCCATGATCGCGTCGTGGATGACGCGGTTGCCCGACGTGCGCGCCGTGATCTCCAGCCCGTCCAGGATCGACACGCCCGAAGCGACCAGCGTGCCCAGCGTGCGCGTGAAGCGCGCGACCGAACTCTTGCGCAGCATGTCGCCCAGGATCGGCATCTTGAGCAGCATCCTGTCGATGGCCAGCTGGCCGCCGTCCGTGCCGTACCAGGCGCGGATCAGGAACGCGAGCAGCGCCAGACCCGCCACGATCGCCCACCAGTAGCTCTGCAGCATCTGGCTGAGGAAGATCACGAACTGCGTCGGCGCCGGCAGCGGCACGCCCGCCGACGCGAACATGTTCTGGAAGGTCGGGATCACGAAGATGAGCAGGATCGCGACCGCGCCGATGGCGACGGAGAAGATGACGCCCGGGTAGATCATGGCGCCCTTGATCTTCCGGACCAGCGCGTCGTTCTTCTCGAGGAAGGTGGCCAGGCGCAGCAGGATGGTGTCCAGGATACCGCCCGCCTCGCCGGCCGCGACCATGTTCACGTACAGGTCGGTGAACACCTTCGGGTGCGCGCGCATCGCGTCGGCCAGCGTGTTGCCCGATTCCACGTCGGACAGCACGTCCTCGATCACGCTGGCCAGGTGCTTGTTCTCCGACTGCTTGGCCAGGATGTCCAGCGACTGCACCAGCGGCAGACCGGAGTTGATCATCGTCGCGAACTGCCGCGTGAAGATGACGATGTCCCGCATCGAGATGCCCGTACCGAACTTGATCTCGATGCCGCCGGACTTCTTCTCGGCGACGGTGACCTGGCTCAGGCGCTGGCGCATGAGCCGTGCGGCGGCCTCCTGCTTGGTGGCCGCCTCGATCTCTCCGGTCGTCTGGTCGCCCGTCGCGGTGCGGGCGCTATAGGTGAAGGTCGGCATGGACCTCCTAGGCGGTAGGCGCGGGTTCGCCGACCAGGCGGAGCAGCTCGTTCGGGTCGTGTGACACCTTGACCGCGTCCTCGAGCTTGATGTCCCCCTGGACGTAGAACTGGTACAGCGAGTCGTTCATCGTCTGCATGCCGTGCTTCTTGCCGGCCTGCATGGTCGAGTAGATCTGGTGCACCTTGTCGTCGCGGATGTTGGCCCGCACGGCGGGCGTCGCGATCAGGATCTCGGTGCACGCCACCCGGCCGGCGCCCCTCGCCTTGGGCACCAGCGTCTGCGTGACCACGCCCTCCAGACAGAACGCGAGCTGCGCGCGCACCTGCGACTGCTGGTTGGCGGGGAACACGTCGATGATGCGGTTGATCGCCTCGGCCGCCGAATTGGTGTGCAGCGTGGCGAGCGCGAGGTGGCCCGTCTCGGCGATGGTCAGCGCGGCCGCGATCGTTTCCAGGTCGCGCATCTCGCCGATCAGGATCACGTCCGGGTCCTGACGGAGCGCGTACTTCAGCGCGGTCGAGAACGTCTTGGTGTCCGCGCCGACCTCGCGCTGGTTGATCATCGAGTTCTGGTGCTTGTGCACGAACTCGATCGGATCCTCGACCGTCAGGATGTGGCCCTTCCGCTCGCGGTTGATCTTGTCGATCATCGCCGCCAGCGTGGTCGACTTGCCCGAGCCGGTCGGCCCGGTGACCAGCACCAGACCGCGCGGCTTCTCGGCCAGCTTGCCGATGATCGGCGGCAGCCCCAGCTGATCGAAGGTCTTGATCTGGAACGGGATCAGGCGGATCGCCATCGCCACGCAGCCGCGCTGGCGATAGACGTTGCCGCGGAAGCGCGCCAGGTTCTGGATGCCGAACGAGAAGTCCAGCTCGTCCTCGTTCTCGAAGCGCTTCTTCTGGTTCTCCGTCATGATGCTGTACGCCACCTGGAGCGTGTCCTTGGGCGTCAGCGCGCGGTCGGCCGTGGCATTGGCCAGGTCGCCGTCGATGCGGAGCTTGGGCTTCTCGCCTGCGGTGATGTGGAGATCGCTGGCGTTCCTGCGCACCATCTCCTCGAGCAGCGCCCGCAGGTTGAAGGGCTGCTGGCTCGCCTGCGTCGGCGAGGCTACCGGGGTGCTCATCAGGCTGCGGTCTCCTTCACGACTTCCTCGAGGGTGGTGACACCCTTCTCGATCTTCTTCATGCCGTCCATGCGCAGCGTCAGCATGCCGTCCTTTAGGGCCTGCTCACGGATGTCGTCGGCACCACCGTCGTTCATGATGATGCGGCGCAGCGCGGGCGACATGGCCATCACCTCGTACAGACCGGCCCGGCCCTTGTAGCCGGAACCGTTGCAGGCGTCGCAGCCCTTGCCGCGATAGAACGTCACCTGCTTCGCCCAGTCGGGCGGGAAGTGCGCGGCCTCCAGCACGTCGGCGGGATACGTGACCGCTTCCTTGCAGTTCTTGCAGATGCGCCGCACCAGCCGCTGCGCCGTGATCAGGTTCAGCGCGGCCGCCACGTTGAACGGCTCGAGCCCCATGTCGATCAGACGCGTGACCGTGGACGGCGCGTCGTTGGTGTGCAGCGTGGACAGCACCAGGTGACCCGTGAGCGCGGCCTTGATGGCGATGCCGCCAGTCTCGATGTCACGGATCTCACCGACCATGATGATGTTCGGGTCCTGACGCAGGAACGCCTTGAGCGCCGCGGCGAACGTCATGCCGATCTCGGTGCGCACGAGGACCTGGTTGATGCCGTGGAGGTTGTACTCCACCGGGTCCTCGGCCGTCATGATGTTGACGTCCTCCTTGTTCACCTTGGAGAGCGCCGAGTACAGCGTGGTCGTCTTGCCCGAACCCGTCGGCCCGGTGACCAGCACCATGCCGTACGGGTTCATGATCGCCTCCATGAAGTCCTTCTCGGCCTGGGGCTCGAGGCCGAACTTCTCGAGGTCCAGCGTCAGGTTGGACTTGTCGAGAATACGGAGCACGATCTTCTCGCCGAAGATCACCGGCAGCGTCGACACACGGAAGTCGACCACCTTGTCCTTGATCTTCATCTTGATGCGGCCGTCCTGCGGGACGCGCCGCTCGGCGATGTTCAGGTCGGAGAGGATCTTCACGCGCGAGGTCAGCGCCGCCTTCATCTTCATGGGCGGCTTCATGATCTCGATCAGCGCACCGTCGATGCGGTAGCGGACGCGGATCTCCTTCTCGTACGGCTCGATGTGGATGTCGGAGGCGCCGCGCAGCACCGCGTCGGTCAGGATCCCGTTGATGAGGCGGACGACGGGCGCGTCCTCGGCGGCCGTCGCGGCCGCCAGCGCGTTCATCTCCTCTTCCTCGTCCTCGACGACCTCGACGTCCTCGTCCTCGATCACGTCGAGCAGCGCCGCCAGCCGGTCGTCCGTCTCCTGGCCGACGTAGTACCGCTCCAGATGCTTCTTGAGCGTGTACTCGCCCACGATCACCGGCTCGATGTCGTGGCGCGTGATGAACTTCAGGTTGTCGATGACGCCCGCGTCCGTCGGATTCGCCATCGCCACCGTCAGCGTGCGGCCCACCCGGCGCAGCGGCAGCAGCAGGTGCTTCAGCGCGAAGTCCGCCGGCACCATCTTCAGGATCTTGGGATCGACCTGGACCCGGTTCAGGTCCACCGCCGGCAGCCGGTACTGCCGCGCCAGCATGCGCGTCAGGTCCTCCTCCGGCACCATCCCCATGTCGATCAGCGTATAGCCCACCCGCTGGCGCTTCTCACGCGCCTGCGTGAGAGCCTGCTGGAGCTGTTCCGCGCTGATCAGCCCCTCGCGGACGAGGAGGTCACCGATACGATCGGCAGCCGTGGTAGCCGTGGCCATAGCGGGTATCCCGGGGACTACTGGGACGACGTCGTCCTTAGCTGGTCTTCTTGGGGTGGAGGCGAATTCGAAACTAGCGGCAGGTGTTGCGCCTGGTCAACGGGTTTCCTGCGACTGCGGCAACGGCGGCAACTGCCGCAACTGCCGCAACTGCGGCAGCCGGCCCCACGGCGCCGACTCGGGGGGGCGGCGTAGGGGCGGAACCTGCGGCGGGCGGTCGAGGTGGTCGCGCGGGCGCTCGTTTCAACGTGCGGGCGCATGGCCGCGAGCTTGGCGGGGCCGATGCCGCGGATGCGGAGCAGGTCGTCGGCGGAGCGGAAGCCGCCGGCGGAGTCGCGGTACGCCACGATCGCGCGGGCCGTGGCGGCGCCCACGCCGGGCAGCCGCTGCAGCTGCGTCTCGCTGGCCGTGTTCAGGTCGACCTTGTCGCCGCTGTCCAGCGGCCGCTCGGCCTCCCGCTGGCGGGACTGCAGCGCGCTGTCGTGCTGCAGCAGCGCCGCCACTTCGGCGGCCGGGGCATCGGTCAGCGGCTCCGGCTGCGCCGCGAACATGCGCGCGGCCACCGACAGGCCGAGCAGCAGCCCCACGAACGCCAGAGCCTTCCGCTCGTCCTCGCTCACGGGGTGGCACTCCGGGTCGGCGCCTCGGGTCCCCGGTTGCTACGCTTGCGGGGCCTCCGCCTTCCCGCTGCCGACCGGCCGAGTGCCGCGTGCAGCGCCGCGATCCCCCTGCGCAACCGCTCGATGCGCTGCCCGCAGTCCCTGACCGCCTCGTCAGGTATCAGGCCCAGTTCCGCCGCGAAGAACAGCTGATACTCGAGCTCTGCGGCCGAACCCGACGCAATGCTGACGTGGTTGAGGAAGACCCGCAGCGAGTGGCGCCCACACCCCTCCACCAGGTTGCTGGGCACGGATAGCGCGCTCTTGCGAAGCTGATCCGCCAGCACGCGCTCGCTGCTGGGAAAGCGGCCGGTGAGGCGCCACACCAGCAAGGCCAGTTCATGCCCCTCCTGCCAGACCCGCAGCTTCCGGTAGTCTCGCTCCATGCCCCCAAGGATGCCTCCCCCCCGGGGCACCGCCATGGCCCGATCGGCCAGAACTCACCGTAGCCGCCGTTGCCGTAGAGTTGCCGTAGTTGCCGCAGTTGCCGCAGTTGCCGCCGTTGCCGCAGTTGCCGCAGTTGCCGCAGTTGCCGCCGTTGCCGCCGTTGCCGTAGTTGCCGCCGTTGCCGCCGTTGCCGCCGTTGCCGCCGTTGCCGCCGTTGCAGTCAACCTCCGCTGTAAACCAGCGCCGCCACCACGCTCCCCACCGCCTCCAAGCCCCGCACGCTGACGGCGGAAAGATCGTCCATGTGGGTGTGCCAGAAGGTGTTGCCGGGGCCGTACTCGAAATCGATGATGTCGATGGTGCGGATGCCGGCCTGGTTCAGCGGGACGTGGTCGTCCTCGATGGTGCCGCCCAGGCGCATGGGGAACATGGAGCCGTAGCCGATGCGGTCGGCGGTGGACCAGACGCGCTGCACGACTTCCGGCGCGTACTGGTTGGAGTAGCCCTCGACGGGGAAGACGGGATCGCTGTCGCCGATCATGTCGAGCAGGATGCCGTAGAGCGGCTGGTAGCCCTCCGGCTGGTTGGCCGCGAAGTGCTTCGCGCCCAGGTACATCTCGCCGGGCGCGTAGTCCTCCCCGTCCACAAGCAGCAGGTCCACGCCCACGGGCGGCGGGTCCTCGCCGAACATACGGGCCAGCTGGAGCAGCACGGCGGTGCCGCTGGCGCCGTCGTTGGCGCCGAGGATCGGCTGGTCGCGGCGCGCGGGGTCGGCGTCCATCTCGGCGATGGAGCGCGTGTCCCAGTGCGCGACCAGCAGGATGCGGTCGCTGCGCTCCGGCGCGAAGCGGGCGAAGACGTTGGTCAGCCGGAGCGTCTCCCCTGCCGCCGTGGTGTGCGTGAACGGCTGCAGCAGGACGGTGTCCGCGTGCTCGCGCAGCAGTTTGCTCATCCATTCCAGCTGCGCGGCGTGGCCGGGCGAACCGGGCACGCGCGGGCCGAAGCCGACCTGTTCCTCGAGCAGCCCGTAGGCCGCCGCGCCGTCGAAGTCGGGCGCGGCCGCGGCGGTCGCCGCGGTATCCTGCTCGGTTCCGCCCGCGCCCGCGTCGCCGCATGCCACGAGCGCCAGTCCGCCGGCCAGCAGCGCCAGCCGTCCGCCCCACCCGTTCCCTCCCCTCATCAGAACGATCCTCCCCGTCCGAGCAGGTCCGCCGGCAGTGTGCCGACGCCGAAGTTGAAGTTGGCGAAGATGCCGAGCTGGAAGAACCGCCCGCCTTCGCGCCGGCCGATGAAGCTCTGTCGATCGTTGTAGCTGAGCTGGAGCCCGGTGGACAGCCGGCCGAGCATGGTCTCCAGCGTGATGCCGCCGCTGCGCGTGATGTTGTCGATCCAGTGCACGCAGGACGTGGTGCCGTCGATCGCCGTCTGCACGCGGCACTGGCTCTGGGTGCGATACCCGTAGCCGATGGTCGCGCGCAGCGGCTCCGTGAAACTCTCGTGGACGAAGGTCGGCGCGGGCAGCATGCCGCGCAGCGAGACGTCGTGCGTGCGCTCGTCGCGCTCCGTGCGTCCCGTCGTCTCCCGCCCGTCCACGTCCGTGAACGATGCGTTGTAGACGGCGGTGATGCCGTTGGCGAACGCGGCCGTGAAGTCGACCGGGATCGTCGTCGACACGCCGCCGCGCACGCCGCCGTTCAGCCGTGTGGTCTCGTCGCCGATGCGGTAGCCGGTCCCCGCCGATACGGAGCTGAGCACGCCCTGCGCGGCCGCCGGGATCGGCACCTGGCTGACGCGCAGCCGCAGGTCGGGCCAGTAGCGCTCGGTGCGGTGGTTCCGGCCGCCCTGCGAGTTCAGCGACAGCTGGTCCACCTCCGCGTAGGCGACCTGCAGCTCCAGCGAGCGCGAGATGACGATGCCGCTGCGCGTCTCGAACGAGTCGCGCCGGCCCGCCACGTCGGCCGTGTCGCTCTCCAGCGTGCGCAGCCGGTCCAGCCCGCCCCAGGCGATGCGGTAGCCGTAGCCCGGCTCGAAGTCCGCGCGCTCGTAGCTGCTCTCGGTGTCGTCCAGCCACGTCATCTCGACGGGGCGCAGCGAACGGCCCACGAAACGCGCCGCGTCCAGCGCGAAGCCCTCCTCCCCGCGCGGCTGCGCGCCCCAGACGGACTCCACGAAGCGCTGGGGGTCGATGCGCAGCGAGCGGCTGAGCGCACCATCGACCTGGAAGTTGCGCTGCATGCGCGAGCGGCCGTCCACCTCGGTCAGGTAGTTCGGCGAGCGGCTGGTGCTGTAGTTGGTCGTGTACGCCACGCTCGGCTGCAGCCAGGCCGCCAGCCGCGGCTGGAACTGGACGCTGCCCTGCAGCGACCGCTGCATCTCCCAGCCGATGTCCATGCCCGCCAGCGAGCCACGCGCATCGCGGATCGCCTCGCGCGCCTCCTCCTGCCGCGCCCCCGTCTCCGGCGGCAGCAGGTCGCGCTCCTGCGACACGCTCACGCGCGCGTTCAGCGACTCGAACGGCTGCACGCCCACGGACGCGGTGTTGCGCAGCGTCTCGCGCGGCGATTCCACCGGCCGCACGGCGCTGTCGCCCGGCAGGGCGAGGACCGAGCCGTAGTTGAGCTGGCGGCTGTCCTGGTTCCCGTACGTGCTGGCGATACGAACATTCGTCGGGCTCCAGCGCAGCTCGGCCGTGGTCATGCGGCGGAACAGCTCGCTCTGCTCCAGCCTCGCGGGGAACAGCGCCTGGAGCAGCCCGACCCAGAAGCCGGGCGTCACGTCGAACGCGCGCCGCGGCACCTGCCGGTCGTAGGCGAGCGTGCCGGTGAAGGCGTCGGCGTCCGTGCTGGATACGAAGTTGTCGTTGGCCGAGGCGGTGTAGCCGAGGTCCACGGTCACCGGATCGACCAGCAGCGAGACCAGCGGGTTGGCGCTGGGCGTGGCCTTGTCGATGCTGAGCCCGACCTGCGTGCGCGTGGTGCCGACGTCGCGCAGCCCGTCCAGCCGCGACGCCTCGATGTCGCTGCTGCTCAGGAAGAACGGGTCGGAGCCCGCGCGCGTGTGCGACACCGTGAGCGGCATGGCCAGCCCCCAGCCGGCCGGCGCGAAGTGGCCGAGCTGGAAGCGGCCGTTCACGCCCATGTCGCGGATGCCCTGGTACTGCGGCGCGCGGTTCATCTGCTGGAACAGCGCGCTCTGGTCGCCGAAGGTGAACTGCAGCGTGGCGAAGTCGGACGCCTGCGCCGTCAGCGCCAGGTGGCCCGCGAAGCCGCCGTCCTGCCGCCGGCTCGACAACCGGAAGTCGTTCAGCCACACCTCCCCCGTCGCGGGCAGGCCGTCGCTGTTGTGGACCGCGAAGGACAGGTCGCGGATCGCGGCCAGGTTCGGCGCCTGCGACCGGCCGCGCAGCACGATGGCGTGCGTGCTGTCCGCGTTCCACAGCACCACGCCCGTGTCCGCCTGCAGCGCCAGCCGCTCCGCCTGCGCCTTGAGCTCGTACCACGGCTCGAACTCGATGACCACCTCGGGCAGCCAGTCGGCCGTCGCCGGCGCGGCCACCGCGCTGCGCAGCGGCGTGCGGTACAGGTAGTAGTTGCCGCCGTCCGTGCCCAGCTTCACCAGCAGCCGCTGGCTGCCGCCCGCGCCCCAGTCGCCGGCCACGGGCAGCGCCCACAGCCGCGCCTGACGGTAGTCCATCAGGCTGCGCGCCTCCTGCGGGAAGCGGTAGAAGATCTCGCCGCGCGCGTCCGGGTCCAGGTCCGTGTAGCGCACGCGCAGCGCCTTCTCGTTGATCTGGATGGCCGTCAGCCCCACGCCCGCCGAGGCGTCCTGCGCCTCGTCCTGCACGCCCGGCGGCGGCGTGTAGGCCACGTCCGTGATCTGGCTGATCGGGCCGACGCTCAGCTTGGCCGCCTGCTGCGCGCCCGGCAGCGCCTCCTCCCCGATCTCGCCCGCCAGCACGCCGTGCACCTGCCGCTTCTCCCAGCGCGAGCCGGTGATGCGCATGCGCGCGAAGGTCAGGAACTGCGCGCGGCAGCTGGCGCCCGCCCTCGAGTCGCACGCCCGGCGCGTCGTGGTGACACGCACGTGCTGGATCCTGCGCCACGTGTCGTCCGTCGCGCCGTTGATCGGCAGCGCGTCCGGCCCGCGCAGCGGGATGCGGTAGAGGCGGAACGGCGTCCCCGTCTCGGTGGTGTCGCGCGCCAGGTACTCGGGCGCATCGCTGCCCAGCTTGACCACGTAGCGGAAGTACGGGCCGTCGTCCAGGTCCGGCACGCCGTCGCCGTTCAGGTCCTCGCTGTCCGGCACGCCGTTGTTGACCGTGCAGTTGGCGCTGCGCGAGCCCAGCGAGTAGACGCGGCCGGGATCGGACACGCAGGTCTGGCCCCACAGCCCGCGCTGATCGGCCTGGCGGCTCCAGATCTCGCCCGCCGCGATGTCCGCCTCCTGGTCCAGCACGCCCAGCCCCCAGGGCAGGCCCGTCAGCGGGTGTGTGCCGAAGGTGGCGCCCGTCGAATCGAAGTAGAACGCGTCCTCGCCGACGCGCCCGATGTCGATCACCAGCGCGATGGTGTCCACGCCCAGCCCCGTCGTGTCCGGCGGCTCCGCCACGTAGAACTCGAGGAACTCGCTGGTCGTGAGGTCCGCGCCCCGCGCCGAGACCAGCGTGGTCAGCGAGCGCCACTCGCGCGTGCCGCCGTCGGTCATCGAATCCGGGCGCATGGTCACGTACATCACCGGCTCCGGCGTGCGCCGGCCGGCGGTGCGGATCGCCTCGTCGATCATCTCCGGCCGCATCGAGCCGCCCACGGCCGAGCCGCTCACGTACTGGTGCTGCCAGACGATGCCGCTCGCGTTGGCGACGTCCAGGCTGACCGGCAGGTACTGCTCCGCGCCGAACGTGGTGGACGGCCGGGAGCCGAGCTGCCACGCGCGCTGCGACATGGTCAGCGGCAGTTCCGCCGTCGCCTCGAAGTCCTCCAGCCAGGCCACACCCAGCGTGTTCGGGTCGGGCGCCGACATGGCCAGCTCGCCCGTCAGGTCGATGCGCGACTCGCCGCCCAGCCGCAGCCCCGGCACCACGTCCAGCGCGCGGTCCATCCAGCCGGCGCCGAAGCTCAGATTGCCGTTCACGCCGCCCATCCAGATGGAGGTCGGCTCGCTGCCCAGCTGCGGCCGCGACATGATCGAGCGCTCGCCCTGGTACAGCCCCATGAAGTTCAGCTCGCCGCGCTCGCCCAGCGCGTAGCGTACCGTGGTGCCGAACAGGCTCTTGGGCGCCACCTCGAACAGCGCATTCTGCTCGTAGGTCGCGCGGATGCGCGCGTTGGGGCGGCCGGAGAACACGTCCTGCGGATCGATCAGGCGGACGACGCCGGTCTCGTAGTCGATCTCGTAATCACTGCCGCGGATCAGCGCCTGGTTGTCGATCATGATGCGTTCGCTGCCCTCGCGGATGCCGAACGCGCCCAGGTTGAACTCGCTCTGCAGACCGTCAGCCTGCAGCCGGTACTCCACCAGCAGCTTGTAGCGGCCGCTGCGCCGCGTGGACGGATCCGTCGCGTCGTAGATGTGCGGGATCGTGTCCGCGCCCAGCGCTGTGCGTGCCTGCAGAGAATCCAGCCCGGCGCTCGGCACCGGGCCCGGGTCCGCGAACGGGCGCAGCGTCGGGAAGACCAGGTAGGTGCCCGTCACCCGCGAGCTGGGATCCGCGAACTCCGAGGGCAGGAAGATGCGCTCCGGGTCCACGCGGCCGGCCGGCTGGTTCTCGTCCAGACCCAGCAGCTGCAGATACGGTATCTGCTCGCCCTGGAAGTCCACGTACTGCCGGCCGGTCGCCGGGTCGCCCAGCCGGATCTCGAGCTCGACCTCCTCCGGGTCCACGTCGCCGTTGCTCAGCGAGTAGACCTGGTGCATCTCGTACTCCCAGGTCGGCGCGCCCGGCAGGTGCGACGTGGTGACCGGCCCGCGCAGCAGGCGCAGCACCGGATCGCGCCCGGTCTGCGACGCGGTCTCGGCGTTGATCGTGCCGACCGTGTCGCCCGAGGTGGTGACGTAGGACAGCGCGATCGTCTCGTTCTCGCCCAGCGGCCGCGTCAGCATCAGCCACAGACCGCTCGAGTGCACCACGTACTCGTCCGCGGAGAGGCGACGGAAACGGCCGCTGATCGTGTCCGCCGACGCGTCCGGCGGCGCGGCCTCGGCAAAGAAGTACTGCGCGCCCGTCTGCTGCTGCGGGTTGACCTGCTCGTCGCGGTAGAGCTGCAGCGTGCTGCCGTTGGGGGCCAGCTGCGCCGGCGCATCGCCCTGCCGCAGCTCCAGCACGTCCACGTGCGGGTAGCCGGGCAGCTGCGTCGGATCGACCAGGAAGAAGAAGCGGCCGCTCACGTAGGCCACGTCGTCCAGCGGGAACGCCTCGTCCTCGAACAGGCCGCCCGTGCCGGCGCCGCCCAGCTCCAGCTCCCGCGAGCCGACGTCGCCGCGCTGCTGCGCCCACACCGCCTGGACCTCCAGCGGGCCGAAGTCGGCCAGCGCGCGGAAACCGAAGTTGCCGCCCGGCACACCCGTGCCCATGAAGCGGCTCTGCGGCAGGCTGATCGCCACGTCGCCCACCTCCACGCGCTGCAGGATCTCGTCCTCCAGCCCCTGGTAGTAGACGTTGATGTTGTTGCTGGCGTCGAACTCGCGCCGCTGGTCGTAGTCCACCGCCACGTGGATGCGGTCCGTCACCGTACCGCCCAGCAGCACGCCGAACTGCACGTCCGGCTGGAGCTGCGGCACCAGGCCCGCCTCGCAGCGGCCGGGCCCGAGCGTCGCGTCGCACGGCTCGAAGCGCTGCCACTCACCGCCCAGGTCGCCGCGCCCCGCCACCTGCAGACCCAGCCGCGCGTACTGGTCCAGCGCGTCCGGCAGCGCGTTCTCCGTCGTGTCGATCTGCTCCGCGGGCAGGTACTGCACCGTGTCCGGCAGCGCCGCCGCGGCCTGCTGCGCCGCGGCCGCCCGCGCGGCCGCCCCCTTGAGCTGGACCGGCGCGTCGCTGACGACCTCCTCCGCGACTCGACGGCCGGGCTGGCTGCGCACCCAGAGCGAATCGGTACGCGCGGCCATGGCCCGCTCCAGGCTCCGCCCGAAAACGCCGCTCTCGTCCGCCGCCCTGCGCGGCGGCGGCGCATAGCGCGCGATGCGCTCCGTCGCCTGCAGCGGCTGCGGCGCTCGCCGCCGCCACACCCGCTCCAGCCGCGTCGTGTCCGCCGGCGCACGCTGCGCTCGCTGCGACGAGCCGACCGCCCGTGGATCGCCGACCCCGGCGCCCGCCGTGGGCGCCGCCGCCGTATCCGCCGCCGCCGTGTCGCTCGCCGCGCTGTCCACAGGGAGCGGCGCCGCCGCCACGCTGTCCCGTCGGAGCGTGTCCCCGACGACGGAGTCGGGCGTCTGCACCACCTCTTCGGCGGCCGCGGCCGCCGCCGCGACGCTGTCGCGCACGGCCGCGCTGTCCCGCGCCGCGTTCTGCTGCGCGGACGCCGGGGTGGTGGCGATCAGGACTGCGATCGGGAGGATCCAGCGTGGGTGCATCACGATCGGGCGGAGCCGCGGCTCCGTGCTGCCTTCGGTTCGGGGGGAGCGTCCGGCGCCTCGATGGGCGGCCAGGCTTCGGTTTGTCCGGCGGTGCGAGGGTCGCTAACCATAACGGCGCTCGGGGGTCGTCTCAACGGCGGGCCGCCTCCGGAACCGGCACGGTGTCGCCCGGTGTACCTGTGAGCGCGCCGCGCCGCGCGGGAGAGACCCGCGTCGCTCCGTTCCTCGCCACGCGTTCGATGCGCATTCTATCTCGCTACCTGTTGAAGGCCGCAGCCGGTCCGTTCCTGTTCTCGCTGGGCGTGCTGACCGGCCTGCTCATGATCAACACGGTCGCGCGCCGCATCGAGGACCTGGCCGGCAAGGGTCTGCCGCCCGACGTCATCGTCGAAGTCTTCGCGCTGTCGCTGCCCCACGTGCTGGCGCTCACGCTGCCCATGGCCGTGCTCGTGGCCGTGCTGCACGCGTTCAGTCAGCTGGCTTCCGACAACGAGGTGACCGCGCTCAAGGCCAGCGGCGTGAACCTCGCCCGCCTGACCATGCCGCTGCTCGCCGCCGCGGTCGTGCTCGCGGGCATCATGCTCTGGTTCAACGACGACCTGCTGCCCGACACCAACCACCGGCTCAAGAACCTGCTCATCGACGTGAGCCGGAAGAGCCCGACGCTGCAGCTCAAGGAGCGCGTGATCAACCCGATCCCCTCCAGCGACTACCGCACGCGCTACTACCTGCAGGCGGCGGAGGTGGATCCGGCGACCAACGTGCTGACCGACGTGGTGATCTGGGACCTGAGCAATCCGGAACAGGTGCGGACCATCTACGCGGACAGCGGTCAGATGGCTTTTAACCAGCAGCAAACCGATCTGTTCCTGACGCTGCACAGCGGACACATCAACGAGCTGGAGGAGGGCGTGCCCGAGCGCTTCCAGCGCGTGTTCTTCGATCGGCAGATCATCCGCATGCGCGACGTGGGCAATGTGCTCGAGCGCTCACAGGGCGATCAGTACCGCGGCGAGCGGGAAATGGGCTTCGCGATGCTGGCCGGTCAGGCGGACGAGCGGCAGGCGGAGATCGCGGAGCTGGGCGAGGAGGCGCGCGAACTCGCGGCCGCCGCGCTGCAGGCCGCGCTCGCCGGAGATACCGATGGTGCGATCGACGCGGCGACTGCGGTGCGGCGAGCCGGCCGTGCCGCGCCCGAGCCCGGCCAGGTCACGCCCGCGGACCTGGAGCCGACGGCGCAGCCATCGCCGCCGCTCGAAACCGAGGCGATCGGCGATCGTGCGGGCGTGCCGATCCCGGAGCCAACCGCGCAGGCGATCTCCGTGCTGCCGGACGAGAGCGCGTCGGCGCCCGCGGCCGGAGCGCCCCGCCCCGTGGACGACGTGCCCGATGATGTCGATGCGGACGACCCGGCCCGCCGGCTCGCGGCCGCCCGCAACCGGGCACTCGAACGGCGCGCGGAGACGTCGGCCTCCACGGCCGAGACGCCGCCCCTGCCGCCGCGCACCCGTCCGCGCCCGGACGAGCAGGCCGGCCGCCCCGGTGCGACCTCCGGCGGCCGGACCGCGGCGGCGGCCGAGCCCGTCGCGCGCCCGTCCGCTCCGCTGATCTCAGGCATCTCCGGCAGCCTGCGCGGGCAGCTGCGCGGCAGCCATGATCTGCAGACCATCGCCGCGCGCGCCGAACTCGAGTCGCTCGCCTCGCGCGCGCGCACGAAGCAGCTCCAGATGAACTCCTACGAAGTCGAGTACCAGAAGAAGCTGGCGATCCCCTTCGCCTGCGTGGTCTTCGTGCTGATCGGCGCGCCGCTGGCCGTGCGCTTCCCGCGCGGCGGCATCGGCATGGTCATCGCCATCTCGCTCGGCGTGTTCGCCATCTACTACGTCGGCCTGATCGGCGGCGAGAAGCTGGCCGACACCGGCATGGTCGACCCGTTCTGGTCGATGTGGGCACCCAACGCGATCTTCCTGCTGCTCGGGCTGTGGGGCATGAGCCGCATCGGCCACGAGGCCGGCACCTCGCGCGGCGGCGGCTGGGACGACCTGGTCTACTCGGTCCGCACGCTGCTCGCCCGACCGCTGCGCGCGCTGCGCACCCGGCGGGCAGGCACCGACGACGCCACCGCGCAGGCCTGAGGAGCCACGTGCCCTTTCCACGCATCCTGGACCGCTACGTCGTCCGTGACTTCCTGCGCCTGTTCGTGCTGTTCGTTCTGGGCGCGCCACTGCTCTTCATCGTCGGCGACCTGACCGACCGCATCGACAACTACTTCCGGCAGGGGCTGACCGGCCGGCAGATCGCGATCGGCTACCTGTACGACCTGCCGCTCTTCGTGCTCTACTCGTTCCCGATCGCCGCGCTGATCGCGACCATCTTCACGATCAACGGCATGACGCGCAGTTCGGAAGTCGCCGCGGCCAAGGCGGGCGGCGTCAGCTTCCACCGGCTGGTCGCCCCCATCGGCATCCTCGGCGTCGTGCTGACGTTCGCCGCGGTCGGCATCTCGGAACTGGTGCCGATCGCCGTGCGCGCCAAGGCCGAGCTGTGGGGCGAAAAGAGCGGCACCCGCTCCACGCGCACCGATTTCGTCTATCGCACGCGCGACGGCTACGTCTACACCATCCACCGCCTCAGCCTGGCGCAGCAGTCGCTGCAGGGCGTGACGGTGGAACGGCCGGGGGAGGAGCCGGCGACCCCCAGCCTGCACGTCGTCGCCCAGACAGCCAGCTACTCGGCCGACACCAGCGCCTGGACCCTGCGCGACGGCTACGCCCGGCTGCTGCTCGGCCGCGGCGTCGAGCGCACCTTCCACTTCGACGAGTTACGCTCGCCCGGCTTCACGGAAACGCCGGAACAGCTGCTCGCCGTGCAGAAGGAACCGGAGGAGATGGGCTACCGCGAGCTGGGCGATTTCATCGAGACCATCGAGCGCTCCGGCGGCAACGCGCTCGAACTGCGCGTGGACCGCGCGCAGAAGCTGGCCCTGCCCATCGCCACGCTGATCATCATCCTGTTCGCGGCGCCGCTGGCCAACCAGGCGCCGCGCGGCGGCGCGGCCTACGGCGTCGGCATCTCGCTCGGCATCACCATCTTCTACCTGATGCTGTTCAAGGTCGCCGGCGCCGCGGGCTCCAGCGGTGTGATGCCGCCCATGCTGGCGGCGTGGCTGCCCAACGTGGTCTTCGCCATCGCCGCGTCCGTGCTCGTCGCGCGGGTACGCACCTGAGCCGGATGCCGCACCGCCCCGACGCCGCCCTCGCACGCGCGGGCGCGTGGACCTGATCCCGTCCGCCGCCCTCGCCGCGACACTCGGACCCGCCAGCGCCGGCTACGCCGCGGCGGCCGGCTGGCTGGCCGGGCGCCTGCGCACGCGCCGCGGCGTGCGCACCGCATACACCCGTAAGGTCTTCCACTTCCTGATCTTCACCGCCGCCGCCGGCGTGCACCTGCTCTGGGGGCTGCCCGGCGTGGCCCTGTTCGGCGGCGTGACCTCGCTGGCCGTGCTGTACGCGGTGATGCGCGGCGCGGGCTTCCCGTTCTACGAGGCGATGGCGCGGCCGGGCGACGCGCCGCACCGCACGCTCTTCATCCTCGTGCCGCTCGCCACCACCGCGCTCGGCGGGCTGACCTCGAACCTGCTCTTCGGCGACCTGGCCTTCATCGGCTACCTCGTCGCCGGCTGGGGCGATGCGGTGGGTGAGCCGGTCGGCGCGCGCTGGGGGCGGCACCGCTACCGCGTGCCGTCGCTGGCCGGCGTGCCCGCCACGCGCAGCCTGGAGGGCAGTGCCGCCGTGTGGCTGGTCGGCACCCTCGCCGCCGCACTGGGCCTGGCCGCGCTCGGCCTGCCGCTCGCCACGCTGATCGGCGTCGCGCTGGCCTGCGGCACAGCCGGCGCCCTGGTCGAAGCGTTCAGCAGCCACGGCCTCGACAACTTCACCGTCCAGGTCGCCGCGGCCCTGCTCGCCTGGCTGCTCCTGAGCTGAACGAGAACGGGCGCGGCCACCGCTGCCCGGCGGCTCGAAGGGCCGTGCCACGGCAGGTCGGGGCGGGCTGCGCCGTCGGAGGACCGCGCTACGGCAGCACGCCGTCCGGGCACTCGCCGTTGCAGACGATGCGGGCCGGCCCCCGCAGCCGCAGCCGGTAGTCCTCGCCGACGTGCACGGCCACGCGGCCGCCGCGCATGCGCACCTCGACGTCGGCCGCATCCACCAGCCCGAGCCGACGCGCGACCGCCGCGACGGCGCAGGCGCTGGAGCCCGACGCCAGCGTCTCGCCCACCCCGCGCTCGTGGATCCATGCCTCCATCACGCTGCCGCCCAGCGGCCGCGCGAATTGCACATTGGTCCCGCGGGGGAAGTGCGCGTGCCGCTCCAGTTGCGGGCCCAGCGACTCGAAACGGCCACGCTCCAGGGCCTCCTCCAGCACCACGCAGTGCGGATTGCCGAGCGACACCGGATGCGCCGTCACCGTTCCCTCCCGCACCGGCAGCTCGACGCCGACCGCATCGGCCAGGAAGCGTGTCGGACCCATGTCCACGGAGATGTCCAGCATCGCGCGCTCGAGCTCGGCCTCCACCGTCATCACCACCGTGTCGGTCGCCAGCTCCACCTCGAACGCCTCGCCCAGCGCCACACGACCGGTGCGGTACAGATGCGCGCCCAGGATGCGCAGGCCGTTGCCGCTCTTCTCCGCCTCCGATCCGTCCGGGTTGTAGATGCGCAGCCACACCGGCCGCGCATCGCATTCCGCCAGCAGCACCCCGTCGCTGCCCACGCCCCGATGCCGATCGCACAGCGCCACCGTCCGCTCCTCCGTCCAGGGACGGTCCAGCGACGGCCGCTCCACGACGATGTAGTCGTTGCCGAGCGCTTCACCTTTCGAGAATCGGACGGGCATTCTTTCGCGGTCGATGAGACGTGACTGACGTGACTGCCGTGACTGCGTGACTGCCGTGACTGCCGTGACTGCCGTGACTGCCGTGACTGCCGTTGGCGCGGACAACGTTCACGCAGGATCGCTGGTGCGCAACGACGCGGCAGCCCGGGGTGCTCGCCACAACGCAAAGCGCAGGTGGCCCCGAAGGACCACCCGCGCTCTCACCGTGCCGGGGCCGTGCCCCCCATCCCCCATCCCGAGTCCGTAGCCCGTAGCCCGTAGCCCGTAGCCCGTAGCGCGTAGCCCGAAGTTCTACCTCTCCCCGAACGCCAGCTTGAAGCGGGACCAGACCCGCGCCACGCCGGCCGGCTCGCGCTCGGGGTGCCGCGCGGGCTCGGGGTGCTCCAGCGCCTCGTCCACGTCGTCGGGCACCTCCAGCTCGTCGTCCGGCTGCGTGTAGCGCGTGCGGAACCACAGCGCCACGTCGTCGATCAGCGAGTACATCACGGGCACCAGCACCAGCGTCAGGAACGTGGCGAAGGCCAGGCCCACGATGACCGCGATGGCCATCGGACCCCACCACGCGGCCTGCTCGCCGCCCCAGTAGATCTCGGGCTGGAGCCGCGTGTACAGGCCCAGGAAGTCGAAGTTGAAGCCGATCGCCAGCGGTACCAGGCCCAGGATCGTCGTGACCGCCGTCAGCACCACCGGCCGGAAACGCGTCCTGCCGCCCTGCACCACCGCCTCGCGCCGCGACATGCCCTCGCGGTCGCGCAGCACGTCGATGTAGTCGATCAGCACGATCGCGTTGTTCACCACGATGCCCGCCAGCGAAATGACGCCGACGCCGGTCATGATGATGCCGAAGGGCATGCGGAACACCATCAGCCCCACCAGCACGCCCACCGTGGACATGATCACCGACGTCATGATGATCAGCGGCTTCACGATCGAGTTGAACTGCGAGACCAGCACGAACGCGATCAGCATCAGCGCCAGCACGAACGCACCCATCAGGAAGCGCATCGACTCCATCTGCTCTTCCTGCTCACCCGTGTAGTCCAGCCGGTATCCGGGCGGCAGCCCCTCGCGGAACTGTGCCAGCGTCTGCTGCACCTCACCCATCACCGCGTTGCTGTTCTCGCCCGCGACGACGTCGGACGTGATCGTCGCGACCCGGTCCAGGTCCTTGCGGTTCACCGAACCGAGACCCTCGGCCACCTCCCAGCGCGCCACGGACAGCAGCGGCACCTGCATGCCGTCCTCGGACACCACCGTGATGTCGCGCAGCGATTCCAGGTTCTCGCGGTACCGCTCGGCCAGCCGCACCCGGATGTCGTATTCGTCGTTCCCCTCACGGTACTTCGACGCCTCCGTACCCTGGATGGCCGTGCGCACGGTCGTGCCGACCTTGGCCGTGGACATGCCGTACAGCGCCGCCCGCTCCCGGTCGATGTTGATCACCATCTCCGGGCGGCCCACGGCCATGTCGCTCTCCAGACCCTCCAGCTTCGCATAGACCGGCGCAGCCTGCAGGATCGCCAGCACGCTGTCCGACAGGTCCTGCAGACGGTCGATGTCCGGACCCGCCAGCTCGATGCTGACCGCCTCCCCAGTCGGCGGGCCCATGTTCGGCTCGGACACCGTGATGTCGGCGCCGGCAATGCCCTGCCCCAGGCGCTCCTGCATGTTGCGCAGCGTCACGAACGGGTCGGCCACGCGGTCCTGATAGTCCTTGAACGCGACCGCCACCGTGCCCTCGCCGCCGCCACCGCCGAACATGCCGCCGCCCCGGGCCGTGCCGACCACCGTGGTCACGACCGACTCGGCGTCGTCCATGCCCTCCGTACCGGTGAGCTGCCCCTCCACGCGCTCCGCGATGCGGTTGGTGAATTCCGCGCTGGTCCCCTCCGGTACGTCCACGTCCACCCACACCTGCGACGGCGGGATCGACTCGGGGAAGAACTCGCTGCCCGCGTTCAGCTGTGTGAACAGGGCGACGGTGAGCACCAGCACGGCGGCGGCGCCGCCGATCATGGTCAGGCGATGATCCAGTGCCCAGCGCAGCCGCCGCTCGTACCAGTCGACCAGCCGCGGCAGACCGCGGTACTGCCACCAGTCCGCCACGCGCGCCATCACGGCGCGGTGCAGCGCGTACAGGCCGGCGCCCGTGGCCAGCAGCAGCACCGCCGCGAGCGGGCTGGAGACCGCCACGATCAGCAGGAACAGGCCCGCCACCGCCACCAGCGTCCAGCGCATCCACTTGGTCATCGGCTTGCGCGGCTCGTTCTCCAGGCGCATGAACATCGCGCACAGCGTCGGCACGATGATCAGGGCGACGAAGAGCGAACTGGACAGCGTGATGATCAGCGTCTTGGGCAGGTAGCTCATGAACTCGCCGACGATGTCCGGCCAGAACAGGAGCGGGAAGAACGCGCCCAGCGTGGTGATCGTCGACGCGATGATGGGCATGGCCACCTCGGCCGTGGCCAGCACGGCCGCGCGGAAGCGGTCGAAGCCCTGCTCCATGAAGCGGTAGATGTTCTCCACCACCACGATGGCGTTGTCGACCAGCATGCCCAGCGCCAGGATCAGCGAGAACAGCACCACCATGTTCATGCTGATGCCCACCGCCTGCAGCACGATGAAGGACAGCAGCATCGACGTGGGGATCGAGACGCCCACGAAGGAGGCGTTGCGCACGCCCAGGAAGAACATCAGCACCGCCACGACCAGGATCAGCCCGGCGATGATGTTGTTCTCCAGGCTGGCCACCATCTCGTGGATGTCCTCCGACTGGTCGCTCGTGATCTTGACGACCGTGGTCGGCGGGAACTGCGGGCGCATGTCCTCGATGACCGCCTTCACCGCCTCGGCCGTCTCGATGATGTTCTCGCCCGAGCGCATCACGATGCCCAGCGTGACCACCGGGTTGCCGTCCAGGCGCGCGTAGCTGTCGCGGTCCTGGAAGCCGAAGTCCACCGTGGCCACGTCGCGCACGTAGATCGGGCGGCCTTCGCGCACGCTGACCACCACGTCACGGATCTCGCGCGGGTCGCGGAACTCGCCCGCCACGCGGACCAGGTACTCCTGCGCCCCGATCTCGATGCCGCCGCCCGGGATGTTGAGGTTCTCCTCCCGGATGGCGTCGATCACGTCCTGGAAGCCCAGGTCGTAGTACTGCAGCTTGCTCAGGTCGATGTCGACCTGGACCTCACGCTCCAGCCCGCCCGCCAGCTGCGCCTCCAGCACCGACGGGATCTGCTCGAAGCGATCCTGCATGTCCTCGGCAAGCTCCTTCAGACGCACCAGGTCGTACGCGCCCGCCACGTTGACCTGCATGATCGGGAACTCGGCCAGGTTGAACTCCACGATGACCGGATCCTCGGCGTCCTCCGGCAGCTCCGGCCGCGCCAGGTCCACCTTCTCGCGCACCTGCTGCAGCGCCTCGTCCATGTCCATGTCGAGGTCGAACTCCGCCACCACGCTCGAGTAGCCCTCCAGCGACGTGGACGTCAGCTCCTTGATGTCCGCGATGGTGTTCAGCTCGTCCTCCAGCTTCTGCGTGACGAGCGTCTCCATGTCCTTCGGCGCCACACCCGGGTAGACCGTGTTTACGGCCACCATCGGGATCAGGATCTCCGGGTTCGCCTCCTTCGGGATGGTCATGTACGAGATCAGACCCATGATCGCGACGATGGCGAACATCACCATCACGCTGACCCGGTTCTTGACCGCCAGCTCCGTGACCCAGAAGCGACGGTAGTGGTGCGTGCCCTCGTGCTCCGCGCGCGCCGCCGCCGCGCGCTCCTCCGGCGAGAGGTCGTGATCGTGGGCGCCGTCGGGGCCCGCGCCGTTCGGCCGCGGGTCCCCCGCTCCGTTGCCGCGAATGTCGTCCGTCATCGATCTCCGCCCCCTGCCACGATGTTCAACCGGTCACCCGCCGTGACCTGCTTCTGTCCGACCACGATCACACGGTCGCCCTCCTGCACGCCCTCCTGCACCTGCACCAGCCCCTGCTGGGACTCGCCCACCACCACCGGCCGCATCTCCGCGTGCATGCCGCCGTCCCGCTCGACCGCGACGAACACGTAGTAGCCGTCCTCCGAACGCAGCACCGCGTCCTGCGGGATCACCATCGCCCCCTCGTACTGCTCCCGCGCGATGCGCACGTCCGCCACCATCCCCGGCCGCAGCAGCCCACCCGGATTCGGTACTGCCACCTCCACCGGTACGGTGCGGCTCTGCGGATCGACCGACGCGCCCACGAACGAGACGCGACCCGCGAAATCGCGATTGCCCAGCGCCGAGATGAACAGCTCGGCCGGCGAACCCGCCTCGATATCCGTGGCGAAACGCTCAGGCATCCCCGCCACGACCTTGACCGGGTTCACGTCCACGATGCGCGCGACCGGCGCGCCCGGCGCCACCATCGCACCTACCTCGACCATGCGATCCTCGACCAGCCCGCCGATCGGCGCACGCACCACCGTGCGCGACAGCCGCTCGTTCAGGGCCCGCGCATTGGCCTGCGCCGTCAGGTACTGCTGCCGCGCCTGGATGTACATCATCTCCGAGCCGACGCTGTCCACCTCCCACAGCCGCCGCTGACGCTGCCAGGTCTCCCCCGCCAGCTCCGCCTGCGCCGTGGCCTGCTCCGCCTGCGCGCGCAGCACCCGGTCGTCGATACGGGCCAGCGGCTGACCCTCCGACACCGCCTGCCCCTTCTCCACGAACAGTTCGCGCACCACGCCCGATTCCTCGGCGGCGACCGTGACGTCCCGATCCGCCGCGGCCGCGCCCGTCAGGTTCAGGTAGTCGGTGAACGGCTGCGGCCGCATCTCCTGCGTCTGCACGTTGATGATCCGCGTGGCCGTGGACGTGTCCTCCCCGGCCGCCGCCTCCGCATCGCCACCGCCGCAACCCGCCAGCGCCAGCACACCCGCCAGCGCCACCATCGTCATCCCGTTCCGCTGCATGCTCATCACAGAGCCTCTCGTTCTATCGTGACCGACGTAATCGTTGTAACTGCCGTGACCGCCGTGACCGCCGTGACCGCCGTGACCGCCGTGACTGCCGTGACTGCCGTGACCGCCGTGACTGCCGTGACCGCCGTGACCGCCGTGACCGACCCGCATGGGGTGATCGCCCCTACTGCCCCGGCACGGCCGTGACGGCCGTGGCGGCGGGGACGTCCGTTGCCGCATCCGTCATCGGGACGAGACCCGTCGCCTCGTCCAGGCGCGCACGCGCCAGCAGGTAGTCGTAGACCGCCTGCGCGTAGTTGAACTCGGCGCGCCGCAGCGCGACCTCCGCATCGGTGACCTGGAGCCGGCTGCCCAGCCCCTCGCGGTACTCCGTGCTGGCGATGCGGTAGCCGCGCTGCGCCTGCTCCACCGCGCCGCGCTGCGCCGCCGCACGGCCGTGCGACTCCGTCACCTGGTCGTGCAGCGTGCGCACCTGCTGCTCGACCTGGTCGTAGGCGCGGTCCAGCTGCACGCCCACCTGGTCCACGGTCGCCTGCTTCTGCTCGATGCGGTTCCAGCGCTGCAGACCCGAGAAGACCGGCAGCGAGACCCGAACGCCGGCCACGCGGCCGTAGCCGCGCGGACCCTCCGAACCGCCGAAGAAGTCGAACTCGTTCTTCTGCGCGGCGATCGTGTAGCTGCCGAACAGCGAAACACTCGGCAGGTAGCTCCACTTCTCCAGCCGCAGCTCCGTCTCGCGCAGCTCCCGCGTCAGCGCCAGCTGCCGCAGATCCGAGCGGCTCTCGCGCGCCAGCTGCACCAATTCCGCTGCCTCGTACGTCTCCGGCTCCACCAGCCCGGCCGTGCGGATCACCACACGGTTCGCCGGCTCCTGCTCCGCCGAAGGCTCCAGCTGCAGCGAGGCCAGCGAGCCCGCCGTCCGTACCGGCGCGGCCGGGTCCAGGCCCAGCGCCACCGACAGCGCCCGACGCGCGGCCACCGCGGCGTTGTCCGCGCGCCGCAGGTCCGCCTCCACGTTGGACAGCTCCACCTCCAGGCGCAGCGACTCGAACTCGGAGGTCAGACCCGCACGGTACATCGCGCGCGTCTCCTCCAGCGTCTCGCGGACCCGGGTCAGACTCTGCTGGTTCAGCCGCGCCGCCTCTTCCGCGAGCAGCGCGTCGTAGTAGGCGATGCGCGTGCGCGTCACGATCTCGTTGGCCGTGCCGCGCACCACCTCCTCCTGCAGCGACTGGAAGCGCGACGCCGCGCCCACACCCACGAACGCCGCCGGGTCGAACAGCGGCTGCGACGCGTCCAGGCTGAACTGCCAGCTGTTCTCCGCGCCGAACTGCACCGGCACCAGCTCCTCGTCGGGCCGACCCACGATCACGCCCGGCAGGAACACGGGGTTCACGCTGAAGTTGTGCGTGTAGCTGGCCGCCGCATCCATCGTCGGCAGCAGCGAGCCCCACGCCTCGTCCACCTGGTCGCCCGCCTTGGACAACTCCAGCCGCGCCAGCCGCAGGTCCCGGTTCTGCCGCAGCGCCAGCGCCATCGCCTGCTCCAGCGTCAGCACCTGACCGGCAGGCTCCTCCACCACCGCCACCGCCTCCTGCGCCCCCACCGTCGACGGCGCCAGCGCCGCCACGGCGCACAGCACCGCCCAGTATCTATTCCTCACGCACGCCTCCGTATCGTTGACCGCTCTCGTCCAGCGACCGCCGCTACCTACGACTCCGACTCCGCCCCGGATTCCGCGAGCGTCGCGGGCTCGCCCGCGCCTCCGCCGGCCGAACCGTTCCGCGCCGCCACCGGCGGCATCGTCACGCCCGTCCGCCACGCCGTGCCCACCGTCGCCATCGCCCAGTCCACCAGCGCGTCCAGATCCTCACGCGACGGCGCCACCTCCCGCAGGTGACCGCTCAGGTACAGCGACATCACGCCGTGCAGCATCGCCCAGCCCACCACCGCCGCACGCTCTGCATCCTCCAGCTTGAACGTGCCCTCCCGCGTGGCCTGCTCCAGCAGCATCACCACCCGCTCGAACGTCCGCTCCTCCGTGATCGACGTCTCCCCCTCCGCCGGCTGCGGACAGTCCTCCCACGCCGCCGCCATCGGCAGGTCGAAGATCACGTGGAAGTAAGCGGTGTTCTCCAGGGCGAACCGGACATAGCCACGCCCCGAGCCCCAGTAGCGCTCGGACGCCGTCGCCTCCGGACCCACCCGCTCCATCTCCTCACGCGCATACGCGCCCAGCAGGCGGAACCCCTCCACCACCACCGCCTTGATCAGCTCGTCCTTGTTCTGGAAGTACAGGTAGATCGTCGCCGGCGAGTACTCGATCCGCCGCGCGATCTCCCGCATCGACAGCCCCTCCAGTCCGCTCTCGGACAGGATGTCGCGTGCCGCTTCCACGATGCGCGTCCGCAGCTGCTCCTTCTCGCGCTCGCGCCGCTCCGCAATGCCCAACTGCCACCTCGCAGTACCGGAAATCCTGGGGGTCACGTCCGGATATGAACGCTGATCTCGCACTAAACAGCGTTTACCGAACGACGGACGCGATCTTAACACTGTTCAGTCGGAGAACGCAAGGGGGATGGCAGCGGCGGTGCGACCGTCCGTGCGGGAAGGGGGATCCGGCCGCGCGTACGGGCGCAGCGGGTGGCCGACGACGGCCTAGGCGGTCAGGACTTCGGCTCCGTCCGCGGTGACGAGCACGTCGTCTTCCAGGCGCACGCCGATCCCGCGCAGCGGAGCCGGCGCCGTGCGGTCGTCCACCGGTACGTAGAGCCCGGGCTCCACGGTCAACACCATGCCGGGCTCCAGGCGTGCGGGCTCGCTGCCTTCCTGATAGGCGCCGACGTCGTGCACCTCGAGACCCAGCCAGTGGCAGACCCGGTGGGGAAAGAAGCGGGTACACGCCGGGCGCTCGGCGGTGCCGGCCTGCTGCGCCTCGCTCGGGCGCGCGCGGCGGCGCTCCTCCTCGGCGGCGAGCACGGCGTCGGGCTGCTCGTCGATCAGGCCGAAGCGGTTCATCGCGTCGAGCAGGACGCGCAGGGCGGCGCGATGCACGTCGGCTTCGCTGGCGCCGGGCCTGATCGCGGCGATGCCTGCGCGGCGAGCTTCGTCCACAGCGGCGATCAGCTCCTGCGCGGGGCCGCCCGCCTCACCGCCCACCACCACGGTGCGGCTCACGTCCCCGTGGTAGCCGTCCACGGTGGCGCCGGCGTCCACGAGCAGCGTCTCGCCGCGGCGCATACGCCGCGCGTTCCTGGTGTAGTGGAGCACGGTGGCGTTGGCCCCGGCCGCGACGATGGAGGGGAAGGCCGGATCGTTGCCCGTCTGTCTCCTGAACACGGCCTCCAGTTCCGCCTGCACCTCCCACTCCCCGGCGCCGTCGACGGCGAGGGGCAGCGCGGCGTCGAAGCCGGCGATGGTGGCGCGCGCCGCGGCGCGCATCCTGGCCAGTTCCGCCTCGTCCTTGCGCAGGCGCATCGGGTCGAGCACCACGCCGGGGTCGACCACGCCGACCGGCCCGCCGCCGCGGCGCTGCCGGTTCCGTCGCGCGCCGGCGAGCAGCGCGAACAGCATCCGGCGCAGCGGCCGCGGTGCGTCCAGCAGCGGGAAGTGCAGCAGCTCGGCCTGTCGCACCAGCGAGGGCAGGCGCTGCTCCAGTTCCTCGATGGGGAACGCGGCGTCGGCGCCCAGCCGCGCCCCTTCCTCGATGGGGTCCGGGCGCGGGCCGTTCCAGCGCTCGCGATCCGGATCGCGCGGCGCCAGAAACAGCACGAACGGTCCGGGTTCCGCCCCGGGCGCGAGCAGCGCCACGGTCTGTGGCGCGCTGGCCCCGGTCAGGTAGAAGAGGTTGGGGTCGGGCCGGTACGGCAGCTCGGTATCCCGGCCGAGCACGTTCTCGGCGCGTGCGGCGAGCAGCATGGCGCCGTGCGGCCCCAGCGCCTCCAGTACGCGGCGGCGGCGCCCGGCCCGGTCTGCGGGCGGCAGGTCCACTACCACTCGTCCGGCCGGTCCCAGGTCTCGCTCCAGAAGCGCTCCTCCTCGGCGCGCACCTCGTCGCGGTCGATCGGTTCGTCCAGCTCGATGCGTCCGTCCCGCTCGATGCGCCGGATGAGGTCGTCGTCCAGCGACGTGCGCGAATCGGCGGTGTAGCGGCCGAAGCGGCGCCGGTGCGCGAGCCAGCCGATCAGCGCCAGCGCGGCCCCGAGGATTCCCAGCGAGAACGGCCCGAACGGCATCAGGCGTCGAGGCCGGTGTTCGGGTCGCTGTCCGCGTGCTCGGCGCAGTTGGTGGCCCACGGGATCAGCTCGAGCCGTTCCTCGGAGATCTCGCGACCGCACTCGCCGCATCGGCCGTACTCGCCCTCGTCCTTGTAGAGCCGGCGCAGCGCCTCGTCGATCATCCAGACGCGACGGCCCTCCTTGCTGGCCAGCAGGAACTCCTTTTCCTGCTCCATGGTGTCCGTGCCATCATCGGCCATGTGGAGCGGGTAGTTCGTGAGGTCGCCGTCGTCGCCGGCCAGCGTGCCACGCGCGCGCTCGTCCATGCGATCCAGGGTCTCCAGCGCCTCCCGCCGCTCCTCGAGCAGGCGCTCCTCGAAATGCTCTCTCGTGCGTGTATCCATCATCCGTCCTCCATCAGCGCAGCGGGTCGCCCAGCGGCGGAGCCGGCTGCCTCGGTTGGGGTTCTGGTTCGGGTTCCGGTTCGACCGGCTCCGGCTGGACCGGCTCCGGCTCCGGCTGCGCCGCGGCCGGCTGCGGCTGGTCGGCGGGCGCGGCCGCCTGACCAGGCTGCTGCCCGGCCGGTGGCAGGCCAGGGTCGGCGCGCTGTGCGGGCGGTGGCGCGAACCACGGCTGGCGCGCGCTGTCCGGCCGGATACCCGCCGTGTCGATCCTCGCGGAATCCACGCGCAGCGAATCCGGCAGCAGCGTGTCCGGCGCCGGCTCCGGCGCGGGCAGCAGGAACTCGGGGATGGGGATTCGTGTCGGCCGGCTGGCCTCGAAGCGGCCGTCCCCGTCGGGATCCCACATCTCCAGCTCCAGCACGCTGTCCGCGTTCAGGTCGAGGTAGTGCTTCCTCGGCACGCCCCCATAGTGCACCACCATGAAGCGGCCCTGCCCGGCCGTCCGCCAGGTCGCGGTGAACAGTTCCACGGGCTCGCCCGGGCCACCGCACTCCGCGGTGCGCGTGCCCTCCAGCGTGAGCGCTCCCAGATCCGGCCGTTCCGCCTGTGGCCGCCGCACCGTCACCACGCCGTCCGGCACCGGTGGCGTCTCCGGCCGCGCCAGCAGCTGGCCGGGCAGAACCACGTCCAGCAGGCCCGGCTGTCGCCGTTCCAGGTTGCCGCCCTCGAACGAGTAGAAGATGCGCACCACGCCGTCCTGCGACGGGTCGGGCGCGGGCGCCGCCACCAGGTCCGGGATCGAGTCCGGCCCCACGACGCAGTAGTGGGTGCGCAGCACCGGCTCCAGCCAGAGCGTATCCACGGCGGGCAGCACGGTCGGCACGCGCCCTCCCTCGATCGGCGGGAACGGACCCGGTAGTACGTAGCGGACCAGCGGCTCGCCCGGACCGCGATAGGCGCGCAGCAGCCCCTGCCGGTCCACCAGCCGCACGCTCGGCGGCACCAGCAGCTCGAGCCGGGCCGGCCGCGCCGGCTGCTGCCCTGCATTGGCGACGGCCAGCACGAGCGGCACCGCGAACATCCCGCCCATGGTGCGCGCGGGCGCGGGTGCCTCCGTGACGCGCACCGAATCGTCGAACGCGCCCTCCGCCGTCAGCGCCACCAGCCGCAGGTCCGGCCGTGCGCCGCGCCACGGCACCAGCCAGTACGCGGCGATGCCCGCGACCGCCAGGATCACGAACGTCAGGACGCCGCGGCGGCCGAGGAACCCGATGCGCCGGAACAGGTGGATCACGCCGCCTCCGCCCCCACGTATTTGAGTCCGCTGCCCGTGTTGAACAGCACCACGACCTCCTCCTGGTCCAGCAGCCCCCGCTCCAGCAGGCGCGGCACCGCCGCTGCCGTCGCGCCACCTTCCGGCGCCGCGAAGATGCCGGTCGTGGCGCCCATCTCCCGCACCGCCTCGTGCATCGCGGCGTCCGGCACGGCCACCGCCGCCCCGCCCGACGCCCGCACCGCGGCCAGGATCAGGAAGTCGCCGATCGCGCGCGGCACGCGCAGCCCCGATGCGTAGGTGTGCGGGTCCTGCCACGGCTCCGCCGCACGCTCACCCGCCTCCCACGCACGCACGATGGGCGCACAGCCGCTGGCCTGTACACTGATCATGCGCGGCCGCGCGCCGCCGATCCAGCCGAGCCGCTCCATCTCGTCGAACGCCTTCCACATGCCGATCAGCCCCGTGCCGCCGCCGGTGGGATAGATGATCACGTCCGGCAGCCGCCCGCCCAGCTGCTCGAACAGCTCGTAGCCCATCGTCTTCTTGCCCTCGACGCGGTACGGCTCCTTCAGCGTGGACAGGTCGAACCAGCCATGCTCGCGGCACCCTTCCGCCACGACCTGCGCGGCGTCGGTGATCACGCCGTCCACCAGCGTCAAATCCGCGCCCAGCGCTCGGATCTCCGCCAGGATCGGCGCGGGCGTGTCCCGCGGCACCACCACGTGCGCACGCATGCCCGCCGCCGCGGCGTAGGCTGCCGTCGCGCCGCCCGCGTTGCCCGCCGACGGGATCGCCACCTCCCTCACGCCCAGCTCCGCCGCACGCGCCATCGCCAGCACCAGCCCGCGCGCCTTGAAGCTGCCCGTCGGGTTCAGCCCCTCGTCCTTCACCAGCAGCCTGCGCACGCCCAGCCGACGCGCCAGTGCCGGCGCGTCGATCAGCGGCGTCATGCCCTCCCCGAGCGTCAGCTCGGCATCACGGGAGGTGGTCGGCAGCACGTCCCGGTAGCGCCACAGGGTCGGCTCGCGCCCGGCCAGGTCCGACGGGCTGAACCGCTCACGCAGCGACTCCAGATCGTAGCGGGCGAAGAGCGGCTTCTGACAGCAGGGCGAAACGCCCATCGGCCGCTCCGCCGGGTGGGTCGCGCCGCAGGCGGTGCACTCGAGGTGGGTCGCGCCGCTCAAGACCGCACGTCGTCCATCGTCTTGCCCGGACGCCCGTAATGGTCGCCGCCGATCGGACGCGCCGTGCGGTGCAGCGAGGCCAGCTCCTCGTCCGACATGTTCTGCAGCGAATCGCGCGGCGCCGCCACCCGGCGCGGCTGCTGCGCCTCCCCGAGCGCGCGGAACTCCAGGATCTCGCGATCCTCCCCCTGCCGCTCCGGCTCCGACACCACCCGCACCTCCCACTCCACGCCGTCCGCCTCGATCCGTCGCCAGTTGTGCACGTTCCGCCCCTCGGTTGCCGTATTCCCCCAACGTCCACGCAACCGTGCAGGGCGCAAGGGCAGTGCCGCACAGCGCACCACGACGACGTAGCTTTTCCCGATCCCGCGGCCGCGGGCAACCCCCCGGCCGGCTGCGGCGTCACAATGCACGGAACGATGAGCGACGCCACCGAACTGGACCTGGTCCGCCGCGCTCGCGCAGGCGACGAACGGGCGATCCGCGCGCTGTACGAGCGACACGCGCCGCGCGTGTACGCCCTCGTGCGCCGCGTCGCCGGCGACGACGCGCTGGCCGAGGACTGGGCGCAGGAGGCCTGGGTGCGCGCCATACGCGCGCTGCCCCGGTTCCGCGGGGACGCCCGCTTCTCCACCTGGCTGCACCGCATCGCCGTCAACAGCGCGCTGCACGGCAGACGCTGGAGCGAGCGGCGGCGCGGCCGCGAGACGGAGCTGGCGCCGGAGATCCATCAGCACGGGCCGGACGAGACGCCGCTGCTGCGGCGCCGGCTCCAGGCCGCGCTGGACCACCTGCCCGCCGGCATGCGGCGGATCCTGGTGCTGCACGACGTCGAGGGATACACGCACGAGGACATCGGCGAGATGCTCGGCATCGCGACCGGCACCTCGAAGAGTCAGCTGTTCAAGGCCCGCGCACGCATGAGGGAGCTGCTGGCCGAGCCGGACCGCAACATCGGAGCACGACATGTGGCATCTGAGCCCTGAAGAACTCGCGCGGCTCGTGGACGAGCCCGCCAACGACGCCGAGACCGAGCACCTGGCCGGCTGCGACGCCTGCGCGGCGGAACTGCGTGCCCTGCGCGAACAGGTGGACGAGCTGGCGGCGCTGCCGCGCATCCTGCCGGCTCCGACTTCCTGGCCGCAGATGCGGCGCCGCCTCGCCTCCGAGGGACTGCTGGAGCCGGCGCGCCCCGCGATGCGCCCCTGGATGCAGGCCGCAGCCGCGCTCGTGCTGTTCGTCACCGGTGGCGCACTCGGGCTGGCGGCCGGCGAGTCGGCGGCCGCGCCGACCGTCGAGCAGGCTCTGCCGGCTTCGGCGGGCTCCGCCGACCGTCCGGTCATGGGTGCGGACCAAGGCCCCGGCCGCTTCACCACGACCCGCGTCGACAGCGGCCCGTCGGCCCCGGCCGGCGAGGCCGATCCGGAACCGGAGCCCGCAGCCGATCCGGCCGCCGAGGATCCGATGCCGCCGGGCACCCGCTTCGCCGCGGCGGGCGAGGCGCCGGCGGAGCGGCCGGTCGGGTTGCGCGCCGAGCAGGTGCGCACACCCGAGGAGGCCGCGCGACTGGTGCGCCAGACGGAGGACGCGTACGTCGCGGCCATGACCCGCTTCGCCGAGTTGACCGGCCCGCGTGACGGTGACCTCGCGCTGCGCATCGCCACGCTCGAAGGGATCGTGATGACCACCGGCGCGGCGCTGGAGGAGGCGCCCGCCGACCCGGTCATCAATGGCTATCACCTGGCCGCGCGCGCGCAGCGGGACGCGATGCTGCGCACCGTTTCCAACACCACCCCCACGGAGGAACCGTGGTTCTGAGCGATCCGAAGACGGATCGCGCCACGAGGAGGAGCATGATGAGAAAGAGCATTGCCATGAACCGGTACGCGGCGGCGCTCGGCGCGCTGCTGATGGCCGCTGCGGCGCTGCCGGCCGGAGCCCAGGAGCGTCCGCTGGGCGCCGAGGTCGAGCGGGAGCGCGTGGAGCAGATGCAGCGGGAGCGGGAGCGGCTGCGCTCGGAGATCCAGGAGCATCAGCAGGCGATCCGCGAGCGGCAGCGCGAGATGCTGGAGCATGAGCGCGAGATCATGCGCCACCAGGCCGACGCCGCCCGCGAGATGGGGCGCGCCCTGCGCGAGCAGAGCCGCAACGCGTACTTCTACGCGGTGAACGCCAGCCGGCCCTGTGGCCGGCTCGGCATCAGCTTCGCCGACGGGGACCAGCCCCGCATCGGCGCGGTGATGGAAGGCTCGGCCGCGTGGGACGCCGGCATCCGCAGCGGGGACCAGCTGCTGCGCGTGGACGGCGCGGCCGCTACCGCCGAGCGGCTGGCCGAGCTGGCGGCCGGAATCGAACCCGGGCAGCGCGTCCGCCTGCACGTGCGCCGCGACGGCGGGGAGCGCACCTACGACGTCGAGGCGCGGTCGGAGATGTGTCGGCTCAGCCGCAGCTACTCCAGGCAGCCGCTCGTGCTGCAGTGCCTCGGCACCGATTCCTCGGACGCGGACGCGATCGACCGCTGCAACGCCATCGGCATGGAGCTGTACGCGCGCGACCTGGGCGAGCAGGTCCGCAGCCTGCCGCGCGTCTTCCAGTTCGAGCCCGGCGATTCCGGCGTGTGGATGCGCTACCGCTTCGGACCCGACAGCGGCGACTCGCTGTTCTTCGACTTCGACAGCGTGCGCGTCCTCACCGAACGGATGATGGTCGACCTGGATTCCCTGCACGAGGGGCTGCCCTACATCGTCGCGCGCGCCGACTCGCTCAAGCGGCTGCTGCCCGCCCCACCGGCGGCACCGCACCCGCCACTCGCCGAGCTGGCCGAGATGGAGCGTGCGCACGCGCTCATGATCCGCAACCTCAGCCTCGGCCTCCGCTCCATCGCCGGCGCGCAGCTCACCGAGCTGAACCCCGGGCTGGCCGAGTACTTCCAGGCCGAACGAGGCGTGCTCGTCACGGACGTCGCACCCGAAAGCCCGGCCGAGCGCGGCGGGCTGCGTGCCGGCGACGTGATCACCGCAGTGGGCGGACGGGGCGTGGACGGCATCGCCGAGCTGCGTGAGGAGGTGCTCGCCGAGGATGACGACATCGTCCTCGAGGTGGTCCGACGGGGACGGCGCCTGGAGGTCCGGCTCCCGTCACGCTGAACCTACAGACGGCGCAGAACGGAGCGGGCCGGTGGATTCCACCGGCCCGCTTCGCTATATAGGCGGCCATGCAACAGCCCGGGCGCGATCCGCGCGACATCATCACCCCCGACGCGTTCCGCGTCGCCGATCACCTGATCGGCACGCCGCTCGCCTCACCGTGGCGCCGCGCCGCGGCGATCCTGATCGACCTCGCCGTGGTGGGCGTCCTGGCGCTGCTGATCGAAGCGCCCGGACTGATCTTCGCCACCATCGGCGCCTACCTCGTCTGGCGCTTCTCGCGCGGGACCAGCGACCGCTGGTGGAAGCGGCTGTTCCGGCGCGCCTTCGGTTGCTTCGGCTCACTGCTCGTCTTCGGCGTCCTGCTCGGGCTCTGGATCGCCGTGTTCGATGGCGACGACGGCGACGACGACCCGGCGGCCGTGACCGCCGACGGCACCGTGGACGGAGCGGTCACCGCCGGCGGGGGCTGGGCCGGCCTGTTCACCAGCCTGAGCGCCGTGCGCGACTACAACCGGCTGCGCACCACGGACAACGACTCGGCGCGTGCCGCGTCCGCCCGCCGGCTGGTGCGGCTGCTGGCCGGGCAGCCCGACGTAGGCGCAGCCGAACTCTCCGCCTTTGCGCGGGACGCGGCCGCCTCCGCCGAACGGGGGGAGCCGCTGCTGCCGCCGGAAGGGTGGAGCGCCCTCGCACGCGCCGCGGAGGAGCAGGCCCGTCTCCTCGCCGCAGGCGACTCCCTGCCCCGGGACTCGCTCCGGCTCGCGGACGCGGGCGGCTCGCCCATCGACCTGGATACCACGGGCGACAGCCCGCCAGCGGCGACCGACGGCCTGGCGGCGGCAGGCGACAGCGCGGGAGCGCCGGCCGATACCGCGCTGGTCGCCGCGCGGGACACCATCGCCGGGCTGGAGCAGCGGGTCGCGGAGCTCCGCGACGAGCTGGCCGACCAGCGCAACGACGCGGACGTGCTACGCGCCGCGCTCGAGGAGTCGGACCGCGGGCCGATACGCGCGATGATGTCCGGCCTGGCAGACGACTTCGGCATCGGATTCGGTTGGCTGGCCTTGTACTTCACCGCCTTCCTCGTGATCGGCGGCGGCCAGACCCCCGGCAAGCGGCTGGTCCGCATCCGCGTGCTGCGCCTGGACGCACAGCCGATCGGCTGGTGGGTCGCCCTGCAGCGCTTCGGCGGCTACTCCGCTTCCATCTTCACCGGTCTGCTCGGCTTCTTCGAGATCTTCTGGGACGACAACCGGCAGGGACTGCAGGACAAGCTGGTTCACACCGTCGTCATCGACGAGCGAGCGCAGCGGCGGCAGGCCGCGGGGCTCGGGCCGGCACCCGCCAGCTACGCCGCGCCGGGCACGACTGCCACGGAAGCAGCCGCCGGCACGAGCGGAGCAGCCGGCACGGCTTCCGGGGTCGAGCAGGAGCGAGGCGCCGACCGGGCGCCGGACGGAGGCGCACCGGCGGCCGGACAGCCACCGGCCGGAGGTGGCGAGCCGCCCGCCGACGCCACCGGGCAAGAAGAAGGGGCCCGCGGTCCATGACCGCGGGCCCCTCCATCCACGCCGGCTCGGCCGACTTCAGGCCACACGCGGCTTCCACCGACCGTAGGGCAGCGTCGGCACCGGCCGCACCTTGCCGCCCCAGATGAACGCCGAAATGCGCGGCTGACGCGGCGGCGTCACCGGGTCCAGGATCACGATCCCCGGAGTCCCCTTCCCCTCCATCGGCATCCCCTCGCCGTATTCCATCGCGTCTTCCACGTTGCTCTCCTCCGCCTCGGCACCGTTCGGACCCGCGCGTCCTCACGCGGTCCCGTGCGCGCTCGCCGACTCGCGCGCCCGTGTCGCAGGGGCAGCGTACGTGCCGGGCGGGACCAGTACGGAAAAGCATTGGAGAACAACGACTTACGGCACCACCCGTCCGTCGGGCACCAAGGGGGTTGTCACCGCGATGGGACGGGGGGCGTGTCGATCCGACACGCCCAGGCACGAGTCAGGGCGCCGGGCGCTCGGCCGCCGCGTCGGTGACGACCACCGCATCGAAGCCGGCGGCGCGCAGACGATTGCGCTGTGCGGCGGCGGCTCCGGCGTCGCCGAAGCGGCCGACCCGCACGCGCATCAACTCGTTGGCGGGCACGCGCACGATGCGCGCGTCGTAGCCTGCCTCGCGCAGGCGGCGCACCAGGTCACGGGCGCCGGCCTCACCGCGGAAGGCGCCCAGTTGCACGGCATGGGAACCGGTGGCGGCGGTACCGGCCGCGGCCCCGGATGCCTGGCCGAGCGGTGCGGCGTCGCAGAGTGACGCTTCCTGACGGCGGAGCAGCGCGGCCACGTCGGCGGCAGCCCCGGCCGCCAGCCCCTCGCGCGCGGTCTCGCATGCGGAGAGCGCGTCGCGGCGCGCGGCGTGGGTGCGGGAGAGCCAGAGCAGCGCTTCGGCGCGGGCGGCGGCGGTCGGATAATCCTCCACGAGCCGGCGCAGATACGTGCGTGCCGCGGCGGTGTCGCCGCTCAGCAGGGCGGCCTGGCCGACGCGCAGCAGGGCCGGGCCCGCATGTTCGGCGAAAGGATCGGACAGCGCGACGGAGAGGTAGGCGTGCATGGCCACCGTGGCGTCGTGCTCCAGGCGAGCGCGCAGCATGGCCGCGCGGGTGCGGCGCGGTCCTGGCGCCGCGGCGCTGTCGCTCTCCCAGCGCTCGAGTGCCGTGCGGGCACCAGCGTAGTCGCCCTCGTACAGGGTGCGCTCGATGCGGTCCAGCGAAGGCGCTGCCGGCCGCGACTGGCCGAGTACGCCGGCGGGCGCGGCCGCGCACAATGCGCCCGCTGCCGCCAGGCCGAGGAGCAGGTAGCGACTCATGCCGCTTCCGGCCGCAGCGCGCGCATGCGCAGCAGCAGCTCGTCCAGTACGGCCAGGTCGTCGGAGCCGCCCGACTTGAGCAGCCAGTCGGCGCGCAGCAGGTCCTCGAGCACGTTCTGGATCTCGACCGCGCGCCAGTTGCGCACCTGCGAGAGCACGCGACGCGCCAGCCAGCGCTGCCTGGGCGGCAGTTCGCTCTCCAGCGCGTCCTTGCCGCCGAGCGCGCCGAGCATGAGACGCAGGAACTGCGAGCCGAGTCCGATCACCAGACCGACGCCGCTCTCGCCGGCCGCGAGCAGGTCGGGCAGCTGCGCGCGTGCCTGGGTGAGCTGGCGGTCGGCGACCAGATCGAACCATGCCCAGCGGTCGACGCGCACGATCACGCCGACGGCCTCCTCGACGTGCTGCCTGCGGATGGTCTCGCCGCCCGCGAGCTCGCGCAGCTTGTCCATCTCGTTGACCAGAACGGAGAGCTGCGTGCCCACGGCCGCGGCGAGCGCGCGGGCGGCGTCCACGTCCATGTCGTAGCCCTCATCCCGCGCGCGCTCCATGAGCCACCCGGGCACATCGTTCTCCGAGAGCGCCTGGAACTCGAACGCCTGTGCGTCCTTCTTCAGGCGCGTGTAGAACTTGGCGGTGGAGCGTTCCGGGATGTCGGTGACCAGCAGCAGGACCAGGCCGGGCGGTGTGCGGTCCAGCAGCCCTTCGACGATGTCCCGGTGCCTGGCCGAGCGCGTGAGGTCCTGCGCATCACGCACCAGGACGACGCGCCAGTCGCCCATCATGGGCGGCGTCTGCGTGACCGACGCCAGCGTCTCGGGGTCCACGTCGCCGCCGCGCAGCTGGTCCAGGTTGAAGTCGCGGGCGGCAGGATCGAGGTACGCGTCCAGGATGGCCTGCACGGCTTCTTCACGCAGGTAGGTCTCGGCGCCGTGCAGGAACCAGACACCGCCGCCCTGGCCACGCTCGATGCGCTCCCGGACGGACTCCCGCGTGATGCGCGTCACTCGTTCAGGAGCAGGGTGGCCCGGACCGCCGGAGTCTCGGTACCCGCGCGCACCGGCGTGAACTCGGCCGCGAAGGAAGCAGGCGAGTAGACCGGCCAGTTGTCGGGCCCGACCCGCTCCGTTGCGGGTGCGGCCGCAGGGCGCGCCACCGTCACCGGCGTGGCCGGACCGACGAGCTGGGGCGGCGCGGCGCGCATGGCCGCGGCCTCCACGATCAGCGGCGCCGGTTCGCGCAGCGCCAGACCGAACGCTCCGCCCGCGGCCAGGATCGCCACCGCGGCCGCGAGCATGGCCGGGCCGCGGACCCGCCGGCCCAGGTCGTCCCGCACGTGGTAGAGCCGGTGCCGCAGCCGCGGCGCGAAGTCGTCCGACGACTCCACCCGCGGCAGGACCTCCCGCACCAGATCGCCACTCGCACGGACCACTCGGTCGTAGCGCGCACACGAACGGCAGCGCTCCACGTGCCGCCGCCAGCGCCCGGCCGCCGCCGGCGCCAGCGCGCCGTCGACGTACTCCGAGTGGCCTTCGATGAATTCGGTGCAGTGCATGCGAGTCGGAACGGGGGGTTCGGCTCCCTTGGACGACCGCCCGTACTACAGGTCGGCCGCCGGTGGTGTTCCCGCCTGCGCTCCGCAATCTCCCCTGCGGACGTGCGCGCTGCAACCCACGGCACCCTGAAAACAAAAGGCCCGGGGGAAGAATCCCCCGGGCCGTCCCAGTCACTGCCACTTCCACGGAGAGTGCTCAGGTCTCCGCTCCCACGTGAGCCCGGTCGCTCACGGAGAGTCCGGTACTGCTAGTCCAGCATGGGCGCGATGATGCTCGCGAAGTTGTTGCGCGCCCGGTTCAGTCGGCTCTTCACCGTGCCGAGGTTCACCCCGGTGATGTCCGAGATCTCCTCGTACGTCTTGCCCTCCAGCTCCCGCAGCACGAACACCACCCGGTGATGCGGCGGCAGCCTGTCCACCGCCTTCTCCACGGTCTCCCGCAGGTGCCGCTTCCGGTACAGGTCGTCCGGCTTGTAGGTGTTGTCCTCCCACTCCAGCGGCCGATGGTCCGCGTCCCAGCTGGCCTTGATGGCCTGGAAGAGTACGAGCGGGTTGCGCGAACGGTTTCTCAGCTCGTTCTTCGCCAGGTTGCTCGCGATGGTGTAGATCCAGGTCGAGAACTTCTTGCTCTGGTCGAAGCGGTGCAGGTGGCGATACACCCGCACGAACGTCTCCTGCACCAGGTCCTCCGAACGGCCACGATCGCCGATCATCCGGAACACGAAGTTCACCAGGCGGTCCTGGTAGCGTCGCACCAGCTCGTCGAAGCCCCGGTGCTCACCCGCCAGGAAGCTCGCGACCACCCCGCTGTCGTCCAGCGCGCGCAGCTCCTGCACGCGCTCGCTGGAACTCACCCGGCCGTCGGGCCGCATCGCTCGAACCGAAGTGGTGGCCATACCCGCCTCCCTCGCTGAATCCGCTCTCCGCCCCGACCAGCCGGCCGTCGGCGTGACCCTGCAAGGGGCACGTTCCATTCCCTCCCGGACCACCTGCGGCCCGTGTAAGCTAAACCATTGCCTGGCAGTCCTTTCTAGGTATGACGACGCTCGCCCGCCCGCCAGCCGCGCGGGACGAGGTGTCCTCGTGCGGGGACGATCGGCATCCCGGGGTGTACCGCCCGGGGGACGCCCCGGTCAGCCGCGGCGCAGCCGCTCGGCCGCGATCAGCAGCGTGGCGATGGTCTTGGAGTCGGTGATGGCGCCGGAGAGGACGCGGTCGACCGCGTCGGAGAGGCGGAGCCGGATCGGCTCGAGGAACTCGTCGTCGTCGGTGGCCTGCTGCCCGGGCGAGAGGTCGCGGGCGAGGAAGAGGTGGATGAGCTCGTCGGTGAAGCCGGGCGTGGTCCAGATGCCGGTGAGGTACTCGAGCCGGCCCGCGCGCAGCCCGGTCTCCTCCTCCAGCTCGCGGTGGGCGCAGGTCTCCCAGGGCTCGTCGGCGGAGTCCGGCCGACCGGCGGGCACCTCGAGCAGCTCTCCTCCCGTCGCGTAGCGGAACTGCCGCAGCAGGACGATCGTGGGATCCGGCCCGTCGTCGAGCAGGGGCAGCACGGCGGCCGCGCCCGAATGGCGGATGGTTTCGAGCTGCCCGGTCGAGCCGTCCGGGAAGCGCACGTCGTCCACGTACAGCTCGACCACGCGTCCGCTGTGGACGTGGCGCCGCCCGATCTGACCGGGCTTGTCGTGCGGCGGGCGGTACGCATCGGGCGGGGCGGGTGGCCGCGGCCGCGCGCGCCCGTCCTGGCGCTCGCCGTTCGCGGCGCCGCCGCGCTGCCCCTCGTCGCCGCTCACGGCGCGGTCGTGGGCGGCACGTCGGCCGACGCCGTCTCCGCCGCGGACTCGCGCACCACGGGCCCGATGCCGAGACTCTCCAGCTGCGGCACGACCTCGTCGGCCGCGCCCGCCACGATCACGGCGATGCGGTCCGGGTCGAGGTAGCGCCGGGCGACGCGGCTCACGTCGTCTGCGTCGACCGCCGCGATGCGGTCCCGGTAGTGCTGGAACCAGTCGTCGGGCAGGTCGTAGACGACCAGGTCGTCCAGGCGCGCGGCCAGCTGGTCGGTGGTCTGGAGCTGGAGCGGCAGGATCCCGCCGACGTAGTCCCGCGCGGCGTCCAGCTCACGCTCGGTCGGACCGCCGTCGCGCAGCCTGCGGATCTCGTTCAGCACTTCCTCGACGGCGCGGCCGGTCACGTCGTTGGCGACGGCCGTCTGCACCAGGAACGGCCCCGGGCGGCGCCGCATGGAGAAGCCGCTGCGCACGCCGTAGGTGAAGCCGTGCCGCTCGCGCAGATTCATGTTGAGCCGGCTGGTGAACGAGCCGCCCAGGATCGTGTTCATGACCAGCAGCGGGAAGTAGTCGGGCGTGTCACGCTGCACCCCGATGTGGCCGATGCGGATCTCGGACTGCACGGAGCCGGGCCGGTCCACGACGAATACGGATGCGCCTTGGAGTGCGCTTTCGGCCACTGCCTCCGGCGCGGCCTTCGCGCCGCCTTGCCAGTCGCCGAAGCAGCGTTCGGCCAGCCGCCGCGCTTCCTCCCGCGAGGCGTCGCCCGCCACGATCAGCGTGGCCGCGTCGGCGCGGAACCGCGCGTCGTAGAAGTCGAGCACCTGCCGGCGCGTCAGCGCCTCCACGGTGGCGGGCGTGCCGATCAGTGGCCGCGCCCACGGCGTGGCGCGCGAGAAGATGTGGCGGGCGGCGGCATCGCCGGCCAGGGTGCCGGGCTGCTTGCGGCGCTGCAGCAGCGATGCCAGCTGCTGCCCGCGCAGCCGTTCCACCTCGTGCTCGGGGAAGGCGGGCTCCCGCACGACCTCGGCGAAGAGCCGCGTGGCCGCGTCCAGCCGCTCGCGGGGCACTGTCATGCGGACGAAGCAGGCGTCCCAGCCCGCGCGCGCGTCGATCGAGATGCCCAGCGACTCCACGGCGCGCGCCAGCTCGTCGGCATCGCGCTGCCGGGTGCCGGACGAGAGCAGGCTCGCCGTCAGCGCGGCCACGCCCGCGCCGGCCGCCGGCTCGGCAGCGCCACCGCCGCGCACCACCAGCGCCAGCGTGACGAGCGGCATCGCGCCGTGGCGCGCACCCATGACGGCCATGCCGTTGGCCAGCCGGTCCCGCCACACGTCCGGGAAGCGGAACGGCCTCAGCTCGCCCGGTGCGGGCGCCTGCGCCCTCCAGTCGCTCACGAGGATGCCTCCGGCAGGTAGACCAGCGTGGCCGAGTTGGCAGGCACGAGGAAGCGTGCGGCGAAGGCGCGCAGCCGCTCGGCGTCCACGGCGCGCAGCCGGTTCAGTTCGGTGTTCACCAGGTCCGGCTCGTCGAAGAGCGTGGCGTGCATGGAGAGCTGGTCGGCCCGTTCGCCGACGCGCTGCAGTTCCTCCAGCCGGTCCACCTCCATCATGTGCACGGCGCGCTCGACCTCGGCGGCGTCGGCATCGGTCAGACCGGCGATCTCGGCGTCCAGCGCCTTTTCCAGTTCGGCGGGGTCCACGCCCGGCCGGGCGGTAGCCCACAGCACGAGGATGGACGCGCCCACCACGATGGGGAACGCGTAGGCCGCCACGTCCTGCGCCAGCCGCTTCTCACGCACCAGCGCGCCGTAGAGCCGGGACGCGCGGCCCCAGCCGAGCGCGTGCGCGGCGACGGCCGCGTCGTAGAACCCGTCGCGCCCGTACGCGGGCACGCGATAGATGCGATACACGCGCGCGAGGGGTACATCGGAGTTCACCGTATCCCGGATCGGGCCATCCAGCAGCTCGGGCAACTCGGTGCGCCCGGGGATCGGCGGTACGGGCGGCCCCGCGGGGATTTCGGCGAAGTACCTCTCCACCAGCGCGCGCGCGCGCGCCGGCTCGAAATCGCCGCACACCGTCAGCACCGCGTTGTTGGGCGCGTAGTAGGTGCGGAAGAACTGTTCGATGTCCTCCAGGCTGGCGGCGTCCAGGTCCTCCATGGAGCCGATCACCGAGTGGTGGTACGGGTGGTCGGCCGGGTAGCACATGGCCTGCACGCGCTCGTCCCAGTCACCGTAGGGCTGGTTGTCCACGCGCCAGCGCCGCTCGTTCTTCACCACGTCCCGCTGGTTGTCCAGCTTCTCCTGCGTCATGGCGGGCAGCAGCCAGCCCATGCGGTCGGACTCCAGCCAGAGCGCCAGTTCCAGGTAGTGCGACGGCAGCGTCTCGAAGTAGTTGGTGCGGTCCAGCCAGGTGGAGCCGTTCAGCGAGCCGCCCGCCCGCTCGATGTAGCTGAAGTGCTCGCTCTCGGGCACGTTCTGCGAGCCCTGGAACATCATGTGTTCGAACAGGTGGGCGAAGCCGGTGCGCCCCTGGCGCTCGTTCCGGCTGCCCACGTTGTACCACAGGTTGACGGCCACGACCGGCGCGGAGGAGTCGCGCGACAGCAGCACGCGCATGCCGTTGTCCAGGCGGTAGTCCTCGAAGTCGATGCGCAGGTCGCTCACGAACCGGCCTCCTCCAGCTCGCGCACGACGATGTCGCCCAGCCCCAGCGCGCGCAGGTCCGCCTCGATCTCGGCCCGGTCGCCGGCGATCACGATGGCCCAGCGGTCCGGGCGCAGGTGCTCGCGCGCGACCCGCGCCACGTCGTCGGCGTCGACGGCGCGCACGCTCGCCACGTAGCGGTCGTAGAAGTCGGAGCCGAGGCCGTACAGCTCCGCCTCCGCCAGCCGCAGCGCCACGTCGGACGTGGTCTCGAAGCGGCGCGCCAGCCCGTAGGCGACGTAGTTCCGCGCCCGCTCCAGCTCCGCGTCGGGGACCGGTTCGTCCCGGATGCGGCGCATCTCGCGCACGAACTCCACCACGGCGCTGTCCGTCACGCCCGTGTGCACGGCGGCCGAGGCCACGAACGGGCCGGGCGCCCGGCGCTGGTCGAACGACGAGCCCGCGCCGTAGGTCCAGCCGTGCGTCTGCCGCAGGTTCATGTTGAGCCGGCTGGTGAACGAGCCGCCCAGCACGGTGTTCATCACCAGCAGCGGGAAGTAGTCGGGCGTGTCGCGCGCGACGCCGACGTGGCCGATGCGGATCTCGGACTGCGCGGCGCCCGGCTTGTCCACGATGTAGACGGCGGTGCGGCCGCCGTCGGGCGCCGCGGGCACGTCCACGTCCGGGACGCTCCCGGGCCGCCACTCGCCGAACGCGTCCTCCAGCATCGGCTGCAGCTCGGCCACGCGGACGTCTCCCACCACGACCAGGAATGCGTTGTTCGGGCGGTAGAAGTCGTCGTACGCCGCGCGCAGCACGTCGGCGCCCAGCGCAGGCACGGTGCTGCGTGTGCCGAGCGTGGAGACGCCGAACGGATGGTCGGGCCCGTACAGCACCGCCGCGAAGGCGTTGCTGGCCAGGAAGCTGGGCTCGTCCAGCTGCTGGATCAGTCGCGCCAGCCGCTCGTCGCGCTTGCGCGACAGTTCGTCCTCGGGGAACGCCGGCCGCAGCAGCACGTCCGCCATGATCTCGAGCGCGGGCTCGAGCCGCGGCCGCAGCACGTGCAGGTCCAGCACGCTGGCGTCCCAGCCGGCCGACGTGCTCAGCTCCGCACCCAGGAAGTCCAGCGCGTCGGCGATCTCCAGCGCGCTGCGGCTCGTGGTCCCCTCGTCCAGCATGTCGGCCAGCAGCGTCATGCGCCCGGCCAGCGCAGGCGAGTCCGCGGCGGCGCCGGTGCGCACGACCAGGCGCGCGTCCACCACGGGCAGCTCGTGCCGCTCGACCAGGATCACGTCCAGGCCGTTGCCGAGCGTGAAGCGCTGCGCCTCCGGCAGCGTCAGTTCGGGCGCGGCGCCCGGTACGGGTGGCGTCTCCCTCACGACCTGCACGGCGTCCTCCTCCACAGCGGGTGCGACTGCGGGCGCCGTGCGGGCGCAACCGGTCGCGACGAGGGCGAGCGCGGCCAGCGCGCCCGCTCCGAGTGGTACGGCATCAGTCCTCCTCATCGTGTCGCCTCGCGCGCGGCGGGCTCGCTCGCCTCACGGCGGGCGGCCAGATCCTCGCGTCCTTCCGGCACCACGCTCAGCACGACGGCGTGCGCATCGCGCAGCCAGCGCCGCGCCGCGTCACGCACGTTGGCGGGCGTCTGGCGGGCATAGCGCTCCAGGTCCTGCTGCGCGTAGCCGGGGTCGCCGACGTGGAACTCGTACATGTTCAGCCGGTCGGCCTTGCCGCCGAAGCCGCCGACGTTCTGCAGTGCGTCCACGAAGTCGGTCTCGATGCCGTTGACCACGCGTTCCACCTCGCGGCCGGTGGGCCCCTCGGCCGCCAGGCGCGCGATCTCCTCGCGCACGGTCCGCTCCATCTGCGTCAGGTCCACGTCCGGCCGGGCGGTCACGACCACCCAGAAGCTGGAGCCGATGCCACCGCTGTTCTGGAACGCGCTCACGTCCTGCGCCACCTGCCGTTCGTATACCAGCGTGCGGTACAGCCGCGAGCTCTTGCCGTCTGCCAGCACGTCGGCCAGCACGTCCATGGCCGCATCGCCGTCCGTGAAGTACTCCGGCGAGTGCCACGCCATGTACAGGCGCGGCAGCGTCACGTCGTCCTCGAGCACGCGGCGCCGGTCCTCGGCCAGACCGACGGGCGGCGCGTCGATCTCGGGCACCGCCGGCCCGCGCGGGATGCCGGCGAAATACCGTTCGACCAGTTCGCGCGCGTGTGCGACCGTCACGTCGCCCGCGATGGCCAGGATCGCGTTGTTCGGCGCGTAGTAGGTGCGGAAGAACTGGCTGACGTCCTCGAGCGCGGCCGCGTCGAGGTCGGCCATGGAGCCGATCGTGGGCCAGTGGTATGGATGCTCGGCCGGGTACAGCTCCGACAGCACGGTTTCCCATGCCATGCCGTACGGCCGGTTCTCGTAGCTCTGGCGCCGTTCGTTCTTCACGACGCCGCGCTGCTGGTCCAGCTTCTCCTGCGTCATGGTCGGCAGCAGCCCGCCCATGCGATCGGCCTCGAGCCAGAGCGCCAGTTCCAGCGCGTTGGACGGCACGGTCTCCCAGTAGTTGGTGCGGTCCGAGTTGGTCGAGCCGTTGTTGATGCCGCCCGCCGACTCGAGCAGGTTGTCGAACTCGCCCTGCGGCACGTGCTGCGAGCCCTCGAACATCAGGTGTTCGAACAGGTGCGCGAAGCCGGTGCGGCCGGGGCGCTCGTTGGCCGAGCCGACGCGGTACCAGAGGTTGACCGATACGATCGGCACCTCGTGGTCCTCGTGGACCAGCACGCGCAGTCCGTTGTCCAGCGTGAAGCTCTGGTACGGGATCTCGATGTCCAGCGTGCGCTCCTGCGCGCCCGCGGGTGCGGGTGCGGCGCTAGCCACGGCCAGCGCCGCGGCGGCGGCGATCAATGGTTTCATGGTCTCCTCTCACAGCGGCTCCATCAACCGCTCGCGCAGCAACATGGGGCCGACCGACTCGCGCAGGAACGTGCGCGCGGAGTCGGCCCCGGCCGCGATGCGGTCCTCGGCCTCGTCGATCATCTGCTGGTCGGTGCCCTCGGCGCCGAAGGGCGCGCGGGCGATCGCTTCCCAGGCGGCGTCCTCCCAGCCGGCGGCCGCGGCGGCCAGCGCGGAGGCAACCTGCGCTTCCGCGTCGTCCGTGCGGCTTTCGCCGGCCTGCAGCAGCGCCTCGGCGGCCGGTTCCCAGTCGCCAAGCTCGGCGTGCAGCAAGCCCAGGATCACGCGGTTCCATGTGTCCTCCGGCGCCATGGCCAGCGCCTCCTCCATGCGGTCCACGGCACGGGCGTGTTCGCCCTGCAGCGCGAGCGCGACCGCCAGCTCGCTGTGGACCACCGGGTCCTCCGGGTCCAGCTCGAGCGCGGCCTCGAGCTGCTCGATCGACTCGCGGAAAAGCCCGGCCCGGGACAGATAGGCGCCGTACTGCAGCCGGGTGGTCGGCAGCTCCGGTCCGGACAGCGCGGCCGCGCGCAGCGCGGTCTCCGCCTCGGGGTCGTCGAACGCGGCCAGTCCCGACCCGGCCAGCGCCAGCAGCTGCGGGTCGGTCGGCTCCTGTGCGACGCAGCGCTTGAAGTACTCGTACGCCACGCCGTCACGGCCGCGCTCCCGCTCGGCCACGCCCAGCCAGCCGAGCAGGTAGGCGTCGTCCGGCTCCGCCTCGAGAGCGCGCTCGAGCAGGTCGGCCATCTCGTCCCAGCGCTCCTGCTCGCCCAGTGAGAGCGCCTCCCCGAGTGCGGCCTGCACGCGCGAGCCGTCTCCGCTCATGCGCCGAACTTCTGCAGCCGCTGCGCGTGCGCGAGCGTGAGCGTCATCAGGTGCTTCATCTCGAAGATGCCGAGCTCGCCGTGCCGGCAGGAGGTCTCGCCGAAGCCGTCGCCGCCGCCGCCACGTGCCCAGGGCGAGGAGATCAGTACGGGCACCGGATGCCAGGAGTGCGCGCGCATGCGCGACGGCGTCGAGTGATCGCCGGTCACGACCAGCACGTCCGGTTCCAGGTCCATGATCCCTTCGAGCAGCGCGTCGCAGCGCTCGATCGCCTCGACCTTGGCGCCGAAGTCGCCGTCCTCCCCGCGCGAGTCCGTGTACTTGAAGTGGGCGAAGTGGAAATCGAAATCGGCCCACTTCTCGGCGACCACGCGCACCGTGTCCCGGTCCGTCTCCGGCGGCGGCTCCACGGTCATGCCGAGCAGGCGCGCCAGTCCGCGATACATCGGATAACGCGCGATCGCGCGCGCCTGGAGCCGGAAGCGCTCCTCGAGCGACGGGTAGCGCCGGAAGCTGGCGAAGCCGCGCGCGAGCAGGCCGTTGGCCACCTGCTCGTCCTCCAGCACCTCGCGCGCGTCGTCCAGCACCGACTGCACGATGCGCGCGGTGCCGCGCGACGTGTCCCGGTTGGCCTGCACCGGCAGCGGCGGTACGCCGGTCTGCTGCGGATCCGTGTCGTCCAGGTCGGCCGACAGGTTCTCGCCGCGCAGGATCAGCACCGCGCGATGCTCGCGCTCCGACTCGAAGAACAGCTCGATCCCGGGCGGCGCCTTGATGTTCTCGCGCAGCTTCGTGATCAGCCGGGCGTTCTCCTCATCCGACGGGCGGCCCGCCCGCCGGTCGGTCACGTTCCCGGCGTCGTCCAGCGTGGCGAAGTTGAGCCGCGCGGCCAGGTCGCCATCCCGCAGATCGAAGTCGATGCCGAGCGCGCTGAGCACGCCGCGCCCGATGTTGAACTCGATCGGATCGTAGCCGAACAGTGCCAGGTGACCTGGACCGCTGCCGGGTGTGATGCCGGGCAGCACGGGCAGCCCCAGACCCAGCGAGGCGCGCCGCGCCAGGCGGTCCAGGTTCGGCGTGCGCGCCGTCTCCAGTTCGGTCAGGCCGCTCTCCGGGTCGGGCAGACCGCCCAGCCCGTCGAAGACGACGAAGGCGATGCGCGATTCTCCGTCCTGCGCGATGCTGTCCGGCAACCGCTCGGTCATGACTCCTCGAATCGTCGGAATGGCGCGCGATCGGCGCGGGCTGTGGAACGTACGCGCGACCGGCGGAGCGGCAAGCCCATGCGTCCACGTCGCGCGATGGTCACCCCGCCCCTCCCCTCGCGTGCAAGCCCGTTGCCGGGCACGGTGATTGCGCCCTCGCGCCCTCGCATGGCAAGGCCGCCCGCGCGGCCGGAATGGCGCCGACCGACCGCGAATGGATTTGGCCAGGATACTGATCGTCGAGGACAACGAGGACCTGCTCCGCATGATGCAGGAGCTCCTCGCCATCCGGCACGATGTCGAGACCACGGGGGAGGGCGAGAGCGCGCTCGCCCTGGTCGAGCAGACCGCGTTCGACCTCGTGCTGCTGGACATCCAGCTGCCCGGCATCGACGGGGTCGAGACCGGCCGCCGGATCAAGATGCGCCGGCCGGAGGTGCCGATCCTCGTGCTCACCGCCCGCGCACAGGCCGACGACGCCGAGGAGATCCTGCGCTCCGGCTGCTGCGACGCCTACCTGGCCAAGCCCGCGACCGTCAACCAGATCCGCGACGCCGTCGAGGAGCTGCTCGCCGCCGGGTCGGGCACGGGATGACGCGCGACCTGCGGCCGGCGCGCCCGCGCCGGCTGGGGCTGCTGTCCCGGCTGGAGGCGCAGGCGGAGCCGGAGCGGCGCCGCTACCCCTATGCCCTCGGCGATCGGATCGCCGGCGACCTGACCGTGATCGGGCACCTGGCGCGCGGCCGCATCGCGCACCTCTATCAGGTCTGGAGCGCCGAGGACTGGTGCGCCTACACGTGCAAGATCCTGATGCCGCGCCTGGCCGAGGACCGCGAGGCCCGCGCCGCGCTGCGCCGCGAAGGCCGGATCCTGCGCCGGCTGAACCATCCGAACATCGTGCGCGGCTTCCGCGACGGCGAGCACGAAGGGCAGCCCTTCCTGGTCATCGAGTACCTCGAGGGGCCGTCGATCTTCGACGTGCTGGAGAGCCAGCCGGAGCGGCAGCTGCCCGTCGTGGACGCTCTGCGCACCGCCGTGCACATCGGCGCCGGCCTGTTCCACCTGCACCAGAGCGGGTTCCTGCACCTGGACCTGAAGCCGGCCAACCTGCTGCTGCGCAGCTCGGTGCCGGTGCTGGTCGACTTCGACGCGGCGCGCCGCATCGCGCCGGACCGGCGGATGTCCAAGGCGGCGGGCACGGATCCCTACATGTCACCCGAACAGATCCGGCGCGAGCCGCCGTCCACCGCCAGCGACGTCTACGGGCTGGGCGCGGTGCTCTACGAGCTGCTGACGGGACGCTGGCCGTTCGAAGCCGTGTACGCCGGCGACGAGCCGCGCGAGCGCGAGGAGGAGCAGCGCTACCCGCAGCTGGGGGCGGACCCGCCGCCGCCGCCGTCCGACTTCAACCGTGAGCTCTCTCCTGAAATGGACGACGTGGTGATGCGCTGTCTGGAGGCGGAGCCGGCGCGGCGCATCCCGACCATCCATGCGCTGCTGCTGGAACTGACGGCGCAGCTGGAGGGTCCCGCCGCGCTGTGGCCGGAGGGTGTGCAGACGGAGCGGCGGAGCAAGCCGCGGTGAGCGACACGGAAACGGCGCCGCGCAGGACGCGCCCGGACCGCCTGCGCGAGGCCTTGCGGCAGCATTTCGGCCACGACGCCTTCCGCGAAGGGCAGCGCGAGGTCATCGAGCAGGTGCTCGAGGGGCGGGACGCCGTGGCGGTCATGCCGACGGGCGCGGGCAAGTCGCTGACGTACCAGCTGCCCGCGATGCTGCTGCCCGGCCTGACCGTCGTGGTCTCGCCGCTGATCGCGCTGATGAAGGACCAGACCGACAAGCTGGAGTCGGCCGGCGTGGACGCGCACGCGATCAATTCGTCGCTGACGGGCGCGCAGCGGCGCGAGGCGGAGCGGGCGCTCCGCGAGGGGGAGAGCCGGCTCCTCTACGTCACGCCCGAACGGTTCCGCGACCGCGATTTCTTCGACGCGCTGCTGGACCGCGAGGTCTCCCTCTTCGTCGTGGACGAAGCCCATTGCGTGTCGCAGTGGGGGCACGACTTCCGGCCCGACTACATGACGCTGGGCCCCATCGCCGAGCGGCTGGGCCGGCCGCCCGTGCTGGCGCTCACCGCCACGGCCGCGCCCGACGTGCGGCGCGACATCGTCTCGCAGCTGCACCTGGACCAGCCGTTCGTGCACGTGGCCGACCTCATCCGCACCAACCTGTTCCTCGAGGTGCGCCGCACGGTCAACGAGGAGCGCAAGGACGAGGAGCTGCGCACCATCCTGCGCGAGCGGGACGGCACGGGCATCGTTTACTGCGCCACGGTCAAGGAGGCCGAGCGGCTGTACGAGCTGCTCGAACCCGAGTGGCCCGTCGGCCTCTATCACGGCCGACGCACCGCCCGCCAGCGCGAGGAGGCCCAGGAAGCGTTCATGGACGGCCAGCTGCGCGCCATGATCGCGACCAATGCGTTCGGGCTCGGCATCGACAAGCCCGACATCCGCTTCATCGTCCACTACCAGTTCCCCGGCTCACCCGAGGCCTACTACCAGGAGGCCGGGCGCGCCGGACGCGACGGCGAGCCCGCCCTCTGCTCGATCCTCTACCGCGTCGAGGATCGCAACGTCCAGAGCTACTTCCTCGGCGGGAAGTACCCGTCGCTCGAGGAGGCCGCCAAGGTGGCCAAGACCTTCGAATCGTTCGACGCGGGCACCGGCCATCCCCTCGCCGGGATCGCCGAGGCCGCCGACGTGCCGCGCCGCAAGACCCGCATCGTGCTCACACTGCTCAAGCGCGCGGGCGCCGTGCGCGAGCAGCGCGGCGGACGCTGGGAGCGACTGACCAGCGACCTGGCCGACGCCGACCTGGCAGGCGCCCTGGCCGACTACGAGGAGCGCCGCGCCCACGACCGCGAGAAGCTCGAGGTCATGGAGGCCTACTGCCGCACCGCGCAGTGCCGCACACGCGTGCTGCTGCGCTACTTCGAGGTGGACCCGGGCGAGCGGTACCGCTGCGGTCACTGCGACAACGACCGTAACGGCTCGTAACGCCGCCGGAACGAGAAGCTTGCATTCCCGCGCGGTGCGGCCACATCTATGGCGACCGTACGAACCAGCGCACGCGATCCATGACCGGATCCTCCCCGAGCGGCGCGCCGGCACCGTCACGCCCCGCGTGACACACGACCCACGCCAACAGGATGGACTGCGATGACTGCACGACGCCGTGCACTCGCGCTGGCCGCCGCCGCGCTCGCCCTCGCCGGCTGCTCGGACGAGGACAACACCCTCGCCCCCGGTCAGCGCGTGCCCACGCCAGGGACCTACGGCTACCTGGCCATCGTCGAGCGCAGCGACACGCTGCCCGCGGACACGCTGCAGGGGACGCTGGTGATCAGCGTCGCACACCAGGACTCGCTGGTCGCGCGCTGGCAGGTGCAGGGATTCCAGGGCGGCAACCACCGCGGCGTCTGGAACATCAACGCCTACGTCCTGCCCGCCACCCCCACCCGCTTCCCCGGCACCCTCACGCACCGCCTCTGGCGCGGCAGCGCCGGCAGCCTCCAGTGCGTCGCCTCCTACCAGCACGTCGTGAGCGGCGACACCATCGCCTCCAGCAACGGCTGCTCGGTCCTCCCCGGCAGCTGAGCGCGGCAACGACGTGATACACCTCGGCCGCGGTCGCTCAGGGGCGCCGCGGCCTTTTTGCGCCCCGCCTCCGCAATTTCTTTCCGGCATCACGCAGAAACGTTTCGTTGCGCCCGGCCGTAACGCTTCGAAACTTTCCGCTAACTCGTTGTCGGGACTCTACTTGCAGCCCTGTGGCCCATGGGGCCCCCGGATTGCGATGAGGGACAGCCGCCGACGGAGTAACGGTTCGTTACTGCTCGGCCGATGCGACCGCAACGGCGCGGTTGCTTCCCCTCTCCTGAGGAGCACGACGATGAGGAAGATGGCGATTGCGCTGGCCCTGGTGGCCGGCATGGCGGGCGGCGCGGCTGCCCAGACGACGGCGAGCGCGTCGGCGAACGTTCTGGTGAACGTGTATGCGGCGCTGAGCCTGACGGCGACGGACAACCAGGTGGACTTCGGTACGGTGAACCCGGGCGCGGGTGCGCTGGCGGTGAGCCCGATCGCGAGCGGCGCGGACGCGGCGGCCTTCACGGCGACGGGTCAGCCGAGCACGCCGATCACGATCACGTTCCCGGCGAGCGTGAACCTGAGCAACGGCGCGACGAACATCGCGTTCACGCCGTCGATGTCGGCGGGTGCCACGTCGACGCAGGGGTCGTCCGCGCCGATCGCGAGTGGTGATGCGCTGACGTTGAACGCTTCGGGCAACGGCTACCTGTGGATGGGCGGCAGCCTGACGGTGGCGGCTGCGCAGGCGACCGGCCAGTACACGGGCTCGGTCACGGTCAGCATCGCGTACTAAGGGCGTCCGTCGCGGCCGCGACGGCGGCACCTTCAGGAGAGGTGCGTGGGTCGGGGGTCCGCCCCCGGCCCACACCGCTTCTGGAGCTGATGCCCCCACTCCCCATGAGCATTCTCCTGCGGCGCAGGGCGCTGGCCCTGGCCGTCCTCACCCTGATGAGCGCCGCCCCGGCGGCGGCACAGGCGCCGGTGCAGACTGCGGCCCAGGTCGCGCTGGATGTGGTTCGCGGCCTGCTGATCGTTCCGGAGCGGGACCTGGACTTCGGTGTGGTGGGCCGCGGTGCGGGTACCGTCACGGTCGGGGCGACCTCCCCGGCGGCCGGGTACTTCCGCCTGGTCTCCGACGCGAGCCGGTTCATCCTGCTGACGCTGACGCCGCCATCGAATCTGCAGAACGGAGCGTCGACGATTCCGTACACGTGGGCTGCGTCGTACAATGCGAGTGCGCCGAACCCGTCCACGTCGAGCGCGCTGGCGGCCCTGGCGCTGATCCAGCCTGCCGAGCCGGTGGCGGGTGGCTTCACGCAGGCCCACGTCTGGATCCACGGCTCGATCGACGTGGGTGCTGGCGTGGCGTATGGCGGTTACACCGGGACCTTTACCCTGTCGGCCTGGTACTTCTAGCGTGCTTGGACGAGGACGATCGACGGAGTGTCGGGCGATGCGCGCCCCGGAGCCGCACCCGGCCGGGCGCGGCTCGTGTGCGTGCGCGTGCGGGGTTCTGCTCGCCATGCTGCTGGTCGTGGCCCCCGTCCAGGCGCAGCAGCTGAGGGTGCGGCAGCGTGCCGACCTGGATTTCGGCGTGGTGCTGGCCGGCACGATGGCGACCGTGCAGCCGTGGGACGCGACCGCGGCCGAGTGGGACGTCCAGATGCCGCGCAATGCCAGTGGCTTCGTGAGCTTCAGCCTGCCCGCGGCGCTGACGTCGGGCGCGTCGTCGCTGCCGCTCTCGTTCGGCGCATCCAGCGCCGTCTGGAGCAACGGCAATCAGCCGCAGAACGGCACGACCTTCGACCCGCGCACGGGGATCGGCGTGACGCCGTCCCGTCAGAACATGGCCGTGTGGCTGGGGGGCGCGGTCGCGCCGCCCGTCAACCAGCGCGCCGGTGCCTACACCGGCGTGGTCACCCTGACCGTCGTGGTGAACTGATGATCGAGCGGACCCGGACGAAGCTGTCCCGCCTGCTGGTCCTGACCGGCCTGCTGGCCGTGGCGCAGCCGGCAACGGCGCAGGTGATGGTCGCCCCGATCGCGGTGTTCATGGATCAGGGCGAGCGGTTCGGCACGATGGTGGTGAACAACCAGTCGCCGGAGTCGCAGGAGGTCACGATCGGCTTCCGCTTCGGCTACCCGCGCTCGGATGCCGCGGGTGCGCTGCGCATGGAGTTCGAGGACTCGGCCACCGAGGCGCGTTTCTCGGCGGGCGCGTGGATCCGCGCCTTTCCGCGCCGGTTCGCGCTGGAGCCCGGGCAGCAGCAGGTGGTGCGCTTCACGGTGCAGCCGCCGGCCGGGCTGGATGCCGGGGTGTACTGGACGCGCATCGTGACGACGTCGCGGCCGCGCACGCCGCCGGTGGACACGGTGAGCGCGGGTGTGACGGCGCAGATCATCTTCCAGCTCGAGCAGATCACGACCGCATTCTATTCCGTGGGTGAGCCGACAGCGGCGGTCACGGTCGCGACGCCGACGGCCACGCTGGACACGGCGGGCGTGCTGGTGGCCAGTCGCCTCACGCGCGCGGCGCAGGCACCGTTCCTGGGCCAGGTCGTGCTGCGGGTGCTGGACGGCTCCGGCGCGGTGGTGTACGAGGACCGCCACGCCACGTCGGTCTACTTCGAGCTGGTCGAGCGTTTTCTCGTGCCGCGCGACGCGCTCGAGCCGGGCAGCTACACGATCGAGCTGGCCGCCATCCCGCAGCGGGACGACATTCCGGCCACCGACATGTTTCCTGGCCAGCCCGCCAGCGCACGCACCGCCTTCACGATGGAGTGAGCCGAGCCCGCCCGATCCGCGCCGCAGCGGCTGGACTGGCCCTGGTCCTGGCCGGGGCTGGCGCCGCGCGCGCACAGGATCCGGAGCCGCAGCTGGAAGAAGCCTTTCTCGAGCTGCGCTACGGCGCCGTCGTCGACGCCCCCATCACCGCGCTGTACCGTGACGGCACGTTCCTCGTCCCGATCGGTGCGCTGTTCGAGCAGCTCGGCATCGACCGTGAGCTGACCCTGCGCGACAGCGTGGTCAGCGGCTTCTACGTGGATTCGGACCGCCGCTACCGGCTGGACCTGGGCGTGGGCAGGCTGACCATCGGTGAGCGAACGGGCACGCTGGCGCCGGACGAGTGGGTGATCTGGGGCCCGGACGTCTACCTCGACCCCGCCGTCTACGACCGTCTCTTCGGTCTCGAGCTGGAGGCCGACCTGTCCCGGCTGCTGCTGTCCGTGCGCAGCGAGCGGGAGCTGCCGGTCGCGGCGGCCGCGCGGCGGGAGATGGAACGGCGGCTGGCGCGCGGAGCGGATGAACTGGACGACGCGCCGCTGCGGCACGACCTGGAGCGCCACGCGTTCCACCCCGGCACGGTGGACTACCTGGTGAGCGCCGTGCCGATCGGCCCGTTCCGCGACGTGGCCTTCGCGTTCGGCGCCGGCGCGGAGGTGGCCGGTGGCAGCCTGGCCGTCCGTACCGACGGGGGAATCCGCGAGGGCGACGTCGACATCCGGGACAGTGAGGCCGTCTGGCGCTACGTCTTCGATCCGGGCGAGCGGGAGCCCGGCACGCAGCTCACGGAGATGAGCGTCGGCCGCGTCCAGTCGGTGGGCCTGCTGCCCTACGCCCTGAACGCGGTCCGCCTGAGCAGCGCGCCGATCCGTCAGCGGCGCGTGCTGGGCAGTTACATGGTCACCGGGGAGGCGGAGCCGGGTTGGGAGGTCGAGCTCGTGCTGGACGGCCGGATCGTGGCCTGGCAGCAGGTCGGGCCGGACGGTGCGTATGCGTTCGAGGTCCCGCTCAGCTATGGATCGGCGGACGTGCGGGTGCAGTTCTACGGTCCGACGGGGCGGCGGGACAGCCGCGAACTGCGCTTCCAGATCCCGTACCAGTTCCTGCCCGCGGGCGAGGTCGACTGGTCCGTCACGGCGGGACGCCTGGCGCGGACCGACCGGGGCGCGTTCCAGGGCGATGTGGCGGTCGGCATCACAGAGCGACTCACGACCAGCATCGGTCTGGATCACATCGCCGACAGCCTCGGCAGTGGACCTGTCGTCTACGACCGGACGTCGGCACGCATCGGCGCCGGCACGCTGCTCACAGCGACGCTGGCGCCCGCGGCGCTGTGGTCGCTCGAGGGTGAGACCTTCCTGCCGTCCAACGCCAGCGTGAGCGCACGCGCGACGCTGTACGAGGAGCATGCGGTCCAGAACCCGCTCCGTCTGGACCGGGAGCTGGAGGGGCGCGGCTTCCTGCCGTTCCGCTTCGGCGAGCGGACCGGAAGCCTGCGCGGCATGGCGTACGAGCGCCGGTTCGATGCCGGCCGCACCCAGCGGGGGCTGGACCTGGACGCGCTGCTCAACGTGGGCTGGCTGCGTCCCTCGGTCGGCTGGTCCGTCCGCGACGAGCAGGGCGTGATCGGGACGCGCACCAGCGAACTGCGCGCCGGCTTCTTCGCGTTTCCGCCCGGTCCCCTCGCCGGTACGCTGATCCGCGCGGACTACGTGCACGACCTGGAGCGGGACCAGCCGACCGACCTCACCCTGGCGGCCGGGCGTGACCTCGCGTCCTGGGGGCGGCTGGAGGCGGGGGTGCGGCTGGACCTGCTGTCCGATCTCCACCGCTACGAGCTGCGCTACATCCTGGACCATCCCGACGCGCGGTCGGTGAGCAGCGCGCAGGTCGTCGGCGGCGAACTCACGGTGCTCCAGTCGCTGAGCGGTGGCGTGGTCTTTTCACCCGACGGGTTCGACCCCGACTTCAACCGACGCGAATGGGTCGGTCGTGCGGGCGCGGAGGCGGTGCTGTTCCTGGATACGGACGCGGACGCCCGCTTCGACGAGGGCGAACCGCTGGTGGAGGGCGGGCGCCTGGTCTTCGGGCAGCCCGCACCGCTGGAGGCGGCCGGCGCGGGCGTGATCCGGGCGACCGACCTGATCCCCTACTACCGCTATTCCGCACGCGTGGACCTGACGGGCGTGCGCAACCCGCTCTGGGTGCCGCGCTACGAAACGTTCTCGTTCATCACGGAGCCGGACCGCTACAAGCGGCTGGAGATCCCGTTCTACGCCAGTGGTCAGGTGGAGGGCACGGTGTCCCGGCTGGTCGGCTCCGTCGGCACGGGGCTGGGCGGCGTGACCGTGCATCTCACGCAGGTGGACGGGCCGGGTCAGCGGACGGTCCAGACCTTCAGCGACGGCACATTCTACGACATGGGGCTGATGCCCGGCCGCTGGCAGGCGGTGGTGGACCAGGCGCAGCTGCGCGCGCTGGGCGCCACGGTCTCGCCGGAGGCACGCATATTCGAGGTCGCCGGCGGGCTGGACGGCGACTTCGTGGAGGGCGTCGACTTCACGGTCGTGCCGGAGCCGCCGCTCGACGCGGAACCCTAGGCGACTCGCGCGTCACAGGGCGGCCGATGCCACTGCCGATCCGCGCACCGCTGGCCGCACGCCCTGTCCGGCTCGGCGGACACGCCCCACATTGCCACCCCGGCGCGCCCCTGCGCCGCTTCCTGGAACCGCACATGACGCGATGATGACCCGATCTTCCACGCTGTCGCGCGGCCTGCGCGCCTTTCCCGTCGTCCTGCTCCTGGGTGCCTGCGCCAGTGGTGGCGCCGAACCTCCGTCCGTGGCCACCGGCGACGATGCGGACCGCCTGGCGCGCGAGGTCCTGCGCGAGACGCCGCTGGTGGACGGCCACAACGACCTGCCCTGGGAACTGATGACCCAGGCGGTCTGCTGGCGGGAGCCGGAGGCCTGCGCGGGTGCGGACGCGCCGCCCGACGTGGCGGGGTACGACCTGCGCACGCGCGTCCCCGGCCACACGGATATCGAGCGGCTGCGCGAGGGCGGCGTCGGCATCCAGTTCTGGTCGGTCTACATCCCCTACCGCGCGGTCGAGGACGGCGCCGCCAAGTGGCAGCTGAACCAGATCGACATCGCCAAGCGCATCATGGAGGCCTACCCGGACGTCTTCGAGGAGACGCCGACGGTGGACCGGGCGATGAGCGCGTGGCGCCGCGGCGAGATCGCGGGCGTGCTCGGCATGGAGGGCGGCCACGCGATCGAGAACTCGCTGGGCGCGCTGCGTGCCTTCTACCGGCTGGGCGCGCGCTACATGACGCTGACGCACTCCAACAACATCGACTGGGCCGACTCCTGCTGTGAGCCGCCGGTGCTGGGCGGGCTGAGCCCGTTCGGCGTCGAAGTCGTGCGCGAGATGAACCGGCTCGGCATGCTGGTCGATCTGTCGCACGTTTCGCCCGAATCGATGCACGACGCGCTGGACGCGACCGAGGCGCCGGTCATCTTCTCGCATTCGTCGGCGCGCGGCGTGACGGATCACCCCCGCAACGTGCCGGACGAGATCCTGCGCCGGCTACCGGACAACGGCGGGGTGGTCATGGTCACCTTCGTGCCGAATTTCGTGAACACGGACGTGATGCGGTACTACGAGACGCCGGACTCGCTGCGGCCGGCCGGCCCCGCGCCGCGGGCGCAGCTTGCCGACGTGGCGGACCACATCGAGCACATCCGCCGCGTCGCCGGCATCGACCACGTGGGCATCGGCGGCGACTTCGACGGCATCAGCACGACCGTCGTGGGGCTGGAGGACGTGTCGACCTACCCCGCGCTGCTGGCGGAGCTGGCCCGCCGCGGCTGGACGGAGGCGGAGCTGAAGAAGCTGACCGGCGAGAACGTGCTGCGGGTGTGGCGGCGCACGGAGCAGGTCGCGGCGCGACTGCAGCGCGAGCGCTCCGCCTCCACCACGACCTGGGTGGAAGGGCGGAACTAGACCCGGCTGCGGCGCCCGTCCACGGCACCGGCAGCAAGGAGGCCGGCCGGTTCCCGCAGAGCCGGCCGGCCTTGTGCTAGGCGGGCCGCGCCCGTGTGGCCGGAACCGGCACCTCCTCGGGCGCGGCGCTCACCGGCACGCGCACACGGAAGCGGCTGCCGCGGCCCGGCCGGCTCTCGGCCTTGACCGTGCCATCCATGGCCGCGACGAGCTGACGCACGACGCTGAGGCCGAGGCCGGAGCCGCCGCGCCGCCGGGTGAGCGATGCGTCGGCCTGGAAGAAGGGCTCGAAGATGCGGCCGAGCTGCTCCGGCTCGATGCCGATCCCGGTGTCCGCCACGTCCAGCACCAGCCAGTGCCCGTCCAGCGTCGCCTCGACCGAGACCACGCCCGCGTCCGTGTACTTGAGCGCGTTGGACAGCAGGTTCAGCAGGATCTGGCGCAGCATGGAAGCGTCGGTCAGCACGGCTCGCCCGTCGGAGCGGTCGCGGATGCTGAGTTCCAGACCCTGCTCGTCGGCGAACGGCTCGACCACGGCGGTCGCTTCCTCCAGCAGGTCCGCGATGCGCACGCGCTCGGCGCGCGGGCGCGGCGGCTCGTGGCTGTTGCGCGTGAAGAGCAGCACCTGGTCGATCAGCCCCAGCAGGTGCCGCGAGCTGCGCGTGATCCGGTGTACCGACTCCGCCTGCGGCCCGTTCAGCTCCCCCTTCACGCCCATCGAGAGCAGATCGCTGTACCCGATGACGGCGTTCAGCGGCGTGCGCAGCTCGTGGCTCATGACCGCCAGGAACTGGTCCTTGCTGCGGTTCGCCTCCTCGGCCCGTGCCTTGGCGGTACGCAGCTCCTGCTCGGCGCGATGGCGCGCGTCGATGTCCTCGACGATGGCGATGTAGTGGTGCGGCTCGCCCGTGGCGCTGCGCACCAGCGACACCGTCAGGTTGACCCAGACGGTGGCGCCGTCGCGCCGGATGTAGCGCTTCTCCATCGAGTAGCTGCCGATGTCGCCGCTGCGCAGCCGCTCCGCCTGCGCAACGTCGGTGTCCAGGTCGGCCGGGTGAGTCATTTCCTGGAACGTCCGTTCGAGCAGTTCGTGGCGCGAGTAGCCGGTGATCTCGCACAGCCGGTCGTTGACGCGGATCCACGCGCCGTCCAGCGCCACGTGCGCCATGCCGACCGCCGCCTGCTCGAAGGTGACACGGAACCGCTCCTCGCTGTCGCGCAGCGCCTCGGCCTGCTCGGCCAGCAGCCGCCGCTGCTCGGACAGGTTGGCCGCACGGATCGTGGCCAGGGCCCGCGGCACCATGGGCGGCAGCAGGATCGCAGTGCCGACCGACGCCGCGGCGGTCAGCGCCTTCAGGCCCGCGGAAGCCCAGTAGTCCGGATTCCACAGGTTCCACACGCCCATGAAGTGCGTGGCGCCGCAAGCGACGATGAAGGTGCCGAAGGAGAGGAACATCCACTGGAAAGGAAACTCGCGTCGGCCGCGCCAGACGAACCAGACCAGCGTGAGCGAGATGGCCACGTAGGAGAGGCCGATCAGCATGTCGGCCACCACGTGGCTCCACAGCAGCCCGGGCTCCCAGAGATAGCAGAAGCCGTGGGGCAGGAAGCTGCTGCCGCCCTGCGACCCCGCGGTCGCCGCCTCGTGCACGTGGTCCTGCATCATGCTGGCCTCCCGGCGCGTGCCGCGGCCCGGCGCCCGTGGAAACCCGGGGCCGGGACCGCACCAGAATAACCTGCGGAGCCGCGCCGCGTCAGGATGGCGACGGCCCCCGGATCAGAACAGACTGCGCAGCCGGTCACGCGCACGGTTCTCCAGCGTGCGACGCGCGCTGTCCACCGCGCTACCGAGCGAGTCCACCGAGGGGAGCGCGGGCGCGGTCGCGGCGGCAGTGTCACCGCTCGTGCTGTCCCGCGCGCCGATGCCGAGCCGATCGGCCAGGGCTCGTGCTCCCTGATCGGCCAGTCGCTCGGCCTCCCGGCGGCCCGCTTCGCGCGCGGCGTTCACCACGTTCGCACGGGCCGCACTCAGATCGAGGGCTACGTCCGGGCGCTGCCAGCTCCCGCCGATGCGGAGCGCGACCGGTACCGTGCCGTCCGTATCGGCGACGGCTGCCGCCGCGCCCGCCAGCGCCGGCCCGCCGCGCGCGGCAAGGCGTGCAGGCAGGCCGGCCTCCGCGCCCAGGTCGACCTTGCCGTCGAAACTGAAGCTGCCGGCCACACGGCCGCTGCCGCTGGCCGTCTCGATCATGGCGTCGTCGAAGCGCACCATCGAGCCGGTCACATCGAAGCCGCCGGCGAACTCGCGCAGCTGCAGCGTGTCGAACGCGGCCACACCCAGCTGGCGGCCCAGGGTGCGCAGCACCGGCAGATTGACCAGCCGACCGTCGCGCAGCTGCGTGACGCCGCGCCCCTTCAGCGTCTGCGGGTCGGGCAGCATCCGCCCGTCCAGCATCATCTCGACCGCTCCGTTCAGGTCCAGCCGGCCGCCCAGTCGATCCCGAAACGACGTGAAGCGCGGGAGAAACGCGTCCGAGGCCAGATCCTCCATGGTCGCGGTCACCAGCACGTGCATTCCGGTGGGAGCGGCACCGCCTGTGGAAGCGGCGCCGCCGGTCGGTGTCAGCACGGCCGCGACGTCGCCGCGCCCGCCCATCATGCCGAAGGTCGCTCGCTCGACCAGCAGGCGGTCCGGGCGCGAGTCGACCGTCGCGTCCACGTCGGTGTAGGCGACGCCGGCGTTGAGCAGCGTGTCCACGCGTACCGTCGCCCGGATCAGCGCCCTCGGCAGCGACGGCGGGGCGGCGCCCCGCTCTTCCGCGATCGAGGCGGCGCTGCGACCCTGCACCGTTGCCCCGGCCAGCCGCGCGAACACCAGCTGACTGAAGGTCGGCTCCGGCGCTGGACCCAGCAGGGGCGCCAGGTCCAGGCGGCGGGCGCGTGCGTCCACGCGTGCGCGCGGCAGCCCGCTGGAATCGCCCAGCGCGACGGGCAGCCAGCCGCGCACGGCGGCGGCCAGGGTGACCGGCTGGCGCGCCAGCAGCAGGCGCGTTGCGGGCAGCACGGCGCTGTCGCCGTCCAGCACCAGGCTCGCGGCCGGAACCTCGACCCTTCGGCCGTTCGTGTTCTCGGCGGTGAAGCCCTCCAGCGCGACCGTCCCCTCGATGCGGGACGCGGCCGGCGTCGATCGCCGGATCGTGCCCCGCACCCGCGGCGCGACACGCCCGCCCAGCGGGGGCAGGCTGTCGGGCAGCAGGCCGGCCAGCCGTGCGCGTTCCAGGTCGACGGTGCCATCGAAGGCGAATCCGATCACCGGGTCCACGGCGTCGTGCGCGCGGAAGGACAGCCGCATCGGCTCCCCGAGCAGCGACCCCGTTAGCGACGAGGTGGACGCGGAATCCCGCGTGAAATCGACCGTGCCCGTCAGCCCGTCGAGCAGTTCGCTGCCGGCCCGCGACGCCGACACGTCGCTCAGGACCAGGCGCCCCGCCACGGCGGGAAAGGCGTCGACGCCGAACGGGCCGCGGACCGTGGCCGACAGCGCAGCGGTTCCGCCGAGCGTCGCCTCGCCCTCCCGCAGCGGTGCGGTGTAACGGGCAGGCAGCGACGCGATCAGCCGCGCGATGTCGAAAGGCTCGGCGTCCAGACGCAGATCCAGCATGGGCACGGCGGCCGAATCGCCGGTCGCCGCCAGCAGTCCGGTCGCGGTGCCCGCACCGCGCAGCACCACGTCGTTCAGGGCGAGCCGCAGCGAGTCCACCCGCACGCGCCCGCTGTCCGCGTGCAGCGTGGCGTTGTGGTCTACGGCCAGCCGCAGTCCGCGCACCGTCCAGCCGTCGTCGCCCGGCAGGCGCACGGCCAGCGAATCGATGGTCAGGCCGCCGCGCAGCAGCACGCCGGCCAGCCGGCCGCCGCTCACGCCGCCGGCCAGCCGCAGCGTCTGGTCGAGACCGTCCACCCGCACGGCCCGGCCGGTGCGCGCGTCGTCCAGGCGCAGGTCGGCGCCGACCAGCCGGACCTCCTGTACGTCGAACACGATGCTGCCGCCGGGTTCCGACGAGGAGGCATCCCGCTCCAGCACCGGCAGGTTCGAGGCGCCGGCGCTGTCCACCGCCACGTGGACGCGCGGCCGGTCCAGCCTCAGCTCGTCGACCACGACCTGGCCGCGCAGCAGCGGCAGCAGCCGCGGCCGCAGCAGCAGCCGCTCCACCGTGGCCACCGGCGAGTCGGCCGCGGTGGGGCCGGCCAGCGCCACGCGCTCCAGCGACGCCGCCAGCGGGAACAGCGACAGGCCGACGTCGCCGATGGCGACCTCGCGCCCGAGCGCCGCTTCCGCACGGGACGCGGCCAGCGCCGCAACGCGCTCCGACGGCAGGAACGCCGCCGCCACCGCGAGCAGCAGCACGGGCACCAGCAGCAGGCCGACGGCGGCCAGAACGATCGACTTCCGCATGTCCGGGATCCTGGGTCGAGCCGGGGGGAGCAGCAGCAAAGATAACGAAATGCGGGGGGCGAGGTGGAGGGGGTAGGGGCTGGACGCACGACGGCCGCCGCGGCGTGCTGCCGCGACGGCCGTCGCCCGTAAGCCCTTCAGGCGGTGAACTACAACATGTCGTTCGCCAGGCCGTACGGATCCGCGATCACCGACGCGTCGATGACCTCGTACGGGCCCCACATCCACCACACCGTCTGGCCGCTGGCCAGCGGGCAGTTGCGATTGATGCCGAGGCGCAGGCCGCCCGCCCGCCCGGACGGGATCGAACTGGCCATGATGTCCAGGCCGAACTTGGCGGGATCGCCGTTGGCGCGGATGACCTGCACGGGCGTCGTCTCGATCACGTCGTTGGTGGAGACGCGGCGCAGCCAGCTGCGGATGCGGTAGTGCGTGGAACTCAGCCGCTCCTCATAGGCGATGAACTCGTACCACTCGCCGCTGGTGTAGACGCCGTCCCGCTGGCCGTCGACCCACTTGCCGCCGTGCAGCGGGCTGCCGGGCAGGTTGCTCTCGCTCTTGCCCGCCCACGGGCTGTCCGGGCCACCCATGACGTTCCACTGGTCATTGATGGTCTGGATGTGCCGCTGGTAGCCGCCGAAGATCAGCTTGTGCGACTCGCCGCCCGTGTAGCTGCTGGTGCAGCTGCCGTCGGTGAAGCCGTTCTCGAACTTCATCAGGACGCGGTACCACGCGCGATTCGCGCTGCCGGTGCCCGCGCCGTAGCGGACGGTGTGCTCCCAGCCGTCGCTGCCGTCGGTAGCCCACACGCGCACCGCCTGGCCGAACACCGGGTCGGAGATGATCTCCGCCCTGCGCGCGCCCTGCGGGCCGTTGACCACCGGCGTGCTCGCAGCGTCGTGCGCGCTGGGGCCGGAGCCCATGTGGAAGCCGGCGCCGACCAGATCAGCCGTGCCGCTGAAGTTCTGCCAGTCCTGACCATGGAGCAGCGCACCGGGATTGTTCGCCAGCTGCGGACGGCTGATCGAGTACTGCTGCGGGAACGAGCCCGGCGGCGGCGGCGGCGAGTTCACCGTTACGGCTGCCGTGTCCGCCAGCCCGCTGGCCGAGTGCTGCGCGATCACGCGGTAGCTGCCGGCCGCGGAGCCAGCGGTGTAGAGGCCGCCACTCGTCATCGATCCGCCCGTCGCGCTCCAGCTCACGCTCACGCTGGTGGTCGTGCCGTCACTCATCCGGCCCTCGGCGTCGAACTGCTGCGCCTGCCCCGGATCCAGCGTCGCGCTCGAGGGGGTGACGACCACGCCGGACAGCGTCGGCGTCGGCGCAGTCACGGTCACATGGGCCGTATCCGCCAGCCCGCTCGCCGAGTGCGATGCCACCACGCGGTACGAGCCCGCGCTCGGGCCGGCCGTGTAGACGCCCGCGCTGGTGATCGTCCCGCCCGTCGCGCTCCAGCTCACGCTCACGCTCGTCGTCGAGCCGTCGCTCATCTGGCCACTGGCCGAGTACTGCTGCGTCGCTCCGGCTCCAACGCTCGCCGAGTCGGGGGTGACATCGATCGCCGCCAGCGTCGGGTTCGACGTCTGCGCCGTCACCGTCACGGCCGACGTGTCGGCCAGCCCGCTCGCGTGCGTCGCGATCACCTCGTACGCGCCCGCCGTCGTTCCGGCCTGATACAGGCCGCCGCTCGAGATCGTACCGCCCGTCGCGCTCCAGCTGACGCTGACGCCGCTGGTCGTGCCGTCGCTCATCACGCCGGCAGCGGAGAACTGCTGCGTGCCATCCGTGGGCAGCGCCGCTGAATCCGGCGTCACGTCGATGGCCGCGAGCGTCGCGGGCGTGCCGCCACTGCCGACCACGACCACGGCCGTGTCGGCATGGCCCGACAGGTCGTGGTGGCCGATGACGAAGTAGGTCCCATCGGTCGTCGGGGCCGTGTAAGCCGTGTAGTGGCCGCTGCTGCGGCCGATGCTGCCATCGGTGGCGCTCCAGTCGACCGCGATGCGGCCCCTGGCACTGCCGTCCACCGTGCCCTCCGCACGGAACCACTGCTCCTCACCCGGCTCCAGGAACGCGGAGTCCGGCGTGACGTCCAGGCCATTCATGTTCGGCCCCCAGACGTCCTGTGTGCCCGAATCCACCGTGCTCGGATCCGTGGGATTGTCACCGCAGACCGCGAGGACCGCGGCCGTGAACATCAGGAATGGAATGATCAGCAGGCGCCGTAAAGCACCATGGTTTCCACTGTGCTGCGTCGTCATTTCTGCTCCGTTGCCGTTGGACACACCGGTCCGAGGGGGCAGCGGCTACAGAAAGGCCGCCAGCCTCTCGACCGACTTCGTCGATGCGCTGGCGGCCTGGCGGGCGTGGCGGGTCGCGACCCGCTTTAGCTCCATGACTCTGCGCCACCGTCTTTCGACGGCTTTGCTCTTGACAGCGACTTCGGTTTTCCGGCCTCGCGACCGGCCATTGCGATTCTGTTTTCGCGGCGGCGCGGCAAGCTATGGCCGGTGTGGCGCCAGCGCAACACCCGTGCCTCAAATGGTTGTAGATGCTGGGCTTGCGGAGGGAGGAGGTGCCGATCCGGGGGAATCGTTACAAAGCGGCGCCGTTGCAGGTACGCAACGCAAAAGCGGGCCGATCCTCCGGGGAGGAACGGCCCGCTTTCGATCGCGCGACGACCGGGTCAGAGCATGTCGTTGGCGAGCCCGTAGGGGTCGGGGACCAGTGACGCGTCGATGACCTCGTAGGGCCCCCACATCCACCACAGCGTATCACCGCCGGTGAGTGGACAATTGCGATTGATGCCCATCTGGAGGCCGCCCGAGCCGCCGGCCGGGATGGAGCTGGCGGTGATCTCGAGTCCGAACTTGGCGGCGTCGCCGTTACGGCGGACGACCTGGACGGGCGAGTTCTCGATGACGTCGTTGGTGGAGACGCGCCGCAGCCAGCTGCGAATGCGGTAGTGAGTGGCGCTGAGGCGTTCCTCGAAGGCGATGAACTCGTACCACTCCTCGTCGGAGTAGACCGGTCCGCCGTCCTCGTAGCCGTAGAGCCACTTGCCGCCGTGGGCGGGGCTGCCGGGCAGCAGTGTTTCGGTCTTGCCCGGCCAGGGGCTGTCCGGCCCGGCCATGATGTTCCACTGGTCGTCGATGGTCTGGATGTGCCGCTGGTAGCCGCCGAAGATCAGCTTGTGGGAGCGGCCGCCGGTGTAGCTGCCGACGCAGTTTCCGTCGGTGAAGCCGTTCTCGAACTTCATGAGCACGCGGTACCAGACCTTCTCGTAGCCGCCGCCGACCCGGCTGTAGCGGACGGTATGCTCCCAGCCGTCGCTGCCGTCGGTGGCCCAGACGCGGACGGCGCGGCCGAATACCGGGTCGGTCACGATCTCGGCGCGGCGCGCGCCTGCGGGCCCGTTGACCACCGGAGTGCTCGCCGCGTCGTGGGCGGTCGGACCGGAGCCCATGTGGAAGCCGGTGCCGACCAGGTCTGCCGTGCTGCCGAAGCGCTGCCAGTCCTCGCCGTTGATCAGCGCACCCGGATTGTTGGCCAGCAGCGGGCGCGTGACCGAGTACTGCTGCGGGAACGAGCCGGACGGCGGCGCGCTGACGCTGACCGTGGATGTGTCCGCGTGGCCCGAGGCGGTGTGCCGGCCGATGACCTCGTACGTCCCAGCGGCCGAAGGCGCCGTGTAGAACCCGCTGGACGTGATGGTCCCCGCCGTGGCGGACCAGCTGACGGTGACGCTGCCGGTCGAGCCATCGCTCATCGTGGCTGTGGCCGAGAAGGACTGCGCGGTGCCGCCGACCAGCGAGGCGCTGTTCGGGGTCACGTACACCGCGACGACCGTGGCGGCGGGAGCGCTGAGGCTGATCGTGGCGGTGTCGGCGAGGCCGGACGCCGCGTGCGTCGCGACGACGCGGTAGCTGCCGGCGCTCGTGCCGGCCGTGTACTGACCGCTGCCACTGATCGTGCCGCCCGTCGCGCTCCAGGCGACCGTCACGGCGCTGCTGCTGCCGTCGCTCATCTGGCCGCTCGCCACGAACTGCTGCGTCGCGCCCGTCTGCAGCGACGCGCTCGCCGGCGTGACGGCCACGCCGACCAGCGTCGGCGCCTGCTGGCTCACCGTCACGGTGGCGGTGTCGGCGAGGCCGGACGCCGCGTGCGTCGCGATGACGCGGTAGCTGCCGGCGCTCGTGCCGGCCGTGTACAGACCGCTGCCGCTGATCGTGCCGCCCGTCGCGCTCCAGGCGACCGTCACGGCGCTGCTGCTGCCGTCGCTCATCTGGCCGCTCGCCGCGAACTGCTGCGTCGCGCCCGTCTGCAGCGACGCGCTCGCGGGCGTCACCGTCACGCCGACCAGGGTGGGCGCCGGCACGTTGATCGTGACGGCGGCGGTGTCGGCCAAACCGGACGCCGCATGCGTCGCGACGACCTGGTACAGGCCGCCCGTGGCGCCCGCCGTGTACAGCCCGGTGGCGGAGATGGTGCCACCCGTCGAGCTCCAGGCAATGCTCACGCTCGTGGTCGACCCGTCGCTCATGCGGCCCGTGGCGGCGAACTGCTGTGTGCCGCCGGTCGCCAGCGCGACGGCGGGCGGCGCGATCTCGACGTCGACCAGCGTGGGGGCGGGTGGGGTACCGGACACGCGCACCAGCGACGTATCGGCCAGACCTGTGAGCGTGTGACGGGCGATGACCCGGTACACGCCGGCGTTCGCGTCGGCCACGTAGTGCCCGTCGCCGTCCACCGTACCTCCCGTCGAGCTCCAGGCCACCGCGACGGCGCCGGAGGTGCCATCCTCCATGTAGCCGGTGACCGAGTAGTCCACGGCCGCGCCCGGCTGTACGGCCGCAGAGTCGGGCAGGACCCGCACGGCCACGACCGGCGCGGAAGGCGGCGGCGGCGGCGTGGTGCCGCCGCTGGTCTGCGGCGAGAGCACGCTCTCACCGCACGCCGCGGCGGCGGCCAGGATCGCGAAGAGGATGAGGGCGAGGAGCACGCCACCCGGCTCGGGGGTGCTACGGATGCGTCGAGGTATGGACATCGCCGTGCCTGCTGCTGGGCCAGGTTGTTCGGCCGGCCACGGCGGATTACGAAGAAGCCGCCGCGCTCGACCGGTCTCGTCGACTCGCTGGCGGCCTGGCGGGCGTGGCGGATCCCTGCGGACCCGCGGTAGCTCCATGGCTCTGCGCCCCCGTCTTTCGAGCGGGTTCGCTCTGAGCAGCGAACTGCCTGCGTCCCTGTGCGGCATATGCTCCGCTCCGTCGGGACGGACCGGGCGGAGCGGCAACGGGGGTGCCAGCACCGAAGTGCTTTCGCTGCAACGAGATACCGCTGAGGCCCCCGCCGGCGTCGCGAAAGATCTGCCCGATCGACGCACCTTTTTGCCGGCACGGAGGCACGAAAAAGCCCCGACCGCTGTCGCGGCCGGGGCTGTCCCGTCAGTGCGCCCGATAGGATTCGAACCTATGACCTCTGCCTCCGGAGGGCAGCGCTCTATCCAGCTGAGCTACGGGCGCGTATCGGGAAGCGAATAAGCCGAGTTCTGTGACGGCACTCCCGTGGGCGTGCCGCGCGGATCATTTCTCTTGGCCGGCGATCGCTCGCCGGCTCCAGCAGCCTACCCGGAACTGATGACGGCGCGGGCCGCGCCTCGTCCCTGTTTGGCCTTGCTCCGGGTGGGGTTTGCCGTGCCGCCCCTGTTGCCAGGAGGCGCGGTGGGCTCTTACCCCACCGTTTCACCCTTGCCTGTGCCCGAAGGCCATCGGCGGTCTGCTCTCTGTTGCACTGTCCGTCGTCTCGCGACGCCCGGCCGTTAGCCGGCACCCTGCCCTGCGGAGCTCGGACTTTCCTCGACCGGCGCATGACCGGCCGCGATCCACACTCGCTTCCCATATTGTGAAACAGCGGCTGGAACGGCGAGGGGCCGGTCCGGCGGTGCCGGCCGGCCCCTCAGTGCGCCCGGGAAGATTCGAACTCCCGACCTTCTGATCCGTAGTCAGACGCTCTATCCAGCTGAGCTACGGGCGCGTCCCCTCCGAAACGTACGGCCCTGCGAGCGGGTCGCAGAGCCGTGGTCCGGAGGCCTAAGGGTAGCGGCGCGAGCGGGCGCGGTCAAGGCTGCGGCGACGGGCGTCACGGACGTCACGGACGTCACGGACGCAACCGCCGTCACGGACGTAACCTCGCAAACCGCGGTGGTGTCCACGGCAGTGACGGCAGTGACGGCAGTGACGGCAGTGACGTCCGTTATGTCAGTGACGTCCGTTGCCTAGTTGGGCTCCGAGATCTTCTCGACGGTCTTTTCGACCTCGCGCTCGTCGCTGGACTGCAGGGCCAGGTCGGCCTGGGCGATCATGCCGACGACCTCGCGGTCGCCGTTGACGACCGGGATGCGGCGCACCTGCCGCTCCTGCATGAGGCTCATGACGCGGTCCGAGTCGTCGTCCTCCCCGACCGTGGCCAGGTCGCCGCGGCTCATCACCTCGCCCACCTCGCAGCCGCTGCCGTGGCCCTCGGCCACGTGCTTGATGGCGATGTCGCGATCGGTGACGATGCCGATCAGGCGTCGGCTGTCGTTGCTCTCGACCACGGGCAGCGCGCCCACGTTGCGGTCACGCATGAGCGTGGCGGCGCGCTCCAGCGTGTCGTTCTCGGTCACGCATTCGGGGTCGCGGGTCATCAGCTCTCGAGCCTTCATGATATCGCCTCCAATCCGTTGAGATCGCTGCGTTTACGGTGCGCATCCAAGCGCAAGCCACGTGCCGGGTACGGCAGGACCGAGCTCACCCGAAGATCTGGCGTCGCTTGAACGTGAGGTACAGGTAGGCGGTGGTCGGGATCAGCAGAACGGAGCCGGCGGCGAAGGCGATGAGCAGGAGGCGCAGGGTGACGGCGGGGGCCGCTGCCTGTTGGATGGTGAGCGCGTCGGCGATGAGGAAGGGCGCGAGGGCGTGGGCCCACCCGACCAGGACCAGCGCGACCTGGAGTGCGGCGAGGGCTGTGGCGATGCGGAACCGGCGCGCGAGCAGGCCACCGATGGCGCCGAGTGCGGCGGCGCCGGTGGCGAGGTGCAGCAGCACCGATGTGGTGCCGCGGGTCAGGCCGGTCCAGACGTGCGGCGCCCAGCGGCTGGCCGCGAGCAGGACGATCCCGGCCAGCACGCCGACCACCAGCGCGGCCGCGAGCGCGCGTGCGCGGAAGTCCTCCTTCAGGGCGGGCTCGTCGGCTTCCAGCGTGAGATAGGTCGCGGCGAGAAAGGCGAACTGCGCCAGCGCGAACAGTCCGACCAGCAACGGGAACGGGCCGAGCCATGGCCTGACGAAGCCGCTGGTCACGACGCCGTCCTGCAGCGTGATGCCAGGCATTGACACGGCGCCGATGACGACGCCCAGCAGGACGGGCGTGAATACGCTGCTGATCGCGAAGATGCGGCCCCAGCGCTGCTGCACCGAGTCGCGCTCCGAGTCGTACTTCCGGAACACGAACGACGAGCCGCGCAGCACGATGCCGAGCAGCATCAGCGTGACCGGGATGTGCAGCGCGGTCATGATCGCCGCGAACGCGGGCGGGAAGGCGGTGAACAGGATCACCACGGCGGCGATGAGCCAGACGTGGTTGGCCTCCCAGATCGGACCGATCGCGTCGGCCACGATCTCGCGCTGTCGCGCGGCGCGGGGGCCGGACGCGAGCAGATCCCACACGCCGCCGCCGTAGTCCGCGCCGCCGAGCAGCGCGTAGACGACCAGGGCGGCGACCAGCAGCAGCGCGCAGGCGAGGGCGGCGCTCATCGCACGTCCTCCGCCGGCGGCACGCCCGGCATCGGGAACTGGGGGCTGCGCAGCACCTGTCGCCGCACCAGCGCGACGACGATCACCGAGAGCACGATGTAGAGCAGCGTGAACGTGGTGAACGGCACGATCAGCCCGGGCATGGGCGTGACGGCCTCGGCGGTGCGCATGACGTCGTAGATGATCCACGGCTGCCGGCCGACCTCGGTCACGACCCAGCCGGCCTGGATGGCGATGAACGGCAGCGGCCCGCACAGCACGAGCACCCACCACAGCCGTCTCGATTCGGGCAGACCGCGTCGGCGCCAGGCCAGCCAGGCGGCCCACAGCGTGACGCCGATCAGCAGCGTGCCGATGCCGACCATGATCTGGAAGGCGAGGTGCGTGATCAGGACCGGCGGCCGCAGCTCCCGCGGCACTTCGTTCAGACCCATGATCACCGCGTCCGGGTCGTGCTCGGCGAGCAGGCTGAGCCCGCACGGGATGCGGATCGCGTAGCGCGTCTCACCGGCGACTTCGTCGGGGATTCCACCGATGACCAGCGACGCGCACGCCTCCGTCTCCCAGTGCGCTTCCATCGCCGCCAGCTTGATCGGCTGGTGCTCGGCGACGGCGCGCGCGGTCAGGTCGCCGCTGATCGGCTGTGCCAGCGCGGCCGCCCCGCCGATCATCAGCGCGATGCCGAGCGCCAGCCGGTGGAACCGGTTGGTCGGATCGCGCAGCAGCATGAACGCATGGATCGCCGCCGCGCCGAACGCCGTCGCCATGTACGCGGCGATCAGCATGTGGATCGAGTTGGGGATCCAGAACGGGTTCAGCATCGCCGCGATCGGGTCGATCAGCTCCGGCCCGTCCGGCCCGACCGTGAAGCCACGCGGCGCGTTCATCCAGCCGTTGACGGCCAGCACGAACACGGCGGACGCCGCGCCGCTGATCGCGACGGCCACGCCGGACAGCCAGTGCGCGAGCGGCGAGACGCGGTCCCAGCCATACAGGTAGATGCCGAGGAAGATCGCCTCGGTGAAGAACGCGAAGCCCTCGAGCGAGAAGGGCATGCCGATGATCGCGCCCGCGTACTCCATGAAGCCCGGCCAGAGCAGGCCCAGCTCGAAGGAGAGGACGGTGCCGGACACCGCGCCGACTGCGAAGAAGATGGCCACGCCGCGCGCCCACGCCCTGGTGATCTCGCGGTAGACCGGGTCGCGCGTGCGCAGCCACGCCGCCTCCGTGATCACCATGAGCAGCGGCATGCCGATGCCGATCGCCGCGAACACGATGTGGAACGCGAGCGACAGCGCCATCTGCGAGCGCGCGGCGAGCAGGTCGGTCATCGGCGGCGTGGCGCCGAAGGCGTAGGCACAGGCGAAGGCGCAGGCCCAGGTACAGGCACAGACGCAGGCGCAGGCAAAGACAAAGGCGCAGGGCCCGCCGTGCTGTCCGGGGTCCCCCGCCCTGCCGTCATGCAGGCCTCTGTGCCTGTGCCTGTGCCTGCGTCAGTACGCCGCGAAGCCCGTCAGGTCCTGGCCCAGGATGAGGCCGTGGATGTCGTGCGTGCCCTCGTAGGTGTAGACGGACTCGAGGTTGGCCATGTGCCGCATGGCGCTGTACTCGACCAGGATGCCGTTGGCGCCGAGCAGCCGCCGCGCCTCGCGGGCGATGTCGGTGGCCATGCTGACGTTGGCGCGCTTGGCCAGGCTGACCTGCTGGGGGCGCATGCTGCCCTCGTCCTTGAGACGGCCCAGGCGCAGGTTGAGCAGCTGCCCCTGCGTGATGGACGTCAGCATGTCGGCCAGGCGCGTCTGCTGGATCTGCGTCGCCGCGATCGGCTCGCCGTCGAACTGCACGCGGTTCTTGGAGTAGCTGAGCGCCTCGTCGAAGCAGGCCATCGCCGCGCCGACCGCGCCCCAGGCGATGCCGTAGCGCGCCTGCGTCAGGCACATCAGCGGGCTCTTGAGGCCGCCGGTCTCCGGCAGCAGCGCCTCCGGCCCGACGCGCACGTCCTGCAGCACGAGTTCGCTGGTGTCGGACGCGAGCAGCGACAGCTTGCCCTTCTGGTCCTTCGCGCTGAAGCCCTTGGCGTCCGTCGGCACGATGAAGCCCTTGATCGACTTCGCGTCCTCATAGTCGCCCGTCTTGGCCCAGACGATGGCGATGTCGGCGGTGGAGCCGTTGGTGATCCACATCTTGGCGCCGTTCAGCACCCAGCCGTCGCCGTCCTTCTTGGCCATCGTGCGCATGCCACCCGGGTTGGAGCCGAAGTCCGGCTCCGTCAGGCCGAAGCAGCCGATGACATCGCCCGCCGCCATCTTCGGCAGGTACTCCTTCTTCTGCTCCTCCGTACCGTAGGCATGGATCGGGTACATGCACAGCGCGCCCTGCACGGACGCGAAGCTGCGGATGCCGGAGTCGCCGCGCTCCAGCTCCTGCATGATCAGGCCGTAGGCGACGTTGTTCAGGCCGGCGCAGCCATACTCCTCCGGCAGGTTCGCGCCGTAGACGCCGAGTTCGGCCATCTGCGGGATGAGCTGCTTCGGGAAGCGCCGCTCGATGTACGCCTCCTCGATGATCGGCATGAGGTTGTCGTCGACCCAGCCGCGCACGGTGTCGCGGATCATGCGCTCCTCCTCGGAGAGCATGGAGTCGGTGTCGAAATAGTCGATGCCCGTGAATGCGTTCATTTTCTCTCTGATGCCCTGTGGAGTTCGGGCCGGAAGCTATGGGAGGGCGGGTGGGGGCGCGAGGGCTGGCGGCGGGGGGCGCTCGCTGCGCTCGCGGGGACGCGCACTGTGTGCGCGGGGACGGCGGCTGCGCCGCCGGGGACGCTCACTTCGTTCGCGGGGACGCTCGCTTCGCTCGCGGGGACGGCACGCGAGGATGTCGGCGCGGGCGTCCTCCCGCACAGCAAGACAGCAGGGGAAACCACGATGCAGAAGGTCGAGCCATGCGGGCCTGGTGGCCGAGTCGTCGACGTAGGTGTGGAACACCATCGCCGCCGCCGCCGATCTCGAAACCGTCCCAGGAGCGGATTCGAGATCCCGGCGGCGCAGCCGCCGTCCCCGCGAGCGAAAGCGAGCGCCCCCGGCGGCGCAGCCGCCGTCCCCGCGAGCGAAGTGAGCGTCCCGCGAGCGCCAGCGAGCCCTTCACCCCATCGCGCGCACGACCGCGTCGGCGTACGACTGGGTGGTGCCCTTGCCGCCCAGGTCGGGCGTGGTCTCGTCGCGCGCCTGCACGACCTGCTTCACGGCCTCGCGGATGCGCGTGCCGGCGTCGGTCTGGCCGAGGTGGTCCAGCATCATGGCGGCGGAGAGGATCTGGCTGGTGGGGTTGGCGATGCCCTTGCCGGCGATGTCGGGCGCGGAGCCGTGCACTGGCTCGAACATGGACGCGTCGGTGCCGATATTGCCGCCCGGCGCCATGCCCAGGCCGCCGACCAGGCCGGCCATGAGGTCGCTCAGGATGTCGCCGAACATGTTCTCCATGACCAGCACGTCGAAGTCGTGCGGCTTGAGCACGAGCTGCATGGCGGTCGCGTCGATGATGCGGTCCTCGAACGCGACGCGACCCTGGTACTCCTTGGCGAGCTGCCGGCCGACCTCGAGGAAGAGGCCCTGCGTGTACTTCAGGATGTTGGCCTTGTGCGCCAGCGTGACCTTCTTCCGGCCGTGCGACAGCGCGTATTCGAACGCGTAGCGGACGATGCGTTCGGCGCCGAAGCGGGTGATGATCATGACCGACTCGGCGGCGGCCTTGGGGTCGTCGCCCATGCCGATGTAGTGCTCGACGCCGACGTAGAGCCCTTCGGTGTTCTCGCGGATCAGCACCAGGTCGATGTCCTCGTAGCGCCCGCCCGGCGCCAGCGTCACGGCCGGCCGCACGTTGGCGTAGAGGTCGAACTCCTTGCGCAGCGCGACGTTGATCGAGCGGAAGCCGACGCCGACCGGCGTGGTGAGCGGGCCCTTCAGGCAGACCTTGTTGCGGCGGATCGAGTCGAGCGTCTCGTCGGGCAGCGGCGAGTTGCGGTCCTCGATGGCGGCCAGGCCCGCCAGCTGGCGGTCCCATTCGACGTCGGCGCCCGAGGCGGCGACGACCTTGGTGGTGGCGTCGGTGATGCCCGGTCCGATGCCGTCGCCGGGGATCAGGGTTACGGTCGGCATGATCTATCTCGGCTGGTGTGCTCTCGTACGAAGGTGCGCCGTCGCGTCAGCGCAGGAAGCGCTCATTGTAGCGATGATCGGTGTAGCGTTCACCCCACTGCACCAGGTCCTCCAGGCGCGTCGGTCGCCGCGTCCCCTCCTGCAAGGCCCGACCCAGCAGCGCGGCGCCGCGGTCCATGCGCACGTCGGTGGCCTCCTCGCGGGTGAGCAGCGCGCGCGCGACCTCGGTATCGTCGCCGATCACGGTCACGACGCGGACGCCGGCGACGCCGTCGAAGCGGTCGAACAGCTCGCGGGTGGCGGGCGTGGCGAGGTAGATGAACGGGCCGACGCGCACCCAGAGCGAGCCGCCGCGCCGGATCTGGTCGTCGTCCTGGCGGAAGCGGACCTGCACCACGTTGCCGCGCAGCTCGACCGAGACGGGCTCGCTGCCGCTGGCGCGGTAGATGGAATCGACCTGCGCCTCGGTCGGCATCGCGCCGCCCGTTTGCGGCTCGCAGGCGGCGCTCGCGATGGCGCAGAGCACGACCAGGCATGCGGCACGCGCGCGCATGGCGATCGCCGCGGGGCGCGCCATCGCGGCGGCGGGGCGCGCCGGCGTCGGCGCGGAACGATCGAACATGGTGCGTCTCCTCAGCCTGCGGGCGCGACCATCGCGGCGACCGCCTGTGCGGCAGTGCCGATCACGACCTCGTCGCCCGCCGCGCCGCGCTCGCCCGCGACGATGCCGTGCCAGAGCACGCGACCGCCGACGGTGTCGATGATGACGGCAGCGACCTCCACCCTGCCCTGCTCTCCGGGCACGGTCGACTGCACGTAGCCCGCTGCGTACGGCAACACCGCGTAGCGCGCGTCGACCAGCGCGCCCATGCGGCGCAGATCGCCGTAGAGCGGGTCGTAGATGCGCTCCACGTCCGGCTGCCGCAGCTGCGCGACGGACAGCGAGCGCGGCCGGATCTGCATCCACGGCGCACGCGTCAGCGCGCGCTCGAGCTGCGCCGGGAAGACCCAATTCACGCCGGGTGAGCGGTCGGCCAGATTGGCCGCGAGTGCCTCGTCCAGGCCGACGGGCACGCCGCCCGGCCCCGGCTGCGCCGGCAGCACCATGACGGACAGGCCGGCCAGGTTCGGCACCGCGCGCTGCGGCTCGTCCGCCGTCGGCAGCTCCTTCGGGCCGCACGCGGCGACGAGCAGGCCGAGGCCGACACCAAGGCGAAGGCCGAGGACGCGCCCTCGGCTCTGCCTCAGTCTCCGCCTTTCGTCGAGCGAAATGCTCACAGCAGATGTCCTCCGTCCACCGGTATGACCACGCCCGTGATGTGTCTGGCCTGCTCGGAGCAGAGGAATGCGACCACGTGTGCCACGTCGCGCGGATCACCCAGCCGGCCGAGCACGCTGCGCTCGCGCGCCTTGTCCAGCAGCTCCGTCGGCACCGTGTCGGTCAGCCGCGTGGTGCGGATGTAGCCCGGCGCGACCGCGTTGACGTTGACGTTGGACGGCCCCAGCTCGACCGCGGCAGATCGCGTCAGCCCGAGCAGCCCCGCCTTGGACGCGGCATAGTTCGCCACACCGAACTCGCTGCGGATGGCGTGGATCGAGCTGACGTTGACGATCTTGCCGTCCTGCTGCCGGCGAAAGAACGGCGCCGACGTGCGGATCATGTTGTAGGCGCCGGTCAGGTTCGTGTCCACCACGTCGCGCCACTGGTCGTCGGTCATGCGCCAGAGCGCGCGGTCCCGCGCGATGCCGGCGTTGTTGACCAGGATGTGCAAGCCGCCCAGCGCCTCGACCGCGTCCGCGACGAAGCGCTCCACCTCGCGGCGGTCGCGCACGTCGCACGCTTCACAGAAGACGTTGACCTCCAGCTCGCGCAGCCGCTTGGCCGTGCGCAGCGCCTCCCCTTCCGTCGCCTCGTCGTCGCCGTACCAGTTGAAGGCGATGTGCGTTCCGTGGCTGGCCAGTTCCAGCGCGATCGCGCGGCCGATGCCGGTGGCCGCGCCCGTGACCACGGCAACGCGGCCGCGCAGGTCCTGGTACGGCCTCAGCTCCTGCGGCTGCGTCTCCTCCGTGACCTCGCCCAGCAGCTGCCGCAGCGCCTCGTCCATGCCGCCCGACGCCACCGCGGCGGTGCTGCCCTGTTCCGCCGGTGCAACCTTGCCCGGCCCGCGCGACGAGACGTCCCGCTCGGGCGGCTGTTCGGGTGCGTCGTCTGGACGGAGGGGCAAGGCGTGGCTCCCGAGCGGGGCGGTTCTGGCGGGTGGCGAGCCGAACTCCGCGCCCGCGGCGGGAGAATGCCGCGCGCGCGGAGGCGATGTCAAGAAGTCGTGGGCTTGGGGCGTTGGGCTTTGGGCGTTGGGCGTTGGCCCTTGGGCGTTGGACGATCCCGGTGGGCCGACGTCTGCGGCCTGCGGCGTGCTGCGGTGGCTGATCAGGCGTCAGCGCCGGTCGCGGCCCTCACGGCAGACGCCAACGGCCAAAGCCCAAAGCCAAAAGCCCAAAGCCAAAAGCCCAAAGCCGGCGTTACCGCTCGGTTGCCGTCTTCCTCGTGGCGAAGCTGTGCTTGATGTTGTGGCCCTCGACCATGTAGACCACGTCCTCGGCGATGTTGGTGGCGAGGTCGGCGATGCGCTCGAGGTTGCGCGAGACCAGCAGCATGTCCATGCCGGGGCCGATGCGGCGCGGGTCCTCCATCATGTGCGTGAGCAGGATGCGGAACACGCTCTCGTGGAGTTCGTCGACGCGGTCGTCACGCTGGCCGATCTCGCGCGCGAGCTGGCTGTCCCGGCGCACGAAGGAGTCGAGCGCGTCGTTCAGCATGGCGGAGGCGAGGCGCACCATCTCCTCGATCTCGGGCGGCGGCGGCATCGGCGTGGCGTCCGCCAGGTACTGTACCGCGGTGGCGATGTTGACCGCGTGATCGCCCACGCGCTCCAGGTCGTTGGCGATCTTGAGCGCCATGACGATCAGCCGCAGGTCGCGCGCGACGGGCGCCTGCAGCGCGAGCAGGTGCGTGACCAGCTCGTCGATCTCGATCTCGAGGTCGTCGATCTCGTCGTCGGCGTCGATGGCCTCCGCGGCCTGCGCGGTATCGCGCGCCAGCAGCGCCTGGATCGACAGCTGCACGGCCGCCTCGGCCTTGTTGGCCATCAGGACCAGGCGCGCCTTGAGCCGGTCCAGCTCCTCCTCGAAGTGGCGCGGCTGCTTCATCCGAACCTGCCGGTCACGTAGGCCTCCGTCCGCTCCACGCGGGGATTGGTGAAGATCACGTCGGTCGCGCCGTACTCGATCATCTCGCCCATGTACATGAACGCGGTGTAGTCCGACACGCGCGCGGCCTGCTGCATGTTGTGGGTGACGATGGCGACGGTGTACGTCTCCTTCAGTTCCCAGATCAGGTCCTCGATCTTCTGCGTGGCGAGCGGGTCCAGCGCCGAAGTCGGCTCGTCCATGAGCAGGATCTCAGGGTCGACCGCCAGCGCGCGCGCGATGCAGAGCCGCTGCTGCTGCCCGCCGGACAGACCCAGCGCGCTCTCGTCCAGGCGGTCCTTCACCTCGTCCCACAGCGCGGCGCTCTTCAGCGACCGCTCGACGATGTCCGACAGCGAACCGTCGTAGCCGTTGATGCGCGGGCCGAACGCGACGTTGTCGTAGATCGACTTGGGGAACGCGTTCGGCTTCTGGAACACCATGCCGATGCGGCGGCGCACCTCGACGGGGTCGACGGAGTCGCCGTACAGGTCCACGCCGTGGAACAGCACCCGGCCGTCGATGCGCGCGGCCGGGATCAGGTCGTTCATGCGGTTGAAGCAGCGCAGCAGCGTGCTCTTGCCGCAGCCGGACGGGCCGATGAAGGCCACGACCTGGTTGGCCGGGATCTTCATGGTCACGTCGTTGACCGCGCGCTTCTCGCCGTAGAAGACGGACAGGTCGTCGGTCTGCAGCGCGGCAGCGCCCTCCGGCACGTCGATGACGCGATCGGCCACGGTCTGGCCCGCCCGATCGGTGCTGCTGCGCTGCGTGGTGGTCATTTCCATGGTGCGGCTATCCTTCGTTGCGGCGCTGGAAGTAGTTGCGCAGCAGGATCGCGATCAGGTTCATGCTCAACAATACCGCGAGCAGCACGATGATGCCCGCGGCGGCCAGGGCATGGAACTCGGGTTGCGGCCGGGACACCCAGTCGAAGATCTGGATCGGCAGCACCGTGAACTGGTCCAGCACGCCCTGCGGCTTGAAGCTGACGAAGCCGACGGCGCCGATCATGATCAGCGGCGCGGTCTCGCCGATGGCGCGGGACAGGGCCAGGATCGTACCCGTCAGGATGCCGGGCATGGCGGCGGGCAGCACGTGGTGTCGCGTGGTCTGCCAGCGCGTGGCGCCCAGCGCGTAGGCGCCCAGCCGGTACGAGTTGGGCACCGCGCGGATGGCCTCCTGCGCGGCGATCACGATCACGGGCAGGATCAGCAGCACCAGCGTCAGCGCGCCCGCCATGATGCTGCGTCCCAGCGCGAACGCGCGCACGAACACGGCCAGGCCGAGGATGCCGTAGACGATGGACGGCACACCCGCCAGGTTGGCGATGTTGGTCTGGATGATGGTGCGCAGGCGATTGCGCGGCGCGTATTCCTCGAGCCAGATCGCGGTCGCGACGCCGAGCGGGAACGAGACCACGGCCGTGATGGCGATGATCCACAGCGAGCCGAGCAGCGCGGGCAGGATGCCGGCGCGGCTGGCGAAGCGGGACGGGAAGCTGGTGATGAAGTCTGCGGACAGCGATTCCGAGCCGTCGGTCCACACGTCGTAGAGCAGCACGACCAGCAGCACCAGCGCGACCAGCGTGGCGGCGATCAGCACGCCCTTCATCACGCTGCCGAAGACCTTGCGTCGCCAGCGCTTCCCCTCGTCGCGGCGCGCGCCCTTGAGCCCGCGCGCCTCGGCGCTCGCGCCGCCGCGCTCGTCGGCCGACTCGCGTCGTTCGCGCGCGTTCATTCGTACACCTCGCGGAACCGCTTCAGCACGATGTTGCTGAGGATGTTCATCGCCAGCGTGATCGCGAACAGCGTGAGGCCGACGGCGAAAATGGTCTGGTACTCCACCGTACCGTGCGGCGCCTCGCCCAGGCTGACCTGCACGATGTAGGCGGTCATGGTCTGGATGCTCTCCAGCGGGTTCAGCGTCAGGTTCGGCGTGCCGCCCGCCGCGATGGTGACCGCCATGGTCTCACCGATCGCGCGGGAGATGGCCAGGATGAAGCTGGCGATGATGCCGGACAGCGCGGCGGGCACGACGGATCGCGTGGCCGTCTCGAACTTGGTCGCGCCCAGCGCGTAGGCGCCCGCGCGCAGCGAGCGCGGCACGGCGCTCATCGCGTCCTCCGACAGCGACGACACCATCGGCACGATCATGATGCCGACCACGATGCTGGCGCTGAGCGCGTTGAACACGTCGGTCTGCGGCCAGATGTCGCGCAGGATCGGCGTGACGAACGTGAGCGCGAAGTAGCCGTAGACCACGGTCGGGATGCCGGCCAGCACCTCGAGCGCGGGCTTGATGATGCGGCGCACGCGCGGGTGGGCGTACTCGGCCAGGTAGATCGCGCTGGCGAGTCCGATCGGCAGCGCGACCAGCGCCGCGCCCGCGGCGACCAGGAACGAGCCGGCCAGCAGCGGCAGCACGCCGAAGCTCTGCGGCTGGAACAGCGGCGCCCAGCGCGTGCCGCCCAGGAACGCGATCGGCGAGATCTCGGCGAAGAAGCCGAGCGACTCGAAGAGCAGCACGGCCACGATGCCGACCGTGGTCAGGATCGTCACGCCGCTGCACAGGAACAGCAGGATGCCGATCGCCCGCTCCTGCCTGTGCGCGCGGCCGGACGCGCGCAGCGACGGCGGCGGCCGCTCCTCGGCCGCGGCGCGGCGCGCGCGCGTTTCCGAATCCACCGCCTCGCTGCGGCCGGCGACCGCCGGCGCCGGGGACGCGGGCGACTGGGGCAGCACGTCGTGCGCGCGATCGGACGGCGCGGCCGCGGCGTCGTCGGGCTCCGCGGCCGGTCGGCCGTCCGGCGGCCGCGACTCCTGCCGCCGGACGTCGTCCCGATCGTTCATGTCGTCAGGCTTCGGCACTCGGCGCCGGCGCGTCGAGGAGCTGCATCTCGTTGGTGTAGGTCGAGTCGGCCAGCGGGATGTAGCCGACCTCGCGCACCAGCTGCCCCGCGTTCTCGAGGTAGAACTCGACGAACGCACGCACCTCCGGCCGGTCCAGCGCGGAGCGCGCGACGTAGATGAAGATCGGGCGGGACAGCGGCGCGTACTCGCCGGTCTGGATGGTCTGCGGGTCCGGACGCACGCAGCCGCTGCCGTCGTCCACGCCCAGCAGCTTCAGCCGGTCCTGGTTCTCCTCGTAGTAGGCGAAGCCGAAGTAGCCGAGCGAGCCCTGGCTGCCCTCGACGCCCTGCACCAGCACGTTGTCGTCCTCGGACGCGGTGTAGTCGGCGCGGCTGGCGTCCTCCTCACCCATGACGGCCTCGGTGAAGTAGTCGAAGGTACCGGAGTTGGTGCCGGGGCCGTAGAGCTGGATCTCGGTGTCCGGCAGTCCCTGCCGCACGTCGGACCAGCGGCGCACGGTGCTGCCCGGCTCCCAGATACTGCGCAGCTCCTCCACCGTCAGGCACTCCACCGCCGTGTTGCCGGGGTTGGTGATCACCGAGATGCCGTCGTAGGCCACGCGCAGCTCGACCGGATCCACTCCGGCGGTGCGGCACTGCTCGAGCTCGCTCTCCTTGATCGGACGCGACGCGTTGCTGATCGCGGTCTCGCCCGCGCAGAAGCGCTTGAAGCCGCCGCCGGTGCCCGACACGCCGACGGTCACGCGCACGTCCGCGCCGTGCTCGATCATGAACTCCTCGGCCACGGCCTCCGTGATCGGGAAGACCGTGCTGGACCCGTCGATCGCGATCGAGCCGCTCAGCCCCTCACCGTCACCGGCCGAACCGGCGTCGCCACCACCGCATGCGGCCAGGGCGAGCGCCAGGGGCGCCGCGACCGCGAGATACGCATAGCGCTTCATGGAGATCTCCTCAGAAGTAGACGTTCAGCTGCGCGCGCACCGAGTTCGCGCTGCCGACACCGCCGCCGACCGCGAACAGCTCGTAGTCCGGCTGCAGCGCAAACAGGTCCCAGTTCAGCATGAACCGGTTGCGGCCGTGGAAGTAGACGTTGATGCCCGGCGTGAGCAGGATGCCCGCGTCGTCGTCCAGCTCGGTGTTCGGATCGCCCCAGCTGAGCCGCACCAGCGGCTCGATGCCCTCGATGCGGGTGCGGCCCGTTGGCGCGAACCACGTCAGGATGCCCTGCGCGCCCATCATCCGCTCGTCGAGCAGGATGTTGTCGCCGATCATGAACTCGGCCATCAGGTTCAGCCCCGGATGGCGGAACCCGCCCCACAGCACGTCGGCCTCGAAGGCGGTGCCGCTGAGCGACTCGTTCGGGTCCAACGGGTCGACCGTCTCCCGGTGTGACACCGCTGCGCCGATCTCGAACGGCACCGCCGAGGAGGGACGCAGGTTCAGGCGCCCCGCGTACGACTTGGCGTCGTTCTCGTCCCGCTCGTCCGCGCCCGTGCCGTTGAACACGCCGACCGCGTAGTCGACCGGACCCAGCGCGCCATGCACCTGCGCGCCGATCTCGCGGCTCAGGTACAGGTTCTCGTCCAGCAGCGCGTGGTGCTCGGCCATCACGTCCGCGCCCCGCAGCCGCACGCCGCGTTCGATCGGGAAGATGCGCGACGAGCTGAACAGCTCCAGCCGGCTGAACGGCTTCTTGAACTGGCCCGCCTGCACCCGGAAGGATGGGTGGAAGCCGAGGTCGATCCAGGCGTCCTTCACCGCCAGCGATCCCTGCGCGAAGTCGGCTTCCACCATGCCCTCGATCCAGCCGTCGATCTCGACCTCGGCGCCCAGCCGGACCCGCCGCGTCTCGAAGGTCGAGTACGGCTCGCCGTCGATCGTCGTCGTGTTGAACTGGAATTGGCCGCGTCCCGTCAGCCACAGCTTGACCGGCCCCGTCGTGTCGACCGCGACCTGCGCGGCCGCGGCCTGTGCGTCCAGCAGCAGCAGAAGAGCCGCCATGACCCCGAATGCCACGCGTCTCATCGCGTATTTCGCTCCGGAATGTAGAGGACCCGCATCACGGACGGTTCTAGATATCGTCCCGACGCGTCCACGGCGCGTCACCGCCGCGTAACGGCGATGTAACGGCCGTTACATCCGGCCCGATTCCGATGACGGGGTCGCTACAGTCGCTCGAGGATGAACGACGGCGTCCAGCGCGCCAGCATGGAGGAGAGCATGGTGAAGGTGCCGGTCACGAGCAGGATGCCGACCAGGATCAGCAGCGCGCCGCTGACGCGTTCGACCCAGGGGATCCAGCGACGGAAGCGGCGGAACGCGGTGAGGAACCGATCGAGCAGCAGCGCGGCCGCCAGGAAGGGCACGGCCAGGCCCAGCGAGTAGACGGAGAGCAGGCCGATGCCCGCGCCGATCGAATCGCTGGTGGCGGCGAGGGTGAGGATGCCGCCGAGCACGGGGCCGATGCAGGGGGTCCAGCCGGCGCCGAACGCGACGCCGACCAGCGCGGAGCCGGCGTAGCCGGCGGGCCGGTTGGAGAACTGGTAGCGCCATTCGCGGCTGGCGGCGGCGAAGCGGAACGCGCCGATCATGTACAGCCCGAACAGGATCAGCAGCACGCCGCCCACGCGCTGCACCCAGTCGCCGTAGTACTGCAGCGCGGCGCCGATGAAGGTGGCGGACGCGCCGAGCGCGATGAAGACGGCGGAGAAGCCGAGCACGAACATGCCGCCGTGGGTGAGCACCGCGCGGCGCTGGGCCAGGCGCGCCTGCCGGTCGCGGTCCTCGACGGTCAGTTCGTCGAGGGTCATGCCGGTCAGGAATGTGGCGTAGCTGGGGATCAGCGGCAGCACGCACGGCGACAGGAAGCTGAGCAGCCCAGCGGTGAATGCGACGGCGAGGCCGAGGGCCTGTTCTTCCATGCTATCCGTACGATGCGTGTGTCGAAGTCGGGTGCGGCGCGTCAGCGCTGGCCGGCGGGCAGCAGCACGCGAACGGTGGTACCGCGGCCGAGCCTGCTGTCGGCCTCGACGGCGCCGCCCATGGACTCGACCAGGTGCTTGACGATGGAGAGTCCGAGGCCGGTACCCCCTTCCGCGCGCGAACGTGCCGGGTCCACACGATAGAACCGTTCGAAGATGCGGGGCAACGCGTCGCCGGGGATGCCGGCGCCGGTGTCGCTGACCTCGACGGCCAGCATGTCCGGCCGGGCTCCATCACCATTGCGTGCGCCGGCGGGCGCGACGGACACGCGGATGCGGCCGTCGCGCGGCGTGTAGCGCAGCGCGTTGTCGAACAGGTTGGAGAAGACCTGCCGCAGAGCGGAGGGGTCCGCCAGCGCGGCCGCGTCGGCGTCGCCCTGCACCTCGAAGCGCACGCCGCCGCGCTCGGCGCGCGAGGCGAAATCGCCCCACGTCTCGGCGGCCAGCTCCGCGACCTGCACGATCCGGCCGTCCGGTTCCCAGCGGCCGGACTCGAGACGGGACAGGTCGAGCAGGTCGTCGATGATGCGCTGCAGCCGGTCGGCGTTGCTGTGGATGGTCTCCAGGAACTGCCGCCGCATGGGCTCGGGCAGGTCGTCCGACAGCAGCGTCTCGGCGTAACCACGGATGGAGGTGAGCGGCGTCTTCAGCTCGTGGGACGCATTCGCCACGAAGTCGCGCCGCACGCTCTCCAGCCGGCGCAGCTGCGTCAGGTCGGCAACGGCGACCACGGAGCCGGCCGGCTGACCGTCGACCTCGAGGGGGCGGGCCGTGACGACCAGCGTGCGGTCCTCGAAGGCGACCTCCCGCGCGGCGAGGGCGCCGTGGCCTGCCGCTTCCAGGAGGGCCACGCGCAGCTCGGGGCTGCGCACGACCGTCTCGACGGTGCGCCCCTCCGCATCGGCTGGCAGCGAGAGCAGCCGCCGCGCGGCCGGGTTGGCGCGCAGCAGCCTGCGGTCCCGTGAAACGTGGACGATCCCTTCGGAGACCGCGCCGATCAGCAGGTCCAGCTCGGCGCGCTCGCGGGCGATGCCGTGCAGGTGTGACGCCCACTCCCCCGCGTCGCGCTCCAGCGCCTCCCCCAGCGCGCGGGCTTCGGTCAGCCAGTAGCCGGGCGTCGTGTCGCCGGCCTGGCCGCCGACCGCCGCGCGCAGCCGGTCGAACGCACCGGCCACGGCGCGGCCGAGCAGGATGCCGAGCACGGAGAGCGCGAGCAGGATGAACGCGCCGCGCACGAGCAGCACCGTCCGGACGGAGCGCTCGAGCTCGCGCGCGTCGGCCGGCGAGAGCGCGACGCCGAACGCGCCGGCGATGCCGTCGCCAATGCCGTCGATCAGGATGCCGAGCAGCAGAGCCCCGCTGCCCGCGACGGCCAGGAAGAGGAGCAGGCGGAGCCCTACGCCACGACCCATCCGGTCAGTGCGCGGAGGCCGCGCTCCGGAAGCGGTAGCCGAAGCCGCGCGCCGTCTCGATCAGGCCACCGGCCTGGCCGAGCTTGGTGCGCAGTCGCTGGATGTGCATGTCCACGGTACGGGTCTCGATGTCGACGTGTACGTCCCAGGCCGTGCGCAGCAGCTCCTTCCGGCTCTGCACGCGGCCGCGCCGCTCCATCAGCACCGTCAGCAGGCGGTACTCGGTGGGCGTCAGCACGATCTCCTCCCCATCCACCGCCACGCGCTTGGCGTCCAGGTCCACCTCCACCGGGCCCACCCGCAAGTGCTTGCCGGTGCCCGCGACCGCGGGCGCCCGCACGCGCCGCAGCACCGCGCCCACGCGCAGCACCAGCTCCTGCGGGCTGAACGGCTTGGTCAGGTAGTCGTCCGCACCCAGCTCCAGACCCTTGATGCGGTCCGACTCCTCGCGCCGCGCGGTCAGCAGGATCACCGGCACGTCCTCCAGCCCCTGCTTGCGCCGGATCTCGCCCAGCACCTCATAGCCCGACATCTGTGGCAGCATGAGATCCAGCACGATCAGGTCGGGCCGCTCGTGGGCGGCGGTCTCCAAGGCCTCCGCGCCCGACGTGGCCGTGCTGACCCGATAGCCTTCGCGCGTCAGGTGATACGCCACCAGCGCCGCGATGTCGCGCTCGTCCTCGACGACGAGCACACGATTGCTCGAGGCTCCCTTTTCGCTCACCGTCCCGAACTCCTCGCCACGGGGGGCGCGATGAGATCCACCGCGTCGGGCGGAAACGTGTGTAGCCGCGGTCAATCGACGGTCATCGAGTGGTAACGGCAAGGTAACACGGGCTTGGGGCTTGGGGCTTGGGGCTTGGGGCTTGGGGCTTGGGGCGTTCCGGCCTCGCGGTGCTTCTTCGGCCATCGCGTTGCTAGCCGGCATGCCCGGGGGCTGGCGCGTCCTCCTCGTCGGCGCGGGTGAGGTGGCGATCGATCAGATCGAGCAGGACGCCCTCCTTCACGCCGACGCCTGGTACCAGGAGCTGCGTCGCGTTCGCAAGACTCGCGACCTCGTGATAGACGATCGACGCGGGCAGGATCACGTCAGCCCGGTCGTCGCGGAGGGCCAGCGCGCCGCGCCGCTCGGCAACGCTCAGGCCGCCCAGGCGGCGGGACCAGCTGGCCAGCATCGCCGTACTGAGCCGGGCGACACCGCGCGCATCCACGGGCGCGTCGGCGAGCTCGGCCAGGGTTTCGATGTTGCCACCCGTCGCGATCAGGCCGGCCACGCCGCGGCCCGCGGTCCGGCCGTCGATGCCCAGCCCGCGCACCCGCTCGGTGATGCGGGCCCGGTAGTCAGGGACGTCCGCTGGTTCCGCACCCAGCTCCTCCAGCAGGCGGACCGTGCCGATGGGCGCCGACTCCGACCAGTGGATGCGGTGCCGGTCGAGCAGCGACAGTTCGAGCGAGCCGCCGCCCAGGTCCATCAGCAGCCACTGCCGTTCGCCGAGATCGACCCTGCTGGCCACCGCGCGCCAGACCAGCCTGGCTTCCTCGCGCCCGTCGATGGGTTCCAGCCGCAGGCCCGACGCTGCGTGGATACGCTCGACCAGTTCCGCACCGTTGCGGCTCTCCCTCACCGCGCTGGTGGCGACCGCCCGCCACGCCGAGACACCGACGGCGTCGCCCCTCCGTCGGAAGCGCGTCATCGCCTCGACCGTGGCGGCCATGCCCGCTTCGACCAGCAGACCGGCGTCCCCTTCGCGGTGGCCCAGTCGCACGGGTACGCGCTCGTAGTCCAGTTCGCGCCAGTCATCACGGTCGCGGAACTCGGCCGCCAGGTAGCGGATCGAGTTCGAACCCATGTCCACCGCCGCAACGCGCAACGGGAACGACCTGGAGTCGGTTCGGATCACCTCGGGCTTCTCCTCGATCAGCGTTTCCCCGGGTCGAACGCAAAGGCACCCGGCCCTTGGGACCGGGTGCCCGCTCCGATCCTCGGACGGTCGGACGGCCGCTACAGAACTTCCTAGTTCACGGCGGTGGAAGTCCAGCCCGCGTACCAGGGCGTGCCGGTCGGTGCGACCGCGCCCAGGTAGGTGGCACTGGTGTCGAAGAAGCCGTCGTTCGGCGGCGTCGAGGCCGGCGTGGTCAGCGCGGGGCCACCCGCGACCGGCATGAAGTTCGGCGCGGTGCGGTTGTACGGATCCGTCAGGATCGCGCCGCCCGGGTTGACCACCACGTTGGTCCACAGCGCCGCACAGGCCGACTCCTCGATGGGGGCGTCCGTGTCGCCGTCGTAGGTGCTGCCGTTGTCGGCCAGGATCGCGCCGTTCATGACGAACTCGCCCGTGGTGCACTGCGTGAACGTGGCGGTGTTGTCGATGTCCAGCCCGGTCTCGAAGCCCATCACGATGAAGTTGTGCAGCTCGCCCGCCGCGCCGCGCCGGTAGTGGATGCCGCGCGTGCTCTCGCCGGCCGTACCGGCCGTGGTGCCCTTGCCGACCAGCGTGACGTTGAAGAGCGTCGGATTCACGCGCGGCGTGGCGTCGTTGTCGGTCTCGTTGTTGTCGACCTCGAAGCCGGTGTCCGCATCGTTCGGGTTCTGCTGCGCGATCCAGAACTGACCCTTGCCTTGCCAGCCGCAGCAGTAGTCGAACGAATCGTCCGACGCGTTGGTGACCAGCAGGTGGCTGGCGTTGACCGTGCCGCCGAACCACTCGACGCCGTCGTCCAGCCCGGCGTTGACCTGGATGTGGTGCAGTTCGGTACCGCTGCCCACGCCGTTCAGCGTGAGGCCGTTCAGCTCGTTGCCGAACGAGACCTCGTAGCCGACGAACTCGATGCGCACGTACTGCATGCGGCCGCTGTCGTCGTCCAGGATGCTGCCGCCGTAGGAGCGGGCGATGCCCTCGGAGATGCAGGGCGGCGCACCGAGGTTACAGAGGGAGCGGCCGTTGATCATGATGCCGCCCCAGTCGCCCGCCGCGCGGCTGCCGACCGGGCGCTCCGAGGTGAAGACGATCGGGTCCTGCGCCGTGCCGTCGGCGAAGATCTGGCCGCCGCGCGCGACGAACAGCACGGTCGGCTGCACGTCGAAGTCGCCCCGGATCTCCGTGCCGGCCGGGATGTTCAGCACCGCGCCGCTGTCGACGGTGACCACGCCGGTCAGGGTGTAGATCGTGTCGGCCGACAGGGTGCGCGTGCCGGAGATCGTGCCGGACAGCGTCGCGAACGGGTTGGCGGCCGCGATGTTGAAGAACACCTCGTCGCTGGGCGCCGACTGCTCGCTGCCCCGCACCGCCACCACGCGGTACTCGTAGTCGACGCCGGCCATGACGTCGGCGTCCGTGTGCGTGGTGCCGGTCACGCTGCTCGCGATCGCGCCGTAGGCCGCGTTGTCGGCGCTGCGCTGCACGATGTAGCGGGTGGCGCCGCTGACCGCGTTCCAGGTCACGATGGCATCGCCGTTGGCCTCGGCAACGGCCACGCCGGTCGGGCGGTTCAGCGTCTGGACGTTCGTGCCGTTGTCGTCGTCGTCACCACAGGCCAGCGCGCCCGCGCCGATCAGCGCGACGAGCAGCGCGTTTCCGAACAGATGTCGGACGGACTTCATTCGTTCCTCTCGGTTCGATGAGATTCTACTGTCCCGCGGCGGCCTGGCCGTCGCGGGGTTCCCGGGGTCGGCCGCGCCTCAGTCGGCGCCGACACCCCAGCTGATGCCGAGCGATACCGACGTGCCGGGTGCGTAGCGCCGCAGCAGCTGGTCGCCCTGCGTGAATTCGACGTCGTCGTCCAGCACGTTCTCGGCGGAGAGCTTGAGCGACCACGCGTCGGCCAGCGGCTGCAGCAGCACGATGTCCAGGACGCCGCGCGCTTCCTCGTGGATGTTGGGCAGCCCGCCCGCGCCGATGCTGCTGATGCGCTCGCCGAAGCGGTTGTACAGCGCGCTCACGGTGGTGCCCCAGTCCGGCTGCAGGTACGTCAGGCCGAGATTGACCACGTAGGGCGACTGGCCCTGCAGCGGCCGGTCCTCGTCGGCGAAGCTGGCCGTGACCTGCGTGCCGCCCGGCGCGATGGTCGCCGTCTCCGGCATGTCCACGTCGGACTCGACCAGCGTGAAGTTGCCGTTCACGCTGAGCGTGCGGAGCGGATCGCCGATGAAGCCGAGCCCGGTGCGGATCTCCAGTTCGCCGCCGTAGTTGGTCGCCTGGCTGGCGTTGATCCAGCTCTGCACCGACTCGTTGGCGGTGAAGAGCACCTGCTCGATGGGCTGGTCGAACACCTTGTAGAAGCCGCTGACCGCGACGGTCGCGTCCAGCGACGGGAACCACTCCCAGCGCAGGTCGTAGTTCCGGATCGCGGTGCGCTCGAGCAGCGAGTTGCCGACCGTCAGGTAGCCGCCGGCGTAGTCGGCGTACTGGAAGGGCGCCAGCTCGCGGAACTGCGGCCGCGCCAGCGTGCGCGACACGCCCAGCCGCACGTTCATCGCGTCGCTCAGCAGGTACGTCACATTGAGCGCGGGCAGCACGTCGGTGTTGTCCAGCGAGGCCGATTCGAGCTGGAAGCCGGAGCTGCCGAAGAGGTCGATCGGGTCGACCTGCTGGTCGGTGGTCTCGACGCGCGCGCCGGTCAGGATGCGCAGGCGCGAGACCGGCTCGAAGTCGACCCTGCCGTAGCCCGCGAAAATCGACTGCTCGGCCCGGTAGTTGTCGCCGGGGAACGTGGCCTCGGCGATCTCGAAGCCGTCCGCGGGCCGGATGTTGGCGTCCGCGAAGATCCGGTTCGGTCCGAGCGAGCGGACGCCCGTCCCGACCGTGCCGCGCTGCAGGTAGCGGAAGCGGCGCGTGTAGACCTCGCGGTCGCGGATGTCGGCGGAACCACCGATGCGCACCGTGGCCGGCCGGTCGATCAGGCTGAGCGGCACCGACACGTCCAGCGCGCCGCCCCAGCCGAACTCCTCCAGATCCTGGTGCAGGATGCTGCCGCTCTGGACGAAGTTCTCCCACAGGTACTCGCTGCCCACGCGGCGGTAGAGCAGGTCGCGCGTGTTGGGCTCGTAGCGGCTGGCCGTGCGCACGTCCGCGCGCCAGTCGACGCGCACGTCGTTCAGCGCCTCCAGCGTGTGCTCGCCGCGCAACTGTCCGGAGAGCAGGTCCTGGCCGACGTAGCGCAGGCGATGCGCGCGCAGCGTGTCCTGCGCGTCGAAGTTGTAGCCCTCGAGCACGCGCGCCTCGTCGTCGGCGATGCGGTTGTAGACCGCCGACGCGGTGAAGCCGTGGTTCCCGGTCGGCTCGAAGCTGGCCTGGAACATCCCGCCCGCGTTGACCGAGTGCGTGGTGCGGTGCCCCACGTAGTCAGCCTCGAAGTCGTCCGCGCCGCTGAGCGACTGCGCGCTCACCACGCGCTCCAGCTCGTTCGGCCGGTTGTCCCAGCCGTTGGAGTAGTTCAGCGTGGCCAGCACGCCGAGCGGCCGCTCGTCGTAGCCCAGCAGCCAGCGGTTGCCGGCGACCACGCTGGCCGACCCGCTGATCGGCAGCTCCTCCGCGGTGCCGCCGAACGTGTCGCTGAACGACTCGCCCAGCAGCTCCAGGTCGTTGGGGGAGTAGACGCTCGGCGAAACCGGCACGTCGCGCCGGATCGCGGCCGGCAGGTCGCGCGTGCCGTCGTCGAAGCCGAGGAAGTCCAGGTCGCCGCCCGGCGCGGTCAGACCCGCCGCAAACGTCGCCTCGCTGTCGTAGCCCAGTGAGCCGCTGATCCTGAAGAGCGGCTGCGTCGGGTAACTGCGGGTGCGGATCTGCACCAGGCCGCCGGCGTAGTCGCCCGGCTGGTCAGGCGAGTAGGTCTTGGCCGTGACGACGCTCTCGAGGAAGCCGGACGGGATCAGGTCCAGCGGCACGACCTTGCGATCCGGCTCGGGGGAGGCCAGCGGCGCGCCGTTCAGCGTGGCATTGCCGTAGCGCTCGCCCAGGCCGCGCACGTACACGTACTTGCCGCTCACCACCGAAACGCCCGGCGAGCGCGCGACCACCGCCGCCGCGTCGCCATCCGCGGAGCGCGAGATCTGCTCGGCGCCGATCGCGTCCGCCACCACCGCCGACTCGCGCCGCTGGCTCTGCAGTGCGACCTGACTGCCCCCCTCGCGCCGCCCCTCGACCGTGAGCCCCTCGAGCTCGATAACCTGCGGCTCGATCATGATCGCCAGCGTGGTCGCCGCGCCCGCGCGCACCTCGATCGGCGAGACCGCGTCGGCGTAGCCGAGCATCGCGACCCCGACTTCGTGCGTGCCGGACGGGATGTCCGTCAGTGAGAAGCGGCCCTCCGCGCCCGTGACGGTGCCGCGGTTCAGACCCGGCAGGAAGACCTGCGCGCCGGCCACGCCCAGGTCGGTCTGCTGGTCCACGACGCGGCCGAGGATGCGTCCCGGCTGCTGGGCGGACAGCAGCGTCGGCAGGGCGAGGAGCGCGAGCAGCGACAGCAGCACGGCCAGCGTCCTGCCGGCGGCGCGGGGTGCGCGGGATCGTGACATGGGACCTTTCGCTGTATGGACGGCGCGTCACCCGGCGGGCGCGCGCTGAACTCTTCAGACGGGCGAAAGGTCACGACCGCGCGTCACGGCGACGGCGAGCGCGGGTCACGTGGGAGTAACGTGGAAGTAGTCGAGTGGTTACCGTCCTCACCGGATGCTGCGGATCGAATGCTGCACAGTGGATGGCGCGGGAGGCTGTCGACGGAGGACGAGCGCGTGGCGAAGCTGACACGGGACGAGCAGGCGTTTCTCGAGGAGTTCGAGCGGATGCTGAGGGAAGGCGGGCTGCACCCGGCCCTGGCGCTGCTCAACGAGCGGACGCCGCACCGCTTCACCGGCGTGTACCTCTTCGATCCGCCCATCGCCCGCAACGTGGGCCTGTTCGACCGGGAGAACCGGTCGCTCGAGATGCGCAACGACGCGCCGATGCGCGAGACCTACTGCTCGATCATGGGCGAGACCGGCCGGGCGTTCTGCACCGCCGACACGCTGCATGACGAACGTGTGGCGGACCATCCGGCGCGGGAGAGCGTGCAGTCGTACATGGGGACGCCGCTGCGGCGGGCGACGCGGGTCGGCGGCAGTTTGTGCCACTTCGACTTCGTGCCGCGCGAGCCCGCCGACGGCGACTACCCGATGCTGGACCAGGCGGCGCGCCTGATCGTGGACTGGCTGGACGGCAGCGACGCCTGGCCGGCGTCGCGGCGGGGTTAGGCCTCGAGCAGCAGCTTGCCGGCGGTCTGGCGGCCTTCGAGCAGCTGATGCGCGGTGCGCGCCTCGTCCAGCGGCAGCACCCGGTCGATGCGCACGTCCAGCTGGCCGCCCTCGATCCACGAGAACACGGGGGACGCGTGGTCGCGCACCGACTGCGCGTCGGGCATGTAGTCGCCCAGCCCCGGCCGGGTCAGGAACACCGAGCCCTGCCTGGCCAGCCGCTGCGGGTCCACCGGCGGGACCGGGCCGCTGGACTGGCCGAAGAGCACCAGAATGCCGCGGCGGGCCAGGCAGCGGAGGCTGCGGTCGAAGGTATCGCGCCCGACCGAGTCATAGACCGCGTGCACGCCCGCGCCGTCCGTGATCGACATCACGGCGTCCAGGAAGTCCTCCTCGGTGTAGCGCACCACGTGCTGCGCGCCCGCGCCGCGCACCAGCTCGGCCTTCTCCTCCGTCGAGCAGGTGCCGATCACGGTCGCGCCGCGCTTGATCGCCAGCTGCACCAGCAGGTGGCCCACGCCGCCGGCCGCCGCGTGTACCAGCACACGGTCGCCCTCGCGGATCGGGTAGGTCGCGGCCGACAGGTAGTGCGCGGTCATGCCCTGCACCATCACCGCGGCCGCCAGCTTGAGGTCCACGGCGGCCGGCACCTCGACCAGCTTCCACGCCGGCACGTTGACGTGCTCGGCGTAGGCGCCGGGCGACATCGCGAAGGCAACGCGCATCCCGGGCTGGACGCCCTCCACCTCCCGCCCCACCGCATCCACCTCGCCCGCGGCCTCCACCCCCGGCACGAACGGCGGCTCCTTGGGATACAGGCCGGTGCGGTGGTAGACGTCCACGTAGTTGACGCCTGCGTAGCGCACGCGCACGCGCACCTCCCCCGGTCCCGGCTCGTGCAGCGGCGAGTTGCGCACCTCGAGCACGCTCGGATCGCCCCACTGCTCGACCACCACCGCGCGCGTGGTCGGCCGGTCGACGTCGCTCTCGCGCCGCTGCCCCTGCCGCCGATCCTGCATGCCGCCGCTCACGCGACCGGCCTCGCGCCGAACGAGCGGCAGGCGTCGTGCGCCTCCGCGTCCGTCAGCGTGTGGTCCGTGGACTTGGCCAGCTCGAAGACGTGGCGGCACAGCGCCTCGTCGTCCGCGTCGTAGCCGTGCTCGTCCAGCCAGTAGCGCACGTTGCTCATGCCGCTCATGTGGCTGATCTCGATGCGCTGCCGCCGCCCGAAGAAGCCGGCCGGCACGCCGGAGTAGATGCGGTCGGCCAGCCAGTCGTCGCCCTTCTCGCGCGCCTTGATGATCGCCGCCGCGTGCACGCCCGTGCCCGTGCGGAACGCGTCCTCACCCATCACCGGATAATTGGCCGGCAGCGGCACGCCCGTGGCCCGCGCAACCGTCTCGCAGTACTCCGGCAGCTTCGACAGGTCGTAGTCGTGCAGGCCGAGCAGCTTGAGGTTGACCAGCAGCAGGTCCATCTCGGCGTTGCCGACGCGCTCGCCGATGCCCAGCGCCGTGCCGTGCACGCGATGCACGCCCTCCTCGATGGCGGCCAGGCAGTTGGGCACCGCCAGTCCACGGTCGCGGTGGCCGTGCCAGTCGATCTTCACGTCCTCCCCGCTCGGCTCGACGATCTCCCGCTTCACGAAGCGCACCAGCTGCCGCACGCCGTTGGGCGTGGCGTGGCCGACCGTGTCGGCCAGGCAGATGCGCGTGGCGCCGGCCTCGATCGCTGCCTTGTAGAGCGCCTTCAGCGTCTCCGGCGTCGCCCGCACCGTGTCCTCCGTCACGTACATGACGGGCAGGTTCTCCGACACCGCGAACTTCACCGCGTCCTCGGAGACCTCCAGCATGCGATCGAGCGTCCAGCCCTCCGCATACTGCCGGATCGGCGAGCTGCCGATGAACGTGCACGCCTCGATCGGGATGCCCGCCTCCTGCGACACGCGCGCGATCGGCTCGATGTCCGCGCGCACCGTGCGCGCCGCGCAGTTCGCGGCGATCGACAGCTTCGAGCGCACGATCTCCAGCGCCAGCGCGCGCACGTCCGCGACCGCGCGCGGGCCCGCGCCCGGCAGGCCGATATCGGCCGTGTGGATGCCCAGCTCGTCCATCAGGTGCAGGATGCGGATCTTGTCCTCGATCGAGGGATCCTGCACCGACGGCGACTGCAGGCCGTCGCGCAGCGTCTCGTCGTCCAGCTCGACGGGCGCGAGCGAGCCGTAGTCGAAGGCGTCGCCGGTGGTATTCCAGTCGTGGATGAGGTCCACTGGGCGTTGGCTTTGGGCGTTGGGCTTTGGTCTCCGGTCTCCAGTCTCCGGTCTCCAGCGACTCGGACCAGCGGTCCGATGACCAGAGACTCGTGACCGGAGACCGGTGACTGGTGACTCTATCCGCTCGTCACCACGGAGTCGTTCGTCACACTCAGACTGCCATTCACGCCGCGGATCTCGCAGCGGTCGCCGATCAGGCTGTGGTGCAGTTCGGCGTCCTCGATGGTGGTCTTCCGGCCGACGATGCAGTCGCGCAGCGTCGAATTGCGGATGACGGAGCCGCTCTCGATCGTCACGTTCGGACCTACGGTCGAGTTCTCGAGCGTGACGCCTTCCTCGATGCGGACCGGGTCCTCGTACTTCGAGGAGCTGCTGCCGTCGGGGCGGCGGCCGCGTCCGTTCTCGAGCAGGTGCTGGTTGGTCTCCAGCAGCGTTTCCGGCTTGCCGCAGTCGTACCAGCCGGCGACCTCGACCGTGCGGATCTTGGAGTCACGGTCGATCATGTACTGGAACGCGTCCGTCAGGTAGTACTCCTCGTCCGGGCTCTTGGGCCGCCCGAGCACGTGCTCGATGCCCTCGAACAGCAGCTTCCAGTCGCGGATGTAGTACAGGCCGATGTTGGCCAGCTTGGAGATGGGGTCGCGCGGCTTCTCGACGATGCGCTTCATGTAGCCCTCACCGTCGGTGACGACCACGCCGAACCGCTGGTAATCCTCGACCTCCTTGACCCACATGATGCCGGCCTCATCCTCCTTCAGGTTCTTTACGATGGAGAGGTCGGCGTCGAACAGCGTGTCGACGAACAGGATCAGCACGTCCTCGTCGATGTGCTCGCGGGCCAGGCCAACGGCGCCGGCGGTGCCGTCCTGGACCTTCTGCTCGATGTAGTGGGCCGTGAACTCCGGGTACTCGTCGGCGATGTACTGCTCGATCCTGTCGCCCAGGTAGCCGGTGATGAAGACGATCTCCTTCACGCCCAGGTCGCGCAGGTCGTCCAGGATGTAGCTCATGACCGGGCGGCCGGCGACGTGCAGCAGCGGCTTGGGCTCTACGTAGGTATGCGGCCGGAGGCGGGTGCCCTTGCCGGCCAGCGGGATGATGACCTTCACGTGCGCTCCTGGTACGGGTGCGTATGCATGACGGCGCGCCGCGGAACCGCCGCGCGGGCGGCGGGAGTATTGCAACCGGAACGACCGCCGACGATCATGGCGGCGGTCGGTGCGGCGGCGACCAGAATAGGCCGACGCACGCGGCGCGCCAAGCGCCGCGCCATCGTCCACCACCCGAGGATGGGGAACACACATGAACATCAGGCGCAACGCGTTCGCGCCGGTACTCATCGCGCTGGCGCTGCCGGCGTGCGCGACGGCGCAGCAGCCTGGGCAGCCGATGCCCGGCCATGCGATGGCCGGCATGCACGGCACGATGATCCACGTATCGGCCACCGGTTCGGCGGTGCGCGCGCCCGAGCAGGCCGTGGTCCGACTGGCCGTGGAGACGGCGGCGCCGTCCGCCCGCGAGGCCGCACGCCAGAACGCGGAGAAGATGGAGCGGCTGATCGCGGCGCTGCGCGGGATGGACATCCCGCGCGAGCGGATCCAGACCGTGGGCTACCACATGTTCCCCGAGTATCGCCCCAACGAGCAGCGCACGGAGCCGGAGATCATCGGCTACCGCGTGATGAACATGGTGGCCGTCACGGTGGACGGGCCGGAGCGCGCGGGCGCCGTGATCGACGCTTCGCTGGAGGCGGGCGCCAACCGCGTGGACGGGCTGGAGTTCCAGCTGCGCGACGTGGACGACGCGCGCCGCGAGGCGCTGCGTGATGCGATGCAGCGGGCCCGCGCCGAGGCCGAGGTGCTGGCCGCCGCGGCCGGCCTCACGCTGGGCGAGCCGGTCATGATCTCGTCGGCCATGGGCGGATGGCAGCCGCCCATGCCGATGATGGAGCGGATGGCCATGGGCGGGGACATGGCCACCCCGGTCGAGCCGGGCACGCTTCGCGTGCAGGCGATGGTCGAGGTGCACTACAGCACCTCCCGCTGAGATGGCCGCCGGCGTCTGGTCCGGACTGACGCACACCGCCGCGGCGACGCGGCCGGACCACGACGACCCGCGGCTGCGCGGGCGGACCTACGCCGTGCCCTTCGAGCACGTGTGGCAGGCCGCCCGCGCCCTCTGCGCCGGCGGACTCAAGCGCTGGACCCTGCTCGAGGAGGACGACCAGGAGGGCGTGCTGCGCGCGGAGTCAACGCTGCTGCTGCCGCGCCGCGTCTCCGACGTGACGGTGTTCATCCGGCTGGACCGCGACGCGCAGACCCGCGTCGACGCCCGCTCGGTCTCCCGCAGGGACGGCGGCGGCGACCTGGGCGCCAACGCGCGGCGGCTGCGCCGCTTCTTCAAGGCGCTGGACGCAGCGGCCGAGGCGGCGCGCGCCGAGCTGGCCGAGCGCCGCGCGGCGCGGCGCGGCGCCAGGACGGCCGGCGAGCACGCCGGCGCGTCGCGGGGCGGCTGACCGGCCCGCCGTGCGCTTCGTCGACTTCCACACGCATCCATACCTTCCCGAGCAGCTCGCGGTCGGCACGCGCGACTTCGTCACGTCGGTCTCGCCCGCAGTGCGCGAGCACGGCGACCGTCTGCGCGACGCCGCCTTCGTCGCCTCATTGCTGCGCGAGCAGGGCGTGCGGCACGCCGTCGTGCTGCCCGAGCACTGCCCGCAGACGTCGGGCAACGTGCGGACGGACTCGGTGCTGGAGCTTTGCGCGCGCGAGCCGGACTTCTTCCTGCCGTTCGCGTCCGTCGACCCGATCACCGATGCCGAGCCGGCACGGCTGCTGCGCGACTACATCGACCGCGGCGCGCGCGGGCTCAAGCTCTACCCGTCCTACCAGTTCTACTACCCGAACGACAGGGTCGCCTACCCGCTCTACGAGGTCTGCCAGCAGGCGCGCGTGCCCGTGCTGATGCACATCGGCAGCTCGGTGCTGCCGGGCACGCGCATCAAGTACTGCGACCCCGTCCGGCTGGACGATGTCGCCGTCGATTTCCCCGAACTGGACGTGGTGATGGCGCACGGCGGGCGCGGCTTCTGGTACGACCAGTGCGCGTTCCTGGCCATGCACCACGACCGCTTCTGGATCGATGTGGCCGGGCTGGTGCCGTCGCGGCTGCGCGACCACTTCCCCGACCTGGACCGGCTGGCGCACAAGATGGTCTTCGGCAGCGATTTCCCCGCCATGCCGAAGAGCCCGGGCGCCAACGCCCGCGCCATCGCCGGGCTCGGCCTGCCGGAGGACGCGCTGGACGCGCTGCTGAACGGCAACGCCGCCCGCCTGCTGGGGCTCGAGCCGTGAAGCGCGCCCGCGCGGCGGGGCTGCAGCCGTGAAGCGGCTGCTGCTCGGCGGCCTGGTCGTGCCTTGCGACGGCAGCGATCCCGCGCGGCGCGACGTGCTGCTGGACGGCGACCGCATCGCCGCCCTCGAGCCGGCCGGCTCCGAACGACTGGACGGTACCGACGCGGAACGCATCCACGCCACCGACCGCATCGTCCTGCCGGGGCTGGTGGATGCGCACGTGCACCCCGAGCTGATCCTGCTGCGCGGCCTGATGGAAGGCATGTCGCTGCACGACTGGGACGACTTCCACCTGCTGCACGACGCGCGCGACTGGCTGGCCAGCGACGAGGGACTCGAGACGATGCGCGTCGCGACGCGCGCGGCGCTGGCCGAGTCGCTGCTGGCCGGCGTGACCACGGTCGGCACCTACGGCCTGACGCAGGGCATGGACGCCGTCGCCGCCGAGTGCATGCACGAGCTGGGGCTGCGCGGCTGGACCACCGTGCGCGACGCCTCGTTCACGCCGCTGCCCGACGCGCTGCCGCGCCCGCACATGTACCGGCTGCACGCCGAGGAGGCGCTGACCGACGCGGAGCTGCGCGCGGCGGCCGGCGCGCACCAGCGCGGCGAGTGGCTGGTCATGCACGTCGCGGAGACGGAGACGCGCGTGCGCCTGACCCGCGAACGCTTCGGCACCTCACCGATCCGGCTGCTGGCGCGCTACGGCCTGCTCTCCCCGCGTGTGCTGCTGTCGCACGCCGTGCACCTGGAGGACGAGGAGGTGCGCATGATCGCCGACGCCGGCGCGCCCGTCGTCGCATCGCCCAGCGCGGAGATGAAGCTGGGCGACGGCATCGCGCCCGTGCGCGCACTGCTCGAGGCCGGTGCGACCGTCGCGCTGGGCACGGACGCGGCCGTCTGCAACAACGGCGCGGACCTGCTGCTGGAGGCGAGGCACCTGGGCCTGCTTCAGGGGCTGCGCGGCGCCGCCGGCCGGCTCTCGCCGCAGTCGCTGCTGGATGCCGCCACGCACGGGGGCGCCGTGGCGCTGGCGCGGCCGGGTGACGCGCCGGCCGGCCGCCTCGCCGTCGGGGCCGCTGCCGATCTCACGCTGCTGGACGCGCGGGCGCCTGCGCTGCAGCCATTGCTCGAGTCGCCGCGGCACGGCAACGTCGTGGCGAACGTCGTCTACAGCGCGACCGGTCGCGACTGCACGGACGTGATGGTCGCCGGCGAGTGGCGCGTGCGCGAGCGAAAGCTGCTTGGCCACGACCACGACGCGCTGGTGCGGGACTTGACGGTATGCGCGCACCGAATGCTGGAGCACAACCTGACCACGAGAGGATGACCGCCCTGCCCGCCGTTCCCCGGAAACTGCCCGTGCTGCCGCTGCGCAGCACCATCGTCTTCCCGAGCAACGTGGCAAGCCTGCAGATCGGCGTGCCCGAGAACCTGGAGACGCTGAACGAGCACCAGGACGACCCGCTGCTGGTCGCGCTGGTCGTGGCGCCCGGACAGCCGGACGAGCCGGTGGACCCCCGCTCGCTGTGCAAGATCGGCGTGATGGCGCGGCTCTCCGACCGGCTCTACATCCCGGGCGGCACCATCCAGATCACGGCGCACGGGATCCGCCGCATCCGCGTGGACCGGGTCACGCGCGACGGAGGCTTCGTCGGCAGCACCCGCGCGGTCGAGGAGCCCGACGCGGATCCGGACGTGGCGGGCGAGCTGATCGGCCGGATCCTCACCAACCTGGAGACGCTGGCCGCCGAGATAGAGCGGATCCCGCGTGAGGTGCCTGCGCTGCTGCGCATGAACGTCGCCTCTCCGGCCCGCTTCGCGGATCTGGTCGCAACACTCAGCAATTTCAGCGTGCCCGCCAAGGACCAGGTCGTCCAGGCGCTGTCGGTCGAGGCGCGCCTGAGCTTCCTGGTCGACGAGCTGGACGAGCAGGTGCATCGCCTGCGCGAGGTCGCGGGCGAGACCGCGGGCCCGGAAGAGGACGGTGTGCCCGCGGGCGAGCGCGCGACCGAGCTGCGCCGCCGCATCCGCGCGCTGCAGGCAGAGCTCGGCCAGGTGGACCCGGCCGAGCAGCAGGCCGTGGACCTGATCCGGCGCGCCGAGTCCGCCGAACTGCCGCCGCACGTGGTGAACCGCGCCCGCCTCGAGGTCGAGCGCATCCGCGCGGTCGGCGTCGAGAGTGCGGAGGCCGCGGAGATCCGCACCTACCTCGAGGCGCTGCTCGAGATGCCGTGGGCGCGCAGCGCCGCACGGCCGCCCGAGAAGCTGGATCTGAAGAAGGTACGCCGCGCGATGGACCGGTCGCTGCTCGGGCTGGACGAGCCGAAGGACCGGCTGCTCGACTACCTGGCGGTTGCGCGGCTGCGCGGCGACATGCGCGGCCCCGTCCCCTGCATCGTCGGACCGCCGGAGGTCGGCAAGACCACGCTCGCGCGTGCCATCGCCGAGGGGCTGGGCCGCGAGGTGGTCTGCATCGAGCTGGGCGGCAAGAGCGAGGCGCAGCTGATCGGCGAGCGACGCACCCGGCCCGGCTCCAGGCCAGGCCGCATCATGAGCGCGCTGCGCGAGGTCGGCACCCGCGACGCCGTGATCGTGCTCGAGGAGCTGGATCTGCTCGGCCTCGGCAACCCGGACGGCGACCCGATCGCCGCGATCGAGCAGGCCATCGCCTGGGGCGCGCGCGACGAGTTCGTCGACCGCTACCTGGACGTGCCGTTCGACCTGTCCAACGTCCTGTTCCTCGCCACCGCGCGCGACTACGGCCGCGTGCCCGGCGATCTGCGCGACCACGTCGTCGAGATCCGCCTCGCCGGCTACACGCCGGAGGAGAAGGTCGAGATCGCGCGGCGCAAGCTGCTGCCCGAACTGATCGCCGAGAACGGGCTCGAGCGCGGCGACGTCGCCTTCCCCGGCGAGGCGCTCTATTTCCTGGCGCGGGGCTACGCCCGCGACAGCGGCCTCGGCCTCATGCGGCGCGAATTGTCGACGCTGCTGCGCACGCGCGCTCGCGCCAAGGCGGAGGGTGACGCCGACCGGTGGAAGTTCGACCGCGAGCGCATCCAGGAGGTGCTGGGCGCGCCCCGCTACACCGCGACCGTCGCGGAGAGCGCACCCGAGGTGGGCGTCGTGACCGGCCTCGCGTGGACCGCGGCCGGCGGCGAGCTGATGTTCATCGAGGCGCTCAAGATGCCCGGCACCGGTCGGCTCCAGATCACCGGTTCACTGGGCGACGTGATGCGCGAGTCGGTCAACGCCGCGTACTCCTACGCCCGCAGCCGCGCCGACGCGCTGGGCATCGCGCCCGAGTCGTTCACGCGCCACGACGTGCACGTGCATTTCCCGGAAGCGGCCGTGCCCAAGGACGGACCGTCCGCGGGCATCGCGGTCACGCTCGCCATCGCGTCCACGCTGTCCGACCGCCCCGTGCGCCACGACGTGGCCATGACGGGGGAGGTCACGCTGCGCGGGAAGGTGCTGGACGTCGGCGGCATCAAGGAGAAGGTGCTGGCCGCCTATCGCGCAGGGCTGCGCCACGTGATCCTGCCCGCCGGCAACGAGCGCGACCTGCGCGAGGTGCCCGACGAGGTGCGCGAGCACATGCGCTTCAGCAAGGTCACCCGCCTGGACCAGGTGTTCCCGCTCGCGCTCAAGGACGGCGCCGAGCCGGAGGCGACGCCCGACCGCTGGCGCCGCGAGGGCCGCCGCCGCCCCGAAGTCGAGCGCGACGTTGCGAGCGGCCGCGAGACCGCGACGGAGAGCGGACCGACCGAGGCACCGCCCGAGGCCGCCTCCCCCGATGCGCGCGGCCCAGGCAACCGCCCCGGCGCACAGCCGGGCTCGCGCCCCGGCGATCGCCCCGGCCGCTCCCGCTGAGGCGACGGTCGGGCGCCAGCGGTCAGGAGCCACCGGTCCGCGGTCAGCCCTCAGCGGTCAGCCGTCGGCCTGGCTCACTGATCGCTGGCAGCTGGCAGTTCGATCAACTCGCCGCATCCGCGCCGATGCCGATCGGGTGATCCTTCGGCCGCGGCTCCAGCAGCTCGCCCTCACTGCGCGCGACGAAGCTGGCGCAGGTCAGGTCGCCCGTCACGTTGACTGCCGTGCGCATCATGTCGAGGATGCGATCCACGCCCCAGATCAGCGCGATGCCCACGCCGATCTCCTGCGGGCCCAGCCCGATGTCGGCCAGCACGCCGATCAGGATGACCAGGCCCGCGCTGGGCACGCCCGCCGCGCCGATCGACGCGAGCGTGGCCAGCAGCACGATCATGAGCTGGTCGCCCAGGCCGAGCGGCAGCCCGGCGATCTGCGCGATGAACATCGCGGCGACCGCCTGATAGAGGGCCGTGCCGTCCATGTTGATGGTGGCGCCCAGCGGCAGCACGAACGACGCGACCTCGTTGGACACGCCCAGGTCCTCCTCGGCGGTCTCCATGGTCACGGGCAGCGTGGCGTTGGAGCTGGACGTAGAGAACGCGACCAGCGGCGCCTCGGCGATGCGGCGGAAGAAGTCCAGCGGGTTCAGCTTGACCAGGAACCGGACCAGCAGCGCATACGTCCCGAACGCGTGCAGCAGCAGACCCACCACCACGGTCATCGAGTAGAACAGCAGCGACTTCAGCACGTCCAGCCCGAATTCCGCGATCACCACGGCCAGCAGTGCGAACACCGCGTACGGCGCCAGCTTCATGATCCAGTCGATCATGACCATGACCGCGTCGTTGACGCCGTGGAAGAAGCCGAGCACCGCGTCGCGCCGCTGCGGCGCGATCATGCTGACTGCCGCGCCGAAGATGATCGTGAAGACGATCAGCGGCAGCAGGCTGCCCTCGGCCGCCGACTGGATCGGGTTGGTCGGCACCATGTCCATCAGCACCTCGCGTACGCCGGGGCGCGCTTCGGCCAGCGCCAGGCTGCTCGCGGCCTCCTGCTCGTACTGCGCCGACAGCTGGTCGCGCGTGGTCGCTTCCACGCGCGAGCCCGGCACCACGATGTTGGACAGGATCAGGCCGATCGTGACCGCGATCGCGGTCGTGCCCAGGTAGAACAGCACCGTCTTGCCACCGATGCGGCCCAGCTTGCGGATGTCGCCCAGCGACGCCGTGCCGATCATCAGGCTGGCCACGACCAGCGGGATCACGATCATCGTGATCAGCCGGATGAAGATGGTGCCCACGGGCTCGATGGCCGCGAGCAGCGCCTTCAGCCACTCCAGGTCCAGCGCGTTGGCCAGGAGCCCGACGACGATGCCGAGCACCAGACCGATCAGGATCTTCTTCCAGAGCTGCATGCTCTTTCCGTCCTTGGGGTTGGGGCCGCCAAAGTGGCCGCGGTGCCGGGCCGGCGCAACAGATGGCGGCCGCACTCGTACGGGGCGGGGTGGCCGTGCTACCTTGCCGCACCGCCCGTACGGCCGCGGCCGTCCGTTCCAACACGAATCGACCCGATGATGATCCGTCGCACCGCACCGCTGCTGCTCGCCCTCACGCTGCCGCTCGCCCTCGCCTGCGACCGCGGCGACGGCGAGGGCGCGGCGGCCGGCGACGAGCGCGACGGGGCCGCCGCGCCGTGGCTGCGCACGCTCGTCTTCCTGCCGGAGGACGACGGCACCGAGGGCGGCCAGGGGCCGCTGCTCTTCGACTTCCGTACGGTGGAGGGACGACCCGTCTCCGAACACGTCGCACGCGGATGGATGCTCGACGAGGGAGGCTGGAGCCGCATGCTCGACCAGCAGTTGGAGAGTGCGCCGAACCGCGACCCGTGGCGCATCCTGCCCGCCGGCCCGCTGCGCGTCGTTGCCGGCATGGACGACGACCTGCAGGCGCTCGTGCTGCGCGATGCCGAGCCGCCGCTGCGCGTCGAGCCGGGGCCGTTCCTGGGCGAGTGGGTGCCGCCGGGCGGCGCCGAGGTGCGCGTGCGCGAGGCGGAACTGCTGCGCGGCGACCGCTCGCGCTCCGGCTGGCTGGTCGACGCCCGCTTCCCGCCGGCCGACGGCAGCGAGCGCAGCATGCCGCCGGCGCCGACGTCGGAGGAGCAGTCGGCGAGCGCGCCCGCCGGCCAGGTGGCGACCGCCCAGGCCGCGCCTGGACAGGGCCCGGCGCGGCAGGCCGCGACGGACACGGCGGCGGCGCGGGATTCGGCGGATGTGGCCGGCCAGACTGCCGCGCCGAACGCCGGACCCGCCACGCCGATCGGCCCGCCGCTGCCGCACCCCGACCGTCTGACGGGCGCGCTGGCCGGTCCCGAGGGACGCCTGTTCCTGATCGCGCAGGGCGCCGACGGCAGCATCGTCTGGATGTGGACCGACCAGGGCGAGCGCAGCTTCGCGCCGACCACCCTCGTCTCCGCGCCCGACGGCAGCATCCGCATCGGCGCGCGCCCCGTCGGCGCGGACGCCACCGGCACGCTGTCCGCCCGCCTCGAGGTGATCGGCCGCAACGCCGTCGGCCGCGGCGCGCTGCTGGGCGTGCAGGGCACCATCGAGGTCAACGGCGCGAGCGTGCCGGTGCGCGGGCTGGTGCGGGAGCCCGAATGATCTCGCCCCTCGCCGAGGCCGCGCTCACGGTCGGCTTCGGCGCGCTCGCCGGCGGTGTGACCAACGCCGTCGCGATCTGGATGCTGTTCCACCCGCGCGACCCGGTGCGGCTGTTCGGCCGACGGATCGGCTGGTTGCACGGCGCCATCCCCAAGAATCAGGCGCGCCTGGCGCGGGCGATGGGCCGCACGGTTGCGACGCAGCTGCTCACGGCCACGGACCTGGAGCGCATGCTCACGCAGCCGGACTTCCGCGCCGCGTTCCACGAGCGGCTGCGCGCCGCGCTGGACACGGTGCTGGACCAGCCGCGCCCGTCGCTGCGCGAACTGCTGCCCGCGCCGCTGGCCGGGGAGGCGGAGAAGCTGCTGCTCGCCGCGGCCGGCGAGGCCGCCACCCGCCTGGACGACTACCTGGCCGGGGAGGAGTTCCGCGATAGCGCACGCGGCGTGGCGAGCACCATCGCCGAGCGGATCCGCGACCGTCCGATCGAGGAACTGCTCACGCCCGAGCGCGAACGCGCGCTGGGCGAGCGCGTCGAGCGCTGGATCGCCGAGACCGTGGCCGGGCCCGGCTTCGAGACCGCGCTGCGCGAGAGCATCGACCGCATCGCGGAGCGCGTGCTGCGCGACGATCGCACTTTCCAGGACGTGCTGCCGGCCGGGCTGGTCGCGGCCGCCGAGCGCGGCATCGCCGCCTACCTGCCGCTGGTGCTCGAACGGCTCGGCCGCCTGCTGGACGAGCCCGACGCGCGGCGCCGACTCGAACAGGCGCTGCACGGTATCCTGGACCGCTTCATGAGCGACCTGCGCTTCCACCAGCGCATCGTCGCCGCCGTGCTGATCACGCCGGAAACGGTGGACCGCGTGCTGCGCGTCATCGAGGACGAAGGCGCCGAGCGGCTGTCCGAGCTGCTGCGCGAGGAGGAGGTGCGCGAGGCGATGGCGCGCGGCGTCAACGACGCCATCGTCGAGTTCCTCGGCCGCCCCGTCACGTCCGTGCTGGGCGCGCACGACGAGCCGGCGGTCATCGAGGCCAAGCACGCCGTCGCCGAGGCCGCGCTGCGCGTGGCGCGCCACGAGGCCACGCGCGAGTTCCTGATCGCCAAGCTCAGGGATGCGCTCGGCGCGGCGGAGCGGCGCACCTGGGGCGACCTGCTCGGCGCACTGCCGCCCGAGCGCATCGCCGACGCCATCGTCGCCGCCGCGCGCGATCCGCGCGCCCGCGACGTCTACGCCCGGGCGCTGGAGCGCGCCGCCCGCGCCGTCATGGACCGCCCCATCGGCCGGCCCGGCGCCCTGCTGCCCGACGACGCCGCCGACCGCATCGAGAACGCCGTCGCCGCCCCCATCTGGGACTGGACCACTGCGCAGGTCCCGCTGGTCGCCGCGCGCATCGACATCGCCTCACGCGTCGAGGAGAAGGTGCTGGAGTTCCCGCCGGAACGGCTGGAAGAACTCGTACGCGGCGTCACCGAACGCGAACTGGTCCTGATCATCCACCTCGGCTACGTCCTCGGCGCCATCGTGGGCCTCGCCCTCGTAGCCCTGCGATCCGTCCTGAACTAACCCGTCGCCGCAGTGGCGCAGTCAGTGGCGCAGTCGCCCCAGTTGCTCAGTTGCCGCAGTTGCTCAGTTGCCGCGGTTGCCGCAGTTGCCGCAGTTGCCGCAGTTCACCCCTCATACCGCTCCAGCCGCCGCCGCAGTTCGTCCGGGATCGGCATCGGCCGGCCCGCCGCGTAGTCGAACATGACCTGCGCGCTGCGGCCGCTCGCCACCGGCTCGCCGTCCCCGTCGCGCAGCTCGTAATCCATGTCGAAGCTGCTGCGGCCGAGTCGGGTGGTGCGCACGCCGACGCTCAGCGTGCCGGGGTAGAGGATGCGACGGTGGTAGGCGAGGGAGATCTCGCCGATGATGAAATCCAGCTCCGGCCGGCCCGCAACGGTGCGCCAGTACTCGCTGCGCGCCTCCTCGATGTAGACCAGCACGAGAGAGTGATGCGCGTGGCCCATCGCGTCGATGTCGCGGAAGCGCACGTCGACGGGATGACGGAAGCGGAACGCCGCCTCCTCACGGGCCATGCCCACCGGCTGGCTCAGCGGCGCTTCAGGTGCTCGGGACGATTGGTCAGGAAGCGGCGGTCCCTGTCGCGCTCCTTCCTGCGCAGCAGGTCAAGCGGCGTGAAATGCCTCTGCGTGCGGCTGCGCTCACTGCGCGTGGGCAGCACCCGATCCTCGCGGCCGGGCAGCCCCGGGAAGCCGAGCCCGACGTAGATGCCGAGGGCCAGCGCGGCCGCGCCGCCCAGGATGTACCAGATCATCGTCGTCCCTTCCGCTGTCTCTCTATTCGTCCGCTGGAGCCTGCGCACGTGCGCGCAGCTCGGCCACGCGCGCCAGCAGCGCCTCGTGTCGCACCGCGCCGCGCGCGGCGACCACACCCTCGATTCGCGGCCGCGACCGGTTCAGCGCCGGCCACTCGCCATGCAGGTTCGTCACCACGCCGCCCGCCTCGCGCACCAGCAGCGCGGCCGCGGCCACGTCCCACTCGCTCTTGCCGCCCAGGCTGACGAACGCATCCGCCACGCCCGCGGCGACGCCGCTCATCTTGTACGCGGTACTGCCCCTTCGGATCCTTCGCCACTCCGACGGCAGCCCGTCCAGCGCGCCCGAATCCATCTCGCTGCGGGACACCAGCACCGACGCGACGCGCTGCGGCCCGCCACCGTGCGCCGCGCCCGCCAGCGTGTAGCGGCCCCACGGCCCGCCCAGGAAGTTCTCCACCGTCTCCTCGGTCGGCAGCGCCGGCCCCTCGACACGGCGATGTCCCGCTCCCGATGCACCGCCCGCCCCCTGCGCCCGCACCTGCGCCTCTGCTTCTGCCTCTGCCTCCGCCTCGAAGTCGACGTCCCGCACGCCGATGCGCACACCGTACGCGCCCGCGCCGCGCACCGCCCAGTACAGCTCGCCCGTCAGCGCGTTGTGCAGCACACCCAGCGCCGCCTCCCCACGCTCGGCCAGGCCGACGCTGATCACACAGTCGGGATAGCCCGCCAGGAACGAGCGCGTGCCGTCGATCGGGTCGACGATCCAGACGCAGCTCCGCTCCAGCCGCTCGGCGTCGTCCTCCGTCTCCTCCGACAGCCAGCCGTACGACGGCCGCTCGCCCGTCAGCGTCTCGCGCAGTTCGCGGTCCACGGCCAGGTCCGCCTCGCTCACCGGCTGGTCGGGCGTCTTGTGCTCCACGCGCCCCGGATCGCCGAAGCCCGCGCGCACGTGCCGGCCCGCACGAACGGTAGCGCGGATGGCCAGCTCCAGGTCGGCCACACGGTCGCGCGGCTCGCTCACGATTCCGCCCCCGCCATCACGTCTCCACCGTCTGGATACGCTGCCGCGCCACCGCGAGCGCGCCCGTGATCACGGCGATGCTGATCGCGATCGAGATCGCGACGCCCGCGTAGACGCCGCCGGCACCCACCGCCTCCCCACGCGCGCTGCCCTCCAGGTAGCGATAGACCGGCCACGCCTGGATGGTGATCACACCCGCCAGGTAGCTGATCGACGCCATCATGAAGACCAGCCCGCCGAAGCCGGTGGCGATGTCCGCCGCGTTCTCCGTGCGGAAGCGCGGGAACACCGCGCCCAGCGCCAGCGCCATCGCGGTCACGACCAGCGTGGCCATCAGCACGGTCAGCAGCGACAGCCACATCATCAGTCCTTCCACGCGCAGCACGATGTTGGTTCCGATCGTGATCGCCAGCGCCACGATCAGCAGCGGCGCCGCGCCCATCCAGTACTTGGTCCACAGCAGCGAGCGCAGGTCGATCGGGGAGGAGCGTAGCAGCCAGAACATGCGCCCCTCCAGGCTCACCGCCGGGAACACGAAGCGCGCGGCGATCGCGGCCAGCACGAAGCCCACCAGCCCGATGTTCAGGAACGCGATCACGTTGACCAGCAGGAAGCCCACCTCCTCACCCTGGAACAGCGGCAGCACCTTCATGTTGTAGACGTAGATCACCAGCAGCACCGCGATCAGGATCAGCTGCGACCACTGCGTCGCATCGCGGAAGAAGGTGCGCACGTCCTTGGCCACGATCGCGCGCACCGAGGCGGGTGCGCCCGGCGTCAGCATCTCGGCGACGCCGCGTCGGCGATCCTCCGCGCGCGTCTGACCACCCTCCTGCGACCGGCTCAGACCCTCCAGGTACCAGCGCTCGTGCATCCACGCGCCGATCACGAAGAACGCCGCGGCCGTCGAGGCGAGCAGCAGCAGCGGGAAGAAGTCGGGCGTGGCGGCAAAGCTGGTCGTCATCGCGCGCGCCGCCCACTCGCTCGGCAGCCACGGCGCGCTCGGGTTGTCCAGCACCGCCACGAAGTCGACCAGGTTGCGGAAGCCCTCGGGCCGCGCCAGCTGCTCCGGCCGGAGCAGCCGGAACAGCAGCAGCACCCCGGCCGCGCCGATCAGCGCGATCAGCGCCAGCAGGTCGCGCGCTCTCCGCGCGGGGAACACGTTCACCAGCACCAGCGTGATCGCCGCGCCCAGCACGGTCGGGATCAGGAAGAACGCCGCCATCGCCGCCAGCGAAACGACCACGAACAGCGGCCCCGCGTCGTAGACGCGGCCGTAGGCGATCAGGACCGGCACCATCATCAGCGCGACCATCCACGACGAATGCGTCATCGTCTCGATCAGCCGCGCCGCGTAGACGCGTAGCCCATCCACCGGCGCGGCCACGACCAGGTCCAGATCCCTGGACAGAAAGAACGACGACAGCGCCGTGATCAGATTGGACAGCAGCAGCACCGACAGGAAACCGAGCAGGATCAGCCCGAGCAGCTTGGTCGCCAGCAGGTCGCCGATGCCCTCCGTGGCGCGGAAGTACTCCAGCATGCGGTGCACGATGCGGTAGAGCAGGAAGAAGAACAGCAGCCCCACCACGCCCAGCGTCACGGCCTTGGAGCCCTGCCTCGCCTCCCCCGTACGCCGCCGCCCGCGCAGCTTGGGCCCGAGCAGGTGCGCGATCGACGCCTGCCGCCCGCTCACGCCGGTCTCCGCAGCGCCTCGACCAGTTCGCTGACGCGCTCGCCGCCCGTCAGCTTGAGGAAGACCTGCTCCAGGTCCGCGCCGCCCGCGCTGGCCTCCGCACGCAGCTCGTCCATGGTGCCCGCCGCGGCGATGCGGCCGCCGCTCAGGATCGCGATGCGGTCGCACAGCGCCTCGGCCACCTCCAGCGTGTGCGTGGTCAGGAACACCGTGCCGCCCTGGTCGACGAACGTGCGCAGCAGCTCCTTGATCAGCCGCGCGCCCTTGGGATCCAGCCCGACCATCGGCTCGTCCACCACGATCAGCTCCGGCCGGTGCACCAGCGCCGAGCTGATGAGAAGCTTCTGCTTCATTCCGTGCGAGTACGACTCGATCACGGTGTCCTTCCACCGCTCCAGCTCGAACAGCTCGAGCAGTTCGTCCGCGCGCCGCTCCGCCTCCGCCCCCTCCTGCCCCCACAGCCCGTTCACGAAGCGCAGGAACTCGCCGCCGGTCAGCTTCTCGTACAGGAACGGCCGGTCGGGGATGAAGCCGATGCGCCGCTTGGCCGCCAGCGGCGCCCGCGCCATGTCGTCGCCGCCCACCACGATGCGGCCCGCCGTCGGGCGCAGCACCCCGACCAGCATGCGGATCGTCGTGGTCTTGCCCGCGCCATTCGGGCCCAGGAAGCCGAACAGCTCGCCGCGCGGCACGTGCAGGTCCAGCCCGTCCACGGCCACGAAATCGCCGTAGCGCTTGGTCACTCCCTGGAACTCGATCAAGCCGGTCCGTCCTGTTCCCGTGGCCGTTCCCCTGCCTGCGCCGGCTGGAGGTCGACGAAGTCGATCTCCAGGCGGCCGATCAGCCGCACCAGCTCGAGCTGCCGCACCAGGTCGCCGATCAGGAAGCGCAGGTGCGACGCGTCCGCCGGGTACTGGCCCAGCGTCGGGTCGACCGCGACCCAGCCGTCCAGCCAGACCTCCGGCCACGCGTGGTAGTAGAAGCGGCCGTTCACCGCTACCAGCCCGACCGCCGTGCGGGTCGGCAGGCCCAGCGCGCGCGCCAGCGCCACGTACAGCACCGTGTGCTCATTGCAGTCCCCGCGCCGCGCCTCCAGCACCTGCAGTGCGCTGGGCAGGCTCAGCGTGATCTCCTTGTCCAGCGCGCCATACACCCAGTCGTTGAGCAGCCGCGCGACCCGCGCCGGGTCCCGCTCCGCGCCCACGATCTCGCGCGCGGCCGCCAGGATGCGCGGGTCCTGCGACTGGATCAGCGGCGTAGCGGCGAGCTGCTCACCCGGCTCGCCGCCCGCCGTCCACGGCAGGGAGTACCCGGCGTGCAGTGCGCGCGGCGGCTCGACCCGCACCAGCAGGGTGTCGCCGCGCAGCGTCTGGCGCCCGCCGGCCAGGTCGAAGCCGGACAGCTCCACGCCGCGCAGCCGCACGCGCAAAGCATCGGTGCGCTGCACCTCGTCCAGGGGGACGTTGCTGGCGATGGCCGTGGATTCGATCAGCGCGCCATAGCCGCTCTCCACCGGCGCCTGCGCAGTCTCGCGCCAGGCGGCGGAGGCCAGCTCGTATTCGGTCCGTTCGATCGTGAAGCCCAGCGCGCTCGTCGAGCGGATGGTGCGGCCGTCCTCGTCCAGCCAGCTGGTGGTCTCGACGCCGCCGACGCTCTCCGTGACCACCCAGACCGGCACGGTGTCGTAGGTGGCGGGCCGCCAGCGCCCGTCCACCAGCTCGGCGCTGTCCGGCACCATCAGCGTGTCGCGGCCGGTCACGCTCAGCGTGAGCTCCCGCGTGGACAGGACCGAAGGATCGAACAGGCGCGCGCGGTACTCGCCGCCGACCTCCAGCCGCCCCGACGCAGCGAGCCGCAGCGGCAGCGCCGCAGGCACCACCAGCGGCTCGTCCAGCCGCATGTCGCTCACCTGCTGCTCGCCGCCGGCGTCCACGCGCAGCTGCAGCACCGAGTCGCCGCGCACCGTGCCTACCACCGTGAAGGCGCCCAGGTCGGAGTCCAGCTGGAAGTCGAAGCCGCGGACGGTCAGTGCGGGACCAAGGTCCACACGGCTGCGCGCCATCGCCGACTGCTGCCGTCCGCCGGCCGGCACGTTCAGCCGCGTCATGTCCTCGAAGACGAAGCCGTCCGGCACCGTGTCCAGCCGCGAGGTCGCGAGCCCGATCGCGCGGTCCTCCATGCGGATCGTGTAGAACAGCACGCCCGGCGCCAGCGTGCGCGCGCCTTCGGCCATTCGCACCAGCTCGCCCTTGAAGTACTCGCGCCGCACATGCAGCCCCAGCACGCCCAGCCATGCGAGCAGGATGGTCCAGCCGAGGATGCGTCGGGTCACGATGTTCGCCGCACGAGGGGCGTTCGGCGCGCGCCGAACGGCGCCGATCGGGGCCGCAAGCTAACGCGACCGGGGGCGGACCGGCACCCGCCGACCCGCCCCCGCGTCCGACCCCTGCCGCGCCGCGCGCGGGTCAGAACGTGCGCTGCCACACCCCATCGTGGAGCCGCATGCCCACCAGCCGACCGTCCTTCTGCGCCACGGTCAGCAGCCGTACCTCGGACGCCCAGGCGGCGTGCGCCGCCCGCGTGGTGCGCAGATGGATGCCGCCACTCTCGCTGGCGCTGCCGTCCGCGTGGAAGACCAGCACCGGCGCACCATACCCGTCCGCGCCGAACGAGACCGCCGGGGCCGCGTGCGCCCCCGCCTCCGCCGCCACCGTACCGAACACCACCTCGCGCGGCAGGTAGCGCGTCGTGGCGCGCTCCTCGCCATTCCGCACGCCGTTCCCGTCCTCGTCGTGGATGATGGTGATCAGCGCGTGCGCCGTGTCGAACTCGACCCGCACGTCGTGGCCGTAGCGGATGGCCTGCTGCCGCGCGGCCGTCAGCGCGGCCCAGCTGGCGCGCGTGGCCGTGGCCAGCTGGCGCTCCGGCTGGTCGATGCGCGGCAGTGCCAGCGAGGCCAGGATCCCGAGCGCCGCCATCCCGATCGACGCACCCATCGTCGTGAAACCACTGCGAGCGCTGCGCCCGCGCATGCCGATGCTCGTCATGGGCAACCTGATGAAGCTGGTTGGTTGGGGGGAACCGGTCGAGCGGCAAGCCGCGCACCCGTGCGCCGGTGGCATCCGCAAGTGCCCGTACGACAACGAGCTGGATCAGCAGAAGCCTTCGGTTGCCCGCTACCTCGCGGCGACAGCGTCCATACAGTTTTCCGGGTGCAGCGAAAAAAGGTGACGGCGGCGCGTCAGCCCAGCGCCCGCGTGACGATCTCCCGCTCGTACTCGGACTCGGCCAGCACGGTCACGCGCAGCCCCTCGTGCCGCTCGGCGTCCAGCACCCGCGCCAGCAGCCCGGCCGCCACCTCGGGGTCCAGGTTGCCCGCACCCGTGCCGATCGGCACCAGCGCCACGTGATCGATGGCCCACTCCCGCACGCGGCGCAGCCCGTTGATCAGCCCGCGCTCCACGCCCGCCTCGGTGACCGGCTCCGACGCCGAGCGCACCACCACGTTGACGATGAAGTCGGCGCCCAGTTCGCCCGCGCCCGTGAGCGTCGCGCTGCCCACCGGCAGGTCGCCCTGCCGCTCGAATTGCGCGGCCGGGGCCGGACCCGCCGCCGCCTCGAACCGCCGCATCGCAGCTGTCACCGCCGATCCGTCCGCCGCGACCGGGCGCAGCAGCGCCTGCGCCTCGGCCTCCTCCAGCCGCCCGACCCGCACCTCGATCACCGCGGCGTCAGCTCCCGCGCCTTGCGGTACATCACCGCCGCCTGGCTCGGCAGCGACTTCTTGTCGTAAACGATGCCCATCGCGTAGTACGCACGCGGGTTCTGCGGCCGCAGCTCGATCGCCTTCTCCAGGCAGACCAGCGCGTCGTCCACTCGGCCCAGCCGGTTCAGGGACTCGCCCCGGTAGTAGTACAGCGCCGCGTTCTCCGGCTGTAGCTCGATCGCGCGACGCAGCAGCGCCTCCGCCTCGTCGTACAGCCCGCGCTTGAACTGCAGGATGCCCAGGTTCGCGTGCGCCTCCGGCCACAGCGCGTCCGAGCGCAATGCCCGGCGCAGCTCCTTCTCCGCCTGCTCGAAGCGGCCCTGCGCCGCCAGCCCCGCGCCGATGTTGCACAGCACCTCGGGATTGTCCGGCTCCAGCTCCCGCGCCCGCTCGTACTGCTCCATCGCCAGCGGGTGCCGACCCTGCCGGTCGTACAGCACGCCCAGGTTGTTCAGCACCCGCACGTTGTTCGGTTCGTCCGTCAGCACGGTCTCGTACTCGGCCACCGCGCCCTCCACGTCCCCCGCCTGCTCCTTCTCGCGCGCCGACTCCTCGCGCCGGCTGCGCGGGGCCCGGCCGATCGGGGAAGGGGGCTCCCCGCCGGCCGCGGCGCCGGGCTCGCCAGCGGCGCCCTCCGACTCCGCCGCTGGCGCTTCCGCCTCTGCTGCGGCCGTCCCCTGCTCCGCTGTCGCAGCCTCCGGCGCGTCCCGCTCGCCAGGCTCGACCTGTGCCCCGGCCGGACCCTCGGCCTGCACCTCCGCCCGCGTCTCTGCCTCCGGATGCGTCTCTGCCTGCGCCTCAGCCCCAGGCTCTGCCTCAGCCTCAGCCTCAGCCTCAGCCTCAGACTCAGACTCTGCCTGCGCCTGCGCCTGCGCCTGCGCCTGCGCCTCCGCCTCAGCCTCCGCCTCAGGCTCTGCCTGCGCCTGCGCCTCGGCCTCCCCCTCAGCCCGCCGCCGCGGCTCCGCGCCGCCGGCGTCCATGGCCGCCTCCAGCTGCGTCTCCGCCGACTCCTTCCGTGCCCGCGATCTCCGGCCGCGTCCCCTGCTCATGCCTTCACGTCTCCACCCGCCGACACGCAGTCGGCCATCCAGTCCAGGTAGTCGGCGGCGCCCGCCGCGATCTCCACTGCCAGAAACTCGGGGACGTCGTACGGATGCAGCGCCAGCACGCGCTCGCGGAGTGCGTCCAGGCGTTCCGCCGTGGTCTTCAGGATCAGCAGCGCTTCCTGCTCGCGCTGCATCGCGCCTTGCCAGCGAAAGACCGAGGTCACATCGGGCAGCAGGTTGGCGCACGCGGCCAGCCGCTCTTCGACCAGCCGCTCGGCCAGCGAGGTCGCGATTTCGCGATCGGGGGCGGTGACCAGCGCGACGTACGCCCGTGTGCCCGTCATGGCTGCGCGGCCGGGACCGCACCCTCGCGCGCCACCACGTGCAGGTCCTCGTCCCGCTCGCTGGAGTAGATGCGTTCGATCAGCTCCGCGTAGCGCTTCTCGACCACCCGCCGCTTGACCTTGAGCGACGGCGTCAGCTCGCCGTCCTCGATCGTGAACTCGCGGCGTAGCAGACCGATCTTCTTGGGCGTCTCGTAGCGCGCCAGTCCATCGAACACGTGCATGATCTCGTCGTGCAGCTTCCCCTGCACGCGCGGGTCGTCCAGGATGCCGCCGTCGCCGCCCGCCACGCCGTTCTGCGAAGCCCAGGCCTGCACCGCGTCCAGGTTCGGCACGACCAGCACGATGGTGTACGGCCGCCGATCGCCGATGATCACCGCCTCCAGCACGAACCGGTTGTTCTTCAGCGTGTTCTCGATCGGCTGCGGCGCCACGTTCTTGCCGCCCGCGGTCACGATCAGGTCCTTCTTGCGATCGGTGATGCGCAGGAAGCCCTTCTCCGTGATCTCGCCGATGTCGCCCGTGTGGAACCAGCCCTCCTCGTCGATCGCCTTGGCCGTCGGGTCGGGCAGCTCGTAGTAGCCCTTCATGACCTGCGGCCCGCGCACCAGGATCTCGCCGTCCTCCGCGATGGCGATCTCTGTGCCCGGCACCGGCGGCCCCACCGTGCCGTACTCGAACCGGTCCGGCCGGTTCACATTGGTGACGGGAGAGGTCTCGGTCAGGCCGTAGCCCTCCAGGATGCGCACGCCGGCCGCATAGAAGAACTTGCCGATCTCCGGCGAGAGTGGCGCGCCACCCGAGATGAAGAAGCGCAGACGCCCACCCGTCCGCTCGCGCAGCTTGCTGAATACCAGCCGGTCGGCCAGCACGTACTGTAACCGCACGCCGAGCGGCGGCTGGCGGCCCGCCAGCTTCGCGTCCGCCCACTCACGGCCGACGCGGGTCGCCCAGCCGACCAGCTTTCCGCGCACGCCCTCCGCCGCCTGCACGCGCGCATAGATCTTCTCGTACAGCCGCGGCACGCTCGCCACCAGCGTGGGCCGGATCTCCACCAGGTTGTCCGGCACCTTCTCGATCGACTCCGCGAACGCGATGCTCACGCCGCCCGAGAAGAAGAAGTAGCTGACCATCCGCTCGAAGATGTGCGACAGCGGCAGCAGACTGAGCGCGCTGTCCTGCGGGCCGACGTCCAGGAAGCCGTCCACCGCCCGCGTGTTCGAGTAGATGTTGTTGTGCGTCAGCATCACGCCCTTGGGCGCGCCCGTCGTGCCCGAGGTGTACAGCACCGTCGCCACGTCGTCCGGCTCCGCCTTGCGCGCCTCCCGCGCGAACGCATCGAAGTCGCCCGCCTCCGCACGACCCTGCTCCAGCGCGTCGCGCATCGACACCTCGCCGTCGCGCAGTTCCAGCTCGTCGAAGACGACGACGCGCTCCAGCGCAGGCAGCTCGCCGCGGATCGAGCGGATCTTGTCCAGCTGCTCCTGGCTGCTGACGAAGATCGCGCGCGCGCCGGAGTTCTCGAGCAGGTAGTGGATCTGGTTCCCCGGCAGCGTCGGGTAGACGGGCACGTCGTACGCGCCGATGCACAGCGTCGCGTAATCGGCAGCGGCCCACTCCACCCGGTTCTCCGACAGGATCGCCAGACGGTCACCCCGGCCGATGCCCCACGCGCGCAGCGTCGTGGCCAGCGCATGCACCATCCCCGCGAACTCCGTATGCGAGATCGCGCGCCACTCCTCCCCCACCTTGTGCCGGTACGCCGCGTCGTCGGGATACTTCGCGGTGGTGTCCAGGAACAGGTCGACCAGCGTGCCGCGCGGCAGGTCGGCCGGCTCGGCGATGTAGTTGCGCGTCTCGCTCATCCCACCGTCTCCGCATCCGGCTCGAGTCGCAGCTCCGTCCGCAGCTCCAGGTCCGGACGGAGAGAGTGCAGAACGCTACAGTACTTCTCCTCCGACAGCGTCAGCGCGCGCCGCACCTTCGGCTCGTCCGCCGCTTCGACGCCGCGAACGGTGAAGCGCAGGCGCACCGCCAGGAACCGCCGCGGCGGCTCCGCCGCGCGGTCCGCCTCCGCCTCCACCTCCAGACCCTCCAGCGGCAGGCGCATCGTGCGGCCGATGTCCACCACGTCCGCCGCCATGCAGCCGGTCAACGCGACCAGCAGCGACTGCACCGGCGTGATCGACGTATCGCCATCTCCATCCAACACCACCTCGCCGTCCGCCGTCGCGACCCGGAAACGCAGGTCGCCCAGCCACTCCGCGCGCGCGTCGACGTCCGCCATCCTACCGCTCCTCCACCGTCGACTCGCCCGTCAGCTGCTCCAGCACCGAGCGCGCGTGCGTCACATGCTTCTGCGCCTCCGGATTCGCCGGCGGCGTGCCCAGGAAGCGACGCAGGTGGCGGATCGCCTCGTCCTGACGCCCCTCGCGCAGCAGCAGAAAGGCCAGGCCGTAATGCGCGCCCGACGCCTTCGGATCCTGCTGCAGCACCTGACGGTAGGTGCGCGCCGCCTCGTCCGTCATGCCGATGCGAGTGTACGCGATCGCGATCTGCTGCAGCGTCGCCAGGTCGTTCGGCGTCTCGCGCAGCGCCAGCCGGAACGAGGTCACAGCCTCGTGATACGCACCCGCACGCAGCAGCTGCACGCCCTCCGTGTAGTAATCCACACCGGAGTCGCCCTCGCCGGGACGGAACAATGAGCCCCAGAAGCTCATGAGCACGCGCGGAGGAAGGAGGAACTTCGAGCGGCGCGGCCGGTGCGGCCGACCGCGCCAAACATAGACCGCCCCCTCAGGGGCGGCAACGCGCGCGCCACCCTGCCGGCCACCCTCAAACCACCACCCCCAGCACCGCGCCGTCCCCCTTCGCCAGCACCCTCAACCCCAGTTCCTCCAGCATCCGCTCGGCCTCCTCCAGCCACTCCCCCGCCTCCACCAGCACCCGCGCCGTCGGCGCAGCCACGCGCACCGCCTCCTCCATGCGCAAACGCCGCTCCGGCTCCGCCGCACCACGCAGATCCGCCACAACCCCACGCATCGAGCGCGTGAACAGCGGCAGCCGATCGCCACTGCCCAGCCGGCTCACGCCCTCCACCTCCCCGGCCAGCGCCAGCGCCGGCGCACTGGTCAGCACCTCGATCCCGTCCAACAGCGACGCCAGCTCCCGCGCGTACTCGCCCGACGCACCCGTCAACAACACCAGGCCGCCCGGGCGGTCCCCCGGCGAGAGCAGGCCACCCAACCGCAGCGCCGCCTCCCGCGCATCCGCACCGGCGGCGTAGCCGATCCCGCGGGGAGCCGCGGTGTCGGGCTCGTTCGCCTCCAGCCCCGGGCCCTCTGCCCCGCTAGCCACGGGCGCCGTCGCCTCACGCATCGCATCGCCCGCCGGCTCCCGCAGGTCCGCGAACCCGCCCCGTACCACGTACCGACGCCGGCAACTCGCGCAGCCCAGCCACCCCTCCAGCACGCGCCGGTTCTCCAGCCGGTCCGCCAGCAGAACCAGCCCCGCCTCCGGTCCGCACGCCGGACAGGCCAATCGATCCGTCACCGTGATGTGCATGGCCCTCATGCTACCTTCGAGCATCGCTTCACGCTACGCACCGCAACCTCCCACCCGGAAATGTGTTGCGCGCCGAACGGCCTCACGGGTAGCTTCCCATCGTTCCCCCCGTCAGACCTGGACCGACGACGACGTCGAACCCGCAGGGACCCCGGCCGCGCCGCGTGCCCGCCGCCTGCACCGCCGCCGACTCGCGTCCTGCCAATCGGAATCGCAGGCTGCAACAGCCGCTGCTGGCGATGCGCAACCTTTGGGCGCAGTGGAAACTTTTGTTGCACAAAGAGTCCCGGAACAGCGTGTTACACCGAGGGTAACTCGTTTCCACACAAGGTTTTACCATTTCGTGACACTGGCGGAACGGCGTGTGCCTCGAAATGTGGCGGTCGGGCAAGGTGACGATGCCTGCCCGGCGACCCCCAGGCCGGACGGACCGGCCGATCACGGAACGGGTGATGAGCCGAACGGCCCCCTTGTTCCCAACGCGGAGAGAACGCGATGAAGAGCATGAGGATGGCGCTGCTCGGCCTTGGACTCGGCCTGATGGTGGCCGGTGAGGCGGGCGCGCAGACGACGGTGGCGGGCAGCGCGCAGCTGACGGTGGGTCAGGTGCTGGCGCTGGACGTGACCAGCACGACGATCAACTTCGGTACGGTCAGCGCGGCAGACTACGGTGACACCGACTTCACGGGCGCGGGTGGCCCGTACTACCGGACGACGGGCACGCAGAGTTCGGTGTCGACGCTGGGCAACGTGCCGCACGACGTGACGGTGGAAGCGGACCAGGCCTTCTTCGGCAGCTCGTCGGGCAACAACGAGAACCTGAAGGCGGCGAGCGACCTGGAGTGGAGCACGGACGGCGGGACGAACTGGAATACGTTCGATGTCGCGCCAACCAACGTGATCACGAATCAGGCGCGCGGCCGCAACAGCGGCATCGCGACGGTGGACTACCGCGTCCGCCTGGATCTGGCGACGGACTCGCCGGACGGCACGAACAACGAGACGTACACGCTGCCGTTCACGTACACCATCGTCGCGAACTGAGTCGAGCGATGTACCACGACCGCAATCAGCGGATCGGGCTCCGGCCGCCGGACGGCGGCCGGAGCACCGATTTCCGAAGGGTCGCGGAGCGCGCGGCCTCCGATCCTGTCGGAGGCCGTTCGCGCTTTCTGCTGCGGCTGCTGCTGCTGATCACTGCCTCGCTACTGGCCGCCCTTCCCGCGGCCGGACAGTTCTCCGTCCAGCCGGTCATCCTCGAGGTGCGCGCGGACAGCGCACACGAGTCGTCGATCCTGGTGAACAACCACTCGGACGAACCGCTGCAGGTGACGTTCTACGCGGGCGACTTCGACCAGGACGACACGGGCGCGCACAGCTTCGGCGAACTCGGCACCCATCCGAACTCCTGCGCCGAGCGCATCCGCATCTTCCCGGACGGCGCCATCGTGCCGCCCCGCGGGGAGCAGGTGATGCGCATACAGGTGGAGCCGGGCGCCGAGCTCTGCTGGTCGGTCGCCTTCGTCGAGACCGCCAAGCGCGACGCGCAGGGGCTGCTCATCGGGCAGCGCATCGGTGTGAAGGTCTACGGCATCCCGTCCGCCGCCACACGCGGCGGCGGCATCGAGGACGTGGTCGCCGGCGCCCAGGGCGACTCGCTCCGCATCGCGTTCACCTTCCGCAACACGGGCAGCGCACCACTGCGCCCCGCCGGCGACGTGCAGGTCCGCTCGCTGCGCGGCGAGACGGTCGCGACCCTCCCGATCGAGTCGTTCAGCGTTCTGCCAGGCCATGTGCGCGTCGTGCGCACCAGCGCGCCGCTGCCGGAGAGCGCCGGTCGCTTCGTGGTCGTGCCCGTACTCGATTTCGGCGGCGACTACCTGGCCGGCGGCCAGGGCATGCTGGAGCTGTCGCCGTGAGGATCGCCGTCCTCGCCGGAGCGCTCGCGACCCTGCTCGCGCTGCCCGCCGAGTCGACGGCGCAGTGTCTCCATCGTTCGGGCGGTCCGTACGTCGTCACGGCATCGCCGACCACGGTCGCGTTGAGCGCCGACGGCGCCGACTTCGCCGCCGGGCAGGTTGCGCCGCCGGTCACGATCCGGGTGCAGATCACGCCGAACCAGTCGTGGCGTACGTGGGTGCTCTGTCTCCGCGCCGATGATCCCACCCTGGGTGGCTACGGCAAGCCGATCGACGACCTGGTCTGGCGGGTGGCGGGCCAACCCTCCTGGCAGTCCATCTCGACGGCAGGATCGATCGTTGCCCTGGGGGTCGGGACGGCCGCGGTCGATGTGCAGATGACGTTTCGGGTCGACGCCGCCACGGACGCGGCCGGCGTCTACGGCGCCGGCTGGACCGTCGGCATCGCGCAGTAGTCCACGATGCTCCGCCTCGCCCCCCCACTGTGCGCCGCGCTGCTCGCGCACGCGCTCACGTACGCGCCCGTACGCGCGCAGGCGGAGGACGCAGCGCGGCCGGTCGCGCCGGGCGAGGTGACGACGATGGGCGTGTCGGTGTCGGTGCCGTTCCCCGCGCCGGCCGGCGGCCCCGTGATCTTCCACATCGATCCGGCGCCGGGCATCGTCTTCTACAGCCCGCTGGACGGCGCTGCCGACTGGCTGGTCTCGGAGCCCGTGCTGCCGATCACGCTGCAGCTCGGGGCGGAGGCGCCAGCCGGTCTGATGCGCGCCGGCGTGCTGCGGGTGGACTGGCCGGACGGCTCGTCGACCAGCCGGGACATCCTGCTGGACGTCAGCCGCCGCCATGATCTGCGCCTGGTCACCTGGACGGGCGGTGGCGCCGCGCCGGGCGAGCCGTTCTGGCTTCACTGGCGCGTCGAGAACCGAGGCAACGCCACGGACACTGTGCGCGTGCGCCTGCTCGAGCCGGTCGCTGCCGCGCGCACGGTCGCCGAGTTGGAGCTGCGCCGCGGCGCCGGCCGCTCCGACAGCATCCGCCTGGAGGTGGACCGCGCCGCGATCCCCGGGCAGGGTGTGCGGTTGCAGGTCGCCGCCGAGGGGCGCGGCATGAGCGTCGAGTCGCGGCGCGTGCTGAGCATCGCGATCCCCGACGAGTATCCCCGCTGGCGTGAACTGCCCGCGACGATCTTCGTCGGGGGCTCGACGGCCGGCGCGGGCGGGCGGGACGCGCGGACCGATCTGGCCATCGACGCAACGGGCCGTGTCGGCGCCGGCGCCCAACTGCGCATCGCCGGTCGTCACGGTGAACGGTTCAGCGGCCCTCTGCCCTTCCACGAGTACGTCTTCGGTCCGCGGCTGCTGGTGGACGCCTGGTCCGACGACTGGCGCGTCGCCGCGGGCGACCTGTCCACTGGCACGTCGCTGCTCGGTCTCTCCACCATGTACGGCCGCGGCGGCGCCGCTCGGCTGGATCTTGGCACGCTGGACGCGGAGGCCGCAGTGCTGGACGCCGGCCTGACCGGTGGCTCCGAGCAGGGCCGCTCCTTCCTGGGCCGCGTCGGACGCGAGGGCGGCCTCGGCCGTTTCGAGCTGACCGGCGTGCACCGCGACCGGTCGACCGCCGGCTCGCCCACCTCCACCGCCGACGTGCTCGGCCTGCGCTACGAGATGCCCTTCGAGGGCACGCATCGCCTGGCCGTGGAGGCCGGCGTGATGCGGCTGGAGCAGGCGGGCACCGACGCGGAAACCGGTCCCGCCGCGCAGATGGACTACACCTACCTGGACCGTGATCGCTCGCTGGTCGCGCGCGCGCGCCACGTGCCGGCGCTGGTGCCCGGCCTGACCGGCGGCGGCGACGAACTGTATCTGAACGGCACGCACCGACTGACCGACGCGTATCGCGCACTCGGCAGCGTGTTCTACCACACTTCCTCGCTGCTGACCGGCGGCGGCGCCGCCACCGATCGCGGCGCGTCCGGCGGCGTGGCGTGGGGCCGCGGTGGTCGGTCCATGCGCGTGCTGCTGGAGCGGCGCGAATCGCAGGGATTCTTCAGCACCGGCGCGTCGGTGGTGCGGGACGCCGTGCGCGCCTTCGGCACGACCAGCCTGTCCCGCTCCATGCGGCTGGACGCGCAGGCCGACTTCGGCTGGCGCGCTTTCGCCGGCGCGCGCGACCCCTACCAGAGCTACCGGCTGACCGGCCGCTGGACCGGCGCCGACAGCGAGGCCTGGGCGACCCTCGCCTACGGCCGCGGCGACGTGTGGAGCGACCGCGCGCGGCTGGACCTGCACGCGCGCCGCCGCTTCGGCGACCTGCGCGGCGAGCTGACGCTGGGCAGCTGGCTGGACGCGTCGCTCGGCGACAGCGACATCGACGGCTGGGCCGGCCTGGCCTATCCGCTGAACGATCGCTTCGAGGCCGTCGGCGGCGTCGAGTACCGGCCGTGGGGCGGGGGCACGCCGACGCGGCTGTCGCTCGGCGTGGCCAGCCGGCTGCCGCTGCCCACGCCGCTGCCCAACAACCCGCACCTGCACGGCGTGCTGTTCGAGGACCTGGACCTGGACGGCGTGCGCGACCCGGGCGAGCCCGGCCTGGCCGACACGCGCCTGCGCATCGGCACGCTGGAGATCCTGACCGATGCGCAGGGCCGCTACACCCTGCTGGACCCGGTGCCGGGCACCATCTCGGTGGACCCGCGCTCGCTGCCGACAGGGCTGGTGGCGCCCGCGGCGTTCCGCCCCGGGCCGCACGGCCTGGTGGACCTGCCCGTGGTGCGGCTGTCCCAGCTCCAGCTGCGCCTGTTCCGCGACTACGACGGCGACGGCGCTCGCGGCGGCGCCGAACCGCCCGCGCCCGACCTGCTCGTGACGCTGGTGCAGGCGTCCACCGGCGGCGAGCGCGTCCTGCAGGCGAGCTCGCGCGGCGAACTCCTGCTGTCCGGCATCGAGCCCGGCATCTGGCGGCTGATCGTGGAGGGTCACGCCGACCGCACCGGCAGCTCCGAAAGGGTCGAGCGCATCGTGGAGATCGCCCCCGGCGCCGACCTGCAGGAGACGGTCGCCGTACGCTTCCGCCGCCGCGAGATCCGCTTCGGCGACGGCAGCGTGGCGGCGGTGGCGCCGCAGGCGGAGGCGGAGGCAGAGGCGGCGCGGGCGCAGCAGGCTCCGCCGTCTGACGCAGAGGTCGCCGCCGACGCAGCGACGCAGCCTGACGCAGCGGCCCACGGCGCCGCCGACGATGAGCCCGCCGCGCCTGCGCCTCCGCCTTCGCCTGTGCCTTCGCCTCCATTGCCCGCCGCGGATCTCGAGACGCTCCGCACGCCCGTCTATTTCGGCTTCGACCGCGCCGAACTGTGGGCAGAGGCGACGGACCTGCTGCGCGAGAAGCTGGACGTACTGCGCCGCTGGCCGGACGCGCGCCTCTGCATCGCCGGCCACGCGGACACCAACGGCCCCGAGGACTACAACACCCGGCTGGCCATGCAGCGCGCCATCGCCGTGCGCCGCTTCCTGGTGCAGGAGGGCTTCGAGGACGTCCGCTTCCCCGTCACCAGCTTCTCGGAGCTGCACCCGGTCGACACCGGCAACACCGTCGCCGCCCACGCCCGCAACCGCCGCGTCGAGTTCAGGGTGATCGAGAGCGGCGCGCCGCTGGAAGAAGACCCCGCCTGGGTGCGCGCCGCCTGCGGATGGTGAGATTCGGGCTTGGGCGTGGGACCTCGGGCTTGGGGCTTGGGGCTTGGGGCTTGGGGCTTGGGGCTTGGGGCTTGGG